>Ga0272443_10000071_pt1 | contig 198815 bp, 188 predicted proteins | sample SSMAcet12_FD_193581 | JGI IMG/M metagenome (GOLD analysis project Ga0272443, IMG submission 193581) | Marine sediment archaeal communities from Little Sippewissett salt marsh, Falmouth, MA, United States - SSM-Acet-12 | ecosystem: Environmental > Aquatic > Marine > Wetlands > Sediment ... | reverse complement strand
TAATACGAAACCGGCCGGGCTGCCCAGCAAAGGCATGCCTTAACGAGTGCTTGAGCCGTATGACGGGAAACTGTCACGTACGGTTCTGAGGGGGCTTGGGGCTGGAAACAGCCCCCGGCTACCCGATTCATAAGGAAACAAATATGATCAATCTAAGCAATAAAGCTGCTAAGCGTTTTCATATTAACTGGAAAGATCTTGAGGAGCGTTCGGGAGATTTCTGGAGGGTCGATGTGGTGATGATCGGACGCACCCCGATGCTATTCATTGTGCATGAATATACGTTATTCACTTTCGTGCGGCCCAAGTCACAATTTCGTGATTTGCAGTCGCTGTCGGGTGAGATCAATAATGCCAGCCCGTGGTACAAAGGTGAGAAATCCCTCTCTCTCGGGAAAAATTGGAATCGAAAACTGACCGGCAGCATCAATGAGATGAAACGAATGACAGTGGGTTTGTATGCTCCAGAACAGATCAATGCGATGGAGATGTCAATCAATCAGGGCCTGTTCTCGTATCTGACCACAAAACCGGATAGATATTTAAACCCGTTTGAGGCTGTTGAAAGCTATGCTGAAGACCATACGCCTTGGCTATAATTTGTCGTTTGAATTAGAGATAAAGGAAGCCCGCGTCCACAAGTTCAAAATAAGCCTCAATTCAGCCGCATCATCATGCGGCATTCAGAGGCCGGATTTGCGACAATTCTTTACCATACCGTTTTTCTGAGTCCCAAAGGTCCCATGAATGCTGTACATTCAGCCAGAATTCTGGTGAATTGCCAAAAAGACGCGATAATCTCAGCGCCATAGCAGGGCTGATAGATCTTCTTTCTCTTAATATTTCATTTATTGTTTGGCGTGACACGCCCAAGGCCTTTGCCATGGATGACGTATTAAGGTCATAGTCTGGCATGAAATCCTCTCTGAGCATTTCACCAGGGTGAGTTGGCCTGATTTCTCGCTTTGTTGTATTAGGGATAGCCATCGTTTCAATCCTTAATGGTAATCGGTTATTTCGACATCGTAGGCATCGCCTTCAGCGAAACGAAAACAAATTCGCCACAGGTCACTTATTGATATTGAATATTGTCCTTTTCTATCGCCTTTAAGCGCGTGGAGTCTATTGCTGGGAGGCACTAAAAGGTCATTGATGTCATTTGCAAAATGGATAAATTCCAAACGCCTCATCGCTCTCCGTAACAAATCCGCAGGAATTCGTTTTGATTTGCCATTAACAAATAGTCTTTGGGCTTCTTTGTCGGCAAATGTTTTTATCATTGCCAGAGTGTAAACAATCACGTGACAGTTGTCAACGATCCCACAATCCGCCGTACTTCCCATACCAAACCACATCACGATAATTGACCGGGTCCGTCGCCCCTTCGGTATTGAATACCAAGACGGTGGATTCCGAATCGATCTCCAGTTCCCGTCTCAGAACGGCACCATCCGGGTGGTTGGCCAACTGATCCAAAAGGCCGATACCCACGGCCCCGGACTCGCCGGATTCAACGGCTGCGTCCTCTCCTATCGGGTTGGCCAGGATACGCATGCCGTTGGCAGCCACAAAATCGTCGCAGCCGATGAAGCAGCAGGACCATTCCCGCAGGATCTCCCAGGCCAGGGTACTGGGCTCACCGCAGGCCAATCCGGCCATGATGGTGTCCAGATCGCCCTTAACCCCTCGAGGCAGGCTGTCGCCGGCCCGGGCCGAAGCCAGCATGCAGGCAGCCTGTATGGGTTCGACAACAATAAAGCGCGGTGAACTGTTGCTAAAAACATTGGCCATGTGGCCGACCATGGCTGCGGCAAAGGCACCCACCCCGGCCTGAACGAACACATGGGTGGGACGCATCCCCGCCGCGGTCATCTGCTCGACGGCTTCGATGCTCATGGTGGTGTATCCCTGCATGATCCAGCGCGGGATTTGGGTGTACCCCTCCCAGGCGGTATCCTGGATGACCTGCCAGCCGTTTTTGCCGGCCAGATCCCACACCAACCGGACGGTTTCGTCATAGTTAAGGCCAGTTACCTCTACAATGGCGCCATGACGGCGGATGCTTTCCACGCGCGAGCGCACCGTTCCCTTGGGCATGTAAATGACAGCGTTCAATCCCAGTTGCTCGGCCATCCAGGCCACACTGCGGCCGTGATTGCCGTCGGTGGCCGTTGCCAGCGTGAGAGGACCGATCTTCCGGCGCACAAGTTCTTCTTTAAGGGTTCCGAAATCGACCTGTTCCCATTCGATTCCCATCCGCTGGCATAGCATTCGTGCCACGGCATAGCTTCCGCCGAGTACCTTGAAAGCGTTCAGACCGAAACGGGTGGACTCATCCTTCACCAGGACATTGCCGATGTTCCAGCGGCCGGCCAGGTGTGACAGGTTCACGAGGCCTGTTGGTTCGTATCCGGGCAGCGTGCGGTGAAAACGCAGCGCCTGACGGGCATGGGCAGCAGTAAAATCGGCCGGCGGTAATTTTGCGACTGGTGCGGCCAGCACATAGCGCAGGCCGCAACTTTCAATGGTTGTCATCATCGGTGGCTTGTCCCTTTGGAAAAGACTGTTTATTATTTGTCGAGTCACTCTTTTCGTTTCGCTCGAGGACGTTCGCCTATGTCAATTGTGACAGAGTCGTGAAAATTCACCATGCTTGTCATCCCCGCGAAGAATCATATCTATTGCGGTCGTATGGGCGAAAAATTTTTCGCCCCCAAATGTCTTGGGGGGATGACAGCAATGGCCAATGATGACTTTTATATGAAATCGTCACCCTACGAAAGGTTAAACACATGACCTATTACCCCATCGTCAGCAGAAATCAACGGCAAATGGAAGCGGTGAACCACCGGCCGCTGCCCGACTTTTACATGGAAGACTTCTCCATCCTCGGTTTGCAGGTAAGCGACTGCCGCCGGGCGGCGCAAATCCTCGATGCCCATTCCTTTCTCCTCAAGAATTCAGATGGCAGCATGGCAGTGAATATCGAGCCGGCAACTCGAATTAGGGATATCGTGCAGTTGCTCAAGGAACGCGGCGTTGCGTGCGAGATCGCCGATGTCGCCGAGGGCATGTACCAGGGGTGATAATATTTCACCCTTTCCGCCGGGAGCGGGGATTAATTTAGTCGATATAACCGGAAGGGAAAAGCAATTCTCATGGCCGTCAACGGATCTTCACCGTCCAAAATGGAAGCATCGTAGAGCGTTTTTCTCGCCAGATACAACGCCCGAGAGGGGTTTTCGCCGTTGAGCATGGCGCGGAAAAAACGGATCATGGTCTGTGCCGCGGCCTTGCCCGTCCATCGGCCGAAAACGGGTGCGATGTAGGCCGAAACCCCAATTTCTTTGAAATGATTGATAAAATTCAGGTTCAGCCCGTACAGGTTGCAGTCCAAATAAACCAACTCGGGCTTGAGTCGGGACAGGGTCTGAGGCCGCAGCACCATGTTCTTCATCTGCAATCCATCGACACCGCCCTCGGCGCTGATCAGGATAAAATCTGCGGACGAAATGCTCTCGATATCCTTCGGCTGGACACTGTCGGCATCGAATCCGAATGCCCCCGGGAAAAAAACCGAAACCGCCTCGGCGCCTTTCTCGGGATCCGTGTCTTCATCGTCGACAATCAGCCCGCGCCAACTATCCGAAGCCTTTAGCGTTGCCGTTTTCTCTTTTGAAAGTCGATAGGACACATCTTTTTTCAGGAACAGGGGATCGCCGCTTACATGCAGTGCATCGAAAGGATAAAAAAGACTCTCTTCATCGATCACAAAAGCAACGCTTTTGGCGATGGCAAGCTGCGCCTCCATGGGATCGAATAGCAGCGCACCGGTTTCATCGAGGAGCCGTTTCAAGGTGTCAATTTCAGACGACTTCTCGTTCGTCTGCTCGGTTTGATCCTCATCTTTCCAGAACGGCAGGAGGCTGCGAACTGTACGAACCTGCTCGCCCATGAAATCGCCCACCTTTCCCAAGGTCCCGGCCTCATCCTGTTGGACTCCGATCAATTCGTAAAGTTGTACCATCTTTTCTGTGAATCCGGCACGAGGTTCGATGGCGAAGGATATCGTATCGAAAGCGGAAACCGCCCGGATATGGAAAACCGCTTCGCGTTTTTCGATGAACACCGTAAGGTCGGACGCCGTGGCGAATAGGGGGATCAGGATAAGCGCTGCAGCAAGAAAGACAAGGATGGATTGAAACCGTCGGGACGCTGTTGAAACCATGGCATTCTCCATTGGCGACAGGAGGTGGTCTGCAAATTGGACCTGATTTTTTATAGGCCACCACGGACCTGTCTGTCTGGGTGTCGCATATTATAATTTATTCTATAAATATCATTCAAAAATTATTGTTTCAATATTGATTTAAATATACTATGGATTAAGAAAGGCGGATGGTTCGACAACCGTTGCCTGGAGCCACCGTCATCGGAAAGAACCGCTTCAAACAGGAGGTGGGATATGAAGGCACTTCTGGCACCGGACACCACATGGGTCGAAGAAATAATGGTTCATCTTTTCACGCCAGGCGGATTAATGACCGTCGTTGCCCTGATATTGCTGAGTGCTTTCGTCCTCGGAAGCGGCGGTATCGAACACCGTTTCACGGACGGGTCGGAAGCAGCGGCCGCCCAGGCATCGGTCTCCCCACTTCTCGGCAGCCCCTGAAGCGTCGTTTGGAAAACGCGTCAAAAAAGCAACAATTCTTACCAAAATAGGAAAGCCCCCTTGTGTTGAACCACAAGGAGGCTTCGTTTTTTAAAGGTAGGAGGAATGGCTACTGGCGAGCGGTTCCGTATCCGATGCCTTTCAGCGCCGTTTCCATTTCCCCGAGAATGGCCGGATCGTCAATGGTGGCCGGGACCTTGTATTCCTTGTTGTCGGCAATTTTCTGGATTGTGCCCCTCAGGATCTTTCCAGATCGGGTTTTGGGCAGCCGATTGACCACCGTGGCGGTCTTGAATGCAGCCACCGGGCCGATGCGGTCGCGCACCATCTGGACCGCTTCCTTCTGGATCTCTTCCGCAGGCCGATCCACACCGGCATTGAGCACCAGAAAACCGATGGGAATCTGTCCCTTGAGTTTGTCCTCCACACCCAGCACCGCGCACTCGGCCACGTCCGGATGGTCGGCCAGCACCTCCTCCATGGCACCGGTGGAAAGGCGATGGCCGGCGACATTGATGATGTCGTCGGTGCGGGCCATGACGTAGGCATAGCCTTCTTCGTCGATATAGCCGGCGTCGGCGGTTTTATAATATCCCGGAAACTCTTCCAGGTAGGCTTCAACGTAACGGTCATCGTTTTTGTATAAGGTGGGCAGAGTCCCCGGAGGCAGGGGCAGTTTCACTACCAGGGCGCCGATCTCGCCCGGTGCTACCTGTTGATTGTTGGTATCCACCACCTGCAGGTCCCAGCCGGGAACCGCCTTGGTGGGTGAACCGTACTTGACCGGAAACTGATGAAGCCCCATGCAGTTGGCGGCGATGGCCCAGCCGGTTTCGGTCTGCCACCAGTGGTCGATGACGGGAACCTTGAGATTGTTTTCCGACCACTGGATCGTGTCCGGATCGGAACGCTCGCCGGCTAGAAACAGGATCTTGAAGTTCGATAGGTCGTAATTTTTCATCAGTTCGGCATTGGGGTCCTCGCGCTTGATGGCCCTGAAGGCCGTGGGTGCCGTGAACTGGGATTTGACCTTGTGCTGGGAGATCACCCGCCAGAATACCCCGGCGTCGGGTGTACCCACTGGTTTGCCTTCGAAAAGGATCGTGGTGGCACCCTTGAACAGCGGCGCATAGACGATGTAGGAGTGGCCGACCACCCAGCCCACGTCCGAGGCCGCCCAGAATACGTCGCCGGCATCGATGTTGTAGATCGCCTTCATGGTCCACTTCAGGGCGACCAGGTGGCCGCCGTTGTCCCTTACCACGCCCTTGGGTTGACCGGTAGTACCCGAGGTATAGAGGATGTACAGGGGATCGGTGGCGGCAACGGGAACGCAGTCGGCCGGCTTTGCGGAAATCATGGCCTCGGTCCAGTCGATATCCCGTCCGGTGATCATTTCCGCCTTTTCCATGGGCCGCTGAAGGATCACGCTGAATTCGGGTTTATGCTCGGCCATGTCAATGGCCGCGTCCAGCAGCGGCTTGTACTTGATCACTTTTTTGACTTCGATGCCGCAGGAGGCCGAAACGATTGCCTTGGGCTTGGCATCGTTGATGCGCGTGGCCAGTTCCTTGGCCGCAAAACCGCCGAACACCACGGAATGGATGGCGCCGATGCGCGCACAGGCCAGCATGGCGATGGCCGCTTCAGCGATCATGGGCATGTAGATAAGCACCCGATCGCCCTTAACCACACCCTGGCCGGCCAGGACCCCGGCGAATTTGGCAGTTTCGTCCCGAAGTTCGCGGTACGTATAGGTCTTGATGGTATCGGTCACCGGGCTGTCGTAGATCAGGGCCGCCTGATCGGCGCGCCCGTTTTCGACATGAACGTCCAGCGCATTGTAGCAGGTGTTCAGTTCCCCACCGACAAACCAGCGGTAAAACGGCTTATTGCTGTCGTCCAGCACTTTGTCCCAGCGTTTGTACCAGTGGCAGTCCTCGGCCGCTTTTCCCCAGAAGCCCTCGGGATCGCGAATCGATTCTTCGTAGGCCGCCTCGTATGCATTGGTCATGGGTATATCCTTTCCTGTGATGATGGGTACAACGGTTGTGGTCTTAGATGTGATCCACAGCCTTGTCCGGAGCGGGGGTCATGCTCCGGACAAGGACGGGTGGGCCTGCTGTGGATCGGGGTATTATCGATTATTGGTTGCCGACAGAAAGCTAAAAAGCGTTGCCGAATCAGGCCGATTCCTCGGCCAGGCTGCCAACCGGTTCGGGATCGGCTGCGATCCACGGTTTCCCCAGGGGTAGAATCTCTTTACCGAACACCTGGGCATAGATGGCTGCGGCCATCATGTACCAGGCCATCAGGGCACAAAAAATCAGAATGACCGCGGTGGGTTTGGTCAGTCCGGGGAACCCGAAATGAGCTAGATCCAAACCGATGAAGCCGAGCAGCAGCAAGGTAAACGTGGTGGCCATGGCACCGTGAACCCGCATGGCAGCAACCCACATGATAGCGGTATAAAGGGTCCAGACGACCAGGAAAAAGCCGACGTCCGTATGGCTGAGGGTATAAATCTTAAAGTGATTCAGCATCCAGACAATGCCCAGGGCGATCCAGAAAGAACCGTAGGAAACAAAGGCGCTGTATCCGAAATTGTTGCCGCATTTGAACTCCTGAAATCCGGCGATCAGTTGAGCGACGCCACCAAAGGCAATCGCCAGCGCCAGCACCGGGCCGATGCCGCACAGCCCGAGATTGTGAATCTGAAGAATGAGCGTGGTTAAACCGAAGCCTGCCAAACCGACGACTGCTGGATTTCCTTGACCGGGTGCTGACATTGAAACCTCCTGGGGGATTGGGGTGAATGAAATTACAGTTCAACAATGGGTCCCTACTGAGCAAGCTCTGTGCCAGCGACCACAGCCAACGGTAAGCCTTGCAATATCAAACGGTTTGAATATATGATCGTTTTTTTTTAAATGAATGATCTTCGGCAATTAATTGGGGCATTATTGTCCCAAAGCCCATGGTGTCTATTAACAACAATTTGTTTTAAAAGGGAATGAATGGAATGGGAAATTTTTGTCCCGTTTAGGGCTAATTATAGCTCATGGGACTTCATCTTGCGGAACAGCGTCCTCCGATCAACGCCCAACAAGCGGGCCACCTGGGAACGGTGCCAGTGGTTTTCGTTGAGCAGGTGCAGGATATAGCCTTTTTCAAAGGCACGCACGGCTTCGCTCAGGGGTTGGTTGACGTCGTCCGGTTGAACGAAGGTGGCGGGGCTGCCTGAAACCGCCGGCGTTTCGGAATCGTCTGGCGGAAGATCCAAAAAATCTATTTTCCCTAAAGTAATATATCGCTGAACGCTATTTTGCAGCTCACGGACATTGCCGGGCCAATCGTACTCCTGCATGGCCGCGATGACACGCTGGGGGACCACGGGAAGCTTGTCGGCGTGGGGAAAATCGTTGACGAAATGATTCACCAGCAAAGGGATATCCTCTTTTCTGGATTTCAGGGGCGGCAGATAAATGGGCAGGATATGGATTCGATAATAAAAGTCCTTGCGAAAGCGCCCCGCATCCAAACTGGCGTGCAGGTTGCGGTTGGTGGCCGCCACGATGCGAAGATCCGCCTGCTTGACCACCCTGCCGCCGATGGGCGTATAGCCTCCGCCTTCGATGGCCCGCAGCAGCTTGACCTGCATGGTCAGGTTCAGCTCGCCGACTTCATCCATAAACAGGGTGCCGCCATCGGCGGCATCCAGATAGCCGGGCCTGTCCTGATCCGCACCGGTAAAGGCGCCCTTTCGGTATCCAAAAAATTCGCTTTCGATCAGGGTGTCCGGAATGGCGCCGCAATGAACCGTCACGAACTTTTTGCTGCCGCGGTCGCTAAGATCGTGAATGGTCCTGGCCACCAGTTCCTTGCCCGTTCCCGATTCACCGTAGATGATCACATGGGCATTGGATTCGGCTGCCTTGAGAATATTTTCGTAGACCTCCTGCATGGGGCGGCTTTTTCCGATGATTCGACCGAACCGGCTGGCCGTGCGAAGGTTGGATTTCAGCCGCCGGATTTTTTTCGAAAGCTGCGCTTCTCGCTGCCGCAGCCAATCTTCGGTGGTCTTGCGTTCGGTGATGTCCAGCACAACCGCCTGAAGGTTGCGCACCTGTCCCTGGCCGTCGAAAACCGGCGCCTGAACGGCATCGTACCATCGTCCGTCACGCTCGTTGAAAAATTCGGTATGGACCGACTCGCCCTTTAAGACGTCTGTATAGCGACACCACGGACAGGGCTGCTCCAGGCGATAAAGCGCCATATGGCAAAGCTTGCCGATCACATCGTCCCCCACATGGCGGGCCAGGGTCCGGTTGACGAATTCCAGGCGAAAGTTTGCATCGCAGGTATAGATGAAGCCCTGAAAAATGGAGACCATCTCGGCCAGGCGCGATTCACTCTGCTTCAACGCCGCGGCGGTTTTTTCGCGGATCCCGATTTCGGTCTGCAGTTCCGTATTGGCGACCTCCAACTCCTCGGTGCGATGGTGAAGATCCCGGGTGCGAATGCGGATCTCATCTTCCAGGTGCGCCTGGTAGCGCCGATTCTCCTCTTTCAGGCGGTTGTGCTCCAAAGCCCGCAGCACCGCATGTTCGAGAACCGCCATGTCCACAATGGGCTTGGTAACGAAATCGAAGGCCCCCAGACGCAGGGCGGCCACGGCATCCTGAAGGACGCCGGCGCCGGTCACCACGATCACGGGAACCTGGTCCAGCTCCCCGGAAATGGCCTCGAGCACTTCGAGGCCGTCCATGCGCGGCATGCGCAGGTCCAGCAAGACCACATCCGGCCGGATCTCTTGAAATCGGCGCAACCCTTCCCGGCCGTCCCCTGCCTGGTGGACGGAGAAACCGCTGTCTCCAAGGTATGTGGCAACGCTGTCCCGGATGATATCTTCATCATCGATAATCAGGACCCGTTTGTTGTTGGATGGCTGCGTGGTATCCATTGGTTTTTTATATTGATCATCCATTTGCCGTTTCCTCCATCGGCAGTCGAATGATAAAACTGGCGCCCTCGCCCGGTGTCGATTCGGCGGTCATGGCTCCGCCATGGTTGTTGGTAACGATGAAATAGGAAACCGAAAGCCCCAGGCCGGTACCCACCCCCACCTCTTTGGTGGTGAAAAACGGCTCGAAAATCCGTTTGATCCGGGCTTCGTCCATGCCGGGACCGTTGTCCGCAATCTTAATAACAGCAAAATCCGGTTCCTTGCTCAAATGCAGGGTGATGCAGGGCGACGGCACGGGCGTTTCGCCTTCACGCATGGCCTGGGCGGCATTGCGCAGCAGGTTGAGCACCACCTGCTCGATTTCGGTGGCCGCGCAGGGAACCTTCGGCATGTCCGGATCGTAGCGACGTTCGATCTGGATGTGGCGAAAGTCGAACTTCTTTTTCAGGTCATAGTCGTGGGCCGCCAGTTCAACGGCCTTGTCCAGCAGACCGGAAAGATCCACCGGCGCTTTCCGCGATTCGCTGCGCCGGCTGAAACTGAGCATGTTTTCGACAATATGGGAAGCCCGCTCGCCGGAGACGCGGATATTGTCCAAAAAACGGAGGATTTCCCGTTTTTCCATGTAATGGCGGATGATTTCCAGGCGGGTGCCGCAGGCTTCTGCCTCGGCTTCGTTGGCAGGCAGACCCGGAGAGAGGCGCCGAATCACGTTCTGAAGGCTTTGCAGCATGCCGCCCAGCGGGTTGTTGATCTCATGGGCCATGCCGGCGGCCAGGCCGCCGACGCTCATCATTTTCTCCGTTTGAACCATCATGGTTTCCATCTTGCGCGACTCGGTGACGTCGGTGCCAATGCACAGGTACTCCTTGGGCGCCCCGGAGCGATCAACCGTGGCCCGGCTGGTCCAGGCAATCCAAACCCGTTTGCCGTTGCACAACATGTTAGCCGATTCACGATCCCCGCGCTGGTTGGAAGGCGCCACCATCATGCGAATGCCGCCGGGGGTATCCTCGGGCACGATGGTTCCAATGGCCGACCTTCCCAGAATCTCCTTTTCGGCGAATCCGAAAAACCGCTGGGCGAATTCATTGAAGAAAGTAATCTTTCCCTCAGGGGTCATGCGCAAGATGATGCTATTGGCGTTTTCCACCAGTTCGCGGTATTTGGCCTCGCTTTTGCGGATGGCGGCCTCGGCTTTTTTGCGGTCGGCGATTTCCGTTTTCAAGCTTTCGCTATAGGCCTCCAAACGCTCCATGAAGGTATTGAAATAGCGGGCCAGGGCGCCTACCTCGTCTTTGCTGTTGCGCTGCATGCGCACCGATATGTCTCCCCCGGCGCCCGAAGCGAAGCGATCCATCAGTTCCCGCAGGGGATTGGTAATGGACGAACTGATGCGGGAGGTAAGGGGCAAAACCAGGATGAATGAAATCACCACCGTGGCCAGAATCAGGTGCCCGATGGTCTTTAAGGGCGCATAAAACTCCTCCAGGAAACTGGAAGAGGCCACGATCCATTGATATTCCGGGATATAGTTGAAGATCACCAGTTTTTCCCGAGCCTCCGGCTCCCCGGGTGCCGCCCAGGAATAGATGATCTTGCCGTTTTTACGACGACACATCTCCTGAATGAACTGTTTTCCCTTGACGTCGACGGCTTCGTAATAATTGCCCACCAGGGAGGGGTGAACGATCAGGTTGCCATCCAGGTCCAGCACGTAGGAATAGCCGGTCTGACCGAAAACGATGGAAAGAATACTGTCGCGAAAATCGTCCACGTTGACCAGTTCGCGGAATTCATTGCGGTAGGAGGTGACCGAAACGATCCAGTCCCAAGGCTCGAAATAGGTCATGTAAAGGGCTTTTGGGCGGGTGTGGGTTTCGCCGGGATTTTTCCAGTTGTATTCCAGGTAGCCGACTTTTCGGATTTTCTGCTCGGCGATGAAGGCGTGTTCAGAAAGATCGACGCGGATCAGGGCCTTTTCCGGGTGGATCAGGATGATTCCCTGGCTGTTGATGCAGTAGATGTAGCCGGTCTTGCCGATGGTCTGGCTCAGCATTACCTCGCGGGTCTGCTGCTGGGCCGCCGCCATGCTGATCTCGCCGGCCAGGGCCCTGTTGTAAAAATGCAGGGCGATCTCACGATTTTTTTCGGCAACGGCGCGCAGGTGGTTTTTAATGGAGACGCTGGCCGAGGTGCGGACCATGTTCAAAATGGTCTGGGTGATGTTGGTAAGCTCGCTCTCGATATTGGTCTGGATGGCCTGCTTGACGAAGAAAAAGATGATCCCGCTGCCGATGGTCAGACTGAGCAGCAGCACCAGGGAATAGCTGATCAGCAGCTTGTAGCGGATGCGCAGATCCGCAAATCGGCGGGACAGGTTCACCATCTGGCTCCCTTTAGAATCGGAAAGGGTCGATCCCGGCCGTTCGGTCAACGACTGGCGTCGGGAAAGGGTCGGTGCCCTGTCCCGGCAAATCAGGCGCGATAGCCAAAAAAAGTGCGGCCACCCGGATCGAAATTGACGCCTGTTCGGCGGCAGTCCAACAGCCTAAAGAAAGGCGAGGCCCTATGTCAACAGGGAAAAAGCGTCACCATCGGATCGGGAAAAGGGGGAAACAGAGGATTTATTGAAGGCGACCCGTTGAGCCATCCCAACAATTCGGGGGTAAAGCGGAAGGGATCGTTTAATGCGGCGATGAAAAAACAGTACCCTATCTACCCAAACGTTGTAAATCTTCGTGGGATGCGGACATTGCATGTCGCTACAGAATACGTAGGAGCGGCTTCCAGCCGCGACCATCTTATTTTATCGCGGCTGAAAGCCGCTCCTACGAAAAACGCACCTCGGCACAAAACTGTTTCTACGGATTCGGCTTGCGCCCAAGAAAAATCAAGCCGACTCGACCGCTTTGACTTCCGGAATCTGTTGCTTGAGCACCCGTTCGATGCCGTTTTTCAGCGTCATCTGGGACATGGGACATCCGGCGCAGGCGCCCTGCAGGCGCACCTTGACGATGCCGTTCTCCACGCTGATCAGCTCCACGTCGCCGCCGTCGGCCTGGAGCATGGGGCGGATTTTATCGATGGCCGCTTCTACTTTTTCTTTCATGTTCAGCCTCCTGATGCTGATATCGAGCGTTATGCGATATGTTCACTGTCGTTTACTATAAAACGCCTTTTTGAACCGGTCAAACCTTCCGGCCAAAATGGCTTCCCGCATCGCCCTGACCAGATTCACGTAATAGTGGACGTTGTGGATCGTGTTGAGCCGGTAGGCGAGAATCTCTCTGGCCGTGTACAGGTGCCGCAGGTAGGCCCGGCTGTAGTGGCGGCAGGTATAGCAGCCGCACGACGAATCCACCGGCCCTTCGTCTTCACGGAAACGGGCGTTGCAGATGTTGATGGCGCCCCGTTCGGTGAAAAGCTGCCCGTTGCGGGCGTTGCGGGTGGGCATGACGCAGTCGAACATGTCGGCGCCCAGGCCCACCAGTTCCACCAGGTCCTCGGGGGTGCCCACCCCCATGATGTAGCGCGGCCGGTCTTCCGGCAGCAGGGGCAGGGTGCGGGCGGCCATCTCCATCATCAGTTCCTTGGGTTCGCCCACGCTCAACCCGCCGATGGCGTAGCCCGGAAAGCCGATCCCGACGATCTCTTCGGCCGAGCGCTGACGCAGATCGGGGTACATGCCCCCCTGGACAATGCCGAAGAGATGATTCCGCCGCCCGGTCTGTGATTCCCAGTGCGTCTTGCAGCGCTTCGCCCAGCGGGTGGTCAATTCCAGGGCCTCGACGGCCTGCTCGCGGGTGGCCGGATACTCCAGGCACTGATCCAGACACATGATGATGTCCGAATTGAGGCAGATCTGCACATCGATGGATTTTTCCGGCGTAAACAGGTGCCGCGATCCGTCGATATGGGACTGAAACCGGTAGCCTTCCTCGGTCAGCTTGCGGAGCTTGGCCAGAGAAAACACCTGGAACCCGCCGCTGTCGGTGAGAATCGGCCGGTCCCAGTGCATGAACCGGTGCAGTCCGCCAAACCGGCCGATGATTTCGGTGCCGGGCCGCAGATAGAGATGGTAGGTGTTGCCCAGAATGATTTGGGCACCGGCATCCTCCAGTTCTTCCGGGGTCAGCGCCTTGACCGTGGCCTGGGTGCCCACGGGCATGAAAACGGGTGTGGCTATTTTACCGTGAGCGGTGTGGAATTTGCCGGCCCGAGCATTGCCGGACTGAGCTAATAATTTAAAATCAATCATGATTGGGCTATCGAGTTCGTTGCGTTCGTAGCGTTTGTGGGATTTAAAACCGTTCACCGATCACTGTTCACAGTCATCTATTCTATCAACATCGCATCCCCATAGCTGAAAAAGCGATATTTTTCTCGAACCGCTTCGGCATAGGCATGTAACATGGTTTCTCTGCCGGCGAAAGCCGAGACGAGCATGAGCAGGGTCGATTTGGGCAGATGAAAGTTGGTGATCATGGCGTCGACAACCTTGAAGGTAAAACCGGGATAAATGAACAGGTCGCAGCGGCCGGCACCCGGTGACAGGCGGCCGTTCTTGCGGGCGACATATTCGAGTGTACGGACGCTGGTGGTTCCGACGGCCACCACCCGGCGCCCTTCGTCTTTGGCCCGATTGACCATATCTGCCGTCTCGGTACTAATGGAGAACCACTCCTCGTGCATGCGATGGTCGCGGATGTCATCCACCCGCACCGGCACAAAAGTGCCGTAGCCCACATGCAACGTTACCGGGGCGATGCCGACCCCCTTGTCGCGAATCTTTGAGAGGGTGGCGTCTGTAAAATGCAGGCCGGCGGTAGGGGCGGCAATGGCCCCCTGCTCACGGGCGTAGACGGTCTGGTACCGCAGCCGGTCCGCATCGTCAGCGTCGTCCTTGCCTCTCTTGATATATGGGGGCAACGGCATACGACCGATGCGGTCGAGAACCGCTTCAAAGGGTTGGGAAGCGGTAAAACGGATCGTGTAGACGCCGTCCGAGAAGCCCTGCACCTCGCCGACCAGATCCGCGTCGAAGATCAACCGCGTGCCGGCTCGGGCCTGCTTGGAGGCTTTGATCAGGCACCTGTAGGTCCGCTGGTTTTCATCATCGCCCGGGTTGTTTTGACCGTAATTTAAAATCAGCGTTTCGACCTTGCCGCCTGTCGGCTTGCGCCCGTACAGCCGCCCCGGCACCACCCGGGTGTTGTTGACGAGCAGCAGGTCCGAAGGCTGCAGCAGATCGACGATGTCCTGAAACTGCCTGTGATTAATGGGGCTCCCGGATCGTTGCAGGTGCAACAGCCGGGACTCGTCCCGGTTCGGCGCCGGAGTCTGGGCGATGAGATCCTCCGGCAGATGGTAGTCGTAGTCTTCGAGTCGGTACATGGTAAAAAAGACGGCCGGGCCGTCCAATGCCTCCTACTGGTCCTCATTGGATTCACGCGCCGCCCATCCAGAGCCGGGCGGCTGTGTCGCGGCAATATACGCACCTTGGCCACCGAGTTCAAGTCCGGGATCTTCCCTCGGATGCTGATTTATGGTTGACCCGCAACTCTTTTGCGCCATGAAACCCGTCGCCTTGAAACAACCCAAACGGCCTTCCAAAAATTAAACAAAATCCATAAACTTTTCCCTTGACAGAGGAATGGCAAGCATTCTATCTTCTCAAAAAAAGAACATTGTTACTCCTGATACCGCTAAAAATACATAGAAAATGAAAATAACTAAAAAAATCAAATAATTATAAGAACTAATAAAAAGAAACATCATTATACAGGACCGACAAAAGAACTGTCCAACACCATTCGGTAAATTAGTTTATTTTAAATATAACAAATAGTTATATTTTTTTGCGCCGTAACCGAAAAAATAAATTCGGGGCAACAATAACAATGTTAACCCCCCTAAAACCGGAAGTTTACCAGCGGCTGGAACAGGCCGTTCTGGATATTTTTTCCCACTCCGATTTCCACAAGGCTAATATCCGCGATGTGGCCAACCGGGCGGGCGTCAGCTTCTCTACCATTTACAAACATTACGGATCCAAAGAACGCCTGGTTTTTGCCTTTGTGGATGTCTGGCTGGGCAAACTGACCGAGCGGATCTACGACCACCTCCAGGGCATCGAAGACCTCAAGGAAAAAATGCGCAAGGTGCTCTGGCTCCAGTTGGATTATTACGAACGCAACCCCGGCCTGGCCCGCATCATTTTCATGACGCTGCCCATGAAAACCTGGATGGCCGATGAAACCTTCAAGCAGAAAAAAATGATCAACATGTACCTGGAGGTCATGCGCAAGGGCCAGAAAGAGGGCCAGTTGAACCCCAACGTACGCGCCGGCGTTTTGTTGGATTTCATGCTGGGCAACGTCCAACGGGCCTTTACCATGTGGATTTCCAGGGGCCAGCAGGGCCGGTTGACCGACCAGGCCGGCACGCTTTTCGAGATGATCTGGCGCGCCATTTCCAACCCTGAGACGGATGGCAATTGAGCCGTTCTTAGGCGGCTTGGAGGGAACAGGATTTCAGCCTGAATCGAATGCCGTTCGCCGGGAGGCCGTCAGGGCCGTATGGTGAAAAACCTTTACGATAACTGGTGTTCATCCAGAAATAGGAAAGCATTTCTGGATGAGCACCAACTAATCCGGTTAGCAAAAGGAGCATCACATGTCTGAACATCCCGATTTGAACAAATGGAAAGAGTTGGCCACCAAGCAGCTCCGGGGCAGAGCCCTGGAAGACCTGGAATGGGACACCCCGGAAGGGATCCGCGTCAAACCGCTGTACACGGCCGAAGACGTGGCAGGAATGCCCCACGTCAACACCCTGCCCGGCTTTACCCCTTATGTTCGCGGGCCCATGGCCACCATGTACGCCGGTCGTCCCTGGACCATTCGGCAGTACGCCGGTTTTTCCACCGCCAAAGAATCGAACGCCTTCTATCGCCGTAATCTGGCCGCCGGCCAGAAGGGATTGTCGGTGGCCTTCGACCTGGCCACCCACCGCGGCTACGATTCCGACCATCCCCGGGTCATGGGCGATGTGGGCAAGGCCGGCGTGGCCATCGACTCCATCGAAGACATGAAGGTGCTCTTCGATCAGATTCCGCTGGACAAGATGAGCGTCTCCATGACCATGAACGGGGCCGTACTGCCTATTTTGGCCGGGTACATCGTGGCGGCCGAGGAGCAGGGGGTCAAGCAGGAGCAACTAACCGGCACCATTCAAAATGACATTCTCAAAGAGTACCTGACCCGCAACACCTACATCTATCCTCCCGAGCCCTCCATGCGCATCGTATCGGACATCATCGCCTACTGTTCCGAAAACATGCCCAAATTCAACACAGTCAGCATCAGCGGCTACCACATGATGGAGGCCGGGGCCAACAGCGTGCTGCAGACGGCCTTTACCCTGGCCGACGGCCTGGAATACGTCCGCGCGGCCATCAAGGCCGGTTTAGAAATCGATGCCTTTGCCCCGCGGCTGAGCTTCTTTTTCGGCGTGGGTATGAACTTCTTCATGGAAATCGCCATGCTGCGAGCAGCCCGTTTCCTGTGGCACGACCTGATCAAGCCCTTCAACCCCAAAAATCCCAAATCCACCATGCTGCGGACCCACGTGCAGACCTCGGGCTGGAGCCTTACCGAGCAGGATCCGTACAACAACATCATCCGCACCACCCTGGAGGCCCTGGCTGCAGTCCTGGGCGGAACCCAGAGCCTGCACACCAATTCCTTTGACGAAGCGGTGGGGTTGCCCACGGACTTTTCGGCCCGTATCGCCCGCAATACCCAGATCATCATCCAGGAAGAATCCCAGGTGTGCCACACCGTCGATCCCCTGGGCGGTTCCTATTATATCGAGGCCCTCACCGAAGGCATCATCAAAGAGGCCCGCAAAATCATCGACGAGGTGGAGGAACTGGGCGGCATGGCCAAGGCCATCGAAACCGGCATGCCCAAGCTGCGCGTCGAAGAGTCGGCAGCCCGCAAGCAGGCCCGCATCGACCAGGGGTTGGATGTCATCGTAGGCGTCAATAAATACAAGATCGAAGAAGACACCCAAATGGACGTGCTGGAAGTCTCCGAACAGGTGCGCGAGGAACAGGTCGCCCGGATCAACCAGCTCAAAGCCGACCGGGACGATGCGGCCGTGCGCAGCGCCCTCAACGGCGTTACCCAGGCGGCCGAAACCGGCGGCAACCTTCTGGCGGCCAGCATCGAAGCCGTGCGCGCCCGGGCCACGGTGGGCGAAATTTCCGACGCCATGGAAAAGGTCTTCGGCCGTTTCGTGGCCACCACCCAGTGCATCTCCGGCGTGTACGCCTCAGAATATGCCGAAAGCGAAATCATCGAATCGATCCGAAAACGGACCGACGATTTCAAGGACAAGGAGGGCCGCCGGCCCCGCATCCTGCTTACAAAGATGGGACAGGACGGCCATGACCGCGGCATCAAGGTGGTGGCCACCGCCTTTGCCGATCTGGGATTCGACGTGGACATCAGCCCCATGTTCCAGACGCCGGAGGAAGCGGCCAAGATGGCCGTGGAAAACGATGTCCACCTGGTGGGCGCCTCCAGCCTGGCCGCCGGCCACAAAGCCTTGGTGCCTCAGTTGATCAAGGCCCTCAAAAAAGCCGGCGGCGACGATATCAAGGTCATTGTCGGCGGTGTCATCCCGCCGGGCGACTACGATTTTCTTTACAAAGCCGGCGCCGTGGGCGTATTCGGTCCCGGAACGGCCATCACAAAATCGGCCAATAAGGTACTCAATGCCCTGGTTGGAGAGGACGCATAGTTTTTTGTGGGCCGGACGGCTTCGATAAACGTTCTATATCAAGGCTTGCAAGTCCCGAGGAAGGAGGCGTACATAAAGTACTCCGCACTGACGAGGGACGAAGCGGTTCGCAAATATCGGGCGTTTACCGAAGCCGTCAATGAGATCGTAAGCCCCCGCTTCCCCGTTGCCTCCATCCATTGGGGCCGCGGGGATTCGGGTTTAATCCTATTATTTAGAAGCCGGTTATGCGAATGGGTGAAACAGCCCCCCAATTCTATATCGATGGCGTCCGGTCCGGCAACCGCCGCATCCTGGCAAAAACCATCACCCTGATCGAAAGCGCACACCCCGCGCATCGGCAACTGGGACGCAGCGTCGTGGACGGCCTGCTTCCTTACACGGGCAAGGCCGCACGCATCGGCATCACCGGCGTCCCCGGTGTCGGCAAAAGCACTTTCATCGAAAGCTTCGGCATGATGTTGGTTGAATCGGGTCATCGGGTGGCGGTGCTGGCAGTGGACCCTTCCAGCACCCGCAGCGGCGGCAGCGTCATGGCCGACAAGACCCGCATGGAGCGATTAGCGGTGGCCCCGGAAGCCTTTATCCGCCCCTCGCCTTCCGGTGGCACCCTGGGCGGCGTGGCCCGCATGACCCGCGAGACGCTGTTGGTCTGCGAGGCGGCCGGCTTCGACGTGGTTATCGTGGAGACGGTCGGGGTGGGCCAGTCGGAAACCACCGTGGCCTCAATGGTGGATTTTTTCCTGGTGCTCATGCTGGCCGGCGCCGGCGACGAGCTTCAGGGCATCAAGAAGGGGGTGCTGGAACTGGCCGACGCCGTAGCCATCAACAAGGCCGACGGAGACAACCGCGAAAAAGCTGAAAAAGCCCGACGTTCCTATGAAATGGCCCTGCATCTGCTCAACCCGGCGACCCCGACCTGGTCACCACCGGTGCTGACCTGCAGTGCCCTCACGTTGGACGGTGTGGACACCATCTGGGAAACCGTCAAGGACTACCGCAGTCGGATGTCGGGCACCGGCGAACTGGAGGAAAAACGCCGCCGCCAGGCCCTGGCCTGGATGTGGTCGCGCATCGAGGATGGCCTCAAGGATCGCTTTTTCGGTCACCCGGCTGTCGGTGAACGTTTGAGAGAGATCGAGGCCTCCGTTGAGCGGGGCGATCTGTCGCCCACGGTGGGGGCCGAGACACTCCTTTTTTTGCTTGACAAGGACCATTGAGTCTAGAAAATTTAATGTTTACCTTAAAATAAGTATCTGCTAGGAAAATTATTTGCAACTTTTTGGATATTTTAGAAATATTTAATTTGATGACGGCTGGCGCTGATTGTTCCCAACCCCCTGCTGGCTAGTCAAAAGTTCTGCACTTTTAGGTGAAAGGAATCTGACATGGGTATTGTGAAGGAAAAAATCGATGATCTCAAGGCGCGTGAAACGCGTATCCTTGAGATGGGCGGAGAAAAGCTAGTCGCCAAGCACAAGGAAAAAGGCAAGCTGACCGCCCGACAGCGACTGAACAAGCTGTTCGACAAGGGCACCTTTCGCGAGGTGGACATGTTCGTCAAGCATCGCTGCGTGAATTTCGGCATGGAGAATGTCGACATCCCCTCCGACGGCGTCATTACCGGCCACGGCCTGGTGGACGGCCGGCCGCTATTCGCCTTTGCCCAGGACTTCACCTCCCGGGCGGGCAGTCTGGGCGAAATGCAGGCCAAGAAAATCTGCAAGGTCATGGACATGGCCCTGAAAGCCGGCGTTCCCTTCGTGGGCCTGAACGATTCGGGCGGTGCCCGCATCCAGGAGGGCGTGGACGCCCTGTCTGGCTATGGACAGATCTTCTACCGCAACTCCCTGGCCTCGGGCGTGATTCCGCAGATTTCGGCCATCATGGGCCCCACGGCCGGCGGCGCGGTTTACTCGCCGGCCATGACCGATTATATCTTCATGGTCAAGAACACCAGCTACATGTTCATCACCGGCCCCGAGGTTATCAAGTCGGTCACCGGCGAGGAGATCAACTTCGAGGACCTGGGCGGCGCCATGGCCCACAACGAAAAGAGCGGCGTGGCCCAGTTCGCCTGTGAGAGCGACGAAGACGCCATCGAGCAGATCAAACGCCTGCTGGCCTACCTGCCGGCCAACAACATGGAGGAACCGCCCATCGTGGATACGGGCGACGACCCCGCCCGCACGGACGAGGCCCTCAACACCATCATTCCGGACAGCCCCAACCAGTCCTACGACATGCGCGACGTGATACGTTCCATCGTGGACAACGGCGAATTCTTCGAACCTTTCCAGTACTTCGCCACCAACATCCTGACGGCCTTCGCCCGGCTCAACGGCCGCACCATCGGCATCATCGCCAACCAGCCCAAAGTCATGGCCGGCTGCCTGGACATCAACGCCTCGGATAAAGCCACCCGCTTCATCCGCTTCTGCGATGCTTTCAACATTCCGCTGCTGACCATCGCCGACGTGCCCGGCTACCTGCCCGGCAGTCAGCAAGAATGGGGCGGCATCATCCGCCACGGCGCCAAGCTGCTGTGGTGCTACAGCGAAGCCACGGTGCCCAAACTGCTGCTGACAACCCGCAAGGACTACGGCGGATCATATTTGGCCATGTGCTCCAAGGACCTGGGCGCCGACTATGCCCTGGCCTGGCCCACGGCCGAGATTGCCGTCATGGGCGCCGCCGGAGCCGCCAACATTATCCACCGTAAGGAGATCAAGGGCGCCGACGATCCCAAGGCCAAGCGCGCCGAGAAGATCGCCGAATACGAGGACCTGTTTTCCAACCCGTATTGTGCCGCCGAGCGGGGCTATATCGATGCGGTCATCGAGCCGGCCGAAACCCGGCCCCGGCTCATCGACGCCTTGGAAATCATGTGCAGCAAACGCGAACTGCGACCGGGGAAAAAGCACGGCAATATCCCCATGTAGCGGCCTTTGCAACCGATAACCGAATCCGAAAAGGGACGATCTATGGAAGCCAATGAAAAAAAACTGGCCGCAGCCCTGGCCGCGGTCTCTGCCTATATTCAGACCGAGGAGGAGGCGCTGGTCATGCCGCCGCCCGAAAAACGCCAGCCCCGCCGCTTTGACCAGGGCAACCTGTGGGCCATGGCCGGCCGGCAGGGCATGATGCAGATGCGCACCCTCATGCAGATGAAAACCTTCAACCGACTCCGCTAAGCCGGTGAAGCCGAAAAAATGGACGAGTCATTAACTTCCAATTTTTAAGAGGAGACCCATACAATGAGTGATCACGATCAAGTCAAAATGACCAGCATGAATTACGATGTTGACCGGCCGAAAGCGGGAAATCCGGTGAAGATCATGGATCTGAGCCTCCGCGACGGCCATCAGAGCCTGTTCGCCACCCGCGGCCGCACCGAGGACATGATCCCCGTGGCCGAACTGATGGATCAGGTGGGGTTCTGGGCCGTGGAAACCTGGGGTGGCGCCACCTTCGACACCATGCACCGCTTTCTCAACGAGGACCCCTGGGAGCGTATCCGCACCCTGAAGCGCTACTTCAAAAAGACCCCCTTCTCCATGCTATTGCGCGCCCAGAACCTGGTGGGCTATCGCAACTACGCCGACGACGTGGCCAACGCCTTCATGGACCGCGCCTGCGAAAACGGCATGGACATCTTCCGCACCTTCGACGCCCTGAACGACTACCGCAACTTCCAGACCGTGGTTCCCAAGATCAAAGAGTACGGCAAGCACTTCCAGGGCTGTATCTGCTACACCATGACCGAACCGCGCCTGGGCGGCGAGGTCTACAACCTGGACTACTACGTCAACAAGGCCAAGGATCTCGAGGCCATGGGCGCCGATAGTATCTGCATCAAGGACATGGCCGGCCTCATTGCCCCCTACGACGCCTATCAAATCGTCAAGGCCCTTAAAGCCGCCGTCAAACCGCCCATTCACCTGCACAGCCACTTCACCTCCGGCATGAGCCCCATGAGCCACCTCAAGGCCATCGAGGCCGGTGTGGACATCATCGACACCTGCATGAGCCCCTACGCCTACCGGACTTCTCACGCCGCGGTCGAACCGCTGGTGATGACCCTGCTGGGAACCAACCGCGACACCGGCTTCGACATCAAACTGCTGGCCCGGATCAACGAGATCTTCGAAAAAGAGGTCATGCCCAAGTACAAGCATCTGCTCGACGATTCCAAGATGTCCGTCATCGACATCAACGTGCTGCTGCACCAGACCCCGGGCGGCATGCTTTCCAACCTGGTCAACCAGTTGCGCGACATGGACGCATTGGACAAGATCGGCGAGGTTTACAAAGAACTTCCCAGGGTCCGCAAGGATCTCGGCCAGATTCCGCTGGTCACGCCCACCAGCCAGATCGTGGGCATCCAGACCGTCAACAACGTGCTCTTCGACACCCCGGAGGAGCGCTACAAGATGATCACCGGTCAGGTCAAGGACCTGTGCTACGGCCTGTATGGCAAGACCGCCGTGCCCATCAACGAGGAGGTACAGAAAAAAGCCCTCAAGGGTTACGACCGCGGCGAGGAGCCCATCACCTGCCGTCCGGCCGAAGTGCTGGAACCGGAGTTGGAGAAAGCCAAAGCCGACATCGGCGATCTGGCCGTGGATATGGACGACTTGGTCACCTACGCCATGTTTCCCGTCACCGGCAAGAAATTTTTGCAGTGGAAGTATGGTAAGGAAGAGGCGCCCGAGTCCGTGAAACCCATTACCCTGGAGCAGGTCAAGGCCAAGGACGAACTGATCAAGAAGGCCAAGGCCGGCGAACTGGTGGAGAAGAAGAAAGACGCTCCGGCCAAGAGCGAAAACGCCCGCACCTTCAACGTCTTCGTGGATAACGAGTACTTCGAAGTGGGCGTGGACGAAGTTGGTGACAGCCCGATCCTGAAGTATGCCCAGCAGATCCAGCTTTCCGGCGGCGCGCCTGCAGCAACCCCGGCCGCTCCCGCAGCGCCTGCTGCTCCGGCCGCACCCGCCGATCCGGCAGCTTCGGCAGCCGCGCCGGCAGAGAAGAAGGCCGCCGCACTGGCTCCGGCGCCCGCCGCAGATGCCGAAGGCACTCCGCTGCCCGCGCCCATGCCCGGAATGATCGTCAAGTATGAGAAGAATGTGGGCGATGCGGTCAACGAAGGTGAGACCGTCGTCATCCTGGAAGCCATGAAGATGGAAAACGCCCTGGCCGCACCGGCTTCGGGTACCGTCAAGGCCATCAACTTCTCATCGGGCGATTCCGTGGCCAAGGGCGACGTGCTCTGCATGATCGGTTAAAACCTTCCGGGCAGCATTTGACATCGTAAAGCGCCTCTACCCCATGGAAAGATTCGGCCATGGGGTAGAGGGGCAATTGAAATCAACTCGTAAAAAACATCTATGCTTGTCATTCCCGCAGAGGCGGGAATCCATAAGAATTTGAGAACACGGGATCCCCGCCTGCGATGGGATGGCACCAATGAAGGCAATACGTTTTTTACGAAACAAAAAAATCAGCATCTGAAAAAAACGACAGTTATGGACGAGCACTAAAAAGATAAGCATGGTCGTCGGCCCCGGCAGACAACCATGCTTATTTTTTTACGGCCTTTCGAGGTCGACGAATGAGTGTTTATCCAGAAATAGGCAAATTTGGTCGAGATCAAGGCTTTCGAAAAATTTTACCGTAGGTATATAGTTGAGATTCCAAGGATAAAATTTTCCGTTTAACGCAGATATCGGGCAAATTGGCCATTTATGGATGGGCACGAACCAACAATCAAAGGAGAGAAGAGGTCCTCCCATGAAAATCCATGAGTACCAAGCCAAAGAACTGTTCCGCAAGAGCGGCGTCGCCGTTCCCGACGGCAGCGTTGCCTTTACCGTCGACGAAGCCAAGGGGGTGGCCGCAAAACTGGGCGCCTATCCGGTGGTAGTCAAGGCCCAGATTCACGCCGGCGGCCGCGGCCTGGGCGGCGGCGTTAAAGTGGCCAAGAACGAACAGGAATTCGAGGAATACGCCAACAGCATCCTGGGCATGAACCTGGTCACCAAGCAGACCGGCCCGGGCGGCAAGTTGGTCAAGAAACTGCTCATCGAGCAGGGACTCAACATCGCCAAGGAACTCTACCTTTCCATTCTGCCGGACCGCGCCACGGCCAAGATGATCATTATGGCCTCCGAGGCCGGCGGCATGGACATCGAGGATGTCGCCGAGAAAACCCCTGAGAAAATCATCAAGGTGTACGTGGATCCCAACGTGGGGATACAGGGCTACCATCTGCGGGCGGCGTCCTTCGGGCTGAACATGCCGGCGGCATGCATGAAACCGTTCACCGTACTGTTGAAGAATCTTTTCAACCTGGCCGTCCAATACGACTGCTCCCTGGTGGAAATCAATCCGCTGATCATCACCGCCGAAAACGACGTCATCGCCCTGGACGCCAAGATGGATTTCGACGACAACGCATTGTATCGCCACCCGGATGTAAAGGAATACCGGGATCTGGATGAAGAAGATCCCACCGAAGTGGAGGCCGGCGGCTTTGGTCTGAACTACATTCACCTGGGCGAAGGCGGGAACGTGGGCAACATGGTCAACGGCGCCGGCCTGGCCATGGCCACCATGGACTGCATCAAGTACGCCGGCGGCAAGCCGGTCAACTTTCTCGACGTGGGCGGCGGCGCCAGCGCCGAGCAGATCGAAAACGGGTTTCGCATTCTGCAGAGCGACGAGAACGTAAAGGCCATCCTGATCAACATCTTCGGCGGCATTCTTCGCTGCGACCGACTGGCCAACGGCGTTGTGCAGGCCGCCGAAAAGGTGGGTATGCGCGTGCCGGTCATCATCCGCATGGAAGGCACCAACCTGGCAGAGGGGCAGAAGATCCTGGCGGAATCGGGCCTGGATCTGATCAATGCCAAGGACCTCAAGGACGCCGCCGAGAAATTACAGGAAGCCATCCAGTAACCCAATGATAAAGGTTGCGTCAAAGGGCCGAGATCAAGGCTTGCGAATCCTGAGAATACCGCAATCGCGGATGCCGAAGGCAGCGTATTCAACATACGTCGCAATGACGAAGGATGAGCGTAACGCAGATATCGGGCGTTTGACGAAGCCGTCAAACCAGCGAGGATTGAATCGTGAGCATATTAGTCAATAAAGAAACCAAACTTTTGGTGCAGGGGATTACCGGAAAAGAAGGCCAGTTCCATGCCCGTGCATGCGTAGAATACGGCACCCAGGTTGTGGCCGGCGTTACCCCCGGCAAGGGGGGGCAGAAGATGGACGAGGTCCCCGTATTCAATACGGTGGCCGATGCCGTTAAAACCACCGGCGCCGACGCCAGTATGATTTTCGTGCCTCCGCCCTTTGCCGCCGACGCGATCATGGAAGCGGCCGATGCCGGGGTTCCCCTGATCGTCTGCATCACCGAGGGAATTCCGGTGATGGACATGATGCGGGTGAAAAACTATCTCAAAGACAAACCGGTGCGCCTGATCGGGCCCAACTGCCCCGGCATCATCACCCCCGGTGAATGCAAGATCGGCATCATGCCCGGACCGATCCATGAACCCGGAAAAATCGGGGTTGTCTCCCGCTCCGGCACCCTGACCTACGAAGCCGTTCATGCCCTCACCCTTGCCGGGTTGGGCCAGACCACCTGCATCGGTATCGGCGGCGACCCGGTCAACGGGACCAACTTTATCGATTGCCTGGAGCGCTTCCAGGCCGACGCAGCCACCGAAGGGGTCGTCATGATCGGGGAAATCGGCGGCGACGCCGAGGAAAAAGCGGCAGAATATATCAAGGAGAAGGTCACCAAACCGGTGGTGGGTTTCATCGCCGGTCTCACGGCGCCTCCGGGACGACGCATGGGCCATGCCGGCGCCATCATCAGCGGCAGCAGCGGCACCGGCCAGAGCAAGGTGGCGGCCATGAAGGCCAACGGGATCAACGTCTGCGAGAACCTGGCGTATCTCAAAGACGTCTGCGCCGAAACCTTTAAATAGAAACGGAATGACTCGATACCGACACCCGTAAAAATATTAATCCCTGTAACCAGCGGGCGGCCTTCGGGCCGTCCGTTTTTTTCATATAAACCCTACCCATAGAAATCGAAGAGAACAAGAGTTCTCTTGAACAATGCTAAGATTTGGCTTCAAACCGGCTTGCCATGCCTTGGCCAATATCGTAGATCCTTTGTATCCGGTCTAAAAAATCACCATCGTATAATCCGCAGCTCGATCCCAAAACAAAGTTCCCCGTGGAAGTCAGGGAGGCAACAATTTGACCGAGCCGTTCCATGGCCTGTTGTGGTGGCGGATCTGCCTCCAGCATGGCGGTCTCAATGCCGGCCATGATCGTCACGTTGGCGCCCATTTTTTCGTACAACTCGGGCAGGTCGTTTAAATTGCTCTGTATCGCGGCAAATCCATCGAGCCGCCATGTTTTGAAGATTTCAACCAGTTGGGAAAGATTGCCGCAGCAATGGAGCAAAAGCGGGACCCCGGCCCCGTGGGCGGCGGCAACCGCCCGAGCGTAAAAATCCCGGCACATGTTGTCAATATCCGCCGGGTTCACAAGGGGGCCCCTTTCGGATGAAAAGTCATCGGCCAAAACGATGCCGTCCACCCCAAGATCCAGGCACTGGCGAATCGTATCCAAAGCCCCCTTTTTCTCCATTTCATAGGCGCCATAAAGCGTTTGCGGACTTCGGATCCAGTCCGTAAGTACCCGCATCATCCCCACCTTGTTGACCATTTCCTGGAAAGGACCGTCGATTACGGCCAGAACCGGCAGATCCGATCCATCCATGACGTCGGCCAGGTCCCTGGGGGTGAAATAGCGGTAGCCCAGATCCGGTTTTTCAGCCGGGATATCACATACCGACAGGCAGACCACATCCTGATCCAAGCGTTGTGCCAGGTGGATATGGTTTCCCACGGTGTCTTTCAACCCCGCCCGTTCAAACAGCCGGCTTCCCAGCCAGACCTCTCCTTTGGGGAGGGCATCTACGCATTTTTTTGCCAAAACCTGCTTTAATTTGAAATGATTATCCAATTCTTTCACAAACTCTCGTGTTTAACTTTTTTTGTTTCTGGATGGACCCGTTCAGGAAAACCGTACCCTTCAATCATGGCCCGATGACCGATCAAAAATTGTTGACAGCAAATGGAAAAGGGCTATCCTTTCACGGCTTAATACAAACGACTCGAATAGTAACATATGAAAAACAGATTAGAAAAGAGTTGCGCAGGACGCAGAGCACAAATGATCAAAATTTCAGTGGAACCTATAGGAATAACGATCGAGGCCGAAGACGAACAGCCCCTGATGGCATCCCTGGCAAAAGCAGGTATAAAAATAGAAGCGCCCTGTGGCGGCAAAAATATTTGCGGAGCTTGCCGGTTGTGGATTGTGTCCGGCAGCGTTCCTCCCACACCCCACGAAAACCTGGACCCCGAAGACGAAAAAAACGGACTGCGACTGGCATGCCAGGCCGTTCCCGAAGGCGATGTGACCATCCGTCTCGAAGACAACTTCGCATACGACAAAAAAGTCATGAACCAGGGCCGGATTCTGGGGCAAAACGCCAAGTCCGGAACTGGAAAAGTCGACCCAGCCGTAAAAATCACTCAAGGGCCCGAAGGTTTGCAGCTTTGGTATGACAGACAGGCCGAGCCGGTAGTTCTGGAAAACTGGCGGCCGGATTTCAGACCCACCGGCCTTGCCATCGACATCGGCACCACAACCATGGTGATTTCCCTGGTGTCGTTGCAAACGGGAGCGGTACTGGCTTCCGCCTCCAGCCTGAACCCCCAGGTCGCCCACGGCCATGACGTGCTTACCCGCATCAATTACGCCAAGGCGCCTGAAACCTTGGACGAGATGGGCGCCCTGGTGCAGGACAAGCTCAATGGCATGGTGGAGGAAGCCTGTGCGCAAGCCGGCCTAAGCCCTCAAGAGATCGTCGATGTGGCTATCGGGGCCAACACCACCATGCTTCAACTGGCCGCCAAAATGGATTCCACCTCCATCGGCAGGACCCCTTTTTCCTTTGATCTAAAGGGCGGCACAACTTACAGCGCCGCCAAGTGGGGCCTTGAGGTAAACAAAGCGGCCAGGGCGTATCTTCCTCCGATCATGCACGCCTTCGTGGGAACGGATATCACCGCCGGCCTGCTGTTGTGGCCGGACTTCTTCGATGCCAACAAATCCATTTTGTATCTGGATATGGGCACCAACGGCGAGCTTTGCCTGAATGTGAAGGGGAAACGGTTCACCACCTCTACCGCTGCCGGCCCGGCCTTCGAGGGCATGGGGCTTTCTACGGGCATGCGGGCCACGGAAGGGGCCGTGGAACGGGTGAGCTACCGGGACGGATGGTTCAAATTTCACACCATCGGCGGCGGCCCTGCCAAAGGCGTCTGCGGAAGCGGCATTATCGATTTTCTGGCCGCACTTCTGGAATCCGGCCACCTGGATCCGAGCGGCAGACTTTCTAAAACAAGCCCCGAGGATACCTACGTTATAGCGGATAACGAACAGACGAAATTCAAGTACGCAAAAGGCGTGTATCTTACCCAGAAGGATATCCGGCAGATCCAGCTTGCCAAGGGCGCCGTGAGAACCGGCATGGATCTGATCATGGAAGCCGGAGGCATCACCGCCGACGACCTGGACAGGATTTATATCGCAGGCGGCTTCGGCAACTACCTTAGGCCGGCCCATATGGAAAAAATCGGCCTGATTCCTCCCAACACGGCGACCAAGCTCTTTTTTTGCGGAAACGCCTCCATCGACGGCAGCATCGCCCTTTTGGCGAACAAAGAAAATCGCATCTTCATAGAAGATGCCTTGAGCGAAATGGAACATGTGCAATTGGCCAGCCAGCCCCATTTCATGGACTGCTTTCTTAAAAGCCTGCAATTTCCGTCCGACTAAATATACCTGTTCGTAAAACCAGTGACATACCGAGATGGACGCCGCGCCCGGATCGCAAGGGAGCAAAGTGTTCATAGCCCAAAGCCTATTCATGCATGGCGCCATAAGCCAATGGAAAAATTATTTCCATTTTGGCAAATATCATGACGGCGGAATGAAAATTTGCCGTCGCCGTCGTCTCATTTTTCAAACGTATCTCCTCCCCTTCTATTTAAAAAGTAAATCCTGAGCTGTTTTTAAGATTCTTCGGCGGCCTCCCCTCAAACCGCAAAGTACGCTATATATATAGGGTGGTATATAGGATGGCAATCCCAACGATCCCAGAGCCGATTTTCTTCGTTTCTCTAAAACATCCCTTTGTTTCAAGAATTTTATAATAATGGCATATATTTGGCTTAAGAAAAGTATGGAAGCCAACCGTTTTTAAAAAAAGGGCTTGTTAGATTATGATGAAATTTCCCCAACAAAAATGTAAATTATGCATTGACAACCTCCATAGGGAAGTATATTGCGTCCGAGACGCACGGATATGACAAAAAGATGTTTCGACCTTAACACGCAGGAGAAAAGCAATGATTGTCATAGCAGAAAAAATCAACGGCACGAGAAAGGCCGTGGCCAAGGCCATCCGGGAGAAAGATGCGGATTTCATCCGCGATCTGGCCAAGACACAGGCCGATGCAGGCAGCACCTACCTCGATGTAAACGCCGGCACCGCCCCCGAACGGGAGTCGGATGACATGATTTGGTTGGTGAACACCATCCAGGAAGTGTGCGAACTGCCCCTGGCACTGGACAGCGCCAATCCGCAGGCATTGAAAGCGGGTTTGGCCGTGGCTGCCAAAAAGCCCATGATCAACTCCGTCAGCGGCGAACAAAGTCGAATTGACGGCGTCCTGCCCCTGGCGCTGGAATACAAGACCGAACTGATCCTGCTGGCCCTGGACGATCATGGCATTCCCGAAAATGTGGAAGGCCGCCTGAAAATCGTCCGGGACCTTGTCAAACGCGCCCTGGACGGCGGTCTCGAGCAAAAACAGCTCTACATCGATCCCCTGGTAACCGCCATCAGCACGGGAACCGAAAACGCCAAAATTACCTTCGGCACCATCGAAGCCATCATCGACGAATTTCCGGACGTTCACATCACGGGCGGGGCCAGCAACATTTCCTTCGGGATGCCGCTGCGCCCTCTGATCAACCGTTTCTTCATCGCAATGGCGATCCAGGCAGGCATGGATTCGGCCATCATCAACCCCAATGACAGAGAACTGAACGAGGCCATTATGACGGCGGAAACGCTGATGGGCCGCGACAAGTTCTGCATGAATTTCAACCGTGCCTTCCGGGCCGGAAAGATAGGACCTAAAAAACCTGAATGACAGGAGGAAATCATGAAAGATTTGACAGATGCCATGGCGGACATGAACGAGGATAAAGCCCTCGAACTGACCCAAAAGTACCTGGACGAAGGAGAAAGTCCGGTTGAAATTTTCAGGGCCTACCAGGCTGCCATGGAAGAAATCGGCAAGCGTTTCGAACAAAACCTTTATTTCGTGCCGGAGCTGATCATGGCCGGCGAGATGATGAAGGCGGGTGCAGGGCTGATCAAACCCCATCTCAAGGACGACGACGACGGCGGAGGTGCAGGGAAGATCGGCAAGTTCCTCATCGCCACCATCGAAGGAGACATTCACGATATCGGCAAGAACATCATGGGGATGATGCTGGACTTGAACGGCTTCGAGGTCATGGACCTGGGCGTTGACGTACCCCTTCAAAAGATCGTCGACGCGGCCAAGGAGTTCAAACCGAATGTGATCGGCCTCAGCGGACTCCTGACCCTGGCCTTCGATCCGATGAAAGCCCTTGTGGACAAGCTGAAAGACGAAGGTGTCAGGGACGATTACAAGGTCATCATCGGAGGTGCCCAAATGGATCAGCACGTATGCGACTACGTCGGGGCGGATGCCTGGGTTACGGACGCCGTCGCCGGTGTCAACCAGAGCAAGGCCTGGGTGGCCGCGTAGTTCTACCGATAACCGCAAAAGCATCATTGGAGGAATGTTATGTCAGATATGAACGAAGTCAGGAAAAAGCAGGACGCCTTTCTGGATAAGTGGATATCCGGCGAGGGAATCGAATTCGCCAGCGAGGAGGCCAAAAACGCCTATCAGGAGCGCACGGGCCTTTTGGCTGCGGCCTTCAGGATCGACGATGCCATCGAGCGCGTGCCCGTCATGCCGATGACCACTTTTGCGCCCACCATGATGAAGGGCATTTCCGGCAAGGAAGCGATGTACAACCCGGAAGCCGCGGGCCAGGCCTACCTGGATTTTTGCAACACCTTTCAACCGGACGCCGCCGGCGCCGCTCCCATGCTCATGTATGGTCCGGCCCTGGAAACACTGAAATACACGCTTTACAAATGGCCGGGACAGGGTGTTCCCGACAACCTGTCCTATCAGTTCAACGAAAAAGAATACATGACGCAGGACGAGTACGATCTACTGATAAACGATCCCACGGATTTTTACCTCCGCTACTGGATGCCCAGAACCCACGGTGCTTTGGCGCCCTTTGCCAGCATGCCTCCGATCTACGGGGCCATGGAGCTTCCCATGCTGGGGCCATGGCTCATCGGCATCGGCACCCCCCCCATGCAGGAAGCGCTGGCCGCATTGATGAAGGCCGGCAAGCAATGCTTTGACTGGATCAACAGCATGGGTGCGTACCTGGGCCAAATCATGGCTGCGGGCTTTCCCTTCTATGCCGGCGGCGCCACCAAGGCCCCCTTTGACGTGATCAGCGACTCTTTCCGTGGAACCACCCAACTGATGATGGACATTTTCCGCAGGCCGGAAAAGGTCTTGGAAGCGGTGGAAAGGCTGGTCGAACCCATGATTGCGGCCGGAGTTGCCGGTGCCGTGGCCAACAACAATCCCATCGTGTTCATCCCGCTTCACAAAGGGGCCGACGGCTTCATGTCCAACGAGCAGTTCGAGAAGTTCTACTGGCCCACCCTCAAGAAAGTCATGTACGGCCTGGCCGAAGCCGGTTGCATTCCCGGATGCTTTGTGGAGGGCGGCTACAACCAGCGCCTCGAATACCTTGCCGACACATCGGACATCCGCTGCATGTATCTTTTTGACCGCACCGACATGGCCAGGGCGGCCGAGCTTTTGGGCGGCAAGGTCTGCATCGCCGGTGGCTTCCCGGTTTCCATGATTCTGACGGCAACCCCGGAGCAAGTAACGGAAGAGACAAAGAAACTGATCGACGTGGCCGGTAAAGACAAGGGCTACATTCTCAGCATCGGATGTGCATTGGATGAAGGCAAAGACGAAACGATTAAGGCATTCGTTGACGCTGCCAAGAAGTATGGTCGGTATTAATCGCTGGATTAAAGACCTAAATATAGTGGTGGTTCGGGTACGCCCTTGCTTTCGCAAATAGCAAGGGCCTGAAAGGACTAAAAGGAGGAAAAATGAAGAGAAGAAATGCCTTTTTGATCGTTGCAGTATTGGTGGCGGCATTCATGCTTCCCGTTTCGGCAATGGCGGAAAACGATCCCAGGGACGCCATAGCCGCTCCCGGGGGAACGAACCTGTTCCTTTTTTATTACAGAGACTACGCCGGAAGCGACTTTTACAGCGATGGCGACACCCTGGACAGCAATGCCGATTTCGACATGCAGTTCGCCATGTTCCGGTTTGCCCACTTCTGGGATGTGGGTGGCGGATGGATCTGGAGCGCGGATATCGTCCAGCCCGTTGCATCCATGGAATTCGAGTCGGATGTGCTGGGGCTTGACTCCAATTCCAACGGCCTTGGCGACACCACCTTGGCAACCCATATCAACACACCGTGGTTTGTAGACAACGGAGACACCAAACTGGGGATGTCCGCAGGTTTTTATCTCACCCCGCCCTCGGGCGAATACCACTCCGAAAAAGCAGTTAACATCGGCAGCAACCGCTGGACTTACCGGCTGGAGGCCACTCCGGTGGTTCTGATGAAAGGACCCTTTGTTTTCGAGCTTACCGGCGAGGTCCAGTTCTTCACCGATAACGATGATTATTCTTCGGCAGATCTGACGGAAGAAAAAGATCCCGTCTACCACCTTCAGCTTCATGGCAGCTACAACATCACGGATTCTTTCTGGACCGGTCTGAGCTACTATTACCTTACGGGAGGAGAGACAACCGTGGCCGGTATCGACCAGGACGACGAACTCGAAACCCAGACGCTCCGGTTCAGCTTCGGATATCAGTTGACGAAAAACACCCAACTGCTACTTCAGTACAACACGGACATCGACAGGGATAATGGCGTCGAGCAGAACTACTTCGGCGGCAGGATCGCCTACTGCTTCTAAACCACTGTCCGAAAAATCCGAATCGGACCCAACGCCCCCCATCCTTGTGGGATAGCAAATGCATGGCCGGCCGAGCATTTCCATTTTGCCCGGCCGGTTCTTGCATGCCGCTTTTTCAATATGCGGTTCTCCACAAAGCCTACCGTTGTCTGGCTCCCATGCAGAGCATGGGAGCAAGGTGATCAATCGGCTTGAGCTTTATACTTGAATAAACTCCCCTATATCCATGATAATACAAATGGAGGAACAAATAGAAACACGGCAACCGTAACCGCCCGGGACCGGGAAAAATGTCCACGGGGAAAGCGACCGTTAATGAACCCACAGGACAAAAACACGGACTTGCTCGGCCGGTGGGCCAGGGGCGAGGGGATACGTTTCGAATCTCAAAAGGCGGCGCAAAATTACAACAAGCTCACCCGCCGCTGGCTGGATGTATTGGCCTTAAAACAGCCGGACCGGATCCCCGGCCTCGTGTTCGGCGAAGGCGGCATCGTAACCGGTCCTGAAATCGACCAGGCCGGTATGTTTTACGACTCCCCAAAGGCTGCCGCAGCCGTGTACGGGTTCAACAAAAAGTATGCGTTCGACCACGTCATGGACATTTTGCCCATGTGCGGAAAGGCCCTGGATATCCTGGACTGCCGACTCCTCCGGTGGCCGGGAAGCCCGCTTCCCCAAGGCATGCCGGATAACGTCCCGCCGCAATATCCCGAAAACGAATTCATGCATGCTTCCGAATACGACCGGCTCATCGCCGACCCCGAGGGATTTATCCTTTTAAAATACCTGCCGCGCATTTTCAGTGCTCTTAGCTTCAAGGGAGAAATTCCCTGCCCCCTTTACGGACTCCACGCCATCGGCCACGAGCCTCTTCTGGCGCCCTTTTCCAAAAAAGGGGGAATGCAGGCAAAGCTGAAAGCAATGATGGACAATCTTTTTAACGCGGCTGACGCCACCACCACCCATTTCAAGCATTTCAAAAACGTGGCGGATAAAATCGTCCGCGAGCTGGGGCGGCCCAAAATCTTCGGCGGCGCATTCACCTTTTCTCCTTTTGACTTGATCGGGGACACCTTACGGGGAACGGTGGGTATTATGATGGATATGCACCGCCAACCGGAAAAATTGGAAGCCGCTTGTCGAGCGTTAATGCCTTTTTCCGTGAAAATGGCCGTGGAGCATGCCGAACGGGTACAAAATCCCTTCGTGCTGATCCCCTTGCACAAAGGGGCGGACGACTTCATATCCCAAGAGCAGTTTGAAAGATTTTACTGGCCTACCCTGCACGCCCAGTTGCTGGAGCTGACCGCCAACGGCCTCATTCCCCTTATTCTTGTTGAAGGCGCATACAATAAACGGCTGGACACCATCGCCCGTTCAGGGCTACCCGAAGGCAGGACCATGTGGATTTTCGAAAAAACCGATATGGAACAGGCCAAGCGAAAGCTGAACGGCATCGCCTGTATCGGAGGAAACGTGCCCGCCTCTTTTTTCACCATCGGTTCGCCAGAGCAGATGGCGGACTATTGCAAAAACCTGATTGAAGGTGTGGGAAACGAAGGCGGCTTCTTTTTGGCGCCGGGGGTGGTTTTGGATCGCGCCAAACCGAAAAACATGCGGGTTTTTATTGAAAGCGCCGGTAAATTCGGAGGAAATCGGGGGGCAACTTGAAAGAACTACTGTATCGGACCCGTCCGGGAGGCCAGACCCATTTCTGGATTGTTAATTAAACTGTTCTGCCCGGCCATGATTTCCTTGCAAAGGTATACACCGGACATGGCCGAGGTGGACCAGTAGTCCGCTCCGATTTGTTCGTTAAAGTCCGGGATCTCGTACAAAGACGCCCGGATGATGACGGATCGGTGACTGATGCCGGGATACACCTTGATCTGCTCAACGATATCCTTCATGGAATCGTAGGCCGTCCGTAAAAGGCATGACAGCCCGATGATGTTGGGCTTCAGTTCCACCGCCTTTTGGCAGAACGTTTCGGCGGATACGTCCACGCCAAGGTCGTAAACCGTAAATCCGTGACATTTTGCCAGCAGCCCGAACAGGTTTTTGCCCAGGTCGTGAATATCTCCCTGCACGGTTCCCAGAAGGATAGTGCCGGTTTCGCTGGCCGTCATGCCTTCTTTCACCTGCGGTTGGACGATTTCGGATACCTGGCGGAAGATCTCACCGCCCACAATCAGGCTGGAAATGAAATAATCTCCCCTTTCATAGCGCTTGCCGACCTCCACCATGCCCTTGGCGCAGGTTTCGAGAATAACCATCGGGTCTTCTTTTTGCCGTAGAAGGTAGCGCACCTGTTCCAGCACCTCGTCTTCCCGCAGATGCGTTACATTGTCTATCAGGGCCTTGGCTCTTTTCGGGTCCATCAACAGATCCCCGGTCCGGTAATATTCATGCCGACAAAAGAATCGAACGTCAGGCGGTCGCTGGGGCAGACAAAGCATCCCCAACTCAAGGGGCGATCGCAATGGTCATAAAAAATATGGGTCAGATTAATGGCGGCGGCAGGTCTGTCCAAGTTCAACAGATTGGCCTCTTCGATGCTGACCAGTTCCGCGCGCACGTTCAGTTCGCCTCTTTTGAACAAATCGTTTCCGCAGCCTTCGAAAAAACCCTGCATGGAAGTGACTTCCAGTTCGGCTTCCACAATAGGTTTGTTGACGTCACAAACCAGGTATTCATAATGATAGATGAACGGTTTTCCGTTAACCTTGAGCAGGCGGCGCAGATGGATGGCCCTTTCGCCTTCGGGCAAAGCCAGCTTCTCCGCGATGATGGCATCGGCGGGGGTGAGGCTGACCTCGAGGATTTTAACCTCGATTGCCGAAGGATCATCGCAAAACTGCCGGAAATCGGCAAATTTGAAAATCGCCGAACTTAAGTTAAGCTGCTTGACATACGTGCCCCGGCCGCGCTCGGTGACCACGACGCCCTTATCCACCAGCAAATTGATGGCCCGGCGAACCGTCATGGGGCTTACCTTGTAAAGCTTGCACAATCCGGATTCGGACGGGATGCGTTCTCCGGTTTCCAGTTCGCCCGTGGCAATCTGCGTGCTCAAAATATTGGCCAGTTGCACATATACCGGCTCATAGGAATCCCGGTCGATTTGTCTGGTTTGATTTTCCATTTTATCGTATTTCTTAATCGTTGTAAGTGTGAAACTTATCTTTGCAAACAGGCGGGCACCAATCAAAGCCGCCTTTTCTATGCGGCCTTTTACTATACTTCTATAGTGTAGCATCGCAATCAAGATTATTCAATAGTGGGGATGGTTTTGCCAAGAAATTGACAACAACCCGGGCTTCAACATAGAAGATGGCATATTCGGAATGCTTACAGGGCCTTTGCTCCTAGATTCCCTTCAAAAAAGAGCTTGACTTCAGTTCGCGCAAATTAAATAAAGAAACCTTCGCTCTACGTTCCCAGGTCCGAAAGGTTTTAAAAAATGCACGAAATGGGCATCGCCATGGAGATCGTGGATATCGCCAAGGCCTCCATACCGCAAGAAATGCAGGGCGCCAAGGTCCAGCGGGTCAATCTCCAGGTGGGCAAGTTATCGGCCATCGTAAGCGAAAGCCTGCGCTTCTGCTTCGACCTGGTGACCAAGGACACCCCCCTGGAAGGCGCCGAACTGGCCATCGAGGAACTGCCCGTGGTAGCCCGCTGCAAGGACTGCAATACCCAGTGGACGGTGACCGAAGCGGTGTTTACCTGCAAAAATTGCCAGAGCGGAAATATCGATATACTATCCGGCAGGGAGCTGGATATTACTTCCATCGAAATCGAAGACGAGGATTAGTCATGTGGTTTTTTGCCAATCGCATCTCCAAACGCTATCATCGCGACCATAGCCATCACCATCACGGTTCCCACAACCATCACCATCACCACGACCACGGTCATAACGTGGAAACCCGCAAATCGGGAACCCGCGAGATCAAGGTGGTCCGGCGGGTGCTGGACGCCAACGACATCATGGCCGACCGCATGCGGTCCCATTTCGCCGCACACAAAGTCTTCGTGCTCAACATGATGAGTTCGCCGGGCTCCGGCAAAACCACTACCCTACAGAAAACCCTGGCCCGCATCATGCCGGATCTGCGCTGCGCGGTCATCGTGGGAGACATCTGCACCACCAACGATGCCGACCGCCTGGCAGAATCCGGGGCCCCGGTGATCCAGATCAATACCGACGAGTTCGGCGGCGACTGCCACCTGGCTGCCCACGTGGTGGAAAAGGCCGTGGCCGACCTGGACCTGGATGCCATCGACCTGCTCATCGTGGAGAACATCGGCAACCTGGTCTGCCCGGCCGAGTTCGACATCGGCGAAAACAAGCGCGTGGTGGTGCTTTCCGTCACCGAAGGAGAAGACAAACCCGCCAAGTATCCACTGATGTTTCGCGAATGCGATGCCACCCTGCTCAACAAGATCGACCTGCTTCCCTATTTGGATTTCGACATGGAACTGGCCCGCAAGACCATCGGTCAGGTTCATCCCGGCATGCCGATCTTCGATATTTCTTCCAAGACCGAAGAGGGGCTCGATGAATGGATCGGGTGGCTGGTGGAGCAGGTGAAGGGCAAGTTGGCCGGTTTAGGGTGAGAGTGAGAGTGGTTTCGTTGGTTTGATTTGTTTTGTTGGTTGTGTTGGTTGGAACGGCTTGCTGCCGCAGTTATTCATGCTTTTTCACTCGGTCAATTGGTCCCCGCTGATGTCCAGTGCGGATGCGATTTTTTCCAGCGTGGAGCGCCGTATATTGGCATCTGTTTTTTCCATCTGGCTGTAGGCCGCCTGAGAGATCCCCATTTTGGCAGCCATTTCTTTTTAGGTGATTTTTTTGTACTCCCGCCATGCCCTGACCATGCTTCTGCCTTCGATTACATTATAGCCGACAACTTTATGGGGAATACTATTCACAGGCAGGAATCTGGCCAAAGCAGCGTTGACATTGCTGGCCATGGCATCTCGCAAAAACTGAAAAACCTGAAAAATCGTTGACTTACCTGTACCATTGGCACCCACAATGATGCATAAATTCGGCAAATTTGATAATCCGGCGTCCTTGAAAGATTTAAAATTTTTGAACAGTATCGATTCAATTTTCATTGTGCGCCTCTTTCTTAATACATTCTAAATCTTTGAGATCAGGCTGTTTTTGACAATAAATGGGATATTCGGCCGATTGTCAACCGCTTTTAGAGGCCAAAGCAAAGCCCCTCATTGCCTTGGCATCCGTTCCAATTGGTATGGCACCGGAGCGAATTAACCCCTCATTACTGGCTATCTTAAATGAATAGATTTTTCCGTCGGACTCAATGATTTCCCAAACTAGTTGCTCCGTTTTACTGCCGGCATCGGCATAGGGAATTAAAAAACTTCGACCCAGCATAGCAACCAGATGGTTGCGCTGTTTGGATGTCGATACGGTGGGCCTTTTCAGCTTCTCGTCAAATGGCGACAAGATTAACAGCCGGCCCTGATCGATCTGGTTTTTCCAGTCGATAGGAATTCGCATTCGAACAATTCCGCGTGCCGGACAGACCACAATCGGCTGGGGACCTTTCAGCAGGATATCAAGGCAGTCTTTTTCGATGGGGGAATGAAAACCGCTGACAACCGGGACCCCGGCGTCGCGAAGAATTCGCATGCAATCGTAGGTGTTCAAAATGATGTTGCCGGGGCATCGGATCGAACAAAAGATGCCCAACAAATTGGTATCGAGGATATCAAGGTTGCCGATGGCCCAAAAGGTCGAAAATTGGGAGGAAATTTCACCCTGTAGCAAAGCAGCGGGGCAGGTTGATTCGCTTGTTTTGAATTTATGAGTTGGGTTGCCCATAATGGTGAGAATCTATTCGTAATTCTATTTGGAATACTACGAATAGAATTACGAATAGAATCCAAACTCGCTATAACCAATCGTTTTCAATCAGTATTTCTATTCGTAAAATTTACGAATAGAAATCAAGGAAGTTCATATCGGGTCCATCTGTGCTTACCCATCCGTTTGATCAACCCTCTCTCGGTCATCCTTTTCAGCAGATAAGATGTATCCGTAAGGTTGGTACCCAAAAACTCCCTGCATTCAGCATTGGTAAGTGATCCCTGCTTCTGGATATGGGCAATGATTTTTTCCTCGTTTTCACTAAGAGGAATTTCGACAGGCTGGTCATCCGAAACTTTCAGACGATATTTGGTCCATCGCCCAAATCCGCTCTGCTCCACAAGCCCCGCCTGTACAAGCCCCCGCAAGTCTTGGCCGGCTGTCATCACATCCACGCGATTTAAACGGCGATAATCCTGGTTGTCGATGTCATGATTTTGTTTGAGATAAACCAGAGGCAGGACCGGCATACCCCCGGGAACATAGCCCCTTGCCCTTTCCGATTTCTATCTTACCTTCCACAATGTGGTACTTGAAGCCCCGATCTTTTCATCATGACTGATAGTATTGGAGTAGACCATGCCAAAAGATAAACTTTTCCAACCATTCCAGATCAAAAATCATACCCTGAAAAACCGAATCGGCGTAGCGCCCATGACCCGGATGTCCGGCGACGAGACCAGCATCCCCAGAAAGGATGTGCTGGACTTTCTGGTTCGCCGGGCCGAAAACGGGGCCGGGATCGTGTATACCGAAGCGCTGGTGACCGATTATGAGAGCGCCCAGGGGTACCCCGGACAGGCAAGGATAACCACTCAGCCCCAGATCGATGCCTGGAAGTCGGTGGTCCGCAAAATCCAGGACGCCGGTTCCAAAGCCATTATCCAACTGTTCCACTGCGGCAGGATGGCCTGGCCTGAGATCAATCCGGCCAGGCGATCCATTGCCCCCAGCGCCATTGCCCCCAAGCAGGACAATCCCCTCACCCAAAGCCCGTACCCGATCCCCGAGGCAATGAGTCAATTCGATATTGACCATGTCACCAACGGGTTTGTGCAAAGTGCAAAGGGAGCGGTTGAAGCCGGATTTGACGGCATTGAAATCCATGGCGCCCACGGCTACCTAATCAACCAGTTTCTCTCCTCGTACAGCAACCAGCGGACAGACGAGTATGGTGGATCGGTTGAGAACCGATTCCGGTTTGCCAGGGAAGTGATCAGGGCCGTCAAAGAAAAAATCCCCGACGACCGGCTGCTGTTATTCCGCATTTCCAACTGGGGGATTGCCGACATGAAAGTATCTCTGTTTGCGGATCGGGAAGAATGGCAGGAGTGTATCCGCCTGCTGGACAAGGAACCCATCGATGCGATATCCGTATCGACCTATGATTTTACAGCCACCGCCTTTGGTACGGACAAGAATATGGCCCAGCTCACCAGGGAGGTAACAGAATTGCCGCTTCTGATCTGTGGCAAAATATTTGACCGCCAAACGGCGGATGCCGCCCTCGAAGACGCCGACATCGCCCTATCGGGAAAATCCATGCTGCTCAACCCGGATTTTGTGGAGGACCTCCGTCTGGAAAAAGAGTTGAAATTGTATACCTCCGAAGAAGCAAATATTGCTTATACCCAGGAGCCGCTGCCGTAAAAGGCTTTTTCAGGCGACCTGTGGCCAGACACCCGAAAGGAAGCGGTGAATTCGTTGGAGCGGCGCCTTCGCCGCGATTACCCAGAATGTATCGCGGCTGGAAGCCGCTCCAACGAAAAACCGATCCTCAGCAGGATCCATTTCCTTAGAAGCTCCAAAAAAAGACCCGCCAGAAAAAGTCGATACTCGGATCGCCGGTGGGACCGGCGATCCGGGCCTTGGATATCAGGCGATTTGCCCCTCTTTCCAGAACGGAGACATCTGGCGCAGCCGCTCGATGATGGGCGGCATCTTGTCGATGATGAAGTCGATCTCCTCTTCGGTGTTGTAAATACTCAGAGAAAAGCGGATGGAGCCGTGGGCCGCGGTGAAGGGCACCCCCATGGCTCGCAGCACGTGGGAGGGCTCCAGGGAGCCGGAAGTACAAGCCGATCCGGACGAGGCGCAGATGCCGTGCTGGTCCATGAGAAGCAAAATGGCCTCGCCCTCGATATATTCGAAGGCAATGCTGGTGGTGTTGGGCAGGCGGTTTTCCGGATCGCCGTTAATCATGCTGGCCGGCACCCTTTTCAACAATTCGTTTTCCAGCTTGTCGCGCAACGCACGCACCCGGGTGTTTTCCTCATCCATCCATTCTGTGGCCAGTTGGGCCGCACGGCCCAGCCCGACGATGGAGGCGGAATTCTCGGTACCCGCCCGGCGTCCGCCCTCCTGATGCCCGCCCATTAGAAAGGGAGCGAACTTCGTGCCCTTACGCACGTAAAGCGCACCGATTCCCTTGGGGGCATGCAGCTTGTGGCCGGAGAGGGAGAGCATGTCGATGGCCGAATCGGCCATATCGATGGGGAGCTTGCCCACCGCCTGGACCGCATCGGTGTGGAAAACAATGCCCCGCTGGCGCACCTTGCGGGCAATCTCCTCGACGGGAAAAATCGTTCCGGTCTCGTTGTTGGCCCACATGACGCTGACGATGGCCGTGTCGTCGGCAAGATGATCATAAAGGAAGTCCAGGTCCAGGCGCCCCTGGCGATCCACGGGCACGAAGGTTGTCCGGTAGCCGATTTTACCAAGATGTTCGACCAGGTTCTTCACCGCCGGATGCTCCACCCGGGTGGTGATGATGTGGCGCTTGTCCGGGTTGGACTGCAGGGCCGCGTGAATGGCGGTGCTGTCGCTTTCCGTGCCGCAGCTCGTGAAAACGATCTCTTCGGGCCGGGCTCCCAGCACAATGGCCACCTGCTCGCGGGCCGCCTTGAGTTTGGCGCCCACGCTGCCGCCGAATGCATGCATGCTGGATGGGTTGCCGTAAAAATCCGAAAAATAAGGCGTCATCGCCTCGACCACCTCGGGCGCAACCCGGGTGGTGGCATTGTTGTCAACATAAACGGTTTCCATCGGCTACACCTCCTCGACGACCAGTTCCTGGGAGACCAGTTCCTTGAGCTTGGATTCCACGTAGTGCTTCAGGGTGATCTCGGATTTGCTGCACGAGGCGCAGGAGCCCCGCAGCTTGACCAGCACACGGTTGCCGTCCACATCCACCAGCTCGATATCGCCCCCGTCCTGGTTCAGGGAGGGTTTGATCTCCCGATTCAATGTGGCATCGATCATTTTGATCTTCTGGATGTTGGTCAGCGCTTCCGGTTTTTTTGCCGCCCGGGGCGTGTTTCCCAGCACATCGTCGATGATGAACTGGATTTTATCGTGGCAGTGGCCGCAGCCGCCGCCGGCCTTGACGTAATCGGTCACTTCTTCGATGGTCACCAGGCCGTTTTCCTTCACGGCCCGCTCGATCTGTTTGTCGGTCACACCGAAACACTCGCAAACGATTTCACCATCGATCTTCTTCTCCGCCTCCCCGCGGTAGTAAGCGATGGCCTTTTCCATGGCGTCCCGGCCCATGACCGAACAGTGCATCTTTTCCTTGGGCAGGCCGCCCAGATAGGCGGCAATATCCTCATTGGTCACCTTGGCGGCCTCGTCCAGGGTCAGCCCCTTGATCATCTCGGTCAGGGCCGATGAGGAGGCGATGGCGCTGGCGCATCCGAAGGTCTGAAATTTGGCGTCGGCGATGTGCTCGTTTTCATCCAGCTTGAAGGTCAGTTTAAGGGCGTCGCCGCAGGCCAGGGAGCCGACCTCGCCCATCCCGTCGAAATCGTCGATGAATCCCACATTCCTTGGGTTGAGAAAATGGTCCTTGGTTTTATCCGTATAATCCCACATGGCGTCCTCCTGAGTAGAGGGTGTTGTCAATTCGGTTCGAAGGCGAGCTTTTCCAGCGGGAAGCCGCGCCTGTTCGTTATGCTTGGTTTATCATAAGCATGATCCGGCAAAAAAAAAGTCGTGACCCTTCGCTTTTTCTATGCCAGACTTAAATTTGATGAACTCGTAAAAATTACCAAATTCGTCATGCCGGGCCTGATCCGGAATTCAGAACATATTGAAATAACTGGATTCCCGCCTTCGCGGAAATGACACGTCTGGTGACTTTTTGCGAGACCGTCAAGTTTTCCCGAAAAACTGACCTTTCGATTTTTTCTTTTCAACCCTGTTTTTGTGATCACAGTCCAGAGGAGGCCCCCATGAGCCTTAGAAAGTCAGCCTTTTCCGGAAGCTGGTATCCGGCCGACGCCCGGGCTTGCGAAAACCAGATCAAAGATTTCCTCGAAGAGGGGAAAAACCGATCGACGCGCCTGCCCAATCCGGTCGGCGGCATCGTTCCCCATGCCGGCTGGTACTTTTCAGGCAGCATTGCCTGCAACGTGATCCACCAGGTGGCCAAAACCGCAAGCCCCGATGTGGTAGTCCTATTCGGCATGCACATGCATGCCGGTTCGCCGCGCGTCATCATGCCTGAAGGGGAATGGGAGACCCCTTTCGGCCCCCTGGCCGTGGACAATGCGCTGGCCGATGAAATCACCCGTCAATACGACTTTCAGTTGGAAAGCCCGACCCGCTTCAACCAGGACAACACCATCGAACTGCAGATGCCCTTCATCCGCTATTTCTTCAAAGATGTTCGGGTGGTGGCCATGGGCGTACCGCCCGCCCCGGAAACCCTGGCGCTGGCCGAATCGGTCGTGGAAATCTCCAGAAACCTGGGCTTGCGCATTGCCGTCATCGGCTCAACGGACCTGACCCACTACGGGCCCAACTACGGATTCACATCTAAGGGATATGGCGCCGAAGCGGTGGAGTGGGTCCGCAATGAAAACGACAGGAGCGTCATCGACGCCATGCTTCGCATGGATGCCCGGGCGGTTCTTCGGGAAGGACAGAAAAAAAGCAATGCCTGCTGCTGCGGGGCCGCCGCGGCAGCCATCACTGCCGGCAGAGCCCTGGGTGCCGAAAAGGCCGAGGAACTGATCTACGCCACCAGTTATGACAAGAGTCCGGGGGATAGTTTTGTGGGGTATGTGGGGATATTGTTTTAATTCAACACTGATTTTGCAATTCAACCAACCGTTCGCTCAAAGCAACCAGATATTTCTGCGGATTCGTCAAATCTTTGGTTTTATCGTCCAGCCGTTTAAAATTATGCGCGAACCGCTGTCGAATTTCTTCCAGGGTGGGTCTCGGGCCAACCGACCGGCCATTCTCCATTACCATGGAAAGCAATGGAACCGCGTCATCTCGTGATTCTTCGCGCAGGCCGAGGATATCCCCTTTGAATTGGCCATCGGCCATTTTACGAAAAACCTGCTTCTCTCCGGCCAGGGTCACCTTGCCCTCGCTGGTCTTGCACACGTTCCGGGTCCCCATTCGCACCATTTTGTAGACCGTGTCCAGGTAGGGAGCGTCGGCCGAGACGCCCATGCGCGTTCCCACGCCGAAGGCATCGATGCGGGCGCCTTCGGCAATCAGGCGCGCCAATTCGTATTCGTCGAACCCGCTGCTGGCGAAAATCTTCACCTCCGGCAGGCCGGCTTCATCCAGAATGCGCCTGACCTTTCGGCTGAGGGCCACCATGTCGCCGCTGTCCAGACGGACCCCCATCAATGCCTGCCCTTTTTGCTTCATACCCTTACCCACCGCGGCGGCCTTTTCGGCGCCGGCGATGGTGTCGTAGGTATCGATGAGAAAAACGGCCGCTTTTGGAAACAGCTCGGCGTAGGCCTCAAAGGCCTCGGTTTCGGATTCAAAAGCGGTGACGAAGCTGTGGGCCATGGTACCCGAGGTTGGGATACCCCAGATCTTGCCGGCCAGCACATTGCTGGTACTCGCAAACCCGGCGATGTAACTGGACCGGGCCACGGTCATGCCGGCATGGATACCCTGGGTCCGACGCAGGGAGAAATCGGCGATGGGCCGGCCGGCGGCTGCATGTACACAACGCGCCGCCTTGGTGGCCAGCATGCTGGCCACGCCCACGGTATTGATCAGAAACGTTTCCAGAATCTGGGCTTCGATGAGAGGCGCAGACACCTCCAGCACCGGCTCGTCCGCGAAAAAAATCTCCCCTTCGGCCATGGCCCGGACATCGCCGGTAAACCGCAGCGTGGCCAAGTAGGCCAGAAAATCCCGTTTGAAAAGTTCGGCTTGCGCCAGCCATTCGATCTCCCGATCACTGAATCGAAATCGGATCAGGGCATCCACCACGGCCTGAAGGCCGCAGGCCACGAAATAGCCTCGCCTGGGGTGCTCGCGGACGAACAGGGAAAAGGTGGCCGTCTCGTCCAGCCTCCGGTCGAAATAGCCGGCGGCCATGGTCAGTTCATACAGATCGGTGAACAGGGGGCCGGGAAACTCGTCAACACTCATTGGATGCGGGCTCCATATAAACGCTCCATCCGCTGGAGTGCGAATCGGTGTGCCTCGGCGTCAAAATCGGCCACCCCGGCAACAGGCACCGTGGTATGGTAGTCCCGGTTGGCCAGTCCGCCGACGGTATCCATCACGCAGATCGAGGTGCACACGCCCACTACTTCCACCTCTTCGGGGCCGAATGCGGCCAGGATTTTTTCCAGGTCGGTTCCGTAAAAACCGCTGTAGCGGGTTTTGGGCAGCACATGCTCCCCTTCGCGGGGCGTCAGTTCGTCGATGATCCGGCTGCCCCGGGTGCCGGCCACGCAATGTTTGGGAAACTTCTCAAACTCCAGGTCATCCTCCGAATGGGCGTCGTGGAGAAACACCACCAGGCTGCTCGCCTGACGGTGGGCTTCCAGCCGCTTTCGCACAAAAGGCACGATATCCCGAGCGGTCTGTCCGCAGTACAATGCTCCTTTTTCGTCGATAAAATCGTTAAGCATATCGACGACAATCAATGCCTTCCTGGCCATGAAATTCCTCCTTCGGGCGGCCGCAGCCTTGGATCTCATCGTTAAAAAAACAGGGAGTACGATTACCGATTAACATAACTCGCGGGTGTTTATTTGTAAACATGGCCGGCGACTTGTCTCAACATGTTGATTCAGACCGGTTTGACTGGTAAAGATGTCGCAACGGCAAATTACGAAAAAAGGAGGAAGGAAGGATGAAGATTATCGTTTACCTGTTGGGTTTTCTGTGGATTGCAGCCGGCGCCACCGCGATTCTCTATACCGTCGACTACAAGGCCTATCTTAAAGGCCTGTTGGAAAAAATGGATCGTAGAATCCTGGCCCTGATTCCGGCCGTATTCGGCCTGCTTTTGCTGTTTGCCGCCTCTTCGACCACCCACGGCTGGTTTATCGGACTAATCGGCGTCATCGGCATGGCCAAAGGGGTGCTGATCTATTTCAACCCCGGCGGGCTGTTCGACATCAGCAGGGACTGGCTTTATGAGCTGTCCGACCAGGGATACCGGTTGATGGGTATTATCGCACTTGTGCTGGGGACCGTGGTGATCTCCTGGATTCAATAAAATACGACTCCGTAAAAATCCCGATATCGGCGTTACTCTTCGTCCCTCGTTGCTGCGGAGTATCGCCAAACACACTGCCTACGGCACCCGCGATAGCGGTATTCTAGGGACTCGCAAGCCTTCTTGTCCCGCCTGATGTTTAGCGGGAGATCTCGAGATTTTTACGAAGCCGCCGGGGCTTTGAAGTCCTCCGACTTCTGAAAACAAATACAAATATGCGATTAGATAGGATATCTGGCAAATTCGCTGTTTGTGGGTGGACATTTGCCGGTATAGTAATCGTTGCCTTGCCCCTGATCGGCATCGTGGCTGCCGGCAGGGACGCCGCCATCTACCTGGAAATTCCGCCCACCACCCGCTATGTGCAGCATGCCGGATTCTCCTGGGCCTGGTTCACCTTTTTCACCCTGGCCGATCTGCTGCTGATGGGCGGGCTGTTATGGGCGGTTTGCTGCGGTCGGAAGAAAAAAACGGCTTCCGCCCCACCGGCTCTTGTCGGCAGACCGTTTCCCTGGTGGGGCTGGACCGGGCTGGTGCTATGCCTGCTGTCGTGGCTGTTGGCATGGCAGCGCCTTACCTGGTTCTGGCTGTTCCAGCCGCACACCTTTTTACCCATCTGGGCCGGCTTCATCCTGGCGGTCAACGCCCTTGCCGTAAAACGCAGCGGAAGCTGCCTGCTGCTCCGCCGGCCGATAGGTTTTGCGCTTCTTTTTCCTGCCAGCGCCATTTTCTGGTGGATTTTCGAATTTTTCAACCGGTTCGTACAAAACTGGTACTACACCGGTATCGAAGGCATGGGACCCGGCCAGTACAGCTACTTTTCCAGCATGGCCTTCGCCACTGTGCTGCCCGGTGTGCTCAGCATGATTGACCTGCTGCTTACGTTCCCGGCGCTGGGCAATGGCCTGGCACGCTGCCGGCCAATCCGGCTCTCCGCGCCCCTCTGGATTCCGGCGGTTCTTCTCGCATTCGCCGGCTTGGGCCTGGCCCTGATCGGCATTTTCCCGGATCAGCTTTTCGCCCTGCTTTGGGTTTCCCCCCTGCTGATCGCACTCTGCCTGCAGCGATTGGCCGGCCGCCCCACACTGCTCCATCCGCTTAGCCATGGCGACTGGCGGCCGGTGGTCGTTCCGGCCCTGGCTGCCCTGACCTGCGGCTTATTCTGGGAGATGTGGAACACCTCCAGCCTGGCCCGCTGGACTTACTCCATCCCCTACGTCCAACGGTTTTACCTGTTCGAGATGCCGATCCTGGGCTACGGCGGCTATCTCCCCTTCGGCCTGGAATGCCTGCTGGCGGGATCGCTGGTGATTGGCAACCCATTTGGTAACCGTCCAATCGATTGACAAAACCAAACAGCTCTATTAATTACCATCCAAACCGATTCGACATTGCTGCCCTTGCGGGTTCAGCTTGGCAGCAGGTAACGAATCGATTCGAATTCCCCAAAAATGGGTTATGTATTCAGGTACGCCAAGCCCTAATCCAACATAAGCGCGTTCAAAAGGGAACTCCGTGAAAATCGGAGGCGGATCCGCCGCTGTGATCCTGCCCGGCAAGGCCGGGAACGCCATTGAGCATTTGGCCACTATTTCGTAAAAGCTGAAATGGGAAGGCGCTCGAAGGCGCGGGAAAGTCAGAAAACCTGCCGGAATACATACAGGCACCTGTTTGAGAAATCTGGATCAGGCCCGATAACAAGGCGGAAAGTGGCTCGAAAGCGGAGCATATGTGCAATATGTGAGCATTTTGAGACACTTTCCAACGCAGGTAGCAGGCCTTAGACGGGTTTATCACACTGGCGCTTACACCGGTTATCACTTCGGGAACTAAGTTGCGCCGGCAGATCGATACAGCCCGTCCCTTTCTTCTCCAGGGGCCACGTATTCGCCCGTGAAGTCTTTTCTTCAAGGCATATTGCCGTCCTTCCTTTCTTTCCTGAAACGATAGCTTTGTTGGTCGATGGTTTTCATCGTTGGTTTCACCCGTAATGGAGTAATCTATCATGCATATCTCGGAAGGCGTTCTATCGGCACCGGTTCTTGTCACCGGCGGGGCCCTGACGGCAGTGGGCACTGCCATTGGATTGAAAAAACTGGATTATGACCGCATGGCCCAGGTGGGCATTCTGTCGGCAGCCTTTTTCATGGCCTCGCTGATCCATGTTCCCATCGGCCCTTCAAGCGTTCACCTTTTGCTCAACGGCATTCTTGGACTGATGCTGGGGTGGGGAGCCTTTCCGGCCATCCTTGTGGGGCTGGCCCTGCAGGCCGTGTTTTTTCAGTTCGGCGGCATTACCGTTTTGGGGGTGAACACCTTTAACGTGGCCGGGCCGGCCCTGTTGACCTATTACCTGTTTGGCCGGCTGATCCATAAGGATACCGTAATCGCCATCGTGGCCGCCTTTGCCTGCGGAGCGTTGTCCGTCTTTCTGACGGCCCTCATGGTCGCCGTTTCCCTTCTTTTCACCGAAGAGAGTTTTTTCGAGGTGGCCGCCCTGGTGGTGACTGCCCACGTTCCCGTAATGATCATCGAAGGATTCGTTACCGCCTTTTGTGTCGGTTTCCTGAAAAAGGTCAAACCGGACGCACTGCCCGGTTTCTCGCAAATGCCCGACACCGGAACCATCGGATAGGACTGAAATGATGAATGGATCCAAAGAATTCAACGTATTAAATGCAACTGGATTTACCCTCCGGGCGGTTGCGCTGGCCGCAGTTTTCATGCTGGCTGCCGTCGGGCCCGCCCTGGCCCACAAGTTTATCGCCACCGGCTGGGTGGAAGGCGATTCGGTGGCCCTCGAGGCGGCTTTCGGCAACGGAGACCTGGCCCAAAATGCCGAGGTGATCGTTTTCGACGATACCGGCAACCAGCTGCTTGCCACCACCACCGACGATAACGGGGAATGTTATTTCACCATCCCGAAAAAAAGCGCCCTGAGCATCAAGCTCAACGCTGGCATGGGGCACCAGGCCACGGTTCTTATCCCCCTGGAAGATGTAGCTGCCGCCTTCCCCGATGACAACGCCCCGGCTGCCGCTTCGGCTCCGCAACCAGCCGCAACCGCCGATGCCGAACCGGCCGCCGGACAAATCGCCCAAGGCCTTTCGGCCGAGGAAATTCAGGTCGTCGTGGAAAAGGCCCTGGACAAAAAATTGCGCCCCATTATCCGCAAGCTCTCGGAAAAGGAGCCTTCCGGGCGGGACCCCAGGAATATCGCGGCCGGCATCGGTTATATTTTCGGGCTGGTGGGTATCGGCGCCTATTTCAACAATCGGCGCAAAAAATCCTAGGCACAATTCGTCCATGCTCAGCGAATCCTTCGCCCGGGGTACGTCCGTGCTGCACCGCCTCGATCCACGGCTGCGGCTTGTTTTTGCCACCCTGATTTCAATCCTCCTGGCAGTATCCACGGCCTTTCCCACCCTTTTTACCGGGTTGGCCCTGGCTGCCGGTCTGGTGCTGGTTTCCGGGCTGCCCCTGGTGGAGGTCTCCAGGCGGCTGACCGTTATCAACCTGTTCAATGTCATCCTTTTTTTGGTGCTGCCGATCACCTACGAGGGAACCCCGGCCCTTCACATCGGGCCGTTGACCTGCACCCGGGAGGGCCTGCTTCTGGCCGCCCGGATCGCCCTCAAATCCAACGCCATCCTCATGATTTTCGTCGCCCTGATCGCCACCATGGCCATCGCCACCCTGGGCCATGGGCTGCACCGGCTGCACATGCCGAAAAAACTGGTCTATCTGCTGCTCATCGCCTACCGCTATGTATTTGTTCTGGAACAGGAGTACCAGCGGCTGCACACCGCCATCCGGATCAGGGGGTTTGTCCCCAAAACCAATCTGCACACCTATAAAACCTATGCCTATCTGTTCGGCATGCTGCTGGTCCGCGCCCTGACAAGGGCCGATAGGGTCTACCATGCCATGCTGTGTCGGGGATTCAAAGGCAAATTCTACTGCATCCATCAATTCTCTTTTTCCCGGACGGACCGAATCTGGACGGTCTTTTTCCTTGTTGCCCTCATTTTTCTTGGAAGGTTGGAGTGGGCGCCTCCGGCGAGATTCTGATCGCACTCGAATAGTCAGGAAATTAGCCATTGACACCGTTTTGATTTTATTAAGGACCTGGCCGCCAAAATGGGAGTGACCACCGGCACCCTGACCGTAATGATCGACAATCTGGAAAAGAAAAAACTGGTCGAAAGAATCCCAAATCCCGACGACCGGCGCTCCTACGTCATCAAATTAAGTCCCGAAGGCGTCGATCACTACCAACGCCATTCCAACTTCCACCTGGAGCTGACCCGCGAGTGCGTATCGGAGTTTTCCGATGAAGAGATCCAAACCTTCAGGTCTCTTCTGCAGGAATTTATCCGCCACATATGACGGGCTTGCAAAAAGCTTTTTTTTGCATCTATTTTGCATTTTGTTTAACATGGGTGTGTTCTCCGATCAGCTGACCGGCCGCCGGACAAATTCGGCGTATAGCGATTTCACCCGTCCAACCGCAGCCCACGGTCGATTCCGCCATGTGAAACGGCAAAAGCCATTTTCCCGGCGGCCTGTCAGCGTTTTTTACATCCTGGAAAATCATCGGATCCCTCACCGAATCATTCTTCTGCATCCGCTTTGACCGGTGGGATCGCAGGGTACGAAATGATACCGAATTCAGACCATAAAACCGCCGGGACAACCCTTTCGGGGAGAATCGTTGCCGTACGCGGCAATGTGGTGGACCTCGAATTCCCGGAGGTCCTGCCCGCTATTCATACCCTGGTCCATTCGGGGACCGACGGCGATGTGGGCATCGAAATCACCAGCCACCTCAACGAACGGCAGGTGCGCGGCATCGCCCTGAACACCACGGCCGGGCTCCACCGCGACCAGCCGGCCTGGACCGATGGTCGGCCGCTGATGGCGCCCGTGGGCGAAAACTTGTTGGGGAGAATGTTCAACGTTTTCGGGGAGCCCATCGACGGCCAACCGGCGCCTGCCGGGCTGCATCGCCGTTCGGTGCATCAATCGCCCATCGAACTGGCCCGGCGGGTGACCTCGCAGGAGGTCTTTTTCACGGGCATCAAAGCCATCGACCTGCTGGTTCCCCTGGAACGGGGCGGCAAGGCGGGGCTGTTCGGCGGGGCCGGGGTGGGCAAGACCGTGGTGATTACCGAGTTGATTCACAACATGGTCAGCAGGCACAAGGGAATGAGTATTTTCTGCGGCATCGGCGAACGCTGCCGGGAGGGAGAAGAACTCCACCGGGAGATGGCCGCCGCCGGTGTGCTGCCCAACATGGTCATGGTCTTCGGGCAGATGAACGAACCGCCGGGCGCCCGTTTCCGGGTGGGGCACACGGCCCTGACCATGGCCGAATATTTCCGCGACGACCTGGGCCGGGACGTTCTGCTGCTAATCGACAACATCTTCCGCTTCATCCAGGCGGGGTCGGAGTTGTCCGGGCTGTTGGGTCGCCTGCCCTCGCGAATGGGCTATCAGCCCACCATGGCCACCGAACTGGCCGAACTGGAAGAGCGCATCGCCAGCACCCGTCAGGCGGCCATCACGTCCATCCAGGCCGTCTACGTACCGGCCGACGACCTCACCGATCCCTCGGCGGTGCACACCTTCAGCCATCTTTCCGCCTCCATCGTGCTTTCCCGCAAGCGGGCCAGCGAGGGCTTTTATCCGGCCATCGATCTGCTTCAGTCCCGCTCGATCATGTTGCAGCCCCGCATTCTGGGCGAGCGGCACCACCGGGTGGCCCGCGAGGTGCGCCGCACCTTGGCCACCTACGAGGAACTCAAGGACATCATCGCCATGCTGGGCATCGAGGAGCTTTCCCGCGAGGACCGGCAAACCGTCTATCGGGCGCGACGCCTGGAGCGTTTCCTCACCCAGCCGTTTTTCACCACCACCCAGTTCACCGGCCTGGCGGGCAAGCTGGTGGAGGTCGAAGAAACCATCGACGGATGCGAGCGGATCCTCAACGACGAATTTTCCGAGCAGCCCGAAAGCGTCCTGTACATGATCGGCGGCATCGGGGAGGTGGCGCGGTGAAACTCAAGATCTTGCAGCCGCAGTCGGTATCCATGGACGAAACCGTGGAAAAGGTGCTGGCCCAGGGGCCCGAGGGGGCCTTCGGAATCCGGCCCCGGCATCTGGACATGGTTGCGGCCCTTTCCCCCGGCATCCTGGTCTACTGGCTTCCCGGCGGTGGTGAACACTTTCTGGCGGTCAACGGCGGCATCCTGGTAAAGCAGGGGGAAACCGTACAGGTGGCCACGCGGATGGCGGTACCCGGCAGCCTGGGTGACCTGCAAACAGCCGTGCGCCGCTTCGTTACCGACCTGGATGAACGTGAACGGCAAACCCGGGCGGTGGTGGCCCGCCTGGAGGCCGATTTCATCCGCCGGTTTGTGGAGTTCGGGAAAAATGTCTGACGACCTGTCCAAAAACGAAAAACGGTTCCCGGATGCCGTGGATGCCGTCGAGAAGCGCAAACTTCGGGCCAGCGAGAAAAAAAAGGACCCTGTCTGGTTCGGGCTGGGCATGTTCGGTATGGTGGGATGGGCCGTTGCCATTCCCACGGTGCTGGGCATCTTTCTGGGTGTTTGGATCGACCGGCACTGGCCCGGTCCCTGGTCCTGGGCCCTCATGCTGCTGGCCGTCGGCCTGGTCCTGGGGTGCCTGAACGCGGGGTTCTGGGTGAATCGGGAGCGGCGTACCATCAATCGGGAGAGAGAAGAATGATGGTCGTCAATGTCACTTTTCTGATACTGGCCTTTTTATGGGGCGCGTTTCTGGGCCTGTTCTATTTCGGTGGGTTGTGGCTGACCCTGAAGACGGTTTTCAGCAAACATCGACCTCAGCACTGGTTGGCGGCCAGTTTCTTCGCCCGTGTAGCTGTGGCCCTGGCAGGCTTCTGGGTGTTGCTGCGAATGGATCCGGTATCGTTTTTTTGTACGCTGGCCGGATTTTTCCTGGTCAGAATCGTTCTGACCCGTGCTATCGGGCACAAAAATAGAGGCTCACGCCATGCAGCTCACGCCTGACGATCACATTTGGTGGCAATTCGGACTGCTGCGGCTCAACAGCACCATTTTATTTACCTGGGGCGTGATGGCTCTGGTCACCTTCGGTTCGTGGCTGGCCACCCGCCGTTTGCTAACCGACAGCCGTGTATCGCGGATGCAGCATCTTTTGGAAATCGTGGTCCACCTCATCGAACAGCAATTGAACGAACTCTCGCCGAACCGACCCAAGGGACTGCTTCCCTTTGTGGGAACCCTGTTTCTCTTTATCGCCGTCTGCAACCTGCTGGCCGTTGTCCCCGGATTCGAGCCGCCCACAGGTTCCCTTTCCACTACGGCGGGGCTGGCCATCTGCGTTTTTCTGGCGGTCCCCATTTACGGCATCAACGCCATTGGCGTGAAGCGTTATGTGGGCAATTATCTTCGACCGACCCCGTTTATGCTGCCGTTCAACATCATGGGCGAATTCAGCCGGACCCTGGCCCTTTCCGTGCGTCTGTTCGGCAACGTCATGAGCGGCACCATGATCGGAGCCATCCTGCTGATCATCGCCCCGCTGATCGTTCCCATCCTCATGCAGTTGTTGGGACTGTTGACGGGGATGGTGCAGGCATACATCTTCGCCATCTTATCGGCGGTCTACATCAGCGCCGGCATGGAGGTGACCGCGTCAACAGGATCAAGCCTTACGGAAGGCGGCCATGCCCATGGTGAAAACCGGGGCGAAAATGGTTTTTGGTTGAATGAACCCTAACGTTGCAAAAGCCGGAGGGCTTCAGAGACAAGGCGCCGAGGGGGAAGCTGTAATGATTCTACCGCGAGCCCTCGGCAACGCGGTATCTGAAGTCCTCCGGCTTTCCCGAAAGGGTCGAAAAGATGCTTAAATCATTGTTACCCGAAGGAATTAACAAATGGTGAATTCGAACATAATTTCTTTCGATAGCTATTTTTGCTTAGATAACAATAGGTAACAATGATTTAAGCATCTTTTTATGCAACTATAGGGTGAATAAAAGCAATCTCACTATCAGGAGGGAAACCATATGGACACAATCGGTTGGGTTGCGGTGGCGTCAATCGTGTCGGCAGGCGTATGTATGGCCATCGGTGCCATCGGACCGGCCCTGGGCGAAGGACGCGCCCTGGCTCAGGCCCTTGGCGCCATCGCCCAGCAGCCGGACGAGACCAGTACCATCACCCGGACCCTGTTCGTTGGTATGGCCATGGTGGAATCGACGGCCATCTACTGCTTCGTGGTGACCATGATACTGATCTTCGCCAATCCGTTCTGGAAATACTTTCTGTCAACGGCCGGAGGATAACCCGTGCTGATCGACTGGTTTACGGTTCTGGCCCAGATCGTTAATTTTCTCATCCTCATCTGGCTGCTGAACCGTTTTCTCTTCAAGCCGATTCGCGGCGCCATGGCGAAGCGGGAGCAGAAAATGGCCGATGCCCTGAACCGCGCCCGGCAGGCCGAGCAGGAGGCCCAAGTCCGGGCGGAGGCGATAGAACGGGAGAGGAATGCCTTGGCCGACGCTCGGGAAAGCATCATGGCCGAAGCCCGTCAGGAAGTGGAGCGATGGCGGGAGACCGCCCTGGAACGGGCCAAGGAAGAGGTGGAATCGCTTCGCAAGGCCTGGATGGACAGCATGTCCCGGGACCGGCAGGCCTTTCTCGACCGGCTCAAGCGGCGTCTGGTGCATCAAGTGGTGCAAATCGGCGACAAGACCCTCCGGGACCTTTCGGGCCAGGATTTAAACCGGCAGGTACTGCGGGTCTTTCTGGAAAAAGTGGCCGACCGCAAAGATGCCCTGAACCACCGGGCCGCCGGCCAGGAATTGGTCGTCCAGTCGGGAATTCGCCTGGATGACGCGGACAACCAAATGCTGCAAAAACATCTTAAGTCATGGTTCCCCACTGCCGCTCCCGTCCGCCTGGAGGTGCATCCGGAACTGGGCATGGGGATCGAGCTGGTGATCGGCGACCGCACGGCAGCCTGGCACTTGGCCGACTATCTTAAGGACCTGGAAGCCGAAATCATGGACAATCTCTTTGACGAACCGCGGACGAATGCATGAACCAAAAGCGCCTCAACACTGAAAAAAACGACCTGAACGACGTGCTGGCCGATGTGGATCGGGCCGTCGAGCGGGGCGTGTCAGAATTTTCGGCCAGCCTGAAGACCGGAGAGATGGGTCGCGTCCGATCGGTCGGGCAGGGAATCGCCTGGATCGAAGGATTGGGGCAGGTGCAGTTCGAGGAACTGGTGACCGTGGGCCCCGACGTTGCCGGGATGGTCCTGGATATCCTGGCCGACCGGGTGGGCGTTGTCCTCTTCGGCCCCAGCGAATCGGTGCGCGCCGGGGACGAAGTACGCCGCAGCGGCCGCGTCCTGGACGTGCCCGTTGGGGTGAACCTGATCGGCCGGGTGTTAGATCCCCTGGGCCGGCCCCTGGACGGCCGGGGCAACCCCGAAAGTGCGGCGCGTCGAACCGTGCTTCACGACGCCCCTTCGATCATGGACCGGGCGCCGGTGGTCCGTCCGCTGCAGACCGGTCTCAAAGTAGTGGACGCCCTGATCCCCATCGGTCGGGGGCAGCGGGAACTGATCCTGGGGGATAGACAAACCGGTAAAACTGCCGTGGCCCTGGATACCATGGTCAACCAGACGGGCAAAGATGTCCTGTGTATTTACTGCTCCATCGGCCAGCGCAGTTCCGGTACGGCCAGGATAATCGAAACCCTGCAGCGCCAGGGGGCCATGGACTACACCCTTGCCGTGGTGGTGGACGCCGATGCCCCTCCCGGACTTCAGTATATCGCCCCCTACGCCGCCACGACCATGGGAGAGCATTTTATGGAAGCAGGAAAAGATGTTCTCATCGTCTACGACGATCTCACCCGCCATGCCGTGGCCTATCGGCAGCTCAGCCTGCTCCTGCGCCGACCGCCTGGCCGCGAGGCTTTTCCCGGCGACATTTTCTACGTCCACTCCCGGCTGCTGGAGCGCGCCACCCACCTGCGCGAAGAATTGGGCGGCGGCTCCCTCACGGCCCTGCCCATCGCCGAAACCGAAGCCCAGAACATCGCGGCCTACATCCCGACCAACCTGATTTCGATTACCGACGGCCAGATCTACCTCTCCCCGGAACTCTTTCGGAAAGGGATTCTGCCGGCGGTGGACGTGGGCAAATCGGTTTCCCGGGTGGGCGGCAAGGCCCAACTGCCGGCTTATCGCAAGGTGGCCGGAGCGCTGCGCCTCTCTTACACCCAGTTTCAGGAACTGGAGTCCTTTGCCCGCTTCGGCACCCGGTTGGACGACCGCACCCGCCGAACACTGGAGCACGGTCGACGGGTCCGTGCAGTGCTCCGGCAGAATGAACGGGGCACCATGCCCGCCGGCGAGCAGGTCGCCATCCTGTTTGCCGCCTCCCGGGGACTTTTTGACGAAGTACCCGAATCGCGCATCGAAGCGGCCGAAAGGGCCGTCCTCGAGGCGGTGAGAACCGGCATCGCCGACCTGGAAGGAATTATGGCCCGGGCCGGTGACGACGATCCCGTCTGGGAAAGGTTGACGCATATCATTACAACGGCGATCGACCCGTTCAAGGAGGCACATGCCGACACTGGAAACACTGAACCGCAGGATCAGAACCGCCCATGACCTGCTGGGCGTGGTCAAGACCATGAAAAGCCTGGCCGCCGTCAACATCCGCCAGTTCGAACGGGCGGTGGCCTCCCTGGAGCAGTATCGCCATGTGGTGGACATGGCCTGGACCGTGTTTCTGCGTATGGAACGCCCCATGCTTTTACAGCCCCGGAACGAGGTGGATGTCTGCCTGGTGGTGGGGTCGGATCAGGGCATGTGCGGTCCGTTCAACGAATCCCTTTGGCCCTTCGCTCTCGAGCGGGTGGCAGCGCCGGGGTCAGCCGACGGGCGGGGATGGATCTACTGGAGTGTGGGGGAGAAGGTGGGCGCCATTCTGTCCGATGCAGATGTGGTCCATGAAGTCCATTTCGCGGCCCCCGGCAGCCTGAACGCCGTCAACCAGCGAATTCGCGAACTGATTCTGACCATCGAGCGGTGGCGCTCGGAAAAACGGATGGAAACCTTGTCCATCTGCCACCATGTGCTGGGGGATCGCGGCGGATACAGCCCGGTGTTTCAGCGCATCCTGCCGCTGGATCCGGCCTGGGCCGAAGAGCGTCGACGCGCCCCCTGGCCGGGACGCTGCCTGCCCATGCTGGGCGCCTCCCGGGCGACGACGTTCACCCATCTCTTCCGGCAGTACCTATTCATCTCCCTTTATCGGGCCCTGGCCCAGTCCCTGGCCAGCGAGAATGCGGCCCGGCTTATGGCGATGCAGGCCGCCGAAAAAAACATTTTGGAAACCCTCGACGACCTCCGGGCCCTGTTCCGGGAAGAGCGCCAGACCGCCATCACCGGCGAACTGCTGGATATCGTTTCCGGATTCGAAGCCCTGGACGGCGAAAGCAGCGCCGGGTAGCCCCCTCAAGGCACGATTCAGGGCGATCGCATTTGGATCGATTTTTATTTTTCGCGGTCATGGACCGTTCCTACAAGATCTCGTACTGTTTCGATTCCGCTGCTTTCGCCGTAAGAGCGGGCCATGCCCGCGACAATGGTTTTCCACAGTCGGTTCCAAATGCAATTGCCCCGGGCACGACTTTCAACGTCTTGATTCTCTGACAAATATAATCTAAAGTGAAAAATTGAATGTTGAAGGTTTACCGCCACTGTCGATGATGCTGATCCTGGTTGTACGATTCACGCCCACACTCAAAATTCTCCGGTAAGACCTCATTTTTGCATGCTAACCGCTCAGGTAAATAACTATGCGCACGTTCGGAGTTCTGTTTTGTATCCTGGTTGCAGCCGTTGTCGTTCCTGTATTTCTGGGAGTGCCCACATGTAAGGGAATCGAACCGACACAGCCGGTAACCAAGGACGGAGAAAAATGGCGCATCGCATACTACGAGGGAGGCGCCTACGTCGACTACAAAGACTGCATGCATGCCATCATCGGCGGCCTGATGTCCCTTGGCTGGATCGACAAAGCCGAACTTCCCGGTCTGGAGGGAGACGTTCCCAAGCCCTATTGGAACTGGCTGTCAAAGGAGTCGAAGAGCCGGTTTCTGGAATTTCGTGAAGAAGACGCCTACAGCGCGCTGTGGTCCGATGAGCAAAGAGCAACAACGCGTGTCGAAGTTCTTAAAAAGCTGCAAAGCGGGGACATCGACCTGATCATTGCCATGGGGACATGGGCCGGGCAGGATCTGGCCAACAATCTACACCGTGTACCCACCACCGTGGTTTCCACCTCCGATCCCATTCACGCAAAAATCATCCGCAGCGCCGAAGATTCCGGTCTGGACCACGTTACGGCGCGGGTGGACCCGAATCGCTATCTGCGGCAGGTGCGGATGTTCCACCGGCTGGTCCGCTTCCATAAGCTGGGCGTGGCCTACGAGGACACGCCGGATGGCAGAATTTATTCGGCCATTCCGGCTATCGAAAAAGTGGCCGTTGAACGGGGATTCGAGCTGGTCATCTGCAACCTCGACGACTCTCAGGAAGATCGCTATGCCGCAGGCAGGGCATGTCTGGAATGCATGCAGGCCCTTGCCGCCGATGCCGACGCGATTTATCTTACGGCGCTTTTGTCGGTCGACGAACAACTCAAACCGATTGCCGAACTCCTGCTGAAAGAAAAGGTCCCCTCGTTTTCCATGATCGGTTCCAAATACGTCAAGGAAGGCATTCTGATGAGCATATCGACCGATGAGGGCTATGAAGCGCAGGGCCTTTACGACGCCGGAAAAATCGCCCGGATTCTGAACGGGGCGGCCCCCCGGACGCTGGAGCAGGAATTCCCGGACCCATTGGATATCGCCATCAACATGGCCACCGCCAAAGCCATTGGCGTTACCGTACCCAACGGCATTTTACGAATCGCTCACGAAATCTATGGCGCTGAAGCTCAATAAAAGAAGCCGATTCTACATCAGCCTGGTGCTCCTGTGTTGCCTCTACTGGCTCGCAGACAGTTTGTGGTCCTATGTCTCCTTTGAACGCAACCTGGAAGCCCTCATCTATACCGAACCGACGTCCCTGGTAGACACGCTACTTTTGCGCGTATCGCCATACCAGGTCGTTTCGCGTCTGATCGTGGTGGTTCTCTTTCTGGGAAGCGGGACATTGCTGTTCGAAATTCTGACCAAAAAGGAGCGGGCCCAGGCCGCCTTCCTGGAAAGTGAGAAGAAATACCGCGCCCTGGTGAACTATGCCAACGAGGCCATCTTCATCGCCCAGGATGGCTTGATTAAATTTCCGAATCCGAAAACCACCGAATTGACGGGATATTCCGAGAGCGAGCTGACAGGCATGCCATTTGAAAGATACCTCCACCCGGACGACCGGGAAATGGTGATGCAGCGGCACAGAGAGAGGCTCGAAGGGGGAGCGCCGCCATTCAAATACTCATTTCGCATTATAAACAAGCAGAAGCGGGAAATCTGGGTACAGATTCACACCACCCGAATTGTCTGGGACGGCCGTGGTGCATCGCTTAACTTTTTAAGCGACATCAGCGAGGAGAAAAAACTGGCCGAGCACCTCCAACGGGCGGAAAGAATGGAAACGGTGGGGATGCTGGCCGGCGGCGTGGCCCACGACCTCAACAACATCTTGAGCGGCCTGGTCAGCTATCCGGATCTGCTGTTGATGGATCTTCCCGAGGACAGCCCCTTGCGCGATCCGATCCTGACCATGCAATCCTCCGGGAAAAAAGCGGCCATGATCGTTCAGGATCTTTTAACCTTATCCAGAAGGGGAATTCCGGGAACTGAAGTCGTAAACCTGAACACCATCGTCCGTGACTATTTGGGCTCCCCGGAAATGGCCAAACTGCAGGATTTTCATCCAAAGGTTCGCATCGAATCCCGTTTGGACCCCGACCTGCTCAACGTGGTCGGTTCCCCGGTACATCTTTCCAAAGCATTGATGAACCTGGTGTCCAACGCGGCGGAGGCCTGTCCCGACGGTGGACGGGTCACCGTTTCCACGAGAAATCACTACATGGACAAGCCTGTCGAAGGGGTTGAAACCTTGCAGGAAGGGGAATTTACGGTCCTGAAAGTTCGGGATACCGGCGATGGGATTGCGCCGGAAGACATGAAGCGGATCTTTGAACCCTTTTACACGAAAAAAGTCATGGGGCGCAGCGGAACCGGTCTTGGCATGGCTGTCGTCTGGGGAACGGTAAAGGATCACCAGGGATATATCGACCTGAAAAGCAGGGCAGGAAAAGGCACCACCTTTACGATCTATTTCCCCGCCACGAGAAAAATGCTGGAAGACAAGGAAAGCACAATTTGCATGGATTCGATGAAAGGCAGCGGCGAGCGCATTCTGGTCGTAGACGATGTAGAGGAGCAAAGACGCATCTGTTCATTGCTGCTCTCGAGGCTCGGCTATTCGGTCAATACGGTTGCAAGTGGAGAAGACGCCCTCAGATACCTGACCGAACAGGCAGCCGATCTGGTCGTATTGGATATGATCATGGATCCGGGGATGGACGGCCTGAAAACCTATGAGAAGATTATCGAGATCCGCCCGGAACAGAAGGCAATGATCGTCAGCGGTTTTTCGGAAACCCAGCGCGTGGAGAAAATGCAGCGTCTTGGCGCCGGGGCGTATGTCAGGAAACCGTATACCCTGGAAAAAATCGGCCTGGCGGTAAAAAGCGAATTGTCCCGCCGGCCGACGCGTTGAACTTACAGGTGTAAATCAGACATAGTTCGACTCCGGCACACGCATCGCTTTTGTCGTTTCTTGTTTATATGCATTGCGCGCACCACGTCACGAAACAGGATAGAGAGGCGGCCGGCATGTCCATCCGTACAAAGATCATCACCATTGTCATCACTTTGTTCATTCTTTCAGCAAGCGTTGACTTTATCGTCCAACGCTTCGTCATTTTTCCCAGCTTCCTGAAGCTGGAACAACGCGAAGCCGGTGAAAACCTCAGACGAATTATCAGTGCCGTTGATCGTGAAATTTTTCACCTGGACAAACTTTGCAGCGATTGGGCCACATGGAACGAATCCTACAGTTTTATCGAGACGCTTTCCGACAATTACATCGAAGATAATCTGATCATTGACTCCTTTGCAACCAACAGAGTCAATTCAATTTCTTATTTCAACAATGATGGCAGCGTTGTCTGGGGGAAAGCGTACGATCTGGAAAATGAATCCACATTGCCTCTGCCTTTTCTGCAAAACCGCAGGCTGGAAGCCTCCCATCCGATGATCGCGCTGAAGGCCAGTCCGTCCGGCAATCTCAGCCAAGTTCGTACGGGGGTCATCATGACCGCCTATGGCCCGATGATTTTCGCATCCCGATCCATACTACGGTCCGATGGGACCGGACCGTCGCGGGGCGTGCTGACAATGGGCCGACTGCTCAACGCTGAAACCATTGCCTCCCTGGTCGAGCAAACCCGCATCAATTTCATCATCGAGTATCCAATAACGACTGAAGTCGTCGCGCTTAAAAAAGAAAAGTGTACCGCCTACCGGGAATCGGATTTGACCTACTACGCCAAAAAACAAAAGCAACACATCAACATCTGGACCATCTATTCCGACGCCCGGGGGGAAGCCGCATTCTCCATTTCTTATCTCTACCCCCGGGAAATCACGAAAAAAGGACTCACCAGTATCCGTTACGCTCTTGCCATTGCCATCGGAACGGCATTGGCGATTTTAATGATCATCGTCATTTTCCTTCAACTGGTAGTGCTGCAACCGATAAAAAAACTGACCGATCATGCATCCCGTCTGGATCGTGAAGGCGACTATTCCATTCAACTCGCTTTCAATCGCCGGGATGAACTGGGCCGGTTGGCCAGAGTCTTGGATTTCACCTCGGTAACGATCGCCGAACGGACCGACGAATTGAAGAGCGTCAATAAAAAATTGGAAAAATTGTCGTGTGTCGATGCGCTGACCGGCATCGCCAACCGGCGGATATTCGACGAACATATGGAGAAAGAGTGGCTCCGAGCAGCCCGGCAGAAAACCGACTTGAGCCTGATTCTCATGGATGTAGACCATTTTAAGCATTACAACGATTTTTATGGCCACCAGAAAGGGGATCAATGCCTGCATGCCATTGCTTCGGCAATTAAAAGTCAGGTGACGAGGCCCGCCGACCTCGTTGCGCGATATGGCGGCGAAGAGTTTGCGGTCATCTTGCCCGAAACGGACGCAACGGGGGCATATAAAGTTGCTGAAAAAATTCGTCGGGCCGTCTACGACCTTCAAATTAACCATCAAAAATCCGAGACGGCGGATGTTGTTACCCTCAGTTTGGGAGTTGCCAGTATGACCCCCGGTGCAAAGGACGAAAGGCGCGCATTCATCCAAGAAGCGGACGAATCGTTATATCAGGCGAAAAAGGCGGGACGGAACCGGGCCATCCTTTCGGGAATGAATAGCGGTATCTGTTAATTCAGCGTGGCGATTGTCGAGCTTGCCGCAACCCTCTTTACAACCTGCCGGATATTTTTACAGGACGCAGGCATCCCTCTTCCTTTCGATTACAGCAACTTTCTCGATTCGTATAAAATTTTGTCTTCCATAGTTATGGCATGAGGATTGCTGAAGAATAGAAGGTGAATTTTAGAACGGCGATTGCCGTCTCTCGGGCCAGCCGGATTCATATGGGGCCACGATATAGATGCCGCGGACCTGAACAGGCAATCCCAACATGAGGAGATGCCCATGAGTGTGCGCAATCTCGATTCGCTTTTCAATCCCTCCTCGGTGGCCCTGGTGGGAGCCAGCGCCACCCCGAAAACTGTAGGCGCAGTCGCCACGCGCAATATCTTCGCCGCCGGTTTCCATGGCGACATCTACCTGGTCAATCCCCGGCGTTCGCAAATTGACGGACACCCCTGCTTCAAAGATGTCGCCAGCCTGCCGACGGCTCCGGACCTGGCCGTGATTGCCACCCCACCGGATTCGGTGCCCGGCGTGATCTCCCAACTGGGCGACCGGGGAACCAGAGCGGCTGTGGTGATTACCGCCGGTTTCGGTGAAGGGGGCAGCGCCCGGGGCAAGGCCCTCTGCGCCGCCATGCTGGAAGCGGCGCATCCTCACCTGATGCGCATCGTCGGCCCGAACTGCTTCGGTCTTATGCTGCCCAGGCTGGACCTCAACGCCAGCTTCATTCACCTCCAGCCCCTGCCCGGGCGGCTGGCCTTCGTGGCCCAATCCGGCGCTCTGTTGGCCACGGTGGCAGATTGGGCGACCCATCGACGCATCGGTTTTTCCCACCTGGTATCGCTGGGCGACATGGCCGACGTCGACTTCGGAGACACCCTCGATTACCTCAGCGCGGAAAGCCACACCCGCGCCATATTGCTGTATATCGAGTCCATCACCCATGCCCGCAAATTCATGTCGGCGGCCCGGGCGGCGGCCCGCGTCAAACCGGTCATCGTGGTCAAGGCCGGGCGCTACCGGGAGAGCGCCACGGCAGCCGCTTCCCACACCGGGGCCATGGCCGGCAGCGACGCCGTTTACAAGGCGGCATTCAAGCGGGCGGGCATCCTGCGCGTCAACGATCTGGAAGCCCTGTTCGACGCGGTCTCCACCCTGGGGCTGATGCAGCCCGTGGCCGGCGACCGGCTGGCCATCGTGACCAATGGCGGCGGCATCGGCGTCATGGCCACCGACACCCTGATGTACAAACAGGGGAATCTATCCCGATTTTCCGAGGCCACAATGGAGCGCCTGAACCAGATCCTTCCGCCCACATGGTCCCATGGCAACCCGGTGGATGTCATCGGCGATACCACGCCCCAGCAATATGTCGACGCCATGATGGCCATCATGGATGACCGGGGCGTGGACGCCGTGCTGGCGATGAACTGCCCGACCGCCATCGGCTCAAGCACGGAAACGGCCCGGGCGGTTCTGGATGCGATCAAAGCAAGATCCTCCTATGCCCGCCGATGCGGCCTGCTCACCTGCTGGATCGGGGAAGGACCGGGAGAAGCGGCCCGGAAAATGTTCATCGAACAGGGCATCCCCAGCTACGAAACCCCGACCAAGGCCGTGCGGGGATTCATGCAGATGGTGCGCTACCGCCACAGCCAGGATATGTTGATGGAGGTGCCGGCCAACATTCCAGAAGCCTTTTCGCCGGACCGCAAGGCTGTCCGGAACCTCATCGACGCGGTATTGGCCCAGGGTCGCGACTGGTTGCTGGAAACCGAAGCCAAGGCGGTGCTCGGGGCCTATGGCATCGACGTGGTACCGACGGCGATCGCCGAAACCCCAGAAGAGGCCGCTAACATCGCCTCGGAAATGACTGGTCCTTATGTATTGAAAGTCCTTTCCAAAGACATCCTGCACAAATCCGATGCCGGCGGCGTGGCCCTCGATCTGGAGACGGCCGGCGCCGTGGCCGAGCGCGCGGCCTGGATGAAAGAGCGCTTCGGCCCGACGGCGGCCGATGGCAGCGCCCTTCAATTCAGCGTCCAGCCCATGATCGAGAAAACCCATGCCCACGAACTGATCGTGGGCATGCACGTGGATCCCCAGTTCGGGCCGGTGCTGCTCTTCGGCCACGGTGGCACGGCCACGGAAATCATCGGGGACCGCTGCCTGGCCCTTCCGCCGCTGAACATGAAGCTGGCCCGCGGGATGATTGACGGCACGCGCATTTCACGGCTACTATCTGGCTACCGGGGAGTGCCGGGAGCCGACTTGGAGGAGATTGCCGCGGCCCTGCTCAAAGCCTCGCAACTGGTCTGCGACTTTGCCGAAATTGTGGAACTGGACATCAATCCGCTGCTGGCCGATCCCCGGGGGGTGCTGGCCCTCGACGCACGGATCAGAATTCGGCCTGCCGACGGCCCGGCCAACCGGCGCCTGGCCATCTGCCCCTATCCGGTGGAGTTGGAGCAGACCATTCGCCTTCCCGACGGTCAGCAACTGCTGCTGCGGCCCATCCGTCCGGAAGACGAGCCGGCTTTTCAGCGGCTTTTCGCCAGCCTGCCGCTCGAAACGATTCGTTTGCGATTTTTGCACGTCATGAAAATGCTGCCCAAGGCCCTGGTCTGCCGCCTGACCCAGATCGACTACGATCGCGAAATGGCGTTGGTGCTGACCGAGGGCGACGGACGGACGGACGGCGATCTTTACGGCGTCGTCCGGTTCAGTGCGGACCCGGACATCGAAAAGGCCGAGTTCGCCATCCTTCTGGGAAATGAGAAGACCGGCCTCGGTTTGGGGCCCATGCTGATGCGGCGCATCATCGACTATGCGCGCAGCCGGGGCATCCGTCGGCTCTTCGGCGAGGTTCTCAGTGACAACCGCTCCATGCTGGCCCTGTGCAAGGCGCTGGGCTTCAGACGCCGCAGTGTGCCGGGTGATCCGGGGGTCATGGAAGTCACGCTGGACCTGTGACTGTCCCGTAAAAAACCCCATATCCGCGTTACGCGAATCCCTCATCGCTGCGACGTACAATTGGTACGCCTCGCTCTTCGGGATCCGCAAGCCTTGATCTCGGATTTTTTACGGAACCGTCTCCAGAGCGAATAGCTGGAAGTACATCAAAATAGACGGCGTTATGTTTTTGGAAAGGAACAACCATGCAGAAGGAAGAAATTGACCGGATCGTGCTGGAATTGCTGGGCCAGGTGGCCCCCGAAGCGCCCTTGGACAGCCTGGACGCCCAGCGGCCGTTTCGGGATCAGTTTGTGTTCGATTCCGTCGATTTTCTCAATTTCATTCTGAAGCTTGAGGAGAAAACCGGCGTCAGAATTCCGGAGCTGGACTATCCCGCCCTTTCCAGCCTGGAGGGCTGCCGAAGCTATCTCGGGGCGAATCCGCAATGATTCATCGCCCTGTGGCGATGCTTCTCGGGCGCTGCTGTCTCATCCCTGCCGCAGTCGCCCCCGAAACATGGAAAAAAAGATCCCCACCGAGCATAGAAAAACCGAAACCGAGAAAATCACCCTGGAACTGACTAGAAAACGGCTATAATTTTCCGGTGTAATCGCCTGCTGACCGATCATCAGGGACAGAACCATAGTGGCAACGGCCATGCTGACCATCTGCCCCAGCAGCCGCATGGTCGCCACGGCACCGGAAGCGATGCCGTAATCCTTTTTGGCCACGGCGCCCATAATGGCGCTCATGTTGGGCGAGGAGAACAGGGCGAATCCGAAACCGAGCAGCAAGAGGTTGCCGACGATGCCATGGATGGATGTCCGGGTGTGCAGCTGCGTAAAGACGGCCATCCCCAAAGCGGTGGTAGCCATGCCCCCCGTGGCCAGCAAACGCGGCTCCACACGGTCGGAGAGGCGTCCGGCCAACGGTGAAAAAATCGCCATGATCACCGGCTGGGCCATGAGCACCATGCCGGCGCTCTGCGGTGTCATGCCCTTGATGTACTGCAGGTAGAGGCTCATCATAAAAGTGAGCGCAAACGTGGCCGAGTAGTTGAGCAGCGCCGCCAGGCTGGAGAAGGCAAACGTCCGGTTTTTCGCAAACAGGGATACGTCGAACACCGGATGGGATGAGCGCAGCTGGTGCCGGAAAAAGAGAATCAGCCCCGACAGTCCAATGGCAATCAGGGCCCATCCCATCGTGGCAGGCAGAATTGTCGCGCCGTAGACCAGGCAGAAAATGGCCCCGGCATAGATCAGGCAGCCGGCAAGATCGAACCGCCGGCTGTGGGCGTCGGCCCATTCCCCCTTGAGAAAAACATAGGTGACGGCCACGGAGCCGAGCCCCAGGGGAAACATCGCCAGAAAAATACTTCGCCAGCCAAAATGCTGGGTGAGGGAACCGCCGGCAAACGGTCCTACCGAAAGCCCCACATACACCGCCGCCACATAGATCCCGATGGCCCGCCCGCGCTTGCGGGGCGGGAAGATGGAAGTCAGGATAGCCATACCTGTGGTGACGAACAGGGCCGCGCCGAGGCCCTGGATCACCCGCAGGAAAAGAAACCAGGCGCTGGTGTGCACGAAGGCCGCCGCCGTCGAACCGAGGGTGTAAACAATCAGGCCGGTACCGAACACCTTCTTGCGGCCATGGATGTCGGCCAGTTTGCCGGCCGGAATCAGGACCACGGACATGGCCAGCAGATACGATGTGGCCACCCAGCTCAATTGCACGGCATTCATCTGCAAATCATCCTGAATGGCCGGCAGGGCCACATTGACCGATGAAATCATGAACGGTCCCATGAAGGAGGTCAAGGTGGCCACGAAAAGGGCGGACCGCTCCAGGGCAGCCTGCTTTTCGGAAACGGGTGCCATCGCTGGGTTGGAATTGGATGTCAAAGCAAACCTTTCTTTCTAAATAGACGCCCAAATACAAATATTGGGCTTTTTGCCGATCCGTCAACACCGGTTTCCCCCTGCGGTCACAATCGCACCCTTCATTGCGGGCCTGCCATCTTTTCGTTGACAACAAAAGATCCTCATTACTACAACGACGTTATATTTTTGAATTCTATTCAAAATTATAAACGACACCCGCAACGTGCTGCAAAAATCCTATGATGCCGGCGTCCGGCACATCGTTGCCGTCAGCAGCAGCCTGGCCTACGGCGCCCATCCGGACAACCCGGCCGAACTGAAGGAGGACGATCCGCTGCGCGGCAACCGCAGCTATCCCTATGGATACAACAAGGCCCTGGTGGATGAAATGATCCAGGAATTCGCCACGGGCCACCCGGAAATCACGGTCACCATCCTGCGGCCCTGCACGGTCTTCGGTCCAACGGTGGACAACTACGTTTCGCAAATGCTATTCTATCTCCTTACCGTCGGCATTCAGGGAAGCAACCCCCGGGTCCAGTTCGTCCATGAAGAAGATTTTGTCCGGGCCTGTCTGGTCGCTGTCGAAAAGAGAATTTCCGGGGCCTTCAACATCGTCGGGAAAGGGGCGCTGACGACAAAAGAGGTCGCTTCCATCACCGGGACACGAATCATCCCGCTGCCTGCATTTTTGCTGTACCCCCTGGTGGAAATACTGTGGCGCCTGCATGTGCCGGGCATCGAAGTCAACCGCGGATATCTGGATTTCGCCCGCTATGGTTTCGTGGCCGGCGGCCAGAAAGCCGAAACCAAACTTGGTTTTGTCCCGCCCTTCTCCTCTCGGCAGGTTCTGGAGGCTTCGGTAAGGAAAGGTCGCCATGCTGACCGCTAAACGTAAGAATCATCTCTCCGCGTTTTCCTTGAAAACAAAATTGCCAACCGCCTTGCTGCTGACCCTCCTGTTTTGCCTGGGATTCTGGATCAGTCTCGATATGCGGTGGATGGGGGCAGCGCTCTACCTGCTTTTGTGGATAGGGTCCTACGGGGTGATCTATGCCGGTACCTGTCGGAACTGTGTTTATTACGGCAAAAGCTGTCCGATTCCTCTGGAAGAAAGCTGCGTCCATCGTTTTTTCAGCCCGGGGCGTGGCCGGTTTGGCGTTGTGAGCCTGCTGTGGGCGACCCTTGCCTATGTCATGCGCGTATTTCTGCCCTTGCTTATCGTTGTCAATGAACAGTCTGTTATAACTTCAAAACTCGATAAAATCCTCGCCCACGGTGTCCCTACACTTGTATTGATGTCTCTTCGCGTTGTATGGTCGATTAATGCGTCTTTCCCACTGAAAGGCTGGGAGGCCAAATCAATATGGGATGCGAATGTTGAATGGAACAATATGGAGTTGCATCTGAACGCACCGGCAGACCGGCGACAGAAAGTCGCTCCGGGGATTGCCTGATTTTGCGCTGGAAATGGCGAACGATATGAAAAAAAATGTTTTCATTGTCGGTCTGGGGGTGTTGCTCATCGCGGCGTTTCCGGGAACAACTGCCGCCGATGAACCCATGCCTGACTTTCACATCATGACCGAGCGCTGGATCCCCTACCAGTTCGTGAAAAACGATACCCTTCAGGGCATCTCGGTCGATCTTCTCGTAGATCTGCTCAAGCGCGTTGGATCGAACCAGGGGCGGGCCGATATCGAGATCGTCCCGTGGGCCAGGGGCTACCGTTTTGCCCAGAAAGAAGAAAATGCGCTTCTCTTCCTGACTTCCCGAACGCCGCAACGGGAGACACTGTTCAAATGGGTCGGCCCGGTGATTCAGAACCGCTGGGAACTGATCGCCAAAAAAAACCGGCACTTCAAATTTGATTCGCAAGCCGAGCTGTTGAATCATACTTACGGTACCGTCATTGACGATGTCGGAGAGCAGTTTCTGCTCAACCTTGGCATCCGGAAAGAACGGCTCGAAAGAACGTCGGCGTATGCCAACTGCATCAAAATGCTGCGGGCCGACCGGGTCGACATGGTCGTGATGAGCTGGGAGACGTTCAGCCTGTTCGCCGGCCGGGAAGATATCGATACGTCCGACTTCGAAAGTGTCACCACACTGGCTTCAAGCGATCTGTATTACGCTTTTCATAAAAACGCCCCGCAATGGATTGTCGCCAAATTCCAGGATGCCCTCGATGCGTTAAAGGCTGAAGGGAGGCTGGAAGCGCTGAAAGAGAAATACGCCCACATGAAGAACGGATATTGATCGATTCGTATCAGTTCAGCCCCATCCCGATCACCAGGCCGACGGCGATCCCCAGGCCGATGAAGATGGCCCCTACCACAATGCCCACGGCCACATTTTTCGAGGCCAGTTCATGGGATGTGTCAAAAGGCGTCAACCTGTCGAACAGCTTGTAACCGGCAGCCATGAATGCCAGGGTCAGCAGGGCGCCGATGATGGCGTAGCTCAGATTCAATAAGGCAATGGACAGTTCCATCAGTGCAATACCTCCGTAATCGTTTCTATCTTGTCGACGTACCCGATGGTCTCTCGGCTGTGTTTGCCGGTAACGCCCGGCAGCGTTTCGCGGATCGAAGCCCACCGGTTGGGATCCAGCCCCGATTTTTTGGCGGCCCTCTGCGCCCGGATGATGTTCATTTTCCCGGCATTGTAAGCGCCAAAGGTAAAATTGAGGCGGTCTTGAAAGGGCCGTTCGGCCTTCCAGGTTCTCCATAACTGCCGGTCGTAATAGATCCCGGCAGCGATGTTCCAACGCGGCTGTTCGCGCGTCCCTTTGATGGCCGGGTTTTTCTTGCGAATCTCCTTGAAGGTGTGAGGCATGATCTGCATGAGCCCCAGCGCCCCGACATGGGATCGGGCCCCGGCCTTCAGCCGGGATTCGGCCACCGCCTGGGCCTTGAAGTACCGCCAGTCGAATGCCGGCCCGAAGAAGCGTTTGGTGTATTTCGAAAAATAGGTGTCAAAGGTTGTTACACGGTTATAGCGTTCAAAGGCCGCGACACTGCAGGGACTGCCGAGAATTGCGACAGCGATGATCGCGGCCCAGGCCAAACACTTTGTTTTCGAAGAAAAAAAAGACATGTCGTCTCCATAACCCTTATAAAACCGCAATCCATGCGCAAACTGAGCACGTCAAATTTGAGCAAATAATACCAGACCTGTCAACCAGTCGAGCCAGCCGATTTCACCTTTGAGCGAGAAGCAACTGCAAGGTGACTGCATTTGGGTTTATTTTCTGTTTTTCGTGGTGATTCCCGCAACGATACGGACTGCAAATACGGTTACCCTGGCAGCAACTTTGACCTGAATGGCATTGCCTGCTAAAGTATAAAAGTTCATGGAGTGCCTACCCGGTACTCGGATTCGTTCTTTGGTCATGGAACGGAAACGTTCTTTCGAGGAGACGAACATGCAGGACATCGACAAATCGAAACCGGTTATGGTGACAGGCGGAAGCGGTTATATTGCCGGATGGATCGTCAAGTACCTGTTGGAAGAAGGGGTGACCGTTCGAGCGACCGTACGCGACACCGGCCTGCCGGAAAAGGTAGCCCACCTCAATCGCCTCGCAGAATCCCTTCCGGGCAAATTGCGCCTGTTCGCCGCGGACCTGCTCAATCCCGGAGCCTTCGAACAGGCCATGCAGGGCTGCGAACTGGTGATGCACACGGCCTCGCCTTTTCTTCTCAAGGGCGGCAAGAACCCCCGGTCTGCATTCATTCGCCCCGCCCTGGAAGGAACGCGCAATGTTCTGGCCGCCGTCAATGCCGTCAGTACGGTAAAACGCGTGGTTCTGACCAGCAGCGCGGCGGCCATTTTCGGCGACTTTGTCGATGTTGAAACCATCGATGGGGATGTCTTTACCGAGGAGCACTGGAACACGACCAGTTCGGAAACCCATCAACCGTACAACTACTCCAAAACCATTGCCGAGAAGGAAGCCTGGAAAATCAGCCGCAACCAGGACCGCTGGGATCTGATAACGATCAACCCCACCATGGTACTCGGCCCGGCCCTGACAAAAACCACCGCCTCGGGAAGCGTCGCCCTGATGAAGCAGTTCGGTGACGGCACGGCCCGACTGGGCGTTCCGGATTTAACCATGGGTGTGGTGGACGTCCGCGATGTGGCCCGGTCCCACATCCTGGCCGGCTTCACCCCGGAGGCGTCCGGCCGGCACATCGTATCGGCCGGAGAAATCACACTGCTGGAAATCGGCCGGATTCTCAGAGAGCATTTCGGGGACCGCTATCCCTTCCCCAAAAAAACGGCTCCCAAATTTCTCGTCTACCTGCTGGCTCCGCTGCTCGGCACAACCCGGGCTTTCGTCAAAAAGAACGTCGGCTACCGCGTCCGATTCGACAACACATACAGCATTAAGGATCTCAACCTCTCCTACCGTCCCTTCAAGGAAACCGTCGTCGATCATTTTCAACAGCTTGTCGATGACGGACTGGTATAGAATTGACATGCACACCTTTATCGACAATGGATATACCATCTGGAACATCGCCGACCGGTTTCTGGTCAGATGCCCCGGCTGCACGAGCATGGCCGTCGTCCAGCCCGAAGGAGGCGGCCGTGCCCGCTTCAGTTGCACCCGTTGCGGCAAATCCGGCGGCTGGCAGGATCGACACGAGGGCTCCGTACTGTACGCAACCAGCCTGGACCACTTTGAAAGCGGACGGGTTTGTATCGGCGCGCCGGTGGACTGGTACTTTCATTTGCCCCTGTGGCTGCAAACCGAATGCTGCGGTGAAGTGCTGTGGGCCTATAACAAGGACCACCTCGATTGGCTTCGCGATTTCGTTAATGCCAAGCTGCGTAAACGATCCTATGATCCTACGCACGGATGGTCCAATCAGAGTCTTGCCAGCCGTCTGCCCAAATGGATGAAATCCGCCAGGAACAAAAGCGCCGTGCAAAAGGCCCTCGATAAGCTTTACGCGACAATCGCCTGAAATGGTTCCTTTGGTCGATCATCGGGCAAGCCCGTAGATAGTGTTCATCCAGAAATAGGAAAATTTGGTCGAGATCGAGGCGCACGAAAAAATTTTACCGCAGTCATATAGTTGATATTTCGAGGATAAAATTTTTCGCGCAACATAGATATCGGGCAAATTGGCCATTTTTGGATGGGCACTAGATAGAATAAGGAGTACCCTCTTATGTCATTTTCTGAATTCGAGCTTAAACGCATTGACAAGTTGATCGGAACCTTCTGCCGCAACCGGGTCCCGGAACGGGCGCGAGACCAACTGCGCTACAGCTACCGGGTCGAGGGACAGAATGTCATTGTCGCTGAGGCGCGCAACCGCAGGGGAAAGCAAGAAGGATGGGTGCCCCTGGATATTGCCAGGTTCAGATATGTCAAAAGCACCAGGCGATGGAAGCTTTATTGGATGCGCATCAGCGGCAAATGGCAGATTTATGAGCCCTGCAACGAAGATAAAAATCTTGAAACCTTGATTGAAGCCATCGGAAAAGATACATATGGATGCTTCTTCGGTTGAATTAAAGGAAAGAGAAACCATGCCTAATCAGTTGCGCGACAGCGCCCGTCGTGTCCAGGAGTTCCTCTCCGCCAAGGGATTTGTTTTCGAAGTGCAGGAACTTCCCGGCTCCACGCGAACGGCCAAGGAGGCCGCCGACAGCGTGGGCTGCCAGGTCGGACAGATCGCCAAATCACTGGTCTTCAAAGACAAATCGACCGGCGAACCCGTTTTGGTGGTCGCTTCGGGAGCCAATCGGGTGGACCTCAAGAAAATCAAGGCCGCAACAGGGTTGAGACTCGGCCGGGCCGACGGCAACTATGTCAAGGAAAAGGTCGGATTTGCCATCGGCGGTGTGCCGCCGGCCGGCCATATCCGCCCGCTGCCGACGCTTCTGGACCCGGATCTGAAGCGGCACGAAACCATCTGGGCTGCCGCCGGAACCCCTTTCGCTCTGTTTCAATTGAAACCCGACGACCTGGAACCGCTGACGGACGGCCGCTGGGTTGAACTTTCCGAGTAAACCGTTGCATGCGATAAAGGATCTGAAATGAAGCAGGGTCTGCGACGCATTCTGACTGTTGTGGCCGGGATAGCGATTGTGCTGTGCGCAGCCGCCGGATGGTTCATGGTCAAGGCCATGCCCATCGGGACCGGTTATGTAGCCAAGTATCTGTGCACCAGCACCTTTATGTCCGGGCGTGATCCGCAAACCGTTTTCGTCGAAGACATCAAGCCGGTCAACCCGCTGGCCAGCGTGGTGCGATGGAAAATCGACCGGGCCGGCCGGACTGTCACTGCCACGGCATTCACGGCCTTTACCGCCAAAGCCCTTTATCGGGAGGGCTGCGGCTGCACCCTGATGGCCGATACGGCCGAAGCGGCCCTTCGCCGGCAGCACCTTTACCGGCCCAACGACAGCAACGATGATCCGACATTGCCGCCGGAACAGCCGTGGCCCCTGGGCGGCGGCGGCCCTGTGGATCCGGCGTCGCTGGGGGTCGATGTCCGGCAATTGAAAAAAGCCCTGGATGACGCTTTCGCCGAGCCCGGAGTCAAACCGTTGCGCAAGACCCGGGCCGTGGCCGTTGTCTACGATGGGAAGCTGATCGCCGAGCGCTATGCACCCGGATTCGGTCCTGACATGCCCATGCTGGGCTGGTCCATGAGCAAGAGCGTTACCAACGCCCTGGTGGGCCTGCTGGTGGGCCAGGGGCGGTTAGTGCTGAAAGATCCGGCCCCGGTTCCCGAGTGGCGCTCTCCAGACGATCCCAGAAACAAAATCACCCTGGATCAGCTGATGCGTATGAGCAGCGGCCTGGCATTCGAAGAAGCTTATCGACCGTTGGCCGATGCCACCGATATGCTTTACGGAGCCCATGATTTCGGCGCCTTCGCCGCCCGAAGCCACCTGGAAACACCGCCGGATCAAAAGTGGTCCTACTCTTCGGGCACCGCCAACATCATCGCCCGCATCGTACGCTACGAAGCCGAGAAAACCACGCCCGACTACTACTACCGTTTTATGCGCGAAGCCCTTTTCGACCGCATCGGTATGACCAGCATGGTAATCGAGCCGGACCCGTCGGGAACCTTTGTGGGATCATCCTACGGGGTTGCCACCGTAAGGGACTGGGCCCGGTTCGGCCAGCTCTACCTTCAGGACGGGGTGTGGAACGGAAAGCGCGTCCTGCCTGAAGGCTGGGTGACCTACTCCACCACTCCCACGCCCAAGGCCCCCAGGGGAGAATATGGCGCGCTCTTCTGGCTCAATGCCGGCGCTCCCGACAGCCCCGACAACCGACTGTGGCCCCATGCCCCCGTGGATGCCTATGCGGCCCAGGGATTCCAGGAGCAGAAAGTGATCGTGATCCCATCCAGAAACGCAGTGTTGGTGCGGTTCGGGGCCACATCCCAGCGTTCGGCATGGGACACGGACGCCTTTATCGCCGGCGTACTCCAGGCGCTGCCCGAAAAAGCCCCGATGTTGAGCAGCCACGATCAGGATTAGGAGCGCGGATCGAAAAGCCTTCCGAGTTTAGAATCGGACCACTTCCAAAAACCCCTGGAAGCTGGATCGCCAGGTTGCCGCTTCCCATCTGGCTTGACTTTGCGGCAGCACTCTTTATTATCAGAAGTAAGCTGCTGTTCGCCGCCGCCGAGAACCCACGTGGTGTCCGTCCGGGAATAGGCGAATTTGGTCGAGATCGAGGCGCACGAAAAATTTAACCACAGGTATATGGTTGATATTCCGAGGATAAAATTTTTCGCGCAACAAAGATATCGGGCAAATTGGCCCTTTTCGGATGGATACCAATAACCCCTTTGAGGTAACGCAATGTTCTCCAGCTTAGACCCTGTATTTTTGGCCCGCGCCCAGTTCGCGTTTACCGTGGCCTATCACATCACCTTTCCGTCATTCACCATCGGTCTGGCCAGCTGGCTGGCCGTGGTGGAGTGGCGCTGGCTGAAAACCGGCAACCCGATCTATGAACAAGTCTATCGCATGTGGGTCAAGATCTTCGCCGTGACCTTCGGCATGGGGGTGGTCTCGGGCGTGGTGCTCTCCTATCAGTTCGGCACCAACTGGTCGGTATTTTCGGACAAGGTAGGCAATATATTGGGTCCTCTTCTGGGCTATGAAGTGCTCACCGCCTTTTTCCTGGAGGCCTCATTTCTGGGCATCATGCTTTTCGGCTGGAACCGGGTGAGCAAAAAAATGCATTTTGCCGCCACCCTGATCGTGGCCGCGGGAACCCTGATTTCGGCCTTCTGGATCCTCTCGGCCAACAGCTGGATGCAGACACCGGCCGGTTTCCGCGAAGGGGCCGACGGTCTTCTCTACCCGACAGACTGGATCGCGGTGATCTTCAACCCCTCTTTTCTATATCGTTTCGTCCATATGGTCACGGCGGCCTACCTGACCACGGCCTTCGTGGTTGGCGGCATCGGCGGGTACTACCTCTGGCGGCGGCTGCACGTCCGGCACGCCCGGATCATGCTGGGCATGGCCATGATCATGGCCATCTTCGTAGCCCCCATGCAACTTCTCTTCGGCGACATGCACGGGCTGAACACCTTCGAACATCAGCCGGCCAAGGTGGCCGCCATGGAAGGCATCTGGGAAACCGAACAAGGCGCCGGCCTGCGTCTGTTCGCCTGGCCGGACCAGATCCAGGAACGCAACCGGTTCGAGGTGACGATCCCCAAGCTCTCCAGCCTGATTCTCACCCACGATATCAATGGGGAAGTCAAAGGCCTGACCACCTGGGCAAGGGCGGAACGTCCACCCGTGGCCATGGTCTTCTGGACATTTCGCATCATGGTGGGCCTGGGCATGCTGATGATCGCCACCGGCCTGGTGGCCCTGGTGCTCTACTTTAAAAAATCATTGTTTACCGCCCGATGGTTTCACCTCTGGTGCATGGCCATGACCCCGTCGGGTTTTGTCGCCGTGGTGGCCGGATGGTTCGTCACCGAGGTCGGCCGGCAGCCCTTTATCGTCTATAACGTACTGCGCACAGCGGAAACCATTTCGCCGGTGGCGGGGGAAACCGTGGCCATCTCCCTGGCCGCTTTTGTAGCTGTTTATGGGCTGGTATTCACCGCTGGGGCCTACTACATCCTCAAACTCATCGGCAAGGGACCGGAATACTCGGAAGAGGAGGCTTACGGCGATCATGGCGTCAAAACGCCGCCGCTGGTCACAGACATGGCCGCCGAAACAGGAGGGAAAGATGTTTAGCTTCGAAAGTTTTCTGGATTTACCGCTCATCTGGTACGCGCTGATCGGTACGGCCATCTTTCTATACATCCTGCTGGATGGATTCGATCTGGGCGTGGGCATCCTGTTTCCCTTCGCCCCCACCGACCGCTGCCGGGACCGCATGATGAACTCCGTCGCCCCTTTTTGGGACGGCAACGAAACCTGGCTGGTGCTGGGCGGCGGCGGTCTGTTTGCCGCCTTCCCCCTGGCCTACGCCATTCTCATGCCGGCGTTCTACATCCCCATCATTCTCATGCTGCTGGGCCTGATCTTCCGCGGTGTGGCATTCGAATTCCGGTTTAAGGCCGAAGGTAAATCCCGGCGTATCTGGGATTACTCCTTTCATCTCGGCAGCCTGACGGCGACGTTCATGCAGGGAATGGTGCTGGGTACCTTCGTTCACGGCGTTGCCGTGGAGGGCCGCAACTTTGCCGGCGGGGCCTTCGATTGGTTCGATGCTTTCAGCGTGATGACCGGCCTGGCCCTGGTGGCCGGGTACACCCTTTTAGGCGCCACCTGGACCGTCATGAAAACCGAGGGAGAAACCCGCGATTGGGCGCGCCAATGCGCCAGATACGTGATGGTATTCGTGGCCATTTTCATGGGGCTGGTGAGCGTCACCATGCCCCTGATGAACAGTGATATCAAAGAGCTGTGGTTCAGCCTGCCCAACTTCTACTTTCTGCAGCCCATGCCCATCCTCTCGGTGGTCTTTTTCGTCATGCTCTGGCGGGACCTGCGCAACGATCAGCGCGATTTTCGTCCCTTTTTTCTCACCCTGGGCATCTTTTTGATGAACTATATCGGCATTGGCGTGAGTACATGGCCCTGGCTGGTTCCCTTCAAGGTAAGCCTGTGGGATGCGGCCGCCGCTCCCGAGTCTCAATCCCTGATGCTGCTCGGAACGGCCGTCTTGCTGCCCTGCGTGCTGGCCTACACCGGTTATTGTTTCTGGGTGTTCAGGGGCAAGGCCTCCCACGAACACGAAGGTGCCTATTGAAGCCTGAAACCGGATTCAGTGAAAAGCAGCGTCAATGGCTCTGGTTCGCCGGGCTGCTGGCCGTCGGCATGGCGGGTATGCTCCTGTTGGCGGGCTTAGTGCGCCTTGTGCTGAAAATGGCGGCGTAGGGTTCGGTACCGCGATTCCGTGGCAATATGTAACACGGCAAGGACGATAATCGACAAGCCACTGCGCTCGGCGCGAATGAAAAACGGCGGTTGAAGGAGAAATCTTACACCGCCGTTCGTATTCACGATTTTCGAACCTGCACCGGATCTTTTCCTTAAACCGCCCTTTTTGGCCTCATAAATATCGATTTAAGACTGAAAAACGGCCCTGTCTTAAGCCAACCCATTGATTACAAATTATTTTGCGTTGCCCGACCCTATTTCACTATTTCAAAAGTCCCCAAACCCGCCAGACCCGAGCCCCCAGGCCAGAATAGAATTATGGGATTTACCCGATTATCTTCTAATGTTTCATGACAGATTGCCGATAAAGTTCCTCGGTTATCGTTATTTATTATTCTTCAGGAAAAGGATTTCTAAATGCGGAACAAATATATTTTTCTCATTTTTATCTTCACCCTTCTATTTTTCCCTGCACAAAGTATGGCTCAACAACGGATTCTTTACATCGACTCTTATCATGAGGGTTACGAATGGAGTGACGGCGTCACCGAAGAAATTCAGTCTGTTCTGCGTGGAGAGGATGTTTTGCTGAAAATCCACCGAATGGATACAAAAAGGAATGGTAGTGAAGCGTTTAAAAAGAATGCGGGGTTGGCTGCCAAATCGGTAATTGAGGATTTTAATCCTCACATTGTTATCGCCTCCGATGACAATGCCTCGAAATACCTCATAAAACCTTACTATAAAGATTCCAGTCTACCGTTTGTTTTCTGCGGCGTTAACCATAGCGGGAAGGCATATGGTTACCCTTATAAAAACGCAACCGGAATGGTTGAGGTCTCGCCCATAGCCAAACTGATCTATTCATTGAAACATTTTCGTCGGACAGAAAAAGTTGCTCTGTTGATTGGAGATTCGTTGACCGATCATAAGGATGCCGAAAGCTATGCGGAAGTGATCAATCTTCGTTTCGACCAGTTTTATGTAAAAGATTTCGAAGAGTGGAAAAATCAGTATGTCCAGATTCAGAACTCCTATGACATTCTGTTGATAGGAAATAATGCCAGCGTTGCTGGGTGGAACAGCAACGAAGCAATCAGCCTCGTCATGTCCCAGACAAAAATTCCAACTGGCTGCGACCTGGACTTCATGACGCCTTTTGCCTTTTTGGGCTATACTAAAGTTGCTCAGGAGCAGGGTCGTTGGGCGGCGGAGACAGCCCTTAAAATCCTTATTTCCGGAACCCCGGTAAGTCAGATTCCGATCGCCAAAAACAAGGATGGCAATCTCATTGTCAATCTCAAGGTGGCCAAAGCGGCTGGCATTAAAGTGCCCAAGAGTTTTTTGCGTAAAGCCGTCCGTGTTATCGAATAGGGGACATAGGGGGTAATGGATGTCCCTTTCTCTCATGCTGGGGGTGCTATCTTTGCCCGCCCGACGCCCCGAATGAAAAACGGTGGTTGAAGAAGAAATCTTCCACCGCCTTCCATATCCCCGGTTTTCGAGTTCGCTACCGGGAGCTTCCTTAAAGTGGCCTTTTCGGCCTCAAAAACATCGGTTTAAGACCGGAAAACTGCCCGGTTTTGATTTAAGCCATCGATATCATGGCATTCTACCTGGCCCGACCCGAATTTTATAAAGAACCGTATCTCCTGCCTTTTTCCGAAAAAGATATTTCCTTTATAAATAGATAATCCTTCAATATCGGGCTTGTTCAACAACCGGATAAGATCGTGGCTCGCTACGCTCTCACGATCTATCCTTATTCGTTATGTGTGGACTTCAAACCGGAGTTCTCCACCTTGAATTTTGACCGAGCCGAACTCTCCGACCAAAAGATATGAATCCGCTATTGTCTTAAGGTCATCAATGTTTCCGTAATCAACAGAGCCATCTGGATCTGTGCTTGATCGAACGGACTCTTTTGGTTTTAAGCCACTTACTTTCTTTACACCCACAAATTCGAGTGTCGCCTTCCGGTATCAAGTATATTCACCTTGCTTAGGAGTCGTGTAATAGTCCGATTCCGGCCAAATACTTGCCTCTAACTCGAAAGACAGATGATCATCTTCGTGATTCCAATTGAGCACAAATGAATCATTTAGGTCGATACCTTTGAATATCTCGATTTGAGGCCACTCCATGCTCATTCTCGATTACACATAACGACAAAGTGAGGGGCGCCGAACGAACTACAGGAAAAAATGCCAAGATTCCCAGCGTCCCCTCAACTGACTTAATATTTGTGTCGTATTCTAAGTACTCGTGAAACTTTGATTTATAATATTTAACCAAAAGAGTATTGTTTTCTTCATAAATGATGTTTGCTTTTTTCATAACATGCTTGAAACCGAACGGGCCGCGAGATGAGCGGCAGGTTCTCCGTCCAATGTGGCGCGAGAGCGACACGATTAGGCGGAGGTTCTGCCCGCTCCATGGAGTTGATAGGCGGCGCTTCGCGCCGCATAGCAGTTCCATGGCGTAGCATCTCGCGGCCCGATAAGCGGCGCGCAGCGCCGCTTATCATAGTCTATACGACCCAATAGTCGTATTATATTGCGTCTAATTTGCAGACATTTCGGTTTTATTGGCCTCATCAGGCCAATATGATCGAAAATACGGATACTATTGGCCTGATGAGGCCAACAAACATTTGACATTCGCCAACGACCTACCTATGTTGTGAACAAACGTTCACTCGAAATAACAGCAAGCAATTGCATATTGCGACCTATTGTTCGGGTAACCTCAGCGATATAAAGGCTACGTGTCAAAGATATAATTACAAATTTGATTCGGGGGCGAACCAAATTATACCCCTGTAATAAAAAGGAAAAGGTTCCTCTTTTACCCTGTTTTGTGTCACCTGTAAACGCGGCAACGATGGCGGTTAATTGGCCCCATAATTACGAAAACCGACAAATACGGATCGATACGAACAGAAAAGCAAAGGGCAGGGTATTAACGAGAATTTACCCTAAACGATTTAATATACGAAATCAAGGGGATAAATGGCTTGGCGGGGACCAAGTGCTTCTATTCATAAATACAGTGGCATTCGATTGCCGATGCATCCCGGCTCGATAATCTCGGTGCGTCACCGTATTTATGAACAGGAACACTAAGGGGGCTCTATCAAACGGGGCGTCCGGGGATGATTTTATGCGTTTTGTCATCTCTCTTTTATGCAACGCAAATTTTGATCCCCAACTCCGCGCAGGTTATTTAAGAAATCCCATTTCAAATTGAATCCGCAAAAAGACAACCAGCTCCCGGTCAACTCCCGGTCATCTTCTCATAAGATTCCTGTTCCGTTTTGCAGGCAATACAATAGCTGGTGACCGGCCTGGCCTTTAAACGGGCAATGGAAATGGGCTCTTCACACGCCTGACAGATGCCGTATTCGCCTTCCTCGATGGCGTTCAGACAGCGTTGGATTTTGCCGATCAGTTTTCGGTCCCTGTTCTGAAAGTGAAGCCGGCGATCCCTGGCCTGCTCCTCCATGGCCCGGTCAAGCGGATCGGCTTCATGGATGGTATCCGCATCGATCAGTTCCCCAGCAGCAATGTCGGCTTTTAGTGTCAGGTTCTTCAGTTCGCGCAGCAATTCATTTCTGAAAAACTGAATATCTTCATTTCTCATGGCACGGCTTCCCAATTAAGCGGTTTAAAAAATCCCGTTGGCCGGATTGTCGGCACCGGGCACGGCCGCAAATCAGATTGCAAAATAACCTTGAATGCCGATGAATCAAGGGGGGGGTAACGGAAATCTAACCGAGACGCATGTCTCTAACATGGCTTTCCCGACGGCAATCCTTTATCCAGGACACAACAGGGCAATCGCATTTGGATCGATTTCTATTTTTCGCGGTCATGGACCGCTCCTACAGAATCTCGTACCATTCGGATTGCGCTGCTTTCCGCGTAAGAGCTGGCCATGCCTGCGACAACGGTTTTCCATATTCGGCTCCAAATGCAATCACCCTGCAGGACCCAGACCCACGGGTTGCGTCCAGAAAAAACAGGCGGTAGACTATACTTGTAACATTCGGGTGCATGCGGACCCGCAAAGGTAGACCGCCATGGAGAATGCGTTTCACGGAGATTTTCTTCCGCATTTCTGGCCAGAAACCGGCGATTTGGCCCGCAGCCGTCAATGGCAGCAGTCAAATTGCGCCCTGAAACGGCTGTTGAACCGCCATCGACCGTTGCTGGGAAGGGCCGCTGCCACGGCCGGAACGATCCGTCGTGAGATCGACGAACTGATCCACACGATGGAAGCCCTGCACCGCCGGACCTGCCGCTTTTGCCCCGAGCCCTGCTGCATCACCAACACGGTGTGGTTCGACTTCCGCGATCTTCTGGCGATGCACCTGCTCGACGAATTGATCCCTTCACGCCAAGCGGCCACCGAATCCGGAGAGCCCTGCCCCTTTCTGGATCACCACGGTTGTCGCCTGCCCTGGCGCATGCGCCCCTGGATGTGCCTCAAATACATCTGCCCGGCCCAACAGACTCTCATGAAAAAATACGGGCGGCCCGATCCGGACGCCCTGGCTGATCGGATCGGCAGGATTGAAGACCAACGCTTCCAATTGGAAACGGAGGTCATTGCCCGCATCGGGCGAAGAAAATCGAAACCATAGGCATGCAAATGAGTATTCCGAGGATCGAAGTGGAAACCCAACGCCGATATTGGTTGGAATAGGGCGTTTTTACATTGAATCTCAAGAAGCGTAAATGGAACATTTTCTCACATTCATGGCCGCCTCCTGCAGCGCCTCGGCAAAGGTCGGGTGGCCATGGATGGTGCGCGAAATGTCTTCACTGCTGGCGCCGAACTCCAGGGCCAGCACACACTCGGCGATCATGTCGGCCGCCCGGGGACCGATGATGTGCACCCCTAAGATACGGTCGGTCTTGCCGTGGGAAATCAGCTTGACGAAGCCGTCGGTCTCGCCCATGCAGCGCGCCCGGCCGGCCCCGGAAAAGGGAAAGCTGCCCACGCAGTAAGGAATCTCACGTTCGCGCACCTGCTCTTCGGTCAGGCCCACGCTGGCCACCTCGGGCCAGGTGTAGACCACTGCCGGAATGGTGTCGTAGTTGACCTCGCCGGCACGGCCGGCCATGCACTCCACGGCGGCGGTCCCCTCGGCCGAAGCCTTATGGGCCAGCATGGGGCCGGGCACCAGGTCGCCGATGGCATAAATGCCGTCCACGCTGGTGCGGTAGGTTTCGTCCACCAGGAGCTGGCCGGTTTTGGGATCGGTCTCTACGCCCAGTTCTTCGAGGCCCAGCCCGCCGGTCAGGGGACACCGGCCGATGGAGACCAGCAGCCGGTCGAAGTTCATCTCTTCGGTTTTGTCGCCGCTTTCCAGCACGGCCTTGACCTTGTTTCGCGCTACTTTGGCCTCGGCCACCTTGGTGTTGAGCTTGAATTCAAGCCCCTGGCGTTTGAGGATGCGGTCCAGGGTACGGCCCACCTGCCCGTCCAGGGTGGTGGCAATCTTGGGCAGCATTTCGATGACGGTCACCTTGCTTCCCAGGCGGTTCCAGACCGACCCCAGTTCCAGACCGATGTAGCCGCCGCCGACGATGCCCAGATGCTTGGGCACGGTATCGAAAGAAAGCGCTTCGGTGGAGCTGACGATGTGCTTGCCGTCGAATTCCAGCCCCTTGACCTCGATGGGTGCAGAACCGGTGGCCAGCAGAATATTTTTGGCCGCCAGGGTGGTCTTTTTTTTCTTGCCCGTATCGATTTCGACCGTTCCCGGCGCGCTGATCGTAGCCGTGCCCTGGACAATCTCGATGTTGTTGCCCTCCAGCAGTTTGCGCACATTTTCAGTAAGTTCTTCGACGACCTTGTCCTTGCGGGCCAGCATGGCAGCCAGGTCCAGGGAGACCTTGCCGGTCTTGATACCGTATTCAGCGAAGCGCTCCCTGGCCAGATGGTAGTACTCGGAGGAGTCCAGCAGGGCCTTGCTGGGGATGCAGCCCACGTTGAGACAAACGCCGCCCAGGCGGTCGCTTTTTTCCACCACGGCGGTTTTCAGACCGAGCTGGGAGGCGCGGACAGCCGCCACGTATCCGCCGGGTCCGGAACCGATGATCACCAGATCGAACTGTGCTTGCTCTGCCATCCTTACACCTCCAATGCCATGCGTTCCGGGTTTTCGACGAACTCCTTGACCCGCTTGAGAAAGGTTACCGCGCCCTTGCCGTCCACGACGCGGTGGTCATAGCTCAAGGCCACGTACATCATGGGCCGGATAACGATCTCGTCGTCGATCACCACCGGGCGTTTTTCGATCTTGTGCATGCCCAGGATGCCGCTTTGGGGCATGTTGAGAATGGGCGTGGAGAGCAGACTGCCATATACGCCGCCATTGCTCACCGTGAACGTGCCGCCCTCCAAATCGGCCAGTTCTAGGCGATTTTCCTTGATTTTGGTCACGTAGTCGACGATGGCCTTTTCAACCTGGGCGTAGCCCATCCGCTCGGCATGGCGGATCACCGGCACCACCAGGCCCCGTTCGGTGCCCACGGCCACGCCGATGTGCTGGTAGTTATGGTAGATGAAATCATTGCCGTCGATGAAGGCGTTGATTTCGGGCACCTCTTTGAGGGCCACCACGCAGGCCTTGACGAAAAAGGACATGAAGCCCAGGTTGACGCCGTGGCGCTTGCTGAAGGCCTCCTTATACTGCGAACGGATCTCCATGGCCCGACCCATGTCGATCTCGTTGAAAGTGGTCAGCATGGCCGTGTTCTGCTTGGACTCCAGCAGCCGTTCGGCGATGCGGCGGCGGATGGGTGTCATGGGCTTGCGCTCTTCCATGGCGGCAGGCGGCATGTCTCCCGTCGTAGTCGGCGATGCCGGAACCTCTTCGGGAATGCCCGCCGGAGCGTTTTCCAGGTAGAGTAGCACATCCCCTTTGCTGATGCGGCCGCCCGGTCCGGTACCCTGAATTTTAGAAGGATCCAGGTTCTTCTCGGCGATCAGCCGGCGCACCGAAGGTGCCAGGTGGATCCCGTCGGCTGGCACCGATGGAGCGGACGGCTTGGGGGGCGCTTCTGGAGCAGGCCGCTTCTCCGGTTGAGCGCTTTTCTCCGAGGAGGACTCAGGTTCGGGTTCGGCTTCCGGTTTTTTCTCCGGCGCCTCGGATGCGTCCACCGGCTCCAGGGAACCCACCACCGTTCCGATGGCCACGGTCTCGCCGGCCTGCACGCCAATTTTAAGGACGCCGTCCGCCTCGGCCACCACCTCCAAGGTGACCTTGTCCGTTTCGATGACAAACAGGGCTTCGTCCTTTTGGACGGTGTCGCCGTCCTGCTTGAACCATTCGGCCAGGACCGCCTCCTGAACCGACTCGCCGACGCTGGGAATCTTGATTTCGATGGCCATGCGGGCTCCTTGATATTAGGTGTTTAGGTTGAAGGCTGAAGGGGTTTAGGGTTATTGTATCGATACCGTTGGCTGACTTCACCGGGTTCATGGAAATCCCATCGCGGCTGGAAGCCGCGTCCCCCCAATCCCCCAATACCAGGATTTCTCAATTACAAAGTTTGGACTTCCGTCCACTGTCCACTGTCCTTCGTCATCCCGAGTCACTTCCCGCCTGGTCGTGGGAGCCGACGGCCCGGTCCACAATGCCGTCCTGCTGTACTTTGTAGATCTTGGGAAAACCCGTGGCCGGGCTGGCCGAAGCCTCGCGCCCCACATAGACGAGGTGCTTTTTCACCAGGGCGCCCAGACGCGACCGGATGAACTGCCAGGCCCCCATGTTCTCCGGCTCTTCCTGCACCCACAGCCAGGAGGCGGCCTTTTTATAGCGGCCGACGATTTTCTTGAGCATCTGCTCCGGAAACGGATAGAGCTGTTCCACGCGAACGATAGCCGTATCAGCGGCGGAGATCTGCTGCTGCCGGGCGATAAGCTGGTAGTAAATCTTGCCGCTGCAGAAGATGACTTTTTTGGCTGAAGCGGCAGCCTTCGGATCATCGAGCACCGGCGTGAAGCCGCCCCGGGTCAGATCGGCCAGGGAGGATACCGCCATGGGGTGGCGCAGCAGGCTTTTGGGCGTCATCAGGACCAGCGGTTTGCGGAACGGAGCCTTGACCTGCCGACGCAGCAGGTGAAAATACTGGGCCGGGGTGGTCAGGTTGGCCACCTGCAGGTTGTCTTCGGCACAAAGCTGCAGGAAGCGCTCCATCCGTGCGCTGGAATGCTCCGGCCCCAGCCCTTCCCATCCGTGGGGCAAAAGCAGGGTCAGGCCGCAGAGCTGCTGCCATTTGGTCTGACCGCTGGCGATGAACAGATCGATCACGCATTGGGCGTTGTTGGCAAAATCGCCGAACTGGGCCTCCCACAATGTCAGCACTTGAGGCCGGGTGACCGCGTACCCATACTCGAAGCCCAGCACGCCAGCCTCGGCCAGCAGGCTGTTGTAGACCTCATAGGCCGCCTGCCCCGATTCCAGATGGTTCAAGGGAATGTGGTCCTTCCCGGTTTCGTAATCCCACAGCACGCTGTGGCGCTGGCTGAACGTGCCCCTGCCGACGTCCTGACCGCTGAGACGGACCGGATACCCTTCGACCAGCAGGGAAGCGAAGACCAGGGCCTCGGCACCGGCCCAGTCAATGCCCTCGCCGCTGGTTACGGCCTCGAGCCGTTTGTTCAACACCCCCTTGAGCCGCGGGTGCACGGTAAAACCGTCAGGTAAATCCGCCAGGCGCGAAGCAAGCCGCGTCAAATCTTTTTGGTCTATCCCGGTATCCACCGGATCATGGCTGAAGGTGCCGCTGAACGTCTCCCATTCCGGAAAAAAACGCGGCTCGGGAAAAAGGCAGGTCGATCCGTGAATCTCCTCGTAGGCCGCATCCAGATGATCGCTGACATCCTTTTCCATCTTCTCCACATCGGCTTTGGAAACAATTCCCTCGGCCACCAGCTCGTCGGCGTAGGCCCGGTTCAGGGGCGATCGCTGGCGGATGCGCTGGTACATGGTCGGTTGGGTAAAGTAGGGCTCGTCGCCTTCGTTGTGCCCGTAGCGACGGTAGCAGACCAGGTCGACGACCACATCCTTGCCGAAACGATAGCGGTAGTCGGCGGCCAGGCGGGCCACATGCACCACGGCCTCGGGATCTTCTCCGTGAACGTGGAAGATGGGGACCATGAGCATTTTGGCCACGTCCGTAGAGTAGCGCGTGGAGCGAGCGTCTTCGGGCAGGGTGGTGTAGCCAATCTGGTTGTTGATGACCACATGCACCGTGCCCCCGGTGCGATATCCCTTGAGCTGGGACATATTGAGGGTTTCGGCGACCACTCCCTGGCCGGCGAAGGCCGCATCGCCATGCAGCAGCACCGGCAGAACCGCCTTTTGCCCGTCCGCGGCCCGCAGATCCTGGCGGGCCCTGACCATGCCTTCGACCACGGGGTTCACGGCTTCCAGATGGCTGGGGTTGCTCACCAGGCAGAGGGAAACCGCGGTTCCGTCTTCCATGGTTTGCTCGGCGAGGTAGCCGATATGATACTTGACGTCCCCGGAACCCACCAGATCCTGGGGGTCGTAGCAGCTTTCGAATTCGGAGAAGATCTCTTCGGCCGGTTTTTCAAGGATATTTCTCAGCACATTGAGGCGCCCCCGATGGGCCATGCCGAGAATGATTTCCCGGCATCCCGCGGAAACCGACTCTCGACGCAGAACATCCAGAAACGGAATGAGGGCTTCGCCCCCTTCCAGTGAGAAGCGGGTCACCCCCACATATTTTTTATTGAGAAAATCTTCAAACCGCGAGGCCGCCGTGAGCTTTTTCAGCAGATGAACCCGCTCTGCCGCGGACAGTTCGGTGCGGTTGCCCGTTGGCTCCATATGCTCCTGCAGCCAGCGCCGTTCGTCGGGGTCCTGGAGGTGCATGTATTCCACACCGATGCTGTGGCAGTAGGTCTGCTTCAACCGCCCGACAATCTCCTTCAACGGCGCCGAACCGGCCTCGATGATCCCCGGGGCGGCGAAAACGCGATCCAGGTCCGAAGGTTCCAGGCCGAAGGTTTCCACTTCCAGCAACGGATGGCTGGTGGGACAGGCGGAAAGTGGATCCATGCAGGCCAGCAAATGTCCGATGTCCCGGTAGCGGTGAATCAGGGCGTCCACACCGGATTGGCGAAGGCTCTGCTGGGGATCGGAAGCTGCGGGTCCGGCAGTTCCGGCCATTTCGAAGCCCCTGAAGAAAAACTGCCAGTCCTCCGGCAAAGACGCAGGATCGGATTTCCATTTCCGGTATTGAGCGTCGATAAAATCAGCACTCAGGGTTTCGGACAGGTTCATATCCGCAGCCTCCTGGTAGCTCAAAGTTAAAGCAAAAAAGCTGCTTTATAAATGGTTATAGTTAATGCATCCTTACAAACCGCCAGAGCGGTCATACCGGCAAAAGCGGTTTTCGTAGGGGCACGGCGCGTCGTGCCCCTACACGGCCAATTCAGCGGGATTGCTTGTCGTCATTCGTGGAAATGCCCGCCTGTCGGCAGAACCATTCGGTCACCGTTCGGGAAACCTGCTTTTGGTGGTCCGGCGAGGCGAGCATGTGATCGCCACCGGAAACGACCGACAGTTCCACATGGTCGGGATTGGCTTCCTTGGCCAGGTGGGCCTCGGAAACCGGGATGATTTCGTCCCGGTCCCCATGCACCACCAGCATGGGCACCTTCAGTTCACGGGTGGTCGCTTCCAAATCGTGCCGGCCGGCATCGTCGAAAAAATCGTTGTTGAGACGCAGATTTCTCCCGCGACTGGTGAATTCAACGCGACCCGCCTCGGACAGCATCGCCTGCTGATCCGGCGTTAAAAAATGCATGGCCCGTGTCGGACTGATCCGCCCGGCCACCCGGCAGACGGCCGACACCGCAGCCTGTCGATGTGCGGTCAGCAGGGCGATGGCTGCCCCCAGGGAATGTCCGGCCAGCCCGATCCATTCAGCCCCACGCTGCTGCACCAAGGCAATGGCCGTTTCCATCTCCAGAATCTGCTTGGACCAGGTGGACTGTTCGAAATTTCCCTGGCTCTGCCCGTTTCCGGAAAAATCGAAGCGCAGGGCCATAAAGCCGGCATCGCAGAGACTGGCGCAAATCCGTCTTAAAATACCCGTGTGCCGGGAGCAGGTAAAGCAGTGCCCGGCGACAACCGCGGCCAGCGGCGGCTCGTCGGGCTGGTGAAGGGTTCCGGCAAGGGTTTCCCCCAGATGGTTGTCGAAATGAATCTGGCGTTCCATGTTTTCTCCGCAGACAGGCCGTTGGCGGTCAGTTATCAGTTAACAAAATCCGTGCCACGACCGTCAAGACAAAAAACCGGTTCGACCTCCCGCACATAAGGGCCAAAATGCAGTGCAGATGGGCTCATCGAAAGTTGGTTTCAGATATCTACCTGAGACACAATGTCTCAAAATGTTGAATGCAGCCAACCATTGGACATCAAGCGTCCTGGCCCTTAAACCGCTTGATCAATACCGGAATGAAAAATGAAAAGATGAAAAAGGCGAGGGAGAAAAAAATCTTGAAGGACACCAGTTGCCCCCAGTCTCCCGATGCCCAAACCTCTTTCAGGGTACCAATCGCAAAGGTAAAGATAAAGGTCCCCACAATGATGCCCAATCCGGTGCCGGCCAGATAGTCCCTGAACAGAATCCGGGTGAGTCCCATGCCGAAGTTCATTGGTGTAAAGGGAAAGTAGACCAGCCGCAGGTAGAGAACGGTGGCGAATCCATTGCGTTCGATGGCCTCGTCGTATTTTTTCAGCCGATCGCCGATCAACGAAGCGGCAAATTCCCGTCCCAGGGTCCGGCCGATGACAAAAGCCCCGACCGAGCCGATCATGGCTCCGATCCACGCCCACAAAAAGCCCCAATAGGGCCCGAAAATAGCGGCGCCCAGACCGGTCAGCAAGGTGCCGGGAATGAAAAGGCAGATACCCACCGCGTAAACCAGCACATAAACCAGTGGCGCCCAGAATCCGACGGATTGCAGAAACGTGTCCAGCGCTTCGGCCGTCAGCGCATCCTTCACCGGGCTGTAGCGGATCAGTACGATGGCTGCGACGATGAAAAGGCCCAAAAAAAGGGCTTTGAGCTTTCCGCTGGATTTGGAGGGGTCCGTCTGCATTAAAAAGTTCGACCTCCTTGCGCCCTCTTCCCTTTTCTGACCTCAGTCTTCCAACCTAAGCCCTCCATCCTCACACACCTCGGGCGTACATGCCCGACCTTTGAGGTTGAAGAAAAATTTGAGGCCCTTCTGGATTTTTTCGGAAAAAATTTTGGGGGCAAACACGCTGCCGGCCACCCGCTTGCTGATCTCGCCCAGCGTGGGATACGGGTGAATGGCCGAGGCCAGGGAGGACAGCTTGACCCCCCCATTGAGCGCCGCCACCCATTCGGCAATCAGGTCCCCGGCCCGGGGGCCGCATATCTGGACGCCCAATGGCTTCTCCTTTTTATCCAAAATCAATTTGATGCGGCCCTGTTGCCGACCTTCGGCCAGACCGCGGTCGTTGTCCGCAAAGGCCTCGGTCCAGATGCGGGTTTCGATCCCCGCTGCCGCTGCAGCGCGCTCGTTCATGCCGATGCTGGCCAGCTCCGGGTCCGTGTACGTGCACCAGGGAAGCCATGTGGTGTCCGCCTTGCGGGGGAGGCGAAAAACTGCATTGCTCACCACGACGCCGCCTTCGTACCCGGCGGCATGGGTGAACTGGTATCCGCCGCTGACATCCCCGGCGGCATAGATGTGTTTCTGACTGGTGCGCAGGCGCGCATCGACAGTGATGCCCGATTTCTCATACACAACACCGGCAGCTTCAAGGTCCAGATCTCGGACATTGACGGCCCGCCCCATGGCCACCAGTACGGCATCGGCCGTAAGAGACACCGTTGCTCCCGTTTCCCGTGTCAGGCCAACGGTTTTTTTACCCGCGGTCCCGGATGCACCCTCTATCATGGTCTCCAGAAAAAATTGGACCCCTTCGGATTCCATGACCGCCTGCACGGCCTCTGCCATATCCGGATCTTCCTTGCCCAAAATCTGATGGGCCCGGTCGACAACAATCACCTCCGTTCCCAGGCGGTTGAATGCCTGGGCCATTTCGATTCCGATGGGGCCAGCCCCCAGGACAATCATGCGGCCGGGTAATTGCCGGAGCGAAAAAATCTCCCGGTTGGTGATATATCCGATCGTTTCAAGTCCGGGAATCGGTGGTATGGCCGCCGAAGACCCCGTGGCGATGACCCAGGTTTTGGCGCTCACGGTCCGGCCGTTCAGGTCGACGGCGTGTTCATCCTTGAAACGGGCGCCGCCGAATTCCACTTTGGCCCCCAGTTTACAGAACCGCTCTTCCGAGTCATGCTTCTGGATCACCGCAATCACGTCCGCGATGCGTTCGGCGATCCTCGAAAAATCCACAGGCGGTACGGCCACGTTCGGCAGTCCGAAACGCTCGGCGTTTTTCATCTGGTGATACACATGGGCCGAGCGGATCAACGTCTTGCTGGGGACGCAACCGAAGTGGAGGCAGTCTCCGCCCAAGGCCGGCTCCTTTTCGACGAGCAGGGTCTTGGCGCCCAGTTGGGCAGCGCCCGAAGCCACGGTCAGGCCCGCCGCTCCGCCGCCGATGATGCCGATATCGTAATCGTAATCCGCCATGAGCGACTCCTCGTTCGATGTTTATCAAGATGGAGGGCTACTTTTTTCCGGGCCATTGGACGCCCTTTCTTTCTTCGATCACGTAGCAGAATCGATTCCAGTCAAATTCCCGCTTGCTGAACGGGCAGCGCAGCTTCACTTTTCGGTCGGTGACGGCGACCACCTCCCAATCCCCTTTTCGCGGGCCGCTCTCAATGAAAATTTTCTGGCCGACACGAAAATCATACGGTTTGAAAACGGTCACATCATGGGTTGCCATCGTGTACCTCCGGTCATTCGGATTCAGGAATCTTGGTACCGGGAAAAAAGGACGTTCTAAAATTTAAAGCTATTTTAGTTTTTCGAACTTGTCATGCCACGCACACGTATTGCAGAACGTCTCCGTTCCAGCATCGATTTCCGGACATTCGTCTCCGTCCAGATCCTCTTCAAAACAGACCTCTCCATCCCGGCACTCGAACTCGTAAATGTCGTGTTCATCGTCGGGGTTCTTGACGTAAAACTTCTCGCAGCCACAGACGGGGCATTTGGATTGACTCATTTACAGACTCCACTATTTAGGGGCATCGGCGGCGTCACATAACATCTGCCGCAGCCGTTCACTTAAAAAGACGATCGATTCGATGTCCAGGTGCTCGGTGACGGTTTCGTCGAAAAGAAGCTTGGCAGTGGCCCCGAACCCGTCCACCGGGTCCTCGTCCCAGAAGAGCAGGGTCACCGGTACTCGAGGCAGGGGCTGGAATAAAAAGGCCGCATCGGCGCTGTTGCCCTGGCCGGTAACCTCCTTGCCGCCAAGTTGGACGGCAGCGCTGTGCAGTGCATCCAGTTGGCCGCAAAACCGGTCTGCCAACGGAGATTCCGCCTGCTTGGCCATCGTTTTGACCTTGGAAACGGTATTGGGGAACTCCTCGAAGCCCTTCCATTTCCCCGTGGGAAAGCGACGGCCGCCCTGGGACAGATGGTTATAGATAAAGACTTTTTCCCAGCGGCTGAGCGCCACGTCATCCGCGCGCGCGATTTCGTTGGGCCGGATCAGAATATGGGTATCAAAATAGGGCAGTTTCAGGGTCGGTTTTTCTCCTCCTTCAATCAGTTCTCCACCAATGCGCTCGGGAAGATCTTCCAAGGCCATGGATGCGGATCGCTCCCGTGCCCATGTCAGCGCATCTTCGGCCAAATCCCGTTTGGTCCATTTGCCGGCGGCATACTGCTCTGCCAGCTCCCGGTTGCACCGCTCCACCACCTCCGGAGATAGATGGGGACAGCGTTCCAGGGGATACTGATCGGAAACCACCATCCCGGCAAACGCCAGGCAGGTGGGAAACCCGCAGTCGCCGCAGTTGGTTTTCGGCAGCACGTCACGGTATAGATCGACGACGGAAAGCGCCATTGCCTACCAGACCTCCGGGTAACCGACATCGGTGAACGCGGTTTCCATTTTGAGCTTGTGGTCCCGTTCCATGGCCGCCAGATCCAGAAATACCTGTCGCTTTTCTTCGTCGTCGCACAGCGCCGCCATTTCGCTATACTGCTTCATGGCCGCTTCCTCTTTTTTCATGGCCAGGGCAAAGGCATCGGCCGGCTTCATGTCCATGGAAAGCTCCGGTTCATCCACGGTTTCGGCCACCTTGTAATCGCGCGTTTCGGAGAAATAGCGGTCAATGGTATTGCTGGTGTAAATCTGGGTGAGAATATCCCGATGCTTTTTCTCCTCTTGTGCCAACGTGGTAAAAAGCTTTTTGAGGTATGGGTCGGCGAGGGTGCTGGCGGCATCCTCGTAAAACTTTCGGGCCTCGACCTCGTTGGCAATGGCCTGCTTGATAATATCTTTGTATTCACTCAGATTCATGGCGGCCTCCTTTTGGAAGAATAAAAGGTTGGGGGAAACAGGCCGATGCCTGTCATAGGGATAATTTGTCACATTCTATTGTTTAAAGCAATCCGCATGCCACCCAAAAACCAATAGCATTGAATGCCGTTTTGTGTATAATTATTGCAACCTTCCGAAAAATTATGTCCTTATTATTTACAAATGGAGGCAATGATGAACTGGAAACAATTCCTGACGCCCGTGAAATCCATCGATACCGATCAGACCAAGACCTATCTTGACGGCAAACAGGTGGACGAAGTGACCATCCTGGACGTACGCCAACCCAAGGAGTATGAAGCCGGGCACATTCCCGGCTCCATCCTGGCCCCGCTGCCGGAAATCACCGACCATATGGAACGCTTCGACCGCAACAAGCCCCTGCTGGTATACTGCGCTTCCGGGGGGCGCAGCCGGGTTGCGGCCCAGTTGCTTTCCGGCCAGGGCTTTAAAAATATCATCAACATGGCCGGCGGCTTCAATGCCTGGACCAGCGAAGCCGCATTTCTGGGCGAAGAAAAAGGATTGGCGCTGTTCGACGGGGTCGAGTCCGTCGAAAGCGCACTGACCGTGGCCTATTCCCTGGAAGCGGGCCTGAAGGATTTTTACGACACCATGGCGGCCAAGGTGGACGACGAACCGGCCGCGAAGCTGTTTCGCCAACTGTCTCAAATTGAAGTGAAACACCAGGACCGTATTGTGGAACAATACACCGAGGTCACCGGCAAAACCGTCAGTCGTGAGGATTTCGAAAAAGGGCCGTTACCGGAAGTGCTGGAAGGGGGGCTGACCACCGAGGAATACGCCAATTTGCTCATGCCCTCGACGGACACCCTGGCCGATATCATCGAACTGGCCATGTCCATCGAAGCCCAGGCCCTGGACCTTTACCTGCGGGCTTCGGAGAAGGCGCGGAACGAGGCCGGAAGGCAAGCCCTGCTCCAGATCGCCAATGAGGAGAAGACGCATTTGGCCAGGCTTGGCCAATTGATGGAAGAAACGATGGCGACTGCGTAAACCGCTCGATATCTGCGAACCGCGTTCATCCCTCGTCACTACAACGTATGTTGTAATACGTCTCGTTCCTCGGGCTTCGCAAGCCTTGATCTCGAACGGTTTACGCAGTCGCCTGTGAGGTTGATTGGGTTTAGGCTGAATGCCAAAAACATCTATTTTGAGAGAAATATAAGGCAACACCCCTTCAGCCTAAATCGCTGAACACCTAACAATGAGGTTTCTATGAAAAAAAAGTTGGTTCTCATCGGCGGCGGCCATGCCCACATGGTTGCCCTGGCCAATCTTAAAGACGTTGTCGCCAAAGGGCACGACGTCACCGTTATCGGCCCGTCGGACCACCACTACTACTCGGGCATGGGGCCGGGCATGCTCTCGGGCACCTACCGACCGGAAGAGATCCGCTTTGCCACCCGGCACGTGGTGGAAAAATCGGGGGCCACATTCATCCGGGACAAAGCCACCGGAATCGATCCCGGAAAAAAAGTCGTGCTCCTGGAAAAGGGCGAGCCCGTGCCCTACGATGTGCTCTCCTGCAACGCGGGCAGCCATGTTCCCAGGCCGGATATCCAGGGCAACATCGCGGATATCTATACCGTCAAACCCATCGAACGCCTCATGGAGGCCAAAGACCGTCTCGTCGATCATTTCGGCCGGCACACCGCCAATGTGATTATCGTCGGCGGCGGTCCTTCTGCGGCCGAGGTGTCCGGCAACGTCTGGCAGCTGGCAGCCGCCACCGGTGGGCAGATGCCCCGCATCACCGTTTGTGCTGGCAGCGCCTTCATGGGTAGGTTCTCCGCTTCGGTGCGAAACAGAATCGTCAAAGTCCTGGACGGCCGGGAGATTGTGATCCGCGAAAACGTCTACGTCAAATCCGTTGCAGGAGAAAGGGTTACCCTGGACAGCGGGGAAACCCTGCCGGCGGATTTCATCTTTCTGGCCCTGGGCGTCAAACCCTCCTCCATCTTCGCCGATTCGGGCATCGCCACCGGTCCGGACGGCGGGATGTTGGTCAACCGATTTCTGCAAAGCACCCAGTACCCCGACATTTTCGGCGGCGGAGACTGCATTTATTTCCAGGACCAACCCCTGGACAAGGTCGGCGTCTACGCCGTGCGTGAAAATCCGGTGCTGTTCCACAATATGATGGCACAGATGGAGGGCAGGGAACTGATGCCCTTCGATCCGGGCGACGACTACCTGTTGATCTTCAATCTTGGCGGCAAGGTCGGTGTCCTTAAAAAGCGCTGGCTGGAGTTCGGCGGCCGTCCGGCATTTCTCATCAAAGACTATATAGACCGCAAGTTCATGCGCGAGTTTCAGGCCATCGAGTAGTTCAGGAATGCGCTACCGCTTTTATCGGCCGGTGCGATCAAACCGACGCTGGCCGTTTCGAGCGGGCAAGCTTTTCCCTGAGGCGACTGCACTCCACCAAAGCCCCCAGGGCGCGGGCCGCCCGCTCCGGACTGGCCAGCACCGGCACGCCATTGTCCTGCAGCCCGGCGATAAATGGATTCTGCCGGTTAAGAAAGGAAAATCCCAACATCGGCTTGCCATGGGATGCCATCAGAGCGGCCACGGACGTGCACTGGTCCTCAATGATCGTTTTCACCTGGGCGTCGATTTCCGCCTCCGGTACACCCAAACTTTCCAGGGCCCGGTTGACCATAGCCTCCGTGGCCAGGAAATAAACAAGCAGGCTGTCCGCCCCCTCATCTTCCAGAAGGATCTCGGGAATGGCCTTGAAGTAATCCAGCGGATTCTTGGTAAAGGTCAGGTCCACGGGATTTTTCACGCTGGCGGTGTGAGGGACATACGCCCGCAGTTTTTCCAGGGTAGCCGAAGACAGGGCGGGCAATTCGATACCGGACCGCCCGCAAGCATCGGCGGCGGCGCCGGGTCCGCCGGAATGGGTTTGAATCAAGGCACGCTTCCCTTTTGGCAGGGGACAGGAACCCAACGCATAGCAAAAGTCGAACATCTCTTCTACGGACCGCGCCCGGATGATGCCGCTCTGTTTAAACACTCCGTCATAGAGCCTGTCCGGGCCGGCCAGCGCCCCGGTATGGGAAAGACAGGCCCGTTTCCCGGTTTCCGATCCCCCCACATAAAAGGCCACAATGGGCTTGGTTAGAGAAACCTCCCGGGCTGCTTCGATGAATTCCCGTCCCCGGCGGATGGACTCGATATACAGGGCAATGGCGCGGGTATCCGGACAAGCGCCCAGGTATCGGATGCAATCCGCCATGTCGATATCGGCCTCGTTGCCCAGGCTGAACCCCGTGCTGAACCCCTGTCCGAACCGGGCCTCCAGATAGTCGAACATCTGGGTGATAAAGCTGCCGCTCTGGGAGGCCATGCCGATGAAGCCGGGCCGGCAGGTGGAGGAAAGAAAGGTTGCGTTGAATTTCATCTGGGAATTGACCACGCCGATGCAGTTGGGCCCGGTGAACCGGATGTTGTATTTCCGGGCAATGGCCTTGATTTCCTCCTGCCTGGCCGGCCCCTCTCCCCCCACCTCGCTGAATCCGGCCGTTACGATAATGGCACGGCGGATTCCCTTTTCTCCGCAGGCCCGCAGGGTTTCCGCAACGATTTTTGTCGGCAGGACAATAATGGCCAGGTCCGGCACTTCGGGCAGGTCGCCGGCCCGGGAGTAGGCGCCAATATTCAATACCCTTTTTTCCTTGGGATGGACCGGGAAAATACGGCCTTCATACCCATCGGTGAGGATGGCGTTGAGGACACTGGTCCCCATGGATGAAAAATTATTGGAAGCGCCAAAAATGGCAATGCTCTCGGGCCGGGCGATTTGATACAGCGGACTTTTTGAAATGTCGGACATCATCACCGTTGCACTCCTTCCAGAATAATCAGGGCATCCACCGCCTTGACGGTGCCGTCCGGGGAAATAATCAGGGGGTTGATATCGATTTCACCGATTTCAGGTCGCTCCAGGCCAAGACTTCCCAGGGAAACAAGAATGCGACAGAGGATCTCCACGTCGGCCGGGGCCTGCCCGCGGAACGCATCCAGCATGGCCCGGTATTTTAAATCCCGGATCATGTCCATGGCTTCGTTTTCGTCGAAAGGGGCGACCCTGAACACGGGTTCCGCAACCACCTCGGCCATGACTCCGCCGAATCCCAGCATGACGCAGACCCCGAACTGGGGGTCCCGGCTCAACCCCGCCACCAGCTCCCGGTTCCCGGCAACCATTTCCTGGACCAGAATGCCTTCCAGAGGGGTATTTATCTTTTCACGGATACGACCAAAAGCCTGTATGACCGCCTCCGGTCCGGAAAGTCCCAGTTCAATGCAATTCAGTTCGCTTTTATGCATCAGGTCCCGGGAACAGGGCTTGAGGACTAGGGGATATCCGATCTTTTCGGCAGCAGCTACGGCCTCTTCAGAATCTTGAACCAGGACTTCCCGGGTAACAGGAATGTCCCACGTTCCCAGCACCTGTTTGGATGAATATTCGGATAACGAGGTCCAGCCGCTGTCGACTGCTGTCTTGATGGGATCCATATGACCGCTCAACCTCCTCTTTAAAATTGCATGTCCCGGATAACTCTCAGCCCCTTTATCATGCCGGCCATATCTTCCTTTCCCACCGCCTGCTCGATGTTTTTTTCGAGCGCCGCCGCCGCGGACAAAATCTCCGGGGCCAGTGCCCGGGCCTTTCGGGTCAGATTCAACACATTGAGACGGCCGTCCGTGGGGTCGGCGGCCTTGGCGACCAAGCCCATGTTCTCCAGCCGCTGGATCATCGTCACGGCAGCGGCCTTGCCCATGCCCGCCTGCCGGGAGAATTCTCCCAGGCTGATTCCATCCTCCTGCCAGAGGACTCCCAGGGCCATGACCTGCTGGGCTGTCAACCCTAACGGTTCAAGGGTCTGGTTATAATAGGCAATCATCCGGCGAACAGCCCGGGTGGCCAGCGAGCAAAGAAAATATTGTGGCTGGGGAGTTTTCGTTTGCATACGAACGTTCGCTAACAAACGACAAGCCGCCTGTCAAGATGATCCTTTAATCGGTTCCTGTCAGGACGACACAACCATCCGCCACACGATCCCTGCCATCGCCCCGATGGGGACCAGGTACTGGATCGAAAAATGAAATTTTTGAAGCACGATGAGAGAAATCATCGAACTGGCCAGGGCAAAACCGTCAATGCCAGCGTCGGGCAGGATCACCTTGGCACCGAACCAGACCCCGAGGTTGAGGATTACCCCAACCACGGCGGCAGTCACGCCGGTCAGGGCCGCCTGGATGCGCTGGTTGCCGGCCAGGGCTTCGACAAAGGGCGCTCCGGCGAAGATGAAGAAAAAACATGGCAGGAAAGTGACATAGGTGGTGATCAGGGCCCCGAGCACACCCGCGGTCAGTGGCGAAAGACCTCCGGCCAGGTTCCAGGCGCCCAGAAAGCCCACGTATTGCGTCACCATGATCAGCGGGCCGGGCGTCGATTCGGCCAACCCCAGACCGATCATCATCTGTTCGGTGGACAGCCAGCCGTGGCCCGCAGCAAAATCGGTGATGTAGGCCAGCACGGCATAGGCACCGCCGAAGGTGACAAAGGCCGCCTTGGTGAAAAAAAGAGCGATCCGGCTCAAGACGTCCTCCATCCCCCGCCAGGCCCATAGCCCTCCGACCACGATCCCCCACAACGCCAGACAGACCAGCAGTACCCGAATGACATGGGAAGCGGAAGGTACGACGCTGTTCGGCAGATCATCGTCCTCCTCCTCGATGCGGCACTCGCGGTTTCCTTCGTCGAAGGTGCCCTTGCAGAACACCCGGGCAGCCGGCTCTCCAGGATCATTCCGTCGAGGGCGGCGGCTCCGACGATATAGGGAAAGGGCACCTTGAAAAATTGGTTTTCAACCACCCAGCACCGGCGTTCGACCACTTCCCGGTGCATGATGGCAATCTGGCCGGCGGGCCCGCCAAAACTGATAAACCCCAGTTTGGCCCAGAATTTCAAGGCGGCCTTGAAGGAAGCCGCTTTTCTTTCCGTTTCTTTGGGCGCCTGAGCCACGGGATCGTCTTTCGGCAACAGGTGTTGCGTCGCTATTGGCCGCTATTGACAGCGTTGTTCGATCTTGATATTAATTGATAATAATTTTCCTTAAAACCAAACTGGAAAATCGTACCCATGGCAGATCCTGAAAGTCGACTGCGTGAAATGGTCCAGACCCTGCGCGAGAATCAATACCGAATTACCCCCCAGCGTCTGGCTATCCTGAGAATACTGGCCGAAAGCAAAGGCCATCCCAGCGTGGAATCGATTTACGCCCGGGTCAAACCGAACTTCCCCACCACCAGTCTGGCAACCATCTACAAAAACGTGGCGGTGCTCAAGGATCTCAACCAGGTTCTCGAACTCGGTTTCAGCGACGACAGCAATCGCTACGACGGCAACAAACCTCACGACCACCCCCATGTGGTCTGTACCGTCTGCAAAAAAATCCTCGACCCCGACATTGCGGCGCTCGAGGACATGACCCAGGAACTCGTCAGGCTGACCGGATTTTCCATCACCCGCCACCGACTCGATTTTTTCGGCATCTGCCCGGAATGCCGGGAAAAGGCGAAAGGGCAGTCATAACCTCGGCGGCGTCTACAAACCGATCACCGATCTTCACCCACAGCCTGTCCGATCAGAGGGACAGGAGAAAATCTTCCAGATAGACCTGCTCAATGCCGCGATAAGAATTGCCGGCAATTTTATCCATGGAAACCACTTTTTTGGGAAAATTATCCGGGATCGCCAGTAAATTACCGAATTCTCGGTCTCTGACTTTGTCGTCGGGGATCGTGTATGCCACCTGGATGTACAACCGCTCGCCCCCTTTCTCGCAAACGAAATCGACTTCCCGCTTGCCGATCTGGCCGACGGTGACATCGTAGCCGGTGGCCTTCAGGTGTATGAAGACCACATTCTCCAGGATCTTGTTAATATCCGTCGCCCGGAATCCCACCAGCGCATGGCGAATACCCGAGTCCTCGAAATAGTACTTCTCGCCAATCTCGAAAATCCTTTTGCCGACGATGTCGCAGCGCCTGGCAGGCAGCACCAGCAGGGCATTCGAAAGATAGGCCAGATAATCGATGACCAAATTGTGAGATATGTTGACGTGTTGGGATTTGAGGTAAGTGCTGATCTTACGGGCAGTGACCAGGCTGCCCACATTGTCCGCAACAAATCGCGTCAGTCGTTGCAAAAAGGATACGTTGCGGATGTCGTAACGCGAAACGATATCCTTCAACAAAATGGCATCGATAACGTTGCGCAGATAATCGAAAACGACGGCGTCGTCCAGCGAAAGGTGTCGCAGGTACGGAAGCCCGCCGAACTTCAGGTAGGCATCCAGGCTCTTCCGGCCCCGTTTGCGGCCGTGAAAGGTCAGAAATTCCCCATAAGTCAGGCCATAAACTTTGATTTCGATATATCGCCCGGACAGATAAGTCGCCAACTCGCCGGAAAGCAGCTTGGCATTGCTGCCGGTGCCGTAGATATCCACCTCGCCCTCGGCCTGGAGGCTTCGCAGCGCGGTTTCGAAGCCATCGATGTCCTGCAATTCATCAATGAACAAAGAAAGTCGGCGGTCCGGCTTCCGTTGAGCGGCGACGTATGCGAGCAGGTCATCGGCCTTTCGCAGATCCGCGAACTCGTGCAGTTCCTTGTTGATATAGATCTGCTGACCGTCCGGATCCAGTGCCGCGATCCGATCCATCAATTGAAAAAGCAGGTAGCTTTTACCAACCCGCCGCTGACCGACGATGATCTTGATGATATCCTTTTGCACATAGGGCATCATGCGGTCTAAATAAATCGGCCGCTCGATATATTCCGGGATCTTCATGGCTCCTTCCATTTCGTCATTCATAACCAACGTTTTTACTATAAACATATTTTTTGTTGGATATAAACAACAAAAACGACATCTTCCCGGATTGCCCATCCGGCGGGATACCGTCAGTTCCGGGTAACGGTAGACCATTGCCCGGAAAAGGGTTACCGCATTTGCCTAAACCTTCAGCCTTGCACCACTAATTCTTCGGCGGGTAGGATTCACGGGCCTTGCCGAAACCGATGATCGCGCCGTCGGCATCCACGGCCATCACCCGGAATTCGTATTTTTGGCGTTGGCCCGGTGGTGGACAGGGGCCGTTGTACCCGATGTCCAGCGCGCTCACGGGAATCACACCGGAACCGTCATGTTCGATATCGCCGCCCCCCTGGTTCCAGTCCGGATCGCTGATATTCTTCAGCTTGACGAGCAATCGTTTCGTACCGTTCGGGATACCGGAAACCCGGATCTCCGGGCTTTCATGGGTGCAGGGTTCCACGCCCTCCCAGGAAAACGCCACTTCCATCTTGGCCGCGTCCTTGGGAATGACGATGGGCTCCTCGCGGTTGTGATTTTTGGTGCAGCCAAGAAAAAGCAAAAGGGTCAAAGTGAGCATGAACAGGGGTAAACATTTTTTCATATGGAAACCGTCCGTTGGTTCGTGTCTGTCCAAAAAAATGGAAGTGCGCTGTTGTTACGCTCTCTATACCATCAGTCCCGTCAGGGTTCAATGCTCCTCCGTAAGGGCACGGCGCGCCGTGCCCTTACACGCACCGTGCACAATTAAAGCGCCTCAAGGGGATTGGCGTCAATTTCGACGGGCAAACCCATCGACAGCCCGCAAAAATGAAAGGCCGGTGAAATCCCCGGCCTTTCATCAACAGTTTTAAATTTTATCCCGCGGCCATCAGGCCACTTCCTGAAAATCGGCATCCACCACATCGTCGTCATCCGAAGCCGCTGCCCGGGTCTGCCCGCCGCCGTTCCGGCCGGATTGGGCCCCGGGGTTCTGGGGACCCGCCTGACGCTGGTACATGGACTCGGCCAGCTTGTGGGAAGCGCGCGTAAGCACCTCGGTCAACTGCCGAATTTCAGCCGCATCGTCGCCTTTCAGGGCCCGTTTCAGGTTGGCCACCGCATCGTCGATTTCCATGCGCAAGCCGCCGTCCACGTTTTCGCCCATCTCGTTCAGGCTCTTTTCCGTGCTGTAAATCAGGGCGTCGGCACTGTTCTTGGCCTCCACCAGTTCCTTCTTCCGACTGTCATCATCGGCATGCATCTCGGCATCTTTCACCAACCGGTCGATCTCCTCCTTGGAGAGGCCCGAAGAAGAAGTGATGCGAATGCTCTGGGCCTTGCCACTGGCCATATCCTTGGCCGACACTTCCACAATGCCGTTGGCATCGATGTCAAAGGAGACTTCGATCTGGGGCGTACCCCGGGGCGCCGGCGGGATGCCGGTGAGTTCGAAGCGGCCCAGGGTCTTGTTGTCCGCAGCCATCTCCCGTTCCCCTTGCAGCACATGAACCGTCACGGCCGGCTGGTTGTCCTCGGCCGTGGAGAACACCTGGCTCTGGTGGGTGGGAATGGTGGTATTTTTTTCGATCAGCTTGGTCATGACGCCGCCCAGGGTTTCGATACCCAGGGAAAGCGGGGTGACGTCCAGCAGAAGCACGTCGTTGACATCCCCTTCCAGCACGGCCCCCTGGATGGCGGCCCCCATGGCCACGACTTCGTCAGGATTGACCCCCTTGCCGGGCGCCTTGCCGAAAATCTTCTCCACCCGCTGCTGCACCGCCGGCATACGGGTCATACCGCCCACAAGGATCACCTCGTCGATGTCGCCACTGGAATATCCCGCGTCCTTCATGGCCGTCCGGCAGGGTCCCTCCAACCGGTCCAACAGGTCCGCCACCAGGGATTCGAGTTTGGCCCGAGTCATCTTGATGTTCAGATGTTTGGGACCGCTGGCATCAGCCGTGATAAAGGGTAGATTGATGTCGGTTTCCATTGCGGTGGAAAGCTCCATCTTGGCCTTTTCCGCCGCCTCTTTGAGCCGCTGCAAGGCCATTTTATCGCTGCGCAGGTCGATGCCCTGCTCGCGCTTGAACTCGGCGGCCAGGTAATCGATGATGCGCAGGTCGAAATCCTCGCCACCCAGATGGGTGTCGCCGTTGGTGGCCTTGACTTCGAATACGCCGTCGCCGATTTCCAAAACGGAGATGTCGAACGTGCCGCCGCCCAGGTCGAACACGGCGATCTTTTCTTCTTTCTTGCGATCCAGGCCATAGGCCAGCGACGCCGCCGTGGGCTCGTTGATGATGCGCTTGACGTTGAGGCCGGCGATCTTGCCGGCATCCTTGGTGGCCTGACGCTGGCTGTCGTTGAAATAGGCCGGTACGGTGATGACCGCGTCAGTCACGGGCTGGCCCAGAAAAGCTTCCGCCGACTTTTTCAGATCCGCGAGAATAAAGGACGAAATTTCCGCCGGACTGTACTGACGGTCTCGCAGGGAAATGCGGACGTCGCCGTTTTCCGCCCGGGTGACCGCATAGGGCAGATTCTGCCTGTCCTTGACGACTTCACCGTCGTCGGCTTTGCGACCGATCAGCCGTTTGACGCCGAAAACCGTATTTTCAGGATTGGTTACGGCCTGACGTTTGGCAATCTGGCCCACGAGGCGTTCTCCGCTGTTGGAGATGGCCACCATGGACGGGGTGGTCCGGCCGCCGTCGGCATTGGCGATCACCTTGGCGTCGCCATCTTCCATGATGGCCACGCAAGAATTGGTTGTTCCAAGATCGATTCCGATGGTTTTGCTCATTTTTCACTCCTCCTGGTTCCGGGCACCTCAAGCGCCCGTGGTTTTATTTGATGAGCAAACCATAAATCAAAATTTTGTTGTGTCAAATTTTTTACATTACTTTTTTCGATTTTTAACAAATAATAATTTTAAATCGGGGCGAATCGGGTGGGGCATGAAAGGCGGGGCGAATTTCAAAAAAATGGGGGGGGGGCGAGGCGTGTGGACCACCGTTTACCGGTTTTGCCTTACTCCCCACCGGTGTCGTGATTCTCGGCGGGTGCATTGCACTTGGGGCAGCGGGTATCGAACTTGCTGATATGTCCCTCCCAGCCGCAATGGGTGCAGGCAAAGTAAACGGTGTGCTGAAGATTCGTCTTTTTTTTGACGAACAATGCTCTGTAGAATTTAATGATTCCATAGAGCGCCACCGCGGCGAGCGTCCAGGCAGCAAGCTGGCCCAGTGTAATGTTTTGAAAAATAACCGTATCCAGATTCATGGAATTTCCTCCCGACGGCTTACAGATCGTCCAGATCCGCAAACCGGTTCACCGCCGCCCGGGCCTGGATCTCCCGCTGGAACCTTCCCCGCCATCCCAACCGCTTCTGCTCTCGGGCGATGATGACCTTAAGCAGCGGCTTGAAGGCAACCAGCCAGATGGAGGTCCACAGACGGCCCTGGCTGCGGATGCGTTCGGAGGGATTCCACCAGCCCATGATCGTCTGATTGTGGTACCAGAACAGGTACTGCAGCTCATCGGAGGAGAGTTGACGGGTTTTAACGTTGGCCCACATGCCGTTGTAGCGGGTATAATCGTCGGGATTGGTCACCAGCCCCTGGTCCAGCAGCTGCCGGCGGATTTCGGTTTTGGGATAGGGGGTGAGAATTTGGCAATAGGCGGTATCCGCGCCGGTGGATTTGAGAAATTTGTAGTTCTCGACGATCTCCTCTTCGCCGTCGTCGGGGAAGCCGAAGATCATCCCCCCCACGATCATGATGCCGTAGCGGTGGCAAATTTCCACGGCCTTTTTCGAGGCGTCCAGGATGTCGCCTTTGTTGGCGGCCGCCAGGTTCTTTTTGGAGGCATTTTCCATACCCAGAAAAATGGACTTGAAACCGGCCCGGGCCATTCGGGCCACCATTTTCTCGTTGCGGGCCATGGTCACGCAGTCGGCCTGGACAACGAAGATCAGGTTGCGGTATTTGCGGGCGATGATGGCGTCGCACAGCCGGATCACCCGCTCGGGGTCCAGCACCAGGTTGTCGTCGGAAACGAAAATCCAGCGCACCTTGCGTTTGTAATAGATGTCGTCGATGTCCGCCAGGATGCGTTCCAGGGGAAAAGGACGGAACGATCGGCCGTACATGTGCCGGATGCTGCAGAAATTGCAGTTGCGGGTGCACCCCCGGGAGGTCTCCATCACTTCCACGTTGCGGTTCATGATGTGGTAGCCCCAGGTCAGACGCCGCTGGTCGCGGATGGGAAGCTTCAGCCGGGATAGATCCAGCAGCTCCCCTTTGGGATTGTGAACGAACCCATCCCCATTTTTAAACGAAAGAGAAGGAATGTCGGCCAGGTGGTCCTTGCCGTCCAGGGCGTTGACCAGACGCCGGAAGACCTCTTCCCCTTCGCCGCGTACCATGTAGTCGATGTACCGGGCCTCTTCCGATGCGGCAATTTCATCGGGCATCAAGGTAGCGTGATAGCCGCCGATGGCGATCCTGGCCTCGGGCAGCAATTGTTTGACCAGGCGCATGATCTTGGCGCAGGTGGCATATTGCCAGGTCATGGCGGAGAGGCCCACCAGATCCGGCCGGATGGCGGTGAGTGTGCGCTCGAGGTGCTTCCGCAGCCCCAAGCGCTTGCGGATCAGATCGACCACATAAACCTCGTGCCCGTCGTCGATGTTGCCACCGATGCTGGCGATACCCAGATTGGGCATATGGAAAGCCGACTCGTGCATGATCACCGGCGCCACGTCAGGCATGGACATGAGCAGAATTTTCATTATCGCTCCATAAATACTTGAGTTGATGCATTTGAATCGCCGCGGCTGGAAGCCGCTATATCACCATCCGATTTCCGCATGCCTGATGTCACGAAGGGCATGCGTCAATCCTCCTGCGAACGGCGGGACGTAAGCAGGCCGCGAACCTGATCCATCAACCCGGCCAGGGAAAACCCGGGTTCGTCGTATCGGGGCTGAATGCAATCCAGGTGCACCACCCGGATGGTGTTGGCCGTTCGGGTATCGAAGAGAAACCGGCCCGGTCGGAACAGCCGCGCCGTGTTTTCGAGATATAGCACATGAATGGGTGCCCTGCACAGCCTGGCAATTTTAAAGGCCCCCGTGTTCAGGGGGCCGAGCTGCCCGTCGCGGCTGCGGGTGCCCTCGGGAAAAACGATCAGGTTGCCGCCGGCAGCCAACCAGGCGGGCATCTTTTCCATCGCTTCCAGCATGAGGTCGGCCATCGCACCGCCGGCAGCGGAAGGAATATAGCCGGACAGCCGGAGCATACGGCCGTATAGCGGAATGTGAAACAGCCGATCTTTGGCGATGGTCGTGTGTCGCGGAAAAAAGGAGATGAGGAGGATCGGATCCAGATAGGAGGCGTGGTTGGCGACGATCACCGCACCCCGGATGGATTTTACATCGGAGGCCACCTGCCATTGGCAGGCCGGCGCCAGAAACCGCAGCAGAATAAAGAACCAACGATAAAAACGGGCGTTGAGACGTTGGAAAGACTTGCTGACATCCCTGGAAAACAACCGTGCGAACAGGTAAAAGGGTGCAAAAAGAAAAACAAATCCGACGGTGTAGTAGATCCACAAGATCAGGGTAACGATCAGATCCTTGATAAAATTCAGCCAATTTTGTCGGGATGGTTTCGTCATTCTTGTAAAAATAAAGGAGAACACTTCGTAGCGGCTTCCAGCCGCGATCTTATCCGAATCGCGGCTGGAAGCCGCTACGAAGATTGCTGCTGCTCAAGAAGCAATGCTTCCTATCCGGAAAATTTTTTGACGAACAGACAGGTGTTGACGCCGCCAAAGGCGAAATTCTGAATGGATGCAATCTGGATCGGCGCTTCCACCAGCCGGGTGACGTGATTGAGCATGGCGCATCGCTCGTCCACCGTTTCCAGGTTCAAGGTGGGGGCGATAAAACCGTCTGCCATCTGAACCAGGGCGATCAACGTTTCGATGGCCCCGCACGAGCCCATGGTGTGGCCCATGTAGCTTTTGAGTCCGCTGACGAAAGGACGGTTGCCGTAGACGGCGGCTATGGACTGGGCCTCGGTGACGTCTCCCATTTTGGTGGCCGTGGCGTGGGCGCTGATCCAGTCCACATCGGCGGCGGCAATGCGGGCATTGGCCAGGCCCTGCTCGATGGCCAGGGCAATGCCTTCCCGATTGGGCAGGATCAGATCGCCGCCGTTGTTGTAGCACGAGAAACCGATCACTTCTCCGAGGATCTCGGCCCCCCGTTTCCTGGCCGCATCCAGATCTTCAAGCAGCACACAGCCGGCGCCCTCGCCGACCACCAGGCCGTCCCTTTGCTTGTCGAAAGGGCGCGGCGTCAGTTGGGGGGTGTCGTTGAAATCCGTTGAACAGGCCAGCAGGTTGTCGAACACCGCCACGGTAGTGGTGTCGTACTCGTCCGCTCCGCCGCAGAGCATGGCGTCCTGCAATCCGTATTTGACCGCCTCGTAGCCGAAGCCGATGGACTGGCTGGAGGTGGTGCAGGCCGTGGAGGAGCTGATCACCCGCCCCCGGATGCCAAACATTTTGGTGATGTTCACCGCCGTGGTGTGAACCATGGATTTGAGGTAGTCGACGGCCCCGACGTTGTGCAGCTTGGTATTGTCGTCGCTGAAAAAAGTGCGGTAGATGTCCCGCTGGACCGTGGGGCTTCCGTGGGTGGAGCCGAAGGCGACCCCCAGGCGGCCGCTCCGGATGAAATCGTCGGACAGGCCTGACCGGGCCAGGGTCTCCTTGGCCACCTGACAGGCGTAGTAGGCCACCGGCCCCATGGTTTTGCGGTCCCGGCGGACAAAATCGAAGACCGGCGGATCGGACACGGTTCCGAAGACCTTGCAGTGGATGTGCGGCACCAGCAGGTCGTCATCCTTCATCCGGCGAACGCCGGACAGCCCTTCGGTCAGACTCCTGACAATGGCCTCCCGCGTACTTCCGATGGGGGTGATGGCGGCTCCGCCGGTAATGACGACTCTTCGTTCCATAGGGGTGTTAGATTGCTTTGTTCTTTGAGTTTATTGAGTTCGTTGGGCTGGCCAAAATCGGACGTCAGTCATCCCTCATCAATCGTCCATCGTCCCTCATCCTTCGTCCCTCTTCCGCCCGCTGTCCAACCCCACCACATAGTCCACAACCTGATTGATGGTACGGATCTCCATGGCCGCCTTCTTCTCGTCGCGAGACAACTGAGCGCCCAGCAGGATTTCGATCTCCCGCAGCAATTCGATGGCGTCGATGCTGTCGAATTCGTGTACTTCCCGCAGGTCGTCTTCCAGTCCCGGATTGTCGATCTCGAATTGATCGGAAAAAATGGCAAGTATTGCCTTCTGGATCTCGTCGCGTGTCATTGAGTTTCCATCCTGTCACATTTTCAACAAGCCCTGCTCTCTACTACAAAACCGCCAGGAATTCAAAACAAAGGGGCGTTGGCTGGTTCATTTGCCGACCAAGGGCTCGAAATGGTGCCATTGAAAAGGATAGCGCCGGACGGTCTTTTCCAGCAGGTCGGCATACTGCTGGGCGGCCCGGGCGACCGCCGTATCGCGTTCGGCACGATCGGCGGCATCGATAAAAATCGGCTTCGAGGCGCAGAAGTGATAGTGGCGGCCGCGGGTGCGCAGGGCGAAAAAAACGAAAATGGGGGCGCCGGAAGCCATGGCCAGCAGGTAGGGCGCCGCAGGAAGGTGTACGGGTTGCCCCAGAAATCGGACCTGGACCGTGCGCTGTTCGGCATGCCAGACCCGATCACCGGTCAGCGACACCAGACCGCCTTCCCGCAAAAAGCGGACGCTTTCCACAATATCCAGCGGCGACCCGCCGGATTCGTCCACGGCCATAATGCGAATGTGGCTTTTGCGGACGACCCGCTTTTGCATGGCTTCGATCTGTTCTTGCTGTTTTGCGCCCATGTACAGCATCATTTTTAGGTCCGGGAGGGTCTTTTTGAGCAGTCGTGCAGCCACTTCCCAGTTGCCCAAATGGGACATGAGCAGCACCCCGCCGGAGCCCTGCATGGCATCGCGCAGCCGTTCCCAGCCGTCGAAAGTGGTGGTCAGCCCTCCAACCCGATCGGCCAGAAGCAGCCGGTCCCGAAAGACGTTGGTAAAATCCAGAAACTGCCTGAAGGTATACCAGAGGTGAAACGACAGCCCTCGCCGGGGGAAGAGGGCACGGTAAAAATCGATTCCCACGGCGACCCGCCCGGGAAAAAAAAGAAAATATCCGGCTGCAATGCCACCGGAAACCAGGGTAAAGAACCACGACCCGAAAAGTTGGGTCAGCAGGGTGAGGATGCGATAGAACAACAGCTTCATAAGATAATGTACGATGCTCCCTGGCCGCGACGGGACGAATCGCGCCGGCTGCCGGATCGCCAGAGCGCGGGGGTGAACACCCGTCGGGTGATGAGTCGGCTGAAAGCGCCGAAGTTACGAAGGAAATCCACAAAGGGGTGAAAATGGGAAATCCGGGGCAGGTCCGCGCCATATCGGGCGGAAATGGGCACCTCTACCACCGGGATTCCCTGCCAGGCCGCCCTTGCCAACACTTCCACTTCGAACTGGTAGCGACGGGAAACCACTCCCAGATCGAGGGTTTCGGGAATCGGATAGATCCGAAAGCCGCTCTGGGAATCGGCCAGTTTCGGCCCGCCGGAAATCCGCACCCAGAAGTTGGAAAAAGCCCGTCCCTTGCGGCTGGTCCAGGGGGCATCGGCCATCTCCCGCCGTCCCACCACGATGACGCGCCGGTTGCCCGCCGCGGCCGCCGCCAATCTAAGGGCGTCAGCCGGATCGTGCTGGCCGTCGGCGTCCATGGCGATGGCGTAATCGGCCACCTCCGCGGCACGCCGCATGCCGCTGATCAAAGCAGCGCCCTTGCCCCGGTTGACCGCATGCCGGATCACGTGCAGGCCGGCAACCGACTGCAACCGCTTGGCCGTGTCGTCCCTGGAGCCATCGTCCACCACGAAGACCGGCCAGCCCAGTGCCAGGACCTCCCTCGCCACCGCCGCCACCCGCCCGCCGTGATTGTATGTGGGAATAACCACTGCAAAACGGTAGTCACCCCTCTTACCGGCGGATCGCGCTTCCCCGGTCATGGTGCCGCAGTCGTCTCGCACTGCTCTGGATCGATCTCCCCATGAAGAATGACTCTATGGGTTTTATAGATACCGAGAATGCTGAACACTTCCTGATCGGCAAAATAAAGCTGGGTCATGCCGTTCTGCCGGGCAATGTCCCCTAATGCATTGCTGTTTACCCGGGCGTACATGCCGAAACCGGTAAACGGTTCCTTGATCTCGATGGTGTGCTTGGAACCAGGCGGCTGGGCCGGCATGGGGGCGGCCTTCAAGTCCCGGGTCAGGGGCAGCTTGACACGGGTATAGACGATCCCCACCAGAGGGCCGGTGCCGCACCCGGCCAGACAGACCATCAAAATCGTCGCCAGCAGAAGAAAACGGACCTTGGCCGCGGTCGGTCGGATGGCATCAGTCTCCATAGACCACCACCCGCCAGCGGGTATAGAGGCCGAAGAGGACGTTGAAGACCTCCTGGTCGGCATGCCGCAGGGTCGTGATGCCGCCGTCGGCGGCTGCGGCCGCGTAGCTGGCGTCGCCCCAGGCAAACAGCCACAATACGCTGCGGGCCTCGGCCACGCCTTTTTTCTCACCCAGGGTGGTTCTGTCCAGATCCACATCCAGAGGCGATTTGACATCCACATAGGCGCAGCCGGATAACAGCATGAGGCCGATAACGATGATGATGGCCATGAACGGTCGAATGTTTCGCATATTTTTCCCTTCAGCCCATAGGTTGTTTCAACTATCGCGCTTTTTACGCAACCGTCATCTGTGGACAAAACGCCACTGCCCAAGTTCCCGGCCCCATATGCGCCCCAGACGTGAGCGATAGCCGGGTGACTTCAATCCGCGCTTCCGGAAACTGCCGCTCGATCTCCGGCCGAATGCTCTCGCGCACCCGCTGTTCGTTGTCGGAAAACTGCAGCAGGATTGCCAGGCGGGCATTCGACGGGTAGCGCTGCTTCAGATAGCGGACGGCAAAGGGCGCCTGCTCGGATGCCTTTCTGACCGTGCCGGCCTTGGCCGCGCCCTCGGCCGTCGGCCGGATCACCGGCTTGATGCCGATCAAATCGCCGAAAAAGCCTTTGGACTTGGAAATACGCCCTCCGGCGGCCAGAAATTTGAGCTGGTCCAAAAAAACCAGCTCGTCACAGTTCTCGACGACACGGTGCGCCAAGGTCACAAGGTCCCCGTATGCCTGGCCCGATTGTGCCGCCCGGGCCACTTGACGAACGATCAGCCCCAACCGCCCAGAAGCGGCCCCGGTGTCGATCACTGCGAAACGATCGACATGGCCGTTTGCCTCCCGCCACTGGCAGGCGGTGCGGTAATTTCCCGTGTAGACCGAACCCACGCCCAGGTAAATCGCCCGGCCATACTGTCCCAGGGCACTCTCGTAACTCTGATGCTTCTGGAAAACGGACGCCTGGGCCGTGGATACCGGACGGCCGTCAGCCATGGCCGCGTAAAGTTCCTTCGGGTCGAGCAGGGTTTCCGGAACGCTGCGGTTGCCCACGACCAGATGGCTGTCCAGCAAGATCACACCATATTGCCGGGCTTCTTCCCGGGTCAGGGATCCGGCGGCGTCGGTCATAATGTGAACGGTGTGCGGACCGGCGCCCACCCTCGGCATCGTTGGATCGTCGATCATGGCATCCACCTGCCAGTCGACAATCTCGCCCAGGCGTTCGAGCTTCTCCCGCGTTTCCTGATGATCCCGTGTGTGCAGGTGCAGCCGGATACGATCGCCATCGGCAACGGCCACCACGCTTTCTCCCAATCTTTCGGCAGCCGATGACCATTGAACCGCTTGCCGGGACCGCAGGGTCGTGTTCACACAATATCCGGAGAATTGACCGCCGGCAACCGAATTGGATACGGTCAACCGGCCACGGAAACGCTCGGTAACCGGCGGCATGGGTATCCTTTCACCGGCCAGTCGATGGAAAAATCCTTCGAAAAAGATGAACATTCCTAATGCGCCGGCATCCACCACTCCGGCCCGATTCAACTCCGGGAGCTGTTTCGTCGTGGCCCGGACCGCCGCGTCAAGCCTGGCGATGGCGGCATCGGCAAGCGCCTTCGCAATTTCGGTGGGCCACGGCGATGAAATTCGGGCCAGGGCGTCGAAGACGGTCAGCATGGTGCCGGGTTTGGGGTCGGCCAGAGACTGCCAGGCGGCCTTTCGACCAGCGGCAAAGCAGGCTCCCAAATTAGCGGGTGCCGCCTGCTCCAGAAAACGGGAAAAAAAAGCCGCGGCGATGTTGCCGGAATTGCCCGTGGCCGATTCGATCAGCTTCTGCGGGAGCCGGTCGGGCGTGCCGTTGCTGCCGATCAAGGGCGCAAGGCTGATCTTCAGGTTTCGCCCCGTGTCGCCGTCGGCCACCGGAAAAACGTTGATCGCGTCCAGAAGATCGGCCCAGGCGGCCACCCGCTCACAGCCGGCCACCAGGGACCGGGAGATGATCCGATCCATGGTCAAAATCCCAGGGCGCGGGTGATTGCCGCCGGAATTTCGAACTCCAGGGCCATGTCCGGCAGTTTCACCGCCACCTGCTCCGCTTTTCCCCGGGTGCAGATTTCACCCGTCTCCGGCCGGCGAATTTCGAAATCCATGGCGATCTTGTAGCGGGCTTCGGTGACGGTGGCCCGGCAGATGAAGCTCTCGTCGAAACGCAGCGGCAGGATGTGCTTGATGGAGGTCCGGGTAATGGGGAAAACCATCTGGTGCTCGGTGAGGTAGGCATACAAATCGATACCCACCGATGCGAACAGCCCGAACCGGGCCATATCGAAGTACTTGAAGTAGTTGCCGTGCCACACCACCTGCATGGGGTCCAGGTCGTGAAAAGGCACTTTCATTCGGATATCGTGGGTTGCCGCCATGAAGCGCTCCATGTGACGATCGGATCGACCGGGCGATCCGCCGGAATCCCTTTTTAGTAAAGGAATTCAACGCTCAGGGCAACCCCAAAGCACGGTCAAACTTTTGGAAATAGCAGTTGTACGGGGGTATCGAGGGGGAAGTTCAAAAAACAGAATTGTTATTCATATTCATAAAGTTCGTATCGGGTCTCGGATTCGAGCAGATCGTCGATGCGCTTCTGGATGTCCATGCGTTCTTCGCTGGCATACCACTGATCCCAGTAAAAACGGGACTGCCATTTGGAAACCACCAGGATCTCGCCCGGCGGATCGACCCGTTTGAGCGTTTCGCTGGACAGGTAACCGGGCCGGCCGGCAATGGTCGATCGGAGCCGGTTGATCAGCTTTACCAGCGCCTCTTCGTTTTCGCCGGATGGGGTTCTTCTGATATGGACCTTGATCATGGCATTTTCTCCTCATTCGACGGTTGCCGGACCGTGGCGCGGTACTTGAAAAAAAACGCCCGGCCGGCGTTTTAACTGCTGGACCGGGCGCATTCGGTTTAACCTACAACCAGTTTAATCCCGCGACCGACGGGCGTCAAGGCTCGAATGTGAATTCGTGGATCGCCTATTTCTCTTTCCAGTCCGGCTGCCTTTTTTCCAAAAAAGCCGACACGCCCTCCTCGGCGTCTTCGGTGGAGCACAGGCGGGCGAAAGCCTCGTTCATGTATTCGAAGGCCTTATCGTATCCCATATCGGCCGCCGAATAAAAAGCGGATTTGGCGATCTGCACCGCGATGGGGCTCTTGGCGGCCAGCACGGCGGCCCATCGCCGGGCTTCCGTCTCCAGATCGTCGGCCGGCACCACCTTATTGATCAGTCCCATATCCAAGGCAGCCGGCGCCTTGATCAGTTCGCCGTAAAGCAGCAGTTCCATAGCCCGCTTGCGGCCCACCGAGCGGGAAACCGGGATCACAGGGCCCACACAGTTAAGGCCCACGTTGATGGCCGTCAACCCCATGCGGGCGGTGTCGGCGGCAATGGCCAGGTCGCAGGCCGCCACCAGGCCGGCCCCGTTGGCAGCGGCAACGCCGTGGACCTGGGCAATCACCGGTTTATTCAGGCGGCTGATCGTAACCAGAGGCGTTTCCATACTTGAGATCCACGCCTTGTACTCCATGGTGCTCTTGCCAAAAAGGCCACCCACGTCGATGCCCGCGCAAAAGGCCTTTCCCGCACCTTTTATGATAATCACCCGCACCGAAGCGTCGGCGTCCAACTGGAGCAGCGCTTCGTTGAGTTCCGCGGCCAGCTCCAAAGTAAAGGTGTTGAGGCTTTCGGGACGATTCAAGGTGATTTCGCCGATGTTGTTCTTCAGATTCGCGATGACGACGGTTTCGGCCATTTGGATCCTCCTTTGTTGGTTTAATTAAAAGCTCGCAGCCCCCCACGGCGCCAAGCACTCCGCTTGCTGGTGCTCCCGGAAAAGCGATTCGAAACGGGCCAGCTCCGCATCGGAACCCATGGGGCTGTCCAGCATACCGGGATTTTCATGCACGGCAGCCACCAGGGCCGTCGCAGCCTCGGGATCGAAACGGGTTCCGGCGCCGGCCTTTAGCTGCAGGGCGGCCTCCTCAAGGCCGATGGCCTTCAGCCCGGCCCGGCCGGAAATCATGGTTTCGAAGGCGTCGCAAACCTTGAGGATGCGGGCGCCCAGCGGAATGGCGTCGCCTTTCAACCCTTCCGGGTATCCGCTGCCATCCATATTTTCGTGATGATAGCGAACCATGGGAATCAAATGGGACAAAAACGAAAGGGGCTGCAAGATCCTGGCCCCGACCACCGGGTGGAGCCGAATCAGATCCATCTCCCGGCTGTTCAAGCATCCAAGGCGACCCAGAATCTCGCGCCCGGTGCCGATCTTGCCAATGTCGTGCAACAGCCCGGCCTGGTATAACGCCCGGGCCCGGGCATCGGGCAGTCCCATTTTACGGGCCGTCGCCCGGGCAAGCCGGGCCACGTTCAGGCTATGGCCGTGGGTTTCCGGGTGCTTGGCTTCCAGAGCCATGGCCAGCCCCTCCACGGTCTGGCGAAACGTATCCAAAAGGCGCTCGTCATAGCGCAGGGCCTTGTGCAGGGCGATGGCCCCCTGCTCGCCAAGGGCGGTGAGAAAATCCACCTCACCGGGGGTCAGATTTCGTTTGGCGCCGAAATAAACAGCCAATATCCCGGTATAAGGCGCAACGATTTCCACCGGCATGCCGATCACCGACACCACCCGCCGCTTGCCCAGCCGTTCAAGATCCGGCAGCCGATCTTCATAGCGGGCATCTTCGATGAACACCATGTTTTCGGCATCCGGTGGAAACAGAACTTGCAGGACATCCAAGTCTACGGCCGACAGGCTGCGAAAGTCAAATCCGCTGGTCACTTTGTGGGCGATACAACCGGCCACGCGATCGACGATCCAGTAGATGCAGCCTTTGGCCATCATGGCTTCGGTAATGGAAGCCACGATCCGCCCAAGGATCTCCTCGGTCTCCATGCCGGAATGAATGGCTTTGGAAACGTCGGCAAACGCCTTGAAATATCGCTGGTAATCGTCAGTCATGGAAATTCTACAACCACAGGTACAGAAAACACCCGATATAAACCACCGTCGCTAACGCCGCCAGGGTCATTTTGACCGGAGAAAGCCGCGAGGCGGCCTTGACGGCCACGAAAATAACCGCCGCTCCGTAAAGGGCCGCGGCGGCGGCGTAACCGTTCAGCACGCCGCCCGTCAGACCGGCCTGGAACGCAGACACGGCCGGTGCCAGCGGCCACAGGGCGAGGGCGGACATGCCGATGTATAAATAGGTTGGCATGAATTGGGGATTGCCGCCGATTCCCCGGCAAAACACCCACACGAAGAGGCTCAGTCCGCCGTGCATGAAAAAGGCGATGGAGATGCCGACCATCAAAATCATCAATGGGTTAAAGGCTGCGGCGGCATCGGGCTGTGCGGCCAGCAGTTGTTTGGCGAATTGCGTGGAAGCCAGGCCGTAGATCACGCCCAGCAAGGTCACGTTGATCATGCAGTAACGCATGGGCAGCCCGCCGGCGGCCAGCTCATCATAGACGGTGGCGTCCAGTTTCAGAATCCGCATCATGTGGCGCAAATAGTCCATGAGCGTTCCTTTGAGCGATAGGTTGCCGAAAGCCTTCAGGTGTTGGGATCTATATATCATCGAATGGGTGCCTTTCAAATTCAAAAAGTATAAAGGGAGGCCAAGCCTCCCTTGAAAGATGAATCTTCACCGTTCGATTTTTCGGCGGGTTCCCCGAACCTTCCGGTTCGGGGAACCACAGGGGTGGAACCGCCTGTCCATGGCTACCAGGGCTGCAAGCCCCAGATAAACACGGCCAGGCAGACGATGGCGATGATGATCGGGAAGGTAACCCCGTTGTAACGTGTCTCTTCGTAATGGTCACCCCACCCGTGGATGCTGTCGATGACCTTCTTATCCTCGAGGGTCGGTGCGTAGGCGGACAGCGCCGACATCCGGTTGAAGACGATGGACAAGACGATGAACATGGCGAAGCTCAGCGGAATGGTGACCATGCCGCCGGACATGCCCAGCGCCGCAACCAGCCCCTTGCCCACACAAATGCTGGGCAACACGTGGGGGGAGATTATGATGAATATCAAGCCGCAGACAATGGAGGAAATCATCAGGGCCAGCTTGTTGGCCTCTTTCCACCACACGCCCAGCAGGATGGCCGGCGTCGCCGTGGTGGCCAGCAGGCCGAAGGCCCACAGGATGCTGGTGACCAGGAACTTGGGCGGTTTGAAAGCCAGCAGAATGGCGGCCACGCCACCCATGGCCAGCGCTACGTAGCCCCAGCGGACTTTCTTGCTGGATTCCAGATTCGGCGCGATAATTCCCAGCAGATCGTTGCCCACCAGTCCGGCAATGGCCATGAGGTTACCACCGATGGTGGAAAGCCCGGCTGCCAGGGCGCCGCCCATGACAAAGGCGGCCACCAGGGTCGGATTGTAGAACACATTGAGGATCAGCACCGTCTGGTCCGGCTTGGCGATCTCACGCCCGGTCACAGCGGCGAAGTAGTTGCCGGCAAAACCCGCTACGTAAGTTCCCGTAAACAGCAGTCCCAGGAAAATGGCAAACCAGACCACGGCCCAGCGGGCGCTTTTCACACTGGAAGAGGTGAACACACGCATGGCCAGATGCGGCAGCGCCACGGGTCCCAGTGTGAACGCGGGAATCAGGGCGAAGTACCAGCGGAAATCGTATTTCATATCGAAAAAGGTGGGAATCTTCTCCAGCATGCTGGGCACCATGTCACCGTAGGCCAGGGGCGGAAACCACCAGCCCGACGACCCCATGGCCTTCATGATGGCGCCCATGGGCACGATCATGGCGATGGTCATAACGACCATCTGGAAGGCGGCGTTATACGAGGCCCCGTACATGCCCCCCAGGGTGATGAAGCCCACGGTGGCCAGGCCGGCCACGATCAGGGCCGTGTTGTAGGGCACGCCGAAGAGCAGTTCGAAGGCCCGGCCCAGGCCGATCATCTGGCCCAGGGCGTACATGACCATGATCAGCACCATCCAGCAGACGATCGTGATTGTCGCCCCCTTGCCGTAACGGGATTTGATGAACGAGGCCGGGGTAAAGGCCTTCATGCGCCGCAGGCTGGTCCCATACAGCAAAGTCAGCAGCGGAATGGAAATGGCCCACTGGATCCACAGGTAAACGAAGGGCACCTGCAGTTTCTGGATCAGGGCGATGACGCCCAGAAAGGTGGCCAGGCTGGCCCAGGTGGCGGCCATTCCCAGACCGTTGGTCACCGGCCCGATGGAGAAACCGGCGGCGTAGAAATCTTCGTCGCTGGCCGTCTTGCGGCTGGCCATATAGCCGACGCCGTAGAAAATAACAAAAAGAGCGATAACGACGCCGATACCGACCCACACATTGCTTAAAGCATATTCTGCTGGCATATCCCCCCCTATTCCTTTTCTTTGACGGTGATTTTCTCTTCGTCGGTTTTCTTGGCCAGGGCTTCCATTTCATCGTCGAATTTGTTGCAGACCAGGGTCATGACCAGGCAGACAACGGCCATGCCGAACCATCCCAGCAGAATGGGAACGATGTACTGGGTGGGAAAGCCCCACATGGTGCCGGTTTGAAGACCGGGGAAAAGCACAAAAATCGATGCGCTGTGCCCCATGAGCAACAACAGGATGGAAAAGATCACGGTAATCCAGATCTCTTTTCGATACAGTTTCTCCTTCATCTCAGATCTCCTTTGCAAAGTTGATGCGTTGAGGCAGATGCACCGGCACCGGCCCTTGAAAATATGGCCACTTGCTTCACTTGATCCTGAAGCCTGTTAAAAAAGAACGGATACTGTAGGGGATAGATAAAAGCTGATTTACTGAATGTTGTTTACTAAAGGAATAATCTTAATTCCATCGGCCGCATGCCGATTTTACTGTGGTTGGGGGAACCCACGGGAGGATGCGGGTTTGGCCGATGGGCGGTAGGCTTTGCACCTACAGCGAGCCCATGCGGGCAAATTCCAAGCTCCAATATCCAAATTCCAAATAAATCCCAATGTTCAAATCTCAAACAAGCAGCCCCTACAAGCGTTGGAGCTTCCAGCCGCGGTAAGCGACAAAATTACGGCTGGAAACCACTCTCATCGGCATTATTCAGGGCCTTTCCTGTTTGAAGTTTCGAATTTGTGATTTGGAATTTATTTGAAATTTGGATATTGTGATTTGTGATTTCTAAGTACGAGAATAAGGATTTGAGAGCAGAAGACACTGAAGTTACTCGAAACCATGGCCGAATCCTCCCGAAACCCCGCCACCCCATGCTTTACAATCCTTTTGGTAGGTGATACCTAAGCGGAGCATTGAAAGTACCCACAGGTAATAAAGCCTCAATGTTGTCATTCCCGCGAAGGCGGGAATGGCATAACAAGGGGCATCTGATGAAACATTAATAAAAAGCCCTTAAAAATATGGAATTCACTCCCGTCATCGGACTCGAAGTCCACGCCCAGCTCAAAACCCGGACCAAAATTTTCTGCGGCTGCTCCACCGCCTTCGGTGCACCGCCCAACACCCACACCTGCCCCGTGTGCCTGGGCATGCCCGGCGTGTTGCCGGTGCTGAACAGAAAAGTGGTGGACTACACGATCAAAATGGCCCTGGCCACCCATTGCACCGTACAGAAAACGAGCCGGTTCGCCCGCAAGAACTATTTTTACCCGGACCTGCCCAAGGGCTATCAGATCTCCCAGTACGAGCTGCCCATCGCGACACAGGGCCATCTGGAAATCGAAATCGACGGCCGGACGCAGCGCATCGGAATCACCCGCATTCATATGGAGGAAGATGCCGGCAAGCTCATCCACGACCCGGACCGCCCCGTAAGCCGCGTGGATCTCAACCGCACCGGCGTACCGCTGATGGAAATCGTCAGCGAGCCGGATATCCGCAGTCCCGAGGCCGCCGGCGGATACCTTCGCCAGTTGCGTTCCATCCTGCGATATCTGGACATCAGCGACGGCAACATGGAGGAAGGCAGTTTCCGCTGCGACGCCAATGTTTCCATCATGCCTGCGGGTTCATCCGAATTCGGCACCCGCACCGAAATCAAAAACCTCAACTCTTTCCGGCATGTGGAAAAAGGGATCCTTTACGAAATCGCCCGCCAGAAGGAAATCCTGCTGGACGGCGGAAAGGTGGTCCAGGAGACCCGGCTGTGGCAACCCGACACGGGCCGCACCGTCTCCATGCGGGGCAAAGAGGACGCCCACGATTACCGCTACTTCCCCGATCCGGACCTGCTGCCCCTGGTGATTGACGATGACTGGGTCGAGCGCATGAAAAAGGAGATGCCGGAACTGCCCGGCGAGCGCAAGGCCCGCTATGAAACAGCCTTCGATTTGCCGCCGGCCGATGCCCGGGTGCTGACCGCCAGCCGCGAACTGGCCGATTACTTCGAAGCCTGCCTGGCCCATTTCGACCGGCCCAAACCGGTGGCCAACTGGATCATGGCCGAATTGCTGGGACTGCTCAACGCAAAAGGACTGGACATCACCGCGTCGCCGGTCTCTCCCGAAAATTTGGTCGAACTGCTGGTGTTGATGGACGAAGATGTGATCAGCGGCAAAATCGCCAAAACGGTGTTCGAAGCCATGGCCTTGACCGGGAAACCAGCCAAGGTAATTGTTGAAGAAAAAGGGCTGGTGCAGGTCTCCGATTCGTCGGCCATCGACCCCATCGTGGACCAAATCCTTGCAGACCATCCCGACGAGGTCGAACGCTATCGAGGCGGGCAGAAAAAACTCATGGGGTTTTTCGTGGGTCAGGTGATGAAGGAGACCAGGGGCAAGGCCAACCCGAAGGTGGTGAATGAGATATTGGGGAAAAAGTTAGGTTGACTATATTTAACAATCAATTCAAAAGCCTTATCTGAAATTTGATGAAATCGCAAAAAGTCGAATTTGGCCCTTTGATGTCATTTCCGCGCAGGCGGGAATAATTCATTTTCATATAGTTATCGATTCCCGCCTGCGCGGGAATGACATGCTCGGTGACTTTTATTGAGACTGCCAATAAACAAAGATTCAAAAAACATCCGCCAGAAGGATCAAGGCCTCAACCAGATGGAAATTATGGATTTGTTTGGCAAAATCGATTTTGACGCCAAATACGATTACAAGGTCCAGAGAAATTTTCGCAACCTCAAGACTTGTCATTCCCGCGCAGGCGGGAATCCAGTAAAATGAATGGCAAACACTATTATGTCTACATCCTTTGTAATAAAAGAAACGGAACCCTTTACATCGGTATCACATCGGATCTAATCAAGCGCATCTGGCAGCACAAAAATGAGGCGGTCCAAGGATTCACCAAGCAATATGGCCTCAAGCGTTTGGTTCATTTTGAACAATACCAGGATGTAAAAGATGCGATCCTCAGGGAAAAACGGATCAAAAAATGGAATCGCCAATGGAAAATCAATTAATCGAACAGAACAACCCTGACTGGGATGACCTTTATAAGAAACTGATTTAAATAAGAAATGATGAAATTGCAAAAAGTCGAATTTGGCCCATTAATGTCATTCCCGTGAAGGCGGGAATCCTTTAGTTTCAGACATTTATAGATTCCCGCCTGCGCGGGAATGACATGTCTGGTTGCTTTCTACAATTCCTTAAAAGACGAATACACAATCAAAAAAAGAACCCAATAAAAAAAGCCCAATCCCAGTTTATCCAAAAGGTACAATATTGTCATTCCCGCGCAGGCGGGAATCCAGAAATAAAAGACTTTTGATCCAATCGAATACAGGAGATCCCCCTTGAAAACCCAATCTTATAAATTGAACCGAATCCTTCTGTTGACATTAACCACGCTGCTCTTTCTTTTCACCACTACACCCGCCCTCGCCGCCCCCTCCCGCGTTGCCATCCTGCCCTTCGACATGCACGCCGAAAAGGACCTGACCTTCCTCCAGGAGGGCATCCTGGACATGCTCGGGTCGCGACTGGCATGGAAAGACAAGGTAGAAGTGATCAACGAAAACGAAACCAAGGCCGCCCTTGAATCCATCCAAGGCTTCGAGGGTGAAAGCCGGGCCCTTCTGGCCGGCGGGAAACTCAAGGCCGACTACGTCCTGTTCGGCAGCCTGACGGTTTTCGGCGAAAGCGTCAGCATCGATGCCAAGATGGTGGATGTCAGCGGGCAGCAGGAACCGCTGCCCTTCTTCGCCCAGACCCGCGGCATGGGCGATGTGATCCCCAAAATCAACGAATTCGCCACCAACATCAACGCCACGGTGTTCGGACGCCAGGTCGCCCGGCGCCCGTTGGCGGCACCGGCCGCCCAGGCAGGAGCCGCACCGACCCAATCGGTCCAGCAGCAGCCGGCCCAGCAGCCCTACAACCCGCGCATGCATCCGGAAAAGCTGCTGCGCTCTGGCAACATCCAATCGGATTCAGCGCCCATCATCCAGAGTCAGGCCAATTCTCCCAATCCTTCCTTTCTTTCCACAGCACCGGCGGGAGGCGTTGGCAGCGGCAGTAAAAATTGGCGGAGCCGGAGTTTCAAAAAACTGATCACCGGGCTGGATGTCGGAGATGTGGATAATGACGGGTTCCAGGAAGTGGTGCTTCTCACCGACAAGCTGGTTTCCATTTATCGCATGCAGAACGGCCAGTTCCTCAAGGTGGCCGAAACCGCCCCGACCCGCACCAGCACCTATATCGGGGTCGATATCGGCGATGTCAACGGCAACGGAACGCCGGAAATCTACGTCAGCAGTCTCGGCCCCAACAAAAACACCATCGACTCTTTTGTTCTGGAGTATACCGGGAAAGAGTACGAACGGATTTACGGTCCCGACAACTGGTACTACCGCATCGCCCGGACTGTCGACAAGGGTGTCGTTCTGCTGGGGCAACGCCAGCTGGCCGGCGATAACAGCGTCTTCACCGAGGCGGTCCATCAAATGCTTTGGCAGGGCAGCCGCATTACTCCCGGCACGCGGCTTCTGACCGGTGGCAAGACGAATCTTATCGGAGCAACTTACGGTGACGCGACCGGCAGCGGAAATAGCCAGATCCTGGCTTACGACAGCTCCGATCGGCTGCGCCTTTACAGCGGCCCGGGGGAAGCAGACTGGGAAGACAGCGATATTTCCGGCGGCAACCTTTTGTTCTACATCCCGCGAAAGACGGAACCGGGGTATGAGAAAAAGGCCTATTATCCCCTGCGGGTCCGAATTACCGATATCGACCGGGATGGCAAAGCGGAAATTATGGTTGCCACCCACGAAGACCGGCTCAGAAACATGCTTGAAAACCTGCGCAGCTTCAATAAAGGTTATTTGGAATGCCGCCAATGGGACGGCATTACCTTTGCGTCGCAATGGAAGACCCAGACCGTCAAGGGGCGTATCGCCGATTTCAAAGTGGCCGATTTCGACAATGACGGGCAGGATGAACTGCTTATGGCGCTGGTGGTTAAAGAAGGCGCCGTCATGTTCACCGATTCAATCAGCAGACTCATCGGTTTTGATCTGAATCAGCAGTAAAGATATTGGAATCGCCGTCCCAGTATAGTCCACATCCGGATATCGTCGGGTTCCACCAGCGCGGCGCCGACGATGGGACCAAGGCCGGCAACTGCCTGCATACAGACCGAACGGCCATGAGACAGGGGCCGCGCCAAGCATGTTTTTCGGCATGCCGGTTACGGGTCCGTTCGGTTTTTACCAGGAGTGAAAGGGTTCGGGTACTATCGCGGTTGGATGCCGCTCCCTCAAGCGCGCCTTTGAACAAGGTGGGATAGGGTTGGGATCGCCTTAGGCAGCGGCGGGTAGCATCCACCCCCATGAAAACTGGCGCGGACGTCAGGATACGGGAAGAATCGAAGAAGGGGACAGGATATAAAAAACCCGGGGCGGTTGCCCCGGGTTTTTTATTTTTAGTTCATCTAATCAGACAATTACGAACGTCTGCTTAGAAGTTGATCTGCCATTTGGCGCCATAATAAACGAAATCGCCAAAATCTTCGTCGAAAAGTTCATATTCGACCTTGCCGATTTCGGGAACGATGAAGAAGCCGGGAGCGATGGTGATGGTGGCATTCAGGTAGTACTGGGTGATGTTGACATCTTCGGAATCGTCAATATCCCACTCGTAGCTCTCGTAGCCGTATCCGGCTTCGATGGTGATCATGTCGGAAGCTTTGAAGCCCAACACGGCCAGGTAGCCCAGAGCGTCGTTGTCAACCAGGTCGCCTTCATCATCAAGACCAGCGCTCGTCATAGCGGCAAACATGTCTTCTGTATCAGTGTCGAGGTCTGCATTGTAAGGAGTCAGGAAGCCGGAAGCGCCGTAGTTGCCCAGGTTCTGGCCCATATGCACGCCGGCATTGAAGTAAACGGCGCCGAAGGTCACGCCGCCACCGACGCCGATCACGTAGGAGTCGACATCTTGGTCTTCACCCGTATCGGCATCCAGGGTATAGGTCTGGTAGCCGCCGAACACGTCGACGAAGAACATATCGGTTTTGAACTGGTAGGAGACTTCCAGTTTCGGCAGGTCGACATCGACATCGCCGTCGTAATCGTCAAGACCCGCACCCACCTCAAAGTAAGTAAGCTGGGTCAGCGGCTGAATCAGGGCCACCTTCAGGGAATTCATGGACCACTGGATCATGGGCTTGCGGCCGACATAGAACTGGCCAACGCCCAGGAAGTCGCCGTCAGCGCCGTAAACGCTGTTGGAGTAGAAGATGCTGCTCGGGGGCTCGGTCTGGCCAATCAGCAGCTGGCTGCCGTTACCCATGGTGTAGGTGCCATACAGGTGTCTCAGGTTGACGCCCGTGCCGTATTCGAACCGGCCGCCGATCTCGTCGTTGACCTTCACGTTGGCGCCGATTCGGCTGTTGCCCTGCTGGGACCAGGTGGTGTCGTCGTCATCGGCCTGATCACCGTCAGGTCCGATGTCATTGCTGTCCCGCCAGGTCTGCATGCGGGAATTGCCGTAAAAGCTCCAGTCGGCGGCCATGACCGGTGCGGCCAGGCAAATAATCGCAAAAATGATAAACAGTTTTTTCATCTTGATTTTTCCTCCTTAACGGAAATTCATCTGATTTACTGCAACCTAATAATTGTCACTGTGATGCTTACTGCGGGTACTGCGAATCGTTCCCCGATCACCTCCTTTCGTGTCGTGATTTATTTTGAAAGCTCAGGCTTTCAGCGAAGGGAACGAACGCCTGAAATTTCAAAACAGCCGGATCAACGGTCAATGAAGTCGGTAAAAGCCACAATACTTTTACTGTCATCCCCGCGGAGGCGGGGATCCATCGGTTTCAGGCGTCTGCGGACTCCCGCCTTCGCGGGAGTGACATGGCTATGTAACTTTTAGAAAATCATCAACGGATAAAGCAAATTTTGCAAGAGCTACGCCGGGCCGAACCTATTAAATTCATTAACAAAAGGAATTTCAGGTAAAAATAGACCTAATAATTTAAAGGATTTTTACCAGCGCATAATAGTCATGTCAAGCCTTTTTACCGGCACGTGGCGGTCGATGTTGCAGATCCAATGCCCCGCCAACAGGGCGTCTGGAGGGATAAACCACCATATCATGGGGCCGTATCACCAACGGCCGTCAGATTTGGTAGATTTCTATCATTCACTTACATATAGTCATCAAAGAAATATTTCTATCTTTAATTACATATAATTAGACAAAACCTCGATTTTCGATTCCCATGCACCCCTCCACATGCCTCGGCAATGGAACGGGCTACAAACCATTAGCCGACAGGATCTTAAGGGAAAATCGCGGCTGGAAGCCGCTCGTACGCATGAATGGCCCTCCTGCACCTGTTGGTAGGTTGAACCTTCGCCAGCCTCCTTACTGTCTTGGATGACCAATCCAAATTTTTTTCTCGCCAAAGTTGAAGATTTCATCGATCCTGAAACAGAAAAAGGTGTAATTTTAAAATAGAAGTTGCGATTTACACCTTTTTGCCTATAATCCTTTTATGTCTCTCGTTGATCGTACGATTGAAGCCGTTATTCGGACGCTGGCAGCCAGTTATCCGGTGGTTACCGTTACCGGTCCGCGGCAAAGCGGCAAAACCACGCTCTGTCGCAAAGTATTTCCCCACAAGCCCTATGCCAACCTCGAGGCTCCGGATACCCGACAGTTCGCCGTTGAAGATCCGCGAGGATTTTTAGCTCAATATCCGGACGGCGCTGTATTGGATGAAATTCAGCGCACACCCGATCTTGTTTCCTATCTTCAACCCCTCGTGGACGAAGACCCGCGCGATGGACGCTACATTCTAACCGGCAGTCAACAATTCGAGGTCACCAACAACATTAACCAATCTCTGGCCGGCCGGACCGCCTTAGTGAAATTGCTGCCCTTTTCATTGACCGAAATTCAGTCATCCTACCCGCTGCCAACAGTTGACCAACTCCTGTATCATGGATTCTATCCCCGTCTGTGGGATAAACAACTCAATCCGACCCAAGCGTTGGGAGATTATTTTCAAACGTATGTTGAACGCGATCTGCGACAGCTGGTTACCATCAAAAATTTAAATCTCTTTCAACGGTTCATTCAACTCTGTGCAGGCCGCATCGGCCAGTTGCTCAATGTCAGCAGCTTGGCCAACGACGCCGGCGTATCCCACACGACCGCCGGCAACTGGATCAGCCTGCTCGAAGCCAGTTATATCATTTTTCGGCTGCAGCCTTACTATCGGAATATTTCCAGGCGGTTGATCAAATCACCGAAACTCTATTTTTACGATGTGGGACTGGCGACCTTTTTGCTGAATATCGAAAACGAGAGGCAGGTCTCCAGAGATCCATTGCGGGGTAATCTATTCGAGAACCTGGTCATTTCCGAGGCCCTCAAATACCGCTTCAATCGGGGCAGGCGAAGCAATCTTTATTTTTATCGAGACAGCAAGGGCAATGAGGTCGATCTGGTGCTGGTCAACGGATCGGATCTTTTCCCCATCGAAATCAAAAGCGGCATGACCATCACCCGAGATTATTTTAAAGGGCTGCGGCACTTCAGCAACGTTTTCGGGGATTCGATTCCTAATGGAAGCGGTCTCGTTTATGGTGGCCAGGAGGGACAGAGAAGGACTGATGTGGCGGTCGTCCCGGTTTATGCGCTTCAGGCGTTGTGGGATAAAATCGATTAGAAAATCAATCGCGGCTGGAAGCCGCTCCACACACCACCAACATCGCGTTGGGTTGGGTCTATTGATGTCATTCCCGAACAGGCGGGCGCACGTAGCGAAGCCGTATCGCTATCTATAACTATTTGAAAAGAATGGATTCCCGCCTCCGCGGGAATGACATGTCTGGTGACTTTTTACGCGTCTGTCAAAATATCATGGTCGCGAAAAAATCGCTTTTCAGAGGACTGGGTCAAAATATACCGGGCTGATCGTCATTCTCCGGGTTGGGGAAGAGCACTTGAACGATATTGTTTTGCCGGTCCACGCTGACGCTTTGGAAACGCACGTTGGAATACCAGATGCCAACAACCTCGCCTTCGGCGTCGCGAATACGGGCTCCGTATGGATCGTAGCGATCCTTGCCGTAGATGTTGCCGCTCATTTTTTTCAACTGCTCCGGTTGCGGATCGAAGGAAATCCAGTACCGGGAAGGAACCTGATACCGGCGGTCGATCCCCATGATGGCGTAGGGCATGGTATCCCGGCCGGCATAATAGTAATCCAGATCCGGTTCGACCGTCCCGGTTTCAAAGGCCTGCGTTACCTCGGTATTCAACGAAAAATTCCCGTAATGGTTTCCACATGCGGCAACCATCAACAGCAATGCAGCCAGGACAATCGTCCCTGACAACCGCCGCCGGCAATGCAGTCCGATAGATGGTATGGTTGACATGACGCCCCCTTTCCGCCGTTGGCTTAAACACGATGGCTGCGAACAGAACTGGAAAGTGTTGCCCGTGGGCCATCCCGAAGAAGCGAACAATCCAATATAATCAAATGAGTATCGTAGCTATAACCGGGCTGACGCGTCCGGAACCCCTCCTATCATATATTTAAAATAGGCACAAAAAGGGATGAACACAACGCAGACACACAACTTTCCCAAAAACCGGGCTGCACACCCGATATATCTCGGAGATGGAAAACGATAAACGGCCGATTGGAAAGGTAATGGCCAAGCGACTGGAAAAGCCTTGAAGAGGGACTATCGGATTTTTTTGTAACAGAAAAGGGGCTGCAGAATTCTGAATCTGCAGCCCCTTGATAATCGTTGGCTGAGGGACAAGGATTCGAACCTTGATTGACGGAGTCAGAGTCCGCTGTCCTACCATTAGACGATCCCCCAGCATCGGGATGCTTGCCCGTTTACACAAAAGAGGGGGGCGAGTCAAGGCCAAATTGGCGCCATGTTCCGGGAAAACAGCACATAACAGCACAAAAGGAAAAATGAAAAATCACAAATGACAAGCACCAAATTCCAAATAAATCCCAATAACCAAATCACAAATAAAACAACTCCGGAGCATGTTTTGAATTTCGATATTGAGATTTGGAATTTGTTTGTGATTTGATCATTGGAATTTGTTATTTATCTCTCTCAATCCGCCTGCGCTTCTATATACGCCACCGCCCTTTTCAGCCTCGCCATCACCCGGTCGATCCCCAGCACCTCGATCACCTCGAAAATACCCGGGCTGACGGTGGTGCCGGTCAGGGCCAGGCGCACCGGCTGGGCGATCTTGCCGAAGCCCAGGCCGGTTTCTTCCATCACGGTTTTAAAGGCAGCTTCCTGGGTCTTTTCGGCCAGGTCCGGCAGCGCCGCGAGCAGCTCGGCAAGCCGTGTCAACACACCCGCCGTCTCCGGTTTGAGAAACTTCTTGGCGGCCTTTTCGTCATAAGGCCGAACGTCCTCGCGGTAGTAAAAATGGGCGCCGTCGGCCATCTCCACCAGGGTCTTGCTGCGGGTGTGCAGGGTCCCGATGATCCGGGCCAGGTAGCCGTCATCGGCGGCATCGTATCCTTTGGCCTCGAGAAAGGGAAGCAGCCGGGGCGCCAGCTGTTCGACCGACGCGGCCCGTATGTGATCGGCGTTGAGGGCCGTAAGCTTGTCCGGATCGAAAACCCCGGCGGACTTGCCGATATTCTCCAGGTTGAATTTTCCCACCAGTTCGTCACGGTTGAAAAACTCCTGGTCGCCATGGGACCATCCCAGCCGGACCAGATAGTTGATGAAGGCATCGGGCAGGTAACCCATGTCGCGGTAGGCGGTCACCGACATGGCGCCGTGGCGCTTGGAAAGCCGCGTCTTGTCTTTTCCCAGCACCATGGGAACATGGCCGAAAACGGGCAGGGGTGCCTTGAGAGCCTTGTATAAAAGGATCTGCTTGGGCGTATTCATCACATGATCGTCGCCGCGGATGACCGTGTTGATGCCCATGGTGATGTCGTCCACCACGACCACGAAGTTATAGGTGGGCGTTCCGTCGCTGCGGCAGATGACGAAATCGTCCTGCTCGCTGTTCTGAAAAACGACGTTGCCCTTGATGACGTCCTCCACAGTCGTGGTACCGGTCAGCGGCGATTTGAAGCGAATCACGGCGTTGTCCGATTTGGGCAGACCCCGCTCCCGGCAGCGGCCGTCGTATTTGGGCTTGCCTCCTTCGGCCATGGCCTTTTTCCGCATGGCCTCGACCTCTTCCGGCGTGCAGGTGCAGTAATAGGCATCTCCCGAGGCCAGCAGTTGGTCGAGGTGCTCCCGGTAGATGTCGAACCGCTGGCTCTGGAAATAAGGCCCCTCATCCCAGTCCAGTTCCAGCCACTCCATGGCTTCGAAAATGGCGTCTACGGACTCTTTTGTGGAACGCACCGTATCGGTGTCTTCAATTCGCAAGACAAACTTGCCATTTTTATTTCGGGCGTAAAGCCAGTTGAAAAGCGCCGTCCGCGCACCGCCCACATGCAGGTATCCCGTAGGGCTCGGGGGAAATCGGGTAACAATGGATTCCATCTTTTTCTTCCTCGTTGGGTCGTTTTACAAGCCGGTCGAAATGACATCACTAGTAAATAAGTAAGTTATTTAAGCTCCGGGTCAACGCCACCTTTTTACTGCCTCATCCGGACGGGTCGGCATGTCGACCAACAGCGCACCGCCATTTTACCCACCACCGCCGGAAGACCAATTATAGTTTTAAAACTTTGTAATAACATATAATAAAAATCATTATAATGTGTTCCGCTCCTTCGCCGGTCATCTCATTATCACATCCCAAAAGGCGGAACAAGGGCGCAGCACAAAAGATTTTATTGAAAAGCCTTGACATTCGGCAGCATTTTAATTACTAGAGTCGCTATCCAATGACAAGCGGACGGATTCTGGATTAAATACAATTTTTTCAATAGATTAGGAGATCACTAATGGCTGTACCGAAGCACAAGACATCTAAGTCAAAACGGGACAAACGACGGACCCACAAAAAGACCGATGCCCCTGCAGTGGGAACCTGCCCCGAATGCGGAGAAGCAAAGCTTCCCCATCACGCCTGCCCCGAATGCGGCGACTACAAGGGTAAAAACGTCATCGCCGGCGAAGAAGAATAATTCGATCAAACAGGATATTTTTCTTTACGCTGTCATCCCCGCAAAGGCGGGGATCCAGCCTTTTTTATTGCGATTCCCGCCTTCGCGGGAATGACATGAATGGGCTCTAGACGTATTTTCCCATAGAGTACCCATAAGGAAACGCTGACCATGACCGACACCGGAGCCCATCGCCCGCAGGGCGGGCTGGACGAAGAGACCCGGCAAATGGTGGTCGATACCGTCCGCCAGCTTTCCAAGCGCCTGCTCACCAAACAGGCCGTTCTGGAATGGGATCGGGAAGAGGTTTTCCCCGAAGCCGTTATCCGGGAAATGCTCGGGCCCGAAATCGGACTCCAACTGCTGTTTATTCCAGAAGAATACGGCGGCATGGGCGGCGGTGCCGTGGACTGCTGCGCCGTCACCCGTGAAATGAGCAAGATCTGCCTGGGTGTGGGCACCGCCTTTTTCGCCATTCAGTTGGGCTCGGACCCCATCATCGTCGGGGGAACCGTGGCCCAGAAGAAAAAATGGCTGGGCGCCGTGGCCGAAGGCCAGAGCCTGGTGGCCTATGCGGTCACCGAGCCCGAAGCCGGCAGCAACCTGGCCGCCCTCAAGACCAAGGCCGAACCGGTCCTGGACGATTCCGGCGTGCTCACCGGCTATCGCATCAACGGCAGCAAACAGTTCATCTCCACCGGCGGCTACGCCGATTTCGTAACCGTGCTTGCCCAGACCCCCCAAGGCCCCACCTTCTTCGTGGTCGAAAAAGGCACCGAGGGCTTCAAGCAGCATAAAAGCGAAGAGAAGCACGGTATCCGGGCGTCCAACACCTCTCCGTTGACTTTTTCCGATGTGTTCGTCCCCGTAGCCAACAGGATCGGCGACACCCCCGGCAAGGGACTCAAACAGGCCAACCATGTGTTCGGCTACACCCGCCTCATGGTGGCCGCCATGGCTTTGGGGGCCGGCGAGGCGGCCATCGACATCGCCATTCCCTATGCCAAGGAGCGCATTCAGTTCGGCAGCCCCCTTTCCGAGAAAAAAGGCTACACCAACAAGCTGATCGTCCCCCACTGGGTCAACATGCAGGCGGCTGCCGCTTACATCGACGCCATTGCCCACCGGTTGGACAGCGAGAGCGAGGATCTTCAGGTAGAAGGCTCCATCGCCAAACTGTTCACCACCGAGGCGGCCAACCGGGCGGCCGACGATGCCATGCAGGCGTTGGGCGGCTATGGCTACATCAACGAATTCGGCGTCGAAAAAATCAAACGCGACGTAAAAATTACCTGCATCTACGAAGGCACCAGCGAGGTCCAGCAGAGCATTGTTTCCACATTCCGCTGGAAAAAAACCCGGAAGACCAAGGGGGCCTATTACGATGGCATCGCCGAAGACCTGGAAGGGTTGGCCGAACCCAACGATGAGGCCGGCTGCCGTGTAGCGGCCGCCTGCGCCCGGCTGCTCAACCGTTGCATCGACTTTGCGCACGAAAACCGCCTGACCCGTCACCAGCAGGTCATGTTCGCGCTGGCGGACATGATGGCCCGGGTGGAAGTGGCCGACGCCATTTCACGCCAGGCCGCAACCGGAAACGACCCCATCCTGAGGGCTACGGCACGGGTATTCGCCCACACCTGCGCCCGCCTGGTGACCGAAAACATCCACCTTATCGTACTGGGTACCGGCGGCATCGACACCACCGCGGCCGAAACCTTCCTCTCCTCCCTGGATCTGACCATCCTGGAGGCCAGCTACCGGAGGGTGATCGACGACATGGACCAGATAGCCGACCATATTTTTCAGAGGGCGTCATGACTGAAGCCACGCAGCGCGTCGCTGTGGTTACCGGCGGATCCCGGGGCATCGGACGGGCCATCTGCGTCGCTTTAAGCGCGCCGGGCACCCGGGTCTACTTCAATTACAGCAGTAACCGGGAAGCCGCCGAAGAGACGGCCCGGGCCATCGAGGCCGCCGGTGGAAAGGCCGCATTTCACCAGGTCGACGTCGCTTCGGAAAGTGCGGTAACCGACCATCTGAGCACCGTTCTGAAAGAAGCTGGACGCATCGACGTGCTGGTCAACAACGCCGGCATCACCCGCGACGGCCTGCTGGTGCGCATGAAGGCGGCGGACTGGGACGCGGTGATGGACGTCAATTTGAAAGGCGCCTTCAACTGCATGAAGGCAGCAGCCAAGGCAATGATGAAGCAGCGCTACGGCCGGATCGTCAACATCTCTTCCGTGGTGGGCGCAAGCGGCAACCCGGGTCAGGCCAACTACGTGGCCGCCAAGGCGGGGATCGTCGGCCTGTCCAAAGCCGTGGCCCGGGAGCTGGCCAGCCGCAACATCACGGTCAACGTGGTGGCCCCCGGATATGTCGATACCGACATGACCGGAGATCTGAGCGACAAGGCCAAGGATGCCATGATCGCCCAGATCCCCATGGGACGCATCGGTACGCCCGAAGAGATCGCCGGTGCGGTCGCCTTTCTGGTATCGCCGGCCGCGGATTACATTACCGGTCAGGTGATTCATGTTAACGGCGGCATGTACATGTAAGATCCGGTCCAAAAGGCCCCATTTCAGCCAATATCGGCGTTGGGCTCCCATTTCAATCCTCAGAATACTTTATGTATGCCTGCGGTTGAAATCATCGCCCGCCTTGATCTTGGCCGAAATGGAACCTTTTGAAACCGGATCATGAATCATAACCTTCAAAAACGTATTATGGTCAAATAGTTAAAGCCACAATCGGGCATTTTAACGTAGTGTAAAGGAGGATATTATGTCAGTTGAAGATAAAGTCAAAAAGATCATCGCGGAAAAACTTAGTGTGGATATTGCCGAAGTGGTCCCGGAAGCCTCGTTTGTCGACGACCTCGGTGCCGACAGCCTGGATCTCGTGGAATTGATCATGTCCATGGAGGAAGAATTCGACGTGGACATTTCCGACGAAGACGCCGAAAAGCTGGTCACCGTAAAGGACGCTTTCGACTATATCAAGGAGCACTAAAATAGGTATTTAGGTGGGTAGCCTGAAGGCTGAATCGTTACGCCTCTCGTATCAACGGCCGAACCTCCTTCAGCCTACAGTCTAAACAGCTAATCCGCTATGGGAGACAGATTGTTGGAAAGACGGGTTGTTATTACCGGTTTGGGACTGGTGACGCCGCTGGGAATCGGCGTTGAGGAAACCTGGTCGGCCTTGCTTGAAGGCCGGTCCGGCATCGGCGAAATCACACGTTTCGACACCACCGAATTCACCACCAAAATCGCCGGACAGGTAAACGGTTTCAATGCCGAGGATTTTTTGCCCAAAAAGGATGCCAAACGCACGGAACGGTTCATCGCCTTTGCCGTGGCGGGCGCCCGGATGGCTTTGGAAAGTGCCCGTCTGACCATCGACGAAAAAAACGGCCCCCGCGTGGGGGTGATCACCGGCTGCGGACTGGGCGGCCTCGAAATGCTGGAAACCACGGCTCACACCGTTCGCGAGAAAGGCCCCAAACGGTGCAGCCCGTTTTTCATTCCCCGGCTGATCGGCAACATGGCACCTGGAATGATCTCCATCCATACAGGGGCCAAGGGGCCCAACATATCCGTGGCCACGGCCTGTGCCGCCGGCGCCCATGCCGTCGGCGACGCCTGCAATACGATCAAACGGGGGCAAGCCGATGCCATGCTTACCGGCGGGGTCGAATCGGTCATTACCCCCACCTGTATCGCCGGCTTCAATGCCATGAAAGCCCTGTCCACCCGCAACGACGATCCCCAAAGAGCCTCGCGGCCTTTCGACCGGGACCGGGACGGCTTCGTGGTGGGGGAAGGCGCCGGCATTCTGGTTCTCGAAGAATTGCAGCATGCCCTGGAACGGGGGGCGACGATTCTGGCGGAAATGGCCGGTTATGGACAAAGCGGCGACGGCTACCACATGACCTCTCCCTCTCCGGATGGCGACGGCATGATTCGCTGCATGCAGGCGGCCATCGACGATGCCGGCATCGCCAACGATGCCATCGACTACATCAACGCCCATGGCACTTCCACGCCCCTGAACGACCTCTACGAAACCCGGGCCATCAAAAAGGTGCTGGGGGATTCGGCCGGCAGGGTGCCGGTCTCTTCCACCAAGTCCATGACCGGCCACCTGCTGGGAGGCGCCGGTGGCATCGAAACCGTATTCACCGTGCTGGCCCTTAAAAACGGCATCATCCCGCCGACCATGAATCTGGAAAACCCCGACGAGGAGTGCGATCTGGACTACGTCCCCAACAAAGCCCGAAAAGCGGACCTCACCCACGCCATGTCCAACTCCTTCGGCTTCGGCGGTACCAACGCCAGTTTGATTGTCAAGCGTTACGAACCTTGACAGCGGCGTAAAAAGCTTTTCCAGGGCACCGATGGCCACACACCCAAAAGAGCGATCTCCACATTCGACGTTGGACGTTCGATGTTCACTGTTCGACGTTCAAATAACCATTTGCCGATTGAATGTCTAGCCGGACCGGTCCGAAACGCTTCTGGTCGCTCGGGCATAGCCCGCGGTTTAATTTACTGCAATTATCGCGGCTGGAAGCCGCTCCTAAGCTGCCCCGCCACCTCCTTTGCCGGCGTCAATCCGACTTTCTAAAACCAGTCCCTCTACTTCCGGTTTTTTTTCTTGCGGTGATCCATGGTTCTTTATATGTAGAACCGTTAAACCGCAACGAAAGGAAACCAGTACCATGACCGACCCATCCGACTCCCGGAGCATCATCATCGGCTGTGACCACGCCGCACTCCGCCTCAAAGAGATACTGAAAAGCGCCTTGCAGGAAAAGGGGTACGAGGTGGTCGACGTCGGCACCCACAGCGAAGCGTCCATGGATTACCCGGATACGGGCAAAGCCGTGTCCCGGAAGGTTTCGTCGGGCGAGTTCAAACGGGGCGTCCTCCTTTGCGGTACCGGCCTGGGCATGTCCATGGTCGCCAACAAATTCCCCCACGTGCGTGCGGCGCTTTGCAACGACCTGTTCTCCGCAGCCATGAGCCGGCGCCATAACGACGCCAACATCCTGGTTATGGGCGGGAGGGTGATCGGCGATATCCTGGCCCTGGAAATCCTATCCACCTGGCTGGAGACGCCTTTCGAAGGAGGGCGGCATCAGAAGCGGCTGGACCTGTTCGATCAAATATGACTGCAATATTCAAGTAAGCGGAGCCCATCTTGAACATCCAAACCATTCGAGAAGTCGATCCTGAAATCGCTCGGGTCATCGAGGAAGAAGAGGAACGTCAGCAGTCCCACCTCGAGCTGATCGCCTCCGAAAACATCGCCAGCCCGGCCGTCATGGCGGCCCAGGGCAGCATCCTGACCAATAAATACGCCGAAGGCTACCCCAGAAAACGATACTACGGTGGCTGCGAATACGTCGACCGGGCGGAACAGTTGGCCATCGACCGGGCCCTGGCCCTGTTCGGCGCCGAAAGCGCCAACGTACAGCCCCATTCTGGCTCCCAGGCCAATATGGCCGCCTACTTCGCCCTGCTGGAGCCCGGCGACACGGTGCTGGGCATGAATCTGGCCCATGGCGGCCACCTGACCCATGGAGCCAAGGTCAGTTTCTCCGGCCGCCTTTTCAATTTTGTACACTATGGCGTGGATCGGGAAACCGAAACCATCGACTACGACCAGGTGGAGCAACTGGCTCGCGAACACCGCCCCAAGATGATCGTGGCCGGTGCCAGCGCCTACCCCCGCTTCATCGACTTTGCGGCCCTGGCGATCATCGCCCGCTCGGTCGATGCCCTGCTGCTGATGGATATGGCCCACATCGCCGGCCTGGTGGCGGCCGGAGTGCACCCGTCGCCCATTCCCCACTGCGACGTAGTCACCTCCACCACCCACAAAACATTGCGGGGACCGCGAGGGGGTTTGATTCTGGCCCGGGAAGCGTGTGGGAAAAAAATCGACAGCCAGGTGTTCCCCGGCATTCAGGGCGGTCCGCTGATGCACGTCATCGCCGCCAAGGCCGTGGCCTTCAAAGAGGCATTGGGAGCCGGGTTCAAACAATATCAGAAAAACATCGTGGCCAACGCCGCAGCCCTGGCCGACACATTGAAAGAACGGGGACTCGACCTGGTATCCGGCGGGACCGACAATCATCTGATGCTGATCAACCTCACCCGGATGGACATCACCGGCCGGGATGCCGAGGCGGCGCTGGGTCGGGCCGGCATCACGGTCAACAAAAATGCCATCCCCTACGAAACCCGCAGCCCCAAAGTCACCAGCGGCGTTCGCGTGGGAACGCCATTTGTCACCAGCCGTGGGATGATGGCAGGGGAAATGAAGGTTATCGGCGGCATGATCGACGACGTGCTGCGCAATTGTGGAAACGAAACCCTGATCGCCAAAACCCGGGACAAGGTGCGGCAATTGTGTGAAGAATTTCCCCTCTACCCGAAAAAGGGGGTTTGAGTCATGACCGTCCAGGACAGCGGCAAACGATCCGACTATCTTTCCTGGGACGACTATTTCATGTCCGTGGCCCTGCTTTCCGCCCAGCGCAGCAAAGACCCCAACACCCAGGTGGGGGCCTGCATCGTCAATCGTCAGAAGCGCATCGTGGGGGTGGGCTACAACGGCTTTCCCACCGGCTGCAGCGACGAAGCCCTGCCCTGGCATCGGGAAGGCGACTTTCTGGACACCAAATACCCCTACGTCTGCCATGCGGAGCTCAATGCCGTACTGAACAGTGTGCCCGGCAACCTTACCGGCTGCAGCATCTATACGGCGCTGTTTCCCTGTAACGAGTGTGCCAAGGTGATCATTCAGGCGGGTATCCGGGAAGTGGTGTACCTGTCCGACAAGTATGCCGAAACCGATTCCTTTCGCGCCGCCAGGCGTTTGTTCGATCAGGCCGGCGTCGTCTGCCGGCAGCTAGTGCCGGCCAGCCGGACCGTGACCATCACCCTCGATGAAAGCGGATAGCGTCCCCGCTTGGGCAAAGGATGTCGGCAACATGCGAGACCGCGGAAAACCGATTACGAAATGATCGTCTCTGGCAAGGAAAAGCGGTTCATGTATTCTTTAACGTTGAGCAGCCAATGAGAGGGGAATTTTTATGAAATGTCCGTTTTGCGGAGAGCTTGACAACAAGGTCATCGATTCCCGGGTCAGTAAAGACGGCAGCGTGATCCGGCGACGACGGGAATGCATCGACTGCAACCGACGGTTCACCACCTACGAGCACATCGAAGAAATTCCCATCATGATTATCAAGAAGGATGGCCGTCGGGAAGTCTTCAGCCGGGAAAAGGTGGGGTCGGGCATTCGCAAAGCCTGCCAGAAGCTGGACATCAGCGTCAACGTCATCGAAGAATTCATCGACGAGCTGGAACGGGACCTTCGCGAAACCGGCGAAAAAGAGATCCCCTCCCACGACATTGGCGAACGGGTCATGATCAAACTCCACGAACTCAACGACATCGCCTACGTCCGCTTTGCCTCGGTCTATCGCGAATTCAAGGATGTGAACGACTTTGTATCCGAACTCAAGCGTCTGTTGAGTCAGCCGGGAAAATAAAAAAATCAGGATTCAAGGGGTTGAGGATTCAAGGGTTCAAGGGGCTGCCATTCCTGGGTTCTGAAAATATATAGGCTGTTTTTTTTAGATAAACGTTTTCAAAAAAGCACAGCAACCACACCCGACATCTTGAACCCTCGAATCCTGGAATCCTTCTTCAGGATTGCGCCGGCGCACCCCAAGACCACATAACCAGCTTCATGAAGAAACACGAACACTATATGCTCCAAGCCCTGGCCCTGGCGGAGAAAGGCCGCGGCTGGACCTCGCCCAATCCCATGGTCGGAGCTGTGGTGGTCAAGGACGGCCAGGTCGTCGGCCGGGGATACCATCGGCGCGCCGGCGGCCCCCATGCCGAGGTCCATGCCATTGACGATGCCGGGGAGCAGGCCCGTGGGGCGACCATTTACGTGACCCTGGAGCCGTGCAACCATTTTGGCCGCACACCGCCCTGCACCCGGAAAATCGTCGATGCCGGCATTCGACGGGTGGTGGTGGCCATGACCGACCCCAACCCCGGCGTCGAGGGGGGCGGCAACCGAACCCTTCAGGATCGGGGCATCGATGTAATCACCGGCGTATGCGAAAAAGAGGCCCGAACCCTCAACGAGGCCTTCACCACCTGGATCACCACCGGCCGGCCCTTTGTCATTCTCAAATGCGCCGCCACGCTCGACGGGCGCATCGCCACTAGCACCGGCGATTCGCGCTGGGTCACCGGCCCGGCGTCACGCAGGTACGTTCACCAAATCCGCCATGCGGTGGACGGCATCCTGGTGGGCGTGGAAACCGTCAAAAACGACGACCCCAGCCTCACCACCCGGCTGGGAGACGAAACCGGATCGGATCCGACACGCATCATCCTAGACACCCATCTCTCCATGCCCGCAACGGCCAAGATGCTGCACCAGCTGTCATCGGCCCCCACATGGGTGGTCTGCGGCCCGGATGCGGCCGAGAGCCGCCGGTCGTCCCTGGAAGCGGCCGGCGCGCAGGTGATTGCCGCGGCGGTGGAAAATGGCCGGATCGACCTTTCGTCCCTGATGGAGCAGATCGGCCGCATGGAGATCGGCAGCCTGCTGATCGAAGGTGGGGGCAGGGTCATCGGCTCCGCCCTGGCCGCGGGGATTGTGGATAAGCTCTGCCTGTTTTACGCACCCAAACTGCTGGGCGGCGACGACGGCATTCCCATGTGCCGGGGAAAGGGTCCGGAACGCATGCAGGACAGTACCGCCGTTCACAATCTGGAAGTCTTTCGATTCGATGACGACGTGATGCTCCAGGGGTATCTGAAACCGCGCTGATCCATTGACAATACTCGTTTCACCATTATTTTAACGATCATGTTTACAGGAATTATAGAAGGGCTGGGCACCATCACAGCCATCCACCCCTCCAACCAGGGAAGCCGGATAGCCATCACCTCGGATTTCGACCTGGATGGCACCCGCATCGGGGACAGCATTGCCGTCAACGGCGCCTGCCTGACCGCCGTGGTCCTCGAAGGACGGCGGTTTGTCGTGGATGTCTCTCCCGAAACCCTGCAGCGCAGCGTCCTGGGACGGGCCAAGGTCGCCGAACGGGTCAATCTTGAACGGGCCCTGCGTCTGTCGGACCGGCTGGACGGCCATCTGGTTTCCGGCCATGTGGACGGCACCGGCATTCTGAAGGATCGAAAGCCCCTGGCCAACGCCATCGTTATCACCTACAGCGTATCCCGCGCCCTCTCCCGCTACATGATCGAAAAGGGAAGCGTGGCCGTGGACGGCACCAGCCTGACCATCAACCGATGCGGCGAGACCTTTTTCGAGGTGAGCATCATCCCCCATACGGCCGGCCTGACCACCGTCGGATTGAAAAAGGCAGGCGACGCCGTCAACATCGAAACCGACATGATCGGCAAGTACGTGGAGCGCTTTGTCAGCCGTCCCGATTCGCCGCGCCGTGGTTCGAGGCCTTCTGATGGCGGCATCGACGCGGCCTTTCTGGCCAAATCCGGATTTATCTGATAAAGAGCCAGTTTCGACAAAGTCGGAGCGGTCGTACGGGCCGCCTTGCGCTCGATCAACCCAAGACCCGTTGGAGAAAAAATCCACCATGCCAAAAATTAGCATCGAACAGGCCATCGAAGATATTCGCGATGGCAAAATGGTTATCCTCGTTGACGATGAAGACCGGGAAAACGAGGGAGACCTGACCATGGCGGCAGAGAAGGTAACGCCCGAAGCCATCAATTTCATGGCCAAGTACGGTCGCGGCCTCATCTGCCTGTCGTTGACCGCCGAAAAATGCAAACAGCTGAACCTGCCCCTGATGGTCGAAAACAACACCAGCCCGTTCGAAACCGGATTCACCGTCTCCATCGAGGCCAAATGCGGCGTCACCACGGGCATTTCCGCCGCCGATCGGGCCACTACGGTTCTGGCGGCCGTTGCCGACGACGCCACGCCCAACGATCTGACGCGGCCCGGCCACATCTTCCCGCTGCGGGCCCGCGACGGCGGCGTCATGGTACGGGTGGGCCAGACCGAAGGCAGCGTGGACCTGGCCCGTCTGGCCGGCCTCAGACCGTCCGGCGTCATCTGCGAAATCATGGACGACGACGGCACCATGGCCCGCATGCCGACTTTGGAGGAATTCAGCGAACGGCACGGCATCGGCATCTGTACCATCGCCGATCTGGTGGAATACCGGACGCGCACCGAAAGCTTCGTTCACCGGGCCGCGGAAACCGTTATCCCGACCCTCCATGGCGGCGAATTCAAGATGATCGCCTTCGAAAACGACATCGACAACCTTACCCACATTGCCCTGGTCAAAGGCGAAATCGATCCGGAAAAACCCACCATGGTGCGGGTGCACTCGGAATGCATGACCGGCGACATCTTCGGCTCCCAGCGCTGCGACTGCGGCGATCAGCTTCACAAGGCCATGGAGATGGTGGCCGCCGAGGGCAGCGGGGTCATCCTTTATCTGCGACAGGAAGGGCGCGGGATCGGCCTGATCAACAAGCTCAAGGCCTACGAACTGCAGCGATGCAAGGGCATGGATACCGTTGAGGCCAACCTGAAGCTGGGATTCAAGGACGACATGCGCGATTACGGCATCGGCGCCCAGATGCTGATCAACATCGGGGTGCGCAAAATGCGGCTTTTGACCAACAACCCCAAAAAAATGATCGGACTGGAAGGCTACGGGCTGAGCGTGGTGGAGCAGCTGCCCATCGAAGTCGCACCGAACGAGCACAACCGCTGCTACCTGGAATGCAAGAAACTGAAAATGGGGCACACCCTGAGTTTCGAAGAAACCCCCCAACACCAATAAAAAGAGGAGCCAACATTCCATGCCGAATATCATCGAAGCCGGATTGGTCGCCGAGGGCAAACGGTTCGGAATCATTGCCAGCCGTTTCAACGATTTCATTACCGACAGGCTTGTGGGCGGCGCCGTGGATGCCCTGACCCGCAGCGGAGCCCAGGATGCAGACATCGACGTCGTCAAAGTTCCCGGGGCCTTCGAGATTCCCATGCTGGCACAGCGCATGGCCAAAAGCAAAAAATACCATGCCATCGTATGCCTGGGAGCGGTCATCCGGGGTGCGACCCCCCATTTCGACTACGTCTGCGCCGAAGCGTCCAAAGGCATTGCCCAGGTTGCCATGGAAACCCAGGTTCCCGTGATCTTCGGCATCGTCACCACGGACACCATCGAACAGGCCATCGAAAGGGCCGGCACCAAAGCGGGCAACAAGGGCTGGAGTGCGGCCGTGGCCGCCATCGAAATGGCCAACCTCATGGACACGGTAGACAAAGGCTGAAAACATGGGGACCCGCCGAATATCAAGGGAAAAGGCCCTGCAGGCCCTTTTCTACATGGACATGCATCGTGATCCGGTGGAAGATCCCGTCGGGCATTTCTGCAGTTGTTTTTCCGAAAATCAACCGACCGAGCCGTTTTTCCATGCCCTGGTCGATGGCGTTCAGGAAAACCGTGCGACCATCGACGCAGTGATCGAACGTTTTTCCAGCAACTGGAAAATTTCGCGCATGTCCTGCGTGGACCGAAATGTTTTGCGCATCGCCGTTTTCGAACTGCTCTTTTGCACCGATATTCCGCCCAAGGTTTCCATCAACGAGGCCATCGACGTGGGCAAACGCTATGGCACCGAGGAATCCGGGGCCTTTATCAACGGCATATTGGACAGTATCCGCATGGCAATCACGGAAAACAAGGTGGACGCCCTGCCGAAAACCGTCGAAGAGTGAACATGCGATAAAAACCGGAAAAATGGAAAAGAGGACAACTTGATTATTCGTCAAATGGCCCTAGGCCCCATTCAGGCAAATTGTTTTATTCTGGGCTGTGATCAGACCCGTCAGGCCGTGGTCATCGATCCCGGCGACGATGCCGACCGTATTCTCTCCACCCTGGCCGCAGACCGCCTTACCGTGGCCCACATCATCAATACCCACGGGCATTTCGACCATGTGGGGGCCAACAAACGGCTCAAAGAGGTCACCGGCGCGGATATCCTCATCCACAGCGCCGACGCGCCCATGCTCTCCCAGTTGTCGAATGCCGCAGCGGCCTGGGGGCTGGCCGCCGAAGACTCTCCCCCGGCGGAGCGTCAGTTGGAAGACGGCGACACCATCACCTTCGGCTCCCACACCCTTACGGTTCTGCACACACCAGGCCACACCCCCGGCGGCATCTGTCTGTATACCGAATACAGTGACAACGGCACCCGGAAAAAAGCGGTGTTCGTGGGCGACACCCTGTTTTCCGGCTCCATCGGCAGAACCGATTTTCCCGGCGGCAATTTCGACACCCTGATCAACAGCATACGGACCAAGCTGTTCAGCCTGGACGACGAGGTCGCAGTTTATCCCGGACATATGGGCAACACCACCATCGGGGTCGAAAAGCAAACCAACCCTTTTTGCGGCATGGGATAAACGAATGTCGTTGTCCATAACGCGCAAAAAAACCCGCCGGATCATGGTGGGCGATGTGGCCGTGGGAGACGGTGCCCCCGTCAGCGTCCAGTCCATGACCAACACCAAAACCGACGATGTCGACGCCACCGTCCGGCAGATTCATCGCCTGACCCAGGCCGGCTGTGAAATCATACGGGTGGCGGTTCCAGACGAATCGGCGGCACAAGCCATCTCCCGAATCAAACCGGCCATCGACGTTCCCCTGGTGGCGGATATCCACTTCGACTACCGCCTGGCCATCGCTTCGGCCAGAAACGGTGCCGACGGCCTGCGATTCAATCCCGGCAACATCGGCAGCCGCAAAAACATCCGGGCTCTAGTGGATTGCGCCAGGGATTGCCGGATTCCCATCCGCATCGGGGTCAACGCCGGGTCTCTGGAAAAGGACATTCTGGAAAAACATCAGGGCGTCACGGCAAACGGCATGGTCGAAAGCGCCCTGCGGCACGCGGCCCTGCTGCAGGATCTCGATTTCCACGACATCAAAATATCCATCAAGGCATCCGACGTGCCCCGGACCCTGGAAGCCTATCGCATGCTGTCCCAACACACGGACCTGCCCCTTCACGTGGGGGTCACCGAAGCTGGAGCGCTCTATTCAGGCATCGTCAAATCGGCCCTGGGCATCGGCACATTGCTGGCCGAAGGCATCGGCGACACTCTGCGTGTATCCCTGACCCGTGATCCCGTGGAAGAGGTCCGCGTGGGGTTTGAAATTCTGCGGGCCCTGGACATCCGGCACCGGGGCCCTGAAATCATCTCCTGCCCCACCTGCGGCCGTTGCGACATCCCGCTGTTCGAAATTGTCGATGCGGTGGAAAAGGCCCTGATGACCCGCACCACGCCGGTCAAGCTGGCCATTATGGGGTGCGTGGTCAACGGACCCGGCGAGGCCCGTGAAGCGGACATTGGCGTGGCCGGCGGCAACGGGTTGGGTATTTTGTTCAAAAAAGGGAAAGTGGTAAAAAAATTCCCCCAGGACCGGTTGGTGGATGTGGTGCTGGATGCCGTAGATGAATTCGAGCGTCAGAACAAAACCCATTGAAACCGTATCAAATCAAGAATTAGGAAAGGCAACCATGGGCAAACCGCAGAAAAATGCCATCTCACCCACTCGCGTTGAAGATTATCCGGAATGGTATCAGCAGGTCATCAAGGCCTCGGACATGGCCGAACGCGCCCCGGTGCGCGGCTGCATGGTCATCAAGCCCTGGGGCTACGCCCTGTGGGAAAATATCGTAGCCCAGATGGACCGCATGTTCAAAGCCACCGGCGTAAAAAACGCCTACTTCCCTTTGTTCATTCCCATCGATTTTCTCGAACAGGAAGCCGAGCACGTGGAGGGCTTTGCCAAAGAGTGCGCCGTGGTGACCCATCACCGGCTGGAAAAGGGTCCCGATGGCGGCCTGGTTCCCGGCGGCCCGTTGACCGACCCGCTGGTGGTGAGGCCCACGTCGGAAACCATTATTGGAGACTCCTTTTCCAAGTGGGTCAGCAGTTACCGTGACCTTCCCTTGCTGATCAACCAGTGGGCCAATGTGGTGCGCTGGGAGATGCGTACGCGCATCTTTTTGCGAACCAGCGAATTTCTGTGGCAGGAGGGACACACCGCCCATGCAACGGATACCGAAGCCATCGAACGCACCCATATGATGCTTAAGGTCTACACCCGCATGGTCCAGGATTATCTGGCCATCCCGGTAATCGAGGGGCGCAAGACGGCAGCCGAACGCTTTCCCGGCGCCGTGGACACCCTGTGCATCGAAGCCATGATGCAGGACCGCAAGGCATTGCAGGCCGGGACCTCCCATTTTCTGGGCCAGAACTTCGCCAAAGCCTCCGGCATCCGCTTCCAGACCGAAAAGGAGATCGAAGACTTCGCCTGGACCACCTCCTGGGGCACCTCGACACGCATGATCGGCGGCCTGATCATGACCCATGGGGACGATGACGGCGTCATCATGCCGCCCCGGGTGGCACCGGCTCACGTTGTTCTGTTGCCCATCTACAGAAAACCCGAAGAACGGGAAAAGGTGATGGCCTATGTCGGCGAACTGGCCGATACCCTGCGAAAAATCCGCTACGCCAATCGGGACCTGGTCGTGGAGGTCGACGACCGGGATATCGGCGGCGCCCGGGGTTGGGACTGGATCAAAAAAGGCATCCCCCTGCGGGTGGAGATCGGCCCGCGGGACATGGCCAAAGATTCCGTTTTCGTCGGACGGCGGGACCACGGTCATCGGGACAAAACCGCAATGCCCCGCGAAGCGTTCATCAACCGGATGACCGACATCCTGGACGAAATTCAAGACCATCTGTTCCAGCGAGCCTGCCGCTTCAGGGACGACCACACCCGCAAAGTCGACGACCGCAAAGAATTTTATGCTTGGTTTACCCCAAAAAGCGCCGAGAAGCCGGAAATCCACGGCGGCTTTGCCCTCTCTCCCTGGTGTGGGGATGCTGCCTGCGAAGCCAGCATCAAAGAGAACCTCAATGTCACCATCCGCTGCGTCCCCCTGGAAAGGGAAGAGGAGCAAGGAAAATGCATCTGCTGCGGGAAACCCAGCAACGGACGGGTGGTCTTCGCCAAAGCCTATTAACGGTCGGATGGATGACGGTTCGCAGCCTCTTTGCGATCCGGACTTGCGAGCCGGGCAAAGGAGGCGTAGATTAAGATGGTATTGCGGTGAAATGCGTTCCTCGCGAGGTCCCTTTCGGATGCTTTACGGAATTATCCTAACCTATGATTCGAATCACCGACATCCTCGACAAGGTCACTGAAAACCAGCCGGAAGCGGATCTGGATATCATCGACCGGGCCTACATCTTCTCGGCCCGGGTCCATGACGGTCAGATGCGCCTGTCGGGCGAGCCCTACCTGTCCCACCCCCTGGAGGTGGCCGGAATCCTGGCAGACATGAAACTGGATGCGATCAGCATTGCAGCGGGTCTTCTCCACGATGTCATCGAAGACACCCATGCCACGGATGAGGAAATCGGTGAAATCTTCGGTCATGATGTCCTGCATATCGTTTCCGGCGTCACTAAACTGAGCAAACTGCCCTTCAACAGCGCCCAGGCCAGAGAGGCGGAGAGCATCCGCAAGATGCTGCTGGCCATGGCCGACGACATCCGCGTGATCCTCATCAAACTGGCCGACCGGCTGCACAACATGCGGACCCTCCAATATCATAAAAGCGAAGCCAAAAAGAAAAAGATCGCCAAGGAAACCCTTGATATCTACGCGCCCATCGCCGCCCGGCTGGGCATCTACTGGATCAAGAACGAACTGGAGAACCGGTCCTTTCAGTTCCTCCACCCCGAGGCCTACGAGGAAATCCACCGCCGTGTGGACAAGGACAAGGAGGACCGCGAAAACTATGTAGATACCGTCAAACAGTACATCCAGATGAAGCTGGATGAAAACAACCTCAAGGGGGACGTCAGCGGCCGCTACAAGCATTTTTACAGTATCCACCAGAAGATGCTGAAACAGGACCTGCCATTCGAAGAAGTTTACGACATCATCGCTTTTAGAATTATTCTGGACACCATTCCACAATGTTACGAAGCCCTGGGCCTAATGCACAGCCTGTGGCGGCCCATCGCTAAAAAGTTCAAAGACTACATCGGCATGCCCAAGCCGAACATGTACCAGAGCCTGCACACCACGGTGATCGGCCCCTTTGGCGAACGCATCGAAATCCAGATTCGGACCCACGACATGGACAAGGTCGCCAAGTCGGGTATTGCCGCCCACTGGAGCTACAAAGAAGGCAAGGTCATCGACGATAACGTCTCCAAGACCTTCGCCTGGGTGCAGAATCTGGTGGAAAACCAGGAGGCGTTCCGGGACCCCAACGAGTTTATGGAAAACGTACGCATCGATCTTTTCCCCGACGAGGTTTACGTTTTCACCCCCCAGGGGGATATCAAATCCCTTCCCAAGGGGGCCACGCCGGTGGATTTTGCCTATCTGATCCACTCCGAAGTGGGGGCCCAATGCGTGGGCGCCAAGGTGAACGGCCGCATGGTGCCGCTGAAGTATGAACTCCAGACCGGAGAGATCGTGGAGGTCGTCACCAGCAAGGGTCACCATCCGTCCAAGGACTGGCTCAATTTCGTCAAAACGGTAAAAGCCCGCTCCCGGATCCGGCAGTGGATCAAAACCCAGGAAAAAGATCGCAGCATCTCCCTGGGTCGGGAGATGTGCGAAAAAGCCTTCCGCAAATACCGCCTGAACTTCAACACCCTGATCAAATCCGAAGAGATGAAAAGCGTCGTGGAAGCCTTCGGCTTCAAGCAGACCGACGACCTGATTGCCAGTGTGGGCTACGGAAAAATCACGCCGCTGCAGATCATTCGCAAGATCACACCCAAGGAAGAGGTGGAAGACGCCGACTCCCTATTGAACAAGGTTGTCACCAAAGTCGACAAAAAGAAAGAAAAAGGCGGGGTGATGGTAAAGGGTGTGGACGACGTTCTGGTCCGCTTCGGCAAATGCTGCCGGCCGGTGCCCGGCGATCCCATCATCGGTTACATCACACGGGGGTATGGCGTGACCATACACCGGGCCACATGCGTCAATGCCTTGAAAATGAATCCGGAGCGACAGATCGAGGTGGAGTGGAATCAGGATACCACCGAAACCTATCCGGTCAAGATCCTGGTAAGATCCCTCGACCGGGTCGGCTTGCTAGCGGATGTGGCGGCCAACATCACGAAAAACGGCGCCAACATTTTGAGTGCCAACACGGAAACCAAAGAGAACCATACGGTGGACAGCTACTTTTCCCTGTCTGTCCATGGAACGGAACATCTGACCCGTGTGGTGGAATCGTTAAAGCAGGTCAAGCAGGTACTGGAAGTCAAACGATTGGGCTAGGCCGCTTTCACCACCTTGCCCGACTTGATGCACTGGGTGCAGACCATCATCTTCTTTACCTGCCCCTCGTGAAGTGCCCGAACGCTCTGTAGATTGGGATTGAAACGGCGTTTGTTGATGTTATGGGCGTGGCTGATATTGCTGCCTACCATGGGTTTTTTCCCGCATATTTCGCACATTTTCGACATGTCTGGGTTTCTCCGTTATCTGGCCTTGTTTTAAATACGGGCCCATTGACCGCGTATGTTTTTCCAAACCATGATTTGTTACCCTAATTGTTTTTGGATGTAAAGCCTTTTCTCAAAACGCAGCCATTTTCAGGGAATCTCTTCAACGGGGAAGCCATTGGCCAGCAACAACGCCGCCGTCACCCCCAATACCGGCCGATACCCTTCGGGAAGCACACCTTGCAACGCCAACTGCTTCGATCCGCACGACGGGCTCTTGGCTTTGAGACAGCAGCGTCGGACCCCGTGAGACCGGGCCAACTCCAGTGCCCGGTGGGCACCCTTTAGGAAAGCCTCTGTACGATCGACACCGGTTTCGTCCACCAACCGGGCGCGACCGGCCAGAACATCGGCACCGTCCCCGCCGACCAGTCGGCATGCCGGACGGGGTGTGGGCAGGCCGCCCAGCTCTTCCGGACAGACGGGAAGGATGGTTTCTCGGTCCAAACGCCCCATGAGGGCCTTGTTCTCCTTGGTCTTGCCGTCGTATCGGCACCGTTGGCCGCACAGGCAGGCGCTGACGAGAATCATTGGATTAAAGGGGCCGAAGGCGTTTCGGGCGGCGTCTCGTTGGATTGGATCCAGGCATCGCAATTGGCCAGGTAGGTCAGTGCCCGGTGATGGTAGCCCACGTCCGGGTATTTTTCCACGACCGCGACAAACCGTGCCTTGGCCGCCTTGTATCTTTTTTGTTTGTAGTAGAACACCCCGACATAAAACTCGTGGCCGGAAAGGCTCTGGTGGCAGGCCACCATATCGCTCCTGGCCATGTTGGCGTATGCGTCTTCGGGATACTGGGCGATCAGACGGCGATAGGTTTCCAGTGCTTCGCGGGCATTGGACTGGTCCCGATCGATGGTATCGATCTGGTTGAAATAGGAGCGGCCGATACGGTAAATCACATAAGGGATGGCTTCGTTGCGGGGGTGAAGCTGCTCGAACTCTTCGTAGGCAAAGATCGCGTCGGCATAGGATTCCAAATTAAAATAGGCATCGGCGATCTTTAGCTCCGCTAAGATGGCATAACGCGAGAAGGGATACCAATCGCGTAATTTTTCAAAGGATTCAATGGCCTTTTTGTAACGGCCGGCCTCAAAATAGTCCACACCGTCCTGGATCAACTCCTGGGCGCTCTTCTCATCCTCCTTGGTTTCGAACCAGGCGCAGCCACAAAAAAACAGGGAAATGCAGAGACAGAGAATCAACGACCGTTTCATGACCAACAACCCCCCCGGCAGTAGGGAACCCGACGGTCCCCGTTGGTAAAACCGCGACCGGCGGTGCCCCCTTGCGGGCCCGCCGGTCGATGGTCGCAAAAAAAGCGATCATATCATCACAGAACGCTGTTGAGAGCGTCTTCCAGTTTGGATTTGGCCACCATACCGGTAATCTGTTCGGCGACCTCGCCGTCTTTGAAAAAAATCAGGGTGGGAATGGCCTTGATGCCGAATTTCCCCGGCGTTATCGGGTTGTCGTCCACGTTGCACTTGGTGAATTTCACCTTGTCGCCGTATGCTTCAGCCAACTCGTTCAAAATGGGTCCGATGGCTTTGCACGGGCCGCACCAGGGTGCCCAAAAATCGACCACAGCGGGCTTGTCGCTTTTGACGATCTCGGCATCGAAGTTGCTGTCTCCTATCTCCATGATACCTTCTGCCATGATGGAATGTCCTTTCAATGATGGTTGAGAATGCCCGAAATACTGATCAACATAATAACAAGGCCCATAATTGTCAACCGGCCGTATACAAGGGTTTATCCATTTTTCAAAGGGAATGAGGAGGTTACCCGAAAACGGCAACAACTGTCGCCTACAACGAAGCCCTGGCAGCGGTTTCGCTCCACTGGCAGGCTTGAAGATAAAGGACCGGCAGGGTTTCATCGTCGATCTGCAGCGCCCGGGAGAGACGGGAAACCTTCTCCCACTGCCCGGACTCATAGCGCCGCACCAGTTCGATGACGCCGATCAGCGGGCCTCTGGCGTGCACCAGCGCATTTTTGATGGCCCCGGAGAGCGGCAATTCCGCCATGATCCGATCCATCGGGCGGTCAATAACGGCATCGATGAGGGAAAACATACCCAGCGTGAACATTTCCGAAGGCGAGGCATTAATCTTGAGCTCGGCGCCGAGCAACTCACAGAACTTTCCCCGGATACAGGCGGCCCGAATCAGTTCGTTGGGCTTGCCTTCGGCCAGGCGGGACATGGCAATGAGGGCAATGAAACGGCGAAATTCCTTTTCTCCAAGATAAACCAGCGCCTCTTTTACGGAAGACACCTTGCAGGCCCGACCAAAAAACGCGGAGTTCAGATACTTGAACAATTTATAGGAAATGCTGATGTCCCTGGAAATCAGCCTTTCTATCTCTTCCAGTTGGAAGGTCCCGCTGGCGAGTTGGGCCATGATCATCATCAGGTTGATCTGCGACCCTTGAATTTCAGCCCGCTGAATAACCTCCGGCCTGCAGAAAAAATAGCCCTGAAAAAGCTCGAAACCCATTTCCAATGCAGCCTCGAATTCGTCGTAGCTTTCCACTTTTTCGGCCAGCAGGGTCCGGTTGCTTTCGGGAAGCTGCTTCAGGCAGGCACCGATGGTCTCTTGTGGCGTGAGACGAAAATCAAATTTGATAATGTCCGCCAAGGCGATGAGTGGTTCCAGTTCGGTCGAATACACGAAATCGTCCAAGGCGATGGTATAGCCCTTGGCTGACATTTCGGCACAGGCAGCGATCACGACGGGAGTAGGCATTACGTCTTCGAGGATCTCGACCACCACCCGCTCCTTGGGCAAAAGAAGGGGAACTTTTTTTTCCAAAAGGTTCTGGGTGAAATTGATGAAAAACCGTCTGCCCCCGACCAGGGTGTCCATACCGAAGGAAAAGAAGGAATTGGTCAACAGGGCTTTGGTGGCCACATCCCCGTCGATCTCCGGAATGCAATTGGCTGCACCGTCGCGGAACAGAAGCTCGTAGGCGTATATGCTTTTATTCTCGTCGAAAATGGGCTGCCGGGCAACGTACACATTTTTCATAAGGACATTACCGAATGGTCGTTCAATCCAAAAAAGCAACAGCCTGCAAAGCGGTGCGGGTCTATAAACCCCATTATCGAACCGAAAAACCCAACCTTTACCTCTTTATCGACACCGGAAATTGACATGCCTTGGCGTTGTCTGCTACCTCTTCTGGCCAACATCGAAAAAGAAAGGAAAACGGACATGGGCGACAAGATACGTATCGGCGCGCTGATTTCAGGAGGCGGCACCAATCTTCAGGCCATTATCGACGCTTGTGAAGACGGCCGAATCGACGGGGAAATGGCGTTCGTGGGATCGGACCAGGACGGCGTCAAGGGCCTGGAACGGGCCCGCCGGCACGACATCCCCGGTTTCGTTGTGGAATACGGCCCCTTCATCCGGGCTTACAAACATGATCCCGACCAATTCGAACTGCCCCGGGATTTCGACATTGCGGACGCCCTGGCCAAACAGCACCTGTTTGGCAAAGACGCGCCCGAAAAGCGGATACGAGAATTTCTATGTACCCGGGCGGCCGCCGAAAGTCGTCTTCTGGCTGAAATCGATGCCCGCGGCCCGGTGGACCTGCTGGTTCTGGCCGGCTTCATGCGCAATCTGACGCCCTACTTTGTCGACCGCTTCAATACCGATCCGAAAAACCCGCGAATCATGAACATCCACCCGGCCATTTTGCCTTCCTTTCCCGGTGTGGACGGCTATGGGGACACCTTTCGCTACGGATGTAAAGTGGGCGGATGCACGGTCCACTTTGTCGATTACGGCGAAGATTCGGGACCCATCATCGGCCAGCGGGCCTTTCCCATTCTTGAAACCGACACCCTGGACGACGTCAAACGCAAGGGGTTGGAACAGGAGTGGCAACTTTATCCGGAATGCATCCAGCACTTTGCCCAAAAGCGGTTGAAAACCGTCAAAATGACCCACACCCTTGACAACGGTCAAGTCTACCAGCGCACGGCGGTAAAAATCGCCCAAGAATAATTTTGATTCATGCGGGTACTGCGCATAGAAAGCCTCTTGCGGACGGTTGCGTAAGCCGTCCGAGATCAAGGCTTGCGAGTCCCGAGTAATGAAGGCGTATGGGTAATACTTCGCAATGACGAGGGACGAAGCGGTTCGCGGATATCGGACGGCTTACGCAACCGTCAGAGATATTTCATCATCATGGGAATCGCCACAAAGGTCCCCACGGCGCTGCCCAGGTTGGTAAACACCACCACCAGTAGAATGCGGGTGACCTTGTTGCGCCAGAAGCCTTTAACGGAGAGGATATCGTCGGGCAGGCGTTCGAAATCCTTGACCTTGGGCTTGCGGGAAAACGCCTCCACCAGGCCGGACACCCATCCGGCGGCAATCATCGGGTTCAGGGAAGTCAGGGGTGCCGCCAGAACGGACGAAACCACGGTGAGGGGGTGGGCCAGGGCGGCCAGCGCCCCGCACCCGGCCAGAATGCCATTGGCCAGGACCCACCAGGTAATCATGCCGGCACCGACACTGGCGCCTCCCCGGAAAAACCCATAAACGAACAGCACGCAGATACAAAACGGGATAAACCATTTCAAAAATTTGGAAACCGGTGATTTGGGGGGCATGGTTTCCAAAGCGACGATGTCGACGGGCTGATCCCAGCAGCGTTTCATCCCCGGCACATGCCCGGCGCCGACCACCGCCACAATGGTCTTTCCGGGAGCCGTACGGATTTTTTCGGCCAAGTATTGGTCGCGCTCGTCGATGAGGCTGCTACGCACCTGGGGCATGGACTTGCCCACCTCGTCCAGAATCGAGGCTAGCATATCCTGCTGCTTCATCTTTTCCACATCGGCTTCGCTGATCTCATCCACCTCACCTAACGAAAGAAGCAGCTGAAAAATCAGTTTGACCTTGCCCCACAGCCCCATGCCCCTCCAGGTTCGAGACAATGTCGTTCGGATGTCGCGGTCAGCCAGGTGCACCGCAGCGCCGACCTCTTCGGCCGATGCCATGGCCTGGATCATCTCCTCGCCCGGCGCGACTTCCAACTTTTCGGCGATGCGCTTTTGGAAAGATGCCAGCATCAAGTTGGAAAGCAGAAGGAAGGCTTTTTTCTCTTTAATGACCTTGATGATGTCCGTTTCCTGCCAGCGCTCCTTCTGACGAATGGCGCTGGCCCGACTTTCGCAAAGCTCCACACATACCGTATCGGGCTTGACTTCGGCGATAACCGACTTGACCAGTTCGACACTGTCTTTGGATACATGGGCGGTGCCGACCAGGGTGATCCGCTTGCCCTCGTACTCCAATTGATGGAGCATCTCGTTGTTGAGTTTATCGTTCATCGAATATATGGTATTCTCCTTCGGTCCAACCGGATGCCCCGGTCGTCGATTGTCTTGCCGACGAAGTCGGCAAAGTTGAGCAACTATATACGCTTTGCCTGCAATGTCAAACAGTATGGAATTCTAACGATGCCGGCAAAACCAAGCTGCAGGCGCCCCGTCACCGGAGCTCCTGGAAGACGATGTTGCGGCTGCCCTTAAGCCGGCCATTTCGCAAACCAACCGTTCTAACCCTTTGGATAACCGTATGCCTCCCAACAATCCCTATATGATCGACAGCGAACCGTTTTACTTGAATACCGGCGATGAAATTCCCATGTTCGAAGCGGCCGCCGCCGCCCGACTGCCGGTCATGCTCAAAGGTCCCACCGGATGCGGCAAGACCCGTTTCGTGGAATACATGGCCTACCGGCTCAAGCGCCCCCTCATTACCGTGGCCTGCCACGAGGATCTTTTCGCCTCGGACCTGATCGGCCGCTATCTGCTCAAAGACGACGAAACCGTCTGGGTGGACGGCCCCCTGACCCGGGCCGTTCGCATGGGAGCCATCTGCTATCTGGACGAAGTGGTTGAAGCCCGCAAGGACACCACCGTGGTCATTCATCCGCTGACCGACAACCGCCGGGTTCTCTCCATCGATAAAAAAGGGGAGGTACTTAGCGCCCATCCCGATTTTCTCATGGTGATCTCCTACAACCCTGGATACCAGTCCGTTCTCAAGGATCTCAAGCAGAGCACCCGCCAGCGTTTCGTCGCCCTGACCTTCGACTATCCGGAGCCGGAAGACGAAGCCCGAATCGTGGCCACTGAAGGCAGTATCGACGCGGACACGGCCTCGCGCCTGGTGACCCTGGCCGGAAAGATCCGCAATATCCGGGAGCACGGCCTCACAGAAGGGGCCTCCACTCGGCTTTTGATTTATGCGGCCAGCCTGATCGGCCAGGGCATCGCCTTCAAGGCGGCCTGCACGGCGGCCTTGCTGCAGCCGCTTACCGACGACGACCGAATCCATGAAACCCTCAGCGACCTCATCGACGATCTGCTCTGACATGAGCCCTTCAATCACAGCCGATTCCGACATAACCGACTCGGCCAATTCGGATAGAATGGTCAGGCAGCACATCGACCATCTGGCCATCGCCGATCCGGAAGCGGCTCGCCGGATGCAGCAGCATCTGGTGGGAATGGACCCATCCTTGGTTGTTCACCATCTTGGCCAGGTGGTGGAGGAAGTGATCGCCGCGTTGGCAGTGGAAGTCACCTATGGCCGCCGGCTGGCCGAAGGAATGGGCCGCATGCTGCACTGCGGTCCCTCGGCCGATCTTCAACGGTACCGCCGCATGGTCCGGGAAGCTTTCCAAAGCGGGCCGGCGCGGGCTGCCCTTTTTGCCCGCCACCTGGTTCCGGTGCTCACCAGCTGTGACCGCAAGCTGGCCGACCGCTTCGAAGCCACCACCCGCATCATGCTGAAAAAGGGCACCTACACCCTCAAAGCCCCGCTGGAGACCCTTTCCAGGCTGCTCGGAGCGCAACAGATCAAATGCGCCCACGCATTTCTTGACCTGCTGCACACCACCTATTCCCTCGACATCTCTTACAACCGAACGCTTTACCTGACACACGCCTTGCCCCGGGCCGTGGACGGATTCGATCCCAACCGTCGGCTGTGGCAAATTCAGGGCCTGGAAACGGTAGTCCGGGAAGACGAGCGGCTGGCGGACGCTTACCTCAATGGTTTACAATCGGGGCTGAACCTTCTGTCCTCAACGGCACTGAAGACTTTTCTCGACCAGGCCATCCAATGCCACCGTCGGCAGCAGGAATCGGGTACCCGCTTTCTTTCCCTCGATTCCCGCCTGGCCGTGGAAGCGTGCCGGGAGCTTCAGGTGGCTGTACCGCTGGAAACGGTTCGTCCCGCCCTTGAGCGCTACCTCCGAGCCCGTATCGGTCGGACCGTGGCCATCCGTCCCCTTTCGTCTCTCTCTCCGGCAATCATGGGCGCCGAAGCAGACAAGCCGCTGGTTCACTGCGACGGTCAAGCCATCTACCTGCCCGATGAAATGGAAGTGCGGGAAAGCCGGGACGCCAACAAGGCGCTCTACAAACTGCTGACCCGGCTGGAAGCCGGACTGATCGAATTCGGCACATTTGAATTGGATGCCCAAAAAGCGCTGGCCGCCGGCACTCAGGAACCCTGGCCACCTGTCGCCACCCAACGGGCTGATGCATCCGAATTGGATCTTTTTCTCGACCATTTCCAGGATCCTGCCCTGGCGCTGGATCTTTTTGTCCTGTTCGAATGTGGACGCATCGCCCTGGAGACGGCCGGGCGTTATCCGGGACTGTTCCGTCAGATGACGACCGTGTTGGATGACACCGGGTCGCAGATGCAAATCGGATACCGGACCGGCGGCACCTTGTGGCCTCTTTACCGGTATCTGACATTCGGCGCCCCTCTGACCGGCGACCCGAACTGGCTTACCATGGGAACGGCTATGGCCGACCGGCTGAACCAGGCCACATCAAGTGATGAAAACACAGTGGAGACCAGTGCTCGCCTGGCCATGGCGTTCTATCCGACAGTTTCCGGTATCCTTGAAACGACGGATTGCGGCCCTTATTCCCCGCTGGCCCTGCCTTTCGGCCAAAGACTTGTGTCTGCGGATTTCATCCCCCCTGACAACCCCTATCGCCGCATGGCAGTGGAAATCCGGACCTGCCTGGCCGACCACGACATCCGGATCTACCGATCAGACATCCAACGCCTCGTTGAAGATCGGAACGGGCAGGTCTCCCTTGAAGCGGTCCGTTCCCTGATCGCCGATCAACCGGGTAGGGCCGCACCGGCGGACCTGAGTTGGCTGGATCTGGAGAAAATGGCCTGCAACCACGGATTGGACAGGGCGGCGGAACCGGAAGCGTGTGCCGATGCCTTCCGCTACCGGGAATGGGACTGGTGCCTGGCTGACTACCTACCGGACCGGACCCGTGTGTTGGAACGTCGTATCGAGGGCCATGACAACGGATTCTACCAACAGACCCTCAAAGCCTTCGATGGACTGGTCAAACGCATCCGCTACGCCTTTGAACTGCTGCGCCCCGAAGAACTCGCCATCCTGCGCCAGTGGCGCGAAGGCGACGCCTTCGACTACCGCGCCCTGCTGGACTACGCCCTGGATCGAAAAGCCGGACTGATGCCCTCCGACCGGCTGTTCATCAAACGGATGAAACGCATGCGGGACGTTGCCGTCGTCCTGCTGGTCGATCTCTCCCGGTCGACGGCCAATGCCGTGAACGGCAGTGAAATGAGGGTTCTGGATGTGGAAAAACAGGCCATCGTTCTACTTTGCGAGGCTCTAAGCGTCATCGGAGACCGCTTCGCCATCGCCGGTTTTTCCGGCACCGGTCCGCTGGGCGTGGATTATTATCGCATCAAGGATCTGGAGGAGTCGTTCGGCGACAGCGTGAAAGGCCGCATCGGCGCAATAGCTCCTCAGCGCAGCACGCGCATGGGGGCCGCCATCCGGCACGCCGCGGCGCTGCTCGCCCCGGTGCAGGCCCGGGTGCGGCTGATCGTCGTGCTGGGCGACGGATTTCCCAACGACCTGGATTACAAGGGGCCCTATGCCGTGGAGGATACCCGCCGTGCGGTCATGGAGGCCCGGGCAGAGGCCATCCACGTGAAGGGCATCACCGTCAATGTCAGCGACAACAAACAACTGGACCGGCTCTACGGCCCCACCCACCATACCGTTATCGGCGACGTTCGGGACCTGCCCGACAGGCTCGTAAGGGTTTACAGCTCCCTGACCCGGCATTAGAATAGGATCGTCAAAAAAATAAAAGGAGCGGCTTTGAAAATATTCGACGACATCCTGGTCTGGGAAGGGTATGGAGGAAAGTTCAATCTGGCCTCCGGGCGATGCCGCCTGCGCTTGTTCGATCTCTCCAAAGACGAAAATGTAACGGTGCGGTTGCTCAAACCCATCGTCGCGGTTGTTTCCAACCTGCCCGGCGACGATCTGTCGGCCATGAAAAAAGTATCGGTGAGAGCCTGCATCGGCCACATTGCCACCACCATCGTGCATCGCTTCAAGCTGGATCAAAACCGCATGTTGGTGGTCGAGTATTACCCCAAGGCGACCTACGGCCAGCAATCGGAAAAGGTCATCCCCGAAAAATTCGACGTGGTGGACCTGAAATGGCACGGCGACAAGGCCCTGTTTCCCAACTGGCGCCCCCTGCCCTCGCCCATGCTGGAAGCGGTGCGCGAATTGATTGCGAAAAATCCATAGCCGTTTGGCAACCCGTTGATATCAAAAGCTTTCAAAATCTGTGGTCTGATATAGCTGCGTTGTTAGGAAGGTTGATATACGGGTATTAGTATTTGCCCCCGTCTATTAGCAGACCTTGAATGGCCAAAAGATGACCATCTTTTCTAATCGAAACAAAATGGTATTTAACTGAAAGCATCTCGCCTAAAATTGATCGAATCTTACTTATTCAGCTCAGAGGGCTTAAAAACCTACGGGATTCGTACCCACACCACTAGTAACTGTGGGCAATAACACGTTTTCGGGCCAGACTTGAAAGGCAGGTATCCATTTACGTATCACAAGTCTGGCAGGGCCTGGACTTATCTCAATGTATGTTAACTCGACGAATAGACGCGGCATAAAAAAATTACAATATATAATCGTAAACCGATCTACTATTTTTTCTACCACTCTATATTAATTTCTGTCTAATATGTCTTGATCTCAACGTATTGGAAAGCAATCTTTGGTACTGACCGACCCCACAGATTCAAACTATGTTTAAGAGAAAGGATGTCTCGGGCGATAATATTATATTGAACGATGCTGTTTATCAATTTTCGGTCAGGAGCCATGCAATGAACTTTTACCTCCCACGCCGTCACCTACCAGTCCAAAAAAACCTCAAACACTTAACCTCAACCAAACAGAATCGGACAACGGTTCGAATTTGGATTGCAATTCTGTTTTTGATGATCGGTTCTCCCAGCCAGGTAAGTGCAGCTATGCAGTTCGTGGAGGCACAATATGGCGGTCCGGTGCTTGACGGCGCCTACGGTATTGCTGCCAGCCCGGACGGTGCCCACATATATGCGGCCGGTTACAATTCGGGTGTGATTGCCCATTTTGAACGCAATGCATCCACTGGGATATTGACCCTTTCCGAAATCTTCAGGGATGGCGTTGACGGTGTGGATGGCATCGACAGTGTGATGGATGTGGTGGTCAGCCCCGACGGTCGAAGTGTGTACGCTGTAGGAGAGTGGGATAATGGATTGGCGGTATTCAGCCGCGACACCACCACGGGCCTGCTCGTCTTTGTGGAGGAGGTAAAAGAGGGGGTGAACGGCGTAGACGGTCTGGAAGGCGCTGTAGGCGTCGTGGTCAGTCCGGATAACCGCCATGTTTATGTGGCCGGATCTTTCGAAGACAGCGTGACGGTGTTCAGCCGCGACGCAACGACCAGCGCACTGACCTTTGTGGCGGTTTACAATGACAGCGTCGGTGGTGTCGAGGGCATCGCCGGTGCATCCGCTATCACCTTCAGTCCGGACGGCAATCACCTCTATGTAGCAGGGTACTTCGGTAACTCTCTGGCCGTATTCAGCCGGGACAGCATTTCCGGAAAACTGACGTTCCTTGAAGCCTTTTATGACGATACTGACGGTGTCGATGGTTTGGATGGCATATACAGTCTCATCATGAGTGCTGACGGTAGCCATTTATACACAGCAGGTCTGTTCGACGATGCCGTGGCGCTATTCAGCCGTGACAATGCCACCGGCCGGCTCACCTTCGTACAGGCCTGTTTTGACGGGACCAACGGGATTAACGGACTGGCTGGAGCTATTGATATCGCCATAAGCCCGGACGACAACCATCTCTATGTTGCTGGATGGTTTGACGATGCCCTGGTCGTCTTCACCCGCAACAGCATCAACGGCGCGCTTTCTTATGTAGAAACACAGCAGGAGGATATCAACGGCGTGGAGGGACTCTACGGTGCAAACTCAGTTGTGGTGACTCCCGACGGCGCCCATATCTACGTCTCCGGAGAATACGACAATGCCCTGGCCGTGTTTGAACGCAACAGTTCCACGGGCCAGACGAGTTTTGTGGAGAAAGCCTACGAACATTACACTGAAGCAGACGGCCTCTACAGCGTCGTCAATGTAACGGTCAGCCCGGACGGCAAACATGTCTACACCGCTGCCTATGGCGACGACAGCGTGGCCGTGTTCAGCCGCAACAGCAGCACCGGCGCATTGAATTTTGTCGAAAACCATAAGGACGGCATCAACGGCGTTGACGGTTTGTCGCGCGCCTTTACCGTGGTGGTTAGCCCCGATGGCCTGCATCTATACGCAGCCGGGTACGGCAGCGACACCGTGGTGCTGTTCGAACGCGACAGCGCCACCGGCCGGTTGACATTTATGGAAATGCAGAAAGACGGCGTCGACGGTGTGGACGGTCTGGACGGCCCCCAGGCCTTAGCCGTCAGCCCGGACGGAAAGCATGTATACGTCGCCGGTTATCTTGAAGATGCCGTGGCTGTATTTGCCCGCAATAGTACGACCGGTGCACTCACCTTCAGTCAGGTGGTGAGAGACAACACAGATGGGGTTGACGGCCTGGACGGCGTACGCGCGTTGACTGTTTCAGCCGACGGCCTGCATCTCTATGCCGCAAGCCGATCCGACTCTTCAGTAGCCGTATTCAGCCGAAATTCCGAAACAGGTGAGTTGGCTTTTGTAGAAAACCAGCGGGATGGAACCAATGGCGTGGATGGACTTCACGGCGCAAGGGCCGTGGCACTCAGCGCGGACGGCAGCCACCTCTATGCTGCCGGCCATTACGATAGTGCTCTGGCGGTCTTCAGCCGCAATGCCATAACCGGCGGGTTGACCTTTGTGGAGATGGTGAAAGACGAAATCAATGACGTAGAGGGCCTTTTCGGCTCATGCGCCGTGGCCGTCAGTCCTGACGGGGAGCACCTGTACGCTGCCGGCTACTATGATAATGCGGCTGTCGCCTTTACACGGGACAGTGTCACCGGACAACTCACTTTTGAAGAAGTAAAACAGGACGGAGTGGACGGTGTGGATGGCCTCAGCGCCATATATTCACTGGCTGTGAGCCCGGACGGCTACCATCTATATACGGTGGGCTATCACGACAGCGCCATCGCCGTGTTCCAGGTAAGAACGCCTGAAGATCCAGGCACCGATACGGTTACGATTGCACCAAACAGTGGCGGAGGCGGCTGTTTCCTCAGTTCACTTTGATTACATGTAACTCTCAAATGGAATCGCTAAGGTATTTGGTCAACGAAAATTTGGTGTTAACAGATAAATAAGCCCAAGAGAACGTAGGATGTTGACGTTGATGGTCCCGTAAATAGTACCAGACTCGTCATGCCGGACTTGATCGTGCATCCAGAAAAAATTGATATAACTGGATGCCGGCCTGCGCCGGAATGACGAAAAATTGAAAATTCCGACTTTTTGCGATTTCACCAAAGTTGGTGAATTTCATGCGAAGCCCCCGTTGTTTGTAACGCGTTTTCATGAGATATGCCGGCCACGGCCAATTCCTTCCCCGGCATATCGCCGACACGCTTCCATCAACATCGCACTCAACGCGGCTGTTCTTTCACACGCTTTTCCCCGGCCGCCTGCCCCTTCATCTTCTCTACAATCGCCTTGGCCGGTATCAGCCCGGTGGCCGCCGCCGAAACGATATTGCCTGCCACGCCGGGTCCGTCCCCGGCCACATACATTCCCGTGATTTCCGTTTCCAGGCTTGCCGAAGTCTCCACCTGGGTGGCGAAGAATTTGATCTCCGGTGCGTACAGCAGGGTTTCGTCGTTGGACACCCCCGGCACCACGGCATTGAGCTGCTCCAGGCCGTCGATGATATTGGTGAGGATTCGTTCGGGCAGGGCCATGGCAATGTCCCCGCAGACCACGTTGGTCAGCGTCGGCTCGATGTATCCCTTGCTGATCCGGTTCCAGGTGCTGCGGCGCCCCCGCTTCAGGTCGCCGAAGCGCTGCAGGATGGGTTTGCCGCCGCCGATGAGTGTGGATAGCCGTCCGATGGCCTCGCCATAGGCCTGATTGTCGGTAACCGGTTCGGTCAGCACCACTTTTGAAAGAAAGGCAAAATTGGTGTTGGTGGATTTGCGGTCGTGGTAGGCGTGGCCGTTGACACAGACGAAATCGCTGTAGCTTTCCAGGGAGACAAATCCGCCCTGGTTGGTGCAAAAGGTACGGGTCTGGTCGTCGTATTTACCGGTCTGAACGAAAAACGTGGGGTCGTAAATCACATCGCACAGGTCCTGCATGATGTCGTTGTGCACTTCCACCCGCACGCCAACCTCGATCCCCCGTTGGGTGAGGCCGATACCATGATTCTGGGCCACCTGCCCCATCCAATCGGCGCCGATACGCCCGGGGGCCAGGATGACGTTGTCGCACCGGTATTCTCCCCGGTTGGTTTGCACACCGCTTACCCGACCTTTTTCGACAAGAATCTCCTTCACCCTTTCGGAAGTGTGGATGGTCACGCCTTTGGATCGGATGTGGTCGCTCATGGCCGCAATGTATCCGGGGAGACGGTCGCTGCCCAAATGCTTTTGCTTGATCAGCAGTAGGTCGATACCGAACCGTTTGGCCTGTTTTCGAATCGTTTTGGCCTGGTCCATATCCGTGGGATAGACCGGTCCGTCCATGCCGAAAAGGTTGAAAATGGCCTCGGTTTCATCGATGAGGGCCTCGGCGGTGGAGATGGGCATGAACTGGGTAAGGTCGGTTTTGCCCAGCTTGTGGATGAAATTGAGCTTGCCGTCGGAAAACAGTCCTGCGCCGCCGACACCGCACAAAATGTTGCAGGGCCGGCACTGGGTGCAAAACTGCCGGTCGGCAACCGGGCAGACGCGTTTGAGCGGCCCTTTGCCCCATTCCAGAAGCAGCACCTTCAGGTTCGCATGTTCGATGAGATAATAGGCGGAAAAAAGGCCGGCGGGCCCCCCGCCGACGATAATGACGTCAAAACGATCAACTTTTCCGGATGGGGATAACAAAGCAGGACTCTCCTTGGGATTGCCTGTTCTCGGACGGGTTTTCAGGGCTGCTGTCGGGCCCGATCCAGACTGCGGTATTGAATCGCCTCGGTCACGTGGTGGACCTGGATATCGGCTGCACCTTCCAGATCGGCAATGGTTCGGGAAATCTTCAAAATTCGATTGTAGGCCCGGGCCGAAAGACCCAGGCGGTCAATGGCCGACTCCAGGACGCTGCCGGCATCGTCACCGATGCGGCAGTGGGAACGGATGTGTCGGCTGGCCATCTGGGCGTTGTTGTATATTCGGGTGCGTTTGAACCGCCGGTTCTGGATTTGACGGGCGGCCATCACCCGTTGTCGGATTTCGGCCGACGTTTCCGCATCGGGGTCCGCCATTAAATCCTTTTGGGGCACGGCCGGCACCTCCACATGCATATCGATTCGATCCAGAAGGGGGCCGGAAATCTTGGACCGGTAGCGATGAATCTGGTGGGCCGTGCACCGGCAGGCGTGCCGCGGATCCGTAAAATACCCGCAGGGGCAGGGATTCATTGCAGCAATGAGCATAAAACTGGATGGATACGTCAAGCTGGTAGCGGCCCGGGATATGGTCACCTGAAGGTCTTCCAGCGGCTGCCGCAGCACTTCGAGAACATTTTTTTTGTATTCGGGAAGTTCGTCCAGAAACAAAACACCGTTGTGCGCCAGGCTCACCTCGCCGGGCCTGGGAATGTGCCCGCCTCCGATCAGGCCCGCATCCGAGACCGTATGGTGGGGGGCGCGGAAAGGACGCCGGGTCACCAGGGGTTGTTTCCGGTTCAGCAATCCGACGACACTGAAGATTTTTGTGGTTTCGATGGCCTCTTCAAAGGACATGGGCGGCAGAATTGTAGAAATCCGCTTGGCCAGCATGGTTTTGCCGGAACCGGGAGGCCCTACCATTATCACATTATGGCCGCCGGCGGCGGCAATTTCCAGGGCACGCTTGGCATGCTCCTGCCCCAACACTTCGGAAAAATCGGTCCCGGAACGATCCTCGGTTTCGAAAAGCGTCTTTACATCGGTCTTTTGAGGAAGGATGGAGCAAAAGCCCCTGAGAAAGTCCACCACCTGGCTCAGGGTGCGCACCGGGTAAACGCAAAGACCCGATACCACCGAGGCTTCCTTGCCATTGTCAGCAGGAACCACGATGCCCCGATAACCGGCTTTTTGCGCGGCGATGGCCATGGGCAGCGAGCCGTTCACCGGCTTGACCCGACCGTCCAGCGAAAGCTCGCCCAGAAAAAGGTAATCGGAAATGGCTTTTTCGGGAAGAATGCCGGTGGCGCCGAGAATCCCCAGGGCAATGGGCAGATCGAAGCCGGTTCCCTCCTTTTTGATGTTGGCCGGGGCCAGGTTCACGGTAATACGATCCGCCGGAAAGGTATATCCGGAATTGCTGATGGCCGATTTCACCCGTTCCCGGCTTTCCTTGACCGCCGCCTCCGGCAAGCCGACTGTCGTAAATGTCGGCAATCCTTGGGCAATATCCACTTCGACCTCGACCAGATAAGCATCGATCCCGATGACAGCACTGCTCAATACCCTGGCCAGCAAATCAAGTCCTCCCGTTTGAAGAATGCATGGATTGGCTTCCATGCCGAAAAAAATTGTATCAAGCCCGCCATTCAAGAACAACGATTTTATCGACAATCCAAATCCGAACGGATGGCAATTAAATGTTGTCAAAATAAAAACAGATGATTAAGATTGCCGGACAACAGAAAAGGCGGATTCGAAGAATCCGCATGTGAATGCAACGACCGCTCCTGCGAACAAAAAAACTTCCGCCCCGACGGATCGCCGAGCGTCAGGATATATAAAAAATGAATCGCAACCAGCAAACCATCCAATCGCCGGTTAGCTGTTTCGGCGTTGGCGTCCATTCCGGCAAAATCGTCAACCTCATCATCAAGCCCGCACCAGTCAACCAGGGAATCCGATTTGTCCGCACCGATCTTCCCGGTCATCCAGCGGTCTCCGCCCATTTCAATAACGTGGTGGACACCAGCCTGGCCACCGTCATCGGGACCGAGGGCTGCATTGTCTCCACGATCGAACATCTGATGGCCGGATTTTTCGGCATGTCCATCGATAACGCGACCGTTGAGGTGGATGGCTACGAGCTGCCGATTATGGACGGCAGCGCCGGTCCGTTTACCAGACTGATCAAATCGGCCGGAACCCAAGCCCAGGACGGCCCCAAATGCTATTTCAAAGTCAAGGCACCCATAACGCTGTCCGAAAATGGAAAATCGGTGGCGGTCTACCCGGCGGATGAATTCAGACTCACCTGTTCCATCGCTTTCAACCATCCCCTTATCGGCAAGCAGACATGTGATTTTATTATCGACCGGGAGACCTTCCAAAAAGAGATCTGTTCGGCCCGCACGTTCGGATTTCTCCATGAAGTGGAGATGATGAAACGTTACGGCCTGGGACGGGGCGGATCTTTGGACAATGCCGTGGTGATCGACGGGGACCGGGTGCTCAACGAGGATGGCCTGCGCTTTTCGGATGAATTCGTCCGTCATAAAGCGTTGGATTGCCTCGGCGATTTTTCTCTCATCGGCATGCCCATCATGGGGCATGTGGTGACCCAAAAATCCGGCCACGCCTTTAACCACGCTTTCCTTGAAAAATTCTTCTTCGAAAAAGAATCCTGGGACACCGTTACGTTATCTGCCGATTCCAAATAGGTCCGCCCTTTCTTTCAGTGTAAAACGCCTTGCCATTTCAACACGGTTCCGGTATGGTTTTTCGTATTGTTTTCCTCTATTTAGTCAACAACAGAAACGCTGCGACAAGACTATGAATCGATGCAGGCAAAGGATTACCGTTTTTTTACTCCTGGCGATCCTGTTTCTGTCCGTTTATGGGCTGGCCCTGGCCAACGAGGCCAAACTCACCAACATCATCGTCACCAATACCCGGGACGATCTTCTCGTATACCTCTCGGTGGAGGGTGCGTTCACCGAACAAATCGAGGATGCCGTCAAAAGAGGCGTTCCGGCTACCTTCTCTTTTTTTATCAACTTGTACCGCAGTCGCGGGATGTGGTTCGACAAAGAGATTGCCGATCTGACCGTCACCCATACGATCAAATACAACAGCCTTAAAAAAGAATATGCCGTAACCCGAAGCTGGGACAGCAACAGCCCGGTAATCGTCCAGTCTTTTGACGTGGCGAAACAATTGATGACTGAAATCGACAGCCTTAACGTGATTCCGCTCGATCGTCTGGAAAAGGGCAAACAATACCAGATCCAAGCCAAGGCGAAACTCAGCCGCGTAACGTTGCCCTACTACCTGCACTATGTCCTTTTTTTTCTCTCTTTCTGGGATTTCGAAACCGATTGGTACACCATCGATTTTGTCTACTAACCGCTTTTATCCAATGCCCTCATGATCTTCGGCAAACGCAAGCCTGCACCCCAAATCATGCTCTCGCCGGATGAACGCAAGCGCCGGAAACGGGAGGCGATAATCAGCATCGCCATCATCGTGGCAGTGGCTGTCCTTACCTTCATTGAAAACCGGGTGATCACCTTCGGAACCGACATCCCGGTTTCCAACACCATTTTGATGTTTATTCTGATCAACATCAACCTGCTGCTGTTGATTCTGTTGATCTTTCTGGTCTTCCGCAATCTGGTAAAACTGCTTTACACCCGCCGCCGCAAGGTCATGGGCGCCCAACTGCGCACCCGGCTGGTCATGGCCTTTGTGGCCCTTTCCCTTTTGCCCACCATCATCCTGTTCTTTTTTGCCATCAATTTCATCACCAACAGCATTGAATTCTGGTTTACCGTTCCCGTGGAACAGGCCCTGGAGAAATCCCTGCTCGTCGGCCAGAAATTCTATCGCGAAAACGAAATCCGCCACAGCTTTTTCATCGAGCGCATCTCCTACCAACTGTCGCGCAAGAAAATGACCGAACCGGATAAGCGCGACGAACTCAACCATTACATCCAGGTGGTTCAACGCGAATTCGACCTGGATTCCGTCGAGGTCTATTCGGCGAACTACAACCGCATCACCTATGCATTAGGCAAGGACCTGGAAAACATGGCCGTGGCGGCCGCCCCTCCCGGGGCCTTTATCAAGGACAGCGGAGACAAGAAGGTGCGTACCGTCACCGAGACGCTGGAAAACGGCGAACTGCTGCGTACCGTCGGGACTGTCCCTTTCGGTGTTGCTCCGGAATCGGCGGTCGCCCATGTCGCGTTGGGCCTCTTTGTTCCGCCGGATCTGGCGGAAAACATGGATTCCATCGCCAGAGGATTCGACGAGTATCAGCAAATCAAGCTTTTGAAAAAACCCATTCAGATTACCTACTACATCACCTTGTCCATCGTGGCGCTGCTGGTTATTTTCTGCGCCGTCTGGTTTGGCTTTTACCTGGCGAAAACCATTACCATCCCCATCATGAACTTGGCCGACGGTACCCGTCGGGTGGCCGAAGGGGATCTTTCCGTTTCCATCGACCCCCCAGCCGCGGACGATGAAATCGGCGGCCTCATCCACGCGTTCAACAAAATGACAAAAGATCTGCGCTCCAGCCGCCAGCAGCTTGAATTGTCCGCCCGGCAACTGACCCAACAGAACCAGGAGATCGAAGCACGACGGCAATACATGGAGATCGTGCTGAAAAATGTGTCCGCCGGTGTCATCACCCTGGATGCCGGTGGTATTGTGACGACCTTCAACACGTCGGCGGAGCGGATGCTGAACCTCGACGCCGGCGAAATTCTCGATAAACATTACAAAGAGTTATTGGTTTCCGAGCACCTCGATTTCGCCGAAGACATCATGGACCGGATCGCGTCCGAACGGGACCAGACGCTTGAAATTCCGCTTCGAATTACGGTCAACGGACAACCGCGTACATTTCTCGTTTATGTGAATGCGTTGAAGGACGAACAGGGCGGCCCGTTGGGCACGGTTATGGTGTTCGACGATCTTACGGAGCTTGAAAAGGCCCAGCGCATGGCTGCCTGGCGGGAGGTGGCCCGGCGCATTGCCCATGAGGTGAAAAATCCACTCACTCCCATCGGCCTTTCCGCCCAGCGGCTGAAACGGCGCTATTCGGAGCGCATCAACGAAGAAGTCTTCGACGAATGCACCCGCATGATCATCGATCACGTCGATCTGATTCGCAATCTGGTCAATGAGTTCTCTACGTTCGCCCGGTTTCCGACGGCCAATCCCAAGCCGTGCAGTCTGGCCCCAATCATCGAGGAGACGGTTTCCCTTTATCGGGAGGGTCATCCGGACATTCAGTTCGACATCCACTCGGGAGAAGACATCCCCGAGATGAACCTGGACCGGCAGCAGTTCAAACAGGCCATGATCAACCTAGTGGACAACGCAGTGGCCGCCGTTCGGAACCGGGGAACCATCGCCATCATCGCCGCCTACGACCCGATCCTGAAACTGGTCCGGCTGGAAGTTGCCGACGACGGCACAGGCATCGCCGATGCGGATAAAATACGGCTCTTCGAACCCAACTTTTCCACCAAGAAGGCAGGAATGGGATTGGGCCTGACCATCGTCAACTCCATTGTCACCGACCACAATGGCAGGATACGGGTACAGGACAATCTGCCCAAAGGCGCGAAATTTGTCATCGAACTGCCGGTTTAATGTCCTGATACCGGCAAACTGTTAAAAAAGGAGACTGGTATGTTCCCCTCCATTTTGATCGTCGACGACGAGCCTTCGATCCTGCAATCCCTGAGTGGGTTGCTCATAGACGAGGGCTTTGAAATCATCACTGCCAGCAATGGCTATGAAGCCCTGAAAATCATCGATTCCGAAGCCCCGGACCTGGTGCTGCTGGATATCTGGATGCCGGGAATCGACGGCATTGAAACCCTGAAGGAAATCAAAAAAAACAGTCCCTCTTTACCGGTGATCATCATCACCGGACACGGCAACGTGGAAACCGCGGTCAAGGCAACCAAGCTGGGGGCTTTCGATCTCATCGAAAAGCCCCTGAACATCGACAAAGTCATCGTTTCCATCAACAACGCCCTCAACTTTCGCCGATTGGAAGAAGAAAACCGTTATCTACGCAAAAAAATCATCGAGAAGCACTCCATCAGCGGAGGCAGTGCCCCCGTTCAGGCATTGAACCTTCAGATCGCCACGGTGGCCCCCACCGAATCCTGGGTCCTCATCAAAGGAGAAAACGGAACCGGCAAGGAGCTTGTGGCCCGGACCATTCACCAGTTGAGTCCCCGGGCGGAAGCCCCCATGATCGACGTCAACTGCGCGGCCATTCCCGAAACACGCATCGAAAACGAGCTGTTTGGCCACGAAAAAGGCGCCGTCACCGGGTCCAATGTTAAAATGCGCGGTAAATTCGAACTGGCCAACTCCGGCACCATTTTTTTGGATGAAATCGGGGACATGAGCCTGGCCACCCAGGCGAAGATTCTGCGGGTACTGGACGAAAAGAAATTTCAACGGGTAGGCGGCGGGCGTGTGCTGACCACCGACGTGCGGGTCATCGCTGCCACCAATAAAGATCTTGAGGCGGAGATCGGGAACGGACGTTTCAGAGAAGATCTTTACTACCGCCTCAACGTGGTCCCTATCGAGGTGCCGCCCTTGAGAAAACGAGCCGAGGATATTCCTACTCTGGTGGACATCTTTCTTGGCGAGGCCGCCGCCAATAACCGTGAGAAATGTAAAACCGTCGACCCCGACGCCATTGAAATTCTCAAAGCCTACCCTTGGCCCGGGAACGTTCGGGAGCTGAAAAATCTTATCGAGCGTCTGGCCATCATGGTAAGTGACGAAATGATAGGCGTTGCCGACCTGCCGGCCAATCTCCTGGATCCGAAAACCGCCGGCGGCAATCTTTTTTCCATTGCTGACTTGCAACAGGCCCGAACGGCTTTCGAATCCGAATACATCCGTAAACAACTTGCCGCCCACGAAAACGATATCGACAAGACCGCACAGGCCATTGGCGTCGAACCGGATTATATCGACGAAGTCTTAAAAGGACCCCAGGGTTGAGGGTCATCAGCGGAACACTGAAAGGTCGTCGGCTGGTCTGCCCTCCGGGGCTTGCCACCCGTCCGACGGCCGACCGGATCAAAGAGTCCATTTTCAACATCCTGTCCGGCAGGTTTCAGGAAAGGCGGGTTCTCGATCTGTTCGCCGGCACCGGTGCCCTGGGAATCGAAGCGTTGAGCCGGGGGGCGGCCTTTGCCGTTTTTATCGATCAGGCCAAGGCAGCAATGGATGCCATCCAACGAAACATACATGCATTTGGGTTGGATGAACGCTCCCGAACCATCCGATGGAACATCCGCAAAAACCTAAATTGTCTGCGTTCGACCCAATCCTTCGACCTTGTCTTCATGGATCCGCCCTATACCACCGATGCGGTGAACCCCGTATTGGCCTCCCTGCTAGCGTGTGGTGCATTGTGCTCCGGCGCCCGGATCGTGATCGAGCACAGCGATCAGGAACGCATCGCCCTTCCGACGGACACGCTGGTCCTCGCCGACCAGCGACGATTCGGGAAAACCCTTGTTTCGTTCGTGGATGCCATGATATAGACCCTTTCCGAAAAGCGACTGTTCTCGTTCCTTAGCTGCAGCCAACCACCGGGAGCCTTTATGTCTCGCATCGCCATCTACCCTGGGTCATTCGATCCGGTGACCAACGGACACATCGATATCGCCAAACGCGGATTGAAACTGTTCGATCACATCGTTGTCGCCATCCTTCACAACCCGGGCAAGAACTCGCTGTTCACCATTGAAGAACGCCTGGAAATGCTCAACGAAAGCATGGCCGGTATCGATCATATCGAGTTCGACACCTTCGACGGCCTACTTGTGGATTACGCCCACCAGCGCGGTGCCTGCGCAATCCTTCGGGGGATGCGGGCGGTGTCCGACTTTGAATACGAGTTCCAGTTGGCATTGATGAACCGGAAACTTAAACGACAGGTCGAGACCGTTTTTCTGATGACCGGACTGCGGTGGATATTTACCAGCTCGTCGATCATCAAAGAGGCCGCCCGCTTCGGCGGAGATGTATCAGACATGGTGCCGCCGAAAGTTAATTCCCGGCTCAAAACCAAATTCGGATTCTGAGCCATGGACCTCTGGCAGCTTCAAATTTTCTGCAAGGTCGTCGACCTCAAAAGTTTTTCCCTGGCGGGACGGGCGGTTCATCTCTCGCAGCCTACGGTTTCCAGCCATATCAAAGATCTGGAGGATCACTTCGGCTGTCGCCTCATCGACCGGCTGGCCAAGGAGGCCCTGCCTACCAAAGCCGGACAACTGCTCTACCGCTACGCCAATCGAATGATTTCTCTGCGCAACGAAACCGAAAGCGCCATGGCGGCCTTCAAAGGTGAGATCAAAGGCTGCCTGGATATCGGCGGCAGCAACATTCCCGGCGCTTTTGTGCTGCCGGCCATCATCGGTGCGTTTACCGCCCGTTACCCGGATGTCAACATCAGCCTCTCCATTGCCGATACCCGCCAGACGATCGACGCGATCCTGTCCGGGGAACTGGAACTGGGTGTCGTGGGAGCGGCCTCTTCCGATCCCGGCATTCTGCAGCGCCGTCTGATGGAGGATACCATGTGTCTGGTCGTCCCTGCCGGGCACCGATGGTTTTCTAAAAAGCGCGTGACCGCCAAACAGTTGTTCAGCGAGCCGTTCATCATCCGCGAATCCGGATCGGGAACCTTGAAATCCATTCAAAACAGCTTCTCCGATGCGGGACTGCGTTTCAACGATCTGAACGTGGTCGCCCGCATCGGCAGCACCGAGGCCCTGCGCCAGGGCATCAAGAACGGTATGGGGGTTTCCATTCTCTCCGCCGTTGCCGTATCCGATGACGTCGCAGCCGGTCATTTGCACACCCTGACCATCGACGGCCTGAACCTCAAGCGGGCCTTTTACCTCACCCACCACCGCCACCGCAGCCTATCCCCCCTTTGCCAAGCCTTCATCGAATTCATCGGCAGCCGGATGCCTGAATAAAGGAAAGAAGGAAGCCCGCAGAAGGAATTATTCCTTTTCCAAGGTCAGCACACGACAACCAGTTGTCTGACAAGCCACATGGAGCTCGGTTCGAGAGCCCTCCAGGACCGTTTCAATGGTTTTCCTGGCAATATCGGGGGTGTTGTTCTCTTCGCTGAGGTGGGCCAAAATCACATGGGCCAGCCGGTCATGTTGGAGGGTTGACAAAAGCGTGGCGGCGTCTTCGTTGGAAAGGTGGCCGCTGCGACCGCGAATGCGCTGCTTGAGAGGCCACGGGTAGGGGCCGTCGATCAGCATACGGTCATCGTGGTTGGCTTCCAGGATGAGGATATCGCAGGCCTGTAAATGCGTTTTCACGACGCTGGTGGCGATGCCCAGATCGGTGGCCACTCCCACCTTGGACCCGTTGCAACGGATCGTAAAACCGGCCGGATCAGCGGCATCATGGGAGGTGGAGAAGGGATGAACGACCAGATCGCCGATGGAAAAACGCCGCCCGCAGCGAAACGGACGGATTGCGGCCAGCTTGCCCAGCGCACTTTTAGACGCCTTTCGGGTCTCGTCGCTGATATGCACCGTCAGGCCGAAACGGCGGGAAAGGACACCCACGCCATGGATGTGATCGGCGTGCTCGTGGGAAACCAGGATGGCATCCAGGCTGCTTGGATCCAGCCCCTTCGCGGCCATGCGGCGCTGGATTTCGATCCCCGACAGGCCGGCGTCGATCAATATGGCGCTGCGACCGTCGGAAACGTAAATGGCGTTGCCCCGGCTGCCACTGGCCAGCACGCATACCGAAACGGAAGGGGGATCTGCCTCGGCTGACACGTCGGCTGAAGGGCTCGCATCCATCGTCACCGCCCCGTGTGTCCGAACCCGCCGCTGCTGCGGTCGGTTTCCTCGAGTGTTTCAACCTCGTTGATCCGGGCCTGGACCACCCGCTGAACCACCATCTGGGCGATACGGTCTCCCCTTCTCAGGGTCACAGGCTGCGGTCCCAAATTGATCAGGCCGATCTTTACCTCACCGCGGTAATCGGCGTCGATGGTTCCCGGAGCGTTGACGATGCTGATGCCGTATTGAACCGCCAACCCGCTGCGGGGGCGGATCTGGGCCTCGAAGCCATCGGGAAGGGCCATGGCGAATCCCGTGGGAATCAGGCAAATCCGGCCGGGATCCAGCACAAGATCCTCCTCCAGGGCGGCGTGAATGTCCATCCCGGCGCTCTGGGCAGTCATGTAACGGGGCAAGGGAATGTCTTTGTTTTTTTCGGGATCCAGTCTGAGAAAATCGATGGATAGCGAAGAATTCATGGGCAATGTTCTCTGACGCCCTGCGTTCTCACAGGGACAGCGCTTCTGAAAAGTCGTCTTTTTCGACGCCGGGACCCAATAGGGTCAAGGCGACATGGCCGTCGTTCCACAAACCGTCGGTCAAATCGAGAAAATCTCCCGCGGCAACCGTATCGATGCGGTCGATTACGCGTTGCATGGGGATATGGCGGCCGAAATAAAACTCGTTCTGGGCCAATCGAACCATCTGGTTCTCCGGGCTCTCTTCGGCCATGAGCAGATTTCCCTTGATGAACGCCTTGGCATCGTCGAGAACCGCTTTTGCAACCGGCTCTTGGCGAAGTTGGCGGACCTGATCCATGATCAGTCGGATGCAGGCACCCGCATTCTCGGGTGTCACCGCCGAATAGATGCCCAGCATGCCCACATCGGCGTAAGAAGTCAGAAACGAGTAAATGGAGTAGGCCAGCCCCCGCTCTTCCCGGATGGTCTGAAAAAGGCGGGAACTCATGTTGCCCCCCAGAACGGTGTTGAACAGGGACGCGGCAAAACGGCGCTCATCGGTAACCGACACCCCACGCATGGCCAGGCAGAAATGGGTCTGCTCCAGATCCCGATGCCTGCACGTCACGCCCCCGGCGTCGGTGGGCGAACAGCGCTCGGCCAAACCGCTTCCGGCCGCAATGGAGGAAAAAACGGGGGCCAGCAGGTCCACCAGCCGGCCATGGCGAAGATTACCGGCCGCGGCAATCACGATGCGGTCCGGCTGGTAACGGCTTTTGAAAAACTCCCGGATGGCTCGGCTGTCAAACCCCTGAATGTTTTCAGGCGTGCCTAGGATGGACCGGCCCAGGGCATGGCTGCCCCAGAAAGCGGGGCTGATCTTGGCATGCACCCACTCCTCGGGGCTGTCCTCCATCATGCCGATCTCCTGGAAAATGACCGGGCGCTCCCGGGCCACTTCCCGCTCGTCGAAAACCGAATTGAGGAAAATGTCGGAGAGGATATCCACCATGGTTTCCAGATGGATATCCAGCACCCGGGCATGGTAGCAGGTGTGCTCCATGGAGGTGAACGCATTGGTCTGGCCGCCGATGGCATCGAATTCCTTAGCGATCTGAAACGCGCTGCGCCGGGCCGTCCCCTTGAAGATCATATGTTCGATGAAATGGGATAGCCCACTCTCCGCATCGGTTTCGTCCCGCGCCCCCACATGAACCCAGACGCCCATGGAGACGGAGCGCACATGGGGCATCGCCAAGGAAAGGATGCGAACACCGTTGTCCAGGACGGTTTTGCTAACCTTCGGATTTTTGTTCATCTGCCAGGACAGCTTTGTGACTGAGCCGGATCTTGCCGTCCTTGGAAATTTCCAGGACTTTGACCTTCAGCATGTCGCCTTCCTTGACCACATCGGTCACCTTGCCCACCCGGCGGTTGGCCAGTTGGCTGATGTGCACCAAGCCGTCGGTACCGGGAACGATCTGAACGAAGGCGCCGAAATCGGTGGTCTTGACCACCTTGCCCTCGTAAATGGCCCCCACTTCGGGCTCCATGGTCAACGATTCGATCTGCTCACGGGCGGCATCGCCGTCCTCGGCCGAGGTAGCGGCAATTTTCACCAGGCCACTGTCGTCGATCTCGATCTTGGTGTTGGTTTCGCTCTGAATGGCCCGGATCACCTTGCCTCCGGGGCCGATGATGTCACGGATCTTGTCCGGGTTGATTTTGATGGCCACGATCTTCGGAGCAAACGGGGAAATCGCTTCGCGGGGCGTAGCCAGCGCCTGGAGCATCTTGTCCAGGATATGCAGGCGGCCGGCCTTGGCCTGCGCCAGCGCCTTTTCCATGATCTCCCGGGAAAGCTCGTGAATTTTGATGTCCATCTGTAGAGCGGTAATGCCTTCGGCGGTGCCGGTCACCTTGAAGTCCATGTCGCCGGTGTGGTCCTCGTCGCCCAGGATGTCCGACAGGATCACCACCTGGTCGCCCTCTTTGACGAGCCCCATGGCGATGCCCGACACGGGTGCCTTGATGGGCACGCCGCCATCCATCAGGGCCAGGATTCCCGAGCACACGGTTCCCATGGATGAGGAACCGTTGGACTCCAGGACTTCGGAAACGATGCGGATGGTGTAGTCGAAATCCTCCTTGTCCGGCAGCACCCGTTCTATGGCGCGGGTGGAAAGACCGCCATGGCCGATGTCCCGCCGGCTGGGAGATCCCACGCGTTTGACCTCGCCGACCGAATAGGGAGGAAAGTTGTAATGCAGCATGAACGGACGATTCTCTTCGCCGCTGAGGGTTTCGACGCGCTGTTCGTCTCCGCCCGATCCCAGGGTCAGAACCCCCAGCACCTGGGTTTCGCCGCGCGTAAACAGCGCGCTGCCGTGGGGACGCGGCAAAACGCCCACCTCACAGGTAATGGGACGGATTTGGTCGAAAGCGCGGTTGTCGATCCGGCGGCCTTCTTTCAGAATCATGTCCCGGCAGATCTGTTTCTGCAGGTCGCCGAGAATGGCGCCGACTTCGGCGCCGCGGTCGGCCACCTCCTCGCCCAGTGATTCCACCACCTGGCCCTTGGCGGCGCGCACAGCCTCGTAACGTTTCATCTTTTCGGGAATGGTCAACGCTTCGCGCAAAGGGGTGCGGGCCATTTCGACCACCCGGTCCACCAGCGCCGGATCCTTTTCCGGCGGGGTGAAAGGACGCTTGGGGCGGCCCATGGAGGCCTTGAGTTCTTCCTGGATGTCGATCAGGGGTTGAAGGGCCTGATGGCCGAAGAAAATGGCCTCCAGCATGTCCGTTTCGCTGACCACATCGCCGCCGCCTTCCACCATGACCACGCCGGTTCGGGAACCGGCCACGATGATGTTGATGTCACTTTCCGCCCACTGCGCCAGGGTGGGGTTGGCCACAAACTGACCGTCGATGCGCCCCACGCGGACATTGGCAATCGGCCCGGCAAAAGGGATGTCCGAGATTTCAAGGGCCGCCGATGCGCCGACCATGGCCAGCATGTCCGGATCGTTTTCCTGATCCATGGACAATACCGTGGCGATGACCTGGGTCTCGTAACGATAGTCTTTGGGAAACAACGGACGAATCGGCCGATCGATCAGACGGGCGGTAAGCGTCTCTTTTTCGCTGGGCCGACCGATCTCCCGGCGGAAGTAATTGCCCGGGATCCGTCCGGCGGCGTATACTTTTTCCTGGTACTCTACGGAAAGCGGCAGGAAATTGGTGTCTCTTACGTCATTGGCGGAAACCACCGTTACCATAACCACCGTTTCGCCGTATTGAACCACGACCGATCCGGAAGCTTGTTTGGCGACCTTGCCCGCCTGGATGCTCAGGGGTTTGCCCCCGATATCCGCTTTGAATGTATATTCCATTAGAAGTCTTTCTCCTGATTGAGATTGCGGCAGGGGTACCATGGATGGGTGCCGCTGCCTGGCGTCTGCCGATCATGGGCTTGCCAAACGCAGGATGCAGCCCACCGGCACGACCCAAGTGTCGTCGGCAGCCGCATCCGCAAAAAAACCGGCAAGTAAAATCCGGCAGCACAACGGCTGCCGGTTGCAATGGCCCTATCGTCGGAGGCCAAGGGTTTCGATGATGGAACGATACCGCTGGACATCGTTGCGTTTGACGTAATTGAGCAGTCGACGACGCTTGCCCACCAGCATCAGCAGCCCCCGGCGGGAGTGGTGATCTTTTTTATGCACCTTCAGATGTTCGGTCAGATAGGTAATTCTGTGGGTGAGCAGTCCAATCTGAACTTCCGGGGAGCCGGTATCGGAATCGTGCTTTTTGTATTTTTCAATCAATCCTTTTTTGGTTTCCGCTGTATAGGCCAATGTTCCGTCCTCCTTGATTCGTTTACTGACGATACAAAAACAAATTATCGATTAACTGCTTTAAATTGATTTACAATCTTTGTTTATTACCTTTACGCCGCAAAAACACAACAATAATTATAACTGTCCGGGTCCCCGGATTCTCCCAGGACCGCAATCAAACGGCCGCTTCGGTCGACGATCTTGAAAAATCCTTCCCGCGATCGTGAGGGGCTCGCCGGGAAATCTTCTTTTGAAAGCTTCATACCGTTTGCCACCTTGCCGGCAAGTCCGTCGTCGGCAACCACAGCGGGAATGAAAGGCAAGGCATCGTTCATGCCGACGACCGCCTTTTCCAGCATCCCCCGATCTTTAAGTGCCGCCAGCGCGTCCGGCTCCAGGGCGTCCTCAATGGAAAACCCGCAACTGACCGTCCGCCGCAAGCGTTTCAGATGCCCTCCGCACCCCAACGCCTCTCCCATGTCTGCACAAAGGGTGCGAATGTAGGTCCCCGATGAACAGTCTACCGTGAACCGCACTTCCGGCAGGTTCACCTCCAGGATATCCAGGCGGTCGATGCGAACCGTCCGGGCCGGCTTCTCGATGGCCTCTCCCCGGCGAGCCAGTTTGTATAGCGGGGTGCCTTCATGCTTCAGCGCCGAATAGACCGGAGGGACCTGAGCGATCTCGCCGGTGAACCCCCCGGCGATTCGGGCGATCATCGCATCGGTGATCCCCTCCAACGGACGCTCGGCAACCACTGCTCCGGTCGGATCCTGGGTATCTGTCCGTATGCCCAGTCGGAGCACCGCCTCGTAAGTTTTATCCCCTTTTAAAAAGAACCGCGAAAGCCGAGTTGCCCGGTTGAGGCAGCAAACGAGAACCCCGGTGGCGAAGGGATCCAGCGTTCCCGTATGGCCGGTTTTCCTGGCTCCGAACAGCGCCTTGATCCGTGAAACGACCCGGGCCGAGGAAAGGCCTTCCGGCTTGTCCACCACGACGATGCCGTTCAGTTCAGATGGCATTTCTCGCTGATACCGTCGGACAGGCCGTAAATGATGCGCTTCAATTCAGGCAGGCTGGACTCCATGGAAAACCCGGCCGCTCCGGCGTGTCCCCCGCCTCCGAAACCCGATGCAATCCTGGCGACATCCACGCTGCCGTCCGAACGCAGGCTCACATGGAATCGTTTTCGGGTATCTTGAGAATTAACGCCATTTTCCAGTTCGTGAATCAGGGCGGCAACTTTCACATCCTGAATTCGACGGGCATAGTTAATCAGACCGTCGGCATCTTCGGGCTGTGTACCGGTTTCGGAAAACATCTCACGGGTCACCGTCATGATCGACAAATATCCGTTGTTGGATATCTCGATGGAATCCAAGGCCAGGTTGAGAAGCTTAATCCGTCCCAGCGAGTAGGTCCCGTAAACGTGCCGGGCCACCGATGAGGGGTCCACACCCCTGGCCACCATGGCCTCGCAAATGGCAAAGGCCGCCCGGTTGGTGTTCGAAAACCGGAAGGATCCCGTGTCGCTTAAAATACCGGTATAGATGGCCGTGGCCATGGCGGCGTCCACGTTAAGGTCCATGGCTTGAACCAGCCGGTAAATGATTTCACAGGTGGCACAGGCGTTGACGTCCACCAGTTGATGCCGCCCGAATCGGGTATTGGTAATGTGATGGTCGATGTTGATCACCATCGGTATCGCACCGATCCGCTTCGCTTCGGCCCCGACCCTACCCAGGTCGCCGCAGTCCAGCACGACGGCCGTATCGAAACGTTCCGGGTCGCAAAGCTGTTTTTGAATACGATCCACCGAGGGTAAAAAGCGATAGACGGCAGGGATGGAACTTTCGTTGTAAAGATCCACCTCGCAGCCCAAGTTTTCCAACACGATCCCCATGGCCAGCAGGGAACCGATGGCATCGCCGTCCGGATTGACGTGGGATGCCAAAAGTGCGCGTCTACTGCTTTTCAGATGTTGGATAATGTTTTTCATCATCGCTTTTTATGGTTTTCAGTACCCGTTCGATGTGGGCGCCATAGTCAAAAGAGGCGTCGTAAAAAAACTTCAACTCCGGCATGTACCGAAGGCCCAGTTCTCTTGCCAACTCCCGCTTGATAAAGCCCTTGGCACTCTCGAATCCCGCGGTCAAATCCCGCTGGTCATGTTTGTCGTCATGGGCGGCAAAATAAACCTTGGCGATCCGAAGATCCTTGCTCATGGTCACCCCGGTGATGGTGGCCTGGGCCAGCCGCGGGTCGCTAACCCCTTTCAGGATCAGATCGGAAAGAACTTTTTTGACCTGGCCGCCGACTCTTTCCGCTCGATTGAATGATCTTGCTACCACGGTTGTACCACCATCGACCCGCGAACCGGATCGTCACTTTCGTTGGGTTGCCGAACCTTTCGGTTCAAATGGAAATGATCTCCATCTGGGTGTCGATCATTTCCGCCAGACCGAGATCCTCGGCGAAATTAAACAATTTGTCCAGTTTGGCATTGATCGTCCGGCGGTCGCTGCCCACAAGGCTGACACCGATTACGGCACGCTGGTAAATGTCGTTGTCGTCCACTTCGGCAACCGATGCGTTGAAATGGTTGCGAATGCGGGCAACGATGGCTTTGACCACCTTGCGTTTGCCTTTCAGGGACCTGCAATCGTGAATCCTGAAGATCATGCACCCGACGCCGACGACCATCGGAACGCCTACTCCACTTCGGGTCGGATCTCTTCGACATAGTAGCTTTCGATTACGTCTCCGACCTTGATGTCATTGTAATTTTCGATGCCGATGCCGCATTCGTAACCGGATTGAACTTCCTTTACGTCGTCCTTGAAACGCCGGAGGCTGCCATTCTTGCCTTCATAGGTAACGATGCCGTCCCTGAGCAGCCGCATGCGTTGGCCGCGTTGAATCTTGCCATCGGTTACGTAACAGCCGGCAATGGTGCCCACCTTGGGCACATGGAAGGTCTGGCGCACCTCTGCGCGGCCAGTCACCCGCTCTTCGTAGATCGATTCCATCATGCCGACGATGGCGTCCTTGACCTCTTTGATGACATTGTAGATCACGTTGTGGAACCGCATGTCCACGTTTTCCTCGGCCGCCAGCTCCTGCACCTTGGCATTGGGTCGCACATTGAAGCCAATGATAATGGCATTGGATACCGCGGCCAGAGAGATATCCGACTCGGTAATGGTACCGGTGGCGGCGTGAACCACATTGATGCTGACCTCGTCATTGGAAAGCTTGACCAGCGAATCCCGCAGGGCCTCGATGGAGCCGTCCACATCGGCGCGGATAATGAGGTTGAGGTCCTTGACCTCCCCTTTTTGCATCTTTTCGAACAGCCCCTCCAAGCTGAGCCGGTTGGTTTTGGCCAGTTCTTTTGAGCGCTGCTTCTGGATGCGGTGCTGGCTCACCTGACGGGCGTCCTTCTCGTCGGCCAGGGCCACCAGTTCATCACCGGCCATGGGTACGCCGGACAACCCCACGATCTCCACCGGCATGGAGGGACCGGCGGACTCCACCGCACGGCCCAAGTCGTCCTGGAGCACGCGGATCTTGCCGTAGTGCATGCCGCAGACAACCGAATCACCGGCTCGCAGGGTGCCTTCCTGAACCAGTACCGTGGCCACGGGGCCCCGCCCCGAATCCAGCTTGGCTTCAACGACATGCCCGCTGGCCAGTTTGTCCGGGTTGGCCTTGAGCTCCAGAATTTCCGCCTGCAGCAGAATCATCTCGAGCAGTTCGTCGATACCTGTATTTTGTTTGGCCGACACCATGACAAAAATGGCATCGCCGCCCCAGGCCTCGGGAACCAGGCCGTGTTCGCTGAGTTCGCGTTGAACCCGGTCCGGATCGGCATCGGGCTTGTCCATTTTGTTGACGGCCACGATGATCGGCACGCCGGACGCTTTGGAGTGATTGATCGCCTCTACGGTCTGGGGCATCACCCCGTCGTCGGCGGCAACCACGAGAACGACGATGTCGGTCACTTTGGCGCCACGGGAACGCATGGCCGAAAAGGCTTCGTGGCCGGGGGTGTCCAGAAAGGCGATCACGCCCTTATCGGTTTGGACATGATAGGCCCCGATATGCTGGGTGATGCCACCGGCCTCGCCCTCGGTCACACGCGTCTTGCGGATCACGTCCAAAAGGGATGTCTTGCCGTGGTCGACATGACCCATGATGGTCACCACGGGGGGGCGGGCAGCCAGCTTTTCAGGATCGTCTTCCGTCGTTTTCTTGAGGATCACCTCTTCTTCGAAGGAGGCTTTTTCCACTTCGTAGCCGAACTCGCCGGCCACCAGCGCCGCGGTATCATAGTCAATGGTCTGGTTGACCGTCGCCATGACACCCATGCCCATCAACTTGACGATCATTTCGTTGGCCTTGATACCCATGCGTTTGGCCAGCTCCGACAATATTATGGTTTCATCGACCTTCACCCGCCGTTTGATGGCTTTGGCGGTGGTGATCTGAGTCTTCTGGCCGGGTGGCATGGACTTCAGCTTGCTTCCCTTACGGCCCTTGCGCCCACGTTTACCACTGTAGAGCGCGGCCCCCTCAACGATCTCCCGCTTGCGGAAACCGCCTTTTTTTCCATAGCGCGAAGCTTCACCGTCTTTTTTCCGCCACCCTTTCTTTTTCTTCTCTTTTGCGGAAGCCGGGGGTTGATCGGGTTCCGGTTTCGCGGTGTGTAGCTGCGAAGGAGGCCCGGTCGGTGCAACCCGGGGCGACGGTTTCACGGGCGGCACCGGATGGGTCGGCAGTTTGATAATCTTGGCCGCCGCTTCCTTCTTGGCCTTCTTGGTTTTGACCGCCGGGGCTTTGAGTTCCTTGGCCTTGGTCGGCGGCGGTTCCTCCTTCGGCTCGGCCGGGGAGGCTTTTGTTTCCTCGACCGGCGGTTCTTCGGCAGCAGGGGCTTCCGGTTCCGGCGGCCCGGCAACTTCCGGCTCGGCGGAGGCCTCGGAAGGCTCTTCCGGCGCGACTTCCGGCACCTCGGGTTCGGCGACATCAGGTGACGCCTCAGAAGTCTCCACCTCGGGTTTGGATATAATTTTAGCGGATTCCGCAGGCTTCCGTTTCTTGATCGCCGGCTTCTTCTCGGTCGGAGCCTTGGGCGTTTCCGGTTCCGGAGCCGTCTCTTGCGCTTCCACCGGGGGGGATTCCGGCGCTTCGGCAGAAACGGTCTCGGGTTCGGGGGTTTCCGGTTCTTGGGGCGCAACAACCTTGCGCCGGCGAATCACGGTGGGCCGTACACGCTTTTCCTCGAGCTGATCGTCCTTGGCGCCGAAAAGCACCGACTTGATTTTGGCCACCACATCTTCGTCCAGAGAACTCATATGACTGTTCACTTCGATATCAAGGTCCCGGATCCTGTCCAGGAGTTCCCTGTTCGTCATGTTCAGTTCTCTGGCAAATTCATATACTCTGATTTTTGCCATCCATTCCCCCCAAACTCTTAATTACGCCGTTTTCGCTCTGTTGCAATCTCTGCACGCCCTGATCCGTTACGGGGTATCTTCCGAAGCGGCCATGTCGGAATCCGAGGCTTCGTCCGATTCGTCCACCGGCGTGTCCGCCTGAACCTCATCGCCTCCCTCTTGGGGATGTTCGGATTCTTCCGCTACGCGGGCTTCGTCTTCCAGGCGCTGTTTTTCAGCCGCCTCAGCCGCCTCGGCTGCTTCGGCTGCTTCAACTGCTTCGATAACGTACTGCCTCGCGCTTTCCAGCAGCACCGGTGCTTTCTCCTGTCCGATGCCGCGGATTTCAACCAACTCCTCAACGCTGGAGTCAGCCAGCTCTTCCGCCGAATAGATCCCCTTGTCAAAAAAGGCATCGGCCAGTCCGGCACCGACTCCGGGAATGTTTACCAGAGATTCATAGCCGAGCTTCATCATTTCGTCATATTTGGATTCGGAATTGACATCCAGATGCCATCCGGTGAGTTTCGAAGCCAACCGCACATTCTGGCCCCGCTTGCCAATGGCAACCGAAAGAAATTCGTCCGGGACGATCACTTCCATGGCATTGTTTTGTTCGTCGATGATCACCCTGGATATTTCCGCAGGTGCCAAGGCGTTGCAAACATACTTGGCCGCATCCACGTGCCAGGTGATGATATCGATCTTCTCTCCGCGAAGTTCCTGCACGACATTTTGCACACGGCTGCCTTTCATGCCGACGCAGGCACCGACCGGGTCGATATCGGAATCGTGGGAAGACACGGCAAACTTGGCCCGGCTTCCCGGCTCCCGGGCGGCCCCCTTGACCTCTACGATCCCCTCGCTGATTTCAGGAACTTCCGTCTTGAACAGGTTGATCAACAACTCGGGATGTGTGCGCGAAAGAACGATCTGAGGGCCACGGGTATCGTAAAGCACATCCAGAATCAGGGCCCGAATCCGGTCTCCCCGCCGGTAATTTTCGCGGGGAATCTGCTCTCGCGTGGGCAAAATGGCCTCGGTCGTACCCAAATTGACGATGATGTTGCCCCGGTCCACCCGCTGAACGATGCCGTTGATGACTTCGCCCTTGCGGTCGATGTAACTGGAGTAAACCGCATCCCGCTCCGCATCTTTCATCTTCTGGATAATCACCTGTTTGGCCGACTGGGCAGCGATGCGTCCAAAGGTGGAGGTGTCCATCTTGGTGCCGAGGCTGTCGCCGACCTCGCAGTCGGGATCGAGCTTGCGACCTTCCTCGAGGCCGATCTGCAAATCCGGCTCGGTCACCTCCTCGACCACCTCTTTAAACTGGAAAACTTCGATCTCACCCGTGTCGGGGCTGTACTGGGCCTCGATATCGACCTTGCTGCCGAATTTTTTCCTGGCAGCCGAACGTAGCGCCTCTTCCAGGGCACGGATCAAAATCTCCACATCGATGCCCTTGTCCCGGCTTACCTGCTCCACCACGCGTTTGATATCTGCTATAAACATCAGTGTTCTCCGTTAAAATTAATCAGCCGCGCCCTTAGAATATCGTTGAAATCGAGATGGACAACCTCGTCATCCATCTTTAATTGAATCTTTCCTTCGACAACCCCGTCCAGCACGCCGGTAAAATTTTTACGGCCGTCAACGGGCGTCGCCACACGAATCCTGGCCCGCTGTCCAGCAAACCGTTGAAAATCTCCTAGTCTTCCCACCGGGCGGTCAACCCCCGGCGAGGAAACCTCCAGCCGATAGGGAGGAAGCTCGCCGGCGTGCACGTCCAGCAAGTCGTCCAACTGACGACTGATATCGACGCAGTCGTCCAGGGTCACCCCTGTCGGCTTGTCCAGGTAGATGCGCAGGGTAACCCCTCCCGGCTCCCGCTGATATTCCACGTGGACCAGCTCCAGACCTTCACCCTGGCACAATGGCTCCGCCAGGCGGGTGACCGTATCGACAACCGCCTGCCGGCGCTTGCGCGCTTCTGTGTCCAAAGGAAAATGGGCCGCCTTCTTCTCCCGGGACTTCGATTTTCGCTTGCGGCCACGCTTGGCCATTTCGCCACCGACAAAAAAACAAAAACGGGCGAACAGCCCGTTTCCAAGTTACCACCGAATTATGGATACCGTTACTTACCAGTCCATAAAACCACGCCAGGCGGAAAATCCGCTTTTCTTCCAGCAACAGCCCTGGAAAAGACGAAACCGGACTTGAAATGGAGCGGGCAACGAGATTCGAACTCGCGACACCAAGCTTGGGAAGCTTGTACTCTACCAACTGAGCTATGCCCGCTCACCAAAATACTGTCATTAAGGCAAATAAATGCCTCTGTCAATCTTTTTCTGCACGCAAAGGAACCGTTTTAACGGATCGAGGCGTCGATCATCTTCCGAATGCGAATCAATTCTTCCCTGATTTCGGAAATCGCCGGAGGCGCTTTTGCGGTCGGCTTCCCTTTCGAACTGCCGGTCTTGCGCTTTAAATGCTGCCGGGCCCCTTCGATGGTAAATTTTCTCTCGTAAAGTAAGTGCTTGATCCGCAATACCAGCGCCACATCCTGCTTGCGGTACATCCGCTGGCCCGCCCGGGTCCGCTTGGGTTTGATCTGCTTGAACTCAGTTTCCCAAAACCGCAGCACATAGGGAGGTACGTCAACGATGTCGCTGACTTCGCCAATCCTGAAGTAGAATTTGTCGGGTATCCGGGGAACACCGTGAGCATCTTCTTGCATCGGTATTGTCCACAATGGTCGAAGCGCTGCCGGTGGTACGCGCCGGGTCAGGCCGGCAGCGTCGCACCAAATTCGGTAATCAATCGTTGGGTGAGCCGATGATGAATCCCGTTTACGGTTTCATCCTCCAGGGTCCTTTCGGCAGACCGGTAGACGATCCGGAAGGAAACGCTCTTTTTCCCGGCCGGAATGGGATCGCCGGCAAACACGTCGAACAGATACAGATCTTCGACCAGGGCTTCGCCGAAGCCGACCACCGTATTCATCAGGCGGCTGGATTCAACATCCTGATCCACAATAACGGTGATATCCCTGGATGTCGAGGGAAAACGGGGAATCGGCGCCATCTGTTTGGAATCGGGGACCCGTTGGCTCAACAGCTCCAGATCCAATTCAAAAACGAACACACGCTGTTTCAGGTTGTATTGCCCCACGACCGCCATATCCAATTCGCCGACAATGCCGAGCATTTCTCCATCGAGCAGCACCCCGGCCGTATGGCCGGCACGGGTGTAACGGCACGCTTCGTCCGGTTGCGCCGTAAACGCCGGTTGGCCGACGCCCAGGGAGAGCACCAGTCCTTCCACGGCCCCTTTGATATCGTAAAAATCGCATTCGGTTTCGCGGGTATGCCAGGCGGCATTGGATCGGACACCGGTCCAAAGCCCCACCAGCATTTCCTTTTCCAGGGGCAGGGTCGTTTCCGGTTGGGGGAGAAACACCTTGCCGACTTCGAACAAACGCAAATCGTTCTGCTGTCGTGCGATATTGCGCTGGGCCGCTTCCAGCATTCCGGGAACCAGGGTGGTCCGCATCACCGACTGCTCCTCGGAAATCGGGTTGAGCAGGGCCACATGGCTGCGGCGCGGGTCGTCGGCATCCAGTCCAATGCGGTCGGCAGATTCGGCGCTGATAAAACTGTAATTGATGGTCTCGGAAAAACCGAAAGCGCAAAAAATCTCCCGGACCCGATTTCGGTGAACCCTCAAAGCGGCAACATTGGCCCCCTGGGCCGGAATTTGCGGGAAAGTGACTGGAATCCGGTTGTAGCCGGAGAGCCGCGCCACCTCTTCCATCAGGTCCTGTGGCCGAAAGACGTCCACGCGAAACGACGGCACCTGGACCCGCAGCGTCTCGTCTCCATCCGGGCGAGCCAGGAAGGCAACGCTCTCCAGCAGCCCAGCCATGGCATCGCGGTCCAGGCCGGTGCCCAGAAGATCGTTGGTTGCCCCTACGCTCAGCGAGAGTTCCAACGGATCGCCGCTTCTGAAATCTTCATCAATCACTCCGGCAACCAGCCGCCCGCGCCCCAATTCCGCCATCAGACCGGCCGCCCGGTCAAGCGCGAAAAGCGTACCGTCCGGATCCACCCCCCTTTCGAAGCGGTGGGAGGCATCGGTGTTCAACCCCAACGATTTAGATGTTTTGCGAACGCTGACCGGATCGAAACAGGCGCTTTCGATGAGTACCCGGGTGGTGGTGTCCTCGATTTCCGAGTTCAACCCGCCCATGACACCGCCGACGGCAACCGGCTTTTCACCGTCGCAGATCATCAGCATCTGATCGGACAGCCGACGCTCCTTTTCGTCCAGGGTGGTAAACGGTTCGCCCTCGGCGGCCGTTCGCACCACGATACGATGCCCGGCCAGATTGTCGAAATCGAAAGCGTGCAGGGGTTGTCCGGTTTCCAGCATGACGAAATTAGTCACATCGACCAGGTTGTTGATGGGCCGCACCCCTACGCTGCGCAGACGCTCCTGAAGCCAGTACGGCGACGGGGCCACGGAGACCTCTTCCAGCAGCCTCGCCGCGTATCGGGGGCAGTGGTCCGGGGCCTCGATGGTGACGGAGGTCAGATCGTCGATGCTTCCATGGGCATCGGGAAGCGAAAATTCAGGGACATTCAAGACCACGCCCTGGATGGCGGCAATCTCGCGGGCCACGCCGATCAAGCTCAGACAGTCGGGGCGGTTGGGTGTCAAACCGATCTCCAGGGTAAAGTCGGAAAGGTTGAGCGCCTCTTTCAGACAGCAGCCCGGCCGCAACTCAGGATCCAGCAGCATCAGGCCGGAGCCATCGGCCCCCAGTTCCAATTCCTTTTCGCTGCACAGCATCCCTGCGGACGGTTCGCCGCGAATTACCGTCTCTTGCAGTACCAAACCATTGGGCAGCAGGGTACCGACACGCGCCAGCGGGGCATTCATTCCTACCGCCACATTGGGAGCGCCGCAAACCACCGTGGCGGTTTCGCTGCCACTGTCCACCCGGCACAGTTTCAATCGGGCGGCATTGGGGTGGGGCAGCACCTCGTTGACCTTGCCCACGACCACCGTTTCCAGGAAGGCATAGCGATCTTCCACGGCTTCCACCTCAAGTCCTGCCATGGTCAGCGCATCGGCAAGCGCGAAAACCTCCATCGTGATGGGCACATATTCGTTCAGCCAGCTCAAACTTACTTTCATCGGTTCAGGAACACTCCCTTAGAATTGACTCAGGAATCGGTAGTCGTTGTCGAAATAGCGCCGGATATCGTCGATCCCGTACTTCAGCATGGCGATACGCTCCACGCCCATACCGAAGGCAAACCCCGTGTATCGGCTGGTGTCATACCCCACATTTTCGAATACCGCCGGGTGGACCATGCCGGAACCCAGCACCTCGAGCCAGCCGGTCTGCGAGCAGACGCGGCAGCCTTTTCCGCGGCAGATCACGCAGCGGATATCCACTTCGGCGCTGGGTTCGGTAAAAGGGAAAAAACTGGGCCGGAACCGCAAGGTGGTTTGCGCGTCGAACATTCGATGGACGAAGGCGGTCAGGATCCCCTTGAGGTCGGAAAATGAGACCTTGCGGTCCACCAGCAACCCCTCCACCTGATGAAACATGGGGGTGTGGGTCAAATCGGAATCGCAGCGGTACACCTTGCCGGGAGCGATGATGCGCACCGGAGGTTGCTGCTTTTCCATCACCCGCGGCTGGGTGGGAGAGGTGTGGGTGCGCAACACCACATTGTCGGACACGTAAAAGGTGTCCTGCATGTCCCGGGCTGGATGGTTCTTGGGAATGTTAAGGGCCTCGAAATTGTAATAATCGGATTCCACTTCCGGACCTTCGACCACGTCGAATCCCATTTGGGAGAAAATTCCGCAGATGCGGTTGGTGATCCGGGTAATGGGGTGCAGAGAACCCCTTGCCGGCATTCGTCCCGGCAGGGAGACGTCGATGCGGTCCGTCGCCTTTTTGGACGCCTCTTTGGAACGTTTCTGCGCCTTCTTAAAGGCTTTTTCCAGAGAACGCTTGATTTCGTTGGCCCGCTTGCCGGCCTGGGGACGCTCCTCGGCGGGAAGATTGGAAATATTTCTCAAAAAGTGCGTGATACGCCCCTTTCTGCCCAGATACTGGGTAGAAAGCCGGTCGATCGCTTCGGCATCGGTCGTCGAAGCCAGATCCTGCATGGCATCCGCGTATATCCGTTCTATGGTGTTTTCCACAATCGTCGCTCTGTATGGTAATGGATTTTCGCTTTTTCCCCATCCCACCAAAGGGGCGGGACGGGGATTGCGGTCGTTTTCACGGTTGCAAAGGGGGAAAACAGCGGGAGGTATCGAAGGGCGGCATGGCCGCGACAGGAAAACCCGGCTTACCCCTGCTGAGATGCCAGCGCGGCAATCTGGGCAAACCCGGAGGGGTCGGATACTGCCAGATCGGCAAGCACCTTGCGATCCAGATTCACATCGGCTTTTTTCAGACCGCTGATAAAGCGGCTGTAGGACAGATCGTTCATACGCGCTGCGGCGTTGATGCGGGCAATCCACAGTCGACGAAACTGGCGCTTGCGCTGCTTGCGATCCCGATAGGCATACTGCAACGCTTTATCCACGGAATCCGCCGCCGTCCGGAACAGCTTGCTGCGGCCACCGCGAAATCCCTTGGCCAGTTTCAACACTTTCTTGCGACGTCTTCTCGCTTTGAATCCTCTTTTAATTCGCATAATTTCATCTCCTTGAACGCCGGCTTCGCTGCCGTGCGGCCCCGATATCGTCAATCCGATGCCAAAACCATGAAGCCCGCTGAAGTTATTCTTTTTACGTAGTCATTCACGAAAGGGCACTGCCAAAACAGGCTTACCCGTTGGGCAGCAACAGTCGGATCTCCCGCATATCGCTTTTCTTAACCAGCTGCATCTTCTTCAACGACCGTTTCCGTTTTCGGGTCTTGCTGGTCAGGATGTGGCTGTGGTGAGACTTTGAAAACGTGTATCCTCCGGAGCCGGTCCTTTTGAAACGCTTGGCAGCCGCCCGGTTGGTTTTGATTTTCGGCATGATCTCTCTCCTAATACAAAAAGTGTTTCCCAAACGGTATCGGAACGGTTAACCCCTTGAACCGTCCGAGTCAATTAACGATCCTCATCCGTATCTTAAAAATGGATGGCGTGAACGAAAAACCTGCGTTCACGCCAGCTCGTGCAACAGCATGTTTCTTTTCGCCCGGGATGCGGACCCCGGGATGCCGGGGCCACAATTCCCCTGCGAATTGCCGGCCTTACCTGGGCGCCAGCACCATCATCATCGTCCGTCCTTCAAATTTGGGGTATTGCTCAACAACGGCAATTTCTTCCAGCTCTTCGGCGATGTATTGCAACAGTTCTCTGCCGCGGTCTGAAAGCGTGATTTCCCGCCCCCGAAACATCACGGTGACCTTGACCTTGTCTTTACGGTCAATGAATTTGCGGATATGTCCCATCTTTGTCTCGAGATCGTGTTCACCGGTTTTGGGCCGGACCTTGATCTCTTTGATCTGAAAGGTCGTCTGCTTTTTCTTGGCCTCTTGTTGCTTTTTGGTCTGCTCGTATTTGAACCGCCCGTAATCCATAATTTTGCATACCGGCGGTTTCGCGTTGGGCGAGATCTCAACAAGATCCAAACCGTAGTCGTTCGCTTGGGCCAATGCCTGATGAATCGGAAGAACACCAACCTGGTTGCCTTCGGGATCGATCAGGCGGACCTCCCTCACTCGGATGCCCTGGTTGATACGTGTGGTATCGGGACGCCTCCTATCCATGTTTCTATATCTGGGACCAGCTATGCTTTCACCTCCTGAAGACCTGTACGTTAAACCTCCTTCGGCCCGAAATTCCGGTGGGTGCCGGCGTGTCATCGACAACGCTTCACCGGGCCGATTCGAAAACAGCAATCCAATACTAAACTTTTTTCAAATATAGGACGCGGTCGTCAAATGCAAGAAAAAAATGGGGAAACCGCATGAAAACCATAGATTGAAACCGCTATTGCGTTTACCCGGGCAGTTGATCCAACGTGTAGCGGCACAACAGGCTGTCCGCCCAGTAAGGGTTTCCGGACTCGGCAAAAAAACGGTGAAAAAGCGCCAGGCTTTGTTTCCTAAGAACACCGGCGGTTACCGTCAGCCGCGCATCGCGGTACAGGGGCGCAAGAACGGATCGGTCGCAACCGGTCCCCCCGCCCATGACATCCTCATAGGCATAAACGATTCTGGGGATGCCGCTGAGCAGGATGGCCGAGAAACACATCAGGCAGGGCTCCATGGTACTGTAGAGCGCCAGAGTGGAACGATCAAGGTCCGGATGGGATCGATTGAGCTGCCGGATGGCATTGATTTCGGCATGGTCGATCTCGTTTCCTTGCCCCGTGGAAGTCCCGGTGCGGTGCCCCCTGGCCACAATCGTGTCGCCAGCGGCAATCACGCACCCGACGGGAAACTCGCCATCGGTCAGGGCCTGCCGGGCAAGCGCAAGGGCCTGAACCATCATTCGGGTATCCGTTTCCGATGGGGATTGCCGGGTCATGCGATCCTGCAGGTACTGTCGTCACAGGGACAACTGCCCTCGACTTCAAATGCGTATACGATTCTGGCCTCCATCTCACGCCGGTCGTCAGACACAGGCTCGAAATCGATCCCGTCCAGTTGCCGCGCCAGGATCTTACGGGATGGAATCCCATCGAATCCCGTTGCGGTCAGGACGCCGCTGACACCGTCGAGGACGTCCGCCGATTCGCCATTGGTCACCACGACCACAGGCACCTGATGCGGTGCAACCAATCGGGATATGGCCAGCGTCGGCCGGTAGCGGGTCACCAAAGAACCAGGTGCATATTTAATCACCATGGCCGTGCGACCGTCAACTGCAATCGTAAAATCCACCGTCAGCTGCCCTTTCCGGGTGCCGGCGACAACGACCAGTGACTTGCGTGGCGCGATATCCACCTTGGTATAGCCTTTTTCCTCCACCAGAAAACGGGCGATTTTCTGGCGGTAACGCTCGTCGTGCGTATCCGCCAACACCTCACCGGTGACATAGTCCTCAAGCTCGCCCAATATCAGATGATGTCCTCCCATGGGATCGGTCCTTTCATGCAAAGGCTCTGCTTGCAGGTCAACATTCCTTATCGCTTTGCAAAAAGATACCGCTTTACAAAGCGTTATGTCTATGAATAGATACGCTGAAGCTCTGACGGCATCGCCCGAAATGGAGCTTCTATAGCCACTTAACATAATACCGCGATGCTGAAATCACAAGCCAGACGCCATGAACATCCGGGAACAGTTCGAAAAACGCGAGGCCAACTTCTTGTCTCCCTTTGGCTGCCAGAGCGCCCATAGCCGCGGCCGCATGAACCCGGAAGAAGAGTGCCCCATCCGCACCGCCTTCCAGGTGGACCGCGACCGCATCGTTTACTGCAACGCCTTCAGGAGACTGAAGCACAAGACCCAGGTATTTCTCAATCCGCTGGGGGACGAATACCGGACGCGGCTGACCCATACACTGGAGGTTTCCCAGATCGCCCGCACCATTACCCGGGCCATGTTTTTAAACGAAGATCTGGCCGAGGCCATCGCTCTGGGACACGATCTGGGGCACACGCCATTCGGGCACGGCGGCGAAGCCGTGCTTCAGGAAATTCACTCCCCGGAATTCAGGCACCACAAACAAAGTCTTCGGGTGGTAGATGTCATCGAGAACAACGGCCGGGGATTGAACCTGACCCACGAGGTTCGAGACGGCATTCTCAAACACTCCAAAGGATACGGCAAAATCCTTCCCGACAATCCCGATGAACTGGCCTGCACCATGGAAGGACGCATCGTACGGATATCCGATATTATGGCCTACCTGAACCACGATCTGGATGACGCTGTGCGCAGCGGTGTTGTCCGGGAAAGCCAGGTGCCTGAAGTCTGCGTGCGGGTCATCGGTCGGACCCACCAGGAGCGGGCCACGACCATGATCCGGGACCTGATCTTTTCCAGTCGGCCGGCCGGTGGCGAATTGAAGCTGGCCATGAGCAACGAGGTGTTCGGGGCCATGACCACCCTGCGGACCTTTTTATATGAAAACGTGTATCGATCGGTTCGCGTCCACCGGGAATTCATCAAAGCCAAAAAGATCCTGTCCGAACTTTACGCCTATCTGCTGGAAAACGAAGCGGTCTTCGAAAAGGAACTCACCCGCACGGGCATAGCCGGCGGCATGGACAACGGCCAGCCCCGGGAACAGGTGGTTTGCGATTTTATCGCCAGCATCACCGACCGCTATGCCCTCAATCTCTACAAAAAAATCTTCTTTCCTTCTCCCACGGTCTGACAGGCTGTTGAGGAAAACCAATGGCCATGAACCTGAATCCCGACCGTTTTGCAGCTTCCAGAGACTGCTATCTCCCCTTGCTCGACCGATTATCCTCGCTTTTTGAACAGATGGACGACGCCTATACCGCCGTTGCCGGGCAGTATGGCTTTCAATGCAATGGATGCGCGGACAACTGCTGCCGGACCCGCTTTTATCACCATACACTAATCGAGTATCTTTACCTGATGGAAGGAATGAACGCTCTGGATGCCGACGCGGAAAGGCAAATTCTCCTGCGTGCCCGGCAGGTCTGCGAGAAGATGGCCGACGCGGATCGACAGGGAAAGGTCTTTTTCATGATGTGCCCGCTCAACCGGGATGAGCAATGCATCCTTTACCCCAATCGCCCCATGATCTGCCGGCTCCATGGCATTCCCCACGAATTGCGGCGCGCCGATAGCAGCGTGGTAAAAATGCCGGGTTGCGATGCCTTTTTCACGCAATGCCGGGATCGCGGCAAAACCGACTATATTCGATTCGACCGCACCCCCCTTTATCGGCAGATGGCGATGCTGGAGAGAGAACTTCGCCTGGCAACGGGAGTGGAGGACCCGATCAAGCTTACCGTTGCCCAAATGCTGGCGACCCGCACTGGAGGACCCTGTGAAATCGATTGATCCGAAAGACATGAATCGGCTGCCCGGAAAGCCGCTGGCGCCATCCGACCGATTTCGTTTCCGATGCCACGAGGGCCTGGGGTGCTTCAACCGGTGCTGCCGAAACCTCAATCTCTTTCTCTACCCCTATGACGTCATCCGCCTGAGAAAACATCTCGGCCTGGATTCCGACCGGTTTCTCGACCGGCATGTGGATGTGGTGCTGCGTGAAGGTAATTTCTTTCCGGACGTGTTGCTGCGCATGGCCGACAACGCATCCAAAACCTGCCCCTTTCTCAGCGAGAAGGGGTGCACGGTATACCCGGATCGTCCCGATACCTGTCGCACCTTTCCGGTGGAGCAGGGCATTTTGTTCAAAGAGCGGCCCGGCAGCGAAGAAATTGTCAGTTTCTTTCGGCCGCCGGATTTCTGTTTGGGACAGCACGAAGACCAGGAACTGACGCTGGCCGGATGGGCCGAAGACCAGCAGGCCGTGACATACAACCGCATGACCGCCAGGTGGGCGGCCGTCAAGGCCTTGTTCCATACCGATCCCTGGGGCCCGGAAGGGGTCGATGGCCCCAAAGGGAAAATGGCCTTCATGGCCGCCTACAATATCGACCGGTTCCGCGATTTTGTGTTCCAGAGCAGTTTTTTAAAACGCTATCACATCAAAAAGGCGCTGGCCAAGAAACTCCGGGTCAGCGATCGGGAGTTGATGCTTTTCGGCTTCGATTGGATTCGATACTTCGTCTGGGGGATTGCTTCCAAAGATATCCGGGCGTGAAAACGACGCTTTCGCCATCAGCTATCGGCTTTGAGCTTTCAGCTACTTCTTCCCCGCTACCGCTTCCGCTATATTAAAGCAATAATCGCCGATTTTCTCCAGGTTAGTCAGCAGATTGACGTAAATGAGCCCCTGGTCGAGGCCGCATTCGCAGGAACGCAGGCGCTCGATATGGTCGTCTCGGAATTTTTCGCGCATGGCATCGATGGTGTTCTCCATACTGTCAGCCAGGGCCATGAAATTGGACGGGCGCTGTCGCATGGCCGAGGTGATCAGGTCCATGAACGCTCCCACCTTTTCCACCAGATGGTTCAAATCGTTTTGGGCACTCCCCGTGAAGGTCAGATCGCTTTCGAGCATGTCTTCGAGGGCCTGGGCGATGTTTTCCACCGAATCGCCGATGCGTTCGATGTTGTTGGTCATGCGCATCAGGCTGGAAATCTCCTTGGCCTCGGATTCGCTCACATCGCTCTGGTAAATCCGGGTCAGATAAGCCACGATCTCGCGCTGCATGTCATCCAGATGATTTTCTATCTGCCGCCATTTGGCCAGCTTCTTGAAGTCTCTGTCCGTCAGCCGCTTCAGCGTTTTTCGGAACATGTATCGGGCGGTTTCGGCCATGCGCAGGATCTCACTGCGAGTTTCCACGATGGCGGCAATGGGGGTGTCGATGAGCCGGTCGCCAAAGTTGGGCAGCCGGTAATAGTCAATGTCTTCCTCTTCTTTCGGGGAGAGCAGGACGGCCACTTTGATCAGCCAGGGCAGCACCAAAAGAAAAAAAACGGCGTTGATCACGTTGAACATGGTGTGCCCGTTGGCGATATAGCGCCCAACATTGACGAGGTCATCGCCTACTACCTGGTTCACGGGCCCAGAGCCAAGCCCCAGAGTAACGGTTTCCACCAGGTTAACAAACATGGGGAAAATACAGACGATCAGCGTCACGCCGAGCACATTGAACATGGTGTGGGCTCGGGCCGCCCGGTGGGCGTTAATATTGTTGGAACCGATGGTGGCAAGCTGGGCGGTGATGGTGGTGCCGATGTTTTCCCCCAGAACCAGGGCCATGGCGGCCGGAAAGGTCAGCAACCCCTGGCCGGCCAGGGTCATGGTCAGACCGATGGTAGCCGAAGAACTTTGAATCATGAAGGTCAGACCCGCTCCCACGACCACACAGAGAAGCAGCCCGCCTAAGGAGCTGGGATCGAACTTGGTAAAAAAAGCCAGAAAAGCCGGGTCGCTCTTGATGGGCGAAAGGCCGAGCTTCATAACGTCCATTCCGTAAAAGAGCAGTCCGAAGCCCAAGACGACTTCACCGATATAGCGTGTTTTTTTCTGCTGGGTGAAATACTTGAGCACCACCCCCAGGGCGATGGCGGGAAGGGCCAGGCTGGTAAGTTTGAAGGCGATCAGCTGGGCTGTAACCGTGGTTCCCACATTGGCGCCCAGAATCATACCCACGGCTTGCTGAAGGGTCATCAGGCCGGCTGTGACGAAACCGATCAGCATGACCGTAGTGGCGGAAGAGGACTGCACCATGGCTGTCACCACCGCTCCGGTAATGAAGCCAACAAATCGATTAGAGGAAACGGCACTCAAGATAGATTTAATCCGTTTTCCCGCTGCCATCTGTAATCCTTCGGTCATCATCTTCATGCCGAGGATAAACATGCCCAACCCGCCGAAGGTGGTGAGTATCACTTTGACCATCACCTGCTCCAATCGCGGCCGCCCCGTAAAAAGCAGCCATCTGCGTCTTTCCCGCCCGTGCGGGAAGCGGCAACCCGCTGTTAATGCATATTAATTGACTTTTCAGATAGTTAATCCCCACCAAAGGGATGGCCTGTTCTTACCATATACTCACTTGATGTCAAGCCTTGGGCTCTATGGAATCAGCCACATAAATAGATATTGCCAGGACAATGGCTCAAATCCGGTACCCGATGGCATAATAATCCACATCCTCCGGATGGACATTCTCCTCGGAGATCGCCTTGTCCCGAACCGATATGCCGGCCCGATGGACCGATTCCGGATCACCGGACACCAGCGGATGCCAGGGGGCCAGGTCCTTGCCTTCAGCCAATCTCCGGTAGGCGCAGGTTTTTGGGAGCCATCGCAATTTTGGAATCCGCCGCGGGGTCAGCACGAGGCATTCGGGCACCAGGATGGTTCGATGGTCGTAGTCGGTGCATTGGCACGTCCGGGTATCCAGCAGGTAACAGGAGACCCAGGTATACGTGACTTTACCGGTTTTGCCATCTTGGTACTTCTGGAGACAGCATCGACCGCAGCCGTCGCACAGCGATTCCCACTGCCGGCGGGTCATCTGCTCCAAGGATCGGGTTTTCCAGAAGGGTGGGATAACGGGCTTTCCCTTTGGATTATTTTCCATTTGCGGTCGATTCCCTTTTGAATTTCCTGCCGGAAAAATAGCGGTCCCGCTGGGATTTTCCAATTAGGGCCGCAAAGGAAAAAGGCGTCAGCGTTTTGCGTTTCCAGGCGGTACGCAGCAAAGCGACGGCCATGTTGGCCGGCACCAGGGGCTGTTTTTGGCGGGGCTTGCGCACCAATTTTAGGGCTCCTGCAGGACAGGTGGAGACACACAACCCGCAGCCAATGCAGCGCTGACCATCCAGCCGGACCCGGTTCCCCGCCATACAGAATGCGTCCATCTGACAGCGCTGAACACAGACCCCGCAGCCGGTGCATGCGACGGTATCCAGTTGGACAGAAAAGGCAGCGGCCATCAGTTCGGCAGGTCTGGGATAAGTTTTGACGGTGCGCAGCACTCCGCAGCAGCAGCCGCAGCAGCAACAGATCCAGGCGGGATCACGGCTGTTGCTGGGTTGCAGAACCAGTCCGGCCCGGTCGGCCGCTTCAAAAAGGTCCAGGACGGTCTGTCGGTCCACCGGCCGGCCGATGCCGGCTTGGACGAAATAGCTGCCGGCATCGCCAAAGGAAATGCAGGTCTCCAGGGGGCGGTCGCATCCTTGGCCGGCTAAACGCCGCTCCTGGCGGCAAATGCAGGGAGCGACGACAAAATGCTCTTTCTTTTCAATTAATCGGGCGGCGGCCTCATGGGGCAAAATCGGCAATTGCGGGTCGATGCTGCGATTCACCGGGATGGTGCGCATCTGCGGCGCCCGCCGCCACGCTTTCGCATTGAAGAGGATCGGGATATAGGCCTCCATATCGGCCACGAGTTCCGGATACAGTCGATTGACCTGCAATTCCCAGACCCCCACCACGAATTGGGACGCCATATAGCGGTCGGGTTTTGCCTGGTGGCTGTCTTTAAGAATCAACCCCTTGCGCCACATGGACTCCAGCATCGCTGCTGCGGTATCGCGTTCCAGCCCGCATCGATAGGCGACCACATGGGCCGCTTCGGGGATCAGGGTCAATCGACAGGCCAGCCTGGCCTCGGATTCGGTAAAAAGCCGTTTGAGGATGCGAAGTTCCACGCCGTCCGGGGTGGCCGGGAAGCCACCGGGTAGCCGGTCCAGGTGGTTGGCCAACTCATGATATACCGTGTGCGCCATGCTTGGATGCCTTATCCTATTTTCGACACCCCTGTTAATAGCTTTTCGTGCAATTTATTTTAGCCATTACGGTTTGATAAATACTTCCGGGTTAACTCCCATCGCTTGTAAAAATTCCAACTGAACAGGCTTTAGCGGCCTG
>Ga0272443_10000070_pt1 | contig 199646 bp, 181 predicted proteins | sample SSMAcet12_FD_193581 | JGI IMG/M metagenome (GOLD analysis project Ga0272443, IMG submission 193581) | Marine sediment archaeal communities from Little Sippewissett salt marsh, Falmouth, MA, United States - SSM-Acet-12 | ecosystem: Environmental > Aquatic > Marine > Wetlands > Sediment ... | reverse complement strand
CAACAGAACCATCGCCAAGGCAAAAAACATCATCGAAAACTCACCTGTCCAAATTACCTCGAAAATCACCACCAAATGTCCAAGATAATCAGAAAAAAAATGTCAGATTATCGTGAACAACGACACTCAGACTCCAGCTTTCGCCCTGTCCAAAGACACCACGCCCCTTCGCCTTGACGCCGAGTTTTGTCTTCGCCGCCTCTATATATGATTTGCTCCCTACAGCGATACTCTCCGTCCACGCGCCATCCCGTAAATGCTCCTTTTTCTGAATAGCCTCATTCACCCATCTGCGGTGAGCCTCGGCCAGATCCTGAATCGAACTGAACCCGAACAGATTTTTTAGCCTCTCATGGTTAATCAGGGAATAACGTTTCCGCGGCGTCTGAATTTCATTATACCTATTAAACTCCCATTCCGATGGATGCTTCACGACTCCGGCACGAACCATGTTGAGGTCAATGTAAACGAGACACCTCGCCAAATGCTCTCCTGCCTCAACCGCTGTTGCGTGGTAGCGGTCTTCCCATTAGGCCCCTTTCCTATTCTTCCGGTTATTGAATTCTTGTCCCGTTCTCCCCGCTATCAACTGAATGGATCTGGGGATCACGTCTTTATCGCCCCTGTCCCTGACAAAAAGATGAACGTGATTTGAAGTGATCGCATAATTGAGAACGCACAACCCATAGCGCTTTTTTGCCTCAAACAGCCATCGGAGGTAACGGCGGCGATCCCTGGCAAACTTCAAGAGGAACTCCTTCTTGTGACATCAGTGTGTAATGCCAGACACGGGGATGTAATGTCTATTCGCTCTGGGCACGGTGATTATTCCATTAGCAGATATATTTTGTGGCCGAAAACACTACTCTAAGAGCACAGAATGCTACCTCTTAAAGCATTTTTTATATTGATTTCAACTGCTTGCTTCAAATAATCTTGGTCCGACCCCACGTATGGGCCGTATGTCAGGCGGTTCACGCTGTCGACAAAGGCCTCCTTGTCCGGGTGAAGCTCCGCAGCCGTGTCCAGGACATCCCCAAAGGTTTGCTCTGCCCACCATCCCTGTTCTTCATATTTCCTCGCATCCTCGGGCCTGTAAGGGGCGCACCCCTGGATCAGATTGAAATGATCGTTCCCTCGCCACGTCACCTTGTATCCTCCCGTCTTGTTGAGTGTTCACGGTCTCAACTGAAAAAATCCATCCATTCTTCCCGGTCCCCTTCCTGCGAGAGGCTTCTCACCATAGCGTCTCTCGAGTTCCGGACATGCGCCTCCATGAGGTCGCGGGCTTTGGATGCATCCCTTTCCCTGAGGCTCTCGAACAGCAGCCGGTGCTCCTCGGCCGAGGAAGCCATCCTGCCGGGCGCGACCCATTTGAGCTCGATTCGGAGTATCACGTGCTCGAAATTCCGCCTGAGGAGGTACTTCAAGACCTTGTTCCCGGACATCTCGGCGATCTGGAGATGAAACTCCGCGTTGAGGGTCATTTTTTTCGTGTCATTTCCGGGTGGCCTGTATTCCTGGCTGCGGAGCAGCTTCTCTTCCAGAAGCTTCAGGTCCGCCGGTTTTCCCCTGAGTGCGGCCAGCTGCACGGCCTTCACCTCCAGGGCCTCGCGGACCTCGGTGGCGTCCAGGATCTCCCGCGGGTCGAGGGGTTTGACGGCGTAGCCGCGGTTGTTCTCGGAAACGATGAACCCTTCCTGCTCCAGCCGGTTCAAGGCATTGATGATGGGGGTTTTGGACATGTGGAGCGTTTCGATCAGTTCCCTGTACAGGAGCTTTTGACCGGGTATGAGCTTTCGTTGAAGCATGAGCTTTTTAAGGTCTTTATAGGCCTCTTCGATACAATTTTCTGATTTATTGCGCTTTTCCATAGAGTTGAAAACAAACCCATGCGGTTGAATTGGGGTTGACATGAACGCCCGACTTTTTTATGATCTTAAATTAGATCCAAAAAGAGATCAACAAAAAAATGAAAAGGGCTGGACCTGGAAGCCCCGCACGGGAGGTTTCAATGGAGACCCTGACAACGGAAAACCCACGGATCATCACCGTCGGCGTCAACGGAAGGCGGCAGGAGCTGGTCGTCGGAAACGGGACCCGACAGATCGCCCCCTCCCACACCCTGGCCCACACGCTCAGGCACACCCTGGGCCTCACGGGGACCAAGGTCGGGTGCGACCGTGGGGGGTGCGGATCCTGCACCGTTTTGATGGACGGAGTCCCGGTTTTGTCCTGCATGACCCTTACCGTGGAGTGCGACGGCCGCGAGATAACCACCATAGAGGGCCTTCAGGACCCGAAGACCGGAAAACCGGCCCCCCTCCAGCAGGCCTTCATCGATCACTCCGCATTCCAGTGCGGGTTTTGCACCCCCGGTATAATCATGGCCTCCAGTTCGCTGCTGGAGAGAAATCCCTCCCCGGACGAGCACGACGTCAAGGAGGCCCTTTCGGGTCACTTCTGCCGGTGCATCAGCTACTACCACGTGATGGACGCCGTGCTGGACGCCGCTGGCCGGAAGGAGTAGGACCATGCCGGAAGAATACAGCACCATAGGAAAACGCACCCCGCGAAAGGACGCCCTGGACATCGTCACGGGCAAGGCCGGGTTCATCGACGACATAAGCCTGCCGGACATGCTCCACGGTTCGGTCCTGCGGAGCCCTCATGCCCACGCCGAGATCGCGAGGATCGAAACAGACCGGGCCGAGGCCCTCCCGGGTGTCCGGGCCGTCCTGACGTACAGGGACGTGCCCGGGTGGAAGACGGGCATGCCCCGGCACCTGGGTGTTCTGAACAGGAGGCTGCGGCACGTGGGGGACGCGGTCGCCCTCGTGGCCGCGGAGACCGGGGAGATCGCCCGCGAGGCACTGGACCTGATCCAGGTGGAATACGAGCGCCTCCCGGCGGTCTGTGACGTGGAAGAGGCCATGGCGCCGGGCGCCCCCCGACTGCACGACGACTTCCCCGGCAATGTCGTCCCGCCCTTCCCCGCCTTCGGGCCCGGGACCATCGACAAGGTGGTCATGGGGGACGTGGAAGAGGGGTTCCGGTCCGCGGATTTCATCAGCGAAGGGATCGTGAGGTACGAAAACCTCGCCAACCCCCTGCCCATCGAGCCGCCCGGCGTCATCGCACGGTGGGAGGACGAAAACAGGCTCACCGTGTGGTCGGGGACCCAGAGCGCCTCGTGGCACCGGTTCATCATGCAGTCCAAGATGGGGATGCCGGACATCCGCGCCGTCAACACCCACTGCGGCGGGAGCTTCGGCTCCAAGAACTACGCCCCCCAGCCGCTTTTTTACGCATCCGCGCTTGCCAGGGCCACCGGGAGGCCGGTCAAGGTCTGCTACACAAAGGAGGAACACTTCGGCGCCTTCGTCCTCCGGCTCGGCTCTCGGTTCCGGGGAAAGATCGGCATGAAAAAGGACGGCACGGTCACGGCGGTGTCCGGGGAGTGGTTCATCGACTCCGGGGCCTACTCGGACATGCCCCAGGCCCAGATCGCCGTGGGCTGCGGGGAGGCCCAGCTCGTGCTCCGGTGCCCCAACTGGGACCTCAGGACGCACCTGGCCTGCACCAATCGGTGCGCCTCGGGGGTCATCCGGGGGTTCGGCGGCCAGGAGCTCGAGTCCTCGTTCGCGCCCGTTCTCCACGACCTCATGGGGCAGGCGGGCCTGGACCCGGTGGAGTTTTTCAAGAAGAATTTCGTCAAGCCCGGCGAATCCTATGTCTGGCGGGACGGGGATGTCTGGACCTGCCGCGGGAAGGACTACTCCCAGGCCATGGACGAGGGCGCCGAGGCCTTCGGCTGGAAGGAGAAGTGGAAGGGCTGGCTCAACCCCACGGAGACGCGGGGGTCCCGGCGCGTGGGAGTGGGTGTGGGCATCCACGGCAACGCGGACGTGGGCGAGGACGAGTCCGAGGCCCTGGTCCGGCTGAATCCGGACGGCACGGCCGTCGTTCACGCGCTCGTGGGCGAATCCGGCATGGGCCAGAGGAGCAGCCTCTGCAAGATGGCCGCCGAGATCCTGCACCTCCCACTGGATCGGGTCCACATGACGCCCCCGGACACACTCCTGAACCCCTACGACTTCGGCCTGGTGGGCTCCAGGGGGACCTATGCGGTGGGTTCCGCGGTGATCCAGGCAGCGGAGGACGCCAAAAGAAAGCTCTTCGAATCGGCCGCGCCCAGGCTCAAGGCCGCCCCCGAGGATCTCGAGACGCGGGGCGGCGCGGTCTTTGTCCGTGGCGCGCCCGAAAAGTCCATAACCTGGAGCCGGGCCATCGGGCTCATGAAGACCTGCACCGGGACCGGTCGATTCGAGCCGGATTTTTCCGTGCCCAACTTCCTCATCCTCTTCGTGGAGGTCGCCGTGGACATGGAGACGGGCCGGGTGGACCTGACCCGGGTGCTCGGCGCGAGCGACGTGGGCCGGATCATCGACCCCCCGTCCCTCGAGGGCCAGATCTACGGGTCCCTCGGCTCCGCGGGGGTGGACTCGGCCGTTTTCGAGGAATCGGTCGTGGACCCCGTGACCCGCCGCATGCTGAACATGAACATGGTGGATTACAAGTGGAGAACCTTTCTCGACCTGCCCGGCTTCCAGACCAGGATCCTGGAGACGCCCTTCCCCACTCGCAGTTTCGGGGCCATAGGTCTTGGCGAGATATCCACGTCCCCGGGCCCCGGGGCGGTCCTCATGGCCGTCTCCAATGCCGTGGGGCAGAGGTTTACCGATTATCCCCTGACGCCGGACAAGATTCTGAGGGCCCGGCGCGCGGTGGAGGGAGGTGAAGCCCGGTGAAAACTTTCAATCACGTCAATGCGGCTTCCCTGGAACACGCCCTGTCCCTGCTTGCAAAGTCCGGTGAAAAGGCGCGCCTCATCGCCGGTGGAACGGATCTCCTGGGCGTGCTCAAGGACGAGATCCTGCCCGATTATCCCGAGCTCGTCATCAACCTCAAGGGCATCCCCGGCCTGGACGGCGTGGAGGAGCATGATGGGGAGTTGAGGATAGGGGCCCTGACACGCCTTGCGGACATCGCGGGCTCACCCCTGATCCAGGGGCAATACAGGGCCCTGGCCCAGGCGGCGGATTCCGTCGCGAGCCCCGAGATCCGGAACATGGGCACCCTCGGCGGGAACCTCTGCCAGGACACCCGCTGCTGGTACTACAGATATCCTCACGGCATGGGCGGGAGGATCCAGTGCCCGCGCAAGGGCACCGGGGCGTGCCTGGCACCCAGGGGGGACAACAGGTACCACTCGATCTTCGGGGGTAAAAAGTGCTTCGCGGTCTGCCCCTCGGACACGGCCATCGCCCTGGCGGCCCTGAATGCGCGGGTTCGTGTCGCAGGCCCCGACGGTGTGAGGGAGATTCCCGTGGATGAGTTCCACACCCCCCTGGGGACTGCCCTCGGGCCGGGGGAGATCCTCACGGGGGTCCTCGTGCCGCGGCCCTCAGAGGATACGCGGCAGAACTTCCTCAAATTCCGCATGAGGGACGCCGTCGACTTTGCCTTGGTCAGCGCGGCGTCCCTGCTCACGACATCGGACGGCGTGTGCACGGATGCCCGGATATATCTTGGGGCCGTGGCGCCCACGCCCCATCGGGCCGTGGAGGCCGAGGACGCGGTCAAGGGGACCTCGCTGGACACCGAGACCACCCGGAAGGCCGCACAGGCCACGGTTACCCGTGCCAAACCCTTGAGCAGAAACGCATACAAGGTGGAGATCACCGCTGCCTTGATTCGAAGGGTCTTGAGTGAATAAAACCGGAAGGGCCCCGGTTCGGATGTCGCCTCACAGTCCGGGGGGAGTTTGAGAGGCCCCGCCGGTGCGGGGCCTCTGGCAGGAGCTAGAGCTTCCAGGGGCTGAGGTCGCCGGAGGCGAATTTCTTGGGCATCTTGTACCATCCCTTGTCCACCACGACTTTCACAAGTCGAGCCGCCTCTTCCATTCCCATTTCGTTCATCAGGGTCAGAGGGCCCTTGGGCCAGGCGAGTCCGGTGGTCATGCCCAGATCGAGATCGCCCGTGGAGGCCACATTGTTTTCGATCAGATGTGTGGAGATGGTGAAGATCCCGCCCAGCAGGGCCTCCCGCACCGCGGCCCTGGCGGCTGCATCCCGGGAAACCGGGCCGTCTTCGAGGTCGAAGGGGTTGTTGCCTTCGAACCTTTCCTTCAACACGTCCGGAACCGGCGGGAAGCCGATGTCCGAATCCCCCAGATAGTCGACCATGGACACGCCGGCGTGGTAGGCGGTCCCGAGTCCACCCATGTTCTGGACCCACAGGACGCCGAACTTGATGCCCAGGGCCTCCTTGCTCACGTCATCCAGGGTGGCGGCGTTGTAGGCCTCCCCGTAGAAGTTGTCCAGTATGAGGTAGCAGGAGATGAACACGGGGTTGACGGCGAACCCGGGGAAATCCTTGACGGTTATGGGGACCTTTTTGTTCTGTTTAGCAAAGGACATCAAGGCTTCGTAGGTGTCGTCGCTCGTGCCCTTCTGCCGGATGACCTCCACCAGCTTGTTGACGTTGGCGGGGAAGAAATAGTGCAGCCCCGCCGTCCGCCCCGGGTTCTCGACCTTTTCCATCAGCTTTTCGATCAGGAAGGTGGAAGTGTTGCTGGCGATTATGGTGTCCTTGGGGAGGGCGTCGGAGAGGTCCTTGAAGATCCCGATCTTCAGGTCCATGTTTTCGACCGCGGCCTCGATGACGAGATCGCATCCGGAGAGGTCGCCGTAGCTGGTCGTTCCGCTGATACCGGCCGTCAGCTTGTCCATGTCGTCCTGGGTGATCTTGCCCTTTTCCACCCTCTTGGACAGGGGGCGGACGACCTGCTTGTCAAACATGGCCTTGACCAGGTCCTCATTGACTTCCTTGTAGACGACTCGATATCCCGAAGCAGCGGCATTCAAGCCTATGGCGGCGCCCATGACGCCGAACCCGATGATTCCCACAGTTTCAATCTCTTTCATTTTTATCCTCCGCTGTGTGTTGATGTGGCTCCTTGCGCAACGACAAGACCCGTTCGTCGACTCCACCCCGGGCCGTCATTTCTGCCGTTGTTGAAACGCATGCCTCTTTTTCCCAAAAGATTGAAAATGCATCAACTCGGCGGATTTGTCCATGAATTTTCTCTTGCAGACGAGACTGCAGGCACCATGTTTCACTTCCTTGAACCTGTTCAATTTAGATTGCAAAGTCGCGCGGTATGATTTATTATCATACCGGAGGTGATGAAGATGGCAGCATCAAAGATCGCAATCACAATTGACGACAACACACTCAAGCGTTTAGACATCCTCGTGAAATCAAAAATTTTTCCAAACCGCAGCAAAGCCATTCAGGAGGCTGTTACCGAAAAACTATTGCGTATTGAGAAAAGCCGTCTTGCCCAGGAGTGCGCCAAACTGGATCCGGAATTCGAACAATCCTTGGCAGAAGAGGGCTTCTCACCGGAGTTGGAAGAATGGCCGGAATACTGAGGGGTGACATACACTGGGCGGATCTGAATCCAGCCATTGGCTGTGAACAGGGCGGATTACGCCCTGTTCTTGTTTTAAGCCACAATGTGTTCAATGACAGATCAGGAACTGTCATTGCCGTTGCCGTCACCAGTCAGCCACAAAGGGCCGGCTATCCTTTGACCATGGAACTGTCGGACACCAAACTGCCCAAAAAGTCCTGGGTAAAAATCAGCCAGATTCGAATCCTTTCCACGAAACGGATCGGCAAGAAAATAGCAAAAGCATCTGACGAAGAATTGGTTCTTGTCCTTGAAGGCTTGAATGAAATAATCGGAGGTTGAACTTTGCTTTTACGGCGACCCACTGCCCTGGGCCCCATGATCTCCCTTATGTCTCTTTTGAAGAGCTCTTGACAAGGACCATTTTTTCGAAGACTCCCGGTGGACAGGGGCCTATCCCCCTTTATGCCATCATGGCCTCCGACCGGAGCCCTGGTATGGAGGCTGTCTGAACGCCTACAGAGGGATTTGTCGTAGCGGGTTTACGCCGGACCCGCGACAATTTAGATTTCATCAAACTCTTTGTTTCGATATGCCTTCAGATAACGTGTGCAATACTCGTCTTTACCTGCGAGAGCCTCGGCCGCGGTGATGTTGGCCATCATGCGTTTGTCCAGAGGGTTCACAATAGCCCCGTCCAGGCCCTTGGCAATGGCCATGACCATGAAGGTCTGGTTCAGGAATTTGCGGGCCGGGAGCCCGTAGCTGACGTTTGAAAGACCGCACACCGTGTGAATGCCGGGAAAAGACGTGAGAATCCTTTCAATGGAGTTGAGGAACTCAACACCGAATGTGTTGTTCACGGAGACGGGCTGCACCAGGGGATCGACGAAAATATTTTCCACCGGGATATCGCTCTTCACCAGGCCGTTGACCAGCTTCTCCGCCACCTTCAACCGGTCGTCCACGGTTTCCGGCATGCCCTCGTCGCTCATGCACAGGGCGATCACTTTCAAGTCTGTCCCGGCGAGGATGGGGATCAACTTCTCATAGCGGTCCTTTTCAAGGGAAATTGAATTGATGACGGCGGTGCCCTTGTGGACGGACAGGGCCGCCTCTATGGCCAAAGGGTCCGGGCTGTCTATGGCGCAGGGCTTTTCCGTTTTCTGCTGGACGACTTGGACCAGCCACTGGAGGTACTCCGATTCCTTGCCGGAAAAGATCCCGGCATTGACGTCGATGTAGTCGGCTCCCGCTCCGGCCTGGTCCTCGGCAAGCACACCTATGGCGGCTTCGTCCTTCTCTTCGATGGCTCCAGCAACGGCTTTTCGACTGGCGTTAATCAACTCTCCGATGATGATCATCCGCTGTGCTCCTTCTCATTTTTAGGCTTGCGCATTTTTCCAGGAAGGCCGTCGCCTCCTCGCTCTTCTCCTGGCCTCATTTGATCAACAGCCCAGGCAAAAACAGGCAGACCGACGGGACAAACGTGATCACGAGCAGGCTGACAATGAGCGCAACCAGGAACGGCCTGCAACTCCTCACAAGGCTCTCGAACTTCACATCGGAAACCGCCGTCATCACATAGAGGCCTATGCCCATGGGTGGGGTGATGATACCAATCAGCAGGTTGAAAATCAAAATGATTCCAAAGTGGATCGGGTCAATTCCAAATTCCTGTATCACGGGCAGCAGGATTGGAACGGAGATAAGCATTGCAGGCAGTGTTTCCAAAATGCAGCCCAGAATCAACAGGAACAGATTCAACAAGATCAGCATGACAAACTTGCTGCTCGTCAATCCTGCCAGCCACTCGGCCACGAGGATGGGAGTCCCTTCCATGGTGATCATCCAACTCATCGCGGAAGAGATGGCGATTATGTACATGATGAGCGAAGTGGACATCACACTTTCGACGGTTACCTTTATGAACCCCTTGACGCTCAAGGTCTTGAATACGGCGCCCAGCAGGATGCTGTACCCAATGGCGAGGACGCCGGCCTCCGTGGGCGTCACCACCCCCCCGACCATCCCCCAGATGATGATCACGGGCGAGAGGATGGCAAGGATTCCGTCTTTGGTCGTGTGCACAAGCCCTTTGAAGGACCACCTGATGGGGGCGGGACAGGCCTGCCTGCCGGTGACCACCCTGTAATAGATGAAAACCATCAAGAAGACCCCGATGATGACGCCGGGGATCACACCCGCGAGGAACATCTTGGCTATGGACACGTTGGCCATGATCGCATAAATGACCATCATGATGCTCGGAGGGATGATCGGGCCGATGGTGGCGGAGGCAGCGGTCACGGCGGCGCTGAAGGATTCATCGTAACCCGCCTCTTTCATGGCCTTGATTTCAATGGTCCCCAACCCGGCCGCATCCGCAAGGGCCGCGCCCGAAATGCCGGCGAAAATCATGCTCGCAAAAATATTCACGTGGGCGAGCCCGCCCCGAATGCTCCCCACCACTGCATTGGAAAAATCGAATATCTTTCTGGTCACACCCATCTCGTTCATCAAATTACCGGCAAAGATAAAAAAGGGTATGGCCATTAAAGGGATGCTTTTCGTGCTCGCTGCCATTTGCTGCGGAATCGAGACGAGCTGGAAATCCCCAACCACGAAGCATATGGCCACGGCCAGGCCGATCGCCATGGCCACCGGGATCCTCAGGAATATGAACAACAGAAACAGTATAAAAATAAGCGCGGAAATCAATGAATGCCTCCTGCCTTTTCAGGATGACTCAGATATAAATCAATGGTGTCTCTGATGTGAGACAACAACATGGAAATCGTCCCGACAAAGATGGGCATTGAAAAGTAGTGGTTGGGAATGTTGAGGCCTTCAGTGGAGTGACGAGACTGAATGACTAATAAGTCAAAGGTGAAGTAGCCGATAATCATCAAAAAGATAAAAACGGCAGTTTTAGTGACTAACTGCAGGTATCTTTGGATTTTTTTGCTTAGGAAGTTTGTAAAGAACTCTATTTCAATATCCCTGCCCCGGTTGTAAACCAGGCAAAACCCTATAAAATACATCCAGTTTGCCAGCAAGATAGTGATCTCATAGACAAAGAAAAGGGAATGGTCCAGAAAGTATCGAGAGAAAATCTCCGCTCCGTTTATAACCACGATCGCAATCATGCAGGCTGTGGTGAATACCAGTTCAAGCTGATCGATACGCCTCACGATCAGGGAAAACCAATGATGAAGGGCTTGCAAGATGGATTTCCTGGCCACTCCGGGATTCCCCCAAGCAGGTGAGGGACACGAAATCGCGTCCCTCACGGAGAAGTCGTTTATTTCAATGCTTGAACCGCTTCGAAGATCTCCTTGTCCACGAACCCTTCCTCAATGAGCGTCTGGTAGTAAGGCAGCATTTTCTCTTCAAACTGCACCGTGTTCACCCGAATAAAAACGGCATTGTCCTCCCTCATCATGTCCTGGATGTCCGCCTCGGCCCTTTTTTTCACTTCCTCCGCATAGACCTTGCCGGCATGGTTGGCGGCCTTTACGAGGAGCGTCTGCTGTTCTTCGTTCAGGGACTGCCAGACCTTTTCGCTGATGGTGATGGGCCAGGTCTGGTGAAACTGCTTGAGTTCGGTGACATAGGGGGCCACCTCGGTGAACCGCATGGTCTTTACAAGGGTCAGGGGCGCGGTGACCGCCTGGATCATGCCCTGTTTGATCGACAGGTAGACGTCGGTCCACGGGATCACCATGGGAACGGCCCCCATGTGCTGCCAGCATTTTTTCACCGGTTCGTTCGGCCATATCCTCATTTTTACGCCTTCGAGGTCCTTGGGCTCCATGATCGGTTTCGTGGAGATGAACACCCGGTAGGGCCCCCTGTCGCCGTTGAATTCCGTGGAGATGAACCGGATACCCTGTTCCAGCATGCGCTTCCTGGCCTCTTCAAAGACCGGGCTGGTGAGATACTTGCGGAAGTGCTCCCGGTCCTTGAAGAAATAGAGCATGGTCAGCATGCTCAACTCCTTGGGGGCCAACTTGTTGTAATAACTCAGGGCCCCTGAATACAGATCCAAAGTCCCTGTCATCAGATTTTCAATGGACGTTTGTGGGTCCCCCAGCTGGTCCTGCAGGTAAATGCGTATGGTCAAATCTCCGTTGGATTCCTCCTCCACCATCTTCTTGAAGGCTTTCAGGGCAAACTCCTCGACGCTCCCCGGGCCAAGGGATTCGTTCACCCTGAGGGTCCGGCCCGAGGCGACAGAGGAAATCAGTGTGGCCGCGCAAAAAACCATCAACGCTGACAAAGTGACTCTTTTCATGGTGCTCCTCCTTTTTTTGTGTGGACTCAATACGTTTCTCTGGACATCCTTTCCCTCAAGCGTCTGGTCCTGTCCAGGTTGACCTCCATGTGTTCCCTGTCGATGGCCACCCCGTAGTCCTTTTCCGCTCCATCCAGGCTCACCTTTTCATTCAAAACATCCTGGAGCACCATCTCCGGCTCCCTCTCAAAGGGGTTTCCATAGCCCCCCGCGCCGGCCATCACGTGGCGAATCACGTCACCGCGATTCAGGATCTCCGGTTCGGTCAGGAGCACCGGCAAAACACGGTTTTCCTTTTCGGGATTGAGCACATTCATGGAAGGGGCGCCCGGTCCCCCCCCCATCAGCCCGGTGGGCGGGTGGTCTCTCTTGTCCGAGCGGATGGAGAACTGGATATCGTCGGCCAGGGCCCGATACTCCCTGACAATCGACAATCCTCCCCGATAGCGGCCCGCGCCGCCTGTGTCGGGGACGAACCCATACCGTTCGATCCTCAGGGGGTTGTCCTTTTCAATAAACTCGATGGGCACATTGGACTGATTGGCCCCCATGTGGGGGACCCCTTCCTGCCCGTCCCTGCCTTCCTTGCCGCCCGAGTTCCCCATGAGTGTTTCAACAAACACAAAGGCCCGTTGCCCGTCGTAGCCTCCGAAGGAGGGAAGGGTGGAACCACCGTTGTTGTCCGCGGGTATGCGATGCGGCAGGGCCTTTGCGAGGGCCCCGAAAAGGCAGTCGATCATCCGGAAACCCGAGATGCCGCGGGCCCCGCACGCCGCGGGTGGGGTTGGATTGCACACCGTCCCTTCAGGTGCGATGATTCTGATGGCCCGGGTATAGCCCTGGCAGTTGGGCATGTCGGCCGCCATGACCGAACGCAAGGCCGTGTAGGATGCAGCCTTGGTGAAGGGCAGCGGGGAGTTGATGCCGCCCTTGACCTGCCTGTCCGTGCCGGTCCAGTCCACCGTGACCTCGTCTCCCCGGATTTCCAGGAGCACCTTGAATGCCACAGGCTGGGGATCGGGACCCAACCCGTCGATGCAATTGGAAAATTCATATTTCCCATCCGGGATCTCGGACATCTCGAGCCTGAAGAGGTGGTCCGCGTAGTCGTGCAGTTCGGCTATGTACCGCGTCATGAGGGGAGTGCCGTACCTCTGGAACAGCTCCTGGTAGCCTCTCTCCCCCGAATGGCAGCCTGCGATCTGAGCCATGAGATCCCCCAGGACCCTGTCGGGAACCCTGACATTGTTTTTGATGATTTCGAGGATTGCCTGGTTCACCCTCCCCTCTTCGTAGAGCTTCAGAAAAGGCAGGCGCAGGCCTTCCTGATAAATCTCCTTGGCCCCCAGGGCATTGCTTCCCGGGACAATTCCCCCCACGTCCGTGTGGTGGCACACCGTGGTGGCCCAACCGGACAACCCGCCCTCAAAGAAGATGGGCTTGATGATGTAGATGTCCGGCAGATGCTGCCCGGCGGCTGTGTAGGGATCGTTGCTGATGAAGACGTCCCCGGGTCGAATCCGCCCCTCGTACTGTTTGATGAGAAAACTCATCGCATCGTAGAAGCTGCCCAGGTGCAGGGGTGTGGTGAGCCCCTGGGCCAGGGTCCTGCCCTCCGCGTCGCAAATGGCGGTCGAAAAATCCAGTGCATCCCGCACAATGGCCGAATAGGATGACTTCATCTGGATCAGGGCCATCTCGTCGGCAATGCTGTCGAACCCGTTTTTGATCACTTCCAGGAGAACCGGATCCACATCTTTAGGCATCACTGTTTGTCCTCTTCCCGATCTCTATGACGATGTTTCCACTCTCATCCAGGCATGCCGTGGACAGAGGGTTGACGACAACCGTTCCCTCGTACTCTTCGATGATCACGGGCCCGCGCCGCGGGGGGCCTGCCAACACGCCCCGGTCTCGGTAAACCGGTGTTTCGACCCTGCCGATGGATGGACCGAAGTAGGCCAAACGGCTTTCCTCCACGCCGGTTCGACAGTCGCCGGCCGCTTTTTCCGGCACGGTGAAGGTGCGGCCGCCCTCCTGCCCGGCCGGGGCCCCGATGACCCTCAAGGTGACGATTTCCTGGCTCTGCTCGGGGAAGTGGTGTCCATAGGTTTTCAGGTGTTCGGCCTCGAAATCGTGCTGCAGGCTCGAGAGGGTTTCAGTGTCGATGTTTTCATCATGGAGTGGTACCGTCAGCTCGTAGGCCTGGCCGGAATAGCGAAGGTCGGCGTGGAGCGTAAAGCGCACTTCCGCGGATGCCATGTGCAGCGCTTCCGCGACCTCGGCCTTCAACTCATCAAACGCCGCTCCCAAAGCGCGGGCATCGGTCTTTTCAATCCGGGCCCCGAAGGTTCGGGAGCGGCTCATTTCCACCGGCGCGAGCAGCAGCCCCAAGGCGCTGAAGACGCCTGCCACGGGCGGGCAGACGACCCTGGTGATGCCCAGGGCCGTGGCAAGCTCCGAGGCGTGCACGCCCCCGTTTCCACCATACGCAAAAAGCGTGAACTCCCGGGGATCGCGGCCGCGGTAGGTCGAGACGGCCTTGATCGCCCGCATCATTGCGGAGTTGGACACCGTGTGAATTCCATAGGCAGCTTCCATGACCTCCTGCTTCATGGGACCCGCCACTTTGCGCCGGATGACCTCCTCGGCCTCGGCCGCGTCAATGGGCACGGTGCCGCCAGCCAGGGAATGCGGGTTTATATACCCTAAGACCACATTGGCATCCGTGACCGTGGGCTCCGTGCCGCCCAGGGAATAACAGGCGGGTCCGGGGTCCGCGCCCGCACTGTGCGGCCCCACCTTGAGAGCGCCCGCCTTGTCGAACCACACGATGCTTCCCCCGCCCGCACCCACCTCGGAGATGTCGATGACCGGCAATTTGAGGGCGTACCCCCCGCCCTTTACAAGACGGCTGCTCAGGGAAATGCCGCCTCCCACCTCGTACTCGTCGGTCTTGACGAGCCTTCCTTCCTCGATGATGGACGCCTTGGCGGTCGTGCCCCCCATGTCGAAGGTGATCATATTGTCGAGTCCGGGCCGGGCCGTTTTAGCGGCGCCGATCACGCCGGCCGCCGGGCCGCACTCGACAATCTCGGCCGGTCTCTCGATGACGATCTCCGCCCCCAGGACGCCTCCGCTGGACTGCATCACCAGGAGCCGGCCTTCAATCCCCGCTCCGCGCAAACGGTCTATCAGCGACTGCATGTAGCGCTTGACCGGGGGCCCGAGGTAGGCGTTGATCACCGTGGTGCTGGTCCGCTCGTATTCCCTGATTTCGGGGAGCACTTCGGTCGAGAGTGACACAAAGCACCCGGGAAGGGCTTCCCTCAAGATCCTCCCGGCGGCCTCCTCATGCGCCGGGTTGGCATAGGAGTGAAGAAAACACACCGCCAGGGCCTCTATTTCAGCGTCCCTCAAGCGGTCGGCCGTTTCCCTCAGCTGGGTCTCGTTCAAGGGACGGATGACATTTCCCTCGGCATCAAGGCGTTCATCCGCCTCGTATCTGAATTGGCGCGGCACCAGCGGGGTGGGCTTCACCCAGTTCAGGTCATAAAGTGTCGGCATTCGTATCCTTCTCAACTCCAGGACGTCCCGGAAACCTTCTGTGGTGACCAGCGCTGTTCGTGCCCCTTTGTTTTCCAGTATGGCATTGGTGGCCACAGTGCAGCCGTGTATGATTTCGCTGACGCCCGAAACAGACAAGCCGAGGTCGCCCATCAATTTCCGGATGCCTTCAAGCACCGCTTCCGCGTAGTCATGGGGCGTGGAGAGGATTTTACGGGTGGCGATACGGCCCTCACGCGTTATCATGGCGATGTCCGTGAAGGTTCCCCCGATGTCGGCGGCGATTCGCAAGCTCGAGGTCATGGTCTATCTCTCCCTGAATTTTTTCACAACCACGGCCAACCGGCGATAGTGTTCCAGGGACGTCCCGCAACACCCTCCCAAGACTTTCCCCCCCGCCTCAATCCACCGGGGGGCCCACTTCTCCATTTCTTCGGGCGTGGCGGGGTGGACCGTCTTGCCGTCGATCAAATCGGGCAAACCCGCGTCGGGCTGACAACCCAGAGGCTTCCGGGTGCCCAGCCTCATTTCCCCGAGCAGCGCCACACCGTCCTCATAGGACCAGAGGCCGCAGATGGCCCCGACAACATCGGCTCCCGCGTCATCGATCATTTTGGAGGCTTTGGCGGGCTCATACCCCATCATTGTGCGGAACCCCTTTTTCCCTTTGTAATAAGTGTTGTGGCAGATGACCGGGAGCCCGGTCAGTTCCTTGGCCGCCTGCACGGCGATCACCATGGACTCCTGATGGTTCCCGGAAATGTGCAGGACGTCCACTCCACCCTCGGCCAGCGCAACAATTTGTTCCTTGTAGCCCTCGTAGACGTATTCCGGTGTGTAGGAACCGTAGGGCTCGAGAAAATCGGGATTGGAGCCGGAGATGTTTCCCACGACAAAGCACCCTGGAGGTGTGACCTCTCTTGCCAGGCGGGCGGACTCGTAGTTGAGCTCATGGATCCGGTGCTGCTGGTCAAATGGCTGCGCCCTGAAGACGGAACTTGCCTGAGTGGCCGTGTGGCCCATCTCACAGCCGGCTTCATAGGATTTCACCAGGGCTTCCTGAAATTTTTCCGGGTTTTTCAGGACCCAGTCGGAAAGGTGCGACTCCTGATCCTTACCCCACTCGAGCAGCAGGGTCTGCATGGGTGCGTAAAGAATCAGCCAGTCCCTTTGAAGGCGATCCAAAAATTCACTTGCCATAATTTGTTCTCCTGCTCTGATAATTTCCAAGACCGCTGGAGGGCAACGAATCTATCTTGAAGATTGTGACAACCTAATTGGTGCCCAGCATCTCACGGACCTTGTAGACGGCCCCCCCGGCGTTTTCCGCATACCCGTCGGCGCCGATCTCATCCGCGAATCTTTGCGAGACGCAGGCGCCACCGATCAGGGTCCTGATTTTTCCCCGGAGCCCCGCCCGATCCACCGCTTCCACCACCTCTTTCATCCTGCCCATGGTGGTCGTCAGAAGGGCGCTCATTCCAATGACCAGGGCGTTTTCCTCAACGGCCCGCTCAATGAATTTTTGCGCGGGCACGTTTTCACCGATGTCCACCACATCAAAGCCGGCTCCTCGCAGCATGATGTTGACCAGGTTCTTCCCCAGGTTGTGTACGTCGCCTTCCACGGTCCCAAGCAAAATTTTGCCCTTGTCGCCCTTTTGGGGATTGGAATAATAGGGTTCGAGAATTTCGGTGGCCGTACGCATGACCCTTGCCGAGAGAAGAACCTCGGGCACCCACATTTCCTCGTCACGAAAGAGCTGCCCCACCTCGTTCATCCCCGGGAAAAGCGCTTCGTGCAGGATGGTCTCCGGACTGAAGCCCTGATCGAGTGCGGCTTTTACTATTTCCTCCGTCTCTTGAAATTCCCCTGAAACGAGATTTTTCTTGATTTTTTCCAGCATAGCCACAATGCCTCCTAGATCGTCATTCTTGAGAAAAATAGAAAACAAGACGCTGCTCTCCGGTAGTTAAATGCTCCTTATAGATCTGTTTTAAGGAGTTAAAATCTCTTTTTACTAACAATTTAATTAGTTTTAAGTGTTGTATTTGTAATATTTCATAGTAATAGGATTTGATTTTCTTGTTGACTTTAACAAGCGAAAGCAGGTAACCCAGACGAATCTCTTCCGAATACATTCTTTCCAGGATGGTATCCAGATACTGATTGTCTGCCGCCCTTGCCAGGGTCTTGTGGAACTCGGCATTCAAGTTGGCGAAATCATACATTCGCTCATGTGTGATGGCTTCATCCATCCGGGCATAGATTTCTTCGAGTTGAGACACGATTTCAGAGAAGTCGTCTTCGGGATTGATGAGATCGAATATGAGAGAGCCCATGTGATGAATCAGCGACAGAAGATCCTTGGCGGATTTCATGCTCAGATCTTTGACATAAGTGGCATTGGAACCATAGCTTATCACAAGGCCCTCGGAGATTAGAATCTTGAGCGCCTCCCGAATGGGCGTCCTGCCTATTTTGAGTCTTTCAATCAAATGGGACTCTTCAATTTTGCTCCCTGGAGGGATTTGCAGGCTGACGATCTGTTCCTTCAGGGCTGTGTACGCCTTCTCGACCAGGCTGATTTTTCTCTTTTTTGCATATTTAATCTGCATATTATTTGACTTTTTATGCAAATTGAACCTCTTCGATGTTGGGTTGACCGATCAGTAGGCCGCGGATCCGGACACAAGGCCCAGGACCGCCACGACTTTGTCTTTCCTCGTGGCAAAATAGTGTGCATACAGGGGGATCGTGGTGCACCCATGCGAGGGGACCAGTTCCATGCGGTCACCCACCCGCAAATCCGGTTTCGGGGCGTTGAGGACTAACTTGCCGTGCTCTTCGTTCAGGGCCTCGATGGAAATGCCGGAATGGCTGGTGATCCGGGGCATTCCGTGATCCAGGGATATGGCCTTGACCCCCGCGTCAATGACCGCCCTGTTTTCCGCCGGACGGCTGATCACCGTCGTCAAGACCGTCGCCGCCAGTTGAAAATCCTGCCCGTGCTTCTGGTTCCAGGTGTCCATTGTCACATAGGACCCAGGCTGAATATCGGTAACTCCCGGATAACAGCCGGTAATCCGGTAGGTGTTCGAACCCCCGGAGCTGACCTCCCTGACCTCGATGGAGGCGTGTTCCAGGATCTCCTTTGTTTCAATCAACTTATCGAGTCTTTGTTTGGCCGTTTTTTTCTTTTCCTCTTCACCCAAATTGAAAAGCGCGCCCTCGTACCCCATCAGGCCGTTGAAACGGATGGACTTGAAACCTTTCAGCTTCCTCACAAACTCCAGGGCCGGCTTTCCGGGTGCCAGCCCGCAGCGGTTCAGGCCGATATCGATTTCCACGAGAACACCGGCTTCGATCCCACGCCTTCCCGCGATTGCGGAGATAAGTCCTGCGTTTTCCAGATTGTCCACACAAAAGGTGATTTCAGCCAGGTCCCAGAGGCCCACGAGTTCCCTTATTTTTTCTTCATCTACCACCTGGTTGGCGATCAAAATTCGATCAATTCCCGCTTTTGCAAAGGCCACGGCGTCCTGCGCCTTCGCGCAGGTTATGCCGACGGCCCCCGCTTCGATCTGCCACCGTGCAATCTGCGGCAACTTGTGGGTCTTTGCGTGGGGCCGGAGCTTGCAGGGGCGGCCCAGAAAGAAATCGGCCATTTTTTTGATGTTGGCCTGAACGGCGTCCAGGTCAAGGAGCAGGGAAGGGGTTGGGAGCTGATCTTTTTCCAGTCCGATATATGGGCAGGACATCAGATTAAGTTCCTATAATGCTTTGAATACTATCGAATTTTTGTGATGCTCTGAAGTGGATGGCCTTTCACTAATCGTTCAGAAAAAGTAATCATGAATATTTGATATATATTTGAAGCATGCTTCATGTCAAGTAAATTGTTGTGCATCCCGCCTTTTCAAACACCCGATGCTCGAAAAAGATTGACTTTAAAAAGAACCAATGTTATTTGATATTCATTATCTTTTATATCCACAAGCACAGGATGCGACCCTGGCCGAACGTTCGCGCCCGGCTCAAGCCTGGTGCTTTCGATGGGTTGTGGGTGTCGGGCAGCGCCCGGCGCAAGCGGGAGCAAGGTTTTGGATGGACAGCATACGTGCGAGGGGAATCTCCATTTGGCAGACTCAAACAAGAGATTCGGAACGATCCTCCAGACACTAAAGGACCACGGGCACAGGATAACGCCCCAGAGGCTGGCTATCGTCAGAATCCTCGCCGAGAGTGAAAACCACCCAAGCGTTGAAAATATCCACGAGCAGGTCAAAAAGGACTTTCCCACCATGAGTCTTGCCACCGTTTACAAAAACGTTGATTTAATCAAAGCCCTTGGGGAAGTCCTCGAACTGGGGTTTCCGGATGGAAGCAACCGCTATGATGGGAAAAACCCCCACCCACACCCACACGTCATCTGCATCAGGTGTAAGAAAATTTTCGACCCGGACCTGGAAAGCCTGGATGAAATGCAGAAAGAGGTCGCGTCCGAGACGCGTTTTAAAATCCTGTATCACAGGCTGGACTTCTTCGGCCTTTGCAGCAGTTGTTCTTCAGAGAAGGAATAATTTTTTTTCACGTTTAATGATAATTATTATTATATAATATTTAAATGCGTCAACCACGTGAAAGGAGGACATTATTATGAATAATGAAGACAGCATGAGCCCGAAGCCGGGCGGAACCGGAAGACCGCCTTTCAGCCGCGGCACGTCAAACCGCGACTGGTGGCCGAACCAGTTGAACCTCAAGATCCTTCATCAGAACTCCCCGCTGAGCAACCCCATGGGCGGGGGGTTCAACTACGCCGAGGAGTTCAAGAAGCTCGACCTGGAGGCCCTGAAGAAGGACCTCTACGCGCTCATGACCGACTCCCAGGACTGGTGGCCGGCCGATTACGGTCACTACGGGCCGCTCTTCATCCGCATGGCCTGGCACAGCGCGGGCACATACCGCATGGGTGACGGCCGCGGAGGCGCGGGGTCGGGCACCCAGCGATTTGCGCCCCTCAACAGCTGGCCGGACAACGCCAACCTGGACAAGGCGCGCCGCCTGCTCTGGCCGATCAAGAAGAAGTACGGCAGGAAGATATCCTGGGCCGACCTGATGGTCCTCGCCGGCAACTGCGCCCTGGAGTCGATGGGCTTCAAGACCTTCGGCTTCGGCGGCGGGCGCGAGGACGTCTGGGAGCCGGAAGAGGACATTTACTGGGGTGCCGAGACCGAGTGGCTCGGCGACAAGCGTTACTCCGGCGACAGGGACCTCGAGAACCCACTTGCCGCCGTGCAGATGGGCCTGATCTACGTGAACCCGGAAGGGCCGAACGGCAACCCGGACCCGGTGGCCTCGGGCCGCGACGTCCGGGAGACCTTCGCACGCATGGCCATGAACGATGAGGAGACCGTCGCGCTCGTTGCCGGCGGGCACACTTTCGGCAAATGTCACGGGGCGGGCGACGCGGCGCTGGTCGGCCCCGAGCCCGAGGCCGCCCCCATCGAGGAGCAGGGTCTCGGCTGGAAGTGCGGTTTCGGCAGTGGAAAAGGCCTGCATACGATCACCAGCGGCATAGAAGGCGCCTGGAAGGCGAACCCGACGAAGTGGGACATGGGCTACCTGAACACGCTGTTCAAGTGCGAGTGGGAGCTGGTCAAGAGCCCGGCCGGCGCGAACCAGTGGCTGGCCAAGGACGTTGCCGAGGAAGACATGGTGATCGACGCGCACGACCCGACGAAGAGGCACCAGCCGATGATGACCACGGCGGACCTCTCCCTGCGCTTCGACCCGGGCTTCGAGCCCATCGCGCGTCGGTTTCAGCAGAACCCCGAGGAGTTCGCGGACGCCTTCGCCCGTGCGTGGTTCAAGCTGACGCACCGCGACATGGGCCCCCGCTCGCGCTATCTCGGGCCGGAGGTCCCGGCCGAGGACCTGATCTGGCAGGACCCGGTGCCCGAGGTCGATCACGAACTGATCGACTCACGGGACATCGCCGATCTCAAGGCCAGGATCCTCGCCTCGGGCCTTTCCATCCCGGAGCTGGTCTCGACCGCCTGGGCGTCGGCGTCCACTTTCCGCGGGTCCGATAATCGCGGCGGTGCGAACGGGGCGCGCATTCGCCTTGCGCCGCAGAAGGACTGGGAGGTCAACCAGCCGGACCAACTGAAGGCCGTGCTGCGGGCCCTCGAGGGGATTCAGGACGATTTCAACAGCGCGCAGTCCGGCGGGAAGAGGGTGTCGCTCGCCGACCTGATCGTGCTTGGAGGCTGCGCGGGCGTCGAGCAGGCGGCGAGGAACGCCGGCCACGACGTGACCGTTCCCTTCACCCCGGGGCGCACGGACGCCTCCAAGGAGCAGACCGACGCGGCGTCCTTCGCGGTGCTGGAACCGGCCGCGGACGGGTTCCGCAACTACCAGAAAACAAAATACGCCGTGCCGGCCGAGGAACTGCTGCTTGACAGGGCGCAGCTTCTGACCCTGACCGCCCCTGAGATGACGGTCCTCGTCGGCGGACTGCGCGCCTTGAATGCCAACCACGGGCAGTCCGGTCACGGGGTCTTCACCAAACGGCCCGAGGCCCTCACGAATGACTTCTTCGTGAATCTGCTGGACATGGGCACGGAGTGGAAGGCTTCCTCGGAAGGCGGAGACGTGTTCGAAGGCCGTGACCGAGCAACGGGCAATCTCAAGTGGACCGGCACCCGCGTCGACCTCGTCTTCGGCTCGAACTCGCAGCTCAGGGCCCTGGCGGAGGTCTACGCATGCGGGGACTCCCAGGAGAAGTTCGTGGGCGACTTTGTGGCGGCCTGGGACAAGGTCATGAACCTCGATCGCTTTGATGTCGCGTGATCGCCGCGCGAAGCGTGCGAGGCCTTCCGGCGCGCATTGCGAGCTTCACATGAGATGATCCGTTTGGGATAACCACCGCGGTCACGAAGCTGCTCTCAAAGCGCAGCAGAGGCTGCGGAACATGCGCGGCGGCGTTTCAGAAACCTGAAACGCCGCCGCCTTAAACATCCTTCCGAAGCCTTCAGCCCCCCCAGGTCCCAGGCCATGGCCCCGAAAAAAATCTCTCAGGGCAAATAAAACCCATTCCGGCGGCACCACACCAGGAGGCCTTCCCGGATTCGGCAAACGGTTTTTACGAATTTTGTGTTGACTTGGAGTTTCGGGCGTGTCATCCTGTGAACCTACCGGGCGGCAGGTAGTAAGGCGGTGCCGAAACGATCCTCCAGCAGCTGAAAGGATTTCCCGAAACCATGGACAAACTGGATCAGATCTGCAACACGGCCTTTGAGCTGTTTCTCACGGACGGCTACGCCCAGACCCCACTCTCGCGCATCGCATCCGCCGTGGGCCTGACAAAGGCGGGGCTCTACCACTACTTCAAGAGCAAGGAGGAGCTGCTCTTTCTGATTCACGAGCGCCACCTGCAAAAGCACATGATCCCCATCCTGGAAAAGGCGGAGCGCATCGCGGACCCCCAGGAGAGGATTGCCACCTTCATCAGGGCCTACACCCGCCACGCCATGACCGAAGACGCCTCGGCACGGGTCCTCGTCCACGAGGTGGGCAATCTCATGCCCCATCACCGGGCGAAGATAGAGAGCGTGTGGAAGCGGACCCTCGACCTCCTGCGAAACGCGGTCGCGGAAATGCAAAACGAGGGCACCGCGAAAAGGCTCAACCGGACCTTTGCCGCGTTCGCCGCCCTGGGGATGTGCACATGGACCTTTTACTGGTTCGATTACGAACGTAGGGAAACGGTGGACGAGCTCGCGGACACCTATGCGGAGATCTTTCTCAAGGGGCTGAAAACAGGCTGAAGGGTTCCATGAAGGTGTCCCCGGGCGCTGAGGCAGGGTGTGACGCCGGGGACGCGAAAAAAATTTTGTCGAAAAACCAACCGTGCGGCAGGTAATCCTCGACCGCGCCTTTTCTCTCGGGAGACGGCCATGTCAAAGAAACTTCTTCTTCGAGAACTCTCGCGCTACCCCATAGGCACCTATGCGGACATCATCTACCGGAACGCCATCCTCTACCCCAAGGATCCGGCCTTCGCCTGCGAAGGCGCCTCCGTCACCTTCCTGGAGTTCAACCAGAGGGTGAACCGGCTCATCCACGCCCTCCAGGGTCTCGGCATCCCCAAGGGTTCGGTCCTGGGGGTTCTCTCCTGGAACTGCCTGGAGTACACCGAGGTCTACGGGGCGGCCATGAAGGGCGGGTTCATCGCCTCCCCGTTCAACGCCAGACTCCAGGAAAAGGAGCTCGAACACCTCATCGACTACTCCGAGGCCCGGGTGCTCTTCGTCGGCCCGGAGTTCGCGGGCCTGATCCAGGCAATCCGCTCCCGCATCCCCCGTGTGGAGCGCGTGGTCGCCCTGGCGGGACCCGCTCAAGACATGCTCCCCTACACGGATCTTACCCAAGACCAGTCCCCGGAGGAACCCGACATCAACCCAACCGAGGACGACCCGGTCTTCCTCTTCTACACCAGCGGCACGACCGGCGTCCCCCGGGCGGCGCTCTACACCCAGGACCGGGCCATGGACGACTCGCGCCGGTTCCCGGCGGCCATGTGCGTGGAGCAGGGGGACAAGCAGATCCAGATCATGCCCCTCTTTCACATCGGCGGGACCAAGAACCTCTGGGGATACTATTTCGCGGGGGCCTCCAACGTGATCATGCCCCAGAAATCCTTCGACCCCGGGGCAACCCTTCAGGCGATCCAGGACGAGAAGGCCACCGACATCCACATCGTCCCGACCCACCTGGCCTCTTTCCTTGCCCTGCCCGACGTGGACCGCTACGACCTCTCGAGCCTCAAGCGCATGTTCTACGCGGCCTCCCCCATGCCCCTCGAGCTCCTCAAGAAGGGCATGGAGAAGTGGGGCCCGATTTTCATGCAGTTCTACGGCGCGACCGAGGACGGCCCCAATGTGACCGTGCTCTCCAGAAAGCAGCACGACGTGGTCCACCAGCCCCCGGAAAAACAGGGCATCCTCAGGTCAGCCGGCTTCCCGCACATCGGCGTGCACGTCCGCATCGTGAACGCCGAGGACGAGGACGTGGAGGCCGGGGAGGTCGGGGAGATCGTGGTCCGGAGCAAGGCCGTCATGAAAGAGTGGTGGAAAAAGCCCGAGGACACCGCCCGGACCATCGTGGACGGGTGGGTGCACACCGGGGACATGGGCCGCTACGACGACGCGGGCTACATCTACATCGTGGACCGCAAGAAGGACATGATCGTGTCCGGGGGCGAGAACATCTTCCCCAGGGAGGTGGAGGAGGTCCTCTACGGCCACCCGGCCGTGCTCGAGGCAGCCGTCTTCGGCATCCCGGACCCCTACTGGGTGGAGAAGGTCCACGCCGTGGTGGTGCTCAAGGAAGGTGCCGAGGCGCGCGAGGACGAACTGATCGACTTCTGCAAGGCGCGGCTCGCCCGGTTCAAGGCGCCCAAGTCGGTGGAGATCGCCGGTGAGATCCCCAAGAACCCCGCCGGCAAGATTCTCAAGAGACAGCTTCGCGACAGGTACTGGGAGGGGCAGGACCGCAGGATCTGAAAGCCGCCCCGTGCGAGAGGGGCACATCCCTTACACATTCAAGACTTTTTAAACAGGAGGACAACCAAATGAGCATTTCCTACAAGAGGCTTCCACGGTTCGACTATGTCAAACCCGGGAGCATCCGGGAGGCCCTGGGGATCCTGAAGGACGCCGGGACGGCCAGGGCCTTGATGTATGCGGGCGGTACGGACGTCGTGCCCCAGGTCAAGGCGCGGGCCGTCCCCGCGCCGGACATCCTGGTGGACCTCAAGGGCATACCGGATCTGGATTACATCTCGATGGACGAGGGCGCCCTGCGGATCGGGGCGCTCGCGACCATATCCGATGTGGCCCGCGCGGCGGTGGTCAGGGATTCCTTTCCCGTCCTCGCCCAGGCGGCCTCGAGCATCGCTTCCACACAGATTCAGAACCGGGGGACCATCGTGGGGAACATCTGCAACGCGATTCCCTCGGCCGACTCCGCCCCCGCCCTCCTGTGCCTGAATGCGAAGGCCGTGTGCGCGGGCCCCGGCGGGGACCGGGAGATCGATCTTGCGGACTTCTTCTCCGGCCCCCGCAAGACCGTGCTCGGAGACGACGAGATGGTCCGGGAGCTCAGGGTCCCTTCCTTCGGCGGCCGCGGCGTCTACTTCAAGCTCTCCCCCAGGAGCCGCATGGACCTCGCCGTGGTGGGGGTGGCGGTCGTCGCGGATGTGGACGGCGGGGCGTTCAAGGACGTCCGGATCGGCCTGGGGGCGGTTGCGCCTACGCCCGTCCGGGCCCGGGGAGCCGAGGCCCTGCTCGCGGGGAAGGAGGCCGGGGAGGATCTCGTGAAGGAAGCGGCCCGCGAGGCCTCTCGAGAGGCCTCGCCCATTGACGATCACCGGGCCTCGGCCGAGTACCGGAGGCTCATGGTGGAGGTCCTGGTGAGGAGGGGGCTCCAACAGATGATGGCGAACTAGCTGGTGGCTGTGAATAAATTATTCTCAGGTGCAATAAGCTTCCTGAACATAAATGAGGAATTTTTCGCAAGATCAAGGAGATCAAGGGATGACGCGGAGGCGTACATTTAGGTACGCCGCACAAGGAATCCCGCAGATCGACGCTGAGATTGCGGAAAAGGACCATTTATGCGTGAAAGGAGATGAAAAATATGGAGCTGAAAAAAATTCAATGCGTCGTCAACGGCGAACGTGTGGAAATAAGCGTCCCGCCCTGGCGGACCCTCCTGGAGATGATCCGGGAGGACCTCTGCCTCACCGGGGCCAAGGAGGCCTGCGGCCAGGGGGAGTGCGGCGCCTGCACGGTCATCATGGACGGCAGGACCGTGAACAGCTGCCTGGTCCCCGCCGTGGAGGCGGACGGCCGGGAGATCCTGACCGTTGAAGGACTGGCCCAAGGCGAAACACTCCACCCCGTCCAGGAGGCCTTCGTGGAAAAGGCGGGCATGCAGTGCGGCTTTTGCACGCCCGGCATGATCATGTCGGCCAAGTTCCTGCTTGACAACAACCCCCGGCCGAGCACGGCCGAGATCCAGGAAGGCATCGCCGGGAACTTCTGCCGGTGCACCGGGTACACCAAGATCGTGGAATCGATCAGCGCCGCGGCAGAGGCCGCCAAGGGAGGGAGATAGCCATGGAAGACTATTCCGTCATTGGAAAAAGGATCCCCCGGATCGACGGCAGGGCCAAGGTGACCGGGGAGGCCAGGTACGCGGCGGACTACAGCATGCCGGGCATGCTGTGGTGCAAGATCGCGCGAAGCCCTCACGCCCACGCCAAAATCCTCAACATCGACACGAGCCTCGCGGAGAGGCTCCCGGGGGTGAAGGGCGTGCTCACGGGCAGGGACTTCAACGGGTGGCGGTGGGGCTGGATGCCCAAGACCCGCGACGAGGAGCCCCTGGCCACGGAGCGGGTGCGGTACCTGGGCGAGGCCGTGGCCGCGGTGGCGGCCGTGGACGAGGACACGGCCGAGGAGGCGGCGGAGCTCATCCAGGTGGAGTACGAGGAGCTCCCCGGGGTGTTCGACCCGGAGGAGGCCATGAAGGAAGGGGCCCCGCAGCTCTATGACCACGTGAAAAACAACGTCAGCTGGGACTTCCACATGGACTTCGGGGATGTGGAAAAGGGCTTCCGGGAGGCGGACCTGGTCCGGGAGGACCGGTTCGAGACGGGCCGGGTCATCACCGGGTATCTGGAGCCCCCGGCCGCGGTGGCCCTCTACGACTCCTCGGGCATCACCCTGTGGGCGGCAAAGCAGAGCCCCTACTTCGTCTACAGGCACATGGCGGACTGTTTCAAGATGCCCCTCAACAAGGTGCGCATCATCCAGCCGTTCATCGGCGGGGGCTTCGGCGGGACCAAGAACGACTCCCTGGCCGGCGACTTCTGCGCGGTCCTCTTCTCCAAGCGCCTTGGGAAACCCGTCAAGTTCGTCTACACCATGGAAGAGGTCCTCATGACGTGCAGGCGGCGGCACAACATGATCGTCTTCAACAAGATGGGGATGAAAAAAGACGGGACCATCACGGCCATGCACAGCAGGGTCATCGCTGACGGTGGGGCCCACACGGCCATCGGGCCGCTCACCATGTACCTGACCGGGTGCATGAGCACCCTCCCCTACAAGCTCCCCAATTTCAAGCACGACGCCTACCGGATCTTCACGAATAACCCCATAGGCGCGGCCATGCGGGGCCACGGCGTGACCCACACCCGGTTCGCCGCGGAGCTTCAGATGGAGATGATGGCCGAGGAGCTCGGCATCGACCCGGTGGCCGTGCGGCTCAAAAACGCCGTGACGGCCCCCCACGAGACCGTGAACAAGGTCACGGTGAAGTCCTGCGGCCTGGTGGAAGGGATCGAGACCATCGCCCGCCACCCCAGGTGGAAGGACCGGGACAGGCGCAAGGGCGCCGGGGGCCCCGTGGCCCACGGCGTGGGCATGTCCGCCACCTCATACCTGGGCGGCGCGCGCCAGCGCGGGCACCAGTCCTGCGCGGCCGTGGTCCGGCTCTGCGAGGACGGGAGCGTGGATTACCTCACCGGCGCCACGGACTGCGGCCAGGGGTCGGACACGGTCCTTGTGCAGATCGTTGCCGAGGAGCTGGGGATCCGGGTGGAGGACGTGGACATCAAGCGGGTGGACACGGCCGTCACCCCCTGCGATGCGGGGAGCTACGGGAGCCGGGTGACCGTCCTCGCCGGCAAGGCGGCCCAGAAGGCAGCCCGGGAGGTGCGGGACCAGCTCGCCGAATTCGCCGCCAGGGAGTGGGAGGTCTCGCCCGGGGACGTGGTGTTCAAGGACGGAATGGTCTCCGTCAAGGGCTATCCGGACCGCGCCATGCCCTTTGACAAGCTCGCCAAGATCGCCTCCTACTCGGGCTCGGGCGCCGTGATCATCGGCAAGGGGTACTCGGACTACGGCATCGAGATCCTTGACTTCGACAAGGGCATCGGGAACGCCGGGACCTCCTACAGCTTCACCTCCCAGCTCACCGAGGTGGACGTGGACACGGAGACCGGGTTCATCAGGTGCACGGACATGATCATCGCCCACGACTGCGGCATCCCCCTGAACCCCATCAACGTGGAGGCCCAGAACCAGGGCGCGGCGGTCCAGGGGCTCGGGCAGGCCCTTTACGAGGAGTTTCGCATGGACAGGGGCCGCACCCTCAACCCCAACCTGGTGGACTACAAGATGCCCCTTGCGCCGGAAATCCCGAACATCGAGGTCATCGACATCCTCACCGACGACCCGGACGGCCCTTTCGGCGCCAAGGAGGCCTCGGAGGGGGCCATCGTCAGCGTCCCGCCCTCCGTGTTCACGGCGGTTCACCACGCCACGGGGATCTGGTTCAAGGAGCAGCCCCTGACCCCCGAGAAGGTGGTCATGGCCCTGCGCAACAAAAAGAAGGAGGAGGCATAGCATGGATACCTTTCCGTGGTGGACGGAGGAACACAAGGCCTTTCAAAAGGAGGTCCACGCCTTTGTGGAGGAGCTCATGCCGCTCGACGCGGAGACCAGGTGGACGCGGAAGTTCCCCTGGGAGATCTTCCAAAGGATCGGCGAAAAGGGCTACACCGGCGCTGGCGTCCCCAGGGAGTACGGCGGCATGGGCCTGGGGGCGACCGGGGCCTGCATCGCGGCCGAGGCCTTCAACCGCATGCCCGGGCCCGGCAGGGTCTTCGTGGGCAACATGCTTGGCGGGCTCCGCCAGATCATCGAGTTCGGGACCGAGGAGCAGAAGCAGCGCTTCCTCCCCCGCATCGCCCGGGGGGAGATCGGGGCCATCGTGATCACCGAGCCCTTCGCCGGGACCGATGCCGCGGCCCAGGAAATGACGGCCCGGAGGGAGGGGGATCACTACATCCTGAACGGGAAGAAGCGCTACATCGTCTCCGCGGGCGTGGCCGAGAGATACATGGTGTACGCCCGGACGAGCGAGGACCCTGGGGACAGGAAGTCCTACAGGCACCTGACCGCCTTTGTGGTGGAGAAGGGCTCGCCCGGGTTTACCGTGGAGAAAATCAACGAGATCCAGGGCTTTGAAAACATCCAGAACGGCGTGCTGGACTTCAGGGACGTGGCCGTCCCCGCGGACAACCTGCTCGGCGAGGAGGGGCGGGGATGGTCCGTGATGACCGCGGGCCTCAATTTCGAGAGGACCCTGATCTGCGCCCAGACCGCGGCCTGGATGGCCGAGCTTCTCAGGAACACGGTCCCCTACGCCCAGAGGCGCGTCCAGTTCGGAAAGCCCACCCTCGCATTCGTGAACAACCAGTTCAAGATCGCCGACCTGGTGAGCCGGGTCAAGATCTCGAGGCTCCTCAGCTATTACACGGCCTACCTGTGGGACCTGGGCTGGGACATCACTCTGGAGTCAAACGTCGCCAAGGTTTACAATTGCGAAGGGGCCGTGGCCTCGGCCCTGGATGCCATCCAGGTCATGGGCGGGGACGGGCTCACGCCCTTTTACCCCCTCTCCGCCATCCTGGGCGTCTCCAAGGTGGAAAACATCGCGGGCGGCACCATGGAGGCCTGCCGGATGGTCATCCAGAGAACCGCCATGAAGCTCATGGCCGGGGAGTTCAAGATGCCGAGGAGGGTCATCCACGAGGAACTCGGCGTGCCCGTGCCTGCGGCGGGTCCGCCGCCGGAAAAGGCGGCCCGGGTCGAAGATGAGGCCCTCCTGAAGGTCCTGGCGGAGGATTACAGGATCAACCCGGGACTTCACATGAGCCGGGAGGATCTCAAGGACTTTTTTGATGTTTCGGACGGGGACTTGGACCAGGCGCTCCTCGCCCTCGAGGAGAAGGGCCTTGCCAGGCTCCAGCGGGACAAGAAGGGCATCGCCCTGGCCAAGGCCACCTACGAAGGGCTCGGCCGGGCCTTCCCCCGGGAGCACTACCAGTGGTTTCCCTCCTGGGCGACCCCGGACCGGATTTTCTAAGACAACGACCGTTTAAAAGTTAAAAAAAAACGTATTGACTATTTAGAGGTTTATTGTTATCCGGCACGGAATGGGGCTTGTTTTTCACCCTCAACGCCTGCCCCGTCCCGGAGAAAACCAATATTCTAAAATGGTAATGAAAAGGGGGTGATAAAATCCTTATTTATCAATTTTATGACTTGGCATAAATGTTTATAAGAACATCCAGGAATCGTGGAAGACCATTTTTTAACAAAAAGAGGAGGGAGTCACCATGAAAAAGCTGGCATGGGTGGTCGTGAGTGTTTTTTTTCTCTGCTTCTTGACAGTCACAACGGCACAGAGCGGGCCGGTCGTCATCAAGGCCATCACCGCGTTTCCGAAAAACCATCTCAACAACGATCCCGTGTCCATGTTTATCGACAAGGTAAACAGCAGGGCCGAAGGCAAGGTCAAGATCGACTGGATAGGCGGACCCGAGGTCATCGCAACCTTCGACCAGATTCACGCCCTCAAGGCCGGGACCATTCAGATGATCCTGTACTACCCCTTCGGCTACATGAAATCGGTGATGCCCGAGGCCGAGTGCAAGGGCCTGACCCAGCTCGCCGAGTGGGAGGAGAGAAAGACCGGGGCCTATGACGTGTGGTGCGAGATCTTCGAGAAGAGGGTCAACGCCAAGTATCTCGGTCGGTTCCACAGCCTCCTCCCCTTCACGGTTTTTTCAAACAAGAAGATTGAAAAGGTTGACGACTTCAAGGGCCTCAAGATGAGGGTCATGCCCCTCTACATCCCGTTCCTCAAGGCCCTGGGCGCCTCTCCCGTGACCATCCCGCCCTCGGAAATCTACACCTCCATGGAAAGGGGTGTGGTGGACGGCTTCATGTGGCCGAATGTGGGCATGGCAAGCTTCGGGCTCCAGGAAGTCACTAAATATCAGATGGAACCCGGGGTCTTTCAGATGGAGCCCGCCACCATGATCAACCTGGACGCCTGGAAGAAGATTCCGGCGGATGCCCAGGCCATCATCATGGACGTCATGAAGGACATGGAGTACATCGCCAGCATGCGGAACGGGCTCATCGAGGAGAAGGAGCTCGGGATCCGTGCGGCGGCGGGGATGCAGACCATGACGCTGTCCCCGGCGGAGGCGGAGAAGTTCCGGAATGTGGCCTATGAAGAGACATGGAAGGTCGTCATTCAAAACGCCCCTGAGTATGCCCCCAAGCTGAGAGAGCTCTCCTCGCGAAGCGCCCTGCCAGCAGGGACTTTCCCCTGGCAGAAGTGATTAAAAGTCCCGGGGATGCAGGCACGCGTGGCTGCCTCCCCGGAGACTTGACGGATCGGCCCGTGCGCAACTGAAAGATCACGAGTGAGGAGAAGGACGTTGGAGGTTCTCCATGAAAAAGAGGAGCCCCTTTGATTGGGTTTTGGACACATCCGGTTTTCTGGCAGGCATTCTCCTTGTCGGGACCGTCCTGATCGTCTGTTACGAGATAGCCATGAGGTATTTTTTCAAGGCCCCCCAGATCTGGACCGTGGAGGTGTGCGAGTATTTTCTTTTCTTCATCACCTTCCTCGGCGCACCCTGGCTGCTGAAGGTCGGCGGGCACGTGAACATCGATGTGCTCTCGGGTCAACTGGGCGCCAAGGGCCGGCACGTGCTGGGGCTCTTCTCTTCGACTGTGGGGGTGCTGATCTCCGCAGTCGTCAGCTGGTACGGCATGGTGACCGCGTGGGGCTGCTACCAGACCAACGTCATGGTGACCAAAACCCTCACCATCCCCAAGCACTATTTTCTGTGGTTCATCGCCCTCGGATACTTCCTTCTGCTGCTTGAGTTCGGGCGGCAGTGGCTTCAGAGCCTTCGCGGACTCAGGGAGGACGGCTGATGGAATGGTGGTTGATGCTGGTCCTGATTGTCGGGGTCTTTCTGCTGCTCCTGGGCATCGGTCTGCCCGTGTTTCTGGCTTTCACCATCATCGACGTCCTGGGGATCTACTTTCTCTGGGGTGGGGGCGCCGGGCTCACACAACTCATCCACTCCATATTTTCCTCGGTCAGCAGCTTTGTCCTTCTGCCGGTGCCCCTCTTCGTCCTCATGGGGGAGCTGTTGTTCCACTCGGGGACCTTTGTCAAGGCCCTGGACAACCTGGACAAGTGGATGGGGAGAATCCCCGGGCGGCTGTGCCTTCTCAGCGTGGGCGGGGCAACCCTCTTCTCCACGTTGAGCGGGTCGAGCATGGGCACCTCTGCCATGCTCGGCTCCCTGCTGCTCCCGGAAATGGAAAAAAGGGGATACCACAAGACCATTTCCATCGGGTCCTGCATGAGCGGGGCCCTGGCCATGATCATCCCCCCGAGCGCCCTGGCCGTCATCGTCGGGTCCCTGGCGGAGATATCCATCGGCAAGCTGCTCATTGCAGGGCTCCTTCCCGGGATTCTCATCGCGATTCTCTACATTGTCTACATTGTGGTCCGGTGCAGGTTTCAGCCGAGCATCGCCCCGGATTACACACCGTCGAAATACACCTGGTCCGAAAAGATCTGGGGTTTCGTCAAATACGTCCTCCCTTTCGGGACCATTGTTTTCGTGGTGACGGGCCTCATCTTCGCGGGCCTCGCCACACCCACCGAGTCGGCGGGCATGGGGGTGTTGACAACGGCGCTGGTGATCGCCGGTTACAGGGGCCTGAGTTTCAAGGTGATCAAAAAATCCGTGACCGCCACGCTTCGGATCACGGTGATGATGTTCATGATCCTGACCGGGTCCACGGCATTCAGTCAGATCCTGGCCTTTACGGGCGCAAGCAGGGGCCTTGTGGAGTGGGTGGTCAGCTTCCAGTTTGACCAGATCTTCGTGGTCATTATCATGCAGGCCCTCATCGTGATCCTGGGGACCTTCATGGAATCGGTCTCCATCATGATGATCACCTTCCCCATCTTCATGCCCATCATCAAGACCCTGGGATTCGATCCCATCTGGTTCGGCCTCCTGGTGCTCATCAACATGGAGATCGGCATGAAGACGCCCCCCTTCGGCCTGTGTCTCTTTGTCATGAAGGGGGTGGTCCAGCCGGGGACCACCATGATGGACATCTACCGCTCCGTGGTCCCCTTTATCTCCATCGACCTGGTGGCCATGCTGATCATCATGTTCTATCCGCCGATCGCCATGTACTTGCCGAATCTGATGCGCTACTGACGGGGGGTCGTGGGGACGCGGGGTAAACAGATCGCTTTGCGAACGAATTTCCTGGTACCCGGGAAGGAGAACGATTCGTTTATGCTTCCTTCGGGTGTTGTCACCCTCCGGGAGTTGCTGGCGTATGTGGGGAAGAAAATAAATTTCGCGTTCATGGACGCCCGGAGCGGGGAGCTTGAAACGGATCTCGAGATATTGATGAACGGCAGGGATTTCCGGTTTTCAGACAAAGGGCTGGAGACGGCCCTCAAAGAGGATGATTTCGTGGAAGTCTATCTCCTTCCCCTGGGAGGCGGCTAGGGGAAGGTTCGGTCCTATACGACAAAGGGAGGACACGGGAAATGTCCAAAGACAGACTGACTGGGAAGCGTGTTCTGGCCGTGGACGACGAGCCGGATGTGCTGGAGTCCCTGGAAGATCTCCTGTCCATGTGCGAAGTGGTCACGGCCACGAGCTATGAAGAAGCGGCGGAGCTCATCCAGAACGACCGTTTTGACATCGCCGTCCTGGATATCATGGGCGTTGAAGGATACCGCTTGCTGGACATGCTTCAGGAAAAGGGCACGCTCACGGTCATGCTGACCGCGCACGCCCTGAGCCCGAAGGACACGGTGAAGTCTTTCAAAAAGGGGGCCGCAAGCTACATCCCCAAGGAAGAGATGAGCAACATCGCCGTTTACCTGAACGATGTGCTCGAGGCCCAGGAACAAGGGCGTCATTTCTGGTCCCGCTGGCTGGACAACTTCGCTTCTTACTACGACAAAAAATTCGGCCCCGAATGGCAGGACGACGACAAGGAGTTCTGGGAAAAATTCAAGATATGGTATTGACCGCTGCTTCCAGACAGCCTTCAGGGCTCACCGGGTGGGCACCTGAAAAGCCCGAACACGAAGAGGACACGAAGAAACATGAGAAGCGCGGAGGAAATGGTCTCTTTATATTCGTAACGTTAATCCTGCGAAGAGGAACCGCGCCGTCATCCCGGCGAAGGCCGGGATCCAGCGGCCCTTTCTTCGGGTGAACAACTGAAAAACTTATGCGCGAAAGGCATGAAGGTGAGACCTTGAAAAGACACGGAATCCTCTCCATAGCCGGGGCACGGGAGGCCCGGGAGGTCATGGCGGTCACCCTCGGGGAGAAGCCCGCGGACCTCGCCGTGACCCACGCCCGGGTCTTCAACGTGTACACCGGAGAGTTCCTGGAAAACCACTCGGTGACGGTCAAGGGGCGGTGGATCGCCACTGTGGGAGAGGATCCGGGACGCCTGATTTCACCCGAAACCAAGGTTGTCGACGCGGAAGGCAGGGTCCTGATCCCCGGGTTCATCGACGGGCACACCCATCTGGCGGACATGATCTATAGCCCCGCCGAGTTCATCCGACACGCGGCCCCAGGGGGGACGACCGCGGTCATCACGGAGACCATCGAGCCCTTTCCCATCGCCGGGCGGGAAGGCATCGAGGACTTTCTCTCCGCCCTCGCGGACCAGCCCATAACTTTTTTTGCCACCGTGCCGCCCATGGCTTCCAACTGCAGGACGCACAACGGGATCCCCCGTGAGGATCTCAAAGCGCTCCTCCTGAGGGACGACATCCTGGGTCTTGGGGAGGCATACTGGTCCAGGGTGCTCCAGGAGCCGGACGTCTTCCTGCCGCTTTTCGAGGAGACCCTGAGGAGCGGCGGGAGACTCGAAGGACACTCCGCCGGGGCCTCGGGTGAAAAACTCATGGCCTACTTGGGGCTCGGCATCTCGTCCTGCCACGAGCCCATTCGCGCCGAGGAGGTCCTGGAGCGGTTGAGGCTGGGTCTCCACGTGATGATCCGGGAAGGAAGCATTCGGGGGGACCTCGAGGAGATCTCGGAGATACGAAACGCGGGCGTGGACTTGAGACGGCTGATCCTCGTCACCGACGGGTTCGGTCCCGCGGACCTGCTGGAAAGGGGCTACATGGAGGGGCTTGTCCAGAAGGCGATCAACTGTGGCTTCACGCCCGGCACGGCCGTGTGCATGGCCACTATAAACGTTGCGGAACACTTCGGCCTGGACGGCTTCCTGGGCGGCATCGCGCCGGGCAGGCAGGCCGACATGGCCCTGATCCCGGATCTGAAAACCATCCGCGCTGAGGTGGTCATTGCCAAAGGGGCGGTTATTGCCGAAGACGGTCGGCTCACGGTCCCGCCGAGGGGCCACGCGTTCAGCGAGTCCTCCAGGAACAGCGTCCGTCTGCCCCGAGACATGAAGGCGGATGATTTTTCCATCAAGGCCCCTGAAGGACTTATCGAGGCGCGGGTGAGAGTCATCGATCAGGTCACAGGCCTGGTGACCCGCGAATTCCTGACCACCGTCGGGGTGGACCACGGTGAGGTCCGCTGCGACGTCAACCGGGACATCCTCAAGGTGGCGGCCGTTGATCGGGCCCACACACCCGGGAAGACGTTCACCGGTCTCATCCGGGGGCTCGGGCTCAAGTCCGGCGCCTATGCCTGCAGTTCCGGCTGGGATTCCTCGGACATCATGGTTGCTGGCGCTCGCGAGGAGGACATGGCCCGCGCGGTGAACAGAATCCGGGCGCTCCAGGGCGGGATCGTGGTCTGCGACAGGGGCGAGGTCCTCGCCGAGCTCCCCTTGCCCTTCTTCGGGCTCCTGGCCGACCTGCCCCTGCCGGACATCGCCGGTCGTATGCAGGAGCTCACGGCAACTGTCCGGAAACTGGGGTGCCCCCACGAAGAGCCTTACAGGACCCTCATCACCCTGGCCGGTGCTGCAATTCCCTTCATCCGCATCTGCGACGAAGGTCTTGTGGATCTCAAGACAGGGGATCATGTGCCCCTGTTTCTCGAGTAAACCGACTTTAACACAAGGAGGCAGAAATGCCTGTTGGAAATTTCCTACGAAGGAGCGCCGACAAGTTCCCGGAAAAACCGGCCCTCCTCACCGCGGACGCCCGCCTCACTTACCGGGAGTTGAACGCGCGGGTGAATCAGCTGGCCAACGCCCTGCTGGGCAAAGGACTGCGGAAGGGGGACAGGGTCGCCGTCCTCCTCCACAACAGCACCCAGTTCATCGAACTCTATTTCGCCTGCGCCAAGTCGGGCGGCATTTTCGTCCCCGTCAACAACCTCCTGAAGGAAAAGGAGCTCCGGCAGATCCTGGATTACATAGAGCCCCGGTTCCTGGTCACGGAGCCTGATTTCGAGAATGGGATCCAGGGGCTCGCCGCGCACATCCCGTCCCTGCAGTCCCTCTGGTCGCTCCGAAAAGACCCCGGGGGGCCGTTTGCTCCCTATGAGGCCCTGATCCAGGGCGGCGCCGCAAACGAACCGGAGGTCACGGTCACGGACGACGACACCATGAGCATCTTTCTGACCTCGGGCACGACGGGCCTTCCCAAGGGGGCCATGCGTTCCCACCGGCAGGACGTGCTCAATGCCGTGACCGGCGCCATCGAGATGAAGCTCGACTACAACGACCGGGCGGTCATTCTTTTCCCGCTCTACCACGTGACCTTCGAGGACCAGCTCCGATACTTCCTCATGGGGAACACCGTCTACATCCGAAAGGAAGGCGCTTTCGACCCCAGGGAGGTCCTGGAGATACTGGAAAGGGAGCGCATCACCATCTGCCAGTTCGTCCCCACCATGGTGAGCGCCATGCTCCAGGAAAAGGACATCGAAAAATACGACCTGAGCCACCTGAGGCTCATCCCCTATGCCGCGGCGCCCATGCCCGTGGAGCTCCTCAAGCGCGCCATGACCCGGTTCAAGTGCGGGTTCGCCCAGTTCTACGGCCAGACCGAGACAGGACCGCTCACCACCCTCCTCCGGCCCGAGGACCACATCCTGGACGGCACCCCGGAGCAGCTTGCCCGGCTCGCCTCTTCCGGCAGGGCCGTCCTTGATTACGAGGTGAGGATCGTGGACGAGGGGGGGAAAGACGTCCCCCCCGGTCAGGTGGGCGAGATCATCGTGCGGAGCGAGGCGGCCATGGACGGCTACTGGAACCTGCCCGAGGAGACCGCCAAAACAATCCGGGACGGCTGGATCCACACCGGGGACTTCGGCCGGTACGACGATGAGCGGTTTGTCTACATCGTGGACCGCAAGAACGACATGATCATCAGCGGCGGGAAAAACATCTACCCCAGGGAGCTCGAGGAGGTCATTTACACCCACCCGGCGGTCCTGGACGTGGCCGTCATCGGCGTGCCCGACGACTACTGGGGCGAGTCTGTCAGGGCCGTGGTGGTCCTGAAGGAGGGGATGAGCGCCACGGAAGAGGAGATCATCGCCCTGTGCAAGGAGAATCTTGCAAGCTACAAGAAGCCCAAGTCCGTGGAGTTCCGTGAGGAGCTGCCACGGACCACCACCGGGAAAATCCGCAAGAAGGACATCCGGGAGGAATTCTGGAAAGACAAGGACCGAAGGGTCTAGAAACGAGGAAATTTTCGATGACTTTTGATTTGACGAGGGAACAGAGAGACATCCAGAAGGCGGCCCGGGAGTTCGCCGAAGGAGAGCTTAAGGACGTTGCCCGCGACCTGGACGCCCAGGAGCGCTTTGACGACACACTGTGGAAGAAGGCTGCGGAGCTGGGGTTTCTGGGCGTTTTCATCGACGAGGAATACGGGGGCATGGGCATGGGGTATCTCGACCAGTGCCTCATTGTCGAGGAATTCGCCAGGGTGGACCTGGGCCTCGCCCACGCCATCGAGTCCACCTTCTTCGGGACCCAGCTCATCCTGGACGTGGGGACCGAGGAGCAGAAGCAGAAGTACCTGCCGGCCATCTGCCGAGGCGAGATTCGGATGGGCATGGCCATCACCGAGCCGGACGCAGGGAGTGACGTGGCCTCCGTGAGCACCGAAGCCGTGAGGGAAGGCAATGAGTACGTCGTCACCGGCAACAAGATCTTCATCACAAACTGCACAAAGGCCGACTTCGTCGTGGCCCTCTGCGTCACGGACCCGGACAACCCCAAGAAGCACCACCGGTTCAGCACCATTGTCGTGGAGACCGACCGTCCGGGCTACGAGGCCACCGAGTTCCACGGCAAACTGTCCCTTCGGGCCTCCAACACGGGGGACGTGGTCTTCAAAGGCGTGCGGGTCCAGGTTGAAAACCTCCTGGGCGAGGAGGGCCGCGGTTTTTACAACATCATGAACTTTTTCAACCGCTCCAGGGTCCAGGTGGGCGCCCTGGGGGTGGGAACGGCCCAGGGCGCCCTGGAAAAGGCCATGGACCACGTGAGGAAGCGCAGGCAGTTCGGCAAACCCCTGGCCTCCTTTCAACTGGTGCAGGGAAAGATCGCCGAGATGGTCACCATGACCGAGGCGGCCCGCTCCCTGTGTTACCGGGCCGCGGCCAAGCTGGACTCCGGCAAGCCCGATCCCGGCCTCAGTTCCATGGCCAAGTGGTACTGCTCGGAGGTGGCGGTCAAGGTGGCGGACGAGGCAATACAGCTCCACGGCGGGTACGGCATCCTGGAGGAGTACAACGTGGCCCACTACTGGCGGAACGCCAAGGTCCTCGAAATCTTCGAAGGCAGCAAGGAAGTGGAGAAGGTCATCATCGCCAACAAGCTCCTGGGGAAGTTTTAGGAAAGTCGGAATCCAGTGTCTTTTTGAGACCTTGCGAAACCAAAGTCGCTGGGCCCCGGCCGCAGCCTGCCCCGGAGGCGATCCTGATCCGGGGCCGGGGCGACGACAAAGCAGTTCTTCGGCTTACAGAAGTTATTGCGGCACAGCCTCGACAGTCCGGATCCCGCGACCTTCGAGAGCGGAAAGATACCCGGTATCCTTCGATTACAATAACCCACAAGTGGCCGGCGGAAAAAACTTGACTTTACTAGACGCACCGTCTAATGTTTTATCAATTTGTTTAAAAACTGGTCTGGATATCTTGTGGGGATAAAAGAGCGAAGGGAAAGAGAAAAACTGGAGCGGCGGGACTCCATTCTCCAGGCGGCCGTTCAGGTCTACATGGAGGAGGGATACCACGCAACGACCATGGAGAAAATAGCCGACACGGCGGAGCTGAGCCGCGCCACCCTCTATCTCTACTTCAAGACCAAGGACGAGATCTTTGTCCAGGCCATTGCCCGGCAGTCCGAGATCTTCGCACGGCTCCTGGAGGGGGTCCACAAGCGGCGGGAAGAAGTCGGCGACAATCTTCTACAGGAGCTCTGGAACTGCTTCAGAAAGTTTTACTTGCTGGACCCGGCGATCATGAACGTGACCCTGTATTTTCACCAGAGCCAGATGCTCCGAAGCCTGCCCGATCCGCTACGGGCCGAACTGGATCGCACGGGTTCTCAGAATTACTCCTGGCTGCGCAGGATCGCCGGGTACGGAATAAGGCAGGGCCTCTTCAGGAGGTGCAACGAGAAGACCCTGGCCGAGTTCATCTGGACCGCCTTTCTGGGCATCGTCCACCTGGAGAACAGCAAGACGGCCATGGGCAGGAAGAGCCACATGGAAGAAACATGGGCCCTCGGATTGCAAATTATGGAAAGAGGGCTCATGAAGAAAGCATGAACCAGACAAGGAGATTAAAAAAATGAAGCGACAGATCACGCTCAAAGTGAACGGGGACGCCTACACCCTCGCCGTGGAGCCCTGGAAGACCCTCAACGAGGTGCTTCGAGAAGAGCTCAACCTCACGGGCACCAAGCTGGGGTGCGGTTCGGGCGACTGCGGCGCCTGCACGGTCATGGTGGACGGCAGGACCGTGAGCTCCTGCCTCACCCTTGCGGTGGAAGCCGCAGGCAAGGACATCCTCACCGTGGAGGGTCTCGCGGAATCGGGGGAAAACCTACACCCCATCCAGGAGTCTTTCCTGGAGAAAGGGGCTATCCAGTGCGGGTTCTGCACCGCGGGCATGGAGATGTCCGCGCTCTTCCTCCTCCAGGGAAACCCCTCGCCCAGGGAAACAGAGATCAGGCGGGGACTCTCGGGGAATCTCTGCCGGTGCACCGGGTACAACAAGATCGTGGACGCCATCGCAGCCGCCGCACAGAGGATGAAATAGCGATTCAGGCCGCCGGGCGACTCCCGGGGCCGACAGACATTTTTATGCATAGGGGGGATACCCATGAGTAGAGCCAAATTTGATGTCCATTCCCCGGAAACCCTGGAGGAGGCCTCCCGGCTCCTCCGGGAGGCGGGCCAAGGGGCCTTTCTCCTGGCCGGGGGAACGGACTTACTCGTAAAGATCAACCACGGCATGATTCGTCCGAAGGCGGTGGTGAGCCTGAACGCCGTCAAGGAACTGAACTTCATCCGGTTCGAGAGGAAAAAGGGCCTGACCATCGGCGCCGGCGCCCGGCTCGCGGATGTGGAGAGCCACCGCGACATCAAGCGGGTCTACCCCGCGGTGGCCTGTGCCGCAGGCGAAACGGCCAACACCCAGATACGCAACATGGGGACGGTCGCTGGGAACCTCTGCAACGCCGCGCCCTCGGCGGAAAACGCCCCCGTCCTCATGGCCATGAACGCGGAGGTCAACCTCTACGGAAAAGACGGTGAAAGGAGTCTTCCCCTGGAAGACTTTTTCAAGGGACCCGGCCTGACCGCCCTCGCGCCGGGTGAGATCATGACTTCCATTTTCGTGCCCCTGCCGCCCTCTGGGTCGGGCGCGTCCTACCAGCACATCTCCGCCCGGGGGAAGGTCGACATCTCGGCCGTCTGCGTGGGCGCCATGGTCGCTCTCAACGGGGAACGTTTCGAAGACGTGCGAATCGCCCTGGGTGCGGTCGCCCCCGTGCCCTTGAGGGCCTCAAAGGCGGAAAAGGTCCTCCGGGGGGCAAAGATCGCCGCGGACCTCATCGAAAAGGCCGCCGCGCAGGCGATGAAGGAAAGCAAACCCATTTCAGACGTCCGGGCCAGTGCCGAGTATCGTAAAACCATGGTCCAGGTTTTGACCAAGCGGGCCTTGCAGGAGGCCCTGAACCGGGCCAAGGCCGGAAAGTAGAGGAGGACTGACTCATGAAATCTTGCAGGTTTATCGGTGAGAACGTTCCGCGAACCGACGGAAAACCCAAGGCGACCGGGTCCGCGATCTATGCGGACGACATCAAGATGCCCGGCATGCTCCACGGCGCCCTGCTCAGGAGCCCCCTGCCCCACGCGCGCATCGTTCGCATCAACACGCGAAAGGCCGCCCGGCTCCCGGGGGTGAAGCTCGTGATGACGAGCGCGGACACACCGAAGATCCGCTACGGGAACTGGAGGCTCTTTCCGGCCACCCAGGACGAATACCCCCTGGCCGTGGACAAGGTGAGATTCATCGGGGACGAGGTGGCCGCCGTGGCCGCCGTGGACAGGGACACCGCCCGGGAGGCCCTGGAGCTCATCGAGGTGGAGTACGAGGAGCTGCCCGGGGTCTTCGAAATCGCGGAGGCCATCAAGAAGGGCGCACCCGTGCTCCACGAGGAGACGCCCACGAACATCAGCGTGGATCGAAAGATCCAGTATGGGGACATCAAAAAGGGCTTCAAGGAATCCGACTACGTCCGGGAGGACACCTTCACCGTGCACGCCCAGAGCCACGCCTACCTGGAGCCCTGCTCGTGCGTGGCCCAGGCGGACCTGGACGGCAGGATCACCCTCTGGACCTCCACACAGACCCCTTACATCGTCCAGTGCCTCCTGGCCTCCACCCTGGGGCTGCGCGAGAACGACATCCGGGTGATCGTGCCTCACGTGGGCGGCGGTTTCGGAGGAAAGATGGAGCTCCGGCCCTGGGAGTTCTGCGCGGCCTTCATGGCTCGAAAGATCGGCAGGCCCGTCAAGTTCACCCTCACCCGGGAAGAGGAGCTCGTGGCCGGGAGGAGACGCCACCCCATGATCCTGAAATCCAAGGTGGGTTTCAAGAAGGACGGGACCCTGGTCGCCAAGGACCTCAAGATCATGCTGGACGGCGGGGCTTACAATGCCATGGGGCCCACGGCCACCTTCCTCTGCGGGAACTTCGGGGCCATGCTCTACCGCTATCCCAATTACAGGTTTTTCGGGCAGCACGTGTACACCAACAAGCCCCCGGCGAGCGCCATGCGGGGATTCGGCGCGCCCCAGTCCCTGTTCGCCGCGGAATCCCAGATGAACCTGGCGGCCCAGGAGCTGGGGATCGACCCCATCGAACTCCGGATCAAGAACGCCCAGGTGGAGGGGGACCAGATCCCCGACGTGGCGACCATCTCCAGCTGCGGCTTCATCGACTCCCTCCAGGAAGTCGCGCGCATGAGCAGCTGGAAGAAGAAGCGGAAGGGCATGAAACCCGGCAAGGGCGTGGGCGTCGGGTGCTACAGCTTCATCTCCGGCGGCGTGTTCAACTGGTTCAACACCCAGTACCCCTTTTCCGCGGCAGAGGTGCGGGCCTATGATGACGGCACCGTGCACCTCCTCACCATGGCCACGGACATCGGCCAGGGGTCCAACACGGCCGTCAAACAGATCCTCGCTGAGGAGCTCGGCCTCGGGATGGAGGACATCAGGATCACGTCCGCGGACACGGCCATGACGCCGCAGGCGGACCTGGGATCCTGGGGCAGCCGGGTGACCCTCATGAACGGAAACGCCGTCATCGACGCGGCCCGGAAGATCAAGAAGGAGATCTTCGGCGCGGTCTCGGCGCGGCAGAAGCTCAACGTGATCTATGAGTTCGAGTGCAAGGACGGGATGGTCCAGCCCAAGGGCCGACCGGACAAGGGAATGCCCTTCGGCGAGGCCGTGGCCCTGGTGCAGAAGGCCAACCGGGGGGAGCCCCTGGTGGCCCGGGGATCCTACACGCCGAGGGACAAGGGGCTGGTGACCCCCGCCTTCAGCTTCGGGGCCCAGGTGGCCGAGGTGGATGTGGACCTGGAGACAGGGGCGGTTCAGGTGGAGAAGATGTGGACGGCCCACGACTGCGGGACGGTCATCAACCACATGGCCGTGGAGGGTCAGCTCGAAGGCTCCATCCAGATGGGACTCGGTTATGCGCTGTGCGAAAATTTTGTGATGGAAAACGGAAAGACGCTCAACACGACCTTCCTCGACTACAAGATGCCGAGCGCCATGGACATGCCTCCAGGGGAGTCGGTCTGCATAGACACCTACGAGGAGGAAGGCCCCCTCGGGGCCAAGGAGGCGGGCGAGGGCCTGGTCTCCCCCACGGCCCCGGCCATTGCGGATGCGGTGTTCCACGCGACCGGCTACCGATGCATGGATCTCCCCATCACACCGGAAAAGATCCTCAGGCACCTGAAAAAGAAGTGATCGCGGGGATGCGTCTCCGCTAAAAGGCCCGCCGCCTGTTTCACACGGGCGGCGGGCCTTTCCGAATGATCTTTTTGAGCATGGAAAAGAAGGCGGCCTTTTCATCGGGTGAGTAGGAGGAGAGATAGTCCTGGACAAAACGGTCCTTTTCCCTTGAAATCTCCTTCAGGGTCTCCCTCCCCTTTGTGGAGATCACCAGAAGCGTGAGCCTCTCGTCGCTCGGATCGTTTTTCCTGTAAAGAAAGCCCCCTTTTTCAAGCCTTTTGGCGACCCCGGTCATGTTGGCGCCGGAGACAAGCATGGTCCGGGAGACGGTGCTGATGGTGTTCCGGCCGTCCGTGGAGGCATCCAGCACCCGGAGGGCATTGTACTGGGAGAAAGTCAGTCCGTGCTTCTTGAAAATGGCCCCGGACTCCCTCTTGTACTTTTCCGCGGCGCGGATCAGTGCCATGATAATCCGCTCGTCCGGGCTGAGGTCGCTCACATATTCGCCCATCCTGAAGGGAGGTCCTCCGTTGCCGTTTATCCCCTTGCCGGGACCGAATCCTTCAACCTTTTGAAAGAGTCCACATTGTTATTTAATGCATTAACAAACTTTGTGCACTATATACTTTACGCAATGCATGTCAAGCCTTTATTTCCAGGGCAGGCAGCGCGTGCGAAAAGCACCCCAGAGGCCATGAAGGACATCCCGGACTTTGGCTTGACACACGGGGTGTAAGTCGCATAATGTCTTGTCATCGCGCCTCTTAACTCGGACACCTCTCCCTCGTTTGATCACCCATGATCGTTTTTCACCTTTATCAGGCATTGAGAAGCACATATGGAAGGTGAAAACCAGGTATTCAAAGAAATTCACGGCATACTGGATCTGGCGAATGCCACAGTGGACACGCATCTCTTGAGATGCAGGATCCTGGATTTTCTCTTCAACCGAATATATGCCGAGAATTCGGTTTTTTTTATCCCGGACCAAAACGGCAAATCCACCGGCGGCATTGAAGTCAACCTGGATGAGAAGTATGTCCACCAGTACAAGGAATATTACCATCGCTACGATCCCATCCAATTCATTGACAAGACTCATTACACACAAAGGGTGATCCGGGTGGAGGATATCATTGATTATAAGGCCTTCATGACCAGCGCCTTTTACTGTGACTTTCTGAAACCACAAAAGATCCACCACAAGCTCTACATTACCCTGACTTCCGGCGGCACATACCACGGGAGGATCAGTCTCTACCGCCCCGCCAACACCAGACAGTTTTCCAGAGAGGAAGTGAATGCCCTGCGGATGATCTCCCCCTACCTGGGGCATGCCCTGGACCACCACGAGCTCTACTTGAAGAACAAAGTCCGGGATATATTCCTGGACATTCTGGATGAAAACGGTTCCAGGGGCATCCTCCTCTTCGATGAATCCATGCAGTTTATCTATATGAATCGCGCGGCCAGGGAATTCTGCCGCACTCTCGCGGGAGGGGCGTCACTGCCCGGAAGAGGATTGCGCGTCCCGCAGGTGTTGACGGAGGACTGCCGGGCAATGGCAGATGAACTCGGCCGGCGGGTGGACGATTGCCTCCTCCTGCCCAGGCATCGGTTCCTGCGCGTCCGGCCTTCACAGGAGTTGAGCGTTTCCACTCGTCTGCTTTCCAAAAGGCACAGCTCGGAAAATGAAAGATATTTCGTCGTCACACTCAACCAGAGGCACGGATCGGAGTGGATGGACAGAAAAAGACTTAAGGAGATGTACCGATTGACCGACAGGGAGATCGATATTACCCGTCACCTCTTCGGCGGTTTGAAAAACGCCGAGATCGCCCGTAAGTTGAATGTTTGTGAGATTACGGTTAAAAAACACATCCAGAAAATCTTTCAGAAGGTGGGGGCCAATAACCGGACCGCTGTTGTCCGCAAGATATTCGAAGACCATCGAATGATGTAGTCACTCTATTGCCCGCCAGTTCCAGTCCAGCCCCCCCTTGAACACCATCGAATTCATCCCGTTGCTCAGCCGGACAAGGTCGGCATCGGGGAAGCGCTCGGCCATGGCATGGTAGAAGGCGGCCACGCTGTCTGTTCCGGCCAGTTCCTCTTCCGTGGCAAGGATGTATTCCCGCGTGAAGTCGAGCGAACTCTTGTCGAATTGCATTCCCGGTTTCTGGTGACCGGGGATGATGACCTCGGCGCCCATTTGCTCGATCGCGTCGATGTCCGCGATCCACTGACGGCGTTCTTCCCCGGTGAGCTCACAGGTAAAGGGGTGTGCCTGGTTGAACAGGACATCGCTGGCATAGAGGGTTTTTATTGCCGGGATCCACACCATGGTGTTGTATTTCATATCCCCCATTATTTTGGTGAGGATTTCGAGACGCCGGCCTTCCAGCTCGATGTAATTGCCCCGCAGCGCCTCGATATCGGTTGTTTCCCTGCACACATTGTGCGCGCCGATGATGCCCTCCCAGTGTTCGATTTTTCCGAAAAACTGCCGGTTGATTATTTCGGCCTCCGAAGGCACCGCCACCACACGCGCCTTGGGAAAGGCCGCGGCGATAACGCCCGCCCCGAAGTAGTGATCCGGATGCGCATGGGAAAGGTAAATCGTGGTGAGATTTTTACCTGTCTCCAGTATCTCCGCGATCACTCTGTGGGCGTTGGACAACGTCCACTGGGCGTCAAGAAGAACCGCGTCCCTCTTCCCCATGACGATCACAGAGGCGACTTCAAAGCCTTTCTCATCGCTGAAGTATGTCTTGGTGGACAGATCATTTTGCCCGCCGGCGGTCAGTCTGATTTCCATGGAATTGCCCTCCGAATGACCTACAACCCCAGATAGGCCTTTTTGATCATATCCTCACCGGCGAGCTCCCCGCTTTCTCCGGCCAGGATGATCCGCCCGTTTTCAAGCACATACGCCCGATCGCATATCTCCAGGGTGTGTCTCACATTCTGCTCGATCAGCAGGACGGTGACCCCCTGCTCGCGTAACGACTTGATGACCCGAAAGACCTCCAGAAACATGATGGGCGCGAGGCCCGAGGAAGGTTCATCGATCATGCACAGCCTCGGTCCGGACATCAGGCCGCGTGCCATGGCCACCAGCTGCTGCTCTCCGCCGCTGAGCGTTCCGGCCAGCTGTGTCTCTTTCGACTTCAATACGGGGAAGAGCTGGTAGAGGTCTTCGAGCGTCTCCCGCTTTCTTTTCCACGCTCGCTGGATGTACCCGCCCATTTCCAGATTCTCCCGCACCGACATATGGGGGAAGAGCTCCCGCCCCTCCGGCACGTGCGAAATCCCCATTTCCACGATTTTATAAACAGAAAGTCCGTTTAGCCTCTTCCCCATGAAATTCACACTGCCCGCCGCGGGGATCAGCAAACCCGAGATCGTGTTGAGAATCGTCGTCTTACCCGCCCCGTTCGACCCGATGATGGCCACGATCTCGGATTCCTTCACACTGAGCGAGACATTGAACAAGGCCTGCGATTTGCCATAAAATGCATTGACAGTGCTGTATTCCAGCATGGACCTACTCTCCCAGGTATACCTCTATAACTTTCTCACTGGCGGCGATTTCCCCCGGGTTGCCCTCGGCGATCTTCTGTCCGTGGTGAAGCACGACAATTCGATCGCATATATTCATAATCGCCTGCATGACATGCTCTATCATGACTATTGTGATGCCTTTCGCCCGGATCTTTCTCACCAGCTCCATGGACTGCTCCACCTCCGTGGGGTTGAGCCCCTCCATGATCTCGTCGAGCAGCAGGAGTTCGGGACCGGTGGCGAGCGCCCTGGCGACTTCAAGCCTCTTCTGGTTGGAGAGTGTCAATTCTCCGGCGGGCATTTTCTTGACCCCGCCGAGTCCGACGAAGTCCAGGTCCCGCGCGGCCCGTTCCGCGGCCTCTTCCCGCGAAACCTTCCTTGTCCAGCCGAAGGAAGCGGCAAGAACGACGTTTTCAAGGACCGACATGCGCGGGAAGATCTTGATCGTCTGAAATGTCCTTGCAATCCCCATCCTGCAGATCTGATAGGGTTTGAGGCCCGTAATCTTCCTGCCCTTGAACCTGACAACCCCGGAGGTGACCGGGACGGCGGCCGAGATCAGGTTGAAGAGGGTGGTCTTGCCGGCGCCGTTGGGGCCGATCAGGCCGAGAATCTCTCCCTGATCCACCCTGAAATCCACATTGTAAACCGCCGTCAGGCCGCCAAAGGACCTGCTCACCCCTGAACCCTCAAGTATCGGCATGTTCAGCTTTCCCCCACATCCTCTTCCAGAGTTTTTCAATGAATCCCACAAGGCCGTCCGGCAGATATAAAATAGCGAAGATCATGATGGCCCCGAAAATGATCATGTAGTGGTAAGGAAGCCTTGTTATCAGGAACTGCTCGAGATAGGTAAAAATGGCCGCCCCCGCGACGGGGCCGTAAAGCTGTCCCATGCCTCCGAAAATGGCCATCAAAACTGGAAGAAACGAGAGCAGGGGGTTGAAGGCTATCTTGGGATCTATATATGTCCACCGGGTCGCCATGACAGCCCCGGCGGCGCCCATAAAGAGGGCGCTCAGCGCAAAGGTCGACACTTTCAGGGCGGTCACATGGATGCCGATGTGGGCGGCGGCCTCCTCGGACTCCCCGATGCTTCGAAGGGCCAGACCGAACCGCGAATTGTTCACATACAGGGAGGTCAGCAGCAGCACGAAAAAGATACCGAGCATGATGTAATAGACGTCCTGGTTGGGCATCGACGGAACGACTCTCCCGGTGGTCACGGAGATATTGACTTCCCACCAGAGCACGGCATTGAGGAGGAGTTCCACCAGTCCGAATGTGAACATGACGAAATAGGCGCCTCTGAGGCGCAGGGTGAGGGCACCCACGATCAAGGCCAGGCAGAAGCTGGCCGAACTCCCTATGCCTATCACGAGGTACATGGGCAGTTTCAAGGCAAAGAGGGCGGATGAATAAACACCAACTCCAAAAAAAGCCGCCGGCGCCAAGGAGATGTAACCAGTAGGGCCTGAAAAAAGCATCCAACTCACAGTTAAAATGACGTACATCAGGACCGTAGTCAGCAATATGAGAGAATAAATTGGAATAAAAAATGGAAATGATATCAACAAAACCATTAAAAAAAGAAAAAATAAAAATCCGAATGGCCTCTTGAAAAAGACATTGATTATTTTCATCAAGCTATCTTCCCAATATACCGCTTGGCTTTATTAAAAGCAGAAGCATGAATATGATGTAATAAGCCACTAGAGCAAGGCCAGGCTCCAGGTAAATAACCACACTTCCAATAATACCTAATAATATACCACCCACAAAGCTTCCAATAATACTACCTAAACCCCCTAAAACAATGACGATCAAAGCAATCATCGTATATTCCAGACCCATGACAGGCTGTATGTTGTAAGAAAGGCTTAGGAGCGTCCCGCCCAGACCCGCCATCAAGGCCCCAAGGCCGAAACACAGTGCCAGAACCTGCTTGATGTTCACCCCCATGAGGCCGGCCGCCCGTGGGTTCTGTGCCGCCGCCCTGATCGCCTTACCCACCCTTGTACGCGTCAAAAACAGATAAAAGGCGACACAGATGACAACGGCGAACCCCAGGGTGATCAGCCGATTGGCGGAAAAGACCGCCCCCCCGACGTTCACCGGCACCGCCAGGTAGGAATAGCCCTTGATATCCGCGCCCCATATCAATATCGCTATGTTCTGGATGATGAACGTCAAGCCGAAGCAGGCCAGCATGGAACTGCCCTGGAACGCGCCCTCGCTCGGGGATACGGCCCTCAGGCGGGATAAAAGAGTCCTGTAAAGGACGTAACCTATGACGAAGATCGTCGGACCGCAGATGAGGAGCGACAGCAGGGGGTTGATGCCGAACCCCGTGTAAAGGGTCCAGGCAAGAAAGGCCCCGATCATTATGAATTCACCGTGGGCGATATTGAGCACCCCGGCTACCCCGAACTGCAGGCTGAGCCCAACAGCCACGAGGGCATAAATGCCGCCCAGAAGAAGGCCAGAAATGACGATATCCAGGATGGTTACAAACATGCGCTCGGTTTCCTGTGGGAACAAACCCGAAGGCCTCCCCGGGACCCGGCATGGTCTTTTGGGGAGGCCCTCTGCGGGGTTCTGTCAAGCAATGGATTGAGCTATCATTTCTTTTTTTCAGGCCAGGTGGGTTTCGGGTAAAGGGGCGGCGCGGTGCGCTTTTCGCTGGCATCGATGACCTCGAAGACGCCATCCTGCCACTGGCCGATCTCTCCCGGGTGGTTCACAAAGTACCGGTTCTCATCATACCAGTAAGGGCCCAGTGCGGTCTCGAACCTCTCGGTGGCCATGATGTCCCTGATTTTTTTCTGATCAAGCGTTCCGGCCTTTTCAACGGCCTGCCTGAAGTGCTGGAGGGACGACCAGTAGAAGAGCCCTCCCCAGTAATCCGGCTCAAAACCGTATTTGGCCACATATTTTTCTACAAGGTCCCGGGCCCCTGCCGAGGTTTTGGCGTTCCAGGCCCCGCCCCCCATAACGCCATTCACCCCATCCTCCCCGAAGGTCCCTACGAACAGGGGGGGTGAGAAGGGGAGCACGGTCATGAAAAAGGCGTTGAAGTTTATTCCCAGTTCCATGGACTGGCTGGTGAGCATCATGCCGCCGTCGGGGTAGCACGCCGCCACAAAGGCGTCCACGCCCAGGCCTTTGGCTTCCTTCAGCAGCGGCGACATGTCCTTGATTCCGGGGGGATAACTCTTGTTGATCTTCACATCGATCCCCCTCTTTTTGAAATCCGCGACAAAGGCGTTCCCGTACTCGATGCCGTGGAGGTCCCCTCGATAGACCACCGCCGCTGATTTCACGCCGACTTCCTTGAAAATATCCGCCAGCGCGGGGGACTGGGTTTCCGAGAAGTTCAGGACCTGGAAAAAGTAGGGCAGGTCGAGTTCCTTGAGTTTAGCCGCCCCCCCGGGTCCGCCGATCAGGATGTAGTTGTACTTGTTGGCGATGGGGGCCGCCGCAAACAGGGAGGCGGTGCTCCACGGCGGAAAGAGGAAGTCCACCTTGTCCTCGAGGATCAGCTTTTCTATGAGGTTGGCCATGGTGCCTATGTCGCTCTTGTCATCGTAGCGCTTCAGCTCCACGGGCAGCTTTTTGCCATATTTCTCCACATAAATGCCGCCTTCCTTGTTCACTTCCTCAACCCACAATTCGTAGATCTTGGCCCCGGAAATGGCCGCCCCACCCGCCATGGGGCCCGAGAGGGCGATAGCCTGCCCAATGACGATCTTGTCCTTGGCCTTGTCAGCGGCGCCGGCGCCGCCGGCCGTGAAAGATACGAGGATCGCGAAAACAAAAAACCCGAACCACACTCTTTTTTTACCTTTCATTGTGCCCTCCTTTTGGATGCCGAATGATTTCACGGATCATTACCGGGCAACACCACGGTTATCGCCGGTTCACCCCACCCCACACATCATCTATGGTACCTCGACTCCTTTCAAAAATGGACCTGAAAAAAAATACCGCCTCGAATTATAAGACTCCCCCGGCCGGGCCGACCGGATCGGCTAAACGCCCCAGTTGACCCCCGCACTGCTGAGTGCGGCCCCGGACACGTCCACCACGGACGCGCCCCCGTCCAGGAGAATGACCGAGCCCGTCATGAAAGAGGAATCATCACTGGCCAGGTAGCTGCAAATGCCCGATATCTCATCGGGAGTGGCGACCCGACGAAGGGGGACATTGGATGAGATGCAGTCGAACACCCCGTCCACATCCGTTTTGAGGACCTCTGTGAGCGGGGTGAGCGCCCCCTCGAGCATCTCCGTCCTGGTCGCCCCGGGGCAGACGGCATTGCAGCGGATGCCGAAACGGCCATAATCCAGTGCAGCCTGCCTGGTCAGCATGTTGAGCCCCGCTTTCGTCGTGCAGTAGGCCGGCATGCCCGGCAGGCAGCGAAGCCCGCCCAGGGAGGAGATATTGATGACAGACCCGCCTCCCCCCTCGATCATGTGTGGAATGACTGCCTTCATGACCAGAAAAGGGCCTGTCAGGTTGATGTCCAGAACTTTTTTCCAGAGCTCCGGATCGATGTCGGTGACCGTCCCTCCGGGATCGATTCCTGCATTGTTCACAAGGACATCGATCCTGCCCGTGAATTTCAAAGCGGCCTCGACCATCCGCTCAACGTCACCGGTCTTCGAGACATCCCCCGGGCATGTGGCTACCATCTCCCGGGGATGGGGTCCGGCGGCCTCTTCGAGCACATCCCGGCGCCGGCCCGTGATGCACACATGTGCTCCCTCAGAAATAAACCTCTTCGTGATTGCGGCGCCTATGCCGGTTCCACCCCCGGTGATGAGCGCTGTTTTTCCTTCCAGTCTCATACATCCCTCCTCGCCTTAGCTGCCCCAAAGGCCATTCGGCACATCGCCTGCCCTGCTTTATCCGGGCGCTACGGCTTCAACACGGGCTTGATCACGAGCCCCTCCTCCATGTCCTTCACAGCCTTCGAAATCTCCTTGAACGGATAGAATCTTATCAGGCGGTCAAATGGGAACCGCCCCTGTTTGTACAATTCGATCAGTATCGGGATGAACAGGTCCGGAACGGCATCCCCTTCGATAATGCCCTTGACGGTCCTGCCGTTCATGATGAGATCCATGTTCAGGCTGACTTCGGTGCCGGGGGCGACGACTCCCACGAGGCCGCAGACCCCCAGGAGCGGCAGGACGTCCACGGCCTGGCGAAAGACGGACGGATTTCCCACGCACTCCAGGCTGAAGTTCGGGCCGCCGCCCGTCATGTCCTTGACCGCCTGGACGGGATCCACTTCGCCCGCGTTGACGGTGTGGGTGGCGCCCAGCTCCCTTGCCACGGCGAGGCGCTCGGCATTCACATCCACGGCGATGATGGTCGTGCAGCCGCAGACGACCGCAGCGAGGATCGCGCTCATGCCCACCGTGCCCGCGCCGAACACGGCGATGGACGACCCGGGGCCGGCTTCGAGTGAATTGATGACCGCCCCCGCGCCGGTCATGATGCCGCATCCCATGGGGCCGAGGATCTCAAGGGGCACGTCCTCCGGCACCTTGACCACGTTTCGTTCATCGGCCAGGGCGTAGTCGGCAAAGGCGGACTGGCCGAAAAAGTTTCCGTGAATGACCTGGCTCCCTTTTTTCATCGTCGTGGTCCCGTCGGGACGGGCGCCGCTGAAGTTCAAGGGCAGAAAACTACCGCAGTAAGGGTTCCTGCCGGACATGCACGAGGGGCACGCTCCGCAGCACATCCAGCTCAAGGTCACATGATCCCCGGGCCTCACCTTGGTGACACGCGCCCCCACCTTTTCGACAATGCCTGCCCCCTCGTGCCCGAAGACGCTCGGCAACGGGATCGGCAGGTGCTGGTCCCGTCCGGCAAGGTCCGTGTGACAGATTCCGGACCCCACGATACGAACCAGGACCTCATTTTCGGCCGGCTCGCTGAGTTGCACCTTTTCGATCACGAATTCGCCGGATGGTTCATAAACGACTGCCGCGTTGATTTCCATCACGCCCTCCTGCTGGTGATTGATGAAAACAATGAGAAAATAAAGGTAAATTGATTGCTTAGACACACTGCGCAGACAATCAGATATAACAAAGCCCGGCACGTGGTGTCAATTATACGAAAGTATAATTTTGACCGGGCAACACCCGGCCTTCAGCCGGCGCCCACCCGGAAACAATTTTCAGGAACCCCCGGCCTTCCTGAAGCAATAAAGTAGGACAGGCTCCGGTGAAACAGAAAACACCTAAAAATCTGTCTGGACTCTGCAATCCTTTTCCATTATTGGAAATGAATTATACGCTAATTGACAACATTTTACACACAAGATCCCAAAACAAGAACACACCCAAACCAATTCAAGATCACCGCCCAGATAACTATCAAATATTCAAGCACATAGATTGTATTTTCCCTGTCTTTCCCCTGCTCACGACTTGGCATGATAGTTGCCTTAGAGGGTCGCAACTCAAACTTTTGTCATCGCTCTTTGGCTTTTCATCCTGCCAAAGAACGAAGACGAAATCAGGGAGGGGGTTCCGCCAGCACCTTGGGATAGATGGGACGGCACCACCGGAAGTTATTCGATCTGTGCAGGGACGTTCGGCGGTATCACCATCGCCAGCGCGGACGGGAGCGAGTTTTCCTTAATAAGCCTCGATGTCACAAACGACGCGGGGGGTTACACAATCGGCATCACCGGTTATAAAGACGGGAGCCAAACCATCTATACTGATATAACAGGTGCTGTTCACAGCCAGCCATATCCAGTTTCTTTTACCGACCTAGCGTGGGGAGATGTTGATAGTTTTTTTGTCAGCACCTGGCACCCGACGCAAGGATATTCAGCCCATGTCGATCTTGACAACATCGAATTTGAGCCCGCATCGGCCCCCATACCGGCATCTGTTCTTCTTCTTGCCCCAGGCCTGGTTGGACTCGCAGGTGTCAGGTGGAAGGCTAGAAGGGAACAATAACAAGAATAAATTGTAAAGGGAAGGAGGCCCTGCTTCCTTCCCTTTACAGTCGTGTTGACCGTTTTTCTTACAACTTCAAACCCCTCGAGAAAACTCGCGAGGCCGGCACCTTATTCCCCGTAACGATACCACCCCCTGCCGGACTTTCTGCCCAAGTGACCGGCGTAGACCCTCTGCCTGAGGGCGTCCCCGAACCGGAAACGCTCGCCGTGGGCCTCCCTCAGGAGCTTTCCTATGTCGAGCGCCATGCCCAGGTCGGCCATGTCCATCAGGGCGAACGGTCCCAGGGGGTGGCCCAGGCCCAGCCTGCACGCCTCGTCGATGTCCTCGCACGAGGCCGCGCCCTCGTCCACCAGGCGCACGGCTTCATTGAAGACGGCGAACAGGATCCTGTTGACCACGAACCCCGCGGTGTCCTTGACGCGAATGGGCCGCTTGCCGATAGTCCGGCAGGCCTCCATCAGGAAATCGACAGTGGCCCCCGAGGTGTCCAGGCCGGGGATCACCTCCACCAGCTTCATGGTGAAGGCGGGGGCGAAGAAGTGGGCCCCCATGAACCGCGCCCGCCGCTCTTCCCCGACCGCGGTGGAGAGGAGCGTGATGGGGATCGAGGAGGTGTTGGTGGCAATCACGCAGTCCTCTTTGCAGACCTTGTCCACCTCTCCCAGCACCGTCTTCTTGAGTTCGAGATTTTCAAAAACGGCCTCGATCACCAAATCCGCATCGGCAAAAGCCCCGTAATCGGCCGTGGGCACGATGCGGTCGAGCGCCCGGTCCCGCTCGTCGGCGGGAAACCGCCCTTTCTGCACCGCCTTGTCGAGCACCCTGGCAAGCCTGGCCTTTCCCTTTTCGGCCGGCTCGATTTCCGCTTCCTTCATGACGACCTCGCACCCGGCGGACGCGAAGCACAGGGCGATCTCGCCGCCCATCATACCGGCCCCCAGCAGGCCCACTTTTTTCAACGTATCCATCAGATTCCTTTCAGATACACATTTCGAGGATTATTCCACGCGTTCGATGATGATGGCCTGCCCGTGGCCGCTTCCCCCGCAGAGGGAGGCCATGCCGCGATGAAGACCGCGTTTTTCCATTTCGTGGATCAAGCTGACCACGATGCGGCACCCCGTGTTCCCGATGGGATGGCCCAGGGCGATGCCGCTCCCGTTGACGTTGACAATGTCCCGGTTGAGCCCCAGTTCCCGCTCGACAGCCACGGACGGCGCGGCAAAGGCCTCGTTGATCTCGAAAAGCTCCATGTCCTCCAGGGACAGGCCGGTCTGCTTGAGAAGCTTCCTGATGGCGTGGATGGGCCCGATCCCCATGATTCTCGGGTCCACGCCCACGGCCGCCGACCCCACGACCCGCCACTGCCGCGTCATTTTGTGCTCGTCGGCGACCGCCTTCGAGCAGACGAGGACGGCGCTGGCCCCGTCGTTGAGCCCCGAGGCGTTCCCGGCGGTGACCGAGCCCCCCTCCTTGAAGGCCGGGGGCAGCTTGGCCAGTCCCTCGAGTGTCGTCTCCGGCCTGGGATGCTCGTCCGTGTCCACCACGATGTCGGGCCTGCCCCTTTTGCCCGGGATGACCACGGGGACGATCTCGTCCTTGAACCGGCCCGACTCCAGGGCCTTTTTGGCCCGCATCTGGCTGGTGTAGGCGAATTCGTCCTGGTCCTCTCTCGAGATGTTGTATCTTTCCGCGACGTTTTCCGCGGTCATCCCCATGACGACCCCGGTGTGGTGGTCCGTCAGGCCGTCCCAGATGCCGTCCGAAAGCTCCTGGTGCCGGAGCCTCAGTCCCCACCGGGCGTTCTTCAGGCTGTAGGAGACATTGCTCATGCTCTCCCCGCCGCCGGCGATGAGGGCCTTTGCATCCCCAAGGCGGATGGCCATGGAGGCGATTCGGATGGCCTCCATGGACGAGCAGCACGCGCGATTCACGTGAACGGCCGATACGTGCTCGGGGATGCCCGCCTTCAACACCGACCCGCGGGCCAGGCCGTTTTCATCGCTTCGCAGCATGACCACGCCCCAGTACACGTCGTCCAGCAGGTCCTTGGGGAAATTCACCCTCTCGCAGACCTCCTTCAACACCGTTACGGCCAGGCCTTCGTGTAAGAGTGGACGAAGCGCGCCGCCAAAGGCGCCGATCGGCGTTCTCACCGCCGACACGATGACAGGATCGTTTTCCTTGACAGTCATACTCTCCTCATTTCCAGGCGCATGGAAAACCCTCATTCCATGCCGCCGATTCCGCGGTTAAATTCCTACCAACCCATCACCTTGAGGCCCGCCCCCTTGAGGAGCCGGCGCGCTATAATGAGTTTCTCTATCTCCTTGGTGCCCTCGTAGATCTCGACGATCTTGGCATCGCGGTAAAAACGGCTGATGTCGTACTCGTCCATGTAGCCGTAGCCGCCGTGGAGCTGCAAGGATTCGTCCACCACCCGGACGCCCGTCTCCCCGGCGAACCACTTTCCCATGGAGATCAGCATCTCCTCGGTCTCGCCCCTGTCGATTTTCCAGGCCGCCTTGTAAACGAGATTCCTCGCCGCCTCGGTCATTGTGGCCATCTCCGCAAGCTTGCCCTGGACCATCTGGAAGGTGGAAAGCACGGCTCCGAATTGTTTGCGCTTTTTCACGTGCTTGAGCGCCATCTCCAGGGCCCCCTGGGCGACGCCCACTCCCTGGGCGGCCACATAGGAGCGGGAGCGATTGAAAAATTCCATGAAACACTTGAAACCGTTTCCCTCATTCCCAATGCGGTTCTCAGCCGGCACTTCCACGTTGTCGAAAAATATTTCCGCGGTCTCGTGGGCGCGTATGCCGAGTTTTCCCTTCAGCTTGTTCTTGGTGATGCCTGCGCTTTGGGCGTCCACCACAAAGACGGTGTGCCTCTGGTGCCTGGATTCCGCCTCGGGGTTGGTCAGGCAGAGCGTGACGAAAAAATCCGCGATCGTGCCGTTGGAGATGAACATCTTGGAGCCGTTGATCACGTAGGCGTCCCCCGACCTTTCAGCCCGGGTGGCCACGGCGAGGACGTCGCTCCCCGCGTCGGGTTCCGTGGCGGCCACGGCGCTTATGGCCTTTCCCTCACAAATGGGGATCAAGAAGCGCCTCTTCTGCTCTTCGGTGCCGAAAAGGAGGATCATCTCCGCGCCGAAGCACGGGCACAACGTCGCGCCGCCAAGCCCCGGATCCACCCGCCAGAATTCTTCCGTCACCAGGGCGTTTTCAAGATAGCCGTAACCGCCCCCACCGTATTCCTCGTCAATGAAAACGCCGATAAAGCCCAGCTCGCACGCCTTCTGGATCAGCTCCAGGCTTGTCTTCTCCTCCCGGTCACACTCCCTGGCCACCTTGGGGAATTCACCCTCGGCAAACTCCCGGGCAGCCATTTTGATCTCCCGTTGTTCACGGGTCAGATTGAAGTCCATAGTGTCCTCGCATTCTCCTCAAAAAACTACCGGCCTCTGAAAAGCGGCCGCCGCCTCTCCTTGAACGCGGCGATGCCCTCGTTTTTGTCCTCGGTTTCACAGAGTCGGGTGAACCTCTCCGTTTCCCCCTCAAGGCCCTTTTCAAGCGGCAGGGAGAGAGTCTCACAGGCAGCCGCCTTGATCGCCGCTACGGCCAGGGGCGCGTTTCGCGATATTTTGCCCGCAAGTTCCAGTGCCCGATTCAACACCTCGCCCTCCGGCGCGATCTGCTCTATCAATCCCAGCCTTAGGGCCTCCTGCGCCGTGATGATGTTACCTGACAGCATCATTTCCAGGGCCTTGCCCAGCCCGACCAGGCGGGGCAGCATCTGGGTGCCCCCGGCCCCCGGGAGGACGCCCAGTCCCACCTCGGGAAGACCCATGCGGGCCTTCTCGTCGGCGATACGGATGTCGCACGCCATGGCCAGCTCGAGCCCTCCCCCGGCCGCCATTCCGTTGATCGCGGCGATGACGGGCTTTGTCCCTTTTCTCAACATCTCGTGCAGCGCCTTGATACCCCTCACCATTTCGCGGCCTGTGTCTTTGTCGGCAGAGGCCAGCCGGTCCAGATCGGCCCCCCCGACAAAAACCCTGCCCGCCCCGGTGATCACGAGGGCCCTCACCCCCGGGTCCCCAAGGGCCGATTCGACCGCCCTGGAAAGCCCGTCCACCTCCTCCTCGTTCAACGCGTTCACGGGGGGTCGGTCGATGGTGAGAACACGCACCATGCCATCAGTATTTGACATTTTTATAGCCATTTAAAATCCCTTTTATCCGACTTCGCGAACAGGAAGACATCGGGCCCCGGCAGTTAATCCCCGCTTGGGGAAGATTTCAGCGGAACCCTCGCATCGTCATCCCGGCGAAAGAGGCTATGTCACAATTACTTCCGCAAGCCTAAAGACCCCCTGCCCGTCGCCCCGGCCCCGGATCAGGGTCGCCTCCGGGGCAGGCTCCGGCCGGGACCCAGTGGCTTTAGCTCATAACGCTCTGAAAAGACGCTGGATCCCGGCTTTCGCCGGGATGACGAAAATCAAAATTTGCGGTTCCTTCAATCTCTGGTCGGGTTCCGGGGTCCAAAAAGCAACGGCTGCGCTTGCAGGCCCTCTTTACAAAGAGGATTCCCGCTCACAGCCAGTAGCCGAATTTTTCCCAGAATTCCCTGTCGTCCTTTTTCCAATCCCTGCCGAATTTCTTCTCATAATAGGACTCGAACCGGTTGAGCCACCGCCAGGTGAGGCTTTTTCCCTTTTTCCGGGCCTCCAGGATATCCGTCAGAAACGTTTCGATATCCCCCATTTTTTCCTTGGGCACGTAGGACGCGGCGCCTTCCTTGAAGGACTTCACCGTGTCCTCGACGCTCAGGGCATGGGCGGTCAACATGACGGGGATCACCTTTTTCTTTCGGGCGATTTCCAGCAACGCGTACCCGTCCACCCCCATAATGTCCAAAACGGCGATGTCGAATTTCTCCGTATCCAGCAGCCTCTTTGCCTCTTCAAAACTCCGGGCGGTGACCACGTGGCACATGGGAAGCAGTTCGGTGAGGCTTTCCAGAACGTCGGGCTCGTCGTCGACGATGAGGACCCTTTTGTCTTTCAGTGGACTGTGACTGTTCATTTTTTATCCTCCGCCCTCCATCCGTTCTCTACTTTATGAGCACCCCAGGGAGCCACGTGACGAGCTGTGGGAATATGATCAGCAGAATAAGACAAAAAGCCTGAATTGCGACAAAAGGCAATACTGATTTATATATATCAACCATTGTAATGGAATCGGGCACGATACTCTTCATGTAAAACAGGTTGAATCCAAACGGGGGTGTCAAGTAAGCCATTTCCATATTGACAATGAACAACACGCCGAACCACACGGGGTCAAATCCCAAGGCTTTTATTAAAGGAACGAAAACCGGTGTGCATATCATTATGATACCACCAGGATCCAGCAGCATGCCCAGGAATAGAAGCGTTATTTGAATCCCGAACAGGATGACGTAAGGCGACACCGGCAGAGCGCTCACCACCTCGCTGACGAAATCCACGGCGCCGACAGCCGTGTAGGTGGATGTCAGGCAGGATCCCCCGATGATGATCCAGATGATCATGCAGGAAAGGCTGAGCGACTCGAAGGATGATTTCTTGAAGACCTCCCAGGTGAGCCGGCGTGATATGGCGGCGCAAAACAGGGCGCCCAGCGCACCGATGGCCGCGGCCTCGGTCGGCGTGGCCACCCCCTTGAAGATGACCCCCAGGACCAGGCAGATCAAGACGATCGGAAGGATGACCGCCTTGAGCGACAGCAGTTTTTCCCGCCAGCCCGCCCGCTCCCCCTTGGGCACCGCGGGCCCCAGGCTTGGATTGAGGTAGGATCGTATGCCGATGTAAACGATGAACATGAGGGCCAGCAGCGTGCCGGGGATCACCCCGCCCGCGAAAAGGGCCCCGATGGATTCCCCGGCAAAAACGCCGTAAACGATCATCAGCACGCTCGGGGGGATGAGGATCCCGAGCGCCCCACCCGCGGAAATGCTCCCCACCGCAATCTCTTTCTTGTACTGGTGTTTCATCATGGACGGAAGGGCTATGACCCCCATGGCCACGGTCGCCGCGCCGCTGATGCCGGACATGGCCGCGAAGAACGTGCAGATGATAACCGTGCCCATGGCCAGCCCGCCGGGGATCCCGCCGATCCACTTGTGCATCATCTCGTAGAGCGCCTCGGCGATCCCCGAGTGCTGCAAAACGATCCCCATGAAGACGAACAGGGGGATGGAGGTCAAAATAAAGTTGTTCATCACCCCGTATGCGGTGGAGGAGATCATGAACAGGGAGGCGGGGCCCAGGAGGAAGTAATTGAATATGACAGCCAATCCGCCCAGGATGTAGACAAGGGGCAGCCCGGTCAGGAGGCCCACCACCAGGGACAAAAAGAGAAGGACGGTAATCGTGCTCACTTCCATTCTTCAGGCCCCTTTCCCGTGATGAGTGTCCTGCAGTCACGTATGAATTTGGCTATCAACTGGAGGAGCAATAGAAAGGCCCCCAGCGGCAGCATCACCCTGAAGGGGTAAATCGGAGGACCCCACTGGGTGGAGGCGTGCTCGACCATCTTGATGGATTTCCATGCCGTGACGCCCCCCTTCCACAACAGGGCCCACAAAAAGACCAGGGCCACCAGGAAAGTGACCATGTCCAGCAGGGCCCTCACCCGCGGGCTGAAGGCCCTGTAAACGAGGTCCATGTTGACGTGCCCACCCCTGTAAGCGGTGTACGCCCCTCCAATGATGATAAAGGTCCCGAAGAGCATGGCGGACATCTCATGGACCCAGATGGTGGGACTCTGAAAGACGTACCGCGAAACCACCTCGTAACCGACGATCACCGTGAGCAGAAAGAGAAGGAAGCTCACCGCCTTGCCCGTCCATTCGCTCAGGGAATCAATGAAACCCAGGGTTTTGTCGAGTTTTCCCATGAGTGCTCCCTGGGGGGTGTCCGGAGCGTGCCCCGCAACACCCCCGGAAAAGCGTTCTTATTTTATTTGACCCAGTTCTCTGAGAAATTCCTTCATCATGTCGATGGCCTTGGCATTCACGGGGTCTTTTTCCGCGACCTTGTCCCAGACGACCATGGCGGCCTTTTTCATCTTCTCCAACTCGGCATCGGGCACCTTGTTGACCTTGACGTCCCAGTCGGAAGCCATCTTGTTCAAGGCGACTTCCGCGAGAATACGCGTGGCATCCGTGGATCTCATTCCCCCGGCTGCCATGGCCGCGGTCTCGATCATCTGCTGCTGCGCGGGTGTCAGCTTCTTCCACACATCCATGTTGACGAGGAGGTTGTTCCACCCGCCCACAATGGGCTCGGGGATCATGTAATTCTTGAGGACCTCGTGAAATTTCATGATGTACATGGGCCCCGCGTCACCCCAGTGACAGCCGTCCACCACGCCGGTCGCCAATGCTGTGTAGAGTTCCCCTCCGGGTATGTAGGTGGTCGACGCCCCCATCTGCGTCAGCCACTCGGCCATCACGCCGTAGGCCCGAAGCTTCAAGCCCTTGAAATCGTCCACACCCATAACGGGTTTGTTGGTCATGAGCCCTACCGGGTATGCCTCATAGGGGATGTGGTAGGCATTGTGCTTGGCGTAGTCTTCCTTGAGCAGATCCCCGTACCCCCGGTCCCACATGAAGTGCTTGGCCTCGGAGATGTTCTGAAAGGCGAACGGGAGTCCCGCCACTTCGCTCACTGGAATGATTTTGTGCCAGTAACCCTCCGCGATCATGGCCATTTCAAGCGTCCCGTTGCCGACGGCATTGAGAACCTCTTTTGTGGGGACAATCGCGCCGCCGCCGAAAAGCTTGATCTGGATCTGTCCGTCCGACAGATCTGAAACGGCCTTCACGAATTTTCCCAACGTGCGCTCGGCATCCGAAGGGATGAGGTGGGACTGCAATTTTAGAGTAATCTTTTTAGGGGCTGCGGAAACAAGGCTCGACACGCCGAAAATGACTGCGACGCATATTGCAAATACCATCCATATTTTTATCTTTTGCATAACTTTTCTCCTCCTTACATTGAGTTTTTATGTGGCATAACCTGTCCCTTATTCACCCCCTTTCTCTTCCTTTTTTCTCACCCTCGGACAGCACCCTCCTCAAGATTTTCCCCGCTGCGCTCTTGGGCAGGTCCTCCCGGAATTCCACATCGCGAGGTCTTTTGTAGGTGGACATGTTCTCCTTGCACCAGGCGACGATCTCCTCTTCCGAGACTCTCCCCTGGGAATCGGATTTCAAGACGACAAAGGCCTTCGGGCTTTCCCCCCTGTAGGGGTCGGGGACGCCAATGACCGCCACGTCGGACACCGCCGGGTGCTTGAAGAGCAGGTTCTCGACCTCGCTGGGAAAAACACTGAAGCCGGAGCACTTGATGAGCTCTTTTTTCCTCCCCACGATCTTCATGTACCCCTCTTCGTCCAACACCCCGATGTCGCCGGTGTAGAACCATCCATCACGCATGGAATCCCTCGTTTCCTCAGGCCTGTTCCAGTAACCTTTCATGATCGTGGGGCCTTTGATGACGATCTCCCCCTCTTCCCCGGGGGGGAGGTCCTTTTGACTCGTTTCGAGGTCCACGATTTTGACCTGGTTCAACTGGGCGATCCCTACGTATCCCGGCTTGTAGCGCAGCAGGGGTGTGACGGTTCCGCCGTGGGACACGCACTCCGTCAGTCCGTACCCTTCGCCGATGATGGCGTTGGGGGCCAATTTGGCGATCTTGTTCTGGATTTCCACCGAGATGGGCGTTCCGCCGCTCCACAGGCAGCGGAGGGACGAAAAATCATAGTCTTCGATATCCTGCATATCGAGAAAGGCGATCAGGCTGGTGGTCGCGGTCACCCAGTAGGTGCAGCGGTAAAGTTCAATGGCACGGGCTGTGACCCTGGAATCGAATCTGGAGAGCACGACGACCCGGCCCCCTGAAATCAGGGGGGTGCACATGAGCTGCTGCATCCCCATGATGTGGAAAAAGGGGGTGACCCCCAGGTGCACGTCGTCGTAGCGGTGCCTGTACCAGTAAACCGTCCCGGTGCAGGCATAGGCCAGATTGTGGTGGGTCAGCATGGCCCCCTTCGGCAGACCGGTCGTCCCGCCCGTATACTGCAGAAGGGCCAAGTCCTCCTTGAGGTCGTCCACATTGCAGACGGGTGTATTCGGCGATCTATCCAGCAGTTCCACGAAATCAACCGTGTTTTCAAAGGAAGGGCGGACGCTCCGGGCCTCGGGGGGAAGGGGCAGCGCCGGGTCTCCCTCGGGCGCGTAGTCCCCCAGGGATGTCAGGACCACGTGCTCAAGCCCGACCTGCGATTTGATTTTTTCCACTTCCGGGTAAAGGTAGTCCAGGGACGCGAGGATGCGGGCGCCGGCATCGTTGATCTCGTATTCCAGCTCCGCCTGCTTGAACATGGGGTTCAGGGCGACCACGACGCCGCCCGCCCTCATGGTGCCGAAATAGCTGATGACGAACTGGGGGCAGTTCTGCATGAAAAGGGCCACGCGATCCCCTTTCTCCAGCCCCATGCCGAGGAGTCCCTGGGCGAACCGGTCCATGCTCTCGTTGAGTTCCCGATAGCTCAGATCACGTCCGTAATAGCTCAAGGCAATGCGATCGGGGGCGAATTCGGCCCAATCCCGGATGGTTTCGGACACGGGCTTTTCGATCTCAAAAAACCTTGGGAGAAAAGGCGGCCAGACCTTTTTTGATCCTTTTTCCATTGAAACACCTCTCATCGTATGGTTGGCATGGCACTTAGTTTTAGATGGAATGCTCGCTTTATATTTGACGTCCCATCCGCATTCCAGTGGATCCCGGGCACGGTTTTATGCCCCCGAGGGTCGAGAAAGCCCCAGCCCCTTGAAAATAAAGTTGACCACTGCCTCGATCAGATCCTCGATGGACCTTTTTTTCAGGTTCCAGCCCCTGAGGGCTGGAAAGACGTTTATGTAGGAGACCAGATTGGCCGCGATCTCCACATCCGCCTGGACGCCCTGCTGCTCGAGGGCCCATTCGACGAGATCGCGCCAGTAGCCCACGACGTTCTTTCCGTCCATCTCAAGAACCACCTTCAGGTGCTCTTTGTTGAGGTACTTGCTTTCTGAATAGATGAACTGGATCAATTCCTTGTTCTCGAGCAGGTAGGCCAGGGATCTTCTTATGGCGGCCTCCAGCTTCCGCGTCGGGTCTTTTATGTGCTCTATGCGGGCGATTGTCAGGCTCTGATACCACGTGGTCTGCATGTGCTTGTGGATGAGGAACAGAACGTCGTCCTTGGACGAAATGTAGTGATACATCTGGCCCATGGACATGCCGGCTGCCTCGGCGATCTCCCGCATTGAGGTGGGATGGTAACCCTTTTTCAAAAAGACCTTGCACGCGCCCTCCACGATCTGCCGGTGCTTCGCCTCCACAGCGCCTGTCTTCTTGGCCGAGATCTTGATCAGGCCCTCGATGTGCTCGTCCCAGCGCTCCACAAAAGATTTTCCGTTTTGCCTCATGATCAGCTCCTGACGACTCAGTTGGATTCCTGTAACTTCCGCCCCCACTCATTGATGAACTCCGTTTTAGCCTTCTTGTCATAGGCTCCAGGGCGGGTAATATCAAGAGCCTTTGCACACCTCTACCCCGGTGACCCGGGAGTGTACTCGTAAAATCCCTTTCCCGACTTCCGGCCCAGCCAGCCCGCGCTCACCATGCGCTTTATGCGCAGGGGGCAGGCGTACTGCGGGTCGTTCAGGTCCCTGAACAGGGCCTCCGTACCCATCGCGATGGTGTCCAGGCCGATGAGGTCCAACAGCCCGAAAGGTCCCATGGGCATGCCCAGGCCGACCGTCACCGCGGTTTCTATGTCCTCTTTTGTCGCCACGCCTTCGTCCAGCAGCCGCACGGCGTTCAAGAGCACGGCCGTGAGAATCCGGTTCACCACAAATCCGGGGCTGTCCTTGGAAACAATGACCTTCTTGCCAAGGGATTCCCCGAATTCGACGATTTTGGTGAGCGTTTTCTGAGAGGTCCTGAGTGTCTTTACAATTTCAAGCAGCGGGTTCACCTGTGGCGGGGTGAGAAAATGGGTGCCGAGCACCTTTTCGGGCCTGGACGTGACGCGGGCCATCTCGATGACGGACAGGACGGAAGTGTTCGAGGCGAGGATTGCCTCTCCCTTGCAGACACCGTCCAATTCCATGAAGACCCTCTTTTTCAGACCCAGGTCCTCGGGTACGGCCTCGATGACGAGATCACATTCGTGAAAGTCCTTTATGTCCGTCGTCCCCCGGATACTGCCCAGGATCCTTATGTGATCGGATTCATTTATTTTCCCCTTTTTCGCGAGAACAGCGAATCCGGCCTCGATGACTTTCAACCCTTTCTTCAAAAGGGCTTCGTCCTTTTCGCACAGCGTGACGTGAAAACCCTTCAGCGCGCAGAGTTGGCCGATACCCGAACCCATGACCCCGCATCCGACGATGCCGACCTTTCCGATCCCGTCCACAAGCCTTCCTTTCAATGTCAAGGGGGCGAATCCGCCTCCATGGCAGACCCGCCCCGGTATCGGTTCTCAGAGTTTCGGGGGGAATTCCGGAAGCGCCTCGAATATGGGGTGCTTCCGGGGGTTTTCTATCCTGGCCGCCCGCATGGCCGAGGCCTTGTACCTGTCGAAATCCCCCATGACCAGGATGGAGAGCTTCTGCGCCTCCAGGGAGCCTTCCGCGTGAATGGTCAGGACGTCCTCGTAGGAAGAGGTCAGATCCCGTATGAGCTTCACCAGGCGGAGGCGGTTCTCCGTGGGCACCCCGGCCTTCCCGCCCAGGGCCCTGTCGAGGAGGTCGTGGATCTCGGGATTGAAGAAATCCTTGGACGACGGGCAGGTGGCCACGATCCCACCGGCAATGTCCTGGATGTACTTGGTGGCCTGGTGCCAGTTGTCCGCGAAGTGATACTTGCAGATATTCGCGATCATGGGGTTGGGATAGACCAGGTCCGAGTCGGCCTCGGATATGCAGTACTCGCACGCCGCCTTGCCCAGGACCTCCACGGCCTCCGTGTACATGACCAGCCACGTGAGCTTTTCCCGCACGTGGGGGGCCTTTTCGATGCCGTTGTAATCGGCCATGAGGGACGCCGCACCCGTGAAGAGCTCGAGCTCCATGGCCTTGTAGGTCTCGGCGCTCAGCCTGTGGAAGTTGGCGAACATGTAGGCCACCTGCCCGGCGAACTCCCACTCCCCCTTGAGAAAGATGCGCTCGTTGGGGATGAACACCTTGTCGAAGATGATGGTGGCGTCATTGATGAAAACGCTTTTTGAAATGGGGTGGTCGAAGAGATCCGTGTCCGCTGTAATCTCGGGCTCGGCCGAGATGAGGGTCAGCCCCTCGGCGTTGACCGGCACGCCAAAGGCGACCGCATAGGCCTTGTCGTCTTCCCGCATGGCCCGGCAGGGCGCGATGAGGATCTCGTTGCAGAGAGGGGCCTGGCTGATGTGGGTCTTGGCCCCGCTCACCACGATGCCGTCGTCCCGCTCCTCCACGATGTGCACGTAGTAGTCCGGGTGGGCCTGCTGTGAGGGCCGGAGGCTCCTGTCCCCCTTGGTGTCCGTCAGCCCCATGGCAAAGGCCATGTCGTTGTCCTGGAGGTATTTGCGATAGGCCTCCACGTTGTCCGCGTAATGCGTCCCGTATTTTTTGTCGATCCTCCGGCTCACCACGGTCAACGAGTTCAGCCCGTCCTTTGCCACGAACTTCGCGCCCGGGGGTTTCCCGTAGCAGACCCGGGCCCAGAGCTTCACGACCTCGCGAAGCCTCAGGAGGTCCTCCCTGCTGCGCTGGGGAACCAGGGCGAAGCTGACCCTCTCGCCGTCCTCCCTCACCTCGGTCAGGAGGTCCTGAAAGGCGGGGTCGTTGTTCAACACGTAGTCCATGGCCATCCAGTCGCGGCAGACGTTCAACACGGGGTGATCCGTCACGTCGGCGACCCGCTCGCCGTTGCAGTAGACAACCCTTCCGTCCTTGAGGCTCTCGATGTATTCTTGAGGGGTTTTTAGTGCCATTTTATTTTCTCCTGGTTGATTTGGAATCTCATCACAGGCCGTGCCACGCGCACAGCTCATGGTCCGTGGACACGCTTCCCGTGACGGTGGCCGCGCTCTGGGACGCGAGAAAAACCGCGCACCTGACCATCCTGTCCGGGGGCTCCCAGTTTTCGCGCTCCTCTTCCGGCACCCAGTACCGCATGCCTTCGGTGCTGACCACGTTCCTGGGCTTGATGCAGTTGACGGCGATGTTGTATTTCCCGACCTCCGTCGCCAGCCCCCACGTGAACCTGTCGACCCCGGCCTTTGCCACGGCATAGGCCAGACCGGTGGGTACGGTGCCTTCGTCGCGTTCGTCGGCGGCCAGGGAGGAAATGTTGATGATCGAACCGCTCTTCCTTTCCATCATGTGGGGGAGGACGGCCCTGCTGCAGAGGAACACCCCCTTGAGATTGACGTCCACCACGATTTCCCAGCGCTTGAGGGGTGTTTCCACCACGGGGTAGTAAAAGGCCACCCCGGCGTTGTTCACCAGGATGTCGATGCGCCCGAACTCTGCGAGCGCTTTGTCCACCATGGCCTGGACGCTCTCCTCGCTTGTGACGTCGCACTTGACGGCCAGGGCCCGGCGGCCGGTCTTCTCGATTTCCGCGGCCGTCTGATGAATGGTGCCGGGAAACCTCTCATCCTTTTCCGTGTCGCTCCTCGCGGCCACCACCACGTCGGCGCCTTCCATTGCAAAGCCGATGGAGACGGCCTTGCCTATGCCCCTGCTCGCCCCGGTGACGACCGCAACCTTGCCTTTTAATTTCACAGAAACCCTCCATGGACCGGGCAACACATCCGCTTCCGCGGACAGGTCCCGGACTATTCATATTTCGAGCGCTCGTTTTATTTTTTATCGAACTATCCCGCTTCTTGTCAACAAAAAAATTTACATGCCCTGTTTTTTACCGATTTCAATTGCGATACCGATTGAACCTTGCCATGGCGGGGAGTTACTGCCGGGGACCGGGGATTTTCGCTTTTGCGAAGGCCGCTGGATCCCGGCTTTCGCTGGGATGACGGCTTCGTGGTCCTTCGTGTTCTCTTCGAGCTCTTCGTGTCCTTGCTTTTTCTTTTTGGATAACTCGAGGTTCGCCATGTTCTTCGATTTCGATTTCGAAAAACCTCGATACCGATGGTGTTTTCGCAGTAAAGAGCCTTAAAAGAATTTTCTTCATGCTCTTCGTGCCTTCTTCGTGTGCTTCGTGGTAATGCTTTTTGTTTTTCGGTTTGGCTGTTCTTCGATTGCGATTGCAATTTCGATGGCTGTAGATTTATTTTTCACTCATACCTCAGGGCGTCGATGGGATTGAGGCGCGCGGCCTTGCGGGCCGGGAAATAGCCGAAGATCACCCCCACCATTCCTGAAAAGAAAAAGGCCAGGGCCACAATGCCGGGGTTCAAAATAAAGGGAACCCCGAGGAGCCTGGCGCCGGCCCCGGCAACCGAAAGCCCGAGACCGACGCCGATGAGACCCCCGAAGGAGGACAGGACCACCGCCTCCACCAGGAACTGGAGCAGCACCTCCCCTTCCCGGGCGCCGATGGCCAGGCGGATCCCGATCTCCCGGGTCCGCTCCGTGACGCTCACCAGCATGATGTTCATGATCCCGATCCCACCCACCAGGAGGCTCACCGCTGCCACCGCCCCCAGGAGGGCGGTGAGGATCCGGGTTGTGGTGGTCATGGTGCTGACGATCTCCTCCATGTCCCGGACGTGGAAATTGTCTTCCTTCCCGGGCGTGATTCGGCGCCTCTCCCGCATGAGCCGCTCCAGGTCCTCCTTGACCTTTGTGGTCGAGGCCCCGTCAGCCGCGGACACGTAAACGGCGTCCACGGCCGTGTCCCCGACCACACGGCGCTGATACGTGCGGAGCGGCATGAGCACGAAGTCGTCCTGGTCGGACCCGAACCCGGACATGCCCTTGGACTCGAACTCCCCGACCACCGTAAAGGCCTTCTTGCGCAGCCGGATGACCCGGCCCAGGGGGTCCTCGCTGCCGAAGAGCTCCCGCCGGACGGTGCCGCCGATGATGCACACGGTCTTTCCGGCCCGCATCTCCCCCGTGGTGAACCGCCTGCCGGACTTCAAGGACCAGTTGCGCGCCGTGAGGTAATCGTTTGTGCTCCCGTGGATGGACGTGGCCCAGTTCCTGTTCCTGTAGATGGCCTGGGTGCCGCCGAAGGCCACCGGGGCCACGGCGGCCAACCCCGAAACCTCTCGCGCGATCGCCTCGGCGTCGTCTTCCGTGAACCGCTCGGCCGTGGCCCGGCTGCCGCCGGGACCGTGCCGGTCCTGACCGGGGCGCACCTGGAGGAGGTTCGTCCCGAGCTTCTGGATGTCCGCCGTCACCTGCTCCGTGGCCCCGCCGCCCAGGGTGACCAGGGTGATGACGGCCGCCACACCGATGACGATGCCCAGGATGGTCAGGGAGGAGCGCATGGCGTTCCTGCGGATTTCTCTCTGTGCCAGGAAAAATATTTCGAGAAGCATGACCGCCTTATCCGGTGAAAAAATTTCTTGAACGCATCAGGACGCTTCCTGCTCGATGAGTCCGTCCCTGAAGTGAACGCACCTGCCCGCATAGGCCGCCATGTCCGGGTCGTGGGTCACCATGACGATGGTCAGCCCCCTGTCCCTGTTCAAGGACGAAAGAAGCCCCATGATCTCCCTGCTGCGGGCCGAATCCAGGTTGCCCGTGGGTTCATCCGCCAGGAGCAGGTAGGGGTCGCTCACGATGGCCCGGGCAATGGCCACCCGCTGCTGCTGGCCGCCCGACAGCTCCCCTGGGGCGTGGCGCTCCCACCCGGAGAGCCCCACGGCCCCCAGGGCCCGAAGGGCCTTCTCCCGCCGCTCCCCGGAGGCCGTGCCCCGGTAGACCATGGGAAGCTCCACGTTCTCCAGGGCCGAAGTCCGGTTGAGCAGGTTGAATCCCTGAAAGACGAACCCCAGGTAGTGCCTGCGAAGCAGGGCCCGCTGGTTCCTTGTGAGGGCCCCTACCTCCACGCCCTTGAACAGGTAGGACCCGAGAGTCGGCACGTCCAGGCAGCCCAGGACGTTCATGCAGGTGGACTTCCCCGAACCGCTGGGCCCCATGATGGCCACGAACTCCCCGTGCTCGATCCGGAGGTCTACCCCGCGGAGGGCGTGCATCTGTGCGGCTCCCACGCCGTACACCCTGGCGACCCCCCTGAGCTCGACAAGGGGTTCGCCGTTCAAGGGGGATGTGTCGACCCTTTCCCTCATCCGCCCGCCCTCACCGTGTCCACCACCAGGGGCATGCCGGGCAGGACGTTGCCCCCGGTCGCCTCGGTGACGGCGCCGTCTGTCAGACCCGTTTCCACGGCCACGGCCCTGAGACTTCCCTGATCCAGGGTCCAGACCCGGGCGCTCGCGCCTGCCCGGCGAGGGCCCCGGTCGTGTCCCGATGCCACGCGACGCCTGTGCGGCCGAGGAAAGAGCCGACCCATCAGGCTCTGTTTCTCTGAAGGAGATTCCTCCTTGACTTCCACGGGGGGAGCGAACCGGAGCGCCGCATTGGGTATGAGGAGCGCATCCCGGACGGTCTTGACGGTGATCTCCGCGGTGGCCGTCATGCCCGGCCGCAGGAGCAGATCCCTGTTCTCCACCTGGAGAATGGTTTCGTAGGTCACCACCCCCTCCACGGTCTGCGAACCGTAACGGACCTGCGAGATTGCGGCGGGAAAGTCGCGCTCCGGGTAGGCGTCCACCGTGAAGCGCGCCTGCTGGCCGGCCCGGACCTGCCCCACGTCCGCCTCGTCCACCCCCACGTGCAGATCCATCCGGGTCAGGTCTTCGGCCAGGGTGAAGAGGACGGGAGCCTGGAGGGAGGCGGCCACGGTCTGGCCGGGCTCCACGTTTCGAATGAGGACCACGCCGTTGATGGGTGAGCGGATCACGGCCTTGCCGAGATCCGTCTCATTGGCCTCGAGATTGGCCTTCGCCTGCTCCACCGAGGCCTCCGCCCCGGCCGCGTCGGCCCTGGCCCGGTCGAGGGCCGCCTCGGCCGCGTCCAGCTCGGCCTGGGAGGGGATCTTTCTGCCGCTCAGCTCGTGGACCCTTTTGAGGCGGCCCAGATTGCCCTCGGCCTCGCGGAGGGTGGCCTTCGCCTGGAGAACCTTGGCCTCGGCCGACTTGAGGGCGGCCTTGACCTGGCGGTTCTGGGCCATGAGCTTTGTCGTGTCGAGACGTGCGAGCGCCCGGCCGACCTCAACCTGATCGTTGTCCTCGACCTCCACGGATCGCACGATGCCGGAGAGCTCGCTCCCCACGTCCACCTGGTTGGTGGGCTCCAGGGTCCCCACGGCCGTCACCGTGACCGAGATGTCCCCCTTGTACGCCTCCACGGACCTGTATCGCACCGAGGAGGAGACGGCCTTTTTCTGCATCAAGGCAAACATGCCCACGCCCAGCGCGATCGCCACGACGAGCGTAACGGCCCACCCGAGGCGACCGCTCCGGCGCCCCGCCCTGCGAAGGCCCAGGGTCTGCGAAATGTCATTCTCCTTATCCTTGTTCATTTTTATCGACCTTTAAGGTTTTCTTCGTGCCCTTCGTGCCTTCTTCGTGCTCTTCGTGGTAATGCTTTTTTTTGCTTTTCTTCTTTATTTTTTCGTCCACCCGGCTACGACTCAAGCCCCCGTCCTCCGGGGCACGGGACGTCCACCCGCCGCCCAGGGCCTTGTAGAGTCGAACCAGATTGGCCGTGACAGCCCCGCGGCTCTCCACCTCCCGGTCCTGGAGGGACAGGAGGGAGCGCTCGGCCTCCAGGACATCGCTGAAATCGATCAGACCCGCCCTGTATTTTTCACGGGCCAACTCCGCCGCCTGGCCGGCCGCCCGGGCGGCTTCAGCCAGTGCCTTTCTCCGTTCCTGCTCCTCGGCATAGGCGGTGAGGGCGTTTTCCACCTCCTCGAGGGCCGAAAGGAGTGTTGATTCGTACTGGACCAGGGCTTGCTCCTGAAGCGCGTTCTGCACCTCGATGTTCTTCCGGACAGCCCCCGCGCGAAAGATCGCCCAGCTGACGCTCGGCCCGATTCCCAGCGTGGCGGCGCGGCTGGCGGCCGAGCTCAGGCCGGCGGTGGAGAGGGTTTCCAGGCCGATGGAGCCCAGGAGAGAAAATTTGGGGTAGAGCTCGGCCGTGGCCTCTCCGATCCTGGCGGTCTGGGCCGCGAGGCGCCGCTCGGCGCGGCGGATGTCCGGGCGCCGCCGCAGGAGGTCGGCAGGGACCCCCACGGCCACCCCGAGGGGCGGGACGGGCACGGCCGCCGGTTTATCCAATTCCGGGTGGACCTCGCCGGGCCTCTCGCCCAGGAGGACCGCGATGCGGTTCCTGGCCGCCTCCAGGGAACTGCGCAGCGGGGGGATCTGCGATCGGGTGCTCTCCAGATTGTACCGGGCCTGCTCCACATCCAACTGCGTTGTGAGTCCCGCCTCAAATCTCCACTGGGCCATCTGCCATGTATCCTCCTGGGCCTTGAGGTTTGCCTCGGCGGTCATGAGCCGCGCCTGGGTCACGCGGATCTCCACGTAGCTCAAGGCCGTCTCGGAGAGGAGCGAGACCAGCACGTCCCTCAGATCTTCCCGGCCTGCCTCAAGGTCCGCCTCCGACGCTTCCACGGACCGCCTCGTGCCGCCGAAGAGATCCAGCTCCCAGCCGGCGTCCAGGACCTCGCTGTGCCGCCAGGATTCGGTGCTTTCCCCCTCGTGCAACCGTTTGTGGTTGACGTTTCCCGAACCACGGGCCTCCAGGGTCGGAAAAAGCCCCGCGCGGGTGATGCCGAGCCGTGCCCGGGCCTCCCGCACCCTGGCCCGGGCCTGCTCCAGGTCGAGGTTTCCCTCCACGGCCTGTCCGATCAGGCTGGACAAAACAGGGTCTTCCAGGGTCTCCCACCACTCCGCCAGGGCTCGGGGATCGGAGGCTTCGGAAACAACCCCGCCCCTGAGCTCCGTGTGCCAGGCCCGGGGGGCCGAAATGTCCGGCGGCACATAATCCGGGCCGACCGCGCAGGCCCCGAAGGTCCACAATGAGAGCACGGCGGCGGCAACCCGAACCGACGACCGGAGCACCCCCTTGCCCATCAACCGGCGGCCCCTTCGCAGGACCAGGTGGTGTGCGCCGCCATGACCCACCCGAATTCCCCGCCTGGAAGCCTGACGTACAACCATCCCGGGGTGCTTTCCTCCACCTCCAGGAGGTCGCCCCTGCGCACCAGGTGGATCACGTCATAGCCCGTGCCCGGCCCGGAACGCACATTGAGGACGCGCTCCGTCACCATGACCGGAACCCCATGCTCCCGGCCCTCCCCTATCAGGACAGGGGTCGCGTCCCTCACGACCACCACTTTCGGTGGGGATTCCACGATCATGTAGCCGGAGGGCACCCTTTTGTAGTAGATCCCATCACAGCGGTAATAGGACACTCCCCTGACAAAAACACGCGTGTAGCTCCCCGGCAGGCTGAGGACCACGGACCCGAAGGGCGCTCCCACCGAAACGAAACCCGTCCCCGCCGGCTTGTAAAAGCGCCCGCGATAGTGACGATACCTGTCCCTGCCGACCCAGAGGGTCCGGGTTCCTCGGGGGAGCTTGTGGACGACCCTGCCGCGATCTCCGTCCCAACGCCTGTCCCCGCGGTCCCATCGCATGTCTTTATCGCGGGATTTGTGACGCGGTTCGGCCCATGCGCAGGAAGAATCCAGCAGAAAACCTGCCGTCATGAGGGAAACGAGAAAAAAGCATGCGAAACGGCTCTTTTTTGTCTTCTTTCCAAACATTTCGAGCCTCCCTTTTTTGTCATGAAGCATCCAAGACCCTCCCCCCCTGCCGCGGCCTCACACAAGCCGGTTACAAGGAGGAGCCGTTCACTTGATCAGTCGCCGACCTTCCGGTAAAGGTTACAAGAAAATTCTGTCCCCCCGTTCGATGCCCCGCCTCCGCGCCGCTTGAAAGAAGTTCATTCCCGAGTTGCTGTATAAAATGATTTTGTGTAACCCATGGCATCCCAGACGCGACTACAAAACCAGGGTTAAGGAAAGCCGTTCCTGGAGGGCTGAAAAATCGAGCCCATTTCAGGGTCATTTTATTCGGTGCGCGAGGAATCATTTGTACTCGGAGCCGAGATGGGGAATGATGGGATAAACGATCCCGCTTGGAGCCCCCCTGCAGGTGGAGCGAAAAACGGTAAAGACAGCTTCTGATCCGCGGACACTCATGCCCCCAACCCCGTCCATGAAAAACGACCCGAGTCGCCTCGAAGACAAGGAGATCATCACCCGCGTCCTCAATGGAGATGTCAATGCCTTTGAACACCTGCTGGAGAAATACAAGACCCGCGTGTTCAAAATAGCGCGGAGACATGTACCCCAGGACCAGGCGGAGGAAACGGCCCATGAAGTTTTCATCCGCGTCTTCCAGTCCCTGCCCTCCTTCAAGGGCAGGAGCGGTTTCAAAACGTGGCTTGAATCCATTGCCGTGAGAACCTGCTACGATTACTGGAGGAAGCACTACCAGTCCAGGGAGGTCCCCATGAGCTCCCTCACGGAAAAACAGGAGGCTTGGCTGGAAACCGTGATTTCCGAGGACGCGGATCTTTCCCTGGGTGAGAAGGATTCACGGGAGGAGGCCCGAGAGGTTCTGGGCCGGCTCCTGGAGGGGCTGACGCCGGAAGAGCGGATGGTTCTGGAGCTCGTCCATCTCGAGGAGCGCTCCGTCAAAGAGGCAGCGACCCTCACCGGCTGGAGCACGGCCAATGTGAAAGTGCGGTCCTTCAGGGCCAGGAGGAAGCTCCAAAAAATGCTGGGCGGAAAATCAAAAAATCCTAACACAAATATTACGAAAAAACGAAACCAGGGGACAGGGAATGAAAACTCATAATAAGGAGCGCTTTCAAAAAATCATGGCAGCCCTGAGGGACGCCCACTGGGCGGGGGAAGACGGGGAGATCGACCCGGGGTGGCAGGCAGGCCTCATGCGTCACGTCCGGCGGCTTGGTTCGGTCGACGCCCGGATGGGGTATCTCGACCTGCTCGAGCAGTTCCTCTGGAAGCTGACCCCGGCGGCTGTGAGCCTTGTGCTGATCCTGGGCGTCCTTTTTTACCAGATGGACTTCCTGTCGGATTATGAGATCGCCTCCTTCTTCACGGAGGATCCCCTGGATGCCTCCCTGGTCCAACTCTTCAATAACGGCTGAGGGGGAAACGGCGTGATGCGAACCAAGCTGTGGACAGGGCTGACCCTGGTCTTCTTCATCGGGGTCCTGGCGGGTTCCCTGGGAACCGGATTTTACTATAAGAAACGGATCGACAGCCTCGACAGGCACGATCTCCCCAGGAAGACCGAGCGGTTGACCCGAATGCTCACGGAGGAGCTCGACCTCAGGGAGGACCAGAAGGGTGAAATCGAGAGTATTCTGCGCCGGTATCTCCAGGGGCTCTCCGAGATGCGGAAAAGGTACCGTCCCGAGATGGAGGCACTGAAGGCGCGAACATCCGAGGCCATTCTGGCCGAACTGGAGGACGGTCAGAAGGCCGCCTTCGAGGACCTGTTGAAAAGATTCGAGCGGGTTCCCCCCCATGAGCGACTGCGGGCGGAGCTGGAAAACACGGATGTGGATCGCGTCACGGCGGAGCTTCGCGAGGCACTCGGGCTGACGGACCAGGAGACCTCCCGGCTGCGCTCGATCATGGAGCAAAGCCTTCGGGAGCGGCGGGAGATCCTGGAAAAAACCGAGGGGAACCCCGACGCCCGGCACGCGCTCAAGCGCGCCTTGAAGGAGCATCAGAACGCTCTCGAAGAGCGGCTGAGCAAGGTGCTGTCGGCCGAACAGCTGGTGGCCTTCAGGCGGTGGCAGGACGAGGAGCTTCACAAGGCGGGGCCGTCCGGAAAAACCGATTGATTTCCACCAGCAGACCGGGCCCTCAAGGCGGATGGAAGGGAAGACTCACCCGGTTCCCGAGTGTTGGAAAAGGCGAAGGCCGGGCATGTTTCGCACGCCCCGTTGTGCCCTGTATTCCTTTTCCAGGTTGACCAGATTTTTATAAAATGATTTTGCGTGCCGTTTCATCTCACGGGCCGCGGCCCCGGGATCCCCCGAGAGGACCGCATCCACAACGGGTTTGTGGACGCCGGGGGGGTGAATGCTGTAAGGCGGGTCGGGCCTCATCTCTCCCAGAATCGAAGCGTTCAGCTTGATGACCGAATTGACGATAGCCTCCAGAAAAGGATTCCCGCACATTTCAGCCAGCATGAAGTGGATCTTGGTGGCGGAGGCGATGTCCTCCATCAGGCCGGCGCCGAGCGGATGCTCGGCCTCGAAGGCCTCCCGCAACCGGCGCTTGAAATCCTCATCGGCATTCAGGGCGGCCAGACGGGCCACCTCGGGTTCGATGAGGAGCCGGACCTGATGGAGCTGGTGGATGGAGATCTTGTTCGCCAGGAACAGGTCGAGGCAGGCCCCGGCCAGCTGCTCGAAGGTGAGGTCCGTCACAAAGGCCCCACCCGCGGCCCCCTGCCTGATCGTCACGAACCCCGCATTCTCGAGGGCCCTGACCGCCTCTCGAACGGCGACGCGGCTCACCTGAAACTGCTCTGCAAGCTCCCGTTCGGGGGGCAGCTTGTCCCCGGATTTGAAATCGTTTTCTAATATGGCCTCCTTGAGCTGAAAGAAGACCTCATCAGAGACTCGAGGCTGCTTGATCGGCTTGAAACTTGGCATGGCGCTTCCCTGGGCGGTCCGGACCCCTTCCTTAAGATTTTAATTGACAAATCTTTTAATGTGTTAAATGTTAGACCAATCTACATCCCTTTCAAACAAGAGATCAAGGCAAATCTTCGCAACCAAATTGAATCGGACAGAACAATGACATCACCCTTTTTACTCAAAGAATTGTCCCGATACCCGCTCGGCACCTTTGCGGAAATACTCCTCAGGAACGCGCTCCTCTATCCCAATGAAGAGGCCTTTGTCTGCGAGGACCAGAGGGTAACCTTTTCCAGGTACAACGGCCGGGCGAACAGCCTGGTCCATGCATTGCGCGCGCTCGGCCTCCAGAAGGGCGACGTGCTGGGCGTCCTGTCCTGGAACTGCCTCGAGTACATGGATGTGCACGGCGCGGCCATGAAGGGCGGGTTCATCTCTTCCCCATTCAACCCCCGGCTCCACCCCAAGGAGCTCGAGTACCTGATCAATTACTCGGAGGCCAGGGCGCTCTTCGTCGGGCCGGACCTGGTGGAAACCGTTGAGGGCATGCGACAAGGCCTGCCCAACGTGAAGCATGTCATCCGCCTCCGGGGAACCGGCGGGGAACCTTCCATGCAGGGCTTGTTCGAGCGCTTCCCGGAGGAGGAGCCGGACACGGACTTACTGCCCGAGGACCCGGTCATCATCTTCTACACCAGCGGAACCACGGGCCTCCCCCGGGGGGCCCTCTACTCCCACATCCGCAAGCTGAACGCCACGCGCATCAAGAACCTGGAAATGGGCATCAAGGCCGGCGACCGGCAGCTCCAGGTGCTCCCCCTCTTTCACATCGGGGGGGACAGCCACGTGTGGCCCTTCTTTTGCGCCGGGGGCTGCAACATCATCATGCCCCAGAAGTCTTTCGATCCCGCCGCCGCCCTGGAGGCGGTGGAGCGGGAACGGGCCACGGACATCCAGATCGTCCCGCCCCAGCTCTCGGCCATGATGACGCGGCAGGCGGAGAAGGGGGGCGACCTGGGCACCCTGAAGCGCATCTATTACGCCGCATCCCCCATGCCCGTGGAGCTCCTGCGGCGGGGGCTGGAGCAGTTCGGGCCCATATTCTCACAGGGTTACGGGCAGACCGAGTCCGGCCCACAGATCTGCTCTCTTCCCAGGAAATTCCACCAGGTGCTCGACCGGCCCGAGGAGGAACAGGAGGTCCTGCAATCCTGCGGCCGCCCCAGCCCGGGCGTTCAGGTGAGGATCGTGGACGACGATGGAAGGGACGTGGGTCCCCGCGAGGTGGGCGAGATCACGGCCCGCAGCCACTCCGTCATGGTGGAATACTGGCGGCGGCCCGAAGAGACAAGGGAGGCGTTCAAGAACGGGTGGCTCCACACCGGGGATCTCGGTTATTATGACGAGAAGGGTTTCATCTACATCGTGGACAGGAAGAAGGACATGATCGTGAGCGGTGGCGAGAACGTCTACTCCCGGGAGGTGGAGGAAGTCCTCTACAAGCACCCGGCCGTGGAAGAGGCCGCAGTCGTGGGGGCCCCGGACCCCTTCTGGGTGGAGAGGGTCCACGCGGAAATCGTCCTCAAGGAGGGGACCCGGGCCACGGAAGAGGAGATCATCGCCTTCTGCAAGGGACACATCGCCTCTTACAAGGCGCCCAAGTCCATCGCCTTTGTGGACGGCCTCCCCAAGAACCCGCAGGGCAAGATCCTCAAAAGGGAAATAAAAAAGAAATACAGCGAGGACATGAAAAAAGAAGATTAGATGGAAAAAACAATATTTGCAACAACATTGAAAGGAGGAACGCCATGCCGGGGGAATTGACCGCGCTTTTGTCAGACCTCAAGGAAAAGGAGGCCCTGGACCTTGTCGAAAAGTCCCTGCAAGAGGGGGCCGACCCGCAGGATCTGTTGGACCAGGCAAGGGAAGGCATGAACATCGTGGGGCGGCGGTTCGCGGCCCAGGACTACTTTATCCCGGACCTCGTCTTTTCCGGCGAGATTCTCAGGCAGGTGGTTCATCTTCTGGAGCCTCACCTCAAGGAAGAGGCGGGCGGCGACAAGGAATCCCGTGGCAAAATCGTCATCGGGACCGTGGCCGGGGACATCCACGACATAGGCAAGGACCTCGTGACCTTCATGCTGGATGTGAGCGGATTCGACGTCACGGACCTGGGCATCGACGTGCCGGTGCAGAAATTCGTGGACGCCGTCCGGGATACCGGTTGCAGCGTGGTGGCCCTGAGCGGATTCCTCACCCTGGCCTTCGACTCCATGAAGGAGACCGTGGAGGCCATAGAGGCCGCGGGATTGAGGGACCAGGTCAAGATCATGATCGGCGGAGGCCAGATAGACGATCAGGTCCGGAAATTCACAGGCGCCGACGCCTACGGCCTTGACGCCATGGCGGCCGTTCAATTGGCCGGCGACTGGATAGGAGGCTGAAAATGGGAAAAAAATGGGAGGACATGTCCGTGCGGGAAAGGCAGGCGTCCAGGCTTCAACAGCTCCTCTCCCCCAAGGATCCCGAGGGCGGGGTCCTGGCCTTTCAGAGCCCCGAAGCGGAGGCCGCCTTCAAGGCGAGCATCCAGAGGTTCCAGGCCGCTCTTCAGTTGACGACCCATGACCGGGTGCCGGTGACCGTTTTTCCGAGCATGTTCCCTTACACCTACGCAGGCATGACAGTGGAAGAGGCCATGTACGACTATGACAAGTGCATGGCCGGATACAGGAAGTTCATGCTGGATTTTCAGCCGGACATCCACTTCGGGGCGGCGGGGCCGGGGCCCGGGAAGTTTTACGAAAGACTGGATTACAAGCTCTATGCCTGGCCCGGCCACGGCGTGGCCCCGAATCAGAGCTACCAGGCCCTGGAAGGGGAGTACATGAAGGCCGGGGAATACGACCTTCTCATCACAGACCCCTCCTTCTTTTTCAGGAACTTTTACCTCCCGCGCGTGTTCGGGGCTTTGGAGCCCTGGGGCATGCTCCCGCCGCTCACCAACATCCTCGAGATGTACGGGGTGGCCTTTAATTTCATCCCCTATGCCCTCCCACCGGTGCAGGAGGCCTTCAAGGCCCTGTTCGAGGCCGGGGCCGAGGCCCTCAAATGGGCGGGCGCCGTGGGTGCGCTCAACGGGGAGCTGGCAACCCTGGGTTTCCCGAACATCGTGGGGGGGTTCACCAAGGCGCCCTTCGACACGATCGGGGACACGCTCCGCGGCACCAAGGGCATCATGCTGGACATGTACCGGCAGCCGGACAAGCTCCTCCAGGCCCTGGAGGCGGTCACGCCCATCATGATCGGCATGGGACTTGGCGCGGCCCGGCAGACCGGGAACCCCCTCATTTTCATGCCCCTCCACAAGGGCGCGGACGGCTTCCTCTCGGACGAGCAGTTCAGGCGCTTTTACTGGCCCACCCTCAAATCCGTCATCCTGGGGCTGGTGGAAGAGGGGTGCATTCCGTTCCTCGCGGCCGAGGGGGGCTACAACACCAGGCTCGATGTGATCGGGGATCTCCCAAAGGGGACCAGCGTGTGGATGTTCGACCAGACGGATCTCCCCAGGGCCAAGGAGATCGTGGGGGACACCCTGTGCATTGCCGGGAATGTCTCCTCGGCCATGCTGAAGCTGGGAACACCCCAGGAGATGAAGGACTTTTGCAAGAAGCTCATCGACACGGTGGGCAAGGGGGGCGGCTTCATCCTGAGCAACGGGGCCTTTTTCGACCACGCCAAGCCCGAGAACATCAAGACCATGATCGAGTTCGGCAAGGAGTACGGCAAGTACTCGTAACGGGGATTCCTGGTAATGCTTCTTTGAATTGCCTACCGGAATCACGTAAAATTTTTGGGAAAAGGCTCTTCCTCGTCCATCTTCTGGAGGGATCTGCTGAACTTATCCAGGTGTCTTTTCATGGCGTCTCCTGCCGCGGCCGAATCCCCCTTGATGACCGCCTCGGCAATGGCGTCGTGCTCGCCGATGCCGTGGAGGGCCTCGTGATGCTCCTGCTTGACAGCCACGATAACCTGATGGGTGAGCTTGATCATGGCGTTTACGATGGCCTCGAAGAGGTAGTTTCCGCACATCTCGGCCAGGATAAAGTGAACCTCGGTGAGTTTCTGGAGCCGGTCCTCATGTGTCTTGAAGGGCACCCTCTCGTTGCTGACGGCAGCCTCCAACCGCCTGCGAAAGGTTTCATTTGTGTTGACGGCGGCCAGCCTTGCCACCTCGGGTTCCATGTAGAGGCGCACCTGGTTCAACGCGTGAATGGTGAGCTTCCCCGCCAGGTACAGGTCCAGGAACCCGCCGCTCAACTGCTCGAAATTCAGCTCGTTGACATAGGCGCCGCCCGTGGGCCCCTGCCGGATGGTGACGAACTTCGTGGCCTCCAGGGCCCGAATGGCCTCCCGCACCACACCTCGGCTCACCTTGAAGGTCTCTGTGAGCTCCCTCTCCGAGGGCAGCTTGTCCCCGGCCTTGAGAATGCCTCTCAGAATGGTCCCCTTGAGTTGGGACAGGACCTCTTCCGACGCCTTGTAATGTCTTATGGGTTTTAGTTCGAGCATTTTTTTAAAAAGCCGCCTTTCCCTCACAAATCAGCCATTCCAACGATCCTCTCTTCCCAGCCCCCTATATCCTGGAAGCGACCTATCCTATACCACCGCGCGTTCATGGGCAAGTGCCGAGGGCGAGGCAATAACACCTTCATTTTTCTTGACATTAATCCAAGGGGGGTGATAGTGTCAAGTTAAATGACTTATGTAAGACCAAAGGCGAGGCTGTCGCCCATTCATTTCACAGGCGAACGGCTGACAAGCTTCTCCGGTCCAGAGTTTGTCGGGGGGACAGAAATTGAGATCACCTAAATCACATTGGAGGGCGCATTCATGAAAAAGCTTACCATTTCCATTTTCACCGTCTCTTTTCTTTTGATGTTCATGTGTGCTTTTGCAGTCCCGGTCACACAGGCCAAAACCATCGAGCTCAAATTCGCACACGGGTTCTCCCCCAAGCACACCATGCAGGTCAAGGTCTTTGAGCCGTGGGCGGAAAAAATCACCAAACTCACAAACGGGAAAGTCAAATTCACCATGTTTCCCGGCGGCGCCCTGGGAAAAATGCCCGATCACTACTCCCTGGTGGAAAGCGGCCTTGCGGATATCGTGTACATCCTCCACGACTACACACCCGGACGTTTTCCCATGACCACGGTCTTCGAGCTCCCCTTCATGATCCCCAATGCAACCAAGTGCTCGGAGGCCATGTGGAAGACCTACGAGAAGTTCCCGGCATTTCAGAAGGAATACGCCAAGGTGAAGCCCCTCTCCCTCTTCGCCCACCCCCCGGGACATTTCCACACCACCAAGTCGCCCATCCGCACCCTGGAGGATTTCAAGGGCATGAAGATCCGGACTGCAAGCCCAAGCGTGACCCAGGCCTTGAAGATATTCGGCTCCGCGCCCGTGAACATGCCCATCACCGAAACCTATACGGCCCTGGAGCGCGGCGTGGTGGACGGGACAGTCGTGCCCTTCGAAGGTGTGGTCATTTTCAAGCTGAACGAGCTCCTCAAATACACAATGCCCGCGGATTTCTACACGGTCACCATGGCCTTCCTCATGAACAAGAGAAAATGGGACTCGCTGCCCGACGATGTCAAAAAAATCATGGAGGAGCACTCCGGATTGCCTCTGTCCATTGAATGCGGCAGGGTCTACGACATGGTCGAGAACCCCATGAAGGAAAAATGCCTGGAATCGGGGATGGAGATTGTCGAATTTTCGCCCGAGGTCAAGGCGAAACTGCAGGAAGTGACCATGCCCATCCGGAAGGACTGGGTCCAGGAGATGGAATCCAAGGGACTGCCCGGCCAGGAGGTGCTGGATTCGGCCGTTCAGTTGCTGCAAGATTAGACATTCACTCTACTCAATCAACGCCGCACTGGAGGAGGGCGCAGGCCCTTTTCCCTGCGGCACATCGTTGTTTTGTGCAAAACGCCACAAGGGGATAAACGCGCATGGCCGTTGAAAGCGTTTTAAGAAAAATGGGGGGGTTCAGCTCGGTCTTATCGTACCTGGGCGCCGCCTCACTCTTCGGCATGATGTGCCTCACCACGGCGGACGTGCTTTTTCGTTACCTCCTCAATTCGCCGATCCTGGGGGCCTTCGAGATCACCGAGTTCATGGTGCTCATCGTTATCTTTTCCTTTCTGGGGTTCACACAATCCCAGAAATCCCACGTTTCCGTGGATCTCGTCATCAATCTCCTCCCCCGGAAAGTCCAGATCTTCCTCGAGCTGATCAATCATGCAATCTGCTTTTCTCTCATGGCTCTCATCGGGTGGATGGGGGTGTTGAATGCCGTGGACCTCATGGAAGTGGGCGAGCGCTCGCCCAATCTGGCCATTCCCGACTACCCCTTCGCCTTTTTCCTGGTCGTGGGCTGCGCCGTGACAGCCATTGAATTCCTGAAGGACCTCATCGGCATCCTCGCCCGATGGAAGAAAGGGGCGGAATCATGAGCTCCGAATTCATCGGCATCCTGGGCATCCTGGCCCTCTTTGTCCTGCTGGCGCTCCGCATGTACATCGGCATGGCAATGGCCCTCGTCGGATTTCTGGGCTTGTGGGTCCTGGTGGGATACCACGCCGGGTCATCCATCCTGGGCCTCACCCCCTTTTCGGAAGGCACCTCCTACACGCTGAGCGTCATTCCCCTGTTCGTGCTCATGGGACAATTCGCCTTCGTCTCCGGCATCAGCCGGGACATTTACCAGACAGTGTACGCGTGGATGGGCCACTTTCGAGGAGGGCTGGCCATGGCCACCATCGTGGCCTGCGCGGGCTTTGCCGCCATATGCGGCTCGTCCCTGGCCACCGGCGCGACCATGGCCATGGTCGCCATCCCCGAGATGGAAAAATACAAGTACGACCCACGGCTTTCGACCGGCAGCATCGCCGCGGGCGGCACACTCGGCATCCTGATCCCCCCGAGCCTGGGCTTTGTCATTTACGGCATCCTCACCGAACTCTCCATCGGGCAACTTTTCATGGCCGGGTTTATCCCGGGCTTTGTCCTGGCATCCCTCTTCATCCTCGCAATCTATGTCCAGTGCAGGAGGAGCCCCGCGATGGGCCCCAGCGGAGAGCCCAAGTCCCTGAAATTCAAGATCAGGTCCCTGAGCGGTACCTGGGGCATGCTGCTGCTTTTCATCGTGGTCATGGGCGGGATCTACATGGGTATATTCACCCCCACGGAGGCTGCGGGCGTGGGGGCCTTCGGGGCCTTTTTGTTCGCATTGTTCAGGAGAAAGCTCAACTTCAAAACTCTGATCCAAAGCCTCGTCGACACGGGCAAGACCACGGCCATGATCTTCCTGATCATCATCGGAGCCAACATCTTTTCCTCCTTTCTGGGCATGACGAAGATCCCCATGGCGCTCGCGGATTTCATGGTCACCCTCGAGCTTCCGAGGCTGGTTGTCCTTGCAGCCATCATCCTCGTTTATATCGTCCTCGGGTGCGTCATGGACTGTTATGCCATCATGATCCTGACCGTGCCCATCCTCTTTCCCGTGATCGAGGCCCTGCACTTCGACCCCATCTGGTTCGGCGTCCTCATGGTCATCGTCCTGGAAGTGGGCCTGATCACCCCCCCGGTGGGCCTCAACGTCTTCGTCATCAAGGGGGCTGCCCCCGATGTGCCCATGACGACCATCTTTCGGGGCATCTGGCCTTTTCTGGTGGCGGCCCTCCTCATGATCGTGCTGCTCATCGCATTTCCGCAAATCGCGCTTTTTCTGCCCCAGCGCATGTATTGAACTTTAAAAGGGAGAACACGCCTTGAACCTATCCAACACGATCGCCCTGGGTGCCCGGTACTTTCCCGAAAAGGAAGCCGTCGTCTACAACAAAAGCCGGCTCACATACAAAGAACTCGACGACGCCGTCAACCGGACGGCCTCCGCGCTCAGGGAGCGGGGTATCCGCCCCGGGGACCGGGTGGCCCTCTATTGTGAAAACCGTCCCGAGTGGATCATGATCTACTACGGGGTCATCAGGCTTGGCGCGGCCGTGGTGTGCGTGAGCTCCGCCTACCGGAGCGTCGAGTTGGGGCACCTCCTCAAGGACTCGGAACCGGCCTGTGTCGTCACCACGGAATCGCTGTGGCAAAACATCCCCGAAGATCTGAGCCTGAAGGCAGGCGCCGACCACCTGATCATCGAAAAGGACGAAACACTGTCCGGCCTCTGCTCGCTGGAGGGAAAAACATCCGTGGAGGCTGTTCCTTCCGCGGAATGCGACGCGGACGACACCTGCGTGATTCTCTACACCGGCGGCACCACGGGCGTCCCCAAGGGCGCCATGCTGACCCACAAGAACCTCATGTACACGGCCCAGAACGTCTGCTACCACGAGCGCATGGTCCCGGAGGACAGGGGCCTCTGCTTCCTGCCCCTCAACCACGTGTTTGCCGGGAACCACATCATGAACTCCATTTTCCACGCCTTCGGCACCCTGGTCCTGCACAGGGGATTCGACATGGACGAGATCGTGGCGTCCGTCGAGGAAAACGGCGTCACCCGCCTCTACGCGGTGCCCACCGTGTACATCCGGTTTCTCAACACGCCGGATTGCCACAGCCGGCTCAGGTCCGTGGGGTATTCTTTTTCTGCCGCCACCAGCATGCCCGCCGAGATCGTCCGCAGGTGGAAGGAGACCTTCGGTCTCAGCATCCACGAGGCCTACGGCATGACCGAGAGCTCCTCCCTGGTGACCTTCAACCACATGTACCGTCACAGGATCGGCTCCGTGGGGACCCCCGCGGGCGTCGTGGAGGTCCGCATCGCGGACGTGAACGGCAGGCCCCTGCCCGTGGGGGAGGAGGGGGAGATCCTCGTCCGGGGGCCCAACGTCATGAAGGGGTACTTCAACCGCCCCGAGGAGACGGCCAGGGCCCTTGAAGGCGGTTGGCTCCACTCCGGGGATGTGGGCCGCCTGGACCGAGAGGGCTACCTCTACATCGTGGACCGCCTCAAGGACATGATCATCAGCGGGGGGCTGAACATCTATCCGAACGAGGTGGAAAACGTGCTCTACCTCCACGAGTGCGTGGAGGAGTGCGCCGTTGCCGGGCTGTCCCACGAGGAGTACGGGGAGGCCGTGACCGCCTTTATCCGGTTGAAGGCCGGGAGGGAGGCCGCGGAAGCGGACCTGGTGAAGTTCTGCAAGGAGCGCATGGCCTCCTACAAGGCCCCTAAAAAGATCTTTTTTGTGGAAGATTTTCCCAGAACGCCCCAGGGCAAGATCCTCAGGCGCGAGCTCAGGAAGCGCACCCTTTGAGCTCCAAACAACGAACATCGAACGTCCAACATCGAACATCGAATGAATTGGCTCTCGATGCCGAATTCAGAAGACCATCAGACGACGGGAGCGCAGGATCACGAGATCACCCCCGCCCTTCGCGCATCCATCAAAGACGGTGTGTCCCACGCCCTGATGATGGGGTGCGGAGAGAATTACTTCGGCCCTTTCGGCATCTTTCTCAAGGCCTCGACCCTTCAGGTGGGACTCCTCGCAAGCCTGCCCCAGTTTTTCGGCGCGATCATGCAGTGGGCCGGCGCCCAGCGGATGGACCGCATTCAAAGCCGCCGGAGGTCCATAATCATCGGCGCCTCGCTTCAGGCCCTGACCTTTGTCCCCATGGCGATTCTGCCCTACCTGTTCGGCCACGGAAACACCTCGGTCTTCTGCCTCATCGGGCTTGTGATGCTCTACCACGGAGCCAACGGCACGGTGGTGCCCGTCTGGAACAGCCTCATCGGGGATCTTGTGCCTTCACCCGCCAGGGGGCGGTTTTTCGGCCATCGGAACAGATTGACCGGACTGAGCACTTTTTCGGCCGTCATCCTGGCGGGGCTGATCCTTCACTTCTTTGAAAGGGCCGGGACCGCCGAGGCGGGCTTTCTGATCATTTTCATTGCCGCCTTCCTGGCCCGGCTCAACTCGGTGCGCTGGCTCTGCAGGTACGAGGATCCGGAATTCCGGCTCTCGAAAGACCAGGTCTTCACCTTCAGGCAGTTCCTGCGCCGCTCCCCCTATTCTAACTTCGCCAAGTTCGTCTTCTTTGTTGGGGCCATCAATTTCAGCGTCTCCTTCTCCGCCCCCTACTTCGCCCTCTACATGCTTCGGGATCTACGGTTTTCCTACATTGCCTTCACAATCGTCACCGGCATGGCCACCATCGCCCAGTTCCTGACCTTCAGGTACTGGGGAGAGTTGAGCGATCGGTTCGGCAACAAAAAAATCCTGAATGTGTGCGGCTGGGGCATTGGGTTTGTCCCCATGCTCTGGATAGTCTCCCCGCAAATCGAATATCTCATCGCCATTCAAATCGTCGGTGGATTCGTGTGGTCCGGGTTCAGCCTGGCCTCGGCGAACTTTCTCTTTGACGCGGTCACGCCGCCGAAGCGGGCGCGATGTGTGGCCTACCAGGGGCTTGTAAACGCCGGGTTCGTGCTCGCGGGCTCCCTCGCGGGGGGCTATGCCGCCGGGCATCTGCCGTCGAGCTTTTCCCTGGGCCCCTGGACGTGGGCCCCGCCCACAATGCTTCCCGTGGTTTTCCTGATATCCGGCATCCTGCGGCTGATCGCCGCCGGCGTTTTCCTTCGAAAGTTCAAGGAAGTCCGCCCTGTGGAGCCCATCCGCCACATGGAACTCATTTTCCGGATCAGCCACATGAAGCCTCTTGCCGGGGCTACCTTCAGCCTGTTTACAGGCCCGTTCCGGGAGTCTAAGCGGGGACGTGAGAAGGATGGGGGCCTTTCCGATCCCCCGCCACCGAGGCCCTGAACGGTCTGTCAGCGGTCAGGAGAGTCATCCATAAAATCCAGATGCTGCTCCACCCTTTCCTCCACATGGATTCCACGCTTTTCAAGCTCCCGGCACGCCATGGCTGAAAGCCTTCCGGTGACCCAGATCTCGAAATTCCCACTGAAGCCCGGTGCCTTGTAGGTTGCGACCAGATGATCCACGATGACTTCCGGCCGACGGGTCCAGATTCCATAATCCAGGGGAAATGGAATCAGTGCCGACCCGTTGGCGGCCTGCGCCAGAATCAGGCCTGAACTGAGTACGATGGTCTGTACAGGCGATACTTTCTCATGGTAGCCACGCAAGAGCTCCGCCATATGCATCATGAAATCGGCCGAAGGCTCGTCTTTTGCGTGGAGGGCGTAACGGATGTAAACATCGCGGTTCCGCACCCCTTTCATTTCACTCAGATTGGCTGCGATCACCGCGGTGTGCCTCGGCGTGAAGCTGGTGTTCTCGAGGAAGAGGTCGATCAGGTCGTCTGGAACCCCCATGCCCGCGAGCTTTTCCCGGGCGTCTCCCCGGATCTTTGCCGGAGGTCGCTCCCTCAGATATTCATTGATCTGCTTGCCCAGACGCGGCAGGGAAACGGCCTTTCCTACCGCCCCTAAAGGCATCATAGCCGCCGAAAAGCTCAAAGAACCGAATGCCCCGGCCCAGCCCACGCGGTTCAACTCCTTTTGCAGCACGGGATTGCTGGAGTACACATCCACTCCCAGCTGGTAGGCGTATTCTCGCTTGTAGGCGGAGAGAGTCAGCAATGCTTCCGCCCTGGAGTCTTCCTGCGCCTGTTTTTTTGTGGTCAGGACCGTGTAGGCGTTCTCGAAAATGCTTGCCACACCTTTCCCCAAACCGGTTATCGTGGCCGAGGGATCGTGCACAAGGTCGCTTGCGAATCCGAAAGGCTTTTTTGCCGCCTCCTTGAGGGACTTCTTGTATGCTTCCGTGGTCTGGATATGTTTGAGCGCGGCAATGGCGTGAATCTCCCGAAGGAGCTTCCGCAGGGCCGCATCCCCTGTCACCTCAAAAACCCCGAAATCCGAATCCACCGTGAAATGGTGCATGTATCCGTCGAAACGCACTGTTTCCCTGACCCTGTAATAAGGGCCCGAAATCATTTCGGCGGTCAGCACCTCTTGAGCACTACGCGGCGCTGGGGTTTCATAGTCGGCGGCCGCGCTCCCGCGGCTCCACAGGATCAGGACGGCCAACGTCAACACAGAAATCGCTTTTGTTGAAATCTTCATCATTTCCCCTCCCGTTTCACCCCGACCCCTTCGTCCAACTCCCGGACACATCAAAGACTGCCAGCGCTTCAGTTGAATTGAAAAGAGATTGGGCTTTGCTGTCCACATACCGATAAACTCGCCGATCATCGGCGTTTCGCTATCTGTCCCCTGACGGCATTCGCAATATCCCGGCTGAGGGCCGTGATGTTCCGGCTGTGGCCGGCGGCATAGGCCTCATAGTCACGCACTCCGGAAGACTCCGTGTATGTGGACCTCCGAGCCGCCAGTATCCGATTGCCGTCATCCTCCACAATGGCCCATGAGGCCGTCAGCAAAGCGTCCCCCTCGGTGTTGTTGTCCAGACGGGCGACCTCCACGAGGAGCTGGTATTCCGCCATGGAGCCGCCCCTTTGGCTCAACACAACTATCCGGTCTTCATGGAGGAGGCTTGAGAGGTTTTCGACCAGGATGCGGGCGAAGGTGTCCTGAAGGGGCTCGGCCCAGTTGTCGAATTCCCCCAGGTGAAGCCGGTTGGGGCGCAGCCGGGTCACGATTTGAGGACGATCCAGGTAAGGGGGCAATTCCACGGGTCCGACACTGATGACGACAACATCCTCACCCTTCACCTCGAGCGATGTCTCCGATTCGATTTCCGTATCCAGCAGATAGAATCGTGCCGGGGCACTCGTGCCCGCGCATCCGCCCAGGAGGACCAGGCATGCGCCGAAGATCAGGCTTCGAACCATGTTCCATCTTTCCATCTGCTACCTCCTGTATCCGCCCTTGCCTCTGATCAAGGCCTCGGGATGCCGTTCCAGGTAATCTGCCCAAACCCGGATAGAGCGGGCCGCGGCGGAGAGCTCGCGCAGGGTGGCCGTCATCTCCGCCGTCACGGGTGAGTGACCGGAAATAACACTTCGCACGGACTCGAGTGTGGATTCGGCTTTTTCCGCCGCTGCCGTGATGGCATGGGCCGTCTCCCTCACATCCTCGACCAGTGGACCGATCCGGTCATCCGCGTTCCGCGCCAGTTTTCCGTAATCGTTGATCGCCTTCCCGGCATCGGAGACCAGCGGTTCGACCCGAGCATCCAGATTCCTGGCCAGTGTCCCGTAATCCCTCACCGCTCCTCGAATGTCGGTCGCCAGAGTCACCAGTTGTTGATCCGCATCATCGGCCAGTCTTTTACAGGATGCACTGATGGATCCGACCCGCGGTCCCAGGTCCTGAATAAGGGTTCGCAACCCGTCCACCGTGCTGTTCAGAGTGGGTACGAACTCCCTGGTCGCAGGCGAGTTTACAATCTCCTCAATCCCCGCAATGGCCGAGGACAGCTTCTGGAAGGATTCCTCCAGAGGGAGGCCCTCGAGCTTCCGGGTAATTTTCTGGAAACTGGTTTGGATGGTGGGGACCTCCGGGCAGGTCGGATCCGCCCCCACAAGCCTGACGGGCTCATCGGGGTGGAAATCCACCTCGATCATGAGTTTCCCAGTGACCAGGCTCTTCAATTCGAGCTGAGCCCTCAGGCCTTTCTCTATGAGAGAGGTCATCTTGGCAACCGGAGCCATCTCTTCACTCCGCTTGATCTCCCACCTCGAGGGATCCGTTTCAATATAAACCGGGATCTGGGCTGTCATGGTCTCCAGATCGGACGTAAGCTTGATGTCTGTCACGGAACCGACCTGCACGCCCCGAAAAAGCACGGGAGCTCCGACATCCAGGCCTTTCACCGACCCGTCAAAGAAGAGGACCCACTTGTTCGTCTTCTTGAAAACCCCCCCCGAACCGAAAACCAGGACAGCGGCGACTCCAAGGGCCAGGGCCCCTACCACGAACCCACCGATCATCGTCTTGCTGGTTTCTTTGCTCATCTTTTCTCTCGTCCCGCTATCCCTCAGTCTTCTCCACGCTTCAGGAAACTCCTCACTTTCGGGTCCGGGGACTCGTCCCTGAGCATCCGGGGGGCCCCCACGGCCGTCATGGTGCGGGTGTCGGCATCCAGGAAGACAGAGTTGCTGCCGATGGCGAAGATGCTGGCCAGTTCATGGGTCACCACGGTCACGGTTGCCCCGAGGCTCTCCCTCAGCTCCAGGATCAGTTCGTCCAGCCGGCGGGCGCTCAGGGGATCAAGCCCGGCCGAGGGCTCGTCAAAGAACAGGAACTCCGGGTCCAGGGCGATGGCCCTTGCCAGGCCCGCCCGCTTGCGCATGCCCCCGCTGATCTCCGAGGGGTAGAAGTCCTCGAAGCCGGCCAGCCCCACCAGGGCGAGCTTCAGGGACACCAGTTCGCGTATCTCGCCACGGCCGACATTTGCATACTGCTCCAGGGGGAGGGCGACGTTTTCGGCCAGGGTCATGGAACTCCACAGCGCACCACTCTGGTAGAGAACGCCGGCCCGTTTGATGATGGCGTCCCGCCCCGCCGGATCGAGCTCCCAGAAGCTCTCGTTGCCATAGAAGATCCTGCCTCGAGCCGGCCGCTTGAGCCCGATGAGGTGGCGCAAAAGGGTGCTTTTCCCGCACCCGCTGCCCCCCATGATGATGAAGATGTCGCCGCGGTTGATTGTAAAGTTGAGATCCCTCATGAGCACGAAGCTCCCATACGCCATGGTGAGGTCTTCGACTCTGATGTGAGGGTCCGGTGTGTGCTTTTCTTCCCGCGCCATTGAAATGCCTTGCGTGTCTTCTCATGGGGCCCGAATCCAGCTCCGGCCGGGTCATCGTGAATGCATTCATATGCCCAGCACGTTACAGATGACCGTCACCAGCGCCGTCGCCACGATGATGCTGACGATCCCGGTGACCACCGCCGATGTCGCGGCGTCACCCACGGCCGCCGCGCTCCTCTTGCACTGCATGCCCCGGAGACATCCGGCAAGGGCCACCAGGATTCCGAAGACGGCGCCCTGAAAAAGCCCGATCCACAGATCGTCCAGACCCACGGCCCTGCGTGTTTCCAGGACGTACTCGGCGAGGCTCAGATCGAGCATGCCCACCCCCACGATGAGGCCCCCCAGGATTCCCATGAAGTCCGCGTACAAACAGAGAAGGGGCATCATGAAGGCGAGGCTGAGCATTCGGGGCAGGACCAGGAACTCCATGGGGGAGATCCCCAGGGTTCTGAGGGCGTCGATCTCCTCATTGACCTCCATGGTCCCAAGCTGCGCGGCAAAGGCGCCTCCCGTGCGGCCGGCCATGATGATCCCCGTCATCACCGCACCCATGACCCGAACCATGGCGATACCGACCAGATCGGCCACGTAGATCTCGGCCCCGAACATGCTGAGCTGCACCGCACCCACGAAAGCCAGAATCAGGCCCACCAGCAGGCTGATCAACGAGACGATGGGCAGAGCCCGAGCCCCGCATTCCTGGACGGTCAGGGCGAAGTCCGCTCCCCGCCAACGGGCCCTGCCCAGCAGGAACCTGCCGAGAACCACCGTGGACTCTCCGATGAAAGCGATCATTTCACCGGCCGAGCGGAGAAAGGCGAAAGTCTCCTCCCCCACGTGGGCGAGAAAAGAAATTTTCCGGACGGCCTCGCGGGTGCCCTTCTTTTCCTGTACGGCCGAAGCCAGGGCCAGGAGCTGCTGAACTCCCCTGGGCAGGCCTGCATTGTTCACCCGGATGCCGCCCTGCTCGCACACGTCGACCACCCTGGTGAGGAAGGTCAACAGGAGGCTGTCCCAGCCGGTCAGCTGCTCCGAGTTAAAGGAGATCCGCCGGATCTCCGGCGCCCTTCCGAGGTGCTCCCGCACCGCGTCGGCTGGGGGGTGTTCGGCTCCCAGCCTCCACTCTCCGGCAAGCCGCACCGACAGGTGATCACTGGAAACCCGGTTGAAATGGATCCGACCCACTCCCAATTCCGCTTCCGTCATTTCCACGATCCTTGTCCGGCTTGATACGCCGGGGACGCCCGAAGAACCCGACTTACCCCGGGTTTGTGCCGCGCATTTCCGGAAGGAAACTCCTCTCCTCCTACTCGCAACACCGCGTACAGGCTCCGAACACCAGGAAGGCCTCCCGGCCGGCCGATGCGGTGAGCACCAGGTCCCCATGGGGAACCAGAATGGTCGCACTCCACGCCCGGGCGTTCTGAACTCCCTGCAGGATAATCATCCCATCCAGCCGCTCGATTCTTTGGATATCGGTCCTCTGCACCGTACCGTCGGCCTTTGTCGAGGTGATGGTCCTGTTCGAGAGGTCTACCCGGAAAAAACGAGGCACATTGATGCCCTCAGCGCTCCCCCTCAGGCAGTCCTCATTCGGTGCGCACCCATGGGTCTCGATGACGGCACAGATAAGTGTTCCGGACCCCTCGAAATCACCCGCGAACCCTCGGGGGGAAGACACGAGCAGCACCAGTAATGCACAGATGTAAAGACTTGTTTTTCCTCTCCACATATTCGCCTCCTTACACAATGAGTCATTCCAGGATACCCACCTGCTCAGGGCGGGATGAGCCGTTCCAGAGCCATCGATACCCGCGACCCCCGGTTCACTTCACCGTGTAGCCCTTGGCTTCGAGACAGGCACTGTAGGCGCGGTTGTAAGTGCTGCGTTGCATCTCGTATTGGGAGGCCTGCCGTGCCGCCCACTGCTGCTCCGACTGCTCGAAGCGTATCGCCTGATCCCGCCTCCTCATGCCGCCGATCAGCGCCCCGCCGGCTGCCCCGGCCGCAGCCCCTTTTCCGGCGTCATCATTGGCTATCTCGCCCACGATCGCCCCGACGGCTGCACCCCTCGCGGCCCCGCGAAACAAGCCCCCCTGCGGGGCCTGTTGATACGGTGGCGGGGATGAACCCTTCGGCGCTGCCATGGGATCGAAACCCGACTGTTTTTTGGCCCAGCCGTAGCACTCGAATTTGTCCCTCTCCATCTGGTCCTGGCTCTGCCCCTTGGCCGGGTAGATAATGAGTTCCTGTGACGTTGCCGGACCAGCCCAAAGCAGGGCCAGGGAAATCGAGATTGCCCCCAACAAAATTTTCATGGTATCCCTCCTCGCTTCTTTCCGTTGAATTTTGCCGCCGGCCGGCCGCCGGCAATGGCTGTTTGAGACATTTCACCTGCTCACCGGAGTGGTCAGCAGGGGCGCGGTTTTTTGATCTGCCGAGGCGGAAATGCCGGCTGACTTGGGAACCCTTTCAGCGCCCCCATGATCCAGGCCGGGATCTATTTCCTGGGATAGGGGCTGTAGACTTCCGCCCGACCGCTCCCGTAAAATGCGACCCGCTCCCCGATGTCGTCCACAACGTAGATATTCACGAGATCCCCCTCACCCACATCCGGGTTTTCAGGCCTGGCCACCTCAGAGAGCTTCCAGGCCAACCTCCACGCCGTCACATCCGAGGTCAGCGGCTTGTCCGCCATGCCCGGCACATAATCCGTGATCGGTTCGGAATGGACCATCCTCTGAAAATGGACCCGAAACCCCTTTGGTTTCCTCACCCAACCTTCGTCTATGACCTTAACGGCCTCTTCCATTTTCATGTGGTAATCCTTTCCTCAGGTTCTTGCCTGACTGACAGGCCCAAAATCCCCGGGGAAAAGAGACACCTCCCACTTCGCTCGCCGTCCCCCCACCCCCGATATTGAATCTTAAATGTCCAGTTCGGCCGTCTCCGAAGTCTCCCGGTAGTGGTGAACGTCCAGCTGCGGGTAGGCGATGACGATACCTTCCTGGTCAAAACGCAGTTTGATCTTCTCGACAAGGTCGCACCGGGTCTTCAGGTACTCCGGGTTTTTGACCCAGCAACGGGCTGATAGATCCACGCTGCTGGCGGCAAGCTCCATGACGTACACAATCGGTCTGGGGTTTGACAGCACTCGTGGATCCTGGATCATAAGCACCTCAAGCAGGCGTTTTGCTTTCAGAAGATCCTGATCGTACCTGATACCCACATCCAGCTTGATACGCCTGTCAGGCGTAAAATGATAGTTGACCACGATGTCATCGAGAATTTTCCTGTTCGGGACAAAAATGGTCTTGCCGTCAAAGGTCCTGAGTCGTGTGTTCAGGAAGGTGGTGGCCTCCACCTTTCCCAGAAGCCCCCCGGCTTCGACCATATTGCCGACCTTGAAGGGGAGAGTGGGGAGGTAGGGTCGGGCGATGACAAAAATCCCCACCACGCCGAGTGTAATCATTGTCAGCGTGCGGTAAATGACCAGGCTGCGGAAACCGGCGTACTGAAGCGAGACCGCGATCACGACAAAGACAAGGAGAGCGTAAAAAACATTGAGGATCATCGAACGGATCGCAGGTTTTACAGAAGTTCTGGCAAGGACATTGCCTAGAAACCGGCGAAGCAAGCCCGCTGCAATGAGACCCAGAACGAGGATCAGCATCGCCCGCACCATGTATTGTCCGTGCTGAAGCATGTGATCCCCGAAATGCCTGAGTTCAGCCAGTTGTGTTTCCATTGGGATCTTCGTAAACTATCATGTTTTTGGTATTGTTTTATATTGCATGATTTTTTCGGCAACCCTGGACTTTGTTCTCACGCATCATGGTTGAATGCCGTGAACTCGGTCCATGAAACCCCTGATTCTCTCTGCCCAGAACGCGAACGCCTCCTCCGCGGCTCCCCACTTTGTGTACCTTTCGGAAAACCCCGCGCCTCTATTGTCTCTGGCAGCAGCGATCACCTGATTGGTCATGGAGTCAAAGACTAGAAATTCAGCACTCGTCGTGCCCGAGCCGGTCCAGGAATCCGTGGTTCCTTTTTTTACAAGGCTCACCCCTAATCCGACGGGCGTTGCCATCGCGATTGTACTCAAAACGCCTAATGCAGGCTTATTTTGTTTGAAATCAGTAATAGCAATACGAAGTCGCACAACATCAGGACCTGCTTCAGTCACTATCGGATAGCGGTCTTTGAGCGCATTGATGATAGCCAGGTCGAAGTCTTCCGCAAGCTGATGGAGCTCCGACGAGTCGATGCCCTTGTATTGTGAGTCATCTGCAAAAAAGAAAACGACATGTTCGAGTATGAATTTGTTGTATTTAGAGCCGTCCACCCCTGGTTTGACCCAGCGCTCCATGGCCCCTCCTTCGGGCCCGGGTTGTAAATTCGCCGCATAGTCCCCCAGGAAAGAACTTGACTTCGACCCAACACTGGTCGACGCACACGAAGCCATAAAAGTCGAAAATGCCAATCCCGCGGTCAGCGCCAGAATTATCTTAATAGCTGTTTTCATGAGTCACTCCTTATTGGGTCATTTCCAAAAACACCCGCCTCACCCGATGGCAATAAACAGGACAAGATTCTTCTTCATGATTAGGGCAGCTCCTTGAACAACCGGGTCACCGCATAGTCCAGACGGGCCTTGACCGTGTTCGTGTCCGGACTTTCCTGAATCTCCGCAGTGGCCACGCCTAACCAGATAACAAAACCGGATTGACGGTCGATTAACACGATGACCAGTCCACCTTGAGGTACGTTTTCCAGCAGTTCCATTTTTGTGTTGGGATCTACCTTTAACTCAAGTACATCCATGTCAATTCCCGCGGCATACGCAACGATCATATCCGGGTCGATTGTGTTTTCCGACATACCGTGCTTTCGCAATTCGCGATCAATGAGAAAAGTGATTTCCGCATCGGCGTCGAAGGAGGGTGGTTCCCATTGGCCTTGCGGATCATTGACTATTGCGGCCCCGCTAAGCCACCCGTATGTCTTGTAGCCATTGAAATTCGCCTTTGGATCGGCTTGGGTATTGATTTTGATGTCTTTTTTCGGAACGGTTGCGCATCCGGCGAAGAGAAGCAACACTATGAGAATGACCGATAAATTTCTTGTGTACATCATCGTTTCCTCCTGAATTGGATAAATATTCACGGTTTCTCGCCTGAGACCACCGGCTGCCACCCCCCGCCCATGGCTTTGTAGACGGTCACCAGCGAGGCCAGGAGCGCCGCTCGCGTCTGGGCATAGTTGAGCTCCGATGGGAAAAGCTGCTGTTCGGCCTGGAGCACCGTAGAGTATGGCACATACCCGCCGTCGTATTGCAGATGCGCCAGGTGCACGTATTCCCTGTTGGCCCCCACCAGGCGCTCCAGGATCCGGACCTGCTCGACCAGCTGTCGTTGGGCGATCAATGCATTCTCGGCATCGGCGAAGGCGCCTTGGATCGCCTTTTTATAGGCCCAAAGAGCCGCTTCCCGCGCCGCTTCGGTCTGTTTGACCCCGCTTTTGACGGCGCCGCCGGTGAAAATCGGACCGGTCAGGGACCCGGCATAACTCCAGGCGCGGGACGAGCCCTTGAACAGATCGGAGAGATCCGAGCTTGCAAAACCAAAGGCCCCGGTCAGGGAGATGGTCGGGAAATAGAGCGCCCGGGCTGCGCCGATATTGGCGTTGGCGGCTATGAGACGTTCCTCGGCCTGGCGGATATCGGGGCGGTTGGTGAGCAGATCGGACGGCAAACCCGCGGGAACGGGGGGCCGCTTGAGTCCATGGAGGGTCCCTTGGCGCTGGATGGTCCCGGGATTGCGCCCCAAAAGGATCGAGAGCGCGTTCTCGGCCTGTTGGATCTGCGATTGAAGCTGAGGAATGGCCGCCGCGGCGGTTTCATATTGCGAGCGCGCCTGCACCACCGTCATCTCGGACACCTGACCGTATTTGAAACGCGTCTCGAAGATTTTCAGGGACTCGGCGTAGGCGGCCAGGGTCTGCTCGGCCACCTGGAGCTGCTCGTCCAGGCCGAGCAGTTGGATATAACCGGTTGCCACGGAGGAGACCAGGGAAAGGATGACGCCCTGCCAGGCCGCCTCGGTGGCCAGGAATTCCGCCTGGGCAGCCTCCGACAACCGCCGGACGCGGCCCCACAGGTCGAGTTCCCAGCTCGCGCCGGCCAGGGTCTGGTAAGCGGTCCGGGGGTTGGACAGGAACGAGTACAATCGCGGCGCGTCCGTTTCGCTGGCGCGCTCCCGGGTGCCGCTGCCGCCGTATCCGATCTGGGGATAAAGGCTGGACCGGGACTGGGTGAAGACGGCCGCGGCCTGCTCGATGTTCGCCAGGGCGATCTTGACATCGCGGTTGTTGGCCAGGGCTTCGGCGATCAGGGCATCGAGGGCCGGATCCTGGAACTGCTTCCACCAGGCGATGTTCGCGGTCTGTCGCGCGTTGCTGTCCTGGTTGTTGAACACGGGAGGGACGTCGACCACGGGCTTGACGTAATCCGGTCCCACCGTGCACCCAGTGATTAAGAGCATCATTGCCAATGCTATTCGGCTGCGCATATCAGTGGTCCTCCGTCGGTGTCAGGGGCACGGCCGCCACGGCGCCCGCACCCTCCCCGGCCGGCGTGCCGCTTCCGGGGATCGAGATCTGTTTGGATTTCTTTCGCTCGCCGAAGCGGTCGAACAGGTAGAACAGCAGCGGCACGTAAAGCATGGCCAGCGTGGTCTCGCCGATCATGCCGCCGATGATGCCCGTGCCGATGGAGTGGCGCGCATTGGCGCCGGCGCCCATGGCGATGGCCAGGGGCAGCACGCCGAAGGCAAAGGCCAGCGAGGTCATGATGATGGGCCGCAATCGCTGCTCCCCGGCCTCGATGGTGGCTTCCATGATGGACCTTCCCTGCCGACGCAGTTCCACGGCAAAGGAGACCCGCAGGATCGCGTTCTTGGCACCCAGGCCGATGAGCACGAGCAGGCCGATCTGAAAGTAGACGTCGTTTTCAAGTCCCCGCAGCCAGTTGGCCGTCAACGCGCCCAGAACCCCGAAGGGCACCGCCATCATCACCGTTCCCGGAAGGGTCCAGGATTCGTACTGGGCGGCCAGCACGAGGAAGACGATGACCAGGCCGAACACGAAGGCCAGCATGGAGGTGCCGCCGGACTGCTTCTCCTCGAAGGCCAGGCCGGACCAGGCAAAGGTGTACCCGGCGGGCAGCACCTCACGCGCGACGGCTTCCATGGCCGCGATGGCCTGGCCGGAGCTGTAGCCGGAGGCCGCGCTGCCGCTCACCTTGGCAGCCGGAAATCCGTTGAAATGGGGCAACAGGTCCGGACCTGTCACCCAGCGGGTGGTCACAAGCGCCGACAGGGGGACCATATTTCCCTGGTTGGACCGCGCAAAAAGGCGCGTCAAATCGGACGGGTCCTGCCGGGACGCGGGCTCGGACTGCAGGATCACCCACCAGACCCTGCTGAAGGCGTTGTACTGGCTGACCGTGAGCGAGCCGAACTGGGCCTGGATGGCGCTGTAGACATCTTTTATGGGCACCCCGAGCAGACTGGCCTTTTCCCGGTCCACCTCGGCCCGCAGCTGTTGGGTGGTGGCGCGAAAGGTGCTGTTCAGGCCGGTGAGTTCCGGCCGGGTGCGGGCCTCGGTCAGAAATTCGCGGGTCAGGGCGTCCAGCCTGGCCGGCTCGCCCGCACCCGTGTCCTGGATCCAGAATTCAAACCCGCCGGTGGTGCCGATGCCCGGAATCGAAGGCGGCGCCACGGGGATGACCACCCCATCCTGGATTCCGGCCGCTTCACGGTGCAGGCCGAGCAGCACGGACCGGGCATTTTCCGCCTTGGCCTGTTTGATGGATGCATACCGTTCGTCAAAGGGGTTCAGGGTCACGAAAAAGGTCCCGGCGTTGGTTTTGAACCCGCTGTCGATCAGGCTGTAGCCGGAGAGCTGGGTGCGCGTGGCCACGCCGGGGATGTTTTTGAAAATCGCCTCCACGCGGTCGGCCACCTTCTCGGTGCGGTCGAGGCTCGCGGAATCGGGCATGACGATGGCCGCCATGACATAGCCCTGGTCTTCATTGGGCACAAAGCTCGTCGGCAGCACCTCGAACAGGTGAACAATGGCGTAGATCAGCACCGCCAGAACGGCAAAGGCAACGATCATCCGCCGGATCACCAGGGTCACGGCGTGGCCGAATCCCCGCGTCAGGGCATCGACGCCGCGGTTGAACCAGGCGAAAAACCCGCGGGTACGCGGCTTGCCGTGCTTGAGAAGCAAGCCGCACATGGCCGGGGTGAGAGTCAGGGCCACGAACCCGGAAACCGCCACGGACACCACGATGGTGATGGCGAACTGCTTGTAAAGCTGACCGGTGGTGCCGGGCAGAAACGCCGCCGGAATGAACACGGAGGCCATGACCAGCACCACGGCCACCAGCGAACTGGAAATCTCCTCCATGGCCCGGATGGTCGCTTCCTTCGGCGGGAGGTTGAACCGCGTCATGTTGCGTTCGACGTTTTCAACCACGACGATGGCGTCATCCACCACCATGCCGATGGCGAGCACCAGGCCGAAGAGGGTGAGCAGGTTGATGGAAAACCCCAGGGCCAGCATGCCGCCAAAGGTGCTGACCAGGGCGACGACAATGGCCACGGCGCAGATGGCCGTGGTGCGAAAGCTCTGCAAAAAGAGATAGACGACCAAGACCACCAGGAGGATCGCCTCGAACAGGGTGTGAATGACCTCCTCGATGGAAAGCCGCACGAAATCGGTGGTATCCAGGGAGATCATGTAGTCGAGGCCGCTGGGAAAACGGGATTTCATCTGCTCCAGGGTCTGGCGGACCGCTTTGGAGACCTCGAGGCCGTTGGCGCCGGGTTGCTGGTAAACGGCGATGAAGCTGGCCGGCGTGCCGTTCAGTTTACTGTCTATGATGTACTGGCGCAGGCCGGCTTCGGTTCGCGCCACATCCTTTAACCGCACGATGCCGCCCACGTCCTGGCCGGCGCGCAGGATGATCTCGTCATAGTGGGACGGCTCGGTGAAGGGGTGCTGGGTCACCACCGGAAAGGTCAGCTGCACCGGCCCGTCGGTGGGTTTCTGGCCGATCTGGCCGGCGCCGTAAAGGGCGTTCTGGCTGGCCACGGCCTGCTGGATGTCACTGGTCGTGATGCCCAAAGAGGCCATGCGGTCCGGGTTCATCCAGATGCGCATGGCCTGGTCCGGGGCCCCCATGATCTGGGCCTGGCCGGCCCCCGGCACGCGTTTGATGGCATCCAGCACGTAGACATTGGCGTAGTTGGCGATGTAGTCGCTGCTGTAGCGTTCGCCGTTGGCAAAGATGCCGATCAGCATCATGATGGAGGAGGCCTTTTTCTGCACGGAGACGCCGAGCTGGGAGACCGCCTCGGGCAGCTGGGGCATGGCCAGGCTGACCCGGTTTTGCACCTGCACCTGGGCAATGTCCGGATCCGTATCCAGCGAGAAGTAGACCGTCAGAGTCAATTGCCCGTTGGACGAGCTGGCCGACGACATGTAAAGCATGTTGTCCACACCGTTGATCTGGGCCTCGATGGGGGCGGCCACGGCGTCGGCCAGGGTCTGGGAATCCGCGCCCGGGTAAGTGGCCGACACCGTGACCTGAACGGGCGTGATGGTCGGGTACTGCTCGACGGAAAGGGCGGTCATGGAGACCAGGCCCGCCAGGCAGATGATGATGGCGACGACCGTGGCGAAAATCGGCCGTTCGATGAAGAATCTGGAAAACATGGGTCCGCCCCTCTCCTATTGGTCGGCCGCCTTGCCTTGGGTTTCCGGGGCGGTCTCGGCCACGGACACGGCCATCCCGGGTTGCAGCATGAGTGTGCCGTCGACGGCGACCCGTTCGCCGCTGTTCAATCCTTCAAAAATAAACCAGTCGTCTTCAAGCCAGCTGCCCACCGTCACGGGACGCTGCGTCACCTTGCCGTCCGCGCCGACGACCCACACGAAATGGCCCTTGGCCCCCTGCTTTACGGCCCGTTGCGGCACCAGGATCGCCTTGGGCCGGACGGCGCCGATGAGGCGAACGCGCACGTACTGGTTCGGACGGAGGATGAAGTCCGGATTGGGAACACTGGCGCGCACCCGGAATGTGCCGGTCTGGGGGTCGTAGGACGGATCGGCAAAGGTCATGCGTCCCGCGTGGGGAAAGATTGAGCCGTCCACGAGAACGATTTCGATCCGATAATTCTGGTCTTCGGGCGCCTTCAGCAGTCCCCGGGCCATTTGGTTCCGGTACCGCTGCATCTCGTTTTCGGAGATGTTGAAATTCACCCACAGGGGGTCGAGGACGGCCACAGTCGTCAGGAGGCTGTTCTGAGGGTTGATGTAGGTGCCGTCCGTCTGAAGGGCGGAACCGCTGACGCCGTTCACCGGCGAGGTGATCGTCGTGTAGGACAGATCGAGCCTGGCCGCTTCCACCTGGGCCTTGGCTTGCTCCACCCCGGCCGCCGCCGACTGATACTGGCCGGTGGCCTCGTCAAGATCTTTTTGAGAAAGTGCATTCTGCCTGACCAGGGGCTTGGTTCGGGCAAGGTTCAGACGGGAGGTTTCCAGGGCCGCTTGCTGTTTGGCCAGGGCCGCCTCGGCCTGGGTGAGCTGAACCTTGAATGGTTTGGCGTCCATCTGGAAAAGGACCTGGCCCGTTTTCACAAGGTTCCCCTCGGTGTAACGCCGCTGGTCGAGGAAACCGCTCACCCTGGCCTGAATGTTGACCAGATGAGAACTCTGGGTCTGGGCGATGTATTCGAAGGCCACCGGCACGTCCCGGGGGACGATCTCCACTGCCGTGACAACCGGCGGCTTGGATACCGCCGCCGGCGTTGTCTCTTCGTTCTTGCATGCCGCCAGGATAAGGACCGCGGCCGCGAGCCACACAATTGGCCGTGCTCCCAAGATCCGAGAGCGATTTAAACACGTTCCGTGTATCATGGGCGAATCCTTCATGGTCAAACAAAGAGAACTGATGGCACAGCCATGCCTTGCCGAAACCTGAACAATGCACGGCCCGATTACCCCGTGTCTGGCGTTTGCTAAAAGACCATCCCCAGTTTGAACCAGACATAATCCCCATCAAGGCGATTTTTTACGTCGAATTCCGGGAGCCATTTGAGTTCCGCCACGAAATCCCTTTTCCCAATTTGGGTCGCGAAAGACAGAACCGGCCCCGCGCCCACCGTGCGGGCCTTGAAGTCACCGAGGACGGCGCCGGAGCCGCTGTCTGCGCTGATCTGCTCATAATAGAAACCGTTCACCCCCAAACCGATGAGGCCCCCGAGGAAGGGCAGATGTTCCGCAAGCGTGACATCCAGGTGGAACTGGGTTCCACTCTGGTAGTCCGTATCGTCATTGTCCGTGTTGAAATCGACCCCCGCAAAAACGGTCGCTTCAAAACCTGTCTTGCTGCTGATGTAATTGAGTGAAGCGGCGGGCTCAAATGTCCAGTAATTCTTGCCCACGTTGGCTATGTTCCCTTTGTCATACTCGCCGGTTGGGCTGTAGACGCCCAGGCGGACATCGGTTTTCAGCTCCCCGCCAAGCCCGCTCCAGCCGAGCATGAAAGGGTAGAGGAGGATGTCGCCGACGCCGTTGGCCTTGTCTTGCATGGTGCGCGTGAGGGTGCCGAATGGAGGGCGTCTCATCTGGACCTCTCCATCGACTTCCATCCAGACATAGGGAACGGCCGCACCCACGGCATAGTGGCCGCCCAGCAGTTTCAGAGATGTCTGATACAACGCCACCAGGGTGTCCACATAGGCTGTGGCCTCGAGCCCGCTGGTGATCAATCCACCGGTGGGGAGTTCCTTGCTGGCGCTGGCACTGCCGTTGTAGTAACTGAAGAAATTCGCGAGCGCCAGGCCGGGCTTGCCGGGCAACGTGTCAATAAAGGAAGCGGCCCCACCCGGCATGTAATGGCCGCTGCCGCCTTCTTCAGCCCAGGAGGACAAAGGGGGGCCATGATGGCGAGCGCCAAGACCATAACGATTGCCCTCATTTTCGTTGCTTTCATATTCTCCCTCCTTAAATTGTGACTTTTACTATTTCCTGCTCAGAAATTAGTTCCATGTAAAATAAGTGTTATTATTGAAGTCATTATTATTCTTTATTTGCCATGACCCTTCATGCGCCCCGGGGTTTAGGTCGAGCATTCCCTGCTTGTGTTTTCGCCGTCTCCCGGTTCCGCGAATGCACGCCTTCCTTGCCTGTGCCACGACTTCGTAAAAACGCCGCCCCGACCAATCTCTCTGATGCGGAATCGCTTCCGTCTCCTCTGTTCCCGCGAACAAGAACGCCTCTAATGCCTTTTGTTCCTTCAGGAGCCCGGGCAGATCGTTCTTTCCGGCGAATTGCTCCAGTGTCGGGGCAATCGGGCGGGTGTTCACATGATCCAGCCAGAACATCATCTCTCTCAGTGCGGCCGCGGCGTCATTCGAGAGGCTCGCCTCCCGGAATCGCTTGAAATAAGCGGTCTCGCCCTCGGCCCTCCGTCTTTTTCCTTCCGCCAGGCAAGCCTTGAAGGCGATCCCTCTAGAGGACAGGATGCGCCTGAGAATGAGGACAAGGAGGGACAAACCCAGGAACGACAGGACCCAGGGCGTCGACGCTTTCAAATGATCCAGGGCCGTTTGTTCACCCACCGGTTTTTCATCGGGCTCCCGGCTGCTCGCAAAACTCTCGGCCTTGCAGTCCGGGTTCTCCCCCACATGAAACTCCATAGCGGGCAGTCGGGCCTTGTTCATCCCCTCTGTCAGAGGGTTCCACCACAGGATCGTAATTTCCGGCAGTGTGTAGTGACCTTCCTTCTCCAGGATATAGGTCACACTTTGTACACGGGCTGCTTCGATGGTCCCTCGCTCGGTTTTCTCGGAGATTTTGGGTACTCCCGGGTAGATCCGGATACCGTCAGGGGCCTCGAAATCGAGTGCCGGCAGCATCATCCCCAGGGTGTTCCCCGCCGTCAGGCTGACCGTTCGGGTGATCGAGTCGCCGACCTTCAATTCCTCCGTCTTCCGGTCAAGGGACTGACTGATCTGAAAGCTGTCCGTCGTGAGAAAGTGACTTGCATTTTCAGCCCCCGGGGGCATCTTTGCCTCGAACTGGAGCGGGGAGGAGACCGGGGATTCAGGCGCGGAGGGTCTTCCATCCGGCAGGGCATAGGTCACGCCTACTTTTATAGAGGGAATCGTGTATCGGCCCCTTATCTGGGGGAAAATGAGATAACTCCGGCTTTGGGCGGGAAACGTCTTGCCCTCCGATTCCACAACGGAATTTACGGGTGCTTCCGGGCTCAGGATCACTGCCTTCGGAACCTCAAGCTCGGGAAACCCCGGGGCGCTCTTGAACCAGGAAGAGACGATGACCTCGACATTCAAGGGCACGGCCTGCCCCACCCAAATATTGCCGCTTCCTTCGATACCCGCTCTCACGAGCGGCAGGTGGGATTCCAGAACAGGCTCTTTTCCCTGGCCGTTCGACGGCCCGGGCCCGGTCCAGGGTGGGTTCGGCCGGCCAAACGCATGCGCCGAGAGCACGGTCAGCAAGAGCCCTGAAAAGAAAAGCTGCTTGGAGCACTTCATGGCTTTCCACCCCGGCGCTCGCCAGTGGGTCTCGACATTTGTGTCTCCTCCGCCTGGGCCGCGAATTTCAGACGCAAAAAGTCCGAAGGAGTCGTCTGCAGACGCCTCATCCACACCTGCTGGACCTCCTCCGCCGAGAGATCCGCCTGCTCGATCTCGCCCTTCTTTCCCTTTTTTCCCTTTTCATCCACTTTGATCTCGTCGGGATCGAAGATCGGCTCCTGACCCTCCGGCGGTTCTTCTTCCTTCTCCCTGGCTCTCTTTTTTTTAATCAGCGATTGGACAAGGTCATGGTTTTCCTTCGCCGCTCCATCATCGGGCCTGCGTCTCAAAACCTCCTCGAAGCACGCCGCGGCCTGTTCGAGCCCCCCTGAGTGAACGTACGCATCCCCAAGATCGAAAGCGGCCTCCGCGGTGTCCACCCGGGCGAACTGGTCGATGGCCGCATCGTAGTTTTTGCTGCGATAGTAGGCGATGCCTTTCCACAAAGGGTTCTGGAATCGCTCCGCCGCCGCCTTGTAATCGTTTTTCTCGAAATAGGTGCGGCCCTGTTGATCGGGCGTGAGCCACAGATCCAGGAAGGAGTGTCCAGCCACAAACCACCAGGCAATGATCGCCGACACACAGGCAATGACCGCCAGCGAAAGGAGGATTTTCGATATTTTTTTCCTTACCGCACTCATCGCCAACGGACCGTCCAACCTTTTCGGAACCAGAGCAGCGAGAGGGGCACCGCGGAAAAAACGAGATAATAGCCCCAGTCTTCCCATGGCACCCTTTCATCAACGACCTCAACAGATTTCAGATGCGTGTTTATTTTTCGAATCAGTTTCTTCACGTCGCGATCATCAAGCGTCGCCCCCAGCACGTATGTGCCTGCCTGCCTTTCGAGCGCCTCGAGCCCGTTTCGGTCCAGCGTACTGACAACCCGCCGACCCCGAGCGTCTTCCAGAAAACCCTCTTTCCCCAAACGCACCGGCCCTCCCTTTGAAGTCCCCACCGCAAGGACCAGCACCTGATGTCGACTGGCCTTTTTGTGCTCGGCAAAGGCGGTCGCGTGTTTTTCGGCTATCCCATCGGTGACAAACAGGATCGTCCCCGCGGCCGTCTCCCCGGCCAGCATCTCTTCCGCAAGACCCAGGGCCTTGGCGGGATCTTTCCCCGCAACAGGCATCACGCCTGTCTCCAGGGAGACCAGATACATTTCAATCACCTTGACGTCGTCGGTGAGCGGCAGGACCATGTGCGAGCTCCCTGCATAGGCAAGGAGCCCCGTGCGCGCCCCTCCACCCAGGGCAAGGAGATCCCGGATCTTCTCTTGGGCCCGATGAAGGCGCGACGGCTGAACATCGACGGCGTCCATGGACTGCGAGAGCTCAAGGGCCACGACCAGCGGCGCCTCGTCCCGGACAAACGGGGTTTTCTGCCTTTCCAGGGCCGGTCCGGCCAGGGACAGGACGCACATCACGAGACAGGGCAAGGCCACCGCCGTGGGTCTCATCCATGGCCGCTGCCTGGGATGCCGAACCAGGTGCTTGAGAAGGTGCGGGGCGATCACACGCCGCCAGCGATGACTTTTGCCCTGCTCGAACAGCATCAGGACCCACAGGCCGGTCACCGGGACACATGCCCAAAACCACACAGGGCGCAAAAAATGGAATTGTGAAAAATCCGGCATTCCCCTCTCCGCCCTCACGATCCTGTCATGAGTGATTCGCCATGGCCGGTACCGCCTCACCGATCGCCCCGCGGCGGCGGCTGAACACGGCCGCCGGCAGGTGATAGCTCAGAAGCGTGACGAGAAAAACACCTACCGGCCACTGGAACATCGGAAGCTTCGGCCGGTATGAAACGGCCTTGATCTTCTCCGGCTCGATTTCGTCAAGCGTGCGGTAAATGGCATCCAGCTGAACCCGGTCATCGGCGCGGAAAAAAGTCCCTTTGGTCGCTTTCGCTATTGCCAGCAGATTCTCGATATCCATCTTCTCTTCACCCGCGGCCTTTGGGTCCCCCACGGCCACGGTGTGAATCGTGATGCCCCTTTGAGAAGCGATCTCCGCCGCTTTTCCGGGCGGCACCCTGCTTCCGGTGTCGTTTCCATCCGTAAGAAGAATCACGACGCGATGTTCGGTCATGCTGCTCTCGAAATGCTTCAGGGCCAGGCCGATCGCATCGCCGATCGCGGTCTGGGGGCCGGCCATCTTGGGCTTTGTCTGTGCGAGCAGTGTCCGGACCACTTTGTGATCGCGGGTGAAGGGGGCCAGGAGAAAGGGTTGGCTGCCGAACACGATCAGTCCCAGCCTGTCGCTGTGCCTCCGGTCGATGAATTCGGCAAGGACCCCTTTGACCGCCTCGAGACGGCTGATTCGTCTTCCCTTTGGATCCATGAAGTCTTCGGTTTCCATTGAACCGGACAGATCGACCAGAAGCATCAAATCACGAGTCGACTCCGTCTTCTCGATGGGGTCCGCAAACCACACCGGGCGGGCCAGGGCCGTCACGATCAGCGCCCACCAGAAAGGGAGCAGGAAAAGAAGCGCCCGGTTTCGCCGGGGAATGACCGCCGCCCTTGAAGGCGTCTGCCGGGTCAGGCCGGCCAGCCTTTGCAGATAAGGAATCTGCAACGAATCTCGCTGTTCCTTGTACGGGGGGGAGAGCCACCAGACCAAGGGCGGCAGGAGAAGAAGCAGAAAAAACCAGGGAAATTCAAATTGCAACATGCAACCAGTTCCTTGATGAGGGGTTCGTTTGCGGACAAGACCTAATTGTCAAGCCCGAGCCATTTGGCCAAAAAGTTGGGCAACACCGGCGTGATGTTGAATCCGATCATCCATTCCGGGCCGAAGGCGTCGGCATGCTCCACGTAGTAGTTGGCTTCCCATGCCAGTTTTACAGGCACCCTGCCCATCTTGATTGTCTTCGAGACCTGTAATTGGAGGGGAATGGTCCACTGGGACTGCTCCCAGTCATAAGTCAGTGTGCCGGCGGTTCCAACCGACCAGCCGCCGCCCGGCAGAAAAAGGGCAATGGGCTGGATACTGGTGAGACTTGTCGGCCGATCATCATGTCCTCCGACGTTCCACTGGTGACTGGGAAAAACCCCCACGATGCCCCACTTTTGAAAAGAGGCGACCAAGGCCTCCGGGCCCAGCGTCCAGGTCCTGGTGCTGATCTCATTTTTCCCGGTCGGGACGGAACCCACCACCCCCGCGGCCACCAGCAGGCCGGAAGGGTGGTTTCGACCCCATGCAAGGTCGAACCCGATGTCGCCGAAGCCGGTTTTGCCCCTGAACCGACGGCTCTCCAGATCGAACAGGGGCTGGTCGACCTGATAGGGAACCGCGGGCCTGAAAAAGATCTGATCCATGATCTCCCCCTCGTCGGTCTTTCTTTTCAAAATTGGAAAAGGTAAAGACGGCTGAAACAGGAAGGAGAGGTTGTCCTGCCGGTCCGAACCGGGAAGGTTCCCTTCGTACCAACGGTACTGGGTCTTCAGCGTCAGGCTCGCAAGGGGCGTGTTTGGGTTGGCAAGCTGCCGCGCCGCTTCATCCGCAGAGAGTTCGGCCTGAGCCTCTTTCTCCTGTGTGAATCCAGGCGTGGTCAGGCTGATCATCAAAGTCAGAATCACCGCGGCGGATGAAAACCGCCCGAAGCGTTTCAGCGTCTTCCATTTCATGTGTAAACCTCCCGGCAGGTACCCCAGCGAGAAGCTGCCGCTGTCATTCATTTCCTAGGTTGCCCGAGTGCTGCCGACGTGTCCCTTGATCCAGCGACGGCTCAGATGAAGAAGTCTGTCGATCCGCTCCTCCGAGAGGCCTGCGATTCCGGATGCAGGGGCGTAGGCCAGTTCGGCCAACAATTGTCCCTCGCCTTCCGTGAACTCCTTGCCCCCCAGGGTTTTGTCCAGAAAGGAGAGCCACGCCTCGCCGCTCAACCTGGCGACCTCGTTCCGTGGAAACGCAGAAAGCGCGGTCGCCTTCAGCAAAACGGGAATGCCGGCCAGAACCCCGGCTCGTTCATCCGGTTTTTGCAGGTCCCGCTCGATAGCGGCCAGTTCGTGGAGAGCGAGCCTGCGGTAAAGGTTTCTCCGGAAGCGCCGAAGCCTCCTGTAGACCCACCAAGCTGAGACAAGCAGGGCGAGCCCGAAGACCGCATACCACCCGGCAGTTTGTGGCATCCAGCTCACAGGGTCGGGCAGGAGGATTTCGTGCAGGCCCTCCAGGGCCGACTGAGGCACTTCCGCGGGCGCCGTCACGTCTATCTCGCCTCCGCGCTACAGCACATGGTTCTTATCGCACCGGCCCGTGCCCCAGGAGCTCTCCGAACTGCTCCCTGACCCCGCCGGCCGTGTGAATCGGCAAAACGGGAATGCCCCTTCTCAGCATGAGGCCCCGGGCGTTCCTGAGCTTCTCCTCGAACTCCTCGGAAAATCGCCTCCGAAACGAGGCGTCTCCCGTGTCCACCTCGATCTGCCATTCCCCCTGGCTCACGACGACTTTTCCGAAGGAAGGCAAGCGGGCCTCCAGGGGATCGTAGATAAACAGGGCTATGACATCGTTGTGGGCGGCCAGGCGCGTCACCGCGTTCCTCGTTTCCTCGTCCGCCCCGTTGAAATCGCTGATCACGGCCACGAGACAATCGTGCTTTGCAAGGTGAAGCACCCTTTCCAGCACCTGGTTGAGCATGGCCGGATTCGGCTCGATATCGTCATTCACCCGCAGGGCGTGGTTCATCTCGACCACGGTTTGGAGGATCCGCATGACCCTCTGGCGGCTGCGGTGGGGAGGGATTTCGAGGAACTCACGGTCGTTGAAGACGAGAGCGCCCACCCGGTCCCCGATGCTGAGCGTTCGCCAGGCGCCCATTGCCGCGACCTCGGCCGCGGTCACCGACTTCATGGCCACCCGGCTGCCGAAAAACATGCAGAGCCTCTGATCGACCACGAGCAAAACCGGACGGTCCTTCTCCTCGGTGTAGACCCGGGTGTGAGGTTTCCGGGTCCGGGCCGTGACCCGCCAGTCCATGGTGCGAATGTCGTCCCCAGGGACGTAACGGCGGATTTCCTCGAAATCCAGGCCCCGGCCCCGGAGCCGCGACGCGCGCCTGCCGGCGAGCAGGCTCCGAACCGGCTGTCTCGGCAGAAAGCTGAAGCCATGAACCTTGAACTGCAGCCGGATCAGCTCGTCGAGGTCCGCATAGACGCCTCGCGTCGGAGATGTCCCGGATTCGCGGGGTTTGACCTCTGGGTATTGAATGGTTCAGCTCCGCTTACGAAAAGCCCCTCGCGCCGTCATCCAGGCGAAGGAGGCTGTGTAAAAATTTTTTCCACAAGCCGAAGGCCCCCTTGCTCGTCTCGCCGGCCCCGGATCAGGATCGCCTCCGGGGCAGGCTGCGGCCGGGGCCCAGTGACTTTGGGGGATCCAGCAGCCTTCGAAAAGAAAGATTCCGGACCCCTCGCGTCTTTCGTGATGTCATTCAAAAGGGAAAACCCGGCTCCAGTCTTTCTTCATATCCACCACGGTCCAGCCCTGGTTCCAGGCCGCATCAAGGGCCTTGTCGAGCTTTCCCACGGGGGAACTCCGGTCATAAGCCCATTCGCGTTCGGCATCCGTGTGGTGAACCAGGAGCATCAGATGCGGGCCGTTGCCCGCGGCCGTCCACTCCAGCATCCGCAGGTCCCCGTCGGAATTGCCGAACGCCGCGATGGGGCGCCGGCCGATGAACTTGTGGATGCCGACCGGCTTACCGGGACCGTCGTCGACGAAGTCGATCTCGGGCAGCCGCATCAGGACCGGTTTGCCGTCAAGCATTTCGAATTTCACCCTGATGCTGCTCCCTACAACCTGCTCGGGAGGGATGCCGTACACCCTCTCCGCCCACGGCCTCATGAACTCGATGCCGCCTCCGGAAACGATGAAGGTCTTGAAGCCGTTCTCTCGAAGGTGGGCGAGAAGCTCCAGCATCGGCTGATAGATCGCTTCCGTGAACGGGCGGTTGAAGCGCGGGTGCCTGGCGGTGGCTATCCAGTCCGTGACGACCTTTTCGAACGCCTCCGTGGTCAGACCCGCGTGGGAGGCCATGAGGACTTCCATCGCCCCTTTTTCGCCTGAAGCGGCAAACGCCTTCATGTCGCTTTCCAGCACCGCCTTGAAAGGCTGCTTTTCTTTCCACTCGGGGTGCTGAGGAGCGAGCGCCTTCACCCGGTCGAAAGTGAAAAAGCCCTGAAAATAAAATGGCTGCTCGCACCAGAGCGTGCCGTCGTTGTCGAAGACGGCAACCCTCTGCTCGGGTGGCACATAGCCCGGGCTCGATCTGTCCGTCACCGTTTTCACGAATTGAAATATGGCTTGTTTCGCCGGCCCTTCGTTCCAGGACGGCATCGGGTCCGCAGGCTCCGCGCCTGCCGCGACCCCCGGCAAAACAAACAAAAGCAGAACCATTAGAAATGCCCTGAAAATTCCTCCTCTGAAAAACACCTGGGCGACTCTCGACACCATTGGTTTCCTCCCCTCCGAGATCACGCCACGGCCACGCGCGTGACGATCTCCTTGATCACCTGGTCGCTGCTCACCCCCTCGGCATGGGCCTCGTAGCTCAACAACACACGGTGGCGCAGCACATCGTGGACGATCGCCCTCACGTCATCGGGGGTCACATAATCTCTCCCCCGCAGCCAGGCGTGGGCGCGGGAGCACTTGTCGAGGCCAATGGCCCCCCGCGGGCTGGCGCCCACGTGAATCCACTTCCTCAGGTCCTCGCCGTATCGCTCGGGGCGGCGCGTGGCCGTGATCAGGTCCATGATGTATTTTTCTATGGCCTCGGAAACATGGATCCCGTATATCTGGGACCGCGCCTCGAAGATGTGTTCCTGGGCCACGGAAGTCTTTCCACGCTCCTTCTCCGGCCCCGCCTTCCCGCCTTCCTCCCCCCGTACCACGCGGATCACCCGGATCTCGCAGTCCTCGTCCGGATAGTCGATGGCGACGTGCATCAGGAACCGGTCCATCTGGGCCTCGGGCAGAGGGTAGGTGCCTTCCTGCTCGATGGGGTTCTGAGTGGCCATCACCATGAAGAGGTCCGGGAGCCTGTAGGTTTTCCCCGCCACCGTGACCTGCCTCTCCTCCATGGCCTCGAGCAGGGCGGCCTGCACCTTGGCGGGCGCGCGGTTGATCTCGTCCGCCAGGATCAGGTTGTTGAAGACGGGTCCCGGCTGGAAACGGAACTCCCCCTTCCCGTCCACACTGTAGTAAACCTCGGTTCCCGTGATGTCGGAAGGCAGGAGGTCGGGGGTGAACTGGACGCGCGAGAGGCCCGCTTCGAGCACCCCGGCAATGCTCTTCACGGCCCGGGTCTTGGCCAGGCCGGGCAGTCCCTCGACCAGGACGTTCCCGTTCGCGAGGAGGGCAAGGATCAGCCGTTCGACCACGTGATTCTGCCCAATGATCGAGCATCCGACTGCATCGGCAAGGGTTTTCACGGCCTGTCGTGCAGAGTTGTCCGCATTCGTCATTTCTACTAAATCCTTCCTGAGGCTATGAGAGTGAACGGGATCCTCTGCTCAGGGAGGCCCGGTTCATGAAAGCACCGCTTACTTGCTCCCGCCCAGACCCTTCTTCATCATTTTCAGCACCTTATCAATGGAGAAACTGGCTGGGGTCTGGCTGGGCGGAAATTCTTCGAAACTCTGCAGAAAACCGGCCACATACTGCTGGGCTGGGACCAATACAAAGCCGCGGCGAAGGACCCAGTCGCGATAGTAAATGGATTCATAGTTCGCCCGCTCGAATGGATCGGAGCGAAGGTCAAAAAGCATGGGAATGCGCAGCACTGTCAGCGGATTCGACCATACATCGAACCCCTCGGCCCGCTGCTCGGCGAAAACCATTTTCCAGCGGTCGTAGCGGAGGGCCATGAGATCTCCGTCGTCACTGAAATAGAAGAACTCCTTGCGCGGCCATTGTTCAACTTCGCCCTTCAGCGCGGGAAGCAGATTATAGCCGTCCAAGTGCACCTTGAAGTTCTTGGAACCGGCGTTGTAACCCTCGAGCAGTTTTTCCTTGATATCCGGCACACCAACAGCGGCCATGAACGTGGGGAGCCAGTCTTCTCCCGCGGTGACCTCGTTGATGACCGTTCCCGGCTTGATGACGCCCGGCCAGCGGATAAGGCAAGGCACCCGGAAGGCGCCTTCCCAGTTGGTGTCCTTCTCGCTACGGAACGGGGAGATGCCGCCATCAGGCCACATACAGACCATGGGCCCGTTGTCGCTGGTGTAGATAACGATTGTATTATCCGCAATCTTAAGCTCGTCCAGTTTGTCCAGTAACTGCCCAATATGCCCATCGGTCTCCACCATGCCGTCCGCCTGAAGCCCCAATCCCGTTTTGCCCTTGGATTTGGCTTTCAAATGGGTGAAGACGTGCATCCGGGTGGTGTTGAGCCAGACAAAGAAAGGCTTGCCCGCCTGATGAGCCCGATCAATAAAGTTTATGGTGGCATCCAAAAATTCCTCGTCCACCGTTTCCATCCGATTGGTTGTCAGAGGGCCGGTATTTTCCACTTTACCGTCCGCGGTTGATTTCAGCACGCCCCGGGGGCCGAATTGTTTGAGGAATGCCGCATTGTTGGGATAGTCGGGGTTTTCCGGTTCTTCCTCTGCATTCAGGTGGTAAAGGTTGCCAAAAAATTCATCAAATCCGTGGTTTGTGGGCAAATATTCGTCCCGGTCTCCCAGATGGTTCTTGCCGAACTGGCCGCAGGTATACCCTAAGGGCTTGAGCAGCTCCGCAATAGTTGGATCCTTGTCCTGGATGCCGACCCTAGCACCAGGCATACCCACCTTGGTGAGCCCGGTGCGGAACGGAGACTGGCCCGTGATAAAAGCGGCCCGGCCGGCCGTGCAGCTCTGCTGGCCGTAATAATCGGTAAACATAGCCCCCTGCTGGGCAATTCGGTCGATGTTGGGGGTGCGATACCCCGTTATCCCGTGGTTGTAAGCGCTGATGTTGAACCAGCCGATGTCATCGCCGAAAATGACCACGATGTTGGGTTTGTTTTAAGACTCCCCCGCCTGTGCCGCCGCCTTGTCCGCCGTTGCCGCTGCGCTCAGCGTGAACCCCGCCAGCACGCAGCCGACAGCGGCCCATGTGCGGGCCTTTCTTGCAAAACGTGACCTGTGCTTCATTATTTCCTCCCTTCTTGATTGTTTATGTCCATGAGGTACTCCAACGTGCTCTCGGCAAGGAGCATGTCCTTGAGGCGCGGCATCCCGCCACCCCAGGAAAGCTCCCCTTGCAAGGACCCGGCTGTGGTTCTGAATTCCTCGGCTTTCAGGGCGATGCGACTGTCCACATCCGCCTGGTCGACTTCGATGCCTTCCTCCTTTGCGATCCGTTTCAAAATCAGCATCAGCCTGATCCGGTCCGCTGCCGCCTTCCACTGCGCGCTTCCGGGCGAAACACCGTCTTCTCCGTCGAGAGCGAGTTCCTGTTTCACCAGTCCGTCCGGGATGTCGAAACGCACCAGGTCCAAGAGCTTCAGTGAGATCCGGTCGCGGGGGTCTATGCCTCCGGCGCTTCCGGCCGCAGGCGGCGGGACCCGACCCGGCTCGACTCCGGGCTTTTTTCCCCTTTCCTGGTCCGAAGGGCCGTGCTCACCTGAAATCGAAGGTTTTACATCCGCATCGCCGGTTATCAGACTGCCCAGGTCCGGGAGGTCGATCTCCGGCATGGGGTGGAAAAACACCGTGGCGCGAAAGGGCCGGCCCTTGACGCACTCTATGTCCTCTGCTTCCGCAGCCCCCAGCACCTCGACACCCGCCTCACGAACAGCCCGACGGCCCAGACGCCGGGCCGCCCTCTGGGATAGATCCCCCATGATCTCTTTCTGAAAGCGGGTTTCGATCACGGTCCGCGGCACCTTTCCCGACCGGAAGCCCGGGACCCGTATTCTCCTGTAATCCGCCAGGATCTCCTCGTAGTCCCCGGCAATCTCGGGCCAGTCGGCCTCGATGCCGAGGCGGTGACAACCGTCATCGCTTTTTCGCCGTTCCCACTTCATGCCTGCTTCCCCGGCTGCCATTGCTCCGCCGGCAGGGCCCTCGCTTCCTTGACCACTGTCTCTCCCAGACCCCTCACGATTTTTTGCACCGGACGGTCGATGTGAGAGAAGTATTTTTCCCATCCGCTGCAGAGGTAGTTCAGGCCGGGTTCGCCCTCCGGTGTTTTGATGAAACGGTTTTTGAGACACCCGCCGAAGCAGGCGAATTCGTATTCGCAGACGCGACAGCGTTCCGGAAGCCCGCCCTCCTTCAGCGTGCCGAATCTCTCCTGTTGCCTGGAAAAGGCCATCTCTGCCAGAGGCTTGGTCAGGATGTTTCCGATCCTGTATTCGGGATACACATAGTGATCACAGGCATAGACCGAGCCGTCGCGCTCGATGACAAGCCCCTTTCCGCACATGGGGCCCTGGGTGCAGAGGGGCGACACATGCCCCATCCACGTCTCGACCGCTGCCTCGAAATAATTCACATAGATCCTGCCCAGATCCTCCCTGTGCCACTCGTCAAAGACACGGCAGAGAAAATCCCCCCAGTCATCGGGGTCCACACTCCACGCCTCGACGACCGAACCCTCGGCGCCGGGCCTTGCCCGGTGGGAGCCGAGCACCGGCATGGACCGCTCGTCCCACCGGGATTTGACCCTGTTCAGGCCCACGAGCTGATCGGGCGGGGGAGGCGCCGCGCGCCGAAACCCCACGTACTCGACGATCGGGATGAACTGAATCCTCTTGGAACCCACGTTGTCGCGAAGAAACCGGTACACCTCGAGGGGATGCTTTGCCGTGACCCGGTTGACGCAGCTCAGGGTCGCAAAGTTCACACGGTGTTTCTTGAGCAGCCTTGCCGCGGCAAAGACGCGGTCAAAGCTCCCCCGGCCCGATGCGTCTTTCCGGTAGACGTCGTGCAGATTTTTAGGGCCGTCGATGGAGAGGCCGACGAGGAAATTGTGTTCGTGGAGAAATGCGCACCATTCATCGTTTAGAAGCGTGCCGTTGGTCTGGAGGTCGTTCTGGCAGCGGACCCAGGACGGGCAGTACTTCTTTTCCAGTTCCACGACCTTTCTGAAAAAGTCGAGCCCAAGGAGGGTCGGCTCGCCCCCCTGCCAGGAGAAAACGACCTCCCTGGCGTTGTGTGCTTCAAAATACTGGCGGATAAAGGTTTCGAGCACCTCGTCGGATATGCGCCCGAGTTCGGGTTTCCCCAACAGCTCTTTTTTGGAGAGGTAGTAGCAGTAGGTGCAGTTGAGGTTGCAGAGCGCACCTCCGGGCTTCGCCATCACGTGCACGCGCCGCACGGGTTGACCGCGGAATTTCCGCACATGGAGCGTTTGGGTGATATCCTTCATCGCGTCCTTTTGTCCCCGGCTCGGGCGGAGTCGTGTGGGTTGGCAAAAGTCAGCCTCGCTTCGCGGTTTTTTCTCTCATTCTCTTCAGGCTGTCGATCCCCTGCCACGGTGAATCCTGACTGAACTTGACCCTTGCGGTTTCACTCAGCACCTCGATGGCCCCGAGGAGCGCTGTACCGCTGACGGACTGCAAATAATGTTCGAGGCTTGTTAACGCCCCCCAGCGAACCGAAAGAAAGAAGATCGCCCCATTGTCGACCTCCGAGGACATTTGGCAGTCGCGGCATCCCTTCGCCTTGCGAATCGTGGGAAGAAGTGCCTGCAAGGTCTGATAGAGTTCCTGGAATTTCCCGGATCTGGCTCTCAACTCGATCGTCAGCTCCATTGGCATTCATTGCCTTGTTCTGAGGTCTGTGTGGTTGATGAGGGCGGCGCCCTTGCCAATCAACTGTATTGGCAAAAAGCGTACCTGAGGGGAAAAGCGCGAGAGTCGCATTCCAAACGTTTAATATGGCTCATTTATTTCTGGCGAAGGGATTTTTTGGGGATAGGGTGCAGGCGAAAAAATCCCTCAACATATGGCGGATCAGCAAAATATTGAGGGCTGTCTGTGCGGGTTCCGGGTTTTCAGGGGCGCTTGATTCCAAATTTCTTCATCCGGAATCGGAGGGTGCTCGGGTGAAGCCCGAGCAGGGAGGCGGCTCCTCCTTCACCTTCAATCTTCCAGCGGGTTTTCTCAAGGGCCTTGAGAATATGCTCCACCTCCACCGCCTTAATATCCTTGAGCGGCTCCTCCATGACTCCGGCGGGCTCGCCTTCTGGCCATTCCGCAAGCCTCAGTTCCGGCCCGGTGCTGGTGATCATCGCTCGCTCGATCACGTGTTCCAGTTCCCTCACATTACCCGGCCAGGAGTATGCTTGAAGGGATCGCATCGTGCTCTTCGAAACGGTTTTGATCTGCCTGCCGATCTTTCGCGCGTACTTGTCGATGAAATGATTGACAAGCTGGGGGATATCGTCGACCCGCGTCCTCAGAGGCGGGATCGAAATGGGGAAAACGTTCAAGCGGTAAAAAAGGTCCTCCCGGAAACGATTGTTACGGACCTCGGCTTTCAGGTCTCTGCTTGTGGCGGCGATAACCCTCACGTCCACCTTGACGGTTCGGGGGCTTCCAAGCCGCTCGAACTCCCCTTCCTGCAACACTCTCAACAGCTTTGCCTGGAGTTCCAGCGGCATCTCGCCGATTTCGTCCAGGAAGATGGTCCCGCCGTTTGCAATCTCAAACCGGCCGATCTGTTTTGCGTGGGCCCCTGTGAAGGCCCCCTTTTCGCGCCCGAACAGTTCGCTCTCGATGAGATTCGTCGGCAGGGCGGCGCAGTTCACCGTGATCATCGGCCTGTCCTTGCGGGTGCTTATTTCGTGTATGGCATGGGCCACCATTCCCTTTCCCGTGCCGGTCTCACCGAGAACGAGAGCTGTCGCATCGGTGGGGGCGACTTGCCGGGCCCTGAAAAGAACGTACTGGAGAGCTTCACTGTGTCCCACGATCTTTTCCAGACCCTGCCCTGTCTTAATTTCCTCGCGGAGATAAACATTCTCTTTCTCAAGCTGCCGCTTGAGCTGCTCGATCTCCTTCAGTCGCTCCCGGAGCTCGGTCTCCATCTGTTTGCGCTCGGTCACATCGATGCTCACCCCTGTCAGGGTCCTTGAAGGTTCCGATCCATCAGAAGACGGATTTCCGCGGTATAAAATCCATCGCAAAATCCCGCCGGGCCGAACGACTCGAAATTCCATGCTGAGCGATTCTTGACGTTCCGCGCTTTTCAGGACATGGTTTTTGACGTGATGGCGATCCGCGGGATGGATTGCCGCCATGAATCGATTAAAAGGCAGTTCCTCATCTCGTGAAAATTGAAACATCTCGCGGAACTTGTGAGTCGCCCAAACGATTCCCCTTTCCATGTCCATGACCCAAAGCCCCGCGTCCGCCGCTGAAGCCGCAAGGCTCAGGCGCTCCTCGCTTTTCCGCAGGGCCTGCTCTCCCATGCTCCTCTCCAGCGCGTTCACAAACACTTCCCCCAGCAGACGCAGTTGCGGGATGTGTTCTTCCAGGCGGTTTTGACATGCGCTTCCCGAATTGACACCAAAGCTGTACTCAGAGGATTTCAAGGCCGCAATGGGGATGTACAAGCCCGACTGAATCCCATATTTTTCGAGTGTATGCTTGTCGGTGGAAGCCTCTTCCGGCAGGTCCTCCCGCCGTCCAAATGAAACAACCGCGCGATCAACGATCAGCCTTCTTCCGATCCAGGGAACAATCGATACGGGGAGAGCGGTTCTAATGGGGTAGGTTAAAACGCCCGCGGCGTCGGCGCTGTGGGTGACGTGCCATGATGTCTTACCGGGGAGAAGCCTTATCAACGAGCAGTTCTCGACAGAAAAAAGCTCCAGCACATCTTTCAAGGCATTCGAGATACCATCATCGACTTCCTCGGGAGAAAGGGCGACAAACCTCGACGAAAGGTCGGCCAGGTATTTTTCAAACGCCGACCTCTCTTCGGCCTTGGACCGCCTGACGAAGTTTGCTGGGTTCTCCCTCTTCACTGAAGGCACAGTCTCTTAGTGTGGATCCCTTGGGCCGATTTTTTCAAGATGGATTGGATCGTCGAGACACAGGGGATCATAAATCGTTGCCCTGCCCATGGACATCTCCCTCAAAAAGCATCCACGGAGGATAGAATTCCCCCCAAGGCATCTGATGTCCCCGACCTTGCGGAGACCTGAAATCTTGACTCCCCCGGTGACGGCTCGAATTGTGCTGTTGAGTTATCTCTGCTCTACTTAGTGGCATGAAATTTATTTAAACTACAACCAAAAAAATAAAAAATGTCAAGCCGAATTGGAGGGCAAAGGGTGTCGTATTGAGGCAGCAAGCATTCACTGGTGTGAACCATTCCCGGCAAGAATCAGTAGAAGAAGAGGATCACACCTGTCAGCACCAGCAGGAAGAGCACGCTCAGGGGGGCCCCCGCCTTGATGAAGTCCCTGCTGCCGTATCCGCCCGGCCCCATGTAGAGGGCGTTCACCTGATGGGTGGGGAGGAGGAAGGAGTTGGAGGCCGCAAGCCCGACCACCAGGGCCGCCAGGCGCGGGTCCACGCCGACGGACGGGGACATGTCCACCGCGAGCGGCACCAGGAGGACCGTCGCCCCCACATTGGAGATCACCAGAGTCAACCCGGTCGTGATGAGCCCCACGACGAAGATGAAAACGGCCGGAGGCGGCGCGCCGATGAGCTCCAGCAGGTGAAAAGACAGCCACTCGGCCGCCCGGGTGTTCTCCATGGCGACGCCCAGGGGTATCAGGCCGCTCAGGAGAAAAACCGTGCGCCAGTCGATGCCCTGGTAGGCCTCGTCAACAGTCAGCACATGGGTGAGGATCATGGCGAGGGCCCCGGCCATGAGGCACACGGAGATGGGCAGGGACGTGAAGATCACAAGCGTCGTTGCCAGGGCAAAGGAGGCAAGGGCCAGGGAGGCCTTGCCGGTGTTCACGATCTCCCTGTCCATGGACTGGGCAAAGAGGAGGTCCCGCTTGGGCCGCATCTTTTTAAAGCTCTCCCAGCGGCCGTGCATGAGAAGGACGTCTCCCGGCTCCAGGACCCTGGGGTTGAGCCGGGTGTAGTGGATCCGCCCCTGATGCATGATGGCCAGGGGGGTCATCTGGTAGTTCTGGCGGAACCGGATTTCCTCCGGAGTCCGGCCTATGAGCTGCGATTCCGGGGAGACCACGGCCTCCACCACCCCCGAGATGTCCGACGAAAGCTCCTCTTTGAATGTTTCCAGCTCGTTTTTGATCCTGAAGCCGAACTCCGCGGCAAGCTGCTCTATGTGCTCACGGGAGGCGTACGCGGCGAAAATCGATCCCGGGGTGATGGAGATGGCCCGATCCGGGGGGAAGATCTTGTGCCTCCCGCCGTCCAGGGAGAGGGTCACAATGTGGACATTGTAGGCGTCGCACAGTTGCTGCACCTCGGGGGCCCCGCCCTGGGCTCCGCTCGGATAGGTGAGCTCGAAGACCTGGACAAGCTCCGGGTAGCGGATCAGGGGGCTCGTGCCGGCCTGCGCCGCATCCCCCGGAATGCTGGATTTCCGGGGCAGCACGTATTTGCCGGCTATGAGGAAGTAGAGAATACCCGTTGAGACGAGCGCAATGCCCGCGGGCGTCACGCTGAAGAGGCTGAAGGGGGCCAGATTGTATGGCTGCAGGAGGTCGTTCAGCATGATGAGGGGGCTCGACCCCACGAGGGAGACGGTGCCCCCCAGAATCGCCGCATATCCCACGGGCATGAGCAGGCGAGAGACAGGGATGTCGTTGTTCCGGCTGATCCTCTGGATGGCCGGCAGGAAGAGGGCCGCCGCGCCGATGTTCTGCATGAAGCTGCTGATGACCGCGACGGTCCCCGAGAGTAAGAGGATGATGCGGCTGCGGCTGTTCCCGGCCAGCCGCAGAAGGGGGCGGACGCCGCGGCTGATCACGCCGGTGTGGTCCAGGCCGCGGCTCATGATGATGACCGCGATGATGGAGACCACCGCCGTGCTTGAGAGGCCCTGAAAGGTCTGACGGGCGTCCACGAGCCCCAGGAGGGGCAGGGCGACCATGACGAGGATTGCAACCACATCCACCCGCAGCCATTCTGTCACGAACATGAAGACGGCGATCAGGAGGACCCCGAAAACCATGGCGATCTGGAGTGTGAATTCAGGGGATTCCATGCGTTAGATCCGTTGATCAAGGCCGGCGTTCTCCGGCTTTCTGGAGCGCGAGCTCCCAGTTCCAGGCCGAGAGCATCATGTCGTCCAGGGTTTTGACCGCCTTCCACCCGAGCACCTCATTGGCAAGGGACGTGTCGGCCCAGACCTTCTCTATGTCCCCGGCGCGCCTCTCCACAATACGGTATTCGAGCCTCCCGCCCGAGACCCGCTCAAAGGACCGGATGACCTCCAGCACGGAAAAACCGTTTCCGGTCCCCAGGTTGAAGACTTCCAGGTCCTTCCTGTCCTTCTCTTCAAGGAGCCGATTGAGTGCCGCCACATGCGCGCGTGCCAGATCCACCACGTGAATGTAGTCCCGGATGGCGGTCCCGTCCGGTGTGTCGTAGTCGTCACCGTAGACGCTCAAAAATTCCCGCTTTCCCACCGCCGTCTGGGTGATGTAGGGCACCAGGTTGTTGGGCACACCGATGGGGAGCTCGCCGATGAGGGCGGATTCATGGGCTCCGATGGGGTTGAAATACCGGAGGAGGATCCCTTCCATTGGCCAGGACTTGCTGAAGTTTTCAAGGATCTTCTCGGAGATCTGCTTGGTGTGCCCATAGGGCGACCAGGCCTCCTTCATGGGGGCCTCCTCGGTCACGGGGAGGACATCCGGCTGCCCGTAAACGGTGCAGGAGGATGAAAACACAAAGCGCCGCACCCCGCCGGTTTCCCGCATTCCCTTCAGGAGGTTCATCAGGCTCTGGAGGTTGTTGTGGTAGTACTTCAGCGGCTGATCCACGGACTCGTTGACCGACTTGCTGGCGGCAAAGTGGATGATGCCCCCCAGGTCGGGGTGCCGCCTGAAGAAATCCAGCGTCCTCGGTTCATCCGTCAAGTCAAAACGCTCGAAGAGAGGCGGCGTCCCGGTGATCCTGCCGATGTTCCCGACCACGCTCTCGTAGGAATTGGAGAGGTCATCCACGATGACCACCTCATGGCCGCTCTGCTGCAATTCAACCGCCGTGTGGGAGCCTATGTAGCCCGTACCGCCGGTGACCAGAATCTTCATTTTTGATCTCCTTGATCTTGCGCGACCGGGAACCCGCGCCGAAGACGTGGGACCGGGCACCGCGAAGCGGTGCGAAGAAAAATCGCTCGTTTTTGTTCAAGGCACTTGTCAGTACCCATTAAAAGCTTACGTATGGACGCCATTTATTGTGGATCGGAACAGAAGCCGAATCGCTTGAGAATTATAGGGGTCTTTAAGGAAAAATTCAAACCGAAGAATCCGGTCTGGCTGCTGGAATGCATCCAAGGCGCCTGGTAGACAGTGCCCACCCACAACCACCGGTCGGTGCATGCACCCGCTCTGGCCTTGCCGGGTATTGTGCGCACGAGGGTTTTCCTCTATGATGCGTCGCAGGAAGCAAAACACTCGCATGGACAGTTCGTGTGGTTTTGCGCATGAGTTGTCAAAAAGTGGATCCAGGAGGGATCTTTGACAGACACATTCCCCACGATTTCCGGTTTCATGATGGACCTCGAAGGCGTCCTGGTCGGAGACAAACGGTACGTCCCGGTGGAGGGCGCCGTCGAGTTTGTCTCGACGGCCAAGGAGGCGGGACACCCCGTGAGGGTGATCACGAACAACACGACTCACGACAGGACCGCGCTGGCGAAAAAGCTTGGCTCCGCGGGGTTCGATCTGAACCCCGATGAAATCCACACCTGCACGGGGGCCGCGCTTTCGCATCTGGTCAAAGTCGAGGCGCAAAGCTGCATGGTCCTTGGGAACCAAAGCCTGCGCCGCATCTTTGAGGAAGCCGGGTTCACGGTCACCCCCGGACCCGATGCGGACGCCCTCGTGGTGGGGCTCGACCGGGACATCACTTCCCGGAAGCTCACCCTCGCCTGCCGTGCGGTCCTGGAATTCAAGGCGGACTTCATCGCCCTCCACCGCAACCGGCTTTACAGGGACGAAAGCGGGTGCATAGGGCCGAGCGCAGGGGCCATAGTGGCGGCCATCGAGTACGCCACCCAGGTCCGGGCCTCGGTCATGGGCAAACCGAGCCCTTCGTTTTTTCAGCATGTCCTGGGCGACATGGCGCTGCCCCCTTCGAAAGTCCTCATGGTTTCGGACGACCCCTTCGGCGATTTGCCCGGGGCCAGGGCGCTGGGCATGAAAACCGCCTTTGTTCTCTCCGGAAATTACAGGTCCGCCTCGGTTTTGGACGAGACGCCCGAGGAAGAAAAGCCCGATGTGATCGCGGAAAAGGCCGGGGACCTCACAAAGGGGGTCTTGCGCCGCATCCTCACCTGAAACCTCTATTATATTCCCACGAAAAGACCTCTCACCGCAGCCCGCCGAAGGCAGACTCCCGCGGCCTTCGCAAGAGCCTTTCATCATCCCTCGAAGTGCAAGCCCGACGGCGTGGAAGATTCCGGTAACGGTTTTCGAAAATTGTAGCCCCTTCGTTGTGCCGGCATTGACTTAACGAAGGGGCCTGTGTTATGGATTCCCAGTTCGCCTCAACAAACATCACCTGCGATTTGGAGGAAAACCTTATGCCGGAAAACACCTTTGTCCTGAACGGCACGACCGTCCCCTTCGAACCGGGACAGACCATCCTGGAGGCGGCGGAAGCCGCCGGGGTCCGGATCCCGACTCTTTGCCACCTCAAGGGGTGCGCGCCCACGGGCGCCTGCCGCATATGCCTGGTGGAGGTGGACGGCGCCCGAAACCTCGTCGAATCCTGCTCCGCGCCCGTGACCGGCGGCATGGTGTTGCGTACGGACTCGCCCCGGGTGATCGCGGCCAGAAAGATGAACATAGAGCTCCTGATGTCCTCCGGAAACCACAACTGTTTGGCCATGGAAATGGGAGAAGATCAGTGGACGGACTTCCAGCTTCAGGTCCACGGCTACGGGGATGGGGACGCGCTCTGTCCGGCCTGGGGGGACTGCCGTCTCCAGGATCTCGCAATAGAATACGGCGTGACGACCTCGCGATTCACTCCGGCAACGGAGCACCCGCCCATGGAACTGGTGAACCCTTTGATTGTCAGGGACTTCTCCCGCTGCATCCTGTGCGGCCGGTGCGTCAAGGCCTGCAACGAGGTCCAGGTCAACCTCGCGATCAGCCACGGCTATCGGGGAGACAGGAGCAAGATCGTCACCAAGGGGGACCGGCCCCTGTTCGAGTCGGACTGCGTGTTCTGCGGGCAATGCGTCCAGGCGTGCCCCGTGGGGGCCCTGATCGAGAAGAAATCCATGGACGCCTGGCGGCCCTGGGCGGTCGAGAAGATCCGGACCACGTGCCCATACTGTGGAGTGGGCTGCCAGCAGTGGCTCCACGTCAGGGACGGGAAAATCGTCAAGGTCACCGCGGTGGAGGGCGCCGAGCCGAACCAGGGCAGGCTCTGCGTCAAGGGCCGGTTCGGGTACGACTTCATCTACTCGGAAGACAGGCTCAAGACGCCCCTGATCCGGGAGAACGGCGACTTTCGTGAGGCCTCCTGGGATGAGGCCCTGGATCTTGTGGCGGACACATTCAAGAAGATCATCCAGGAAAGCGGCCCGGACGCCGTGGCCGGGGTGAGCTGCGCGAGGAGCATCAACGAGGACTCCTACCAGATGCAGAAGCTCTTCCGGGCGGTGTTCGGCACGAACAACATAGACCACTGCGCACGCACTTGACACGCCCCCACGGTCGCCGGTCTGGCGGCAGCTTTCGGTTCGGGCGCCATGACAAACTCCTTCAACGAGTTCGCCAAAGCGCGCATGTTCATGGTCATCGGCTCCAACATGGTCGAGGCCCACCCGGTGGCCGCGACATTCGTCAAAAACGCGGTCCAGAAAGGGGCCGAGCTCGTGGTGGTGGACCCCCGCAAGCACCCCCTGGTCGATCACGCGAGCCTCCACGTGCCCATCCGGGTGGGGAGCGACATTGCCTTCATGAACTCCCTCATGCACGTCCTCATCGAGGAGGACCTCTACGACCGCGCCTTTGTGGAGTCCTGCACCACCGGATTCGAGGCCCTCAAGGAAACCGTCAAGGAGTACCCGCCCGAGAGGGCGGCGGAGATCTGCGGCATCAAGCCGGAATTGATCCGTGAGACGGCACGGAAAATCTCTTCGGTGAAACCCATGATGCTCTGCTACACCCTCGGCATCACGGAGCACACCTGCGGCCGCAACAACGTCCTCACCGTGGCGAATCTCCAGATGCTCCTGGGCAACATGGGGGTGGAGTGCGGCGGGGTGAACCCGCTCCGCGGGCAGAACAATGTCCAGGGCGCCTGCGACATGGGGGCCCTGCCCAACGTCTACCACGGTTACCAGACGGTGACGGACCCGGCCGCCAGGATGAAGTTCGAGAAGGCCTGGGGCGTCAAGGGCCTCCCCGCCCACATAGGGCTCATGATCCCCCAGATGATGGAGGGGCTGGCCTCGGGCAAGGTCAGGGGGTTCTACATCTTCGGGGAGAACCTCGCAAACACCGAACCCAATATCCACAAGGTGGAAGAGGAGCTCGCCTCGGCCGAGTTCCTGGTGTGCCAGGACATCTTCATGAACGAGACCACGCGCTTTGCGCACGTGGTCCTCCCGGCGGCGGCCTGGAGCGAGAACGACGGCACCTTCACCAACAGCGAACGCCGCGTGAACAGGGTCCGCACCGCGAGCAAGGCGCCGGGGCAGGCCATGCCCAACTGGTGGATCTTCAGGGAGATAGCCAGGCGATTCGGCCAGGAGTGGCGGTCCGAGAGCGCCCGGGAGATCTGGGACAACGAAATCTCGGAGCTCGCCAACCCGTACAAGGGCATCAAGTATTCACGGCTTCAAGGCAACGGCCTCCAGTGGCCGTGCCCGGACGAATCCCATCAGGGAACCTGTTTTCTGCACACAAACGGTCAGTTCACGTGCGGGCTCGGCATCTTCAACCCGACGGAATGGACACCCCCCGCGGAGGTGCCGTGCGAGGAGTACCCGTTTGTCCTGAGCACGGGCAGGCGGCTCCAGCACTACCACACCCGAACGCAGACCGGCAGGTGCGAAGGCCTGAACGACCTCCTCGGGGAAGAGACAGCGGACCTCTCGCCCGAGGACGCGGCCCGCCTGGACATACGGCACGGCGACACGGTGCGGGTGGCCTCCAGGCGAGGCGAGGTCCGCGTCAAGGCGAATGTCACCCCCCAGGTGCCGAAAGGCATGGTGTGGATGGCCTTTCACTTCCGGGAAAACTGCGCCAACTGGCTGACCAACCCGGCCTTCGACCCGGTGACCCTCACCGCCGAGTACAAGGCGTGCGCCGTTCGAGTCTCCAAGTAGGCCGCCAATGAGCCCTACCGGGCCTGTGGAACTCCCAGGTTCTTTCCCCTCCCCCGTTTCCGGGGGATCTTAGGGGGAAGAACCTTATTCACAGTGACAACCTTTCGGCTCCCGCGGGCTTTCGCCCGAAAACCACCTCTTCTTTTCTTGACGCGCCTTCCACCCCTGTATTAGCCTTTGCACGTTGACATGCCCCGTGAGGCTTGTGAGCAGAAACAGATACAAGGAGGAGAATCAGACCCTTGGCGCGTGATTCGATCTATTCCCTGGTGACATACCTGACGGGGGAACACCCCGCGGTGGGCGTGATGGTAAAGGGGCGCATATGGGAGATAAACGGCGCCCTGAATACCCTTTCCGCCCCTGCCGGGCCCCGCACACCCAAACCCGTGCGCACCATGCTGGAGGTGCTGGAATCCTGGGACGACTGCAGGCCTTTGCTCGAAGAAACGGCGCGCGTCCTGGGGGCGAACCCGCCTGACGACGGCCTGGAAGCGAGCCGGGCCCGGCTTTTGGCACCCGTGCCCAACCCCGGCAAGATGATGAACGTGGGCCTCAATTTCTACGACCACGCCCGGGAGATGGGCATGGAGATCAAGGAGGGGTTTCGACCCAACTTCTTCTGGAAGGGCGACAGGAACGGCATCATCGGCCCTTCCCAGGACATACGCATCTCCTCCGGGTTCGTGGACTGGGAGGCCGAGCTGGCCCTCGTGATCGGGAAGGTGGCCAAGGAAGTGCCCCCGGAGTCGGCCATGGATTGCGTGGCCGGTTTCACCTGCCACAATGACGTCACCGACCGCCGGCTGATGATGATACCCGGCGGTCAGCTGGATTTCCTCGCCGGGAAATGCAGGGACACCTTCGCCCCCCTGGGTCCGGCCCTGGTGCCCAAGGAGCAGATACCGGATCCGTCGAGGCTGAAAATCCGCTGCCTGGTCAACGGAGAGCTCATGCAGGACACGGGCGTGGACCAGATGATCCTGGACCCCGCCGGGTGCGTCTCCGCCTTGTCCTCGATCCTCACCCTCCAGCCCGGGGACGTAATCGGGTTGGGAACGGGGTCGGGCGTGGGATGGACCCGGGGGATGACCATCGGCCCCGGGGGCCTGTCCGAGGCCGTGGACCGCATGCTCAAAGGGGAAACAGGCGTCTTTTTGAAACCTGGCGACGTGGTCGCCGTGGACATCCCCGGCGTGGGGCGCCTCGAAAACAGGGTGGCAGGGTGAAGCGGACCCGGGTGATGCCTGACACGAAGGAGAACCTATGAGATCGGCGGACACAGGCCGGAGCGAGCTGATGCTGGGAAACGAGGCCATCGCCCGCGGTGCCCTGGAAGGCGGCGTCCTCTACGCGACAGGGTATCCGGGAAACCCATCCTCTGAGATCATTGAGACCCTGTTGGGGACCGGCACGGAACACGGCACGGCCGTGGAGTGGTCGGTGAACGAGATCGTGGCCATGGAGGCCGCGGCCGCCGTTTCCTTTACAGGCAGGCGCGCCCTGGTCACCATGAAGCAGAACGGCCTGAACGTGGCCGCCGACTTTCTCACCACGGTTTCCCTGGACCAGCTCCCGGGCGGGCTGCTCGTGGTGGTCTGCGACGACCCCGGCCCACTCACAAGCACCAACGAGCAGGACTCCCGTCACTTTGCCAAGATCGCCCAGGTCCCTCTTCTGGAGCCTTCCACCCCGCAGGAGGCCAAGCACATGGCCGTCTACGGCCTGGAGCTCTCCGAGCGCCACGGCGTGCCCTGCATCCTCCGGGCGGTCTCCCGCCTCTCCCACAGCCGGGGGGCCGTGTCCCTGGGACCGATTCCACGTCCGGGCCCGCCTCCGAGGTTCGACAAGGCCCGCCCCAAGGTGGGGCTGCCGCACATGGTGATTCAGAATCACCCGCGCCTCCTGCGCGTGCGGGAAGACATCCGCGGGGAGTTTGAAGGCTCCCGGTGGAACGGGTACACGGGACCTGAAAACGCCCCCATTGTCGCCGTGGCCTCCGGGCTGAGCGCGCTCTACGCCGGGGAGGCCCTGCGCATGCTGGGGGCCGGGGACCGGGTGGGGCTCCTGAAGCTGGGGACGACATGGCCCATGCCCGCGGAGTGGATCCTTAAAAACACGGCCTCCGCCCACACGGTCCTTTTTTTCGAGGAGATCGACCCCTTTGTGGAGGACGCGGTCAAGGTGATGTGGGCGGAGAACCCCGACCGAGGGGTGCGCAAGACCTTCGTGGGCAAGAACGACGGCGGGGTGGCAGGCCCCTCGGGGGCCGGGGTGGGTGAGATGAATACGGACATCGCCGCCTCCACCCTGGCCCGCCTGTTGAACATCGAGCGCAACCCCGCCCTGCCTCCGGACCTCCAGGAAAGGGCCAGGGCCCTGCTGGTGCCCAGGGAGCTCTCCTTCTGCCAGGGATGCCCCCACCGGGCCTCTTTTTTCGCCCTCAAGACGGCCCTCGAGCAGGACGGCCGGGACGGTTTCCTGGTGGGGGACATCGGGTGCTACGGCATGGCCGCCGGGAACACCGGTTTTCAGCAGATCAAGGCCCTCCACTGCATGGGCTCCGGCATGGGAAACGCGTGCGGGTTCAGCCGGCTTGCCGGGTTCGGCTTTGACCAGCCCGTTGTGGCCGTGGTCGGGGACTCCACCTTCTTCCACGCGGGCCTCCCCGCCCTGGCCAATGCCGTGCACCAGAAGGCCCGCGCGGTTTTCGTCGTGCTGGACAACAGCGTGACCGCCATGACCGGGTTCCAGGAGAACCCGGCCTCGCCCGCTTCCGTGGCCCCGGGAAAGCGCCAGCTCCGCATCGAGGACGTGGCCGCGGGCATGGGGGCCTCGGCAATGGCCCTCGACCCCGTGGCCGACCTGCACGCGGCGGTGGATGTCCTTCTCCAGGCGTTCCAGGAAGACGGGGTCCATGTGATCGTCTTCCGTCACGGGTGCGCGACCTTTTTTCAGAAGACAGCCGACCGGGGCAAACAGCCCACGGCCCGGGTGGACACGTCCAGGTGCCTGGGGGACGCATGCGGGTGCAACAGGTTCTGCAGCCGCGTACTCAGCTGCCCGGCCATCCTGGTCGATCCAGGGAGCGGAGTGGCGGCCGTTGACGACCAGGTCTGCACAGGGTGCGGCCTCTGCGTCCAGGTCTGCCCCAGGAACGCGATATATCTCGAACACCCGGGTGGAAGCGCCGCCCGCGAGGAGTGAAAACCGGAATGAATGGATCGACAAACATTGTGATCACGGGCGTGGGCGGTCAGGGCAATGTGCTGGCGGCCAAGCTTTTGGCGCGAACGGCCATGGATCAGGGCCTGGTGGTCACGGTGGGCGACGTGTACGGGCTCACCCAGCGGGGCGGGGCCGTGGCCAGCCACGTCCGGTGGACCCGGGGTCCGAGCCTCCCGCCGCTCGTGCCCCGGGGGTGCCTGGACGTCCTGGTGGCCTTCGAGCCCATGGAGGCCCTGCGGATACAGGCGGAGTTCGGGAATGACGAAACGGCCGCCCTGGTGAACGAAAGCCCCGTGATGCCCATCGGCGTCCAGGCGGGACGCTGTACCTACCCCGGGGAGGAGGCCCTCTGGTCCCTTCTCGTGGACATGACCGGGAGCCTGAGGCGGGTCGCGGGATCCGAGACGGCACGGTCCCTGGGGAACATCCAGGTCCTCAACACGGTGATGCTGGGGGCCCTCTGCGCCTCGGGCCTGACGGGCTTCAAGGCCGGCGCCTTCGAGGAGACGATCCGCCGCGAGCTGCCCGGGCGCTTTGTGGACATGAACCTGGAGGCCTTTCGATTGGGAACGCGGCTTTCCGGGGGCGGGGGTTGAATGCCGGCCGACTTTTCCGAGGCATTTTAATGTGCGGCTGCATCTAAATATGGAGAAGAAAAGTATGCGGACTGGAGGACCCCGGGAACTCGTGGAATGCGTGCAGCAGGCAGGTCTCTGCATCGGCTGCGGGGCATGCGTGGACATCTGCCCCTATTTCAAGCACTACCGGGGAAAGACCGTTCAGGTCTTTTCCTGCGACCTCGAGGAAGGACGCTGCTTCGCCCACTGTCCCAAGATCGAGGTGGACCAGGAGGGAATCTCGCGCAGGCTCCGTGGAAAGCCCTATGAGGCCCTGGACCTTGGGGACCTTCGCTCCGTCCGCGCCGCCCGCGCCGGAAGGGCCTGTTCCCGAGGCGGGTTTCAGGGGGGCGGCACGGTGAGCGCCCTTGCGGCCTTTGCCCTCAGGACTGGCCGGATAGACGCGGCCGTGCTCACGGACCGCCAGGGGCCCTGGCCCCTACCCCGAGTCGTCACCCGCGAGGATCAGGTCTTCGAGTGCGCGTCTTCCAAGTTCACCGCGGCGGCCACCCTGAGCGCCCTGAACGGGGCCGCGCGCGACGGCTACGAGCGCATCGGCCTGGTGGGTACGCCCTGTCAAATAACCGCCGCCGCCCAGATGAAAGGCAATCCCCTGAACCGGGAGGATTTCGCGGACCCCGTCGCCCTCTCCATCGGTCTCTTCTGCAACTGGGCCCTGGACCCCCGCGGGTTCAACCATTTCCTTTCCCAACGCCTGGACATCTCCAGGGTCACGGGCATGGACATCCCTCCCCCGCCCGCCGACGTGCTGGTGGTGTGGCTCGGTGACGACACCGTGGACATTCCCCTGGATGAGATCCGTCCTTTCATACCGGAGACCTGCTCCCTGTGCCCGGACCTGACCTCCGAGTGGGCCGACCTCTCGGTGGGCATGCTCGAGGGCCGACCCGGGTGGAACACCCTCGTCATCCGGTCGGAATCCGGGGAGAGCCTGGTCGAGGCCGCCGAAAAGGGCGGCTTCCTGGAGTCGACGCCCATGCCCCGTGAAAATCTCGAGCACCTGGAGTGGGCGGGCCGGGCCAAAAAGAGGCGCGCCTTTCAGAAGGCCCTCCAGGAGGGAAGGATCAACTCCGAATCGGGCTCGTCGATTCTCCGAGCTCCTCCAGATGTGATCGAGCGTTTCGTGCGGGGACACTGACGCCGCACATTGCCGTTTGACACCCTCCCACCCGTTGGTTAGTATCCACAATAATGACCGGGGGTTCCGGCCGTTGTACTCGAGAAAAGCAGACAAGATATTGCCAGTTCGCCTCATGCACGAAGCGGAAAAAAAACAGAACACAAATGAACTAAAACCCGACACCGGCCTGCACACGGTGAGGGTCCCGGAACCCTTGCTTGCCGCGTTCGCAAAGGCCCAGGACTACGTGTCCCAGTATTTCAGGGAGAGGAGCGAAGACCCAGCAAAGGGCTACATCGAGATCTCGGGCGAGCGCTACATCCTGGTCCGGGCCGCCTCCATGTCCAGGGAGTTCTTCGATCTTGTGAGTTCCCTGTACCACGACCGGGGTGAGAAGGAGGCGCGGAACATCACCTTCGGCTTCCTTTTCGACATCGCCCACTCCATCGGCAAGGCGGACGCACGGAGATTCTTCGACCGGATGGGCGTGAGCGATCCCATTGAAAGGCTTTCGGCGGGCCCCATCCATTTTTCGCACACCGGGTGGGCCTTTGTGGAGATCCTTCCCGAGTCCTCCCCCACGCCGGGTGAGGACTTCTACCTCATCTACGATCACCCCTTTTCCTTTGAAGCCCACACGTGGCTGGAGAGCGGCAGGACCTCCGACTTCCCCGTGTGCGCCATGAACGCCGGCTACTCCTCGGGCTGGTGCGAGGAGAGCTTCGGCATTCACCTTGTGGCCGCGGAGATCGAGTGCCGGGCCAAGGGCGACGACCACTGCCGGTTCATCATGGCGCCCCCTTCCCGCATCAAGGAACGTATCGCCCGGTACAGCGAGCAGGCCCGAGTGAGGCCCGCGGATTTCGGGAGCGTGGACATCCCCGAGTTTTTCCAGCGGAAAAGGCTGGAGGACGAGCTCCTCAAAAGCGAAAAGACCGTCCGGGCCCTGCTGAACGCGCCCAAGGACAGGGCCGTCCTGCTGGACACGGAGGGCCGGATCATCGCCCTCAACAAACCCGCCGCCCTCGCCTTCGGCATGGAATCCAAGGCCCTGATCGGTCGGAACATCTTCGATCTCTTCCCGCCCCGCATTGCCGATTCCCGCCGGGCAGGCCACGAAAAGGTCGTCAAAACGGGACGCAGCCTGAGATACGAGGACATGCGCGACGGGCGCTGGATGGACACCACGGTGGATCCCGTGCTGGACGCGCACGGCAGGGTGGCGCGCGTGGCCGTTTTCAGCCGCGACATGACGGATTACAAGACCATGCAGGAGGCCCTTGGAAAGGAAAAGGAGTTCAACGCCACACTGATCCAGACATCCCCCGCCTTTTTTGTGGCCATTGCCGCCGACGGGCGGACGCTCCTCATGAACGAGGCCATGCTCAAGACGCTGGGCTACACCCAGGAAGAGGTCATCGGCAAGCATTACCTGAGCGCCTTTGTCCCCAGGGAGGAGTGGCCGGTCCTCCAAGAGGGGTTCGAGAGCCGCCCCACCGACGGTCTCATGGTTCACGAAAACAGGATGATCACCAAGAAAGGCGGCCGGGTCATCGTCGAGTGGCACCCCAGGCGAATCCTCAAGGAGGACGGCTCCCTTGACTTCTTTTTTGCCATCGGCATCGACGTCACGAAGAGAAGGCAGGCGGAAGAAGAGCTTCTCGAGCACCGGGATCATCTCGAGGACCTGGTCCGGGAGAGGACGGAAAAACTCTCCTTGACAAACGAACAACTCCAAAAGGAGATCAACGAGAGGAAGCAGGCCGAGTGGGCACTCCAGCAAAGCGAGACCCTTCTCAGGGCGATCTTTGATCAGACCTTTCAATTCATCGGCATCCTTGGGCTGGACGGCACGGTCGTCAAGGTGAACAAGACAGCCAGGGATTTTGTCCGGACCGATGACTCGGTCATTGCCGGGATGCCTTTCTGGGAAACCCCCTGGTGGGCCCACTCGAGAAAGGAGCAGGAACGCCTGAAGGCAGGCGTCTCGAAAGCCGCGCGAGGGGAGCTCGTCCGGTTCGAAACGACCCACGCCACCCCTGAAGGCGACATCGTCCACATGGACGTCTCCCTCAAGCCGGTCCTGGATGAAAACCGGCAGATCACACTGATCCTGTGCGAAGGACGGGATATCACAGATCTGAAGCTGGCAGTGGAGGACCTCAGAAAGCGGGAGCATGAGCTCAAAAGCAAATCCAAGAGTCTCGAAGAGGCGAACATCGCTTTGAAGGTTTTCTTGAAACAGGTGGAAGAAAAGAAGAGAGAAGACCAGGATACGGTCTGTGCGAACCTCAAACAGCTCGTCCTGCCCTACATCGAAAGACTGAAAAAGAGCCGCATGGGACCCGAGGAGTCCGGCTTGCTCGCAACCCTGGAGACCAACATCAAGACCATCACGTCCCCTCTCATACAAAAGCTCTCTTCCACCGCCCTGGGCCTGACCCCCATGGAGATTCGAGTGTCCCACCTGATCCGTGAAGGGCTTGTGAACAAGGAAATATCTGAGCTCCTTGGTATTTCACTCAATACGGTGTCTTCTCACAGGTATCACATACGGACCAAACTCGGGCTCAAAAGCAACGGGACCAACCTGCGCTCCTACCTCCTTTCCCTGGAGGAATAAACACCCCTCCCATTTTTCAGACCTCAAATCAGTTATTTTTTATCACCGATTTCTCACCGAAATAACATCCTTGACCGTTTTCAGCCATTGGGCATAAGCTTGCCACGATGTCTATGCTCAAAAAAACACCCGACACGATCCATCTCTCAAACGGCCGCGGGACCGCCGAAATGCACAGAGCCCTGCCAAGCCTTCGTGATTTCATAGGAATATATTTCTCACCCACACAATCAAATCGAATAATTTTATTAGCTTTTAAATCTCTATTCTAACCTATTTATCTTTATTTTTTCTTTGTTTTTTCGTTTTAATGATTTTTTTATATTTTTTTTTAATATTTTTTCTTTTGGAGGCTGGCGATGAGAGTCCTGGTGAGCGACGCGCTTTCTGAAGTGGGTGTGAAGATCTTTGAGGAAACGCCGGGCATTGAGGTGACCGTGAACACGGAGCTGGGTCCGGAGGGACTGTTGAGGGAGATAGGGGACTACGACGCCCTGGTGATCCGGAGCGCCACCAAGGTGACGAGCGAGGTGATCGAGGCGGGAAAGAAGCTCAAGGTGGTGGGCCGGGCCGGGATCGGGCTGGACAACGTGGACATCGGCGCCGCGAGCCGCCGGGGGATCGTGGTCATGAACACCCCGGAGGGGAACACGGTCACCACGGCCGAGCACGCCATATCGCTCATGATGGCGCTCACGCGGAACATCCCTCAGGCCACGGCGGGGCTCAAGTCGGGCAAGTGGGAGAAGAAGAAGCTCAAGGGTCGGGAGGTTTACGGCAAGACCCTGGGTCTCATCGGGCTGGGTCACATCGGGAGGATCGTGGCGGACCGGGCCCGGGGGCTCAAGATGAAGGTGGTGGTGTTCGACCCGTACCTGAAGGCCGAGGTGATCGAGGCGGCGGGCTGCGAGGCGGTGAGCTTCGAGGAACTGCTGGGCCGGGCGGATTACGTGACGGTGCACGTGCCCAAGACGGATGAGACGGCGGGTCTTTTGGGGAAAGAGTCGTTTTCGAGGATGAAAAAAGGTGCCATGCTGATCAACTGCGCCCGCGGGGGCATTGTGGACGAGGAGGCGCTCTTTGAGGCGCTCTCGAGCGGTCAGCTGGGGGGTGCGGCGCTGGACGTGTTCGCGTCGGAGCCTCCCGGGGAGCACAAGCTGATGGGACTTTCGAACTTCATCTGCACGCCGCACCTGGGGGCGTCGACGCTGGAGGCCCAGGACAACGTGGCGAGGGACGTGGCCGAGCAGATAGTGGACTATCTCCTGAACGGGACGGTGAAGAATGCGGTGAACGTGCCGAGCATCAGCGCGGAGCTCATGGGGATCCTGAGGCCGTATGCGGAGCTGGGGGAGAAGTTGGGGCTGTTCCAGGGGCAGCTCGCCTCGAGCGGAGTCGAAGAGGTGGAGGCGAGGTTTCTGGGCAAGGTTGCGGAGTACGACGTGAGCCCTCTGACCACGGGGATTTTGAAGGGTCTGCTGACGCCGGTGATGAAGGATGACGTGAACTTCATCAACGCGCGGATGATGGCCGCGGAGCGTGGGATCCGGGTTCTGGAGACGAAGTCGGAGGAATCGGAGGACTTCTCGAGCCTGATCATGGTGCGGGTGAAGTCCGGGGAGGGGCGGAACATCGTGTCCGGGACGATCTTCGGCAAGACGTTTCCGCGGATACTGAGAATAAACGATTTTTACCTGGAGGCGGTGCCCGAGGGGCACATGCTCCTGATCGGCAACGAGGACAGGCCGGGGGTGATCGGAAGGATCTGCTCGGCCCTGGGCGCCCGCGGCATCAACATAGAACGCATGCACGTGGGTGAGGACAAGGAAAAAAAGCTGAACATCAACATCATCGGGACGGACGCTCCCGTCACCGAGGAGGTGCTCGGGGAGATACGCGGGTTGGACGGCGTTTTTCAGGTTCGGCGGATCGATTTGTGATCATTTTCGTAAATTTCGTCGGTCGCTTTCATCGCCTTTGAAGCAGGTGGGGGCGGGCGTCGTGAGATTTTGTTTCGATTGCGACTGCGATTTCGATACCGCTACCGGTACCGAAAGAACCTCGCCATAGCGGGGCTTACCGGCGGGGACCGGGGACATTGCTTGGGCGAGGGCCGCTGGGTCCCGGCTTTCGCCGGGATGACGAACAAGAGGGGCCGGGATGACGAACAAGAGGCGCCGGGATAACGGAGCGACGATTTTTTTGCAGGAATGGGAGGTAGGGAACCATGAACGACATCGAAGGAAAAGGTTTTGTGATCAAGGACAAGAGGGCTTTCACCGAGGATGGTGATCTGAAGGAAGAGACCACGGCGGAGGAAAGCCCAAGGGAGAAGGCCCCACCCAAACAGGAGGCGTCCGAGGGGGCCCCTGGCCAAGAACAGGACGCGCCCTTGCCGGAGGTGAATTTCAGCACCCTGATCATGAGTTTGAGCTCTTCCGCCTTTTTTCACCTGGGCGAGATCCCGGACCCCGGTACAGGTGAAAAGGTCAAGAACCTGGCTTTGGCCAAACAAACCATAGACATCATCGGGATGCTCAAGGAGAAGACCAAGGGAAATCTGGATGCCGAAGAGGAGAATATAATCAACAATATGCTTACAGATTTGAGGCTTCGATATGTCAAGGCCTCCAAGTAATCGATTGAATTCACGGAGTGAAAAAATGCCTTCAAGGTACAAGAGTGGAAAAGATCGAGGGATTTTAGGTTGTGGATGGTTCATCCCTTTTGTTGCGGCAGGGTTGCTCATGATGACCCTTGGGGGAGCGGGAAAGGCGGGCGCCCAGGCCTCCTCCATCGTGCCCGGGGCCCCATCGTCTTTCAGCGACCTGGTCTCGGGTGTCCGCGACTCGGTCGTCAACATCAGCACTGTGAAGATTGTCAAGGGACGTGATTTCAGGACATTTCAGAGCCCCTTTGGCAAGGAGGACCCGTTTCACGATTTTTTCGACCGGTTTTTCAAGGACCAGATCCCGAGGGAATACAGACAGAGGAGCCTGGGGAGCGGGTTCGTCATTGACAAGGACGGTTTCATCCTCACCAACAATCACGTGGTCGAGAAGACGGATGAGATCAAGGTGGTCCTGAGCAACGACAAGACCTACGACGCCGAGGTCGTCGGAAAGGATTCCAAGACGGATCTCGCACTCATCAAAATAGACGCGGACGCGCCTCTCAAACCCCTGCCCCTGGGGGATTCCGACGCCTTGAAGGTGGGGGACTGGGTGGTGGCCATCGGCAACCCCTTCGGTCTCGAGCACACGGTGACGGCGGGGATCGTGAGCGCTAAGTACAGGCGCATCGGGACCGATTCCTATGCCAACTTCATACAGACGGACGCCTCCATCAACCCGGGAAACAGCGGAGGCCCGCTCCTGAACACCAGGGGCGAGGTCGTGGGGATAAACAGCGCCATCTACTCCCAGAGCGGCGGGAGCATAGGCATAGGGTTTGCCGTGCCCGTCAACCTGGCGAAGGATCTCCTGCCCCAACTCAAGGAAGGAAAGGTCATCCGGGGATGGCTGGGGGTTATGATCCAGCAGGTGACCCCCGAGCTCCAGGACAAGCTGGGTCTCGAGGACCAGAAGGGCGCCCTGGTCGCGGATGTCACGCAGGGCGGCCCGGCCGAAAAGGCGGGAATCGAGCGTGGGGATGTGATCGTGTCCTATGCCGGGAAAGAGGTTCGGGAAATGAACGATCTCCCCATGATGGTGGGGACAACGCCCGTTGGAAGCCGGGTGTCCATGGAGATCGTCCGAAACGGCAAGAGGAAAACCATCGAGGTGAAGATCGGCGAGCTCAAGGAAGAGGCGGGGGCCGGCGAGGAAGCACTGGAGAGCCGGACGACCCTGGGTATGAGAGTGGAGGATGTGACACCCGAAAATGCCCGCAAATACAACATCGAGGAAGAGACCGGGGTCCTGGTCGTGGAGGTGGAGGCTGACTCTCCCGCCGGAGAGGCGGGCCTCAAGCCCGGGGACGTGATCCTGGAAGTGGACCAGAAGGTCGTTGGGGATCTGCGGGCCTATCAGGATCTCATATCCGGATACGGGAAAGGGGACACCATTCTCTTCCTCGTCAAAAGGGCCGGAAACACGATGTACATGACAATGGATGTCTGGGAGTGAGGGGCGGTCAAGGGTGGATCTGATCGAAATCGAGACCCCCGCCAAGATCAACACGGTTCTCAAGGTGACGGGCAGGAGGCCCGACGGGTACCACGAGCTGGTGTCCGTCATGATTCCGGTTGACGTGACCGACACCCTGACCATACGCCGGGGGGAGGGGAAAGGCCTCCAGCTCCGGTGCACGGGGCGAAGAGTGCCCGATGGGGAGGACAACCTGGCCCACAGGGCCGCGCGGGCCTTTCTCTCCGAGACCGGGACGGGCGATGCCCTTGACATCCACCTGCACAAGCGGATACCTACGGCCGCCGGCCTCGGTGGCGGCAGCAGCGATGCGGCGGCCGTCCTCCTGGGATTGGACGCCCTCTATCCCGGAAGGGTTCCGCGGGAGGCACTCGAGCGGCTGGCTGTGGGAATCGGGGCGGATGTGCCTTTTTTTCTCCACGCGGTCCCATCCCTGGCAAAAGGTATCGGGGAGATCCTGAAACCCCTGGAGTATTGGCCCGATTTGTGGTATGTTCTTGTAAAACCGCGCATCGAAGTCTCCACCGCCTGGGTGTACGGGCAATTCAGTTTCGAGTTGACAGCGGACAGGAATATCCGTAATATAAATAGTTTAAATAAAAATGCGGAAGCGGTTGCCGCCGCGCTGGAAAACGACCTGGAGAGTGTGACCCTGGATCGCTTCCCCGAAGTTCGCGTGGCAAGGACGGCCTTGGTGGAGGCCGGGGCCATGGGCGCGCTCATGAGCGGCAGCGGGCCGACCGTGTTTGGAATCTTTGACTCCCCGGGCGCCGCCGCAGCTGCCGGGGAGAGACTCCTTCCCCGTGGCGTGGGGGAGGTTTTCACGGCTGCGAACTGGAAACGGGCGCAAGGCGGAATCGACCAATAATTATGCTGGGGTGTCGTCAAGTGGTAAGACACGGGCCTTTGGAGCCCGCATTCGGAGGTTCGAATCCTCCCACCCCAGCCATCCAGCGAAAACAGGGAATATGAAACTCTTCGGCGGATCGTCCAATCCTGAACTGACTGAGAAAGTCTGCAGGTACCTCGAGATAGAACCCGGGAAAATCAGCACCAAGAAATTCAGTGACGGGGAAACTCAGGTGGAAATCCATGAGAACGTCCGGGGCAGGGATGCGTTTGTCCTCCAGTCCACCTGCACCCCGGTGAACGACAACCTCATGGAACTGCTCATTATCATAGACGCCCTCAAGAGGGCCTCGGCCAAGAAGATCACGGCCGTTATCCCTTACTACGGCTACGGACGCCAGGATCGAAAGGTCAAACCCAGGGTCCCCATCAGCGCCAAACTCGTTGCGGACCTGATAACCGTGGCCGGGGTTCATCGTGTCGTCAGCATGGATCTGCACGCAGGGCAGATCCAGGGGTACTTCGACATCCCAGTGGACAACCTGTTTGCGGCGCCTATCATCCTCAAGCACATAAACACCTATTTTGACAAGAATCTTGTGATGGTCTCCCCGGATGCGGGCGGCGTGGAGAGGGCGAGGGCCTTTGCGAAGAGGCTGGACTGCACCCTTGCAATCATAGACAAGAGGCGCGATGTGCCCAATGTGGCCAAGGCCATGAACATCATCGGCGAAGTGGACGGGAAAACGGCGATCATCCTGGATGACATGGTGGACACGGCCGGAACCCTGACCCAGGCCGCGGGGGCCCTGAAGGGCGCCGGCGCGGCCGAAGTGCATGCCTGCTGCACGCATCCGGTGCTTTCCGGGCCGGCCATCGGGCGGATCGAGGAGTCGGAAATAAAAAGCCTCGTGGTGACCGATACGATCCCCTTGAATGGAAAGGCCGCGGAGTGCTCGAAGATAGCGGTCCTGTCGGTGGCCGAGTTGTTGGGGGAGGCCATAAAGCGGGTGGAGAATACCCAGTCTGTGAGCACTCTCTTCATCTGAAAGCTCTTTGACTGACAGATCGGTGCCATCGGTCGGGCCCACGACGGGGAGCCCGGACCCTTCGATGGAACCCCGGATGTGGAAGTCCGGGATGAAGTTTGTGAAAATTTTTATTTAATTAGGCCAATCAGGAGGCAACACATAATGGCAACTTACAAACTGGCCGCACAGCTGAGAGATCAGAAAGGCAAGGAAGCGGCGAAAAAGATCAGGCAGCAGAAGAAAATGCCGGCTGTTTTTTATGGTCGCGACGTGACGCCTGTGCATCTGACACTGGACGTCTCGGATCTCAAATCCATTCTCAAGAAGGTCCACCAGGACAGCGCGATCATCGGTCTCGAGATGGAGTCGGGTGAAGGGGGCACACAGCAGGCCACGGTCATGATCAAGGAACTCCAGAGGGACAACCTCAGGGGTGGGTACCTGCACGCGGACTTCTACGAGATTTCCATGACCGAGGAGATCACGGCGGACATAGCGGTCAATATGGTCGGAACGCCCGTGGGCGTGACCAATGGGGGAATCCTCCAGTCGATCAGGCGGGAGATCACGATCACATGCCTCCCGGACAAGCTGACGGACCGCATTGACATAGACGTCTCGGGTTTGGATATAGGAGATGCCCTCCATGTGGAAGACATAACTTTTCCGGAAGGGATGAGGGCGGAACTGGAAGGCCATCTGACCGTGGCGGTGGTCGCCGCACCCAAGCTGGAAAGGGAAGCCGCCGAAGAAGGTGAGGAGGAGCTGGAAGAAGGAGAAGCCCCTTCGGAAGAGTCCGCCCCGGCGGAATAGCGCGTGGATGACGGGAGAGCCGCCGTGTATTTGATTGCGGGTCTGGGCAATCCCGGTCCGGATTACAGGCACACGCGGCACAATCTGGGCTCGGATGTCCTGGAGGATCTGGCAGGGAGTCTGGGTGTCCAGTGGTCGGGCCGCATGTTCAAGTCTTTGAGCGCCCGCGGGTTTTACCAGGGAAAGAGCCTCGTGCTGCTTCGCCCCGAGACGTACATGAATCTCAGCGGCGAGGCCGTGAGAGCCTGCGCCCACTACTACGGGGCCAGCCCAGAGGCGGTGCTCGTCGTGCATGACGATCTGGATCTACCCCTGGGCAGGGTGAGGGTGGCCAGGGGGGGAGGCGCCGGGGGGCACAAGGGGGTGTCATCGGTGATCCAGCACCTGGGGACCCGGGATTTCCCCCGGGTGAGGCTCGGGATCGGACGGCCTCCCGAGAGGGTGCCTGTCGAGAAATACGTCCTGAGTCCTTTCACCGGAAACGAAAGAGAGCTTGTTCCGAAGGTCGTTCAGTGGGGGGCGAGGGCTTGTGAGGTGTTCGTGGCAGAGGGACCGGAGGCTGCCATGAATCTCATCAATGGTGTGGATCTGACGGCATGAAAACTCTGAAGCACATATCCGGCCTGTTTCGGTAATAAATGCCCCGGCCTCCCGCTCAGAAGATAGGGCCCCTGCCGGTGCTTGGGGGCGTCAGATGGAATGGATTGCGTCGGTATTGCAAATCCGCTAAAATATAAAACACCAACCACCCGGGATGCTTTGACAGAAAACCATGTGTTTTATAACGTGACAGCGCATCCTGGGGAAAGGCGCGAGCCTTTTTAGAGACAACGGGGGTTTTACATGTTTAGCATCGGTGATTTGGCTGTGTACCCGGCCCATGGGGTCGGCGTGATAGAAAAGATCGAGAGCCAGGAGATTTCCGGATGTTGTCAGGATTTCTATATCATGAGGATCCTTGAAAATGATATGAAAATCATGATTCCGACCAAAAATGTCAACAATGTCGGACTGAGAGAGATTATCGCCAAGCGCGAGGTCCCCAAGCTTTTCAACATATTGAAGAAAAAAGACGTTTCAGTGGACAATCAGACCTGGAATCGTCGATACCGCGAGTACATGGAAAAGATCAAGACCGGTTCCGTGTACGAAGTGGCGGAGGTGTACAGGGATCTTTTGATGCTCAAGACGGAAAAAGAGCTCTCCTTCGGCGAGAGGAAAATGCTGGACACCGCTAGGAGCCTCCTGGTGAAAGAGATTGCACTTGCAAGAAAAGTGACCGAAAAAACTGTTGAAAAGGACCTGGACAAGATATTCAAGTAGCGCCGTTCCACATTTCTCCTCAAAACGCCGGTGAACGTGTCGACGCGTTTCTCGCCTCCCGGGTTGAGGACCTGACCCGCTCCAGGGTTCAGGGCCTCATCAAGGCGGGGAATGTGACAGCCAACGGCCTGAAAATCAAGTCCAGCTATGTCTTGAAGGCAAATGACCTCATCCTGGTGACCATACCCCCGCCCGAGGCCCTCAATCTCGATCCCGAGCGCGTCCCCTTTGCCGTTGTCCACGAAGACGACTCCCTGCTGGTGCTCGACAAGCCCGCCGGAGTGGTTGTCCACCCGTCCCCCGGGCATTCGAGCGGCACCCTGGTCCACGGGCTGCTCCACCACTGCCGGGATCTTTCAGGGATCGGCGGGGTGATCAGACCCGGGATAGTTCACCGCCTGGACAAGGACACGTCGGGTCTCATGGTGGTGGCAAAGGACGACAGGACCCACGAGGCCCTGGCCCGGCAGTTCAAGGAAGGCCGCATCCGGAAAGAATATGTAACGCTCGTCCACGGCGGCCCGGGAGGGGCCCGGGGGCGGATCGATCTCCCCATTGGAAGGCATCCGAAACACAGAAAGCGCATGGATGTGGTCCCCGGCGGCAGGGAAGCCGTGACGCTTTGGGAGGTGGAAAAACGCTATGGGAGCCTCTTTTCGCGCCTCCGAATCAACCTGTTGACCGGGAGGACCCACCAGATCCGCGTGCATTTGTCGCACGCGGGCTTTCCCGTGGCCGGGGACCCCGTGTACGGCTACAAACGCCTCTGGTGGAAGAAACAGCTCCCGGAGGGTGAAAGGCTCCGGAATCTCCTCGCAAGACAAATGCTCCACGCCGCGCGCCTGTCTTTCTCGCACCCGGGAACAGGGGCGGCCTGCGCTTTTGAATCCGCGATTCCCGCGGATATGGCGGAAGTGATGGAGATGCTGGAAAACACAGATTTCCTGGACAAAATTTCTTGACAAAAAAAATGATAAACTTAATATTCCTATATAAATCTTACCTGCCTTTCATAGGATTCGGTTTTACCGGATGTCAACAAGGACTTCACGGGTAATCAGCTGCGCCATCTTCACTCAACTTACTGCAAAGGGCTTCAGGTTAAGATCAGGCCCCGCGGTTGGGGATGATTCGCCGGCAAGGGCCCATTGGTGCGCCGGAAGCGTTTTCAGGGATCCAAGCGCTGTCAAAAAATAAAAAATGCATGAGACAAGAGATTCACAAGGAGAGGACTGCATTCGGAGGTCCTGCCTGCCGATAGAGAAGATGGGTCGCCGGGCCGGTGGGTGCCCGCGGAAAGAAACTTTTTGGCACTGTGCCGCGAGACAAAGGCAAGGTGATATGTGCTAAAGACTGGAGACAAAGCATGAACATAGTTGAACTCAAGAAAATGAAAATCAACGAGCTCACCACCATGGCCAAGGATGCCAGTATTGACGGGGCGAGCGGAATGCCCAAACAGGAGCTCATATTTTCGCTTCTCCAGGCCCACTCCGAGCGGAACGGCCTGATCTACGGGGAGGGCGTGCTCGAGATCCTGCCGGACGGATTCGGATTCCTTCGGGCCCCGGATTCCAACTACCTGCCCGGGCCCGATGATATCTACATCTCTCCGTCCCAGATAAGGCGGTTCAATCTGCGGACCGGGGACACCGTCTCGGGCCAGATCCGGCCCCCCAAGGATTCGGAGCGGTACTTCGCGCTGCTGAAGGTGGAGCAGGTCAACCACGAGAACCCGGAAATTTCCAGGGAAAAGATCCTCTTCGACAATCTCACCCCCCTGTATCCGGAGACCCGCATTCCCCTGGAGACAACCTCGGACAATTACTCCACGCGCATCATGGACCTCATGACGCCCATCGGCAAGGGGCAGCGGGGTCTCATCGTGGCCCCTCCCCGAACGGGCAAGACCATGCTTCTCCAGAATATCGCCAACAGCGTGACCGCCAACGACTCTTCCATCCACAAGATCGTCCTGCTCATCGACGAAAGGCCCGAGGAGGTGACGGACATGCAGCGTTCGGTGGAGGCCGAGGTCATCAGCTCCACCTTTGACGAGCCCCAGCAGCGGCACGTTCAGGTCGCCGAAATGGTCATCGAAAAGGCCAAGAGGCTTGTGGAGCACAAGAAAGACGTGCTGATCCTCCTGGACAGCATCACGAGACTGGCCCGCGCCTACAACGCCACGGTCCCCCCCAGCGGCAAGATACTCTCGGGAGGACTGGACTCCAACGCCCTGCACAAGCCCAAGAGGTTTTTCGGGGCCGCCAGGAACGTGGAGCAGGGCGGCAGCCTCACGATCATCGCAACGGCCCTGATCGACACCGGAAGCCGGATGGACGAGGTCATTTTCGAGGAATTCAAGGGAACCGGCAACATGGAAATACACCTGGACAGAAAACTGAGCGACCGCCGTGTGTTCCCGTCCATCGACATCAACCGATCGGGCACGCGCAAGGAAGAGTTGCTGGTCGAACAGGCGGACCTGAACCGTATCTGGATCCTGAGAAAGCTCCTTGCTCCTCTGACGCCGGTGGACAGCATGGAATTTTTGCTGGACAAAATGAAGGGGACAAAGGATAATAGAGATTTTTTAGCATCCATGAGTGAATAGCGGGAGATTGTGAACCATGAAGAAAGACATTCATCCTGAATACAAGAAGGCGATCGTCCACTGCGCCTGCGGGCACGAATTCGAGACGGGTTCCACCCTGGACGAGATCAAGGTGGAAATCTGCTCCCAGTGCCATCCGTTCTTTACGGGCAAGCAGAAGCTGGTGGACTCCGCCGGAAGGGTCGAACGGTTCAAGAGAAAATACGCCAAGTTCGAATCCCAGAAAAAAAACTGATCCGAAGCACGAAAGACCGGGATTATCGGCCCATGAATTCTCCCTTTACAGGGAGAATTTTTTTGCCCGCGGCCCCGGTTCCTTGGATCGAGCGAGTTGTGCATGTTTGAAAAGCTCAGGGAAATAGAGGACCGGTATGTTCACCTGGAGGAGGAGGTCGCCAAGCCCGAGGTGATCTCCGACCAGAAGACCTACCAGAGGCACCTCAAGGAGCACGGATCCCTGTCCCCCATCGTCTCCGCCTACCGCCGCTACAAGGCCGCGCGCGAGGAAATCAAGAACAACCGGAGCCTCCTGGACGATCCGGACCCGGAGATGAGGAAGCTCGTCCGAGAGGAGATCCAGGGGCTTGAGGAAACGCTGTCCGAGCTTGAAAACGAGCTCAAAATTCTGCTCCTGCCCAAGGACCCCAACGACGAGAAGAACATCATCCTCGAGATACGTGCCGGGACCGGCGGGGAGGAGGCGGGGCTGTTCGCCGCGGACCTGTACCGCATGTACACCCGGTACGCGGAGCTCAAGGGGTGGCGCACCGAGATCCTCAGCCAGAGCGAGACAGGGATCGGCGGGTTGAAGGAGATCATCCTCCTGCTCAAGGGGCAGAACGCCTACAGCCGCCTGAAGCACGAAGGCGGCGTCCACAGGGTCCAGAGGGTGCCCGAGACCGAGGCCCAGGGCAGGATCCACACCTCGGCCGTGACAGTGGCCGTCCTCCCGGAGGCCGAGGAGGTCGATGTGGAGATCAACCCGGAAGAACTCCGTATCGATGTGTTTCGGGCCTCGGGCCACGGGGGACAGCACATCAACGTCACCGACTCGGCGGTCCGGGTCACCCATCTGCCCACGGGCCTGGTGGTGAGCTGCCAGGATGAAAAAAGCCAGCACAAGAACAAGGCCAAGGCCATGAAAGTCCTCCGAGCCCGTCTTTTCGACCGCCAGCAGGCCGAGCAGCACTCGAAGATATCGGAAGAACGGCGAAGCATGGTCGGCTCGGGCGACAGGAGCGAAAAGATCCGCACGTACAATTTCCCGCAAAGCAGGGTATCCGACCACCGCATCGGCTTGACCCTCTACAAGCTCGATGCCGTCCTTCAGGGTGAACTGGATTCGCTCATCGACCCCCTGATCACCCATTTTCAAACAGAGACCTTGAAGGGTTCGGAGGAGGCCTGAGCAGAGAGAGGCTTCCGCCGCCCCGGGAAGGATTCATGCCGCCCCGAACCTGGACCATCAAGGAAATCCTGGGTGTCACGTCCCAGTATCTGGCCTCCAAGGAGATCGACAGCCCGAGGCTGACCGCCGAGCTCCTCCTGGCCGACCGCCTGGACTGCACCCGCCTGGACCTGTACCTGCGCTTCGATCAACCGTTGAAGGAAGATGAAGTTACAGGGTACCGTGAACTCATCAGGAGACGGGTCCGAAGAGAGCCCGTCCAGTACATCCTGGGGCGACAGGAGTTCTGGTCGCTGGACTTTCAGGTCGGCCCCGGGGTGTTGATCCCCCGGCCGGAGACGGAGATCCTGGTGGAAGAGGTGCTCGAGGAATACAGGGCCGCGTGGGGCGGCTCCGGGGCGAGGCGCCGCATCCTGGACCTCTGCACTGGCTCCGGGGCCGTGGCGGTGAGCCTTGCCCGGGAAATCCCCAAGGCCCTCGTCTATGCATGCGACATCTCGGAAGATGCCCTGAGGATGGCGCGTGACAATGCCCGGAGGCACGGGGTGCTGGAGAACATCGTCTTCTTTGGGGGGGATCTCCTGGGACCTGTGAAGAGTGTGCCCGGCGGGTTTTTCGACATGATCGTCTCCAACCCGCCCTATGTGACCACCGGGGAGTGGGAGGTCCTCTCCCCCGAAGTGCGCGACCATGAGCCCAGGATAGCCCTGGACGGGGGCGAGGACGGCATGCGGGTCATCCGGCGGATCCTCATGGAGGAGGCGCCCCGGTTCCTCAGACCGGGCGGCGGGCTTTTTCTCGAGATGGACCCCGGGCAGATCGCCCCATCGCGTGCCCTGGCCCTGGAATCGGGCCTCTACGAGGACGTCACCGCCCGGGAGGACTACAGCCGGCGCGAGCGCGTGCTCAAGGCGCGCCTCACGCGTCGGAGTTGAGCCGCCGGTCCCAATCGAATTCCTTGGTGGTGACCACGTCTTCCATGCGCCGGATCCTTCGGTCCAGGTTTTCGAAACGCCCCTTGATCCTCTCCACGGCGCCGTGCCTGGAGTGGACGTAGCTGTCGTAAAACTCCTGGTGATCCTCGGACTCGATGGGGATGACGGGCTCGGGTTTCATCAGGAGAGCGGCAAGGAAATAGAGGCCCATGATCGGCCAGAAGCCGCTCATGAAAAAAATGACGACCACAATGGCGCGTGTCCAAAAGACCGAAAAATCGAAGGACTCGGCAAAGCCTTTGCACACGCCCAGGAAGACTCCGCTGCGGGAGCGGTGAAGTCCGCCCCGAGACAGTCTTTCCATGGGTCTCACTCCCCTGCGGGCGTGACGACGTCCGCCTCGAAATGATCTATGCATTCGTTTCATCCGGTTTTTTCCTTTCCATCCCTCTCCATCAGGAGGGTTTCCAGGGCCTCCACGCGCGACTCCATGCGGTTGAGGCCCTTGTAAATCTCCTGTATCACCCGGGCGTCCTCTGTCTCGGACTGCCTGCCTTTCGAAGTGATGCCGCCCTTGATGATTTTGATCCCCATCAAAACGGTGCTTCCAAGGATGGCCGCGAGAAGAACGGCGCCTCCGAAGATGATCGCGAGAATGAGTGCTGCGTGCATTGAAGGGTTCTCCTGGGGTTCGGGGTTACGGTCTCCTTATACCACCCTGGGGGTTTGTTCGAAAGGCCGAAAATCACCTACTCCTCCCCGCGGGCCCCGGCATCTCGGGCGTCCAGGGAGGACTTCAGGGACTGGAGCTCCCGTTCGATATCTTCATCCACGCTCAGCCTGCTGAATTCGGTTTCGAGGGAGCGGCTTCGCCCGAAATTGACAAGGTCGGCCTCGGCCTCCATGCGCTCGATTCGCTGTTCAAAGGCCTCGAAGCGGCGCACGGCGTCCTCGCTGTCCGCCCGTCGGACCTCCTTTTCCGCCTGCATCTTCTTGTTGGCATGTACGTGGCGCTGGACAAGCATTCGCTGTTTTTCCCGAGCCGCGGTCAGGCGCTCCTCGAGCTGCCGGATGTCGTCCTGGTACTGATCCCCGAGGGCCATGCACTCGGCGTGCTCGTTTTCAAGCCCTTCCAGACGTTCGCCGTAGCGTTTCTTTTCGGTGAGGGCCTCCCGGGCCAGGTCGTCGCGACCCTTCCGGACGGCAAGCGCCGCCCGCTCTTCCCACTGCGTTTTCTTTTTTCCCGCCTCTTCAACGAGCCTCTCGACCTTTCTGGCTTCGGCCATGGCCCCGGCGCAGGAGGCCTTGAGCTCCACGAGGGTGTCCTCCATCTCGCGGATCATGAGGCGGATCAGCTTTTCCGGGTCCTCCGCGCGATCGAGCATGGCATTGATGTTGGCGTTGACAATGTCCCTGAATCTGGTAAAAATTCCCATTTTTGATCCTCCCTGGAATCAAGTGGTGTGGCTTGTGACTGTCGCTTGTGCCGTCTCTACCAAGGCAGGAAGCGTGCCAATGAGCTGTTTTCTTAAAAATCCCAAAAATATCAAGGAGTTTCCATGGTTGACCCAGGGGCCGCACTCTGGTAGAATCCACCCAAAATTGGTAAAGTATACCAAAAGAGGGGAGCATGAACCAAAGGAGGGAAGACAAAGCCGGGCATGAAACGGCCTCCATGCGCCAGGGGGCGAGGCTTCAGGAGGCCGTCGGGCAGTCGGAGGCGTTCCTGGCCTTCCAGGAAAGGCTTTCCCGCGCGGCGACCGTGGATCGCCCGGTGCTCCTGGTCGGGGAGCGCGGGACCGGCAAGGAGCTGGCCGCGGCGCGCCTTCATTACCTCTCTCCCAGGTGGCAGGGGCCCCTGGTAGCCCTGAACTGTGCCGCGCTCTCGCCCGCACTCATCGAGTCGGAGCTGTTCGGGTATGAGCGTGGGGCGTTCACAGGAGCGGAAGAGAGGCGCACGGGACGCTTCGAGGCGGCGCACGGGGGGACCCTCTTCCTGGACGAGGTGGGCTCCATCCCCCTGGAGGTTCAGGAAAAGATCCTCCGGGTGGTGGAGTACAGCGGGTTCGAGAGGGTCGGTAGCTCCAGGACCATCGAGGTGGACGCGCGCATCATCGGGGCTACCAACGCGGACCTCCCAGGCATGGCGGAGGACGGAAGGTTCAAGCGGGATCTCCTGGACAGGCTTTCCTTTGAGGTGGTCGCCCTCCCGCCTCTCCGCGACAGGCAGGAGGACATTCCCGTCCTTGCCGCGCATTTCGCGGCACGCATGGCCGTGGAACTCGGCCGCGATCACGTCCCCCTTTTCAGCAGGGAGGCCGCCGGGGCGCTGGAGGCATACCCCTGGCCGGGCAACATCCGGGAACTGAAAAACGTGGTGGAGCGTGCGGTTTACAAAACAGATTCCCCCGTGATCGAAGAGATCGTCTTTGACCCCTTTGAAGCGTCAGCCCCGGCAGGGCCGACGTCCTCGAAAAAGGAACCGCCGGAGCCGGACGGCAAGGCGCGGGGGGTGTCAACGGATCTTCTCATGGACATGCCCCTTCGAAAGGCTGTCCGCGAGCTGGAGATCCGCATGTTGAAGCGCGCGCTCGAGAAGGCCCGGTTCAATCAGAGGAGAGCGGCGGCCGCGCTGGGCCTCACATATGACCAGTTCCGGGGGCTGTACAGAAAATACAGCAAAACTATGGACAAAGAGGAACGTGCCTGAAAATTATTTTTGTCGGTGCAGGCATGCAAGGAAGCGGAAATCCTATGTCCTTCGCCGGATGTTTATCGCATCCACAGGGCAGATCGTCTGGCACAATCCACAGAACTCGCAGACCTTAGCGTTCCACTTGGGAAATCCGTCCTGCATGGACATGGCGCCGTAAGGGCAGACCGAGCACTGTGCACACCCCACACACTTGACCTTGTCTATCGTCATGGCCATGGTCTCTCGTGGGACCTGCCTTTCAGACACGAATCGGGCGTATTCCTCCGGATTGTTGACGTGGGGCACGGATATGCCTCTGATGTCCTCCAGGCTCTCATAGCCTTTCCGGATCATGAAGCTTTCGAGTCCGTCGACCATCTCGGTAAAAACCTTGGCCCCGTAACGCATGGCGGCGGTCATCACTTCGACCACCCAAGCCCCGCACATCATGCGTGAGATGACGTCCCGCGCGGACAGGGTCCCGCCGGAGGTAATGATGGGGTAATCCGTGAGTGAGGCGAGTCGAGCGGTCTGATAATTTTCGTGGGCGCTGATGCCGCGTCCATAATAGGGGGACGGAAAGGGCAGAATGGGCATACCCGTTTCAATATCGATGACTGTGGCCGGGAAAAGCGAATAGATCGTGTGCCCCGATGCGCCGGCTTCCTCGAGTCTGTCGAAGTGGGAACAGGTCACATCCGTGTGAAGTTTGAAATAGAATGGAATTTCAACCGCTTCCCTCAATGCGCGAGAGACATTCACCAGATGATCGATATCTGAAATAGACGCCCAGTCCCCCGCGCTGTTTCTGCCCACATCAATAGGGCAAGCCTTAAAGACCTCGAGCATGTCGGCGCCCGCCTCTTCGAGCTTTTTGGCCAGAGAAGTCGTGCGCTCCAGGGCCTCTTCCTCTGAAAAAAAATCAGTATCGCTCATGATGTTTATATTGGGGATCAGGACAACGTCCGCGGCCCGGGTCAGGGGTTTTATTTTTCTTACAAAATCCACGCCCTCTTCTTCTCTGAAATTGCCTATGGAGATATTCTGGCTGCTCCCCGGGTCGCCATACTTATCCAAGAGCCATATGGCCGGCCTCGGAAGAAGCCATTTGCCGCCCGAGACCCCTGAAACAAAGGAGATGCTTTTGGTGACGATGGCGGATACACCCGCCTCGATACATCTTTCCACAGACTGCACGCTCCGGGTAATAACGCCGGAGGCGGCAGCAACCGGATTTTTGAACCTGACTCCGGCGATCTCGACACTGAGGTCAATCTTTGACATGGTTGGTATCTCCTTTATCTGAACTTATTTTCAGGAAACTTGGAGTGCCCAGAAGTCCTTTGTGGATGGGCACTACCTTGTTTTTTCCCTAAGAGGATGTTTCACAACGAACTGTATGAGAATGTACGCAAACAAGGATTAACAGTCTACCCAAAAAGAGATCACCCAAATACTCTGAATCCCCATCACCGACCGGGACAAAGGAGTTGTTCCGCCTCTTCCATCCGTAATGCCTCCCGAATAAGTGATGAAACCCATTGCAGGGCCGGTGCTTTCCTGTATCTTGAAAGGGATGACTTGATTCTCCACCTTATCCGGCGTCCCGGATTCAACGGGATTCTCTTATTGTTGTACCGGAACGCGGGCGAAAACGGGAAAGTACGATGAGTGATCTGATCATTGCTTCAAACAGAGGCCCGTTCAGCTTTACCGGGGATCTGATCTCCGAGGCGGAGGCGAGCCTGGACCAGGGCAGGCGCCCGAAAGGGATAAAATTTGGGGAAGGCGGACTGGTGCAGGCAATGTCCGGGCTTTTGCGGCCAGGGAAGTGGACCACCACCTGGCTCGGGGCGTCCATGGGCGACAGGGACATCGACGTGGCCCGGGGTCACTACAACGACCTGTTCTCGAGGATGAAGAAAGAGGACTGCGCGCCCGAACACTTCCCGCACATCGAAATCGAGCCCGACAATCGAATGCGCTTCAGGTACAAGGAATTCGATTTCTACATGCGATTCGTCTTCTTTGACACCAGGCACATGCACAGCTATTACAACAGGTTCGCCAACGGTTTCCTGTGGCCTCTCATGCACCTCACCCGAGCTCCCCTCTTCTACACAAAACCGGGGGTGTTTCCCAGGCCCCGATTCAACAAGAACGATTTCGTTCAGTACATCAGCAGCGGTGTGACATTTGCGAACACGATCATAGATGAAGTGCGGAAGAGCAGGGAGTTCAAAAAAAGTGACGGGGAAATCGTCATCTGGAATCAGGACTACCACCTCATGCGAACGGCGGAGGTTTACAACGCGCTCCTGGAAGACGAAGACATTTCCCGGGAACAGAGGAAGCGGATCAACCAGGGGCAGTTCATTCACACCCCCTTTTTCAATATCCATGAGATCCAGGGCCTGATCCGACAGGACAAGCGGTCAAGGATCAAGGACCGCATCTATGACCCTTTTTCCGAGGACATGGAGAATGCGCTCAGAAAACTCACCTGGGGCATGCTTTCCAACGACTTCATCGGGTTTCACACCAAGGAGTACTGCGATCATTACCTGGAGGCCCTGGAGGAGTGGTTCCCGGTCACCATCCGGGTGAGTGGGCAGTTCTACGAAATTCATCACGCGGACCGGGTCACGACCATCGGACCCCTCCCCATCGGGCTGGATGTGGACAGGATCCTCTCGGAGGTCACGGAGGACAAGAGGCTGGAGCACCGGTGGGGCGGCGAGGATCTTCGGGAGAAAATGGGGAGGGACAGGGAAGAAGGGAAGGTAATCATTGGAGGCCTGGAAAGGTGTGATTACACAAAGGGTCTGGTCGAGAGATTGGACGTCTTTCAGAACACCCTGGCTGGACTGAAAAACCATGAAAAAGAGGCGCGGTTTTACCAGATAACCTCCCCGAGCAGGACGGACAATCCGGATTACCAGAACCTCATGTCGGTCCTGGAAGCCGAGGTGGACAGGGTGAACCAAAGGCTCCAGGGGATTCCAGTCATCCACATAGACGAGGGCATGCCCCCGCCTCAGAATTTCAGGTTCATGAAAATGGTGGACGCCATGTTCGTCACCCCGCTGGAAGACGGTATGAACCTCGTCGCCTTCGAGTACATCCTTTCACAGAAATACAAGCGCCCGGAAGATCGTGGAATTCTGGTCCTCGGGACGAGCGGCGCATCCCGTGTGCTCAGGGAAAAGGGTTTCGGGGAAGACGACGGCATCGTTTACATCAACCCGATGAATCCGGAAGATGCCGGGAACCTCGTGTGCGAGGCCCTGCTCGGGCCCGGAAGCCTCTCGGACAGGGTCATCCGCTATGTCGAAGAGGAGCGACGGGTGGACGACTGGGCGGAGAAAAACATCCAGGCCATCCTGGAGTGCAGGAAGAAGGCATAAGGCTTCTAATCAAGTTGCAAAGCCCTGCCCCCATCAGTTAGAGTGACTCTTCATGAACCCAATCCAATGGATTCCCATTAGCAAAGGCGGGGCTTCATGCACATCAACCGCAAGGCCTTCGAGGAGGCGGTGGAGCGGGCCATCGAAAGCATCCCCGATATGTTCCGGGCTCAGCTGACCAATATTGTGATCGCCGTCGAGGATCGTCCTTCCGCCGAGCTTTTGAGGGAGATGGGGCTGCCGCCCGGTGAGACGCTGTTTGGTGTCTTCATCGGTGTTGCACTGCCCGAGCGCTCGCCCGTCGACCCGCCGCTTTATCCCGACGAGATCCTGATTTTCCGGGAGCCATTGCTGGCCGCCTGCCCCACGATGGACGAGCTCGAGGAGGAGATAGCCATCACGGTGGTGCACGAGGTGGCCCACTACATGGGCCTGAGCGAAGAGCGGTTGGAGGAGCTCGGCTACGGGTAACGGCACCTCAACAACAACATACAAGGGCACGAAGAGAGCCAAAAGGCATTTTCCAGCGGGCAGAGGTATTTTCACTCCATTGTGCGATTTTTGGCGTTAATGCCGGACGCTTCGTCCTCGGGATTAAATGCTAAATGGGGCTTATCGGTTTCGTGAGTCTGCGAGGATATGGTTTAGCTTTAGACCTGAGATCCGTTTCACATAGGCTTCTGCGGGGCGTGGGCGGAGAAGCTCCCTTTCCTCAAGCGTTCAAGTTGTTCGAGATCGCTGGGACTGACAAGAGCGGCTACTGGTTTCCCTCGCCTTGTGATAAGGACCGAGTTGCCTGCTTCAACTTTGCGTATGCATTCGGAGAAAGTGGCTTTTGCCTCTGCCACTGAGATATTGTTTTCCATATTTGGCCTCGTTTTTGATTATTTTCACCCAAAACCATTATGACCATTATGACCATTATGACCAGAATGTCAAGTCTTGGGCTGAAAAATTACATAAAATAGCCATTTAAAAAATAACAAATTTGCAATTATGCAGTTCGAAGAATCGCTGAAAATATGGAGGAATCCCTTCGCCTCCGGGGCCGGGCTTTTCAAGGGAACCATGGCCCGGTCGACCAGGTCGGTGTCGGCAAAAAATGCTTTAACACCTTGACATGGCGGCCGATAGGTTATAAGTATTCCAGATGAATTTACCGCGGCACGAAGCTGCGGTCACGCCAGCCATATATAAAGAACAAGTGATCAGCCACGAAGGCCCGGATCCCTGGAAGGGGAGAGCACTCGTGGCTTTTTTTGTGGAAATTCGGGAGGTGTACCAAATGACGGGAAAAGAAAGCGCGAACATGGGCGATTTCGAACGCTGCGCGGAATTTCACGGGCACGTGTGCCCGGGGCTTTCCATCGGGTTCCAGGCCGCCAGGGCCGGAATGGAGTGGCTTAAGGAAAACAGGGCCTTTGACGAGGAGCTGGTCTCCATAGTGGAGACCGACGCGTGCGGCGTGGACGCCGTTCAGGTGCTCACGGGCTGTACCTTTGGAAAGGGGAACCTCATCCACAAGGACTACGGAAAGCAGGCCTTCACGTTCCTCGGCCGGGAATCCGGGAGGGGGATCCGGGTGGCGCTCAAACCAGGGGTCCTCGAGCTCAGTGAGGAGCACAGGAACCTCATGCAGAAGCTGCGGGAGGACACGGCCACGGAGGAAGAGCGCGAGGCCTTCTGGGCCGCCCACAGGCAGAGGAGCCGGGACATACTCGAGAGGCCCGTGGAAGAGCTTTTCAAGATGGAGCCCGTGACGGGGGGTCTTCCGCCCAAGGCCAGGATCGAGCCTTCCATCCCATGCGATGCGTGCGGCGAGCCGACCATGGCCACCAAAATGGAGGAAGTCGACGGCCGGAAGCTCTGCAGGGGATGCGCCGGGGAGGGGAAAAATGAAAGCTGAAACCTTTGCCCGGAACCGGGCCGCTGGTTGGGTCGTGTTGGTGGTGCTGCTCGTTCTTGCCTGGGCGACTCCCGGACTCGCGGGGGAGGGTCGCCTTGCGGAGGTTCGCATCGCGGACGGCAAGGGCGACTGGGGTTTCCCAAACCCCTTCAGGCACTACCCGCGGGGGCCCGGCTACATCCGGATGAGCTGGGTCTTCGAAACCCTCCTTTGGAAAGACCAAAAGGGCCTTGTGCCGGGCCTGGCGACGGCCTGGAAGTACGACCCCGAGTCGTTGAGCTTTGTCTTCGACCTACGGGAGGGCGCCGTCTGGCACGACGGGAAGCCGTTCGGCCCGGAGGACGTGGTCTTCACCATCGACTATTTCAAGAAGCACCCCTACGACTGGGTCCCCCTGGACACGGTCAAGGAGGCGCGGAAGACGGGCCCCCACCAGGTGACGTTCCGCCTCAACACGCCCGACGCCTCCTTCACCACCTATGTGGGGGGGACGATGCCCATCCTTCCCAAACACATTTGGGGGGGGGTGGCCGACCCCAAGGCTTTCGAGGGCGGGGAGGCCGCCGTGGGCACGGGCCCTTACAGGTTCGTGGAGTTCAACAAGATCAAGGGGACCTATCTCTACGAGGCCTTTCACGATTACTACCGGGGCGCCCCCCTGGCGGACCGGCTGATCTACATCAAGGCCGGGAATCCCCTGATGACCCTCGTGAGCGGCAAGGCGGACCTGGTGAACATCAAGCCCGAGATGGCCGAAATCCTCAAGCAGAAAGGGATGACCGTTCTCAAGAACCCGCCCAGCTGGAACAAGGTGCTGATGATCAACCACCGGAAGCCCCCGTTCTCGGACAGGACCTTCCGGCAGGCCCTGGCTTACGCCATTGACAAGCAGGCGATCGTGGACAAGGCCCACAGGGGTTTCGGGAGCCCCGCCTCCTTCGGGCTCCTCTCCACGGCCCACCCCTTTTACAACCCCGACGTCCCGACCAACACGCCCGACCCCGCGAAGGCAGCCGAGCTCCTGGAGTCCCTGGGATACGTCAAGGGGGAAAACGGGTTTTTCGGCAAGGACGGGAAGCCGCTGAAGGTGGAGCTCCTGGCCTCCAACATCACGGTGGCCGGCGAAAGCGTTCAGGACAGGGACGGCGAGGTGCTCTCCCAGCAGCTGGAGGCCGCGGGCATCGAGGTGGACCTGATCCACCTCGAGCAGGCGACGACGGATTCCAGGGTCCTCAACTGGGAGTTCGATCTGGCTGTCTCGGGCCACGGCGGCATCCTGGGAGACGCCCGGGTCTTGAACCGCATGATCGACCCCGAGGCCGGAGGCTCGGTGAACTCCTGTCGCTACGGCGCCAACCCGGAGCTCCTGGACCTCATGAAGGCTCAGGTGAGGGAGATGGACGAGGGCAGGCGGAGAGACCTGGTCCGTAGGATACAGGCCGTCTACGCGGAAGAACTCCCGGCCATACCCCTTTACTACCCGGACACCATGGCGGCCTACAACCCGGCCAGGGGGATCCGGTGGTTCTACACGTACGGCGGGATCGCCATTGGGATCCCCATTCCCCAGAACAGGCTGTCGCTGCTGGCTGAATGATGCATTTGTCGATGAACTCGAAGGCGGGATCGCCTGGAGGGCGCGGGGGGGGGTGGATGACGGTCCTAACCTTCGTGCTGACCGCCCTGGCCATGCTCTACCTGAGCCACAAGGTGCCGAAGCTCCTCCCGGGCGACTTCGTGACCGCCATGTACGCGAGCTCCAACGTGACCCTGACCGAGGAGCAGGCCTCGGCAATGCGGGCCGCCTATGAGCAGGACGAAACCTTTGCCTCGTACATGTGGGGGATAGTCTCCCTGGACTGGGGGACCTCCTACGCGTTTCTCACCCCTGTGTCGGAGCTCTTTTTCGAGGCTCTGCCCTGGACCCTGCTGCTCCTGGGCACGGCCCACCTGGTGTCCATGGGGATCGGTTTCACGGCCGGGGTGGAGGCGGCCTGGCGGCACGGGAGCCGGGCGGAAAAGGGGGCCGTGGGGGGCATGACGTTTCTTGAAGGCATCCCGGAGATCGGCACCGCCGTCGTCCTCCTCTTTGTCTTCGCGCTTCGACTGAACTGGTTTCCGGCCGTGGGCGCGGAGACCGCCTACGCGGACCTGGGGCTTTTCGAGAGGACAATCAACATCCTCCACCACCTGTGCCTGCCGCTCGCAACGCTCGTCCTGGCTTACGCGCCGGGGAACTTCATCCTGACAAGGAACAGCATGATGCTCGTCCTGGGGGCCCCCTACATCCAGACCGCCCGTGCCAAGGGGCTGCCCCCCGCCCGCGTGCGCTACGCCCACGCCGCCCGGAACGCCCTCCTGCCCGTGGTGACCCGTTTCGGCCTCCGGCTGGCCTTCATGGTCACGGGGGCCGTTGTCGTCGAGCGCATTTACGCCTACCCCGGCGTGGGTACCCTCCTCTTCAACGCCATTCAGGCGCGGGACCTGCCTGTGATACAAAATGTGGTGTTGATGTCATCCCTCATGGTGCTGGGGGTCATAATGACACTCGAATGGGCGTATCGAATCGTTGACCCGAGGATCGGCCGTGCACATTGACGAAAGGAAAATCCTGCGGGACCCGTGGTTCATCGCCGGGGCCTGCCTCGCCCTGGCCCTGGGTCTCACGGCGCTCGTGGGGCCGGAGGTGAGCCCCTTCGACCCGTCGAACATGGACTTCCCGCCCATCTCCAGGCCTTCCTGGGAGCATCCGCTGGGGGTCAACGACGGCGGGCAGGACATTCTCTCGGAGCTCCTTCACGCGGTCCGGAACACCGTCACCTTCGGCCTGTCCTGCGGGTTGGTCGCCCTGGTCCTGGGGGTCGCCTTCGGGGTCGCCTCAGGGTGGTTCGGCGGCTGGACGGACGCCTTCCTCATGCGCCTGGGGGACGTCCTCCTGGCCGTCCCGGTCGTCATGATCCTGATCCTCGCCGCGGCCCTGTTCCGGCCGGACCCCACGGTCCTCTCCATGATCCTGGCGGCGCTTATCTGGCCCACGACGGGCAAGGCCGTGCGCGCCCAGACACTGACCCTCCGGCGGAGCCTCCACGTGCGGGCCGCCGTCCGCATGGGGGCGGGGCACTGGTATATCCTGAGGAGGCACATCCTTCCCGAGCTCTTTCCGCTTTACATCGTGGGCTTTGCCGCCAAGACGCGCATGGCCATGTTCATGGAGGCCTCCCTGGCCTTTCTCGGGCTCTTCGACCCGAGCCGCAAGAGCCTGGGCATGATGATCAGTTATGCCCTGAAATTTTACTACATGGACGTGTGGTGGAACTGGCTCATGCCCCCGGTGCTCTGCCTGTCCCTCCTGATCATGTGCGTGACCTTTCTGGCCGTGAGCCTGGAAAAGATCATGGACCCGAGGCTGAGGGGCCTGACCGAGGAGGGCGTGTGAGTCTCGAGATCAAGAACCTCCGGGTGGTCTACCGTGACGGAGACCACGGGATCCTCGCCCTCGACGACCTGTGCCTGGCCGTGGAACCCGGCCGGTGCCTCGCCCTGGTGGGGGAGTCGGGGTCCGGCAAGACCACCTGCGGCAAGGCCTGCCTGGGGCTCCTTCCAGGGAACGCGGAGGTCCGGGGGGGGATCCTCCTGAATGGGACGCCGCTGGACCTCGGAAACGAGGCGGCCATGAACCTGGTGCGCTGGTCCGAGATTTCCATGGTGTTCCAGCACGGGGAGGAGACCCTGAACCCGGTCCACAGGGTCCTGGACCAGGTGGCCGAGCCCCTCCTCGCCCACGGGTCCGCGGGGGGCGAAGAGGCCCTCCAGAGGGCATCCCTGGCCCTGGAGGGGGTGGGCATAGGGAGGGAACTCCATGCGAGGTACCCCCATCAGATGAGCGGCGGGCAGCTCCAGAGGGTCCTCTGCGCCATGGCCGGCATCATGGACCCGCGGGTTCTCATCCTGGACGAGCCCACCTCGGCCCTGGACGCCTTGAGCAAGGGCGTGGTCGCCCGGATGATCCAGGATGCGAAAAAATCGCGCAAGTGTGTTCTCCTGATCACCCACGACCTGGACTTCGCCGTGAACCAGTCGGACGACATGGCCGTGCTCTACCTGGGGCAGATCCTGGAGACGCTGCCGGCGCGGGAGCTCCTCACCCGCCCCCTGCACCCCTACACCTTGGCCCTGGGGCGCTCCTACCCCGCCCTGGACCGGGCTCGGGATTTGAGCGGAATGCGCGGGGACGCCTTTTACCGCTTCGTGCACCGGCACGGCCTGGAGGACGAGGCCCACGCCCCCCACTCCCACATCCGCATCCCGGAATCCGCCCACAGGGACGGCCACGCACCCCCCACGGGGTGCCTGTTCCAGAACCGGTGCACCCAGGCCCTGCCCGAGTGCGGGGAAGGCGCGGTCCCCCTGGAGACGGTGGGGAGTCACGGGGTCCGGTGCCTTCGAAAGGGCATCGTGAACCTCCTGGAGCTTCGGGGCGTCTCGAAGACCTACGGGAAAGTGGAGGCCCTCAGGGGCATGGATCTCGAAGTGAAGGCGGGCGAGGTTTTGGCCCTGGTGGGGGAGACGGGGTCCGGGAAGACCACCCTGGCCATGTGCGCCGCGGGCGCCGTCCGCCCGGAGGAGGGGCGGCGCACATTCGACGGGCGGGACATGGAGGGCTGGATCCGCGAGGACTACCGGTCCCTGGCCAGGCGGATCGGCGTCATCTACCAGAACCCCGCCGAGAGCATCAGCCACAGGTTCTCTGTGTTCGAGGCCGTGGCCGAGCCTCTCCGCATACACGGCGGCCGGCACGGGGAGGCCGACCTCGCGGCCCGTGTCCGAAGGGCGCTCGATGACGTGCACCTGTCCTCGGACCGCTCGTTTCTCGACCGGTACACGCACGAGCTCAACATGGGGGCGATCCAGCGGATATGCCTCGCCAGGGCCCTCGTCCTGGGGCCGGATCTCCTCGTGGCCGACGAGCCCACGAGCTCCTTGGACCCGAGCGTGCAGGCCAAGGTGATGAAGCTCCTCCTGGACCTCCAGGTGGAAAGGGGACTCACACTGTTGTTCGTGACCCACGACATCGGGCTCGCGCGCAAGATAAGCGACCGCATCGGCGTGATGCTCTCGGGCCGGATGGTGGAGCTGGGCCCCGCTGCTCTCGTGCTCCAATCCCCCCTCCACCCTTACACCCGGCTCCTCCTTGAAAGCGCCGCCGGGCGCGCGCCGCAGTTCAATGACTCGGAGGCAGGGGACAGCCGGAACGGGTGCGACTTCGCCGCCCGGTGCCCCCTTCGAGAGGACCGATGCCTTAGGGAGAGGCCGATTTTGCGAAATATCGGCTCACGTGCGGCGGCCTGCCACCTGGCCTCACAACCTCACATTCGTTGATCGAAAAAAATCTACCCTCGGTAATTGACAGGACTTGCCATTAGGTGCATATTCAATGGTTATGTCCGTTTTGACCCAAAAAAGGGTTTTTCTGTCGATCAATTTTTCACGGGAGGATCAAACATGGTTAAGTCTCTTCAGGTATTCTGGCTGGCGGTCTGCTTTGGCATGGTCTTGACGGGTGTCTCGTCCGCCGAGCCCGCCGGCAAGCTGATCATCTTCCACGCGGGGAGCCTGTCGGTCCCCTTTGAGGCCATGGAGAAGACCTTCGAGGCCGCGCACCCGGGCGTGGACATCCTGCGCGAGGCGGGGGGCAGCACGAAGATGGCCCGGCTCATCTCGGAGGTGGGAAAGCCCGCGGACATCATGGCCTCGGCCGACTACAAGGTTATCGACAACAACCTCATCCCCGGGCACGCCTCCTGGAACGTCCGCTTCGCCACCAATCAGCTCGTCCTGACCTACACGGAAGACAGCAAGTACGCCGATCAGATCACGGCCGACAACTGGCACGAGATCCTGCGGAAGAAGGACGTGGTCTGGGGGCACTCGGACCCCAATCTGGACCCATGCGGGTACAGGAGCCTCATGGTCCTCCAGCTGGCGGAGATCTATTACGGGATCGACGGGCTCTACGGGGATCTGCTGGCCAACAGGCCGGAAAAAAACATTCGCCCCAAGTCGGTGGAGCTGGTGAATCTGCTCAAGACCGGTCACATGGATTACGCGTGGGAGTACATCTCCGTGGCCGTGCAGCACGGGCTGAAGTACGTGAAGCTCGACGACCACATAAATCTCGGCAATTACGCCTTTGACGACATGTACGCCAAGGCCGAGGTCAAGGTCACGGGCAAGAAGCCCGGCACCTTCATCACCAAGAAGGGTCAGTCCTGCACATACGGGGTCACCATGACCAAGGACGCGGCAAACCCCGAGGCGGCCGTTCTCTTCCTCCAGTACCTGCTGGACCCGAAGGGCGGGGCGAAGGTTCTCGAGGAAATGGGCCAGCCGCCTCTGGTGCCGGCCGTCGTCCCCACGCAGGAAGCCCTGGACTCCCTGCCGGACGCTTTGAAACCGTTCGTCGAGGTCGCCAAATAATATCCAGGCCGCGCTCATGAAAGCCTCACGCGACAGCCTGTTCTTCGCCCTGCTCTTCTTCGTGAGCCTCCCGCTGGTGCTCCTGGTTGTGCTGCCTCTTGTTCAGCTGCTGACGCAACCGGCGCCGGCGGATCTCTGGAGCACCCTGGCGGACCGCGAGGTGCTCAAAGCGCTCTTCCGGAGCCTGGGAACGTCCCTCGGGGCGGCGCTCATCTGCCTGGTCCTGGGGACCCCCTTGGCTTACGTCCTGGCCCGGAAGGATTTCCCGGGGAAAAGACTCGTGGAGGGGATCGTGGATCTCCCGATCATGATCCCCCACCCGGTCATCGGGATCGCCATACTGAGCCTGGCGGGCAGGAACCACCCCCTGGGCCGGGCCCTGAACGAGGTCGGGGTCCAGGTGATGGGCACCTACACGGGAATCGTCACGGTGCTCGTCTTCGTGGGGCTTCCGTTTTTCGTGAACACGGCCAAGGCTGGCTTCGAATCCGTGCCGGTCCGCCTGGAAAAGGCCTCCAGGAGCCTGGGGGCAGGCCTGGGCGGAACCCTGTTCCGGGTGACCCTTCCCCTGAGCTGGTCCCACATCGTGCTCGGGATGATCATGTGCACGGCGAGGGCCATCAGCGAGTTCGGGGCCATCGTCATCGTCGCCTACCACCCCATGACCGCGCCCGTCATGATCTATGAGAGGTTCACCGCCTACGGCCTCAAATACTCCCAGCCCATCTGCTTCTGGCTGGTGGTCATATCCTTCGCCCTGTTCGTGGGCATGCGCCTGGTGTCCAGGCACCGGAGCGTGCCCGCATGATCCGGGTCGAGGACCTCCACGTGAAGGTCCCAGGCTTCCAGCTGAGCTCCATCCACCTGGAGTCCGGGGAATCGGACGTCTTCGCCCTCATAGGCCCGACGGGGTCGGGCAAGTCCCTTCTCCTGGAGGCCGTCACGGGCCTCATGCCCATTGCGCGCGGGAGGGTCTTCATCGATGGGCGGGAGGTCACCGGGTTCCCCCCGGAAAAGCGGAACCTGGGGCTTGTCTACCAGGACCACGCCCTTTTCCCTCACCTGAGCGTGCGCGACAACATCCTTTACGGGGCCCGATGCCGGAAGCTTGACCGGGATGTCACCCGGGCTCGTTTCGAGAGGTTCGTCGAGCGGCTCGACCTGGGTCACCTCCTGGACCGATCGCCGGTGCGGCTGAGCGGGGGTGAAAAACAGCGGGCGGCCCTGGCCAGGGCCCTCATGCTTCAACCGAGGGCCTTGCTCCTGGACGAGCCCATATCCTCCCTGGACCCGGTGTTCAGGGACTCAGTCCGGGATCTCCTGAGATCGCTTCACCGCGAGCTCCACATTCCCTTTATTCTTGTTTCCCACAATTTTTCCGAGGTCCACTATCTCGCGAGCAAGGGCGCCATCCTGAGGAAGGGCAGGATCGAGCAGAGCGGCTCCATCGAGGAGCTATTCGAGCGTCCTGGAACGCCTTTTGCAGCCCAATTCGTCGGTATGCAGAATCTCTGGCAGTGCACCTTTGGGGACGGTTGCGCCCGTGTGGGCGGCCTTTCCCTCCAGGTGTCCCGTCCCGGCCTGAAACCGGGCGAGTTCACCCTGGCCCTGAGGCCCGAGGACATCGTTCTGGCAACGGGCGAGGACCCGGACTACGAGAACAGGTTTTCGTGCCGAATAGCGACCATGGACTGCCGGGGATTCTACTTCCGGGTTTTGCTGGAGGTGGGCGCGGTTCCTTTTTATGCCTTCTGGATGCGGGATGTCATCCACCGGAACAACCTCAAGCCCGGCGACAGGGTCCACATCGGGTTCTCGGCCAGGGCGCTCCACCTCATCGAGAACAAATGATGGAGTGAAGCCCGTTGCCCGTGAACGGCAAGGGCACCGGAAAGACACGGTCGTCCACCGGGGGGCCCATGGACCGGAAAACTCTGCTGGGGAAGATCCCGCTCTTCAAAAATTTTGACGACAGCGATCTCGAGAGGCTGGAACAAAGGCTGGTTGGGCGCACTTACCCCCGGGGCCGGATCCTCTTCCACATGGGGGACGAGGGCGGCAACCTGCACATCATTCGAAAGGGACGGGTCAAGGTCACCATCCCCTCGGAGGAGGGGGAGGAGGTCATCCTGGCCATATTGGGCGGCGGCGAGATCCTCGGGGAGATATCCCTCATCGACGGCAAGCCCCGCTCCGCCACGGTCGAGGCCATGAAGGACACGGACACCCTGTGCCTCTTTCGGGAGGACTTCCTGGAGGTGCTCCAGGGCCGGTTCGATGTGGCCATGAGCGTCATGGAAACCCTTGCGGCGAGGCTCAGGCGGACGGACGCGCTCCTTGCCGAGTCCCACTTTCTGGACATCACCAACAGGCTTGCGAAAAAAGTGCTGGATCTGGGCGGCACCTTCGGCGTCCAGGAAGAGGACGGCATTCGAATCGCCGTGCGCATGACCCAGAAGGATCTGGCCTCCATGGTGGGGGCCACCCGGGAGAGCGTCAACAAACAGTTGAAGGTCCTGAGGGAACTTGGCCTTCTGGCCTTTTCCGATGGGCACCTGAAGATCCTGAACCGGAACGGGCTGGCCAGGAGGGTCATGGCGGTGGGGGATGCGTGACAGGTTTCGTGGGGATTGGATATACGGTTTGAGGTGGAGAGAATTTTTTCTTTCCGGTTGCCTGCATGTGGCCGTCAAAAATTCTTCTTTTTTTCTCTTGCGTCAAAAAAACGACTTGCTGTTTCAGCCCAGGGTTGTCAGCGAAGAGCCCCCTGCGCCGTCACCCCGTTGGAATCGGCCAGGCGGCCTTTGAGAACCGTCGGGCCCACAACGGCTTATATCAGGCATGTTAATTCCAAACATAAATCCATTTTTTACAATATAAAATACACATATAAAATCAATAGGCACAGCACTTGCATAATCATCTTCTGCCCTGCATCCCCATCGCGGCGCAACCGCGACCAGGGGGGGACAAGCGGGCCACACGAGAAAACACTGGGAAAAGAGGATAGAGGAGGTGCTCGGATGAAGAAACTGCTCGTTTTCGTGGTCGCTGTAGTCATCACAACAGGGAGTGGTGCGTGGGCCGGCGAAAAGGCGCCGCAGAAGGTCGTCGATCTCGCAAAAGGGGAACTGGCCCAGATCGGGACGGACCCCGTGATACTGGCCGCCGTCAAGGCTGAAAACGCCAAAGACAAAACCCTGGATTCGATAAAGTCACAGGATGAAAAGTGGAAGGCGGATGCCGGTATCGCCGATTACATGGAGGCGATCATGAATTCCGAGTGCGGCCGGCATCTGAGGCAGATTCAGGATTCGACGGATTTTTATGCCGAGATCTTCGTCATGGACAACCAGGGTGCCAATGTGGCCATGACGAACAAGACGTCGGACTACTGGCAGGGGGACGAGGCGAAATTTCAGAAATCCTTCAATGGCGGGGTCGGCGCGGTTTTTGTCGATGAGGTGGAGTTTGACGAGTCATCCCAGGCCTATCTGGTGCAGGTTTCGGTCCCGGTGATGGAAGGCGGCAAGGCCGTTGGTGCCATCACCTTCGGCATCGATGTGGACAGAGTGGAATAGGGGGGGCATGGGGCGCCCGCCGTCCTCGACAGGAAGCGTGGGAGGAAGGAAATGAATTTTATTAAGAAACTGACCGTAGGGGGCAAACTCGTCTCCGGTTTTTCCATCATGATCCTGCTCATGGCGTCTGTCGGGGTCATGGGATACCTGAGCATAGGGGCCATGAAGGAAAATCTCGACGAGATATTCACCTTGAGGCTTCCCAGCCTGGATTATCTCGTTGAAGCGGACCGGGACCTCCAGCAGCTTCTGGTGGCTGAACGCTCCATGATTTTCGCGGACGTCAAGTCGGACAACTTCAAGGACCTTACGGCAGCCTATGAGGAAAATCTCCGGCAGGCCGACGAACGCTGGGACAAATACAAGGCCCTTGCCGGCTCCGAGGAGGAAAAGGCTGTTGTCCCGAAGTACGAGGAAGCGCGCGAGGCATGGAAATCCGTCTCGAGAAAGGTTTTCGACGGACGGATGGAGGACACGAGGCAGGGCCGAAGGCTGGCCCTGGACCTGTCTCTTGGAGAGGCAAACAGGCTTTTCGAGGAGATGCGCGATTACCTGGACCAGCTGACCGGGATCAATTTGAAAAACGCCGCGGATGCCCACCTGGAGGCGGATAAACTCTACCGCACCATATCGAGCGTTCTCCTGATCTTTGTGGGGTTTGGGGTGCTGGCTGGGTGCGCACTCTCCTGGGGCATCAGTCGAGGGGTGACCAGGCCGCTGAGGCTGGTGATAAACAGGTTGGGGGCGGCATCGGACCAGGTGTCCTCCGGGTCCGCACAGCTGGCCTCCTCCAGTCAGGGGCTAGCCCAGGGGGCCTCCGAACAGGCCGCTTCCCTGGAAGAGACCTCCTCCTCCCTGGAGGAGATGTCCTCCATGACCCGGAACAATGCCGAAAACGCTGCTCAGGCCGAGGAGATCATGAAGGAGGCGGCCCGGATAGTCGAACGGGTGAGCCAACACATGGGCGACATGGCCGAAGCCATTGGAGAGATAGACAGATCGAGCGAGGAAACAGGTAAGATCATCAAGACTATCGACGAGATCGCCTTTCAGACCAATCTTCTCGCCTTGAACGCGGCGGTCGAGGCGGCCCGTGCGGGTGAGGCCGGAGCGGGTTTCGCGGTCGTGGCGGACGAGGTGAGAAACCTGGCCATGCGCGCGGCGGAGGCGGCAAGGAACACGACGGAGCTCATCGAGAAGACGGTCAAGGCGGTCCGGAACGGAAAAGATCTCACCCAGCTGACGCGGGAGGCCTTTGGCGAGAACATCGAGATCTCCAGCAAGCTGGGAGATCTGTTCAGCGAGATCGCGGGCGCATCCGGTGAGCAGGCCAAGGGCATTGAACTGGTGAGCAAGGCGGTCGCGGAAATGGACAGCGTCGTCCAGAGGGTTTCGGCGAACGCGGAAGAGTCGGCCTCCGCCTCGGAGGAAATGAACGCCCAGGCCGGGCAGATGATGGCCGTCGTGCGTGAGTTGAACTCGCTTGTGGGGGGGAAGGTTTCCAGCGACGGCGGGAAACGTCATGGAAGCTTAAAAGCGGCGGACCCCGCAAGGCGCGGTGCGGAAGCAGCCGGCCCGGAGGCGCCGGCGAAGAAAAGGCATGCCCTTTCGCCCACCCATGAAGTGGCGCCCGAACAGGTTATCCCGTTTGGTGATGATGATTTTGAGGACTGCTGATAAGTTTCCATCCATAAACGGCCCTTTTTCTTCGCTCCGCTGCGCGGGGCTCAGTCCCACGCCTTCGGCGCGGGTTCCCGGTTTCGCAATTTCCGCGTCGATCTGCGGGATACCGGTAAGCCCGCAAGGGCCGCGGGATCCCGGCTTTCGAGACCGTGTCGCAATTATTTCTGTGGGCCGGACATCGGCTTTGTCGTCGCCCCGACGGAGGCCGGGGCCCAGCGGTTTTTCTTTTCAAATCGTCGAAAAGACAACCGCCCGCACCTCCCGTGCGGGCGGTGGCTGTTTTTTATGCGCCGTATTCGGTTGACCTGGAGAGGGGGACCCCGGTGCTTTCCACCTGGCTGTCTCCAATCTTCAGCGCCCCGTCCAGAATTTCCATGGCCCTGTCGATATCCGCTTCCTCGACGATCAGGGGCGGAGCGATGATCAGGCTGTCGATCCACGTGAACATGAACAGACCGTTCTTCATGGCCTCAGCCGCGATCTGGCCGGTCACGAGGGGGGTGCCGTCGATCTTGTCCTTCTTTACGTTGAAGGGCTCCTTGGTCTTGCGGTTCTTCACGATTTCGAGGGCCCAGAAGTGTCCTATTCCCCTCACATCGCCCACGCACTCGTGCTTTTCGCCGAGTTGGTACAGGGCGGCCTTCAGGTACTCCGAGGCGCGCTGGGGGAGCCCCGATCCCATGACCCTCTTGTACTCCGAGACTGCGGCCGGGATGGCGGAGACGGCCAGGGGATGGTAGGCATAGGTGTGGCCGTGGCACCACATTTCATCCTCGAAGAAATCGGCCACATCGGACGAGGCCACGGTGATCCCCACGGGTGTGTAGGCGGCCGTGGAGCCCTTGGCCATGGTCATGATGTCCGGGACGATGTCCCAGTGATTCACGGCAAAGGGCTTTCCCGTTCGGAACCACCCTGACATGACCTCGTCCGCGATGAGCAGCACGCCGTTTTCATCGCAGATCCGCCTCACGATGGGGAAATACTCGGGGGGCGGAACCAGCCTGCCGTTGGTCCCGACCACCGGCTCCACGGCGATGGCGGCCACGTTGCCCTCTTCCTTGATCATGTAGTCCAGATAGCGGGCGCACTGGATGTTGCACTCCGGGTATTTTCCGTCAAAGGGGCACCGGTAGCAGTAGCAGTCCGGCGCGAACATTATCCCGTCGAGGGTGCACCGGGCGATTTCGGACGGCCACCGCCTGGGATCGCCCGTGAGGGCGGCGCCCCCCGGGGTCGCGCCGTGGTAGGACCTGTACCTGGAAAATATCTTGTAGGCTGGAAACTTGGACATCCTGGCCATCTTGATGGCCGCTTCATTGGCCTCGGTGCCGCTGGTGGAGAAAAAGCTCTTGGTGAGTTTTTCGGGCAGCAGTGTCCCGAGGGCCTCCACGGCCGCCATGGAGGCCTCGTTGATAAAGGCCGGCGCCACGTATTGAAGCTTTTCCGCCTGCTTCACAATGGCCTCGATCACGACCTTGTTCTTGTGGCCGAGGTTGCAGCAGATCAACTGGGAAGAGAAGTCCAGGTAGGGCGTCCCCTTGTGGTCGTAAATGGTGACCCCTTCGGCGTCCGTGATGAGAATCGGGGATTTCCATGTCTTTTGACGGCTCCATGTGCCGAAAGTGCGGGAGGTGAGTTCACTTATTTTCTGTTCCATCGATCTCATGGTTCGACTCCTTTCAGCCGAGCTTTCTCAGATGCGCCGTGTGTTTCTTGGAGATAGTCTTGAGCCCCCGGGCCACCTCAGCCTGGGCCTTGAGGGCCGCCGCCGCCGAGAGGTAGAAATTTTCGGCCCTTTTTTCGAGCTCGACCGCGGTCTCCAGGACCTCCTGCAGGGTCATGCCGCCGGCGTCCTCGCAGGTAAGGGAAAAATCGTCCTCGTGAAAACCCGAAACAGGCTCGAGGATCATCTCGGTCACGTTCTCCCGGCGTATCCGCTGAAGGTTCTTGATATTTTTTCCGGCGTCCCTTGAAAACTCCTCGAACATCTCCGCGTATTCCCCACACTCCGGGTTGCGAGCCGCGGAATCAAAAAACCGCACATCGCAATTTTCCAGGTCTTCCGCAAATCTCAGAATCATTCCGAAACTCTCTAACGACATCTCGTGCTCCTTCCAGGGGCCGGGGTCGCCGCGCGCCCTCGCCGCCCCACGCGGCCGCCGGTCATCAGAACCAGCGCTCGATAACGACTTTCGTGTCCGTGAAAAACTGGAAGATCTCCTGCCCGTGCCCCTTGATGTCCCCGAACATGGACTGCCCCGCTCCGCCGAAGGGGAAATAGCTCATGGGGGCGGCCACGCCGATGTTGATCCCGCACATGCTGGGGAGCACGTTGTACTTGAACTCCCGCGCGTGCGCGCCGTTCTGGGTGTAGATGCAGGCGGCGTTCGCAAAACCCCTGGAGTTGACGATCTCGATGGCCTCGTCGAGATCCTTCACCCGGATCATGCAGGCCACGGGCCCGAAGATCTCTTCCCTGGCGATTGTCATGTCGGGCTTCACGTGGTCGAACATGCTGGGGCCCAGGAAGAAGCCGTTGGGAAGGCCTTCCACCTTGACGCCGCGGCCGTCCAGCACGAGCTCCGCGCCCTCCTGGATCCCTTTTTCTATGTAGCCGAGGACCCTCTCCTTGTGCGCGGGGCCGGCCATGGGGCCCATGGCCGTCTGCTCGTCCAGGCCGTCGCCCAGTTTCATGTCCCTGGCCGCGGCCGCGAACCTCTCCCGAAGCTCGTCGGCCACATCGCCGACCGCCACCAGGAGGGATCCCGAAAGACAGCGCTGCCCGGAGTTGCCGTAAAAGGAGGAGATCAGGGAGGGAAGCCCCGCCTCGAGGTCCGCGTCCGGCATGACGGCCACCACGTTTTTGGCCCCGCCCAGCGCCTGGACCCTCTTGCCGGTCTCGCCGCACTTTTTGTAGATGTGCCTGGCCGTGGGCGTGGATCCCACAAAGGAGATGCCGCTGATGCCGGGGTGCTCCAGCATGGCATTGACCACGTCCCTGGAGCCGTGGACCATGTTGACCACGCCTTCCGGGAAACCCACGTCTTCCATGATTTCGAAGATTCGGGTCTGGGACATGGGCATCTGCTCCGAGGGCTTCACGATGAAGGTGTTTCCACACACCAGGGCATAGGGCATGAACCACCAGGGGACCATGCCCGGGAAATTGTAGGGGGCGATGACGCCGAACACCCCGATGGGCTGCCTGTGCCCGTAACAGTCGATGCCCGTGGAGATGTCCTCCAGGGTGTAGCCGGTCATCAGTGTGGTGACGCCCGTGGCGTGCTCCACGTTCTCGATCATCCTCCTCACTTCGCCCCGGGCCTCGTCGATCGCCTTTCCGTGCTCGGTGGTGATGGTTCGGGCGATTTCCTCGAAGCTCTCCTCGAAGGCGTCCTTGAGCCGGAAGAGGTATCTGGCCCTGGTGAGCGGGGGGGTCTTCCTCCACTCGGGAAATGCCGCCCGAGCCGCATTGACGGCCATGTCCACGTCCTCGCCGGTGCCATAGCGAAGTGAGCCGATCTTTTCACCTGTCGCCGGGTTCCACACGTCTCCCGTGACGGTTGACCTGGACTCCACCCATTCCCCGTTGATGTAATTCATGACTTCCTTTATTCCCATTCTCTTCCTGTCCTCCTGTACGGATTTTTGTGTTCAAGAACTCAGTCGTGCCCCAAATTCTTTGAGGGATGGGCACTAACTTATATGTCGAAAGATCAACTGATCTGATTGCCACGCTTTTTCAGTGCAGTCAACCGAAACTCCACATGGAAAAATCACCACCCCAAGCGGCTTCTCAGGTGTTCCGAAAAAAGTTCGACAACATCGGGCAGGTCTTCTCTTCCGAAGCCTATCCTCACGTGGTGATCACCGTAGCCGAACAGGAGGGAGGGGGCAAGGAGGATCCCGCACTCCTTGACGAGCCTTGCGCAGAAAACCCGGGATCCCTCGGGGGTCAGAAGTCTCGGGAAGGCTATGGAGCCTCCCCCGGGCCTGTTCCAGGAAAGGAAGTTCTTGAACTCCTGGAAGAAAAGGTCCAGGATGCCAAGATTCCTGTGCAGGCGCCGGCGCTGGGCGCGAAGGATCTCCTCGCGGTTTTCCAGGGCCATGATGCCCAGGATCTCCGAGGGCGCACTGTTGCATATGGTTGTGTAATCCTTTAAGAGCGAGATCCTCTTCAGGAGGTCGGGGTCCCGTACGGCCAGCCACCCGACCCTCAGGCCCGGCAACCCGAAGGACTTTGAGAGGCCCGAAAGGGAAAAGGCGCGATCGTAGAGTTCGCAGGCCGCGGGCAAAGGGGCTTCCGTCTCTATTTCCAGGAATCGGTACATCTCGTCCGAAAAGAGATAAACGCCTCGCTCTCTCAGCAACCCGATGAGCTCCTCGAAATCCCCTTTTTCGGGGACGTGGCCCGTGGGGTTGTGGGGAAAATTGACGACCATCAGCCTGGTTTTCTCCGTGAGGGCGCCAAGGACTTCCTTGAGGTCGAAGTGCCAGCCCCTGCTTTCGTCCGGGGTCCACAAGGTGATCTCGCACCCGATGCCTCGGGCGACCTCGTGGAGGGACTGGTAGGCAGGCGAGGTGCAAATGACGTGGTCGCCCGGCTTGAGCAGCGCGTTCATTGTGAGAAAGATGCACTCCTGGGGCGCGGCAACCATGACGTTTTCCGCGTGGATGCCGTCGTACATGCCGGCGACGGCGCCCCGCAGGAGGGGGTGGCCCATGGTTTCGGTATAGCCCAGTTTCAGATCCTTCCACAATTCCAGCGAGAGGGGGCCCGCCGCCTGGAGGAGTTCCGAGAGGGTGACGGGTTCGCAGTCCGAGCAGGCAAGCAGGTGTTGCGCGGTGAATTCATGCTCGGCAAAATATCTCTCCAGCGCAAAGGGCTCCAGATTTATCATGGGATTTCTCCATAATGAAACGCTACAACGATTACAATAGCTATCTGCGGGGCCTCTTCGGCCGTCGCGTGCAGAAAATCAGCCTGGACGCAGGCCTCGGCTGCCCGAATCGCGATGGGACCCTGTCGACCAGGGGGTGTCTCTACTGCGATCATAGGGGCTCGGGATCCGGCGCATTGCTGGAAAGGGGCCTTTCCATTGAGGCGCAGGTAGCGCGGGGGATCCGGTTTGCCCGCAAACGTTATGGGGCGGAAAAGTACATCGCCTATTTCCAGTCGTTCACCAACACCTATGCGCCCGTGGAAACACTCAAGAGGCTTTATGACAGCGCCTTGAACCACCCCGGCATGGTAGGCCTGTCCGTCGGGACCAGGCCGGACTGCCTGGGGGACGAGGTCCTGGATCTCCTGGCCTCTTACAGCAGCCGCTTTCTCGTGTGGCTCGAACTGGGCCTTCAGTCCATGCACCGGGAAACCCTGGATCGCATCAACCGCGGACACGATGCCGCGTGCTTCCGGGAGGCCGTCCTCCGGGCCGCCGGCAGGGGACTCCACGTCTGCGCTCACATCATCCTGGGGCTCCCGGGGGAGACACGCGACATGATGCTTCAAACAGCCGAATTCCTCGCGGCACTGCCTGTCGAGGGCGTAAAAATCCATGCGCTCTATGTCACGGAGGGCACGGAAATGGCTGAAATGTGGAGGCGGGGGGACTTTCAGTGCCTTTCGCGGGAGCGGTATGCGGAACTGGTGGTGGACATCCTGGAAACGCTCCCCCGGGAGATTGTCGTTCAAAGGTTGACGGGGGATCCCCCCGGGGCGCTCACATGCCTGGCGCCTCGATGGGCGGCACAAAAGGTGCGCACTCTGGATCTCATCCAGGCCAGGATGGAGGCAAGGGGTACGAGGCAGGGGGGGCGGCGGTGTCCTAAACCTGTTGGGGATCGCCCATCTTCTTTCTGAAGAGCTGATCCAGTGCGATGTCATACTCCCGGGAGCCGGGGACCAGGGATTTGTTCTGGGCCAACTGCTTGTTGATCTCTTCCTCCGCCCTCTCGAAGGACTGGTTGATCTGGGTGATGACCGTGTTGACCGTCTTGTAAATCTCCTGGTCGGTACCATACACCTCGATCACGGAGGGGTCGTTCAGGATCACCTCCAGGATGTACTGGGTCACATAGAGGGACAGCAGATTGGGCCGGGGCACGAGATCGCGAATGGGGGCGATAAAATACTTGAAATCGAATTCATTGCTCCTCAAGGCCTGCTTGAGCCCCTTGAGGAGCAGGTCTGAAAAGGCCGCGGGGCTTTCGGTCTCCACGACCTTTTCCATTAAAAGGACCTGGGAAAGCCTGCTGTGGATTTCCGGTAATTTGAATCGAAAGAACCGATCCCTCTGAAAAGCCTCCTGCTTCTCCTTACGATCAAGCCGATTGATGATCTTGTCCTGGACAGACCCGCTGCCGAATCGCTTCACGGTTATTTTACCTAGTCCTTTGAACTCTTTTCAGGAGTTCCTGATGGTTTGGCGGATGAATCGGGGCTTTTGTCTTTGGCCTTTCCCTTGCCGGCGGCATTCGAGCCCGAATCGGACGACCCGGAGGCGGTGTGGGAAGCGGAAGCCCCATGCTTGTTGGCATAATCTGTGACATACCACCCGGAGCCCTTGAGATGAAAAGAGTTCATGGACATGAGTTTTTTCAGATGCCCATGGCACTGGGGGCATTCGGCGAGAGGCGGGTCCGAGATCTTCTGCCAGGCTTCTTCCACATGACCGCACTTTTCACACTCATACTCGTAAATCGGCATGGTCACTATCCTCCTTTTGCAGCGTATCAAAATGCCATGGATTCAGGCATTGAATGGGGCCTGTAGGCCTCCAAAATATAATCGAGTTTCTGGAGTTTGAGTCCCTTGAGGGCCTCCAAGCTGGTTTGGTGAACGATTCCTTCTTCCCGGTCCCTGTCGTGGCCTTTTACCTCGAAGCGCTGATAGTAATTACAAAACCTCACAATGTGAATTAATTCATGCGTAAACACATAGACCATCAGGGGCAGCATGTGGAGTTCTTTGTCGCGTCTGAGGGCCTTGATGATCTGATGGTCCTGCAGGCAGATGCAGTAATTGTCACGCATTCGACTTCTTGAATCGGTGTCCTGCCCAACGGGGGAGTATTTGTGCAGGTATGCGAAAGCGGGCAGCGGCGCGATTTCATGTTCGTTGAGGTGTTCCAGCGTCTTCACACAGTATCTGTGTCGTTTCCATTGTGCGGAGGAAAATTTAAAAAAACCTCCAGTGCAGTCCTCGGAGATGTCCAGTGCTTCCCCGATTACCCTCAAGTCCCTCTTATTGAAATAGGCCTTTGCACCCATGCCCGTTTTGGTCCGCAAACGAAATATTTAAACTAATTTAATAATTCTGTTCGGGGTGTCAATGACCGAAAAAATCTGGTGGCGGTGACTGGACTCGAACCAGTGACACTACGGATATGAGCCGTATGCTCTGACCGACTGAGCTACACCGCCATAAAATACGTAACCTAAAAGTTTACTTCCTTTGCCGGGATTGTCAATCAAAATAATACTCTTTGTCACCATCGAGAGCAAAAAATTTTTGTCAGCCTTGCATGCGGGCACCCGGGGTGGATGCCAATACAAAAAAAGCGGGTCCCCGGGGGACCCGCTTTTTCTTCAATGGGGTGTGAGCACGTGCCGCGGGCTGCGGCTGCGGCCTGACGCACTCATGTCGTTCGGATCATTCGGCCACCTTTTTGGCTTCTTCGGTCAAGGCCGGCACAACCTTGAAGAGGTCGTCCACAACGCCGTAGTCGGCCTTTTGGAAGATCGGCGCGTCGGGGTCCTTGTTGATGGCCACGATCACCTTGGAGGTGCTCATGCCCGCGAGGTGCTGAATGGCCCCGGAAATGCCGCACGCGATGTAGAGGTTGGGGGAGACGACCTTTCCGGTCTGTCCAACCTGGTCCGTGTGAGACCGCCAGCCCGCGTCCACCGCCGACCGGGATGCACCAACGCTCGCCCCCAGGACGTTAGCCAGGTCCTCAAGGACCTGGAACCCCTCGGGGCCTTTCATGCCGCGCCCGCCGGATACGATTTTGTCCGCCTCGGTGAGATCGATCTTACCGCTTGCGTCCTTAATGACTTCCGCGATCTTTGTCTTGAGAGCCGCGTCGTCCAGGCTGACCGCCGCGTCGGTCACTTCGGCGGTCTTGGCCGCATCGGGCTCGATGATGGGCATGACGTTCGGACGCGCGGTCGCCATCTGGGGGGTGGTGTCGTCATAGGTCACCTGGGCGTATGCCTTGCCCGCGTAAATGGGCCGGTTGGCCACAAGCTTGCCGCCTTCGACGGCGAATGAAACGCAGTCCTGGGCCATGCCGACTCCCAGCCGGGCGGAAAGCCTCGCGGCGAGGTCTTTTCCCTGGGACGAAGCCCCCAGCAGGACAACAGCCGGATCGTTTGCCTGAACAATGTCCGCAATCACCGGGACAAAGGCGTCCGCCGTGTAATTTTCGAGGCGTGCGTCTTCCGCGACAACCACCTTGTCCACGCCGTACTGCCCCAGTGCGGCGGCCTTGTCCTTGATCCCGGCCCCAATGACCACGGCCGTGAGGCCCTGTCCGAGGGCGTCGGCGAGACGCCTGCCTTCGCTCGCCAATTCATAGGATATCTTTCGAAGTTCTCCATCCCTCTGTTCGGCTACTATCAGTACTCCTTGTGCCATCTTCTCGGTCTCCTTTGATGTCGATGTATGGATGACGTCCCCGGCGCGAGGCGCGTGGGGTCGTTCGAGTCTCCAGGTTATATGACCTTCGCCTCCTCGTGCAGGAGTTTGGCCAGCGCGGCTGCCTTGCTCTCGGGCGAATCGCCATCGACAATTTTGCCTGCCTGTCTCTCCGGTGGGGGCGTAAGTTTGACCACCTTCAGCTTTCGCGCCCCGGCGCCGAATTCAGCGGCGTTCAGCCCCAGGTCCCCAAGGGATTTCTCTTCCAGGGGTTTTTTCTTGGCCTTCATGATGCCGGGAAGGGAGGCGTATCGGGGTTCGTTCAGGCCTTTCTGGGCGGTGATGACCGCCGGCAGGGGGCATTCCAGAACCATGGTCTGGCCTTCGACAGGGCGGTTCGCTTTCACGGATTTTCCGTCCTCTGCCATTTCCAGCTTGGTGATGACCGCCAGGTGGGGGAGTCCCAGGAATTCGGCGAGCGAGGCACCCACCAGCCCTTCGTCGTTGTCCACCCCGCGCTGTCCGGCAAAGATGACGTCGGGCTCGAGACCCTTGATGGCCGCCGCAAGGGCCTTGGCAACCGCCAGGGCGTCGCTGCCTTCCAGGGCATCGTCGGTTATCTGAACAGCCTTGTCCGCCCCCATGGCGAGGGCGGTGCGGAGAGATTCGGTCACCCGCTTGGGGCCCAGCCCCACGACAATGACTTCCCCGCCGAATTTTTCCTTGGTCTTCAGGGCCTCTTCCACACCGAACTCGTCATAGGGGTTCATGACCCATTTGATATTGTCCTGAGCAATGGACGTCCCGTCCGGGGCCACCTTGATCTGGGTCTCCGTATCAGGGACCTGTTTGATGCACGCAACTATTTTCACTGCAACCTCCTTTCTCGAGTGCCATTTTTTTATTTCAGCGATCCGTCGGTCTTTCGATGATTCCGTGCAGGAAGTATTCGCTGATCTGTTTAGCAGCGGTCTGAATAGCATACTTTCTTCGGCTTGACAATACCCAGTATCTCGACAACTCATCCAGGGCACCGAAGATCGCGCGCTTGGCCAGATTCGGTACGACATCCTTCTTGAAAACACCCTTTTTCTGGCCTTCGGCAATGATATCCGAAAGGATATCCAGATACATGGCGAATCTTTCGTTCTCGTAGCTTTTCATGAATTTGCTGCTTTGCCGGAGCTCCACCTGGATGATTTCGGCCATATCCCGGTTCTGCTCTATGAGTTGAAGATGGCAGAGCGCGAATTCCTCCAGCTTCTTCACCGGTGTATCCTGGGCCGACACCCTTTCCCGCATCCTTTCGAGGACGAGTGCCATCTGCTCTTCGAAGAGGGAGATGAGGATGTCGTCTTTGTTTTCGAAGTAGAGATATATGGTGCCGTCCGCCACCTTGGCCTCTTTGGCGATTTCCGAGACCTTGGCCTGGAAGAAACCCTTCTGGGCAAAGACCTTGGTGGCGGCCTGAATAATGCGGGAGTACTTTTCCCTATTTTTTTTGTTTTTCATGAGAGTAAAATGGTAGCATGGGGTTCGGGGCCAAATGAATGACGATTCATTTGTTGTGGATAGCTATACCAGCGCCTGCACTCTGTCAAGAAATTTATGTTCCGGTTGGGTTTGGCGCACATCCGCAGACTATTATTAAGCACGCCTAAGTTTCCTGAACATAAACAGGGCATTTTTATCAAGGTCAAGGAGATCAAGGGATTGCGCGGAGGCGGCCAGGAGGTCGCCGTGCAAGGAACAACGCGGATCGACGAAGAGATCGCGGAAAAGGGCCGTTTATGGGTGGAAACCAGTTAACGAGGCTTGACAACACATACAGAGCTTCCGTATACTTCAATCCTCGCCAATAGTGCACAAACCGGCGTCGGCGAAGTCAAAAACAGAAGCCTTGATTGGGGTTTTGGATGCCCCCTTCGGTTTATGCCCTCTGAAAAGGGCATCCTGGGTCCCCGGAGGAAAACTAAAATGCCCGTAAAGAAATCGTATCTGAAGGGAAAACGCATTCTGGCCGTGGACGATGAAAAGGATGTCCTGGACACCATCGAAGACGCTCTCGAGGAGGCCGAAGTCGACAAAGCCCAGGACTACCAGTCGGCATTGGAAAAACTGAACAAGAACCGGTACGATCTCGCAATCCTCGATATTATGGGCGTGGATGGGCTCAAACTCCTGGAAAAGGCCGTCGCCAGGAATATACCTTCCTTGATGCTCACGGCCCATGCGTTGAGCGCGGAGACCCTTCTTTCATCCATTCGAATAGGGGCCGTTTCTTATCTCCCCAAAGAGAAGCTTGCGGAACTGGAAGAGATTCTGGAGGATCTCCTTGCCGCCATTGATGCCGGAGAGCCCACGTGGAAGCTCCTTTTTGATCGCCTTGGCGGCTTTTTCGATCAAAAATTCGGATCGGACTGGAAAGAAAAGGACAGGAAGTTCTGGAACGAGTTCAGCCGCACCTATCATGTGAGCAAGGGGATCCAGAGCAGGCTCAAACACGATGAGCGCGTGATTTCCAAGGTTTGACAGCCCACTGAAAATCGTTGCAGACCGTCGGGTTTTTTAACAGGACAGAAACTCTTTGCCGGGTGATGGGGTTTACGGCCCAATTTACCTGGGTACTCAGGTTACGCCTTAAACCCGCCTAATTTGGTATGGATTACAAGTTAAAAAGCCAGGGTATAAGGACGATATGTTCACGTTGTAGCTAAAATGTAGCTGAATTTTCTTGACATACCAGGTAAACTCTGTTTGAATTTTGTCTGTGTGTGGGCTGGGGAGAAGGTGAGGCAACTTCTTTTTTAACCTGAAGCAAAAAGAAAGGAGTACAGGTGGGTATGAAGAAGATTTCAGTGGTCGTCGTGGTGAGTGTGGTGGGTTTTCTGCTGGGGTTCGGGCAGTTGTGGGCCGCAGGCCCTTCCCTGGACGCATGGAAACCCGCGTTCGATCCTTCGGGCGCCAAATACAAAGCGATCGTATCCAACGTTTCTCACCCTGTTCTGAAAGGGGTCTACACCGGGTTTGCCTTCAGGGACGAGCTGTGGAAGCGCTCGAACGGCCAGATCTACATAGATTACAAGCCGTTTTCCATGCTCGGCGGTGAGGTGGAGGTTCTGAACCAGTTGCAGATGGGGGCCATCCAGGGCATGGGGTGCAGTTCCGTTGCCTCCACCAACCTGGGGCCTCGATTCGGCCTGATCAACCTGCCTTTTCTCATCGATTCCTTTGACAAACTGGACAAGTTCATCAACAGCGGCCAGCTTTTCGATCACTACATGAACGCCATGGACCACCAGGGCATCATGGGGGTGGACATCACGGGTTACGGCAATTACGGATGGGCCACCACGGTCCCGGTCAGGACCATCGAAGAGGCGAAACAGGTGAAATTCCGTATTGCCGAGGCGGCCGTCAACAAGATGTCCTACGAGGCCTGGGGTTTCAACCCCGTGGTCATGCCGTGGCCGGATGTGCCCGTGGCCCTCAAGCAGGGCGTGATCACCGGACTGGACCACACGCCCTCCGTGTGCAACATCACCAAGAAGTTCGAGGTCGCCAAGTATTTCACGCAGCTGAACTATGCCCAGGGTCTCTTTATCTGGATCTTCAACAAGGCATGGTTCAACCGTCTGCCGGACGACCTCCAGAAGGTCTTCGTGGAGTCCCTGAAGGACGTGGCCAAGGACATCCGTGCCCAGACGGTCCAGCAGGAAACCGACCAGATCGCCGACGCCGAATCCAAGGGGATCGAGTTCTTCCAACTCCCGGCTGACGAAATGGCCCTCCTGAAAAAACAGGCCGGATCCGTGCACGACAAATTCGCGGAGGAGATCAACAAGCTCTACCCCGGGGACAGTTACCGCCCGAATAACTTCCTCCTCGAGGTTCAGAAGTACATAGGCTACAAGTAAACATCACGCGGGCGGAAGGGACACCCCTTCCGCCTTCCTTTTGAGAGGCCTCCATGCTCGGAAAGATCCTGAGTATCCTTGATAAGATTCTGTCCTTTGTCGAAGAGTGGGTCCTGTTCATTTCCACTATGGTCGCCCTGATTTCTCTCTTTTTCGGGGTGGTCCTCCGCTATGGGTTCAATTATTCCCTGGCCTGGTCGGAGGAGCTGGTGAGGGAGGTGATCATCCTCACGACACTCATCGGATCCAGCGCAGCCATCAAGGCGCGGTCCATGATCAAGATAGACGCCCTTGTCCAGGTGGTGCCGAAGCTCAAGACGCCTCTGATATTTTTCAGCCATTTCACAACCGCGGTGTTCTCGTTAATGATGATATATTACGGGTGGCAGATGGCCGCGCTCCAGGTCCAGACCCACCAGAAGACCATCATCATGGAGATACCCCTTGTCTATCTCTACGCCATCCTCCCGATCATGGGAGTGATGATGTTCATCAGAACCATCCAGGTGGTTCGTCAGGACATCCTGGACCTCAGGGCAAAGCCCGAGTCCGCAGCCTGAGTTTTTGAATTTGTCGCCCTTCAACCCTAACCTCGGGAGGCGAGCCCCGATATGGAATTGAACCACCTGATCATTCTACTCATTCTCATAGGATGTATGGCGTCCCTGGTGCCGGTCTTCATGTGCCTCTTTTTCACCGCCGTCCTCGGGTTTATCCTCTACACGGATCTCCCCCTGTTGCTGCTCGCCCAGACGCTCTTTCGCAGCCTGGACAATTTCGCGCTGGTGGTCGTGCTCTATTTTATCCTTTGCGGCAACATCATGACGGCGGGGAGCATCGTCGACAAGCTCATCAAGGTCGCTAACGTGCTCGTCAGCTGGCTCCCGGGCGGCCTGGGCATGGCGGGCGTCCTGGGATGCGGCCTCTTTGGGGCCATCTCCGGGTCCACCGTGGCCACCGTGGTGGCCCTCGGCGGGTTCATGATCCCGGCCCTCCTGGAAAACGGGTATCGGGAAAAGTACACACTGGGCGTCATGACCACCTCGCCCAACCTGGGGGTCATCATCCCCCCGAGCATCGGGATGATCCTGTACTCCATGATCAGCAACGTCTCCCTGGAAGGTCTGTTCCTGACGGGTTTTCTTCCGGGGCTTTTGATTATCTTCGGCGTGTGCGTCTACACATATTTCGTCCACAGGAAAAGGACGGATTTTATCCGCATGCCCGTCCCGGATTTCAAGAGTGTGCTGGGCACCCTCAAGGAGGGGTTCTGGTCGCTCATGCTGCCCGTGATCATCTTCGGCGGCATCTTTTCAGGGGCCTTCACCGCCAATGAAGCGGCGGTCGTCGCCTCTGTCTACGCGTTTATCGTCGAGCTGTTTATACACAAGTCCATCAAGTTGAAGGATGTCAAGCGAATCACCGTCAGCTCGGCGGTGACTTCGGCGACTCTGCTCATCATCGTGGCGGGCGCCACCTGTTTCGGTCGCTACCTCACACTCGAGGCCATCCCGAGCGCCATCACCGAGGCCGTGGTGGGCAGCATCCAGTCACCCATCGTGTTTTTGCTGGTCATCAATATCCTGCTCGTAGGCATCGGAATGTTCATGGACATCATATCCGCAACCTTGATCCTGGGACCTGTTTTTCTGCCCATGCTCAGTGCCTTTGGAGTGGATCCATTGCATTTCGGTCTCATTTTGACTATCAATCTGGCCATAGGGTATTGTACCCCTCCCATGGGGGTGAGCCTTTATATCACAGGGGCCATTGCAAATAGAGATCTCATTTTCGTGACCAAAGCGGTTATTCCGTTCCTCATAATACAGTACGCGGTACTATTTATTATTACTTACATACCTGGACCGGTGCTCTGGCTGCCCCGCATATTGGGCTTTATTCAGTAGGTCTCGGCGAGGCGCAGGAGCGGGTCCACGGACCCTGCTTCACGGACCATCCGAGGAGCTGGAGGGCCCGCCGCGGGCACCGCCGGCTCCTCTGTCGTGAGAAAAAGGACAAGGAGGGGATCAAAAGAAATGAACTATGCTAGGTACTGTCAAATAAATGCAAGGCATTTGCCGGATAAAGTATGCCTGATAGAGCGGACGCCTTCAACAAATCAGAGGAGGACCTTCACCTGGAAGGAATTCAATGACGCCATCAACCGAACGGCCAACTACCTGTCCAGGGAACTCGGGGTGAAAGACGGCGACTATGTGATGCACCTCCAGAACAATTCTTTGGAGTGGCTGGTCACCTATTACGCGATCATCAAGCTGGGCGCCGTGATCGTGCCCTTGAACTTCCGTTTTGTGGGTTCGGATATCCTTTATGCGGCAGGTGTGTGCGACCCCAAGGTGTTCATCCTCGGCTCGGAGTTTTTGCCCGTTGTCCAGCCCGTGCAAAATGACCTCACCACCATCGAGAAATACATTTGCGTCGGAGAGACCGTTCCCGACGACATGATCGATTACAAGGTCGTGGATGCCTATGGGGACGAAACCGAGGCCCTGGTCTATGTGGACGATCACCATGACCTGGCCATGATGTTCACATCGGGCACAACCGGCAAGCCCAAACCGGTCCTGCACACCCATTACTCCTTGAACCACACGGCCATCAGCAACGGCATGAGCTACTTTGTGCAGAAGAATGACAACTACGTCTTTTTCCTGCCCCTGTATCACAGCGGGACCATGTTCCTGTGGGCCCCGTTCTACGCAACCGGGGCCACGGGCACGCTGCTGAGGGAGTTCAGGGAGCCCAAGTGGATCATCGAGGCCCTGGCGGAAGAAAAGGGGACGGACATCCTCTTCGTGGTTCCGGTCGCCGTGGCCATACTGAATGCGTTGAAGAGCGGAGAGCTCAAGCTCTCGGACTACGATCTTTCCAGCTGGAAGTATATGGAGATCGGGGCCCAGCCCGTGCCGTTCGAGGTCATGAAGAGCCTGGTGGAGAATCTCCCCAGCAAGGTCTCCAACATTTACGGGATCACCGAGGGTGGGGGCGGGGGGACCTTCAACCTCTACCCGGAGGATGTTCTCAGAAAGCCGGGTTCCATCGGGAAACCTACCTTCGGCGTGGAGGCCATGCTGGTGAACTTCGAAGGCAAGGAAGTGCCGCCCGGGGAGGTCGGCGAGCTGACCTTCAGGACACCGCGCATGATGAAGGGCTATTTCAAGAACCCGGAGATGACCGCCGAGACATTGAAAGACGGGTGGCTCTTCACGGGGGACCTGCTGAAGACAGACGAAGAGGGGTTCTTCTACATCGTAGACCGCAAGAAGGACATGATCACGAGCGGCGGGGAGAACATCTTCCCCGTGGAGATCGAGGACGCCCTCATGGAGAGCTCGAAGATCGACGACGTGGCCTGCATCGGTTATCCAGACGAGCGCCTTGTCGAGATTGTCATGGCCATTGTTCAGCTCAAGGAAGGTGAAAGCATGACCGAAGAGGAGGTCATTGAATTCGCCAAATCAAAGCTCGCCACTTACAAGGTGCCCAGGAAGGTCATTTTTGACAATGTCATGAGAAACCCAACGGGAAAACTCATGAAGCCCCAGATGCGTGAAAAATACACCGGGCGCAAGGAGGCCTTCCGTAAGCTCGATTGATTTTCATCATCAAACGGTCTTCTGACGCAATCTAAGACCTGTCCGGCGGAGTTGGTGCTGTGAAGCAGCCCTCTCCGCCGGAATCGTTTAGGCGAGACCCGTGAAAGATTATGGAAGCTCAGGTCACGGCGATGACCTCATAGAGGATTCCATACGCCTTTTCAGAAAGTCCTCGGCATGGTATAGTCCCTGGAATGGGCAAAGAACTGAAAGATTCTACTGGAAAGACAACCCCCCTTGAAACCTCGCCTGTGGACGGCATGTGGGCGGAGGACCCGTTCGAGTTCATTCGGCCGGAATCCTACAGTGCGTTGGGTATCGACCCGGGAGACATCCCATCGGGGACATTCCCGGCGAAAAAGCACCCCTCACAGATAGAAAGCAGGTTCGGGGGCAATGCCTACGGTTTCGGGCTTTTCGAGCTGAGCCACCGTCTGGGCCCCCAGGATCTGGCTCTCCTCCAGTCCCTGAGTGAAGACGATCCCGAGTATATCAGGAAAAACCACCGTGAACTGAACCGAATATACAGGAGCCTGGGGCTCCTGATCCGTTTCTCGAGCCAGGGAAGACCCTACTACCTGGTGCCCGAGCACCTCATCTCCAGCAGCATGGGCCACATCCGGAACAAGACCGAGGAGATCAGCAATGTCATCAACTTCCACCGAAAGAAGTACTTCGTGGAGAGGCAAAGCATCGGGCTGATCACCCATTCGGACGACCTTCTCATCAACAGTCTTTCCGTTCGGTTCAAGGAACATCAGTTTTTTGTCATAGACTCCCTTGAAAAACTCAAGTCCATTGCCGTGCCCCTGGACCTGGTGGTCATCACGAGGGATATCCAGGAAATCCTCGTGATGGAAAAGTTCCCGGGGAACGCGGCCGGCCCCTTCTCCAGGCCGCGGATGGAGCGGTTTGCACGGTACCTGATGAGCCGGATTTACAGGGCCCTGAAACCCGAGGGGGAAATCTTCATCATCGCAAATCACTATCCCCTGAGGACGAATCAGACCATTAAGGTGAATTTCAAATCAGGCCACGAGAAGAAGAAATTTCTGATTTTCAGCCACATTTTCAAGACTCGGAAGAGGTATAGCCCGAAGAGCGGTTCCGAAAGGATCCATGAATTCGACCTCCAGAAATTCCTTCGAGGGGTGTACGTCGAAAAGGAGGTGCTGGACAGACTGCTGGGCGGGCGCGATCTGGGCGACATCAGCTTCAGGGAGATCGCCGCGCTCCCCTATTTGAACTACTCGATGGACCCGGAGGCAGGTTACGACCAGGAAAGGGTCTGGCCGGAGATACTTTCGGACTTCTTCGACGAGATATCCTTCAAAACCCTGGTTCCCGCGTCCCTCAAGGCGGAGTGGCGGCGGCGGTTTTCCACGGACGGTTACACCCCACGTTACAAAATCACCTACCTGGGGCAGAAGAAGCCCATGGATTTGAGTCTCCAGGCGGTTCAGACGGAACTCGACCGGTCGCAACTCGCGGGTTGCCCTCTCCCTCTCCTTGCCGAGTACAGAAACTCCTTTGAATACGTCAACCAGACCCTCAAGGTCCTCGTGGAAATAAAGAACCGCACCTATGAGGATTTTCCGGAGCTTTTCATGGCCCGCCTGAGGCAGCCTTTTGAAAACAAGGCCAGGCGTTACAGCGGCTTCAATGATGTTGTGAAGCTCCTGAAAAAGATCAAGAACCTGGAGCGCATTCAGACGTGGCTCAATCCGGACGCAATCGAAGGCCCGCGGACACCGGTCATCGAGAACATCGGGATCCTTCCCTTTTTCGGGTTCAGCAAGGGGGAGATCCGGGAGATCTATCTCATTGTGGTGGGACATACGGCCATGGGACGCGTGCTCTCCGGCAAGATGAGCGAGAAGTCCCTACGGCCGCTCTCCGATCTCGCCCGTACCCTCGAACTCTCAAAGGGCCTGAACCTCTTACGCTACTGCAGGCTCATGACCATGGCGGAGACGGTGGCATCCAAGGGCACGGCCCTGCGCTCGGAACACCTGGCTGAACTCTTTGACCTCTACGCCTCGGTCGTGAGGGTCGTGACCAACCGGGATATGGACTGGGACAGGCTTCTGGATGAAAAGACCAGCGAAATGGGCGGCATCCACAACATGGTCGTCCGCAAGAGTCTCAAGATCATGGACCTGGTGGACCACTTCGAGTTCCTGGACAACTGGGAGGAATTGAGACTCAAGGGAGAGATGGAAAAGGAGAGCCTCGCGGACTACGACCCGCTCAAGGTCCACAAGATTGAAAACATCATCAGGCTCATCCAGACCATCGAGGAATTCGAAAACAGGTTCCTGAGGGACGACCCCCTGAAGCTGCCCATTTTTTACAGAAAGTTTCTCAACCTGGAATTCCACGGCACAGGCCACATCTTTGAACAGATGGACAGCCGCCTCGCCTTTATCCTCCTCTGGATCGGGGTCAATGTGGTTCAGGGGGATATCCTCAATTTCAACCCCCTCCTGGGGGATTCCTCCCTGTCGGAAGTCGAGGACCGAGCGAAGCGGATCGAAGACGAGGCCGGCGCGATCAACATCGACTACCTGGACCTCGAAACCCTGGAGAAATTCGGCGAGCAGATCTACAAGAACGAAACCGGCTTCGTCATGGGCACGGGGATTCAGTTCAGGGTCGACAGGGACACGCAGGCCCTTGATTGCACCTGTATTGATCTTGACGAGACCATTTTCCGGCTCGATCAACTCACGAAGACCTTCACCGCCCAGCCGCTCTCGGAAATCGTTCCCGACACCCTGGCGATGATCGATAAGCTTTTCTCGAAGCTGGAGGCTTTTTACCAGAACTACCCCGTTCTCGTGGGCATCGATGGAGAGGTTTCCCCGGAGGTAAAACCTCCCTTGAGGCAGACCGTCTGGCTTCGGAGGGTGAGCGCTCTGAGGAAACACCTGCGGAACACCCTTCAGCAGGAACTCTTCAAGCCCGAGGCCCTTCACGAGGACCTCTCATCCCTCTACCGGCACGCCCGTTCGCTTTTCTGGTTCGTCTTCCCGCAGTTGAGGGGGCTTGAAAACCTCGACCTGACCGGATTCGCCTATCTGAAATCCTCGCCTATCGATTACATCTTCAGGAATATCCGAAAAGTTCAGGCCCTTGCGAGGGAGGAGCACAGGGAGTTTCAGGACACCAGGGCGCTTCACAAGCTGGCCCAGCGGGAGTTCGGCCCCATGACCGCGGGCACGGTGGGCGTGAGCGAGTCTCAGATCGAGAAACTTCAAGAAATCATGAGGCAGTTGCGGGGAAATCCGGCCCTCTTTGACGCCCTGCTCAAATCCTTTGTCTTCCAGGACCTGGGGAGGGTCCCCTCGCTCAGGGAGCGCTACGCACAGGACCTGCACCCGGTCGATCATGCCATCGCCGGGGCCGTCCTCCTGGAAAAAGAGCACATCCCGCACGCCTTCAACATGGATGAGGCCGCACGGAAGTACCTGGGGACGCTCATCCGCTATCATGATTTCATGTACCACATCCAGCGGGGTGAATTCGGATTTGAGTCCATACGGGAGGTCATCGCCTTCAAGGACAGGGAATTCCTGGACGCCTTTTTCATCAATGCCTTTTTGATGATCTCTTCCCTCAGGGAGGAGCTCATCCTGGAGGACCTTGCTGGTGAGCTCTTTCAGATAAGGGCCCTGGTCCAGCGGGTTATGGACGGCAGGATGTCGCTTGACGCGCACCTGGAAGGCATCTATGAGAAAAACGGCCTCCTGTTCAACGCCCTCGAGTCCTATATGACCCATGGTCTCCCGGAGAACGCCAACCCCATCGCCTACCTCGAGGAATGGCAGGGTGGGGAAGACAACCGGGAGGCCAACCGGGAGGCCGGAAAAAAGATATCCTCGCTGGAACGCATGTTCAGGCTTCGCGGGATCATGTACGTGCGGTTTCCAGACCTGGCGAAGCTCCTGGTCAAGGTCCCCATGCGCTTCATTTACAAGAAGCGGGACCTCTTCGGCATCGGTTACCCGACCTTTGAAAGGGAGCTCTACGAGGCCTTCCGGACGTACAGGAGCCTCCAGAAGCTCCCCAAGGAGCAGAGGGACTTCATCTTCGACCGGCTGATCGGTGACAAGGTCCGGCTCTACGGGTATGAGAACGTCAGCTGGTACCTCAGCTATGAAAACCAGATAAAGCTCCTCCTGATCGCCCTTTTGGGCTCCCTTCGCCTTGCTGAGGACCCCGGCAAAACTTTGTGCATCAGCTTTCTTTCCCTCATGGTCAAGGTGGGCAGGCGTTATGAGGCCTTGAACGATTACCTCACGGGCGTTTCCGCGGACGAGCTCTGGGGGGATCCCCGCACCATGGACCGCTTCCTCAAGGAGAGCCACGGCATCGTCCTGGAACTGAACCCCGAAGTGGGGACACTCACGGTGGATTTTGTGGACAAGTATGAGATAGGTAAGAAAATCGTGTACATGAAATCCATCACAAATCTCGATCAGCTCAAGAACTATTTTCACTACAGCCTCCAGTCCTTGAGGAAGACATCCTTTTACACGGATGACTATGAGCTTGGTCTGGAAAGGGCCTTTGACCAGAGGCTCGAGGAAATCACCGACCTCATGCTGGATCAGACCAAAAAGCAGATGGAGCTTCATTCCGATTTCCTGGAGCTTCACAACATATACACCGATTTAATGGACCGCGGGCTGGAGATCGGGTTCACCTCCGACCAGATGAGTAAGCTTCGAGATTTCTACGAGCTGAGAAAGGACGACCTGAAGCGCCAGAAGCTCAGGGAAATAGACCAACTCCTCGAGAGCATGCAGGACCCCAGGGAGGTGAGGGATTACTGGGAGAGCATCAAGTGGTACCTCCACAAGAACAGGAAGTTCCTTGGCAAGGAGTTCGAAAACATGATCGCCAGGAACTTCGACAGAGCCATGGAGGCCATCAAGGAGTGAGATTGACAAGACAGGCGCGCGGCTTATCTTAAGACAGTTGCCGCCGGGAAAGATCGTTGATTCATCGGAGGAAGGTTTTTATGGGTAACTGGTTCAAGACGACCCTTCTCATGGGCGCCATGACCGCCCTGATCGTCTTCATAGGCCGGCTGTTCGGGGGAGAGCAGGGCATGATCTTTGCCTTTATCCTGGCCGTCGGCATGAATTTCTTCAGCTACTGGTTCTCTGACCGGATCGTTCTCAGGATGTACAAGGCCAGGGAGGCGAGTCCGCAGGAACGACCGGACCTCTATTCCATGGTCCAGGAACTGGCGTCCCGGGCAGGGCTGCCCATGCCCAGGGTCTACATCATTCCAGAAGACTCCCCCAATGCGTTCGCCACGGGCAGGAACCCGGAGCACGCGGTGGTGGCCGTGACCGAGGGTCTCCTCAAGTTGATGAACCGGGAGGAGGTCATGGGGGTCCTCGCCCACGAACTCGCCCACATCAAGAACCGCGACATCCTCATCGGTTCCATAGCGGCCACCATGGCCGGGGCGATCATGATCATCGCCAGCATGGCCCGGTGGACGGCCTTTCTGGGGGGAGGAAGCTCGGATGACGAAGAAGGCGGTGGACTTGGCGTCATCGGTCTGATCGTCATGTCCATCCTGGCGCCCATAGCGGCCATGCTCATTCAGATGGCCATATCCCGCTCCAGGGAGTACCTGGCGGACTCCACGGGGAGCGGGTTCATGGGGCGGCCATCCGCCCTGGCGAGTGCGCTCCAGAAGCTTGGGGCCTACTCCGGGAGGCTCCCCATGCACGCCAGGGAAAACACGGCCCACATGTTCATCGTGAACCCCCTGACGAGGGGCGGCATTGCGCACCTCTTCTCCACGCACCCGCCCCTGGAGGACAGGATCGCCAGACTCAGGGGCACCCGCTCAGGCACGGAAGGCCCCCGCATGCGCTCCGGCGGTGGCGAATCCGGCGGGGAAAGCGCCCGCAAGATCTGGGAAGGGCTTTCGCGACACTAAACGGATAAGCAGAAAAAAACTCCCTTTCAGCGCCGGGCCGTATTCCCTCGAAGGATGACCCGGGTGCCGGGAGGGCCGTTTTTTTACCGGAGCTACCAGCCTCCCATCAGGTGAAGGTGCAGGTGGAAGACGTACTGCCCGCCCCCGCGTTCCACGTTGAAGAGAAGCTTGTACCCCGACTGCGCGATCCCCTGATCCGCGGCTATGGATTTGGCCCTGAAGAACAGCTCCGCGATCACTGTGCGGTCCTCCTCCTCCAGGTCATTGACGCTCCGGATGTGTTTACGCGGTATCAGGAGGATGTGTACAGGGGCGTGGGGCTTCACGTCCTTGAAGGCGACGAGCCGTTCGTCCTCGTAAACTATGTCCGCCGGCTTTTCTTTCCTGGCGATTCCGCAGAAGATGCATTCCTTTTCCATGTTCCCTCCGGTCGGGGTGATTTCAGGTCCTCGGGGAGTTCCTGCCCCAGTCTGCTTCCGGAACCGGCGGGCTCTTCCTTTGAGGTGTCTCTTTCCGCCATCTATCCCTCCAATCGGATATGAGTGGTCAACCTGCCTGTCGAAATTATATGGCCTGTTCGATGTGCGGTCAAACGAGGTAAAAAACCTGCCTGTTAAATATTTTCAGATATTTCGATATATATCAGGTAATCTGGAATCATTATACTCTTTATAATACAATGAAGCCCATCTATATAGAGCTCATTAATGACTTATTGTAAAAAAATAATCTTGAAAATTTAGAAAAAACATAGCATATATATGCAGCATTTCAGTTATGCCCACAGCGCAGAATTGCGGCCCACGAGATGGAGTTCTTGAAAACCGGATGATAAATTCGGCGGGAGAAAATCACAATCGGGATAAGGAGGTCGTCATGGCTGTAAGGGTCGTGAGGCTTGGAAGCGATCGGGTTCAGGGGGAGGGGCTTCGCGTGGGGACGGTTCGCCGCCCGCCCCGGGGCGTGCCCAAGGCGGATTTCAGCTCCGGAAACTGGTATGATGTCTGGCTCCCGAATCTTTCGCCGAGCCCGGAAATCATGAAAATGGCTCAAAAAGCAAAGTCGGACAAGGAATGGGGCACGTTTGTGAAAAAGTTTCGCTCGGAGATGGCAAGGCCTGAAAACTCGCGTCTTCTGGATCTCCTGGCGGCCCTTTCCCACCAGACCGATTTTTCCGTGGGGTGTTATTGCAGGGACGAGGCCCGATGCCACCGCTCGGTGCTGAAGGAGTTCCTCCTCGAAAGGGGCGCCGTGGTGAAGGACACGGATTGACGGCGAGAACCCGGCGGTCTGCACGGGACCGCCGGCCGAATCGGAAAAACGAAAGTCCGGGCCGGGAAAGGCCGAAAAGAAAAACCGACGGGGGTTCCGTGAGGGCTGCGGCCGGTTTTCACCTGGGGGAGAGTTTCGGGTGGAAGAAATATCTCTATGTGGAGGACCTCGTCACCGATGAGGAATTCAGGAGGCTGGGGTGCGGCGAAAAACTCGTGGCCTGGATGGTTGCGCACGCCCGCCGGCACGGATGCGAGCAGGTGCACCTGGACACCCGGGTGACAAGGTACGCGGCGCACAAATTCTACCTGGACCGGGGATTCATCATCGGCGGACATCACTTCTTGATGATCCTGCAATGAGGAGGCCATTCCGGAAAGGCCCCAGGAGAAGCTACGGTTTCCGGCCGGACCATGACGGGTGCGGTGGAGCGCCGCCTGTCAGCCTGGGATTAGGGTGAAAAAAAGGATTGGGAGGCTGTGAATGAAAGTCACAAGGAGCAGGCTCGAATCGGCTGTCGCGGAAGAGATCATCTCCAAGGAGCAGGCCGACAGGCTTTCCGATTTTTTGAGGGCCCCGCCGTCCACCGGCCCGAGCTTCGACTTGACTCATGTGCTTTACTACATGGGCGGGTTTGTCGCCATCAGCGCGATGAGCGTCTTTATGGGCCTCGGATGGGAGAGGTTCGGCGGGTGGGGTATTTTTTTCATTTCACTGGCCTACATGGGGGCGGGTCTGAAGCTCGCCGCGGTTTTTCAGAGGAAAGGCCACGCCGTCCCGGCTGGTATTTGTGCAACATTCGTCGTCGTGCTGACGCCTCTGGCCATTTACGGACTCCAGCTGGCAGCGGGGTGGTGGCCTGAAGATGCGTTTTACCGGGGATATCACCGGTACATCAGATGGCACTGGACCACCATGGAACTGGGGACGCTGGCCGTGGGAGCGATCGTCTGCTATATCTACCGCTACCCTTTCCTCCAGTTGCCCATTGCGGCGACCCTCTGGTACATGTCCATGGACGTCGCCTCCGTGTTGACGGGCGGGAATCCTGAATACGGGCTCGTGGCCCTGGTCTCCATGTACTTCGGGCTGGCAATGATCCTCTTCGCGTTCCTGGTGGATGTGCGCTCGGCGCAATCGGGGGATTACGCATTCTGGCTCTATCTGTTCGGCGTCGCCGCCTTCTGGGGCGGCCTGACCTCTCAACCCTCGGACAGTGAGCTGTCAAAGTTTTTATATTTCTGCATAAACCTGATCCTCATCGGGGTCGGGGTTATACTCGTTCGAAGGGTTTTCGTAATCTTCGGGGCTGTCGGCTGCGCCATATATCTCGGCCATCTCGCGGAAGAAGTCTTCGAGGACAGCTGGTTCTTTCCAATGGCCTTGACCGCAATGGGTTTTGGGATTATATGCCTGGGTGTGCTCTGGCAGAAAAAAGAAAAGGAAATCACTCTGAAAGTGAGGCGTTTTCTTCCCGCGCCGGTGAGGGAGCTTCTGGCGGGCCGCCGCTGACTTGCGGAACGGCCTTTTCCCTCCGGATCGCCCAGGCGCAAGGAGGCCACATGTTCGACATTCCACACTACGGCAACTTCCTGGCGGCGGTTGTCGTCTTTCAACTCGTCCCCGGCGCGGGCACCATCACCATCCTGAACGCCGCCGCCCGGCAGGGTGTGGGCGGCGGGATGAAGGCGGTCTTCGGGACCCTGTCGGGTGATTTTGTGTACATGCTCGCCGCGGCCCTGGGCCTTGCAGCCGTCCTGGGCGCCTACCCCGGCGTCCTGGAGAGCGCCCAGTGGATCGGGGCCGCCTATTTGTGCCGGCTCGGCTGGAAGCTCCTTCGCACCTCGAGGTCGGATCGGCCGTTGGAATCGGGTTCGGGAGGGGAGGGGTGGGGCTGCTTTCGTCAGGCCCTGGCCGTGGCCCTGACCAATCCAAAGGTCATCCTGTTCTTCATGGCCTTTTTCCCCCTTTTCATGAACGCCGAATCAGGACCGGTTTCTCTCGCCATGCTGATGCTGAACGTGACCGCCGTCAGCCTGCTTTACCAGACCTTCCTGGTGCTTGCGGGCAATGCGGTGGCCCGGCGGGTCTCCAGGTGGAAATCGGCGAGCGTCTTCGCCTCCAGGCTGGCGGGTGTCGCACTCATCGGGTTCGGCGCCAAACTGGCCCTCAGCAATCGATAAACGCCCCGGGGCCCCGAGGGCGGCCTAGGCCGCCCGGGCCTCGGCCTTGATTGTCTCCGATCGCATGGTGTGGCGCTTCTGGGCGGAGAGCACGGCCTTTCGCATGCGAAGGGACTTGGGGGTCACCTCCAGGAGCTCGTCTTCGCGGAGGAAGCTCACCGCCTGCTCGAGAGACGGGGGCTTGACAGGTGTGAGGAGGATGTTGTCGTCCTTGCCCGCGGCCCGCATATTGGTCAGCTTCTTTTCCTTGCAGGGGTTCACATTGATGTCCTGGCCCCTGTTGTGCTCGCCCACGATCATCCCCTCGTAGACAGGGTCACCCGGCACGACGAAGAGGCGCCCTCGGGGCTCCAAGTTGGCGATGGCATAGGCCACGGCCTTCCCGCTCCGGTCGGACACGATGGAGCCGGTGAACCGGCTGGGGCAGGGGCCGCAGAACTCGCCGTACCCGTCGTACAAGGAATGCATGATGCCCGTGCCGCGCGTGTCCGTCAGGAACTCGTCCCGGTACCCGATGAGGGTGCGGGCGGGGATCGAAAACTCCATGCGCACCCGCCCCGAGTCGTTGTTCACCAGGTTGGTCATCTTGGCCTTCCGAAGGGAGAGCTTTTCCGTGACGATCCCCATGAACTTCTCCTCCACGTCCGCCAGGAGCCGCTCCATGGGCTCGAGCTTTTTCCCGTTTTCGCGCCTGAAGATCACCTCGGGCCGACCCACGCAGAATTCGTAACCCTCCCGGCGCATGGTCTCGATGAGGATGGAGAGCTGGAATTCCCCCCGACCCTTGACGAGCATGCTGTCCATGTCCCTGGTGTCCTCCACCTGTATGGCCACGTTCTTGAGGGTCTCCTTGAGGAGCCGCTCCCGGATGCGGCTGGACTGGACGTATTTCCCCTCCTTGCCGCCGAGGGGCGAGTCGTTGAGGGTGAACTTCATGGACACGGTGGGTTCGTCCACCCGGATGCGCGGCAGGGGCTTCGGGTGGAGCCGATGGCAGATGGTGTCCCCGATCTTCACGTCCTCGATGCCCGCGAGCACCACGATGTCGCCGGCCTGGACCTCCTCCACGTCCTTGAGGGCCATGCCGTCGTAGACCTGGAGTTTGGACACCTTCAGGGGGATCGATTCCCCCTTCTCGTCGATGCACACGAGCGTGTCCCTGGATCGGGCCCCGCCGTTGAAGATCTTGCCCACGGCCAGCCGTCCCATGTAGTCGGAATAACCCAGGTCCGAGACGAGCATCTGGAACTCGGCCCCGGGGTCGTGGAACGGGCCGGGGATCTCATCGAGGATGGTATCCATGAGGATGTGGAGGTTTTCGCCCTTCTCTCCCAGGCTCCGGGAGGCGATCCCGTCCCTTCCCACGGCATAGAGGAGGGGGAAATCGAGCTGGTCTTCGGTGGCGTCCAGGTCGATGAGGAGGTCGTAGATCTCGTCCAGGACCTCTTTCGGCCTCGCGTCCTGCCGGTCGATCTTGTTGATGACCACGATGATCTTGAGTCCCGCCTCCAGGGCCTTCTTGAGGACGAAGCGTGTCTGGGGGAGGGGGCCCTCGGAGGCGTCCACCAGCAGGAGGGCGCCGTCGGCCATGGACAGGGCCCGCTCCACTTCGCCGCCGAAATCCGCGTGGCCCGGGGTGTCGATGATGTTGATCCGCACCCCCTTCCACATGACCGAGCAGTTCTTGGCCGCAATGGTGATCCCGCGCTCCCTCTCGAGGTCCATGGTGTCCATGAGGCGTTCGTCCACGTTCTGGTTGGCTCTGAAGAGGCCGCTCTGGCGGAACATGGCATCCACCAGGGTCGTCTTGCCGTGATCCACGTGGGCGATGATGGCGATGTTTCTGAACAAGGGGTTTTCTACTTTTGGGGACATGAAAACAGGTGCTCCGCTCGAAATTCTCTGAGACAAAAATTGAGAAAAATAACCTTTCAATTTAGTCAATCATGTGGCAAATGCAAGTGGTTTTTTGGCGGGTTCCATCGGGTGAAGGCCCGGCCCGGTTTGCGAGTCACCGGATCGGTCGGATACGCCGATTTTTCCGGTAGCCTTTTCCCCGGGAATCCGTCATAAATGAGGGCCTCTAAAATGTGCCGGCAGAGGCTCGGGCGCGGGAGACGGATCATGGAGATCGAATATCTGGACTCTTATGAGGATGTCAGGGAGTCGTGGAGGGCCCTCAACGACACCTACAGAGGGGGCGAGCTCGCGCTGGACTGGACGATTCACGAGAGGTTGTGGGAAAACTTCTGGAAGCCCAAGGGCGCGCTCCTGCGCATCCTGAGGGCCTCGGACGGGGGGGGCTGCTTCGCGCTCCTCCCCTTTGTGGGGCTTTCTTCAGGGGACGGGATCCAGTGGATATTCGGCGAGGAGAGCATCATCGCCAGGGAGTATTTCTGCCCGCCGAATCGAATTCATGAATTGATTCCATATTGTCCGCAACACGCGTGCTCGGATCTGAGCTGCTTTTACACACCCTCGGACAGATCCGGGTTTGTCGGCCGCCCCGGCTGTATCGTGGACGTCAAGGATTCCCAGGAGGCCTATCTGGCCTCCCTCGGTCACAAAAAGAGGCACGATTATTTGACAAACCTCAAGCGGAACGATGACCTCAGAACAGCTGTGGGCGCAACGATCGACGATGCGGAGATAAGGGAGCTCAAGAGGGAATATGTCCGGTACTGGTATGGGAAAAAACTGGCCGTTTCCCGTGAGGAAGCCGAAGAGAGCACGGAGAAGATCGAAAAGGATTTCTGGATCCTCCGAAGGGCGGCTGAGATGGGGAGACTCAACGCCGTCAGCTGCTACCTGCGGGACAGGCTCGTTGCCGTGAATTTCTCCGTGTTCAGGGGGAGCGACCGGGTGGATGACTACCTCTGCCTCAGGGACAACAGCCCGGAATGCGCACGAAGGGGGTTGGGGATCTATGCGATTCTCAAGAACCTGGAGGTATGCCGTGCCAGGGGTGTCCGCTGGTACGACCTGAGCGATTTCCGGTCTCCCTACAAGAACGGTTTCATAAACACCGAGAGTTTCGAGTACTGGTGCCCGGTCCAGGACTCTTGTGAAGCCTTGCACACTTTCAACTCTTCCGGGGCCTTTAGCGGACAATAAAATGATCCGGTTCTCAGTCGGGGGGTGCACGACGTGGGCTACATTGTTCGAACCGTAAACTGCTTTCAGCACGTGAAGGAGATAGTCTCCCTTCACAATGAGGTGTGGAAGAACTCCCCCGGGATCATAGACCTCCTGGCATCCTCCACCGAGTGTTTCATCGCCGTCAGGGACAAACCCGGACCGGTGGTCGGTTACGCCTTCCTGCAAAAGGATCGGGGCCGCGGGTTTTATGAGCTCAACGACATTGCCGTGAACGCACGAGAGCGCGGAAAAGGGTGCGGCTCGATGCTCATGGCGCACATGATGGCAACAATGGACCGCATCAAGCTCTGCGCCCGGGCGGGAAACAGGGAGGTCCTCAGCTTTTACTGGAAGCTCGGATTCAAGGAAGAAGGGGTTTTCGAGAACTACTACGATGTGGGCCAGGATGCGGTGCGGATGGCCTGGGACAGGAAGGACGCCGTTCCTCCGGAGCCGGACTTTTCGTAGGAAACCGATACAGATAGAACCTTGCCATAGGGGGGTCCTGCCGTGGGCCAGGGCTCGATGTCATCTGGAAATGGGAGAGGGAAAGGTATGCTGGACAAAAAATCAAGGGAGTCCTCCCTGGAAGCAGGGGATCTGAGAGGGGCCCGGATAAAAAAAACCTTCTGCGGCGTCTGCGATGCAGGGTGCGCCCTGGATGCCCACGTAAAAGATGGCAGGCTTATAAGGGTTGAAGGTTCCAGGGACAACCCGGTCACGAGGGGCGCCACCTGCGGCAAGGGCAGGACCAATGTGCAGTACATTTACCACCCTCACCGCATTCGAACGCCGCTCCTCAGAAAGGGTGAAAGGGGCTGCGACGATTTCGTCCCCATCTCCTGGGACGAGGCGCTCGACAGGGTGGCGGAGCGGCTCCTCACCACCAGGGAAGAGCACGGGGCCGAATCCGTGGTGTTTTTCGCGGGGTACCCCAAGTGGATGCGCCCATTTCTGAAACGGCTGGCCCACGGTTTCGGTTCCCCCAATTACTGTTCCGAATCCAGCACCTGCTTTTTCGCCACCATCATGGCCAACCGCCTGAACTTCGGCTCCGAGGTCTGGTCGGACATGAGAAACGCCGCATGCATAGTCAATTGGAGCAGCAACCCGTATCACTCGTCCGCCCAGAGGCTTCGGGCCTTTAAAAAGGTCCTGAAAAAAGGGGTGCCGCTCATAGACGTGGGTCCGCTCAAAACACCGCTCTCCAGATGGGCCGACATCCACCTTCGGATACGCCCAGGGACATCGGGCGCCCTGGCCCTGGGAATGGCCCATGTCATGATCGCCGAGGGCCTTTACGACCGGGAGTTCGTCAGGGATTGGACCGTGGGCTTCGACGCCTTCAGTGAATACGTGGCGGGGTTTACGCCCCTGACGACCGAGAGGGTCACCGGGGTACCGGCGCCGCTGATCACGGAGGCGGCCCGGCTATACGCCTCGGTCAAGCCCGCGGCCATGGTGCACAGCGCCAGCGTCACGGTCCACCACACGAACGGCGTCCAGAACCACCGTGCCGTGACCGCCCTCATCGCCCTGACAGGCAACTTCGATCGCAAGGGCGGAAACCGGGTGATCCCATCCACCTACTACCACGTGCCCACGGGGCTTGCCTCCAGGGAGCACGAATTCGAGCAGGTTCGGGCCTGGGAGGAGATGGCTCCTCGGATCGGGGCGGAGAAGTTCCCGGTGTGGGCCGCCCTCATCCCGGATGCCCAGTCCACGGAGATCCCCTTTCAGATCCGCAGCGGACGGCCCTACCCCTTGCGCGCCATGTTGGCCTTTGGGCTGAACCATCGCATGTGGCCGGGGTCCGGTTTCATGAAGGAGGCCCTCGGCAGGCTCGACTTTCTGGTGGACGTGGATCTCTTCATGACGGAGTCCGCGCGAATGGCCGACATCGTCCTCCCTGCCTGCGGGACCTTTGAAAGGAGTCAGCTGAAGATCTACGGTCCCCGGTACGCGTTCTGGACGGAACCCGTCATCGATCCCGTGGGGGAGTCCAGATCCGACGTGGACATCATCGTCGAGCTTTCAAAGAGGATCAACCCGGAGGATGCACTGCTCGCAAAGGGCCACGAAGCATGCCTGGACTGGATTTTCGAACCGTCAGGCATCCGGGTGGAGGATGTCAAGGCGCACCCGGGCGGCGAATTCCTTGCGGAACGCGCGGAAACGGCTTACGAGAAATACAGGGAATCGGGTTTTCCCACGCCTTCGGGGAAGATGGAGTTCAGCTCGTCAATCCTGGAGCGATTCGGGGTGGATCCTCTCCCGGTTTACAGGGAGCCTTTTTTGAGCCCGGTCTCCGCACCCGAGGCCGCCGAACGCTATCCCCTGATCCTGACCACGGGCGCGAGGCTTCCCCTGTTGATGCACTCCAGGATGTACCGGGTCGAGAGGTCGCGCAAGTCCCGCCCCGACCCGGCGGTGGACATCCACCCCAGGGACGCCCTTGGACGCGGGGTCGCCGAAGGCGACTGGGTCGACCTCTCGACGCCCCGGGGTTCCATACGGGTGCGGGCGAACGTGACCGATGCGGTGCCGCCCGGGGTGGTCAACATGTACCACGGGGACCCCAAGGGGGACGTGAACGAGATCCTGGATCCTGAGTACAGGGACCCCCTCTCCGGTTACCCGGGTTACAAGTCCACGCTGTGCGAGGTGAAACCGGCGGCGCTTCGAGGAGAATGACCCGGGGGATCAGCCGCCCGAGACCGGGATGTGGAGGTCCACCACGTCTCCCGTCTCCAGCACATGGTCGAAGCCGCGCACCCGGCCGTTCACAAAGGCGAGGAGCATCATGTCGGTGAACTGCTCTTCAGGGCCGATGCAGGGGAGTCGGCGCAGGAGGTCTATGACTCGTTCCCCCGCCTCAAGTTCCATGACAAGAGGCTTGTCGGACATGAACGCCCGGCGAAGATCCTCGGGAAGGCTGATGGCAAAGGTGGATTTGATTTGTACGCGCATCAATGCTCCTTGGGGGAAACTCGGGTGTACCCCAAAAAAAAGCTTTTCACCACAGAGGACACAGAGACCACAGAGAAAGGAAAAAGAAAAATTCTGTGGGTGCGCCTCCGAATTTCGATATCTGCTCACATAAATTAAGCAAGTCCACGCTCTTGTAAAGGCCTTCACGCTTCCCTCCCGGATCCGGGATTTGTCGAAATCGAAATCGCAATCGCGGGCGCCGGGTCCCTTGAAAGCGGAAACAACTGGTTATATCGTTTAATTTAATCCAAACGTAACAACCCGGCCGGGTGCTTCACGGTTCCGTCAAAGTTCAGGTTGTATACCAATGAGACGCATAACGCCGAAACCGAGTCTAGCACAGGCCCTGAGGGCTGCAGCTATGCATTTAGCACCTGCGATACGCAGTATCGAGATGGCC